>Ga0209518_1000005_pt1 | contig 532509 bp, 531 predicted proteins | sample RifGroB1_FD_183993 | JGI IMG/M metagenome (GOLD analysis project Ga0209518, IMG submission 183993) | Groundwater microbial communities from Rifle, Colorado, USA - Groundwater B1 (SPAdes) (version 2) | ecosystem: Environmental > Aquatic > Deep subsurface > Groundwater | place: Rifle, Colorado...
CTGCCGGTGAAACCAATCTTCCTGGATATACACAAGGAACCTGGGGTGGAGACTGCGATGTTAATGCAGGTGTCACCGTAGCTTTAGGTGAAACAAAGACCTGTACCATTACAAACGACGATCAACCCGCTTCCGTACAAGGTGGAAAATACAACGATATCAACGGAAACGGAAATTTCGATGAAAACGAAGTAAATGATGATAACAGACTAGATGGTTGGACCATTAATCTTTATGATGACGAATGGACTTTACTCAAATCAATGGTTACCGGGAATGGTTCAACTCCTGCAGGTCCTGTAGAAAAAGGACAATTCAAATTTATAGGGCTCTCAGTCGGAGAGTATTATGTTTGTGAAGTGCAAAATTCTTTGTGGACACAGACAGAACCAAATGCTGACACAGGGTTTCTTTCTCAGACTTTGCAAAGTTACTGTCATGAAATAGAGCTTTCCCTGGGTCAAAATCTGGAAGGTATTCAATTCGGGAACTTCGATAACAAAACAATTACAGGATACAAATTCTCGGATCTGGATGGGAATGGGAGCCGCGACGAAGGGGACGACCCTATAGAAGGATGGGAAATAACATTATGCAGGTACGACCCTTTAGTTAGCGAAGATGAACTATTGGAAGCTTATATAGACGAATCTTGCTTAATTGTAGAAACAACTAGTACTGACGAAAATGGGAGATACGAGTTTACCGGGCTAGGTCCCGGAACCTACAAAATTTCAGAAGAGCAGAGGAGTTACTTTAACGTGATATCCCCTGCAAGCGGTGAATACGATAACATAGATATAAATTCTCTCCGAGAATCTTACGACTTCTATAATCAACCAGTATTACCGGAACTGACAATATCTAAGACCAACAATAGTAATTCTCCTCAAAGCCCCGGGGATTCTGTCGGGTTCATAATAGTAGTGAACGTGCTGGGTTCCAATGTAGATGATGTGATAGTGACTGATTTGCTCTCGGACGGCTTCAAGTATAGATCGGGCTCTTGGGAAGTTGTTTCAGATTTCGACGGTCCTGTTGCAACGCTCGAACCTACATATGCCTCTCCAGGTAAGTGGTTTTTAGGGGATATGAAGGAAGGCGATACCTACACTCTCACATATATAGCGGATATCCAAAGCGATGTGGACGCAGGTACATATAAAGATCTTGCGTGGGTAAAAGGCACCGACTTTTGGGAAGGTAACGTGTTGGGGCAGGCTGTTGAACCCGGTGTGGTAAATACGGCATTCGTTGGTACAGCCGTGGAGGTTGTGACTCCGAATCCTGACCCGGAAGCCGAAGCTGAGGTAGATGAAGAGGAAATCACTGAAGAGGTACTCGGTACTTCGACAATAAGACTTCCCGCTACCGGTTCTGACACAGTAATATTAATTTCTGCTCTCTTAATTATGATCTTAGGAATATTAATGACAGCCATATCTAGGAAAAAGCGATTTATGCCGATAGTGGTCGCAATGTTCTTCACATTTGTTTTAGGAGCAGGAAAAGTATATGCCGAGACCCCAAATTTAACCGTCCTTATCGAAGATCCCGAAACATCGTTTAACGAGCCTTTCAAGATCACATTCGTGGCCATGGATTTGCTTGGAGACGGAGACCTCACGGCTTATTGTGAAAAAGACGGGCCAAATGATCCAGGTTGGGTTGAGTACGATTCGACGGAACTCTCAATGGGCGGAAATACAGGGGTGTGCGATGTTACAAGCGGCGTTCTTAACGGTACCGGTAGCTATAAATTTAGGGTTAAGGTAATTGCAGAATGGGAAGATTCTGTTGATGAAACTGTATATTCAAACGAAGTTACAACCACCTACGACAACGACGGTCCCGACAAACCAAAATACATAGAAGTCGACAGAAAATCCGACTGCAAATACGAAATAACACTCAAAACAGCAAACGATAGCCAGACCGATTACGTCGAAGTCTACATGTCTGATGAAAAAGAATTCACCGCAGGTCCGGGAAGCAGAATAAGAACCTTCGACATGGGACCGGACGAAAAGAAAACATTTACTGAAGAGGTCGGTGGAGAAAAATGTGCTCACAGACAGTATTTTGCCATACGGGCATTCGACTCCTCAGGCAACGGTTCCGATGTGGAAGCTGAAGAATTGGTAGATGTTAATACCGTAACAATAAACAAAGAAGAGGTGATTTACGAAGCTTCAATAGCCTCAACCGGTGGATCCTCAATCGGACCCGGAGAAGGTAACGAAAACGCCGAAGTAGTACCCACAGAAGAAGAAATCGGCGGAGGTGAAGAAGGAAGCGTCTTAGGAGAACAAGCTCAGGAACAGGGAGGACAGAAAAAAAGCTTCTTCGGAAAACTACTTTCAAGTCCATGGACATGGGTAGTGCTGGTAATACTCCTTGGCGGATTAACGATAAATGGACTTAGAAAAAGGAACGAATAAATTAATTAAGAGGTTAACCCAAGCCCAACCGCGCCCAGTCCTTTACAGGCTGGGCATCGGCTTTGTAGGGCTGTCTCTGCTAGCATTGTTGGCTATCTTCTATCCAAGTATATCCAATGAGTTAAAGTATCGTCTTAGCCCTCCCAAGGCTGATGCCGAGGTAAAATTGACCCCCTCCGACACACAAAATGGTGGTAAAGAATATATAGTGGCGGCCGACCCTTACTTAAGTATTGTCATCCCAAAAATCGGTGCTAATGCCAAAATAATCAAAGATGTGAATCCTTTGGATAGCAGGGAGTATCAGAAAGCTTTAACCGAAGGTGTTGCGCATGCAAGAGGTACAGCGTTGCCGGGACAGATCGGAAATGTATTTTTATTTGCCCACTCTTCTGACAATTTTTTGAACGCGAACAGATATAATGCCGTCTTTTACCTTCTCAATAAAATGGAAAAGGGCGACAAGATCTACCTTATTTTTAACCGCCGCAAGTTCGAATATACCGTAACAGAAACGAAAATTGTGTCCGCAGACGAGATTTCCTATATGGAATCGGAGTCTGAAACCGCTAAAGTTACCTTAATGACGTGCTGGCCGGCAGGGACGACCTTCAAGCGTCTTGTGGTTGTTGCAGAGATGTTACCTAATTAAGCTCCTCATCTCACCCTATAGTGTTTGACTAAATTCAGAAGTTTTGTTATAATACCGCCATTGTAATCCACGACCACCACAAATGATTAGGAGGTTTGATGTGTGCAACAAAGATGTTCATCAACAAATTATTGATGACGCGGTAGACATCGCAGCAAGTGAAGGCCGGGCGCCGGAACAGGGTGATTTTATGACCGCTTCGGTCATTAACCATAAAAGGATGTCCCCCGAAGAACAACGGCTGTTGCAAAGTGACCTTCAGGCAGCCGAACTTGGCGCAAGCAGCGAAGGTCTTGGTTCTTCTTTTCTTTTCGATGAGGAAAGCTATTACGAAGAGGAACCCGACCTTTACGGAGAAACCTGCCCCAATTGCGGATTCGACAAGAATTACTGCAGGTGTCCTGACGAGGAAGATTTGTCGGCCAAGTTTTTCTGTCTTTCCACCGGCTGCCCAAACAACCCAGATTGGTACGAATTTGAATCGGGTGTTTCAGAGTCTGACGTTGAAGAAACAAAAAAACGTTTCATTCAGCTTCACGCGGAACAATGCGGCTGCGGTGCCGAGATTAAAGTGTCGGTAGACGAGAGGTAGCTTTAAAAGGAGTAACAATGCTGCGGAATAAAAATCCAATGCAAAGTTACTCCTTATTTTTTCCAAACTCTAACCCATAACCATCTAGACAAAAAATGTACTCAATATATAATCTAAGCATGCAATTATCTGATTTTGAGACACCCCTATCTCAAAACGGTCAAGGTCCTGTGGAACCCACACCGGTTCAGGGTCGCCCCATAAGAATGCCTAAGGCACCCCAACCAACACAAGATCCCGGTTTGAGCAATAATAATACGCCTCCCTTAGATTTAACTAATTCTATGAAACCCGTAAAAAAGAAAAAAACAGGTTTCTTAATGTCTGTAATCCTCGGCTTTATTGTGACCGCGCTGTTAGGCGGCGGTTACTGGTATATAAAAAGCCAGGAGAGTGCGCAAAATCCCGTAATACCAAATCCAAATTCAAACGAACCTACAACTAAAGTCACGGAAATCATGAATCCCTTAACGGGAAAAATGTTTCCCGAGACCGCAGCTAATTGGTTTGAGGACAGACCGTTCGGTGTGATGATGAACAACCACGTAGATGCCCGTCCCCAGTCAGGTTTAATTTACGCTGATATTGTTTATGAAGTAGTAGCAGAGGGCGGTATCACAAGATTTTTAACTTTCTTCTACTCCAATACTCCTGAAAAGATCGGTCCGGTGAGAAGCACCCGCGAGTATTACCTTGTGTTAGTCAAAGAACTGGGCGATGCCATGATTATGCATGACGGTTACTCTCCCCAGGCACTTTTTGCTATAGAAAACTGGCCGGTAAGAAGTCTTTTTAGAGGAGGTGCAACCTTGCCCTCCATTTGTGACGGTTGCGTTTGGAGAGACAACCCGAGGGATGTGGCCTACGAACACACCGAGTACACAAACGGAGTGAAACTCAGGGAACTGGGCGACTCATTGGGATGGGAAGGCCAGACTACTGTAAGACCCTGGCTTTTCAAAGATAGCTCGGACAAATACGCCGCCTCCTCTTCAGCTACCGATATAACAATAGATTATTGGTATCACGGAGATTACACAGGAGCTTTCAAGTTTGATCCTACGACCAACACGTATTTAAGGTACACAGGTATAGACGCCAACGATCAGCCTATCCCTCAACTGGATCAGGAAACGAAAGAGCAGGTAGCCGTTAAAAATCTGATAATCCAGTTTGCAGTTGAATCTTCAATTGCCGGAGATGACAAGAGCAGGCTTGAATACGAACTTCTCGGAAGCGGAAAAGCTTTAGTATTTATCGACGGAAAAGTTGTTGATGCAACCTGGTCTAAAGCCGGACGCGATGAGAGAACAATATTTTACGATACTGCCGGTAACGAAGTGGAATTCAACCGTGGAAATTTCTGGATCGGCATTGTTCCTGACCGCAATGTTGACCAGGTTGTCTATAAGTAGGCCGTAAGGCCCATGATGTCCGCGGATGAAGGGTAATTTATTTTCGGGGGTGAAAGCCCGGAGAAGTGCTGCCCGGAAAAAGGTCAAAATATGTTAAAAAATTTATTTGTGTCCGAAGTCAGGGTCAAAATCCTGAAACTGTTGTTGCTTAATCCCACTAAGTCGTTTCACGTGCGTGCCATAGTCCGTGCAGTTAAGGCGGAAATCAACGCGGTACGAAGGGAGCTGGATAATTTAATTTCCATAGGTCTTTTTTCAAAGAGACAGAGCTCCAACAAAATATTTTATACGGTTGATGTTATGCACCCGCTTTTTCCCGATCTTGTGTCGATATTGGCCAAGGACGATGGTGTAGGTGCAGAAATTATTAAGAGACAGAAAAAGCTCGGAAACATCACTTATGCTATTCTTTCCCGCTCATATCTACGCGGCCGCCAGTCCACGGCTTTAGATGTAGATCTTTTTATTGTAGGGACGGTTGATCAACCGGAACTTGACAAGGTTATTAAAGAAAATGAAACTCTCACAGGAAGGGAAATAAACTATTCCGTGATGGATGAAGAAGAGTTCAATTACAGAAAAAGAACCTACGACCAATTCATCATGAAGATATTATCTCAAAGCAGAGCAATGCTCATCGGAGACGAAGAAGAATTTGTTTCAGTGATTGCCACCCACCAGTCATAAAATATATAATCTCTGAGTATGTTTAAAAATATATACGTACGGTTAGGTTTAATATCTGCCCTCACTACCCTTGCATTGCTTATTGTCCTTCCCAGAACCCCGATAAAAATGAATAATAGTTTTATCGGTTTGGACGCGACCATCGGCGGATACAACCTCGAGCTTTTCGGCGGAAAATTTAAAAAAGACCTCAGAGATTTCAAGAAAGGCTTGGATTTAAAAGGCGGAATCAGAATTGTTCTGGAAGCCGACGTTTCAAAAATTGACGCCGCAGAAAGAGACAACGCTTTGGAGTCGGCGAAAGATGTAATTTCAAAAAGAGTAGACCTGTTGGGTGTTACCGAGCCTTATGTTGCAACAACAAAAAGCGGCGATCAGCACAGAATTCTTGTAGAAATCCCCGGGTTGGACAACGTTACTGAAGCCGTAAACCTTATCGGACAGACAGCTCAGCTCACTTTTAAACAATTAAAACCCGAGAACGAATGGAGCGAGGACAAGATGTTTGAGTATTACACTACTCCGGATTCCTGGGAAAATACGGGCATTACAGGAGCGGATCTAAAAGGTGCGGACGTAGTCGTTGCAGATCAGGCAGACATTCAAAATCAGGGCAAACCACAGATTAAACTAAGATTTTCAAACGAAGGGCGCGAAAAATTTTCGGAACTCGCAAAGAAAAATGTAAATAAACCTATCGCGTTATATTTGGATGAAACCGGCGTGCCTCTCTCTATGCCGGTTGTAAGTGCAGATCTTGCTCAGGGTTTAACTGATGACCCGGTAATAAGCGGAGACTTTACTTTCGAAACAGCTAAAAGTCTGAGCATCCAGATTAGAGCAGGAGCTCTACCGGTTCCCGTAAAAGTTTTGGAGCAGGAAACTATCGGTGCAACTTTGGGTGCCGAGTCAGTTCAGAAAAGCTTTTTTGCCGCCGGTGTAGGTTTATTGCTCGTCGTCCTTTTCCTTATATTCAGATACGGAAGATTAGGAATACTCGCGGGAATCGCCCTTTTTATATATTCAGTACTTACCCTCGCAATATTTAAACTGTTCCCCGTCGTTCTAACTCTCCCCGGCATTGCGGGATTTATCCTCTCAATAGGAATGGCAACCGACGCGAACGTACTTGTCTTTGAAAGAGTAAAGGAAGAAATATTCTGGGGAAAACCGAAAAACCTTGCGATACACTTAGGATTTGACCGTGCATGGAATTCTATTAAGGACTCCAACGTCTCATCCCTCATCACTTCCTTTATATTGTTCCAGTTTGGGTCCGGCCCGGTTAAGGGTTTTGCACTTACCTTGGCTATAGGAATTGTAGTCTCGTTGTTTAGCTCAATTTTTGTCGTGAGAACTTTCATAGAGTTTGCCAATGTTCGCGGAGGAAAGAAAAATGCGTAATTTAATGAAATATAAAATCTGGTATCTGGTTTTTTCTGCGGTCGTAATTCTTCCCGGCATCGTTGCCCTGTTAGTTTGGGGATTGAATATGTCGGTAGATTTTACAGGAGGGTCGGTTTTCAGATACGAATTTGAATCGGGCATTAATCCCGAAGATCTTAGAAAAGTTTATTTAGAAAAAAGTATAGAAGTAGAAGCCGTCGTTCCTGAAAGCGGAAATAAATACAGTGTGCGCACAAAACCGGTAGAACCTCAGAGAAATAATGAAATCAAAGAGGGGGTTTCTGCGGTTTTTCCTAATTCTAAACAACTTTCGTTCGAAACTGTGGGTCCTTCAATAGGCGCAGAAACTACAAGAAGCGCATTTGTTGCATTAAGTTGGGCGGTTGTAGGTATCATGGTTTACATAGCTTTTGCTTTTAGAAACGTTCCGAAACCTTACTCAAGCTTCCGCTTCGGAGTAAGTGCTGTTGTCGCCATGCTCCACGACGCACTTGTATTGGTCGGACTTTTCGCAATACTTGGACATTTCAAAAATGTTGAGGTCGACGGTCTTTTTATTACGGCCGTTCTAACGGTATTAGGATTTTCAGTTCACGACACTATCGTTGTTTTCGACAGGATAAGAGAGAATCTGGGCAAACTTCCTAAGGTTATGGATATTGAGGATGTTACAAATTACTCTGTTGCCGAGACTTTGAGCAGGTCCGTGGCGACATCTCTCACCGTTATTTTTACTCTTTCGGCACTTTATGTTTTAGGCGGGGACACCATAAAAATGTTTGTGCTGGCAATGCTGGTGGGTATTATTTCGGGAACATATTCTTCAATATTTAATGCCGCGCCGGTACTCGTTCTCTGGGAAAAATACGCCGCCAAGAAAAATAAATGAACTGGAACATACGTTCTGAATACACCGAAGGTGACGATGTAATCGCATCCATATTAAAAATCCGCGGAATACCGACGGACGGTACCTTTTTGAATCCTCCTCCTTTATCCGAAGCTTTTAAAGCGCTGCCCCGGGAATTGAAAGATAGTTTGCATAAGGCAGTGGACCTCGTGGAGCAGTTCATAAAAGACAAAAGAAAAATTCTTATTCACGGGGATTACGATTCCGATGGAATTTGTGCGACCTCAATTTTATTTAACGCACTCTCAAAAGAGAAAGGTTATGAAAACACATTTCATTTCATTCCCAACAGGTTTGATCACGGTTACGGACTTTCCGAAAGATCCATCCTGGCATTTTTTGAAAAAGTCGGGTTGTCCTTAAACAGTGACGAAAAGATTTTGGTTATAACCGTAGACTGCGGAATTACTGCGGTCGGTGAAATAAAACTTTTAAAAGAGCACGGGCATTCGGTAATAATTACGGACCATCATCAAAAAGGCGAAGTATTGCCCCCTGCCGACGTTTTTGTCTGGTACGACAAAATTGTGGGGGCCTCGCTGTCGTTGTTGTTGGCAAAGGCGCTGGGGTCAAAGGATCCGCACATGGTTGCTTTGGCATCTTTAGCCACCGTTACTGACTTGCAACCTTTGCTCGGGTTCAACAGGTCCTTGGTAAAACGCGGGTTGGAAATACTAAACACCGATCCTCCGGTTGGAATTAAAAAACTTTTGCAGGTAGCGGGCAAAAATGTAACTGAAATCACGACCTATGAACTCGGATGGATTATTGGCCCGCGTTTAAACTCGTCAGGAAGAATATTAGACGCCTCCAGCTCGTTAAATTTACTCCTGGAAGAAGATGAAAAAAAAGCTGAAGCACTTGCCGTCGAACTAAACAGCATAAATGTTCAAAGGCAGGACAAGACTGTTGAGATGTATGATCTTGCCGCGGGAATTGATGAAAAAAATCTCCCGAAAATAATTCTGTCTTCTCATGCGGATTACCACGAAGGAATTATCGGATTGGTCGCCGCACGCCTTTCACAAAAATATTTCCGTCCGGCGGTAGTGATAAGTTTATCCGACGGTTATGGAAAAGGTTCTGTGAGATCGGTCCCCGGGGTAGACATAATTTCATTCTTAAGAAACTTTGACGATATGTTCGAAAGTCTGGGGGGTCATCCGATGGCGGCAGGCTTCACAATAAAAAAAGAACTTATTCCCGAGCTTAAAGAAAAGGCCGAAAAATTGGCAGTTGCTTCCATTCCCGACGAGCTTTTGGTACCCTCAATGAACGTTGATATAAAAATACCAATCGATGTGGTAGATCTTGAGCTCTTAAACCGTCTTGATACATTAAAACCGTTCGGGTTGGGTAACGAAGAGCCTGTATTTATGTCGGAAAAGGTTGGGATTACCGATGTGAGCAGAGTCGGCCGCGACGCCCAGCACCTTCTCTTCAAATTTTATGAATCAGGAAAATATCACAAGGGAATTTTCTTTAATGCTTCGGATAAAGAGGCTGCAAATCTCAAATTTGGAGATAAAGCCGACATTGTTTATACTCTGAAGAAGAATGAGTACAATGGAAATACTTTCGTGGATTTATTTATTAAGGATATAAGAAAAAATTAATATGGACAGAACACTTATAAAAGATTTAAAAAATAGTATAGGCAGTCAGGTTAAAATTTGCGGTTTTATTCACGCCATCAGAGACCAGGGCGGAATAAAATTTTTACAGTTAAGGGACGGTTCAGGAATTGTGCAGATTGTTATCTTAAAGTCTGAAAAAGAAGTGTTTGATGCCGTTAAAGACCTGTCTTTGGAATCTGTTTTGGAAATTCACGGTTTGGCAAAAGAAGAAAAACAAGCACCCGGAGGATTTGAAGTTCAGGCAATGGAGATGATAGTTTTATCGGCCGCCGAGCCTGAGCTACCCATTCCGGTTGTTGAAGAGAAGGGTGGGGAAGAAACAGAAATGACTAAACGTCTTGACTGGAGATGGCTCGATCTTAGAAAACCGTCCAAATCGAATATTTTTCCTGTGTGGACAGCACTTGAAGATGGTTTCCGCGAATATTTTTTGAAAAACGGTTTTACCCAGATTTATTCTCCATCTTTGATGAACACGGCGAGTGAAACAGGCTCAGACGTATTCGAAGTAAAATACTTCGAAAGAAAAGCTTATCTTGCGCAGTCGCCTCAGTTCTATAAACAAATGGCGATGTCAGCGGGAATAGAAAGAGTGTTTATGGTGGGTCCTGTATTCAGAGCCGAGCCTTCGTTTACAACCCGCCACCTTACAGAATTTACAGGATGGGACTTTGAAGCCTCGTATATAAATGACCACTTCGATGTTATGTCTATGGAAGAAGATATGCTTATTTCCGGTTTCAAGAGTGTTAAAGAAAAGATTGGACTTGATATAGAAGTGCCGTCCAAACCCTTTCCAAAAATTACTTTGAAAGAAGCCAAAAAGTTGTTAGCAGAAAAAGGCGTGAGGAGTGAAAAAGTACACGATCTGTCCCCTGAAGAAGAAAGAACCCTGTCTGAAATAATAAAGGAAAAGGAAAATTCGGATTTTGTCTTTGTTACCGACTACCCGATTGAGGCCAGGCCTTTTTATCACATGAGACATGAAAATGAACCCGGATTAACCAAAAGCTTCGATCTTATATATAAAGGTGTAGAAGTTACTACGGGTGCCCAAAGAGAACACAGATTAGGTGTGCTTGAAAAACAGGCCGTTGAAAAAGGAATGGATGTTGCAACTCTCAAGGACTACATGAACTTTTTCAGATATGGGTGCCCTCCTCACGGCGGAGCCGGTATCGGTCCCGCGAGAATAATCATGAGGATGCTCGAGCTTCCTACAGTAAAAGAAGCCACATTCCTTCCCAGGGATGTAAAAAGATTGACTCCTTAAGACAAGATGACCACTTCGATTACGCGCAGATTTTTAGCCCACGTTATCAGATCTTTGACCTATATTTTGTGGGTGGCTGATTTAGGTACCGGTTTAAGGCCGGTTTTCTATTTTTTAATCGTTATTTATTCAGTTTTATTTATCGGTATACGAAACGCCGATCTCGGGGGTGTAATAAACGGCATTATTTTATCGTCCGGATACACACCGCCTGGAGAAATTTCGCTTGAAAGAAGCTATCCTTTGAAATCCGGGGTTCAACTGCCGCCCGCCGTATCTGCTATCTCTGCAGGAGTGTTCGATCGCGGATCGGGGAAGATGCTTTTCAGTCGCCTGCCCGAAGAAAAATTGGCTCCCGCATCTACAACGAAATTGATGACGGCTTTGGTGGCGTTGGAACTTTATTCGCCGGAAGAAAGAGTGGTAGTTCCTTATTTTTGTACAAACATAGAATCAACTAAGGCATGGCTTCCGGCCGAGGAAGAATTTACCGCCCGGGATTTGATTTATACCATGCTGGTGGGTTCCGCGGGAGATGCTGCCTGTGCGCTGGCTACATCCAAGGTATCCTACTCGGAATTTGTCGATAAGATGAACCAAAAGGCGTCTGTGCTTGGTATGAAAAATACAAATTTCGTAAATCCCATAGGACTGGACGGGTTTAAAGGTGTTCATTACTCTACGGTTTCGGATCTTTACCTGTTGGCTCTGGCATCCTTATCAAATGAAACAGTTCAGGACGCGGTAAAGACAAAAGAGTTTAAAGTAAGGTCCCTCACGTCCGACTTTACCTATCAAGTTACAAATACCAATAGGTTTTTATGGGAGATAGCGGGTACTACCGGAATTAAAACCGGTACAACCGTAGGGGCCGGAGAGGTTCTGATCTACAGCTGGCAGGACAGGGACAGGGAATTAGTGCTCGTAGTTATGGGCAGCCGTGACAGGTTTACCGACACAAGAAACTTATTGAACTGGTCGCTTGATAATTACGCGTGGAAGAACGAGTAGGATTATTGTGCGGCTGGCGGAGCGGATGCCGAGGCCGGAATTGGTTTAACATACTCTCCGCTCACGGCCGGTAAGTAAACCACCATCTCTCCCCCCTGAGACCCCAGGCTTTTGTATTTTGCTTCAAACACATAAATAGGCTGGAGGTAGGTTTGGTCTTTGGTATTTTCGTAATATGCGAGATAGATGTTATCTACCAATATTTCACTGACAATGGGTGTGGTCTGTTTGTCGAAGATTGAAGTACCTGTAGGCGTAACGCTTGTTATGACTCCCTTTCCGTTTTTCACTGCATCCCAGGCGGTTGATATATCAATTATGGGATACGATGCCTGGGTTTTTTCCTCGATCTCTTTATAATATGCGCCGGCTTTTGGATAATTTATAACAAAATCTTTCTCATCTTTGGGCACGGCCACGAAGACGTTCAAGAGTCCCACCTTCGGGTCCGTTCCGAAGATTATAAAATCACCCTTCTTTCTGTAAAGGTCCACACGTGCAAATACCGTGTCCCTCGCCGCGGTGGTTTCAAAGAGTCTTGTGCCCCCGATGTAGCCATACGTAACTTTTTGAACACCTTCCTCGTACAAATTATCTATTCGATCCAGTTTAGTAAAAAAGGTAAGAGCACTACCTTTGGCATACTCTTCGTTTAATCTGCCTTTTTGCATTCTTGCGGAATTTTTGACCATATCGGAGTCCGCGTAAAACCGTTTGCTATTTATATCAATCTCAAGAAAACTGTTTGTATCGGTTTTTCTCCAGCGGTAGACGGTACCCTTTAGGTCTGTAATGAGGTCTTCTTCGCCGTATCCCATGGTTCGGGCGTCCTTTATAGCGGTGTCACCTGCCAGATAAGAAAAAGCCCTGGGTTTGAACTTATACACGTCCATTTTATAAGGGATTTTGCCGGGAAGTCTTCCGTTAGCTGTGTTCAGTTTGTAAATCTGGTCGCCGGTTACCTCTTTGTTGGTGAATTCAAGAGGATCGAGGTTGCCGTAAATAGGATTAGCGGGTTCTTTGGTGACGTAGAAAAGTTTGATTAGGGATCTTACGCCCGGGCCTCCGAAAAACATCCAGCCATAATATAAACCCAAAACCAAAAAAGCGATTTTGGTCCAACGCTTAAACATGACGGCAGTTTTTGTTAAGTTCATCTCTAATATATTATAACAATATTTTGTGTGATAAAATCCCAATCATGGAAGTAAGAACCAGAATGGCCCCAAGTCCTACCGGGGAATATCATGTCGGACACATCAGAACTTTAATGTATAACTATGCTTTTGCCCGTCAGAACAAGGGAAAATTCATTTTAAGAATAGAGGACACCGACCGTGAGAGGTATGTTCCGGGTGCCGTCGAAAGAATTCAGGATGTAATCAAAATGATGGGGTTTGAGTGGGATGAAGGTCCGGGCGCCGGAGGTCCTTATTCTCCCTACACTCAGTCCGAGAGACTCGACCTGTATAAAAAGCATGCTCTCGAACTGGTAGAAAAAGGTCACGCATACTACTGTTTTTGCACCGAAGAGCGTTTAGAAAAACTGCGTGAAGAGCAGAAAGCTTCGGGTACCGCGTTTTCAAAATACGACAGACTTTGTTTAAAACTCACAAGGGAAGAAATTGAAGAAAAACTCAAAGCAGGTGTCCCGCATGTAATAAGAATGAAAGTGCCCGACAACGAAGATATTTCATTTGACGATCTAATTCTCGGAAAAATTACAATAAATACTCAGTCGATAGACGACCAGGTTTTAATAAAGACCGACGGATTCCCCACTTATCATATGGCGGTTGTTGTCGACGACCATCTAATGAAAATCTCCCATATTATGAGGGGAACAGATTGGGTTCCTTCCACGCCTAAGCACGTTTTGCTCTACAGGTTTTTCGGCTGGGAACTTCCTAAATTTGTGCACCTGCCCAACCTAAAAGAAGTGGAAGGAACAAGAAAGCTGTCGAAAAGATACGGCTCGGTGTCCGTCATAGAGTTTTTAACTGAAGGATATTTACCCAGAGCCCTGAATAACTTTTTAATGTTTTTAGGATGGAATCCCGGTACCGAAAAAGAAGTTTATTCGATGGAAGAATTTATAAAAGATTTTTCAATCGAACACATTCAAAAAACCGATCTTGTTGCGTTCGACAGGCAAAAATTATTATGGCTCAACGGTTTATATATCAGAAATTTACCGTCTGCCGAATTATGGGATGAACTTAAATCATGGGCAAAAAGATTCGATGTATTTTTATATGGAAAGGACACCGAGGAAAAAATTGTTTTTGCGGCTTTAGACCTTGTTAAAGATCGTATGAAGTTATTGAGTGAGTACAACAGTTTAGTTCATTACTTCTTCGAAACTCCTGAAATTGAAAAGGAAGAATTATTTTCATTTGTTTCGGATGAAACAAGAGGAAAAGAAATTCTCGAAGGTTTTAAAAATATATTTTCTGAGGCCGGCGATTGGGAAGTTCAGAAACTTGATACTGTGGCTCACGAATTTATTGCGGTCAAAGAATACAAACCTAAAGAAGCATTCATGACCTTAAGAATTGCGTTAACAGGTGAAACGGCTACTCCTCAGATATTGGATATTCTGGGCATTCTCGGCAAGGAAGCCGTATTGAAAAGGCTTGATTCTGCCCTAAAAATCTAATTAACATAGAAAGTTTATCTTGAATTAGTAGAGTTCGTTGTTAGAATGAACGCAGAGAGCAGCGAGTACCCCGTATACATTTTTTGGAGGTTAATTGTGGTAAAAGAAATTAAAGACAGCAAGCAAGTAGAAACAGCGAAGAAAAATGCGGCGACGAGTCAAAAAAATATTGCCCTTCAAACTGCCATAGATCAAATTGAAAAAAATTACGGAAAGGGGTCAATAATGAGGCTCGGTGGAAATAATAGCGAACGCACTATCGCAGTAATTCCTACAGGTTCAATTGCTCTTGATATTGCGTTAGGAGTCGGGGGTGTCCCGCGCGGAAGAGTGGTCGAGATATATGGACCCGAATCATCGGGTAAAACTACATTAGTCCAACATATAATTGCCGAAGCACAGAGAGCGGGAGGAACCGCAGCTCTGATAGACGCGGAGCATGCGTTTGATCCTACCTACGCTGAAAAAACAGGAGTTGACGTGGAGAATCTCCTCGTCTCTCAGCCCGACACAGGAGAGCAGGCTTTGGAAATTGCCGAAACTTTGATCAGATCTAACGCGGTCGATGTTGTGGCAATAGACTCAGTTGCGGCTTTAGTTCCCAGAGCGGAAATCGAAGGCGATATCGGCGACAGTTTTGTCGCTACTCAGGCGCGTCTTATGAGCCAGGCTTTAAGGAGACTTACGGGAGCAATAAGCAGGTCAAACTGCACCATAATTTTTACCAACCAGTTACGAATGAAAATAGGTGTTATGTTCGGAAATCCTGAAATAACGCCCGGAGGAAAAGCACTGAAATATTACGCATCGGTCAGAATAGAGATAAGGAAAATAGAATCTCTAAAAGTCGGACAGGACGTGAACGGTATCCGTGTTGTCGCGAAAGTCGTTAAAAATAAAGTAGCGCCTCCTTTCAGAAAAGCGGAGTTCGACATAATGTTTGCCGAAGGTATAAGTAAAGAGGCGAATATACTCGATGTCGGTGTCGACCTTAACGTTATCAAAAAATCCGGAGCCTGGTACGAGTACAACGGAGAAAAACTCGGACAGGGCAAGGAAGCATCTAGGATTTTTCTTAAAGCCAACACGAAACTCCGGGATGAACTTTCGGATAAAATAAAAGAAACGGTAAAGCAAAGCAAGGAGATTCCTTTAGAATTAGGCGTCGTTACGGACGAAGCTTTGCCCGAAGAAGCTGAATAAAAGAAATGACTGAGATCAGAGAGTCGGTAGACAAGTTATATTCGAAAATATCGGATTTTGTTTCTTACACTTTCCGCACGGAGAAAGAAGTGAGAGGCAAGGCCTATCATTATCTTCGGAAAATTACTTTTCCTTCCGGCGTGGATGTTTCCAGGGTAGTGGACGAAATAATAAACAGGCTCAAGGTTTCCAGGGGTATCGATGATGATGACTACGCCCGCAGATATATTGAGGGCCTTTTACTTTCACCAAAAACGAAAAGTTCCAGGGAAGCGTCAATGTTCCTGTACAAAAAAGGGATTCCTGAGAGCATTTATGGTAAGTATCTCGATCGGCTGGGCGGGGAACTGGAGGAGAAGTCTTTGAGCGTTCTCGTAGAAAAGAAGGCAAGATCAATAAAAAGCCTGAGGGATCCGGCGGTGCGGAGCAAACTAATCAGATACCTTATAGCTAAAGGATTTAATCCGGACCGCGTCAGGACGGAGGTTGACAAAATCGCGTCATTAAAATAAAATCAAGCCATGGAATTTGCCGTCATATTACTTAAAAACACGCTGAAAAGTCACTCTTTTCCCCGATCTTAAGTTGTACAGACGTTCCTAATAAAGGCAATTCCATCGAATCTAAAACATATGGTTGAACAATTTATGGAGGTAATTAAATATGGATCCAGTAACGGTTTTATTAATATTGGTGGCCGGGGTAGCCGGTGTGGTAGCTTCGCGCGTTTTAACTAATTCAGGCAAACCAAAGAAGGAAGCCCAGGAAGAAAAAACTCCTCTATCCGTGCAGGGCAGGGATCTGGAAAATGAGGCAGTTGTTGTAGAGGCGAGATCACAAGCCAAGGAGATAGTGATAGAAGCCAAAGATGAGGCGTTAAAAATAAGATCACAGGCTGAGGATGACGCCAGAAAGACCAAAGAAAATTCTCTCGACGAAGCAAGAAGAATAAGAGAAGGCTCAATAGAAATAGAAAAATCTCTGGCAATAAAGAAGGCCGAAGTTGAGACCAAAGAAAAAGATATCGAACAGAAGGTTAGGACTCTAAAAGAAGTAAAAGAGAAAATAGAGAAAAAGCAGGAAGAGATTGAAGAACTCCACAAAAAAGCTCAGGAAGAATTACAGCGCGTTTCTTCTATGAGCAAGGACGAGGCCAAGAACCTTCTCCTCCAATCACTGGACAAAGAACTTGCTCAGGAGAAAGGAAAAAGGATTAGAGAAACCGAAGAGGAAATTAAACACAATTCCGATAAAATTTCACAGGAGATGTTGGTTAGTGCGATGCGTTTCGGTGCGACCGACACTGTTGTCGAACACACTACCTCAAAAGTTAAACTGCCGGACGAAGACGTAAAGGGACGAATAATCGGTAAAGAGGGAAGAAACATCAGAACATTCGAGGAACTGACGGGCGTGGATCTTGATCTGGACTCGTCTCCGGGAGAGATACTAATTTCCTGCTTCGATCCGGTAAGACGCGAGATAGCAAAAATTGCACTGGAAAAACTTTTGGCCGACGGTAGAATACAGCCGGCAAAAATAGAAGAGATAGTTCAGAAAACACAACAGGATACAGAACATCTTATGTACAAAGCCGGAGACGATCTCTGTCATAAGATCGGGGCTTACAATATTCCCAAAGAACTAATTCAGATTCTCGGAAGGTTTAAATATAGATTTTCTTACGGACAAAATATGATTGAGCACACCATGGAAGAAAGCAAGATTGGTATTGCTTTAGCACACGAGCTCGGAATCAAAGTGGACGTAGTCCGTCTCGGATGCTTGTTTCACGATATAGGAAAAGTTGTTACTGAAGACGAGGGAACCCACATTCAGCTCGGCGTCGATCTTCTAAGAAAATATAAGATACCGGAAGAAGTAATAAACTGTGTCGCCGAACACCACGAAGACAAACCTTTCAGCTCCATTGAATCCGCAGTTGTTAATCTCGCAGACCACGTTAGCGGCGCAAGACCGGGAGCACGAAGTGAAGACTATCAATCTTATGCAACGAGACTAAAAGAACTTGAGAATGCTTCGATGTCTTTTGACGGAGTTGAAAAAGCTTACGCAATTTCAGCAGGACGCGAGGTAAGAGTATTTGTGTCTCCGGAAAAAGTTGACGATTACTCTACAGCTTTTCTTGCAAGAGAGATCGCAAAGAAAATAGAACTCGAGCAATCTTATCCCGGAGTAGTAAAAGTAACCGTGATAAGAGAGACAAGAGTTTCGGAAACTGCAAAATAAATTTATATTTTTGCGGCCTTTTTGGTTAATTTGATGCGAGCTTTACCTTTTATTGACAAATGTACTATGTAGTTCTGACATTACTAATATTGGTCGTTTTTGTTGTAGCTGCAAGGATTTTGAGCTCTGTTGTCAAGGGGTGTTTCTTAGCCGTAGGCCTATTTCTTATTGTCATTACAATATTTTTGTTGTATAAATCAACGGTAGAGCCTATTGAGGTGTTTGGTATTTACAGAATTGATAACTTTCGTATTACCAAACTCGAAAAAAACTTTTTATGAAAATTCTTTGTGTAGGCGAAATAGTTGCCGGCCCCGGACGTAAAGCGGTGCAAGCCGAGCTACCTGAAATTATCAAAAAACATCATGTAGATTTTGTATTTTCCAATTGTGAAAATCTTGTTTCCGGAAGAGGATTTACCGAAGAAAAAATCCAGGACATGCAAAAGGCCGGAATTGATTTTTTTACCGGGGGCGATCATATTTTCTGGCAAAAAGAATCGGAGGATGTAATCGATAGTCTTCCGATAATAAGACCTGCAAATTATCCGGAAGGGACGCCCGGCGTCGGTTACAAACTTGTGGATCTCGGCGGCAAGGGCGAAGTTTTAATGATTAATCTCATGGGAAGAACGTCCTTTTCAACACTCCACGCTTATTTGGAAGACCCTTTTGAGACCGCCGACAAAATCCTGGAAATGTATAAGGATAAAGATTTGGCTACAATCATTGTAGATTTTCACGCCGAAGCAACAAGCGAAAAATATGCATTAGCACACTACCTTGACGGAAGGGTAGATATTTTTGTGGGTTCACACACCCACGTTCCGACATGCGACGACATGGTGCTTCCAAAAGGTTCATTGTATGTTACCGATGTCGGTATGTCAGGATCCGTCGATTCAGTGCTGGGTGTTAAAACCGAAATAATAATAAACATGTTCAAGACCGCAAGAAACCAGCGCTTCGATTGGGAAGAACACGGCAGAAAAGCGTTCAGGAGCGTTCTCTTCGATACAGATAAAAAAGAAACAAAAAGATTAGATAAGTTAATTTAGTTCGCCTACAAAAGGCGAGACAACCTGAAAGGGGGTGTCTTATTAAATGACAAAACAGGAATTACAAGCTAAAGTTGCCGACAGAGCAGGTATGACCAAAGTTGACGCCGCTAAGGCAGTTGACGCAGTCGCCGAATCTGTAACAGCAGCATTGAAGAAAGGTGAAAAGGTAACCTGGACAGGCTTCGGAACCTTTGAAGTCAGACCCAGAAAACCCAGAATGGGAAGAAATCCCCAGACTGGAGCTCCTCTTCACATCCCGGCAAGCAAAACTCCCGCTTTCAAAGCCGGTAAAGGTTTGAAAGACGCGGTAAAGTAACTCTTTTGAGTAAACTTTAGTTACGCTTCGAGACAGCCTCCGTAATAGGGGGCTGTTTCTTTTTGTTCCGTCTCATTTGACACTATAGGGTATTAACTGTACAATGTACGCAATTCAAAATTCGAATAAGACCCAATCGTTTACGTGGAAAAGGAGAAAATGAAATGGATCTTGCGCTTATGTTTTTCTGGGGAACCGTTGGAGGAATCACCGTATTGGCCGTAGGAAAAATGCTTTCATACAAACTGAGTCCCAACAGGTTTGTTACGACCCTGATGGTCGGCATACTCTTTACGGTTACGGCTTTAGTATCGTTGGCTCTGGCAATATTTGGGGGTTACTCTGTAGAGAAACCATTGGTTTACGCACTGGCGTTCTTGTGGATCGTTTGGATTATCGAGACTTTCTCTACCTCACCGGTTGTTCTCGTTAAAAGAAAAAAAATTCGTGCGGAAAGCTTAATGGGTTCCGAACCGGAATAATCCATTTCGTTTACTGTTCCACCTAAGGCCCTTTTGTTGAAATTGCAATTTTAATTTCAGCACAGGGCCTTTTCTTTTTCTTAACAATTAGACCCCGTAAGTGCTAAAATATCCCAGTATGGCAAACGGAAAAGACTACTACAAAGTATTAGGAATAGATAAAAGCGCTTCGGAAGAGGATGTAAAAAAGGCGTACAGAAAACTGGCGAGAGAGCATCATCCGGACGTAGTTTCAGAAAAGGACAAAGAAGCTGCCGAGAAGAGATTTAAAGAAATAAATGAAGCTTACAGAGTGTTAAGCGATGCCGAAAAACGCAAGATGTACGATACCTACGGCACTGCCGATCCTAACCAGGGATTCGGGGGCTTTTCAGGGGCCGGACGTGGAGGTCAGTGGGGACCCTTTACTTATACCTATACTTCCAACGGCGGGAACGCCGGAAATGCAGAGTACGGCGATTTTGACCCCTTTGACATTTTTGAAAGCATGTTCGGTTTCAGGGGGTTTGGTGGGCAGCGAGCTCCCAGACGCGGCAAAAGTCTTTATTATCAGCTAAACGTCGAGTTTAAAGAGGCAGTTTTCGGAGTTGAAAAAGAGGTAGCTGTGGAGAGCGGTAGAGTGAAAATAAAGATACCCGCAGGTGCCAGGGATGGACTTGAGCTCAAATTTACCGGAAAAGGTATGCCTGGCCCTTCAGGAACACCCGCTGGTGACCTGTTTATAACGCTCAAAGTACCTTCTCCGAAGGGTTTTAAGGTGGTCGGCGACGATCTTTACCTTGTATCTGAGATAGACATTGTTACCGCGGCCTTGGGTGGTGTAGTCGAGGTCCCTGTAGTGGATCTGGACTCTCAGGATGCCCTAGGTAAGGCCAAACTCAAGATACCCGCCGGCACACAGTATGGCTCCAGATTTCTAGTCAGGGGAAGGGGAATGCCCCGCTTGCACGGGCGCGGGCAGGGTGATGTGATGGTACAGGTCACAGTGATGGTACCAAAAAAACTGAGTAAAAAGCAGAAAGATTTGCTTGAAGAGCTCGGAACCCTTTGAGTAACAAGTTGACCCACCGCCCGAGCTGATGTATCATCAAGCGGTATAAGCGTAATAATTGGTTGATAAGTGGGTGTGACCCACTTTTTTATTACTAAGAGGAAAAATATGGCTATATCGGAATTTAATGCTGCGTTAAACCAGGTAGCTGCCGAAAGAGGTATTACCGTGGATAGTGTTATTGAGTCGGTTAAAGCGGCTCTGGCCACCGCGTACAAAAAAGACAGAAAAGAAGCCGGGGAAGAGGTAGAACTTGAAGAGATTGGAGTAGATTTGAATATAGACAGCGGTGAGGTAAGGATTTTAAAAGATGAAAAAGATGTTACACCGTCGGGTTTCGGCAGAATAGCGGCTCAGACAGCAAAACAGGTTATATTACAGAAGATCAGAGAAACCGAGAAAGAAGTTATAACCAGCGAGTTCAGAGCTAAGATAGGTCAGATTATGCTGGGCACGGTCTTTAGAATAGATAACGGCTTAGTTACACTTGATTTGGGAAAAACACGCGCTCAGGGTGTAATGCCTTCGGGCGAACAGGTTCCTTTTGAAAATTATAGAATAAATCAAAGATTAAAAGTATTGGTCAAGGATATCAAGGAAAGTCCCCGCGGTACTGAGGTTGTTGTGAGCAGATCGGATCCCCAGTTCGTCGTAAAACTTTTTGAACAGGAAGTGCCTGAAATTGCTTCCGGCGTTGTTGTGGTTGAGGCCATAGCAAGAGAAGCAGGTTCAAGGACTAAGATGGCCGTTTCGTCAAAGGACGAAAAAGTTGATCCGGTCGGCAGTTGTGTCGGACAAAAAGGCGTAAGAGTGCAGGCAATAATAACGGAGATTTTCGGTGAAAAAATTGACATCATTCCTTTTTATAACGTTACCGAGAAATTTATTGCGGCAAGTCTTTCTCCCGCGAAAGTAGCCGAGGTGGTCTTAGACAAGGAAAACAAACGCGCGGTCGTGACCGTTCCTGAGGAACAGCAAAGTCTTGCAATCGGAAAAGAAGGTCAGAACGCCCGTCTTGCAAACAAACTGACAAAGTGGAAGATTGATATTAAAGGGGCCGCCGGAATATTCTCTACCGATTCGGGGGAAGCAATAAAGATCGGTGCCACGGCAGATAAAAAGGTTGTCGGTGTGTGGGACGAGGCAATAAAAAAGACTGAAGACGAAAAAATAGAGAAAGACAGGGTGCGCAAAGAGGAAGAGGTTGCAGCAGAAGCCGCCAATATCCCGGAGGAAAGCGGTGATGTTTCTGGAACCGAAGAACCTAAGGATGTACAATCTGAAGAGAATACTTCCGTCGAAAAATAATGCTGTCCTTTGTCAAAAGCAAAATTAATATGAAGGAACTGTTATGCCTGGCGAAAAAATTAAAACTACAACTGAAAAGAATCTACGGGCGCCCATCGTTACCGTTATGGGACACGTTGACCATGGTAAAACCAGCATTCTTGATGTCATACGTCACAGCAACGTACAGTCCAGGGAATACGGCGGAATAACTCAGCACATCGGTGCTTACCAAATCCAACACAAAAACAAAAAAATAACTTTTATCGATACTCCCGGTCATGCAGCCTTTACCCAGATGAGAGCAAGAGGGGGCAAGGCGGCAGATATAGTTGTACTTGTCGTTGCCGCAGATGAAGGTGTCAAACCTCAAACCAAAGAAGCAATATCTCACGCACTTGCGGCCAAAGTCCCGATAATAGTGGCAATAAATAAGATGGATAAGGCAGGAGCCAATTCACAGAAGGTTAAGCAAGAATTAGCTTCGGAGAACATTCTTGTTGAGGATTGGGGAGGAGAATCTCTTAGTGTGGAAGTATCAGCCAAGTCCGGTGAAAACATAGATAAGCTCTTGGACGCAATACTTTTGGTAAATGAAATGCATGAGCTGAAAGCAGATCCGGCAGGAGAGTTGGAGGCGATAATAATAGAATCACGTCTGGATAGAAAAAAAGGTGTGGTGGTGTCATGCATTGTTCGGAACGGCACTTTACGCTTCGGGGACAAGATTGTTTCCGGGGGGTTTAAATGTAAGGTGAAATCTATGACGGACGATAAGGGAAACACCGTACAAACCGCAGAGCCTTCGGCACCGGTTGAAATCCTGGGTTTTAAAGATGTCCCGCGTGTAGGAGACCTGATTGTTTACGAAGGAAGTGACCTCGAGGAACTTGCCGTGCAGGAAGATCGGGCGGAAATTATCGGTAAAGACGCAAAAAAGACCATTGCCGTAGTTTTAAAAGCGGATACGCAGGGAACTCTGGAGGCAGTAAAGAGCAGTTTAGCTGACCTCATATCTTCATCGGTCGGGGCAACATATGCGTTGAAATTTTTATACAGCGGCACGGGGGACATAACCGAGTCCGATGTCATACTCGCGCAAAGCGCAAAAGGCGGAATTGTATTGGGATTCAACATAAGACTTCCCTCTTCAGCTGCAAGTGTTGCAGAGAGCAATAAAGTTCTGGTCAAGACATATTTAACTATCTACGACCTAATAGATGACGCCAAAAACATACTTGAAGGTACGGCCGTCGATGCGGAATCCAAAATAAAAGGCAGAGGACAGGTTATCAAACTATTTAAACTTCCGTCGGGAGATGTTATCGTCGGTACTAAAGTTTTAGCCGGTGCATTGAAAACGGGTGTACGGGTTTCAATTTACGACAAAGATCCTTCTGATGTTACCTCCGACGACATCCCGCTTTACACCGGTACTATAAAATCTCTTCACAAAGGTCAGGAAGAAGTAAAGATAATAGGTAAGGATGTAGAGTGCGGGGTCATGTTAAAACCTCACTTCGAGGATGTTGCGATAGGAATGTGGCTCGAAGTCCGCTGAATGAGCCACTTTTAGCTATAACCCCCTTTTGACTATATAGGTTATTTATTGTACAATCTCCTGTCGCGAACAATATATCAAGCATTTTGGGGTATCCCAAAAAGGTGATTATTTATATGGCTGAATTTGATATAGATACAAAAACCAAGGAAATGCTAATAAGCGCCCGCAAAGTGGCTATTGTACCGTCTGTTGTTGACGGCGCCGACTCTTTTGCCGCGGCCGTTGGCCTGTACAGGATGCTGTCTTCTAAGGGCAAGGAGGCGTCCATTTTATATCCCGGTACTGTACCTGCGGGACTTGAGGGCATAACCGAGGGTATAAATATAAGCACCTCGATGGGCAACCGAAGTTTGGTCGTCTCCATCGATTATTCCGGAACTACGGCATCAAAAGTTAACTACACTACAGAGAATGACGTTTTATCTTTTTATCTAACCCCCATCGATCATGATTTTGATCTCAGCAAGGTGAAAACAGAGATTACCGGACCGGATTATGACCTCTACGTTACTATAGGTGTTCAAAGCCCTGAGGATACGGGTGCCCTGAGAGACCATCTTCAGGCCGAAATATTGAAATCTAAAGTTTTAAATATAGACAACAACTCACTTAACACTAGGTTCGGCACCTTATACCTTGTTGATGCCTCAATGAAGAGCTTATCTCTCCTTGTTCTGAACAAGGCACCAAAATGGGACTTGGTCATAGACCAACGTTCCGCTAAGGCCTTAACCACAGGCATTTCCCGCTAAATAGCAAAGAAAAACCTTGATTTTCCAACCTTTTTTTGATACGATTTCATCTTGGTTATGGCTTTAAATAAAGACAAAAAAGCATCAATAATAAAGACCAACCGGCTTCACGATGCCGATACGGGATCCCCCGAAGTTCAAATAGCGCTTTTGAACGAGAAGATCACGAAGTTATCCGCGCATCTGAAGGCACATAAAAAGGACAACCACTCAAGAAGAGGGTTGCTTCAGATGGTCAATAAGAGAAGAAGGCTTCTTTCCTACCTCAAGAAGAAGGATGAGGAAAGATTTACTTCTGTTTCTGAAAAGTTGGAGCTTTCTAAGTAAGTTAGAGTCAGACCGTAGTAATTAAGTTTTAAGACCGGACGTTAGATCAGGATTAGGAGTTAATGTATTGGGCACAGGCAGTATGTGCGTAATATTTTAAGTCTTAATCCCCACATTTATCACCCGGCTTACAAAAAAATGAATAAAATCATAAAGAAAGAAATAAATTTCGCAGGGCGAAACCTTGTTCTTGAGACAGGTGAGCTTGCTATACAGGCCGATATGGCTGTGAAAGCTTCGTATGGGGATACGGTTATCCTGGCTACCGTGGTGCATAGTGCCCCGATGCCCGACATAGACTTTTTCCCGTTAACAGTAAATTATGAGGAAAAGTTGTATGCGAGCGGCACTATAAAATCGTCCCGCTTCGTAAAAAGGGACGGTAAAGCTACCGATGAGGCAATAATCAGCAAAAGATTGATAGACCACGCAGTAAGGCCGTTGTTTCCTAAGGAATACGCTGACGAAGTGCAGGTAGTTGCTACCATCCTGTCGCTTGATGTTGACGCCGATCCTGAATTTACCGCGATGACGGCTGTTTCTGCAGCCCTATCAGCGAGCGAACTTCCGTGGGACGGACCTATGGTCAGTTTAAGAGTCGGAAAAGTTGACGGAAACTACATTCTAAATCCGAGCAGCACTGTTTTAGAGGAAGGTTCCAAGTTGAATATGATGATCTCCTTTGTCGGCGATCAGAAGAAATTCTTAGCCGTCGAAGCCGAGGCAGATATTTTACCTGAGGACGACATCTTCGCTGCTATTAACTTTGCCCGCGACGGTGCAGACCCGGTGTTCAAACTTATAAAAGAGTTTGCAATGGAAGTGAATCCCGAGCATGCGGTTTATAAATATGAACCTAAAGCATTAAGCGCGGAAATAATTGCAGATGTTTCTGCAATAGCAAAAGAAACGATAGATAAGATTATAAGAATGGAATTCGACAAAACCGAGCTTAAAGATAAAAGGGAAGAAATGAAAGACAAGGTCCTGACGGGGCTTGAGGGTAAGTACAAGAAAGTCGATATGGTAATGGCCCTCGAAGAATTAGAAAAGAAATCAATCCAACATCTGATCCTTGATGAAGGAAAAAGGCCTGACGGTAGGGGTGTAAAAGATATAAGGGATATTAGTTCCAGGGTCAGTCTTTTACCAAGAACCCACGGTTCTGCCCTTTTCACGAGGGGGGTAACCCAGGCTTTAACTGTTTGTACGCTGGGTTCACCGTCGATGGAACTTTTGGTCCAAAATATGTACGGAGAATTTAACAAAAGATTTATCCATTATTACAACTTCCCTCCTTTCTCGACAGGAGAAACGGGCAGAATGGGAGCTCCCAAATCCAGAGAAGTGGGTCACGGGATGTTGGCAGAAAAAGCTTTGAGAGCTGTAATACCAAGCCAAACAGAATTTCCTTACACGGTACTTCTTGTTTCTGAGGTGCTTTCATCCAGCGGTTCATCTTCGATGGCTGCTACCTGTGGTTCGACTCTGGCACTGATGGACGCCGGTGTTCCTATAAAAGAAATGATTGCCGGTGTGGGTGTTGGGATTATTACGACCGACGACTTCAGTAACTACAAAATCATGACCGATCTGGCTTATCTCGAAGATGCCTACGGTTTCCTTGACTTTAAAATGACCGGTTCAAGGAACGGCGTTACTGCCATACAGGCTGACATGAAAGTAAAAGGGATACCGGTAGAGATCCTTAAGGATATTATCGCTCAATCCAAAGAAGCCAGAATGAAAGTTTTGGATGAGATGGAAAAGACTATCAGTTCGCCTAAAGATACGGTTTCCAAGTACGCACCTAAGACCACAATGTTAAAGATTAACCCCGAGAAGATCGGTATGGTCATCGGAAGCGGGGGAAAGGTCATAAAGGAAATACAGGAAACTACCCAATCTGAGATATTCATCGAAGAGGACGGGACCGTAATAATCTCTGCTGTTGAAATGGAAAATGTTCAGAAAGCGGCAAAGATAGTAGACGGACTTACCAGAGAACTCAGGACAGGCGAGATATTTGACGGAACGGTCAAAGATCTTTTGGACTTCGGTGCGCTTGTCGAGATACTACCGGGAAGAGTAGGTCTCATGCATGTCAGTGAGATAACCAACTCTTACGTTAAAAAAGTAGAGGACTGGTATAAACCCGGAGATAAAGTAAAAGTTAAAGTAATAGGACTCGGTCCTGAAGGGAAAATCAGTTTGTCGCATAAAGCACTTGAACCTAAATCTGACGATTTAGAGAATTGATAACCTTTAGGCCGTAAGCTGTTATAATTTATTTGATGTCGAGAAACTGCCCCCAGTGCGGAAGAAATTTGTCAAAAGCCGATGTGTACTTCTGTTCTTCATGCGGTGCTGTAGTCGGTAATTCCGCAGAAGTAATGAATAAGCGTTATTATCAAGTTTATAACGTAGCACTGTCGGCGAAAAATATCACAGCATCTAGTTTTTCATTTTGGGGTCTGTTGGCAGGAGCGGGAGTGTTCCTACTGTTGTCCGCCTCGGCAATTTTATCTTCTTACTTGATGGGTAGCGCAGTTTCGAACGGTAAAACTATGTTGGAAACAGCTTTTCCGAACGCGGTCGTTCAATCGGAGGAACTACAGGCACCGGTCGAAGCAACAGTTCCGGCACCTGCAGAAAAGGGCATAGAAGTCGAAAGTTTTCTTCCCTTTGACACGAACTTTGCAGCTGTGTTCTATTCTCCTTCGGATTTTACCGACGCTTTAGACTTTTTCGGTGTTGAAAATTCTTTTGATTTGGATTTTCTTAAGAACTCAAATCGTCCGCCCTTTGTTGTGATGGTGGATCCCGCGACAAATGAAGCTGAGGAAGAGAACGGCATTGGCATATTATTTTTTCCGGGGAACACAGTTCCGGAAGGTTCGTATAAAAAATATATTTCCGGTGAGTTCTCTGAAACAAGCTTAGATGGGCTTGTAATTGTTACTAACAGAAGTGAAATGAGAAATGAGATAGCCGGGGTTTCAAAAGGATTGAAAAAAGGTTTAAATTTAAATTCTTTATATGTGAATATTAAGAACAAAATCCCGGAAATCGTAAGATCCAAGATTTTTGTCTTTACCGACGCGGGTGTAGGATATGTTAATAAATTTGATGTGGGTGCAATGCCGGAAACTTTAAAAACATTAGTACTTAATTACATGGGGTCCGGAAGTTACTACGGGTTTTTAAAATATGAATGAGAAAGCAGATAAAAAAGATTTTTTATTTGAAGAACTGAAAACGTTAACGACGAAGGTGACCGAGACTGAGGGTATTCCCGAGGAACTTGCCGACCGTCTGCGTCAAATGATCCAAAGGTTGGATAGAATGGCCAACCTGGGGCATTACGCGACCGAATATGACACACTTGCGAGGTATATCGGTATTGTTACGTCTATTCCATGGTCTGCAAAGACCGAAGACAGGTTGGACCTTGCTATTACGAAACAAACCCTGGACAGTCGTCACTATGGTCTCGATTATGTTAAAGAGAGGATCCTTGAGTACATGTCTTCACTCATTCTTTTAAAGCAAAGGAAGAAAGATGCTCTGGGAAGGGCGCCCATCCTTTTAATGGTCGGTTTGCAGGGTGTCGGTAAAACGACTCTCGCCATTTCAATAGCTGAGGCTATGCAGAGGAAGTTTGTAAGGATTGCCATGGGAGGAATCGGTTCTACTCTTGAGATAAGAGGCAGGAGTAAAGCGTTCCCGGAGTCGGAACCGGGTTTGGTGATAAAAGCACTCATTAGTTCGGGCGTTAAAAATCCCGTTATACTTTTGGATGAGATAGAAAAATCAAGCGGTGAGTCGGGGTTGCAGTCAGACATTATGGCAGTACTGCTTGAGATACTTGACCCGGCTCAGAATATAGCATTCCGCGATCATTACATTGATTTTCCGGTGGATTTGTCGGACGTAATGTTTATTTGTTCCGCAAATAATCTTGGTCCATTGTCGACAGCACTTTTGGATAGGATGGAAATTATAAAAATGCCTTCGTATTCCGACACCGAAAAAATGGTTATTGCGAGAGACTACGTGTTTCCTAAAGTTATCGAAAACTCAGGTTTAAAACCGGAAGAGTTGGAAATAGATCCTAACCTTTGGCCGGGAATAATAAGACCGTTCGGTTACGATTCGGGCATCCGAAGTCTTACCAGAACATTGGAGGCAATTTGCAGAAAAGTTGCTAAAGAAATTGTTGAGGGCAAAGCAGAGAAAGTTGTTATAAACGCCGAGAATTTAAAACACTATCTCCCCAAATAATATGAACAAAGAAGAAATGATGGAAAAGGTCGCCGCGGCTGTCAAAGCCTGCAAAAAGTGCCGTTTACACGCCGGAGCACTAAATGCCGTTCCGGGAGAAGGAAATATAGCCAGTGAGATTGTTTTTATCGGTGAAGCTCCCGGACGCACCGAAGACGAAACCGGAAGACCGTTTGTAGGAAGGGCGGGAAAACTTTTGGAGCAGTCACTCGGAGATATTGGCTTGTCGAGAAAAGACGTGTGGATCGGAAACATTGTGAAACACCGACCTCCCGAGAACCGCGATCCGTTGCCCGACGAAATTGCGGCGTGTGAAAAATTCCTGGCTTATCAGCTTAGGATAATTTCACCGTTGCTGGTTGTCCCACTAGGAAGGTTTGCTATGAATTACTTTTACCCGGAAGGAAGAATATCCCGTGACAGGGGTACGTTATTGCGTACGAAAAACTTTAATGTTTATCCGGTTTTCCATCCCGCAGCAGCTTTAAGGAATCCTGAGATGATGCGTGGGTTCATAGAAGATTTTAAGAGGATCCCGCAAATATTAGATTTAATTAAAAAAGGAGATAAAAACATACCCGCGCAAACGGACCAACAAACAGATGATGGACAACTTGTTTTGGGTTTGTAAACTTATCATATGGATCAACAATACGTAAATTCAATTTCACAGGAGGAAAGGGGAGCGGTGAAGAACAAGCTTAAGATTATAACTTTGAGCGGAACCGAATCGGTCACGAAAAACCTTACGGTTTATGAGTACGGAGAAGATATTATTTTGGTAGACTGCGGCGTCGGGTTTCCCGACAGTGACCTTTATGGCGTCGACGTAGTTATACCTGATTTTACCTATATTCTGGAGAATTCTCACAGGATAAGGGGATTATTTGTCACGCACGGTCATGAGGACCATTTGGGAGCAATACCCTTCCTTTTAAACCAGCTCGACGTGCCTATTTACACAAGTAGGTTGGTGCAGGGCTTTTTAAAGGAGCGCCTCAGCGACAAAAACTTTAAACATTTGGCAGAAAAAACACGTTTCACCCTGTTAGAACCGGGAACCGGTACCATACAGGCCGGTGTGTTTAAAATAACCGCATTTGGTGTAAACCATTCCGTACCAAACGCGATGGGTTTTGCTATAGAAACTCCGGAAGGAACGGTTTTGCATATGGCGGATTACAAAATAGATTGGACGCCGGTCCTGGATAAACCTATAGATCTAAATTCGATTGCAAAATACGGCCAACAGGGAGTGTTGTGTCTATTGTCGGATTGTTTAAATGTTTTGACGGAAGGTTACTCGAAAAGCGAAAGTTCACTATCAAACACTTTTACCGATCTTTTTGAGAGCAACCCCGGAAGGCAGATGTTTATCACTACGATTTCGTCAAATATTTCCAGAATGAGCCAGATTATGACCTCCGCATTAAAACACGGGAGAAAAGTCGTTCTGAGCGGACGTTCGATTGAACAAAGCGTGAAGGTCGCCAGAGCGCTGGGAGTCATAAAATTTCACGATGATCTTTTTATCGAAGAAAAAGAAGCGGGAAGATTTCCTCAGGGTGATGTTGTTTACATTATCGCCGGTTGCTATGGACAGCCCGGTTCATCGCTGGGAAGACTAAGCAGAGGCGAACATAAAGAAATTGTGCTGGAAAAAGATCCTATTGTGATATTCTCGGCGGATCCGAATCCCCCCGGAGTTGATGTGGCCGTTGAAAGAGTAATGTCCGCTTTCACGCTTTTTGGAGCAGAAGTTGTTTACAGCCGCATCCAGGACAACCTTCATGTTTCCGGTCACGGAACTAAAGGCGACCTGATGACAATTGCATCCGTTGTAAAACCGAAATATTTTATACCGATCGGAGGTACCATCACCAGAATGCGTGCCTATACAAATATGCTCGGTGAACTCGGTGTATCCAAAGACAGAGTATTTGAATGTCTGGAGGGTGACACGGTAGAATTTTCTTCGGGTAGAGCCAGAAAATCAGGAAGACTTCAAACCGTTCCTGTTTACATAGATACGGCGGGATCGGGTAGTACCATCAACCCTGTAGTTATAAAGGACAGAGATCAGTTGTCGTCAGACGGTGTTTTTGTTGTAGTGATTCCGTCCAAAGACGGTAATCTTCTAAAAGATAATGTGGAAGTCGTGACGCGCGGGTTCATTTATGTTAAAGCTTCTCAGGAACTTATGGACAGGTCCAGAAAGTTTGTGACCAAGACGCTGGAGAAAATGTCCGACAAGCCTTTGGAATGGCCGGCGAAAAAGAAGAGGCTTGAGAGTGAGATTCAGGACTTTCTTTTTAAGGAAACAAGAAGTTCGCCGCTGGTCATTGTCCACGCTCTGAACGTTTAAGGATGTATTTGCTGAAAACTGCCGTTAGAACTTACCTTTTTGTTGCGTAACTTTGGTTGTCGTAATGATATAATTGAGCCAATGCCTAGAGGAAGAAAAAGGAAATTTAAGCTCAACTTCAGCATAAAACCCGAAACTATAAGGTCGGTTATAGCCCTGGTGCTTGTGACGGCAGGACTCCTGAGCCTCATCGCTTTTTTCGCTCCATCTTACTCGGTAAACGCGAAAATAAAGGGCTTCATGTCGGGTTTGTTCGGTAGACCGGCCATCATACTGCCATTTTTGCTTATAATATCCGGATCGCTTTTTATTCAAAAATTAAAAGTAAAGTTTAAAGAGCCGAGAATAGCGGCAGGATTACTCCTGGCTCTTTTAGGTCTGTCGGGTCTTTCTCATGTTTTCGTTAACAAGGACGCCGCACTGGAAGCCGCCGAGAACGGCCTGGGCGGAGGGATGGTCGGATATAAGATCAGTTCTGTTCTGGCGAACGGAGTGAGTATATACGGCGCCGCAGTTCTTCTTATCCTGGCTGTTTTGATCTCGGCTATTTTACTGTTCGATGTTTCATTAGATCAGGTACTGGGGTTTGTTTCGGAGAAAAAAGATTTGATAAAGAACCCATTAAAAGGAATGTGGCCTTTTAAGAAAGAAGAAGAAGCTGGGGATTTTGAAGAAATGGGGGAGGACGAATACAATATCGATGCCGGAGAAGAAGGCCATGAACCGGTTCCGGCGCTGGTTGCTTCGGTGAGAGAAGAACTTGAAGAAACCCCCGAGTTCGAAATAATTCCTTCGCAGTACGAACCCCAAAAAGTTCCCGTAATTATACCTGAGGGTGCAACTTCTACAATTGCCACTATCTCGCCCACGAATTTTTTGTCTGCACCGCCAAATAAAATATGGGTCGAACCCCCTCTTGATTTGCTGATTGAGCCGGTTGCAGAATCAAGAGATTTTTCTGAGTCTAAGGCTAACGAAAAAAAGATTGTTGATACCCTGAAATCTTTCGGGATTGATGTCGAAGTGGCGAACACGAAGGTAGGCCCGTCCGTTACCCGGTATGCTTTAAAAACAAAATCAGTAACCAAAGTATCCAAAATTGCTTCCCTTCATGAGAATCTTGCTCTTGCGTTGGCGTCACCCAACGGCTCGGTGAGAGTGGAAGCACCTATTCCCGGTACGTCTGAAATAGGAATAGAAGTACCGAACGCCATAAGGTCGGTAGTTAATTTTAAATCTATAATCACATCCGATGCCATGAAAAATCTCAAAACTAAACTTGCCGTGGGACTGGGAAAGGACGTCGCGGGAAAAACATACGTTTACGACATCGGTAAAATGCCGCACATGCTGATCGCCGGTGCTACAAATTCAGGAAAGTCGATTTTCATTCACAACATCCTTTTTTCTATCTTGTTCCGGGCTTCTCCCCAGGAAGTGAAGTTTATTTTGGTGGATCCGAAGAGAAATGAACTGATCCACTATCAGGATATTCCACATCTTATAACTCCGGTGGTGGTGGACATGGAAAAAACTCCCGCTGTATTTAAATGGGCAGTTCAGGAAATGGAAAGACGCCTGAAATTATTTGAGCAGGCCAGAGTTAGGAATCTCGACGCCTACAATGAAAACTCGGGATTTCAAGCCCTGCCTTACATTGTAATTGTCGTGGACGAATTTGCCGAGGTGATGATGCAGGACAAAAATTCAGTGGAAAAAGCGGTCGTGAGACTTGCTCAGATGGCAAGATCTACCGGTGTTCACCTTGTCCTGGCTATCCAGCGCCCGTCAACTGATATTATTACCGGCATAATAAAAGCAAACATTCCCACCCGTGTTGCCTTTAGTGTTTCGAGCCAGATAGATTCAAGGGTTATTATCGACCAGCCGGGAGCGGAGAAATTACTGACAAGAGGGGACATGCTTTTTGTTCCACCCGACGCTCAGAAACCTATCCGGTTACAGGGTGCCTACATTGATGCGAAAGAAATAGATCGGTTGGTCAACTATCTTAAGAATCAGGGAGTCGAGCCCGACTACTCCGATGAAGTGCTAAGCATGTCCATGGAGAAGGACGGTAAGGTAAGTTCCAGCTCATGGGGCGATGATGTGGACCCGTTGTTTGATGAGGCCGTAGACATTGTAAGTTCGATGGGCAAAGCTTCCGCCTCCCTTTTGCAGAGAAAGCTTTCTATTGGATTTTCGCGGGCCGCGAGAATAATTGATGAGATGGAGGCGAAAGGAATTGTCGGTCCGGCAGCTGGCGGGAGCAGGGCAAGGGAACTGTTGATTGGCGGCGGTCCTTCATATTCTGAAGAACCGGATGACCTGGTATCTTAAAATTTGATAGAATAGTCCATTATGGGAAACAAAAAAACTTCGAAGTCGCGAAAAAAAGAAAGACGTTTGACTGAGATTGCACGTGCGCAGTCTGCCCGTCAGGGAAATGTCCGGCCGAGAGTACTCGCCGCGTCCGCCGAAGTAAGAGATGAAAAATCTATAGGCAAAATAGGATATCACGAGCTTCCCACAGCTGAGATAAAAAGAGATATGGTAAAAAATCTTATATTTATGGTGTTTGCAATAATGACTATAATCGGGATAAAGATCTCGGGCTGGAGTTTATAGCTATAGTGCGAGACCGACCTAAAGTCTGATTTCCGCGTCGATAAATTCTTCCAAACCTCCATCCAGCACGTACTCAGGGTTCGTTGATTCCACATTCGTTCTAAGATCTTTCACGAGTTTATAGGGGTGGAGTACGTAATTACGGATCTGATTTCCCCACCCGGGCATTTTGTAATCGCCTTTTGCCTTCTTTTTTTCAGCTTCAATTTTTTCCAGCTCCAACTTATACAGTTTGGATTTGAGTATTTTCAGAGCTTTTTCTCTATTCTTTCCCTGAAATCTTTCTTCCTGACATTCGATGATTATACCGGAAGGTTTGTGTTTTAAACGCACCGCGGTCGATACTTTGTTAACATTTTGTCCGCCGCTTCCCCCCGACCTAAAAAAATCCCACTCGATATCTTCTTCTTTCAGTTCAATGTCGTCTATATCTTCGTTAATAAGCGGGATTACCTCTACAAGGGCAAAAGAGGTCTGTCTCAGATTATCGGCGTTGAATGGAGATTGTCGTACAAGTCTGTGAACACCGGATTCGTTTTTTAGAAATCCATACGCGTATCTTCCGGATATTTCGACGGTGCCGGTTTTTATTCCCGCTTCTTCCCCGGCTACGGTGTGAACTTCGTGCCATTCCCAACCGTTCTTTTCGGCGTAACGTTTGTACATTCTAAATAATGTAGCGGCCCAGTCCATGGCCTCAGTCCCACCCTGGCCTGAATGGACAGTAATAATTGCGTCGTTCTGATCGTGTTTTTCTTTAAAAAAAGTGTTGAGCTCCAAACGGTGAAGTTCACGTTCAAAATTTTCGTTGTCACCTTCCTCGGCCATAAGTTCCAACATCTCATAATCTTCGATGTCTTTCTTTAATGATGCTAGATCTCTGGAAACGGCATTGCCTTCTTCCCAGTTTTTCCATGTATCTTCTTCAGCGACTCTTTCCTCGAGGGTTTTGATCTTGGCTCTTTTTTCGTCTATAAACAGCCCTTTTTTAAGTTGTTCCAGTCTTTCGCGAAGAATTTCCTGCATAACTATGAGATTATACCACCGGGCTTGTTCAATCCATTGCTTCCGTTCCGAGCAGAAGCTGATCACCCGGGTTGATCTCTTTTCTGAGCATTTTCGTGGCTATATACGTTTCTACGGTGTCCTCGATAAGTCGTGCCAACGGCCTGGCTCCCCATTCGGGGGAATAGCCTCTTTTTGAAAGTATGGCGGCCAATTCCGGTTTAAATTTAACGTGGATGCCTTTCTCTTCAGTAAGCTTTTGCACTTTATCCAACATGAGCAGGGTAATTTCTCGCATGTTTTGCTCCGTAAGGGGGTTGAAAACAACTATCCCTGAAAATCTGTTCAGGAACTCGGGGGCAAACTTCTCCCGAACATCCGCTAATGCCCGTTCTCTCATCTTTTCCAGAGTTCCGTGTTCCGTAAAGACCTGTTGTATGGATTTAGTTCCGACATTGCTGGTGGCAATTATTATTGTGTTCGTGAAGTCTATTTCCATTCCCGAGTTATCCGTAAGTTTTCCTTCATCCAGCACCTGTAGAAAAGTGAGCAAAATGTTAGGATGTGCCTTTTCAATCTCGTCGAGCAGTATTAAAGCGAAAGGTTTTGTGCGCACCATTTCGGTAAGCAACCCCTTGTTATTCCCGTCCGTATCTCCCAGAAGCCTGTTCATACTGTCTACCTGTTGGTATTCACTCATGTCCAACCTGATCATGTTGGTTTCGTTGCCGAAATAGTGCTTGGCCAGTGCCTTTGCTGTTTGGGTTTTTCCGATACCGGTCGTTCCTACGAACAGAAAGCTGGCAATAGGCTTGTTCTCATCGCGTATTCCCGCCCGGGCGCGTCTCAGGGCTGTGGATATTTGCCTTACAGCCTCATCCTGTCCGATAACCATCGTTTTCATCGTCTCTTCTATGGAAAGCAGTTTTTGGGCTTCATCCTGAGTAACTGTTTCGACCGGGATACTGGTCATCTCCGCTATTTCGGCAGCAATGTCGGAGGATGATAATATTCCCGAACCACCCTCTATTTTTGTAGAAGTTCTGTTAAGAATGTCAATCGCTTTATCGGGGAGGACACGTTCATGCATAAGTTTTTCCGATAGTTCTACGGTTCTGACCAGAGCGGGGTACGTTATAAATATGTTATTTTTGCTCTCTAACTTATCTGCTTTGGCTTCGAGTATCTTTACTGTTGTGTCTTTAGGCAGTTCGTCTATCCGGACTATATGAAAAAGGCGGGCAAAAGCCCCATTCGGTTCAATGTACTTTCTATAATTAGAAACGGTCGTCGCGCCGATAAATTTTATTTTGTCGTTTGTGAGATGGGGCTCGAGCATTGTGTAGATTTTTGAAGTTTCAGCGTCGGTGTCTCCGGCACCCGCTACCAAATTGTGTATCTCGTCGATGAATAGAATAATGTCGCCCGAACCTTTCACCTCACCCATAACCTTTTTAAGGTTTTCGGCAATCATTCCGGGTGATGTAGCACCTGAGATCAGACCGCCTATGTCCAAGCCAACCAGCCTGTGATTACTGAGAGACTTATAATCATTATTTTCCATGATCTTTTGTGCAATTCCCTTCACCAGCGTAGTTTTTCCGCTTCCCGGTTCGCCTATAATGAGAATGTTTTCTTTGGAGCCGCTCAGGATCTGTGCCACCTTTGTTATATCAGCTTCCCGGCCGAGGATTTTTTTATATCTTCCCAGAGCTACTTCTTTGGTGTAATCGCGCGAGACCGCGTCGAGGTTGGGTGTGACCCTCCCGAGCATTCCTTTTCCGAAACCCCCCGTGAACAAAAGTTCGTAGTCGTCCTGCCAGAGGAAAATTCTGTCTTTCCCGTTCCTTTTGTCGCTCTCCCATTCAATACTTCCCTCAACGTATTTAATGGAGGTGTTGAGCGAAGACAATATGATATCGATCTTCGGTATGTTGTTAAGCAACGCCAGTAACAGGTGTTCCGTCTCAATGTACTTGGATCGAAACCTCAGGGCGTCTGCGAATGCAGCCTGTCCGAGTGTCGGAATCTGTATTGAGGGCGCCGATCTTAATTTATCGAAAAGCAGATCCTTGTTGATTTCCGAGCGTTTGAATATTTTTTTTACACTGTTGAGGTCGAAAAGCCACTTCATACCGGAACTCTGCTCTGAATCCAGTTTCTCCAGACCGATCAGGACATCTTTCCTACAGCTTGCCTGAAAGTTTTCTTTGGTGTTCTTGTTTGTTCTGATCCTGGGGGTATCTCTGTTTCCTAATAGATATAAAAGGTAAATTGTGAGTACGTAAGCTAGGGCATAGGCAGGACCCGAGAACTTATAGACGAACGCCGGAGCCAGGTACCACGCAACCGGAAAAAGCGCACTTGCCGGAAAGAGAATTAAGAAAAACACAAGACCAAGTACTGTCCAGACAACTCTTATAAAAAAACCTATAAATCTTCCGACTATCGAGTAGTCTCCGAAGAGGGGTACAAATAAGAGCCTGAGATTTGTGGTAAATGAGATCTGGTTGTTAGTGAGCGCAACGATTCGGGAAGATATTTTAAGAATACTTCGTGGAGCTTTTGCAAACCACCATATTATAAATTCGTGGGGTAGTCTGGGCAGAGACTTCATAACATAAGAATATCAGACTTGGCCCGCCTTTTGTACACGGATTCTGTGAACGAGCAAACCGAATGTGTATCCCAAAAGCCAGTACAGTACGGGAATGTATTTCCCGTTGTATATGTAACCGGAAGGAATGATAAAAACGACTTTTCCTAGAATTTCTTTTTCCGAGACCGGAAAGGGATCTTCGTGCTCATTATTGTCCCCTTTTGTTATAAGGAGTACCCCCGAAAGGGACTTTTGAATCCCTATGACACGGTGTGTTACAGTAACTCCGTTCTGCCTGAAAGAGACGATATCACCGCTCTTTATTTTGCGGACAGGTACAGTTATGACAACATCTCCTTTACCGGCGACCGGTCTCATGGACCCTGTTACGACGTAAAACATTGAAACCCCGGCTAATTTTGCTGTTCCCGCCAGTAAAAATATTAATATAATTAAGTAGTACCTGTCCGTAGTGTTGCCCCCGAATCCGCGTGTAGCGACCGCTACATCTGCGCGGATTCAAACTCAAAATCAAACAGGGCGGATTTTCCCTGTTTTGTGCTGCTTAAATTTTCCGTGGAGAATCTAAGCACCAAAGGTCTCGTCTGCCCGGGGTAAATCTGACCCACGCCAAAACCTTCGGTTTTCCATTTTACGACCGTTTTTTTACCCAGACTCATTCCTACCTCTCCGTTGTCAAGCACCCCGTTGCTATTTGCGTCATTCCACTCGAAGATCTCTACGTTGATGTCCGATCTCAGTTCTGCGGGATCGTTCGTTGTTTCGTAGTAGGCGTGCGATGATATTGTGATGCCCGAAGTCCCGTTGTTAATGAGCTTGAGGGGGTAATCGGCCGACCATGTTTGTCCTATGTTTCCGAACGTTGGTCCGGGGAGTTCATCGACAAGATTTGTAGGGTCGGTACCCTTAGGTAAATCCTTTAAAAACCTAAGATCGGCACTTCCTATGGAAAATGTTGAACCCAATACCTTTGCTTTGTCGGTGAACGCTGCAAACGTCACTCCCGCGGCCAAACTTATTATTATCCCCAGGCCTGCCAAGTAAACCGGTAAATTTTTGCTTATTTTCAATTTTTCTCACCCCCTCCCAATAAATTTTGTGCTCTCATGCTGGAATAAGAGTTGTCGCATACGATAAGGTGATCGGTAAACCCGACCCCCACTATTCTGCAGGCGTTTTCAAGCCTTTGCGTCACTTTTATATCCTCGGCACTCGGGTACGGTTCTCCTGACGGATGGTTGTGAACCAGAATTATTGAAACAGCGTTGTTTGTTACCGCGACTTTTATTATCTCCCGCGGGTGTATCAAAGTTTCGTTAACCGTACCCACCGATATCAGACTCCTGTTGATAACAGTATTTCTTGCATTCAGGGTAATTAAATATAAATGTTCGGTTTCTTTTCCTAAAAGGCTCGGTTTGATGTAGTCGTAGGCATCTCCCGGAGTCGATATTCTGATGATAGCTCTATTTTTGTTATTGTATCTTCTTGCCAGCTCTTTAACCGCGGCGAGTTTTATCGCTTTGGCTTCTCCCAGATTTTTGTGTTTGACCAGCTTTTGGATAGGGGAGTTTAAGAGTTCTGTCAGCTTTCCTGCTTCTTTTATTAGACTTTGGGATAGTTCAAGAACGGATTGTCCTTTTCCTCCGCTGGAGAGGATTAGAGCAATAAGCTCGGCGTCTGACATGGTGTCCGCCCCTGAATTTAAAAGTTTTTCCCGTGGCCGGTCTTCCCGGGGTAATGAAAGAATATTCATGCAATATAATCTAGGTTATTGCAATGTATATTTCAATATGCTAAATTCTACCCACAATATCTATGTCCGAAATCAGCACAAAGATAAAGGATATAAGGAACTCGTTTAAATTATCTCAGTATAGATTTGGAAAAAAGATAGGTGTTTCGGGTAAGACGATTTCGGCTTATGAGACCGGGCGCGCTGTTCCTCCGGAAAGGACAATTAACTTAATCTCGGAAGTTTTTTCCGCGCCCATCCTCTATATGAATAAGGTTGAAAAATGTAAGCTGCGCGACCAAATAATTTCACTTAAGAATTTCGTGGAAAACCTGGAAAAAGTTTTGGCTGAGAATTAACGCTTCGAATATTGAGGAGCTTTTCTTGCCTTGTGCAGGTAAGGTTTCTTTCTCTCGACCATTCTTGAATCTCTGGTCAAAAGACCCTGTTTTCTAAGTGCAACGGAATATTCTTCGTTCATTACCGAAAGAGCCGCGGAAATTCCGTGTGTTACTGCCCCGAGTTGAGCTGCCTTACCCGACCCCGCTACTTTTATGCTGGCTTTAAATTTTGCCTTGGGGTGTGAGACTCCGAGAATATGAAACGGTCTTGTCCAGGCTATCTGTTCTTTTTCCGACGGGAAGTATTCATTAATATCTTTACCGTTCACCGTAAATTCACCTTTTTCATCCCACATAAATACTCTTGCCACAGCTGTTTTCCTTCTTCCGGTTCCTGCGAAGAATTTAGGTTCTATTTTTGTTTTTTCCTGTATTTTTTCTTTTGCCATGTTTCTATTTTGTGGTCTCCTGAGCTTTGTGAGGATGCTCGGGGCCTGCATATACGTGTAAATTTGTTAATCTTTCGCTTTCAAGTTTATTTTTCGGAAGCATACCTTTGACAGCGCGTACCAGTATTTGTGCAGGGTCTTTTTCCAATATTTTTTCTATCTTTTCTTCTCTAAGCCCTTTGGGAAACCCGGTATGATGCATGTATACTTTCTTTTTCATTTTGTTACCGGTCAGCGCTATTTTTTCTGCATTGGTAACCACAACAATCCCGCCTGTGTTCTGGTTAGGGGAGAACTCGGGATTATTTTTACCGATCAGGATTTTTGCTATATCGGCTGCCAGCATTCCCAACACTTTATTCGTGGCGTCGTAAAAATACCACTTTCTGTTCTGTGTTTTTTTAGCGGATGTGGTTTTATTTATCATTTTTCTTTTCCTTCTTTAGGCTTTTTTTAGCTACAGCCTTTTTCTTTTCTTTAGGAGCCTCTTCTTTTTTCTCCGCAGGTAAGAGTTCAATCCTTGCAGTATTAGCGTTATCTCCACCCCTGTTCCCTGTTTTTATAATCCTGGTATAGCCGCCCATTCTCTTTTCAAAACGTGATGCTACGCTATCCATAAGTTTTTTTATTGCTTCTTCGTTTCCGATAGCTTTTCTGAGTTCCTTTATGGTGTTGAATACAGCTATTCTGTCTTTAGACAGATAACCTTTTTTGGCTCTTGTGATAATTCTTTCTACGAAAGGTCTTACAAATTTGGCTTTTTCCAAAGTGGTCTCGATCTTTTCGTGAATTATGAGACTGACGGCAAGATTTTTTTCGAGCGCTACTCTGTGTCCTGCAGGTCTTCCCATTTTTTTCTTTGCTACTCTGTGTCTCATATCTTAAGATCCTCCGCTTATCTAAGCCCTTCTTTCTTCAGAAGTTTCTTTATTTCTTCCAGTGATTTTTCTCCGAGGTTCTTAATATCCGCTATCTCATCATCTGATTTTTTTGCCAACTGCTTCAGCGTGTCTATCCCGTGTTTTTTCAGGGCATTGATGGTTCTTGTCTGAAGGGGTAGTTCGTCTACCGCTACGTCTTCTACGTCGATTAGAGCGGCGCTTTCCTCTTCCGGTTCGATACTTTTGTCGGTTTCAAGTTCCCATTTCTCAAATGATTCGTAGTATCCTTTAAGGATTCCGGAAGCCTTAACGAGCGCCTGTTTAGGAGAGACACTTCCGTCGGTCTCCACGGTAATAAGCAACTTGTCCAAATCCGTTTTATCTCCGAATCTTGTGGGTTCCACAGCATAGGTCACGTTCAGAACAGGTGAGAACAGTGCGTCGAGCACAATAACTCCGACCTTGGATGTTTGTCTTTCTTCCATGGGGGAGTACCCGACTCCGGGCTCTACAATAAGTTCAATGTTAAGCTCGCTCTTTGAATCCGCGAGGGTGGCTATATGAAGGTCTTTGTTCATTATTTCGAGGTCCGAGGGTATTTCCAGATCCTTTGCGGTTACAGGTCCTGCTCCCTTTTTCCTAAGGGTCGCAACGACGGGGTTGTCCGTATGTATTTTAAATCTCAGCTTTTTTACGTTCAATGTAAGCTGAACCACGTCCTCTTTAACACCCGGGATTGTTGTAAATTGGTGGGATGCCCCCGCAATTTTTACCTGTGTTACAGCTGCACCTTCTATTTCTGTTAACAACACGCGTCTCAAAGCATTTCCGAGCGTATGCCCGAACCCTGTAGGAAGAGGCTCAACAGAGTATGTGCTCATCTCGTTGCTTTCCTTTATCGGGTTTATTTTTAAATTTTCTTTACTTACTATCATCATTTCCTCCTTTAAAAATTACCTGGAATAAAATTCTATAATCGCCTGCACATCTACTTTTTCCTGAGTGTCTTCCGGCAATGGAAGCCTCGAATATTTTACATACCTTTCTTTAATATTCGCCTCAAGCCACTCCGGTAGGACAATGCCCTCTCTCAATTGTATCTTTTCGAAACTTATGGGTTTTACAACATCTCCAATCTTAAGTGTTTTTGACGGAATATTTACTTCCTTCGAATTAACATTAAACAGGCCCCTTCTTATGAATTGTCTGGCTTGTGCTCTTGAAACCGCAAAGCCGCTTCTGTACACCATGTTGTCGAGCCTTGATTCCAGCAGCTGCATGAGAACCTCTCCTGAGACCCCTTTTGATGCCAGGGCTTTGTTAACGTAGTTCTTAAACTGTTTTTCCAGAATTCCGTAGATTCTTTTGGCCTTTTGTTTTTCTCTAAGTTGTTTTCCGTACTCAGAAACCGATTTCCTTCTAGTTCCGTGTTGTCCGGGAGCCTGGGCTTTCTTTGTGATAGCACATTTGTCGGATTCACATCTGGAACCCTTTAAGTAGAGTTTTACGCCCTCTCTTCTGCAAAGTCTGCATTTTGCTCCGGTGTATCTTGCCATATTGTTAGACCCTTCTTTTTTTCTCCGGCCTGCATCCGTTGTGAGGGATTGGGGTAAGGTCTGAAATTGATACTACATTAAGGCCCACTGTTTTAAGGGCTTTAATAGAGGAGATTCTCCCTAAACCGGCGCCTTTTAGGTAGACTGAGACATCTCTGACACCCGCTTTTGAAGCGGCATTGCCGGCAATCTCGGCTGCTTTTGTAGATGCGTAGGGAGTGGATTTTCTTGATCCTTTGAACCCGGCACTGCCTGAGCTTGCAGTGAACAAAGTGTTACCTTCAGAATCGGTCACCGTGATAATAGTATTGTTCATCCCTGCGGTGATATAAACTCTTCCGCTGGGAGTGATTATTTTTTCTTTCTTTTTGCTTTTTTTTGTTGTTTGAGCCATATGTTACTTTTTGGAGTACTCTCCAAAATGCCTACTACTTTTTGAGGCTTTGTCCTCAAAATGCCTACTACTTTTTGAGGCTTTGTCCTCAAAATGCCTACTACTTTTTGGGGTAACCCCCGAAATGCTTACTACTTTTTGAGGCTTTGTCCTCAAAATGCTTACTACTTCTTTGCTAATTTCTTTTTCTGTCCGCCCACGGTCTTTCGTTTACCTTTTCTCGTGCGGGAATTAGTCCTTGTGCGCTGTCCCCTCACGGGAAGTCCTGCCAAATGTCTAAGTCCTCTGTAAGATTTTACTTCCTGCAGACGTCTGATGTTCTGGTTAACCAGTCTTTTCAATTCTCCCTCGACATGAAGTTCCATGGCAGCTATGGAAGCGTTTATCTTTGCAACATCTTCGTCGGTAAGATCTTTGGCCCTGGTGTCGGGGTTTATGCCCGATCTCTCAAGTACTTTCCTGGATATTGTCGGACCGATACCGTAGATGTATCTTAAAGATGCTTCTATTCTTTTTTCTCCCGGTATGTCTACACCTTTTATCCTTGGCATAATTAACCCTGTCTTTGCTTGTGTTTCGGGTTTCTTTTACAAATAACCCTAACCGTCCTGTTCCTTATAATAATTTTGCAATCTTTACAGATTGGTTTTACAGATGATCTGACTTTCATATTTCAAAAATTCTTCCTGCCGAGTTACTTAAGCCTGTAAATGATCCTGCCTCTCGTCAGATCGTGGGGGGAAAACTCTATTCTAACCTTGTCCCCAGGTAAAACCCTAATATGGGCCTTCCTCATTTTTCCCGATATGACAGCCAAAGCGTTAGTCTCGTCTTCAAATTCTATCTTGAACATTCCTCCCATATGGGTCTCAGTTATTTTTCCGTCTTTTGTAATTACTTCTTTTGTGCTCATTTAGCTTTCTGACTCAGCAAACGCGCTTGATTGTAACAGAACCGTTATCACAGGTCAATAACCCTCTTTGGTATTGCTAAGAAGTGTTTTTAGCATCTCCCGGTTGTAAATTGAGGTTTTATTGACTTTTCCAGCCGCGAAATTTATATTACACATTGTATGTGTGAAAATCAACAAAAAAGGGATTTTTAATGCTGGACATAAATTTTATCAAGAACAATTCGGAGCTGACCAAAAAAGCTGTCGAGAATAAACAACTCGGTAAGACCGTTTCTATAGACAAGTTAATAGAGACCCACGATCGGTATCTGGACCTTTTGAAGAAAGTGGAAATCCACAGAGCGCTTAGAAACAAGCTTTCCGAGAGTATCTCAAAAGTGGCACCTCAGGATAGGTCTGATCTCATAAACGAAGCTACCGCCGTGAAAGGGGAGTTGGCAAAATACGAGCACGAGCTTGTTGAGACGAAGATCGTCTTTGACCGGTTAATGCTATGGGTACCAAGTGTTCCTGCCGAAGATGTTCCTGTAGGGATAGACGAGAGCGGCAATAAAGTGGTGCGGGAGGAAGGAAGTATTAACGGGCCTGCTTTTAAGCCTAAAGACCATGTTGATTTGGGCGTATCCCTCGATATCCTGGATCTGGAAAGAGGCGCAAAAATCGGGGGTTTCAGAGGGTATTTTTTAAAAAATGAGGGCGCCCAGCTTGAACAAGCCATTTTAAGGTATGCGTGTGACATGATGCTGGTCGAAGGTTACACCATGTTGAGTGTCCCATGGATAGTGAAACCCGAATTTTTTACCGGAACGGGGTATTTCCCGTGGGGAGAAGATGACCACTACAGGTTGGAAGATGATAAAGCGTTGATCGGGACGGCCGAAGTATCTCTCACCTCCTATTATTCGGGCGAAATTCTGAATGAATCAGAACTTCCCATGAGGCTGTTTGGATTGAGTCCGTGCTTTAGAAAAGAAATTGGAGCATACGGCAAAGATACCAAAGGTATTTTCAGACTGCATCAATTTAACAAAGTTGAGCAGGTAGTACTCACAACTGCTAACGAAGAGATAACCAGAGAATGGCATGAAAAAATGCTGAGTCACGCCGAAAACATACTAAAAGGCCTGAAACTTCCCTATAGGGTACTTTTAATGTGCACGGGGGACATGGGTGCGGGACAGGTTAAGAAGTATGACTTAGAGACGTGGTTCCCGTCGCAGGGAAACTACAGAGAGACCCACTCGGACTCATATTTCAGGGATTTTCAATCCAGAAGGCTGAACATCAGGTATAGAGACTTCTCCGGGGAACTTAAATACGTTTATACTCTCAACAACACCGTAGCCGCCACCCCGAGGCTTTTAGCTGCAGTTCTGGAAAATTACCAGAATGTTGACGGGAGTGTTACCGTTCCCGAAGTTTTAAAGAAGTACGTAAGCTTCGACAAAATTCTGCCCAAACAGAAAATTATTTGATAGTATGGGTCAATATGAATATTTTTGACGGTATTCAGTTGCCGAAGATTATTTACGAAACCGATTCAAAATATAACGGTAAAGTGCAAGTTTGGGAGGTCGGGAAAACCCGCAAGATTAAAGTCGATAAGATAGATCAGTCAATATCCCATAAATCTCCTTCAGCCAACCGTCTTGTTTGGGGGAAAGTTATAGAAGTCCTTGAAGAAAACGCCCCCGACCTTAAAAATATCCTAATCCTGGGGCTGGGCGGAGGTACCATGGCTCATTTGATTTCGGAAAAATTCAACGCTCCCAGGATTGTAAGCGTCGAGATAGATCCGGTAATGGTCGATATAGCAAAAAAATATTTCGACCTTGATTCGGTACCGAACCATAGGATAATCATCGACGATGCTTTGAGAGTTGTTGTTGAACCGGAAGAGTTCGATTTAAAACCCGAGTCTTTTAACGTGTGCATCGTCGATATATTCCAGGGAGAAAAATATCCGGATCTTGGAAAGTCCGGTAATTTCATTACCTCGGTAAAGAAAATGGTAAGGCCGGGCGGACTGTTAATTTTTAACAGAATCTATTTGGATTATCATCAGGACGACGTGAATATCTTCATCGAGTACCTCGGAGACTTTCTGCAGAACGTGACATGTTTGGTTGTTGCAGGTTACACGAATTCAGACAACGTATTAATCTACGGAAAAGTCTGACCCTTTATTAATGACTCTTTTTCAATCTATTATCATGGGAATAGTTCAGGGTCTTACCGAGTTTATACCGGTTTCCTCTTCCGGGCATCTAATAATTTTTCCGGAACTGTTCGGCTGGGAACAGGGCGGTTTGGCTTTTGATACAACCCTGCATTTAGGTACGTTAGCCGCACTTCTTGTTTATTTTTATAAAGACCTCAGAAGAATGGTTCTTTCCCTAATAAGAGATGCAGGGAAATCGACATATCATTTCAGCCGGTATTCTCCGGAAAGTAAACTGGTTGTTTGGTTACTTATCGCTACGGTACCTGCCGGATTAGCCGCTTTTTTATTTGGAGACTATTTGGAAAGTACTTTCAGAAGCATGTTAAGCGTCTCAATATTTTTATTGCTGGGTTCAGTTCTGATGTTTTTTGCAGACAGGCTCGGGAAAAACGGGGATAAATCGCAGCCCGCACCCCCGATAAGTTATGGCAAAGTTATTGTCGCGGGTTTTTTTCAATGCCTGGCATTATTTCCCGGAGTTTCCAGATCGGGGTCAACTATTTCCGGCGGACTAATATCGGGACTGAACAGAACTCAGGCGGCAAGAATTTCATTCCTTCTCTCTATACCTATAATAGCTGCAGCGGGTGCTTTTCAACTTCCCGATGCTTTGGCGGTGTATTCGGGCGCCGGTGCGGGTACTCTGATTTCAGGTTTTCTTACCAGTGCGCTGTCGGGATATCTGGCTGTGTCTTTTCTTATGAAGTATCTAAATTCTCACGGGTTAAGGTCATTTATTATTTACCGTGTGGTACTTTCAATTTTTCTCATTTTTTTGTACATCGCGTAACACCCGCCCGGTTAAGCGGTGATATAATCATTCTCGATATGTTTAAGTTATTTGTTGATTCAAACGAAAAACAGCTGAAGAAAATAGAGCCTTTGGTAGCTGCAATAAACTCTCTGGAACCCGCTGTCAGTAAGATGACCCGGGTGGAGATGCTTTCCAAAGTGGAAGACTGGAAGAAGGAATTGTCGGGATTGGACTACGACGCTCAAAAAAAAGTTATGGAAAAAATACTTCCCGAAGCTTTTGCATTTGTCCGCGAAGCCTCCGTTAGGACCTCGGGTAAGCGTCATTTCGACGTCCAGCTCATGGCCGGTGTGGTCTTGCACGAAGGTAAAATTTCCGAGCAAAAGACCGGGGAAGGAAAAACTCTTACGGCGACCCTTCCATTATTTTTAAATTCGCTGACGGGACGGGGGGCTCATTTGGTCACCCCCAACGATTACCTCTCCAGGCACGGCGCAGGTTGGATGGGTGATATATACACTTACCTGGGAATAAGCGTAGGAGTAATAATGCAGGAAAGGGCTTTTGTTTACGACAGTACTCACGAAGGAACCGAATTCGACGATATCTACGCCGTACATCTGAGAGAAGTTTCCCGGCAGGAAGCCTATAAATGTGGAATTGTGTATGGAACTAACCACGAGTTCGGTTTTGATTATCTTAGGGATAACATGGTGCGCTCGTTAGGCTCCATGGTTCAGACGAATCCGAACGGAGAGTTCGGCGTTCACAACTTTGCTATCGTCGATGAAGTCGATTCTATTTTGATTGATGTCGCAAGAACCCCGTTGATAATATCAGCCGCGGATGCCAAACCTTCCTCAAGATATTTTGACGCCGATCGGATAGTAAAAACTTTAGCCAAAAATTCCGATTACGAAGTAGAAGAAAAGTATAAAAACGTAACACTGACCGACCTCGGTATAAGGCGGGTAGAAAGACTGTTGGGTGTTAGCAATTTATATGAGCAGGATTTCGAGATGGTTCATTTGATGGAAGAAGCTCTTACTGCCCACGCTTTATATGAGAAAGACCGTGATTATGTTGTTAAAGACGGAAAGGTTGTAATTGTTGATCAGTTCACCGGAAGATTACTCCCCAGCAACAGGTTTTCTCACGGGCTTCATCAGGCAATCGAGGCAAAAGAAGGAGTAGAGATTCAGCAGGAGTCAAAAACCCTGGCGGAAATTTCCTACCAAAATTATTTTAGAATGTACAAAAAGCTCGCCGGTATGACGGGAACTGCCGCGACCGAAGCCGAGGAATTTTACAAAATATATAAGCTCGATGTTGTAGCCATTCCTACCAACAAACCCAATACCAGAAAAGATCAGAACGATGTTGTTTATAAAACGGAAAGCGCCAAATTTAAAGCCGTAGCAGATGACATTGTAAAAAGGCACTCTAAAGGTCAGCCGGTTCTGGTGGGAACTACTTCGGTTGAGAAAAGTGAACAGTTGCACGAACTTCTTTCGAGAAGAAAAGTTCCTCATGAAATATTAAATGCAAAAAATCACGAACGGGAAGCGTTAATAATCGCCCAGGCGGGAAGAAAAGGCGGGGTGACCATTTCGACTAATATGGCAGGTAGAGGTGTCGACATCGTTTTGGGCGGCGACCCTCCGGTTGAAAACGAACAAAAAGAGGTTATTGATGCGGGAGGGCTTTATGTTATTGGTACAGAAAGACATGACTCGAGAAGAATTGATAATCAGTTAAGAGGGCGTTCAGGCAGGCAGGGAGATCCGGGCGAGACCAGGTTCTTCGTTTCACTTCAGGACGACCTGATGAGGATTTTCGGCGGTGAGCAGGTAAGTAAAATGATGGACAGGTTCGGTATCGACGAAACAATTCCTTTGGAAGCGGGTTTAGTTACCAGGTCGATTGAAAACGCACAAAAAAGAGTAGAAGGGTTCAACTTCGATCGCAGAAAACAAGTTGTCGAAATGGACGATGTTATAAATGTTCACCGTGAAGTTATCTATTCTCTCAGACGTAGAATACTCGAGCTTGAATCGGGTGTCACCGAACATAAAGACTGGCTGATGCAGAAACTCGCCTCCTCGTCCGTACTTAACGAAGAACTTTGGGCGGAAAAAGAAAAGGAATTTGGGGAGGACACATGGCTTGATATTGTTTCAGATTGGAGCCTTCCGGTTATTGATAATTTTTGGATGGACCACCTTGTTGATATGGACCAGGTACGTGAGGGTATCGGGCTAAGAGGTTACGCACAAAGGGATCCGATGGTGGAGTATAAGAAAGAAGGCCACGAGAGATTTGAAATATTACTCGGGCGCATCTATTCTTTTGTCGGGGAAAGATTAAGTAAGGCGAGCAGTGCTACGGTGGTAAAGACATCCGCGGCAGAAGACGCTCTCTTATCAAGATTGAACTATCAGCACGGTGAATTGGAAACAGGAGTTTCGGAAGAAGCGGCTGCCAACAAGACACCGAGAGTTGTGGACCAGATGGGTAGGGTTCTTAAGGTCGAGCAAATATTATCGGGAAAAGTTAAAGTCGGAAGAAACGATCCGTGCCCCTGCGGCAGCGGGAAGAAATACAAACACTGTCATGGAAAGTAAGCAGGTTAAACACGAATTGTTCGTGAGCAAGGTGAAAAATGTTTTCGGTTCCGGAGCAGAAAAAATTTTGGAGGGTATTTTACACCCCCGTTACGAAACCTTTAGGATAAATTTACGCAAGTCCGGTGTTGGCGAGGCGTTGGAAACGTTGCGGATGCTCGGGTTTGAAATTAAGGAAGGTCCGGTCCCCGGTTCCTTCATTAACTTGTCTTCCATTAATGATTTAAAAATTTCTCAAACCGACCTTTTTAAAAAAGGGATTTTATATGTTCAGGGATTGAGCAGCATGTTGGGTGTAGTTGTATTGGATCCAAAACCTGACGATAAGGTAATGGACCTTTGCGCAAGTCCAGGAAGTAAAACTTCTTTCATGGCCACACTGACGGGTGTGCCTAAAAATATTTATGCCGTAGAAAGTAATTCCGGACGTTTTTATTCGATGAAAAAGAATCTGGCGATGCAGGGCTATCCCGATGTTGTTACCGTTAAAGCGAACGCGGCCGGATTGCTCAACAGATATCCCGTGTTCCGCGAAGCGTTTGACAGGGTATTAGTCGATGTGCCCTGCTCCAACGAGGGTAATGTGAGATTTTCAGCTCCCGATCCGCTTAAGTTCTGGAATCCAAAACTGCCGAAAAAAATATCAATGCTTCAAAAGAAGATCCTCGCCTCCGGATACGGCATGTTGAAGCCGGGCGGTTACATGGTCTATTCAACCTGCACATATTCATTTGAAGAGAACGAGTCCGTAATAAATTGGGCATTAAAAAAATTTCCGGACCTTGATGTGATGAAAATAAATAGCCGGGTCAAGAATCTGAAATATCTTAAAGGACTTACGGAATATAAAGGCGAAGAGACAGATCCGCGAATATCTAATACGATGAGAATTTTACCCGATAATTATTTTGACGGCTTTTTTATTTCGCTTCTGCAGCGACGGCCTGCCGGAGCACGTTAAGGGCATTAATAGCATTAGCGTCTCCCGGATTGAGCTCCAGTGTTTTTAACCAGTAGATCTTTGCAGTCTCGTAATCTTTCTTGTAGAACGCAATTACACCCATTTTGTACGTTGCCCCGTACAGTCTCGGATTCATCTGGTACGATTGTTCCAGATATTTCCATGCGTTATCGTAATCTCCCATTTGCAGGTAAACATACCCCAGATTGTGAACTGCGTCAGCGTATGTCGGGTCGAGCTCGATGGATTTTTTGAAGTTGGCAACAGCCAGATCGTATTTTTGCTCCCTTGCGTATACATCTCCGAGGTTGTTGTAAACCCTAAAACTGTACGGGGACACTTTTTGGGTCGCATGCCAGAGATTGCTTGTGCTCAAGAGATCCTGCGTCCTGATTGCGGTCCTGATAGTATAGAAAGCTAACAAAAGGGCAACCGCGTAAATCGTAAATTTCCTGATGCCTGTGTATTTTTCCAGATAAGGAATGACGAATGCAAGTATTAGGCTGAAGGCCATCGTCGAAAGGTAAAGGTATCTTTCGGCAATAAACCATGCTATAGCCACCGGACTGAACGATGGCAGTGTAGAGATGAAAATAAGTAAGATGAGTCCGGCCACGTAGCTGGCTTTTTTGTAAAGTTTAAGGATAACGACTACCATGGCGAGCGTTACCGCAATCATTGCTGTGTAAGAAACCATGCTGATGTAAATTCCCTCGTGATAGACGGTCAGAGCCAGGGGAGAGATTAACAGTTTTATTACAGTAAACACTATATAAGGTGTCCGGTTCAGTAACGGCGTGGCGGTGTAGGGATTGTAATAATAGTCCTGTTTAAGATCAGTAACCCTGGCCGTAAAACCTCCGAACAGATTTATGTACGCATGAATGGCTGCGAAGATAAAATATGGAAGTATCCAAAGCATCGATTTGAAATTGAACTTCCTGTTCAGAATTAGCTGATCAAAGACCAGCAAAGAAAAAGGTAGTGTGAGTACCCAGGCGTTCCTTAATAATACCAGCGAGAGTATAAAAATGACGATCTCTGCCACGTAATATCTTCTCTGCCCGGATTTCCGGAATAAGTAGTGGAATATCATGGTAATTAATGTGAAAAAAACAATGTGCAGATAATGCATCGCCGATATCCATCCTACGGCCTCACTGGCAAGAGGGTGTACTGCAAAAAGAAGGCTCGCTATGAGGGCCTTTTGTTTGTCAAATACCGCGTACGCAAAGAGGAATAACAGTACGACGTTAACATAGTGGGAAAGCACCGAGAACACGTGGTAAGCTCCCGGTTCTAGCCCGAAAACGGAGTATATGAGAGCCAGTTCCATGTTGTAGAGAAATCCTGTTTTGAACATTTTTCCCATATTTCCGATGTCGGGGTTATACAAAATACCTTTCTCATCATCCATGTTCAGGAACTCCCCTCTCGCAAGATTTCCGTAGGCTATCATCACTAAAAGGAACAGCAAAAGGAATGTGACACGGTTGTCTTTTATAATTTGAAAAAAATCCTTAATTGATGTAATTTCTTTATGAGATTTATTGTCCATAGTTGGATATTATATAAATACCACAAAACCGACATGAATATAAAGAGACATTTTTACGAAATAGCAGAGTCCTTTTTAACTTCCCTCGTCGTTGTTCTTGTACTGTACATCACGATAGGATCGGTCGAGGTTGTCTGGGGAGCGAGCATGGAACCGAACTTCGAAACGGGTGAAAGGATACTTGTGGATAAAATAACCAGGAATTTCAGAGATTATGAAAGGGGCGAGGTAGTCGTGCTCGTGCCTCCTACCGAGGACTCAAAACACTTTATAAAAAGGGTCGTCGGACTCCCGGGTGACATAATTAAGGTATTTGAGTGTAAAATCTATATATACCGAGATGGCAGTCAATTTACCCTGGACGAGGAGTATCTGGGTTCCAATGGTTGTACTATTGGTGGAAACGAGTTTCTGCAGGAGGGCAGGTCGGTGGAAATAAAGGACGGTTACTATGTTGTGATGGGGGATAACAGGCGTAATTCCCTGGATTCCCGTGTTTTCGGCATGGTTAAGGCTTCGGATATCGTGGGAAGGGTGGTTTTTCGTTTTTGGCCGGTGGGAAAGGCTGGATTCGTAAATTAGACATTGACAACCTTTTCGGGATATGGTAGTTTTCGCACTGTTCTAAAGCATTTCCAATATTTTTATGAAAAAAGACCTTTGGGGTCGGTTTTCTGTTGGGAAAAGCTGCGTTTTCAGCGAAAATACAGCATTTTCGTTAAAAAACACGGAAAAATTTAATAAAACCGCTTTTTTGTAGTAAAATTTTTTTTACGGCCAAATTTAGGGGAAAACTTAATGAGAGAAACTTTTTCTAAAAGAAAAATAGCTTTAAATCTTCCAAACTTAGCAGATATACAATTAAATTCGTACAACTGGCTCATGAACGAGGGTCTTAAGGAGATCCTTGAAGAGCTGGGGACCGTCGAGGACAGTTCTGGCAGAGGCTGGGTTGTTACCCTCTCCGATCCTTCTATAGAGAAGGAGAACATTTCCATACCCGAAGCTAAAAGGACGGGCAGAACCTACGACGCTCCCTGGTATGTCAAGGCGACAATAGAAGACCCTTTAACAAAAAAGAAGAAGGTATCCAATATATACATGGGCGATCTTCCTCTAATGACTCAAAGGGGAACCTTCGTGATCAGCGGTGTTGAGAGAACTATTGTTAATCAATTAATCAGGGCAGAAGGAGTTCTCTTTACGGGAGAACTCTCTCCCGTTACGGGACAATTCCTGGCAGGTGCTAAGATATTGCCCAAGAGCGGTGTCTGGCTTGAGTTTGAAACCTCGAGGAACGGTGTCCTTAGCGTAAGGATTGATAGGAAAAGAAAACTAGCGGTTACCACACTCTTGAGAGTCTTCGGACTTGAGGAAGACGATGACATAAGAAAAGTATTCGAAAATGTCGAGTCAAATCCCGAAATAAATTACATAAATGAAACATTAGCAAAAGACCCGGCTTCCAGCTTTGAAGAATCCTGCATTGAGATCTATAGAAAAATGAGACCGGGAGAACCTTTGGTGCTGGAGAACGCCAAAGCTCTTGTAGCAGCCATGTTCTTCAACAAAAGAAGATTTAGCATGGGCCATGTCGGGAGATTTAAGTTGAACAAGTCACTCGGTCTGAACATACCCAACGATCCGGATCACAGACTCCTTACTTTAGAGGATCTGATAAAGATAGTTTCAAAAATAATCGAACTGAATAATGGTGTCGGTATGCCGGACGATGTGGACTTTCTGGGTAACAGGCGTGTTAAAAGTGTGGGAGAACTTCTTCAGTGGCAGATGAGGATAGGCTTCTTAAGAATGGAAAAGAACATCAAGGAAAGAATGTCCTTATCCCCGCGCGAAACCCTTCCTGAACCGTCGGTATTGATATCACCCAGAGCCATAGCAGCGGCTGTTCACAGCTTTTTCGCTACAGGTCAGCTGTCTCAGCTTCACGATCAGCAAAATCCTTTAACCGCACTGGATCATTTGAGAAGACTTTCGGTTTTAGGACCGGGCGGTCTTACAAAGGAAAGGGCAAGTTTCTCGGTAAGAGACGTCCATTATTCTTCGTTCGGAAGAGTTTGTCCTGTCAGAACTCCGGAAGGCCCGAACATAGGTCTGATCAACTATCTGGCTTCTTACGCTAAAGTAAACGAATATGGTTTTTTGGAAACTCCTTATATTAAACTTGAGAAAAAACCCTCGGGAGAGATTAGACTTACCGACGAGATAGTTTATCTGGCAGCCTACGACGAAGAGAACGCTCATATTACGGACCAATCGGTTGCTGTGGACGCAAAAGGTTTCATCACGGACAAGCAGGTTCCTCTTCGAAAAGGAGGCAATTTCTTCCTGGGTGATGTCGCTTTAGCAGAATATATTGAGGTTGTTCCCCGACAGGTCGTCGGTGTGGCCGCAGGACTTATTCCTTTCTTACAAAATAACGATATCGCAAGAGCACTTATGGGAACCCAGCAAATGTCTCAGGCGGTTCCTTTGGTTAAGCCGGAGACTCCTATTATCGGAACAGGTATCGAGGGTGAAATCGCCCGAAATACAAACGCACTTATTCTTGCAGATGAAGACGGAGTTGTTGAGTACGCTGACGCCAGAAAAGTAATTGTTAAATACGGACGCGGCGGTAAAGGTTCCAAAGTAGAATACACAGCCGCTAAATTTGAACAAACCAACAGCGACACCTGCTTTAATCAATATGTCGTAGTCGAAACCGGCCAGAAAGTAAAAGAGGGTGACGTACTTGTCGAAGGCCCCGCTGTTAACAATGGTGAGTTATCTATCGGAACAAATATGAAAGTTGCCTATATGATTTACGAAGGCTTGGAATTTGAAGACGGCATCGTAATTTCGGACAGATTGGTAAAAGAAGATGTATTAACCTCAATTCACGTTTCCGACTATCAGACTTCGGTACAGGAAACAAAGCTCGGGCCTGAGGAAATCACAAGAGACATACCTAACGTTTCTGAGGAATCATTGAGAAATCTGGATGAAGACGGAATAGTAGCCGTCGGTTCCAAAGTAAAATCCAGCGATATTCTTGTAGGTAAGGTCGCTCCCAAAGGGGAAATGGATCTGACATCGGAGGAAAGACTTCTTAGAGCTATTTTCGGTGAAAAAGCTAAGGATGTCAGGGACACGTCTTTGTATATGCCCCACGGTGAGCACGGTGTCGTTATTGGCATAAAAAGGGTTACAAAAAAGGACAACGAGTCTTTACCCGCGGGAACAATCGAGAGAATTACCGTGTACGTTGCTCAGCAAAAGAAAATAGACATCGGGGATAAATTAGCGGGAAGACACGGTAACAAAGGTGTTATCTCCGCAATAGTTCCTGTTGTGGACATGCCCATGCTCCCTGACGGTTCTACGGTCGACATAATATTCTCTTCAGAAGCGGTCCTGAAACGTATGAACGTGGGTCAGTTACTTGAAGCTGCCCTCGGAATGGCAGGAAAAGCGCTGGGAAAGACTTATGAAGTTCCTTCTTTGCAGGAAATTCCTGAAGAACTTATTGAAGCGGAATTGAAAAAAGCGGGTCTTCCCGTGTCGGGAAAAACAAAACTTATCGATGGAAGGAACGGAGAGTATTTCCAGAATGAGATTGTCGTGGGTGACACATATATTCTTAAACTCATTCACATGTCGGAAGAGAAAATGCACGCCAGGTCGACGGGTCCTTACTCCTTAATAACACAGCAGCCTCTCGGAGGTAAAGCTCAGTTCGGCGGACAAAGGTTCGGAGAAATGGAAGTATGGGCTCTTGAGGCTTACGGTGCCGCAAACATACTTAAGGAAATATTGACCATTAAATCGGACGACATGCTGGGAAGGACTCAGGCTTATAGCGCAATGGTCCAGGGTAAAGAAATACCCGAATCATCGGTTCCGGAAACATTTAAGTTACTGGTCAGAAAACTTAACGGATTGGGTCTGGGTCTTGAAGCTTACTCTTCTGAGGAAGATTCGGGTCCGGTCGAGGAAGTTGAAGAAAGCGCACAGGAAGTTGTGGATGCTTCCATGAAAGCGGTCGTAGAGGCAGCAAGTGAAGAAATTTCCGAGCAGGAGGCGGAATCGGAAGAATAATTTCCGCATATAAATATGAAAGACATTAGTCAATTAAAAGATTTTGACGCAATAAAAATATATCTGGCATCAAGTCAGGAATTATTGAGCTGGTCGTACGGAGAGGTTACAAAACCCGAGACCATAAACTACAGGACTTTCAAACCCGAAAGAGAAGGACTTTTCGATGAGCGCATCTTCGGTCCTTCCAAAAATTACGAATGCTATTGCGGAAAGTACAAAGGAATAAGGTACAAAGGTGTTTTGTGTGATAAGTGCGGTGTCGAGGTAACACATTCCAGAGTGAGAAGAGAAAGAATGGGACATATAAAACTTTCCTCTCCGGTAGCTCACGTTTGGTTCTTCAAAGGCATTCCGTCAAAGATGGCTCTATTGCTTGATCTCACACCGAGGAACGTGGAATCGGTGGTCTATTTCGCGTCATTCATAGTTACGGCCATGGACGGCAAGAAAAAGGCTGAAGCGATAGATATGGTCACAAAAGATTTCGAAAAAGTTAAAGCTCAGATAAATAAGGAGGCCGATGCAAAAGTGCAGGAGGTAGAAGTTGAGCTGAAGAATATTGCAAAAATTCCCGAAGAAATAAAACGCGCCGAAGAGGAAAGGAAGATTAGAGAAAAGACTCAGCAAATAAGGACACAGTACGAAAAAAAGATAGAGGAGCAGGAAAAACATTTCAAGATAGTTCAAAAGAAAATTGAAAGTGTCGAACAGTACTCGGTCATATCCGAGAACGAATATATACAATTGGTAAATTATCTCGAAATATTCGCTCAGTTGGAAATCGGAGCAGAAGCTTTACAGAATATATTAAAAAGCATGAATCTTAACGATCTCTCGGAAAAACTCAGATTGGATCTGACTACTTCCAAGGGACAGAAGGCTCAAAGAATAAACAAAAGACTTAAAGTTGTAGAACAGTTCAGGAAGGCGAACATCTCCCCCGATAGAATGATTATGGAAATAATTCCGGTGATACCCCCGGATCTTAGACCTATGGTTCAGTTGGAGGGCGGACGATTTGCAAGTTCCGACTTGAATGATCTTTACAGACGATTGATTAATAGAAATAACCGTTTGGGCAGGCTGCTGGATTTGGGTGCCCCCGAAATCATTGTAAGGAACGAAAAAAGAATGCTGCAGGAATCAGTTGACGCACTTTTTGACGCTTCCAAACAAAGACAAAAAACAAGAGTTACCAGAGGTAAAAAGGAATTGAGGTCCCTGGCCGATATGATAAAGGGTAAGCAGGGCATATTCCGTTTGAACCTGTTGGGAAAAAGGGTCGATTACTCAGGAAGAGGCGTTATCATAAACGGTCCCAATTTAAAATTGAACGAATGCGGACTTCCTAAAGACATGGCTCTTGAACTATTCAAACCCATGGTTCTGAGGGAAATACTTGGGAGAGGGTATGCACCTAATGTAAAAAGTGCGAAATACTATCTTGAATCACGCGTGCCTGAGGTTTGGGATATTCTTGAGGAAGTAGTCAAGGATCATCCGGTTCTTCTGAACCGTGCACCTACTCTCTGGAGGCTGGGTATTCAGGCATTCTATCCGAAGTTGGTAGAAGGTAACTCAATAAAACTTCATCTGTGTGTATGCTCAGGCTATAACGCTGACTTTGACGGAGACCAAATGGCAGTTCATGTTCCGTTGGGTGAAAAAGCTATAGAAGAGGCCAAAACAGTGATGATATCCACCAACAATTTGCTGAATCCTTCGAACGGATCTCCAATTTCAATACCCACAAAAATAATGTTGTTTGGGGTTTACTACATCACATCCGTTGATGAGAAACTTCCGTTGTTCGAAAGAGTTTTCAGTGACGAATACGAACTTATGCATGCGGTCGATGCTACCGGAGAAGTAACTTTACGACAAAAGATAAAAATAGGGATTAACGGCGAGATTGTAGAAACTACGTACGGTAGACTCATATTCAACAGGGTTGTTCCGGAAAGGTTTGGGTATGTCAATCATACAATGGATAAGAAACAGATTAACTCAATCCTACAGAGAACTTTCGAAACGGAACCAAACGAGGTAGTTGTTAAATTCATTGATGACCTTAAGGATCTCGGGCTAAAGTACGGAACCATCAGCGGTCAGTCGGTTTCCCTGTCTGATATTCAGGTTCCTCAGGCAAGAGTTTCAATTATAACTAAAGGAAAAGAAACGGTAGCCGAAATCGAGTCTAACTACAAAAGGGGCTTGATTACAAGGGCTGAGGCTTCAAGACTTAAAGAAGATACATGGAATAAAGTGATTTCCGACCTTGACGCGGCAATTTGGGATGCGTTGGCCGACGATAACCCGGTTAAGGTTTTGGTCAAATCAGGTTCAACACGTGCTTCAAGGGATCAGGTTAAACAAGTTGCGGGTATGAAAGGTTTGGTCGTTGATACATCTGGTAAGACGGTTGAAGTTCCTATTCTTGGCAACTATAAATACGGATTATCGGCTTTGGAGTACTTCATCGGAGCTAAAGGTGCGAGAAAAGGATTGGTGGACAAGGGTTTGAAGACAGCTGACGCCGGCTACTTGACCAGAAGACTTGTGGATGTTTCACAGGATGTTATCGTTCGCGTCGAAGATTGTGGTACAGAGCACGGTAGGACAATGAAAGTAGGGGAAGGAACCTTACTTCAAACTTTTGCAGACAGAGTGATAGGACGCTATCTTGCTTCGGACGTGAAAGTTAAAGGAAAGACCCTGGTAAAAAGAGGTACGTTGCTTTCGCGCGAAGACGTGGCAAAAATAGAGGCTGCAGGCATCGAAAACATTGTTATCAGGTCCCCCATGCACTGTGAAACCAGAAGAGGTATCTGCGGTAAGTGCTACGGAAAAGATCTGATGACGGGAAAACTTGTAAACATGGGGACTGCAGTAGGTGTCGCAGCGGCTCAATCCATCGGTGAGCCGGGCACTCAGCTCTCCATGAGAACCTTTCACACCGGAGGTATTGCAGGAAAAGATATTACCCAGGGTTTGCCCAGAGTTGAAGAACTGGTCGAGGCAAGAGCACCTAAATTCCTTTCTTTAATGTCGGATATTACAGGTGTTGTAAACATAGTCAAAAGCGGTGACGAAAGAAAGATCATTGTTATCCCCACGGACCGTGATGAGGACGCCGCCGAATATTTGGTGGATCCGGTCGAAGAAATAATAGTCAAGGAAGGTGAAATTGTCGCAAAAGGCGAAAAGTTAACTGCAGGCAACCTCGATCTTACTGACCTGTTCAGAACCGTAGGAGTTGATGAGACCAAGAGATACATAATTGAGGAAATCCAGAAAGTTTATGCTTCCCAGGGTGTTGCCCTAAATGATAAGCACATCGAAATAATCGTTAAACAAATGTTCAATCACGTGAAAATCGATGAGGTCGGGGACACAGAGTTTATGGAAGGCGAACTTAGTACCAAAGCCAGATTCATGGAAGTAAACGAGGAAGTTATTGCCAGTGGCGGAACCCCCGCGACAGGGAAACTTACCATGCTTGGAATTACCAGAGCTTCGTTAAACACGGACAGTTTCTTATCTGCAGCTTCATTTATTCAGACAAGTAATGTGTTGACCGACGCAGCAGCTTCTGGTAAGGTTGATTATCTTTTGGGATTGAAAGAAAATGTCATAATTGGTAGATTAATCCCGACAGGAGATCGTGCCAGATTGGAGTAATAATGCCTACTATAAATCAGTTACTTAGAAAAAACAGAAAAACTAAAGCAAAAAAGTCCTCGACAAGAGCGCTGAAGGAGGCATTCAATTCTCTGAAAAGGCGTCCTATTAAAAGACAGGGTCCTTTCAAAAGGGGTGTTGTACTTTTAGTGAGGACACAAACTCCGAAGAAACCTAACTCGGCTCTCAGGAAGACCGCAAGGGTGAGATTATCGAATAAAAAAGAAGTGACTGTTTATATTCCGGGCGAAGGACACAACCTTCAGGAGCACTCTGTTGTTCTTGTGAAGGGCGGAAAAGTTCAGGATCTTCCCGGAGTCAAGTACACTATCGTCAGAGGTACCTTAGACTTGGCGGGAGTTCAATCACGAAAAACTTCACGTTCCATTTACGGTACCAAGAAACCTAAGGAGGCCAAAAAATGAGAGGCAAGCCCGCAAAGAAAAGACCAGTATTAGGTGACCCAGTCTTTAAATCAAAGATCGTTAACAGAATGATAAATATTGTAATGCTGAACGGAAAAAAATCTATTGCCGAGTCTGTTGTATACGGAGCCATAGATCACCTTAACGAAGATAGAAAAGAAGGATTAAGAATGCTTGAGCAGGCTGTTAAGAATGTGATGCCCCAACAGGAAGTCAGATCGAAAAGAGTCGGCGGAGCAACATATCAGGTTCCTATGCCTCTTAAACACGAAAGGTCCGAAGCTCTCGCATTACGATGGTTGATAACAGCTGCGAGAAACAAAAAAGGCAAACCCATGGAAGAGAAACTTTACGAAGAACTTAACAATGCCTATCAAAATATGGGTGACGCTATCAAGAAACGTGACGACACTCACAGGATGGCTGACGCCAACAGGGCATTTGCACATTTTGCCAGGAGATAATTACCAATTTCTATATAAATAAGGTTTTATATAAATATGGCCGAAACAGCAAATAAACATTATCCTTTAGAGAGAATTCGCAACATAGGCATAATCGCCCATATTGACGCCGGTAAGACCACTACTTCCGAAAGGATACTTTATTACACAGGAAAATCTCACAAGATTGGCGAGGTTCATGAAGGTGCCGCACAGATGGACTGGATGGCTCAGGAACGTGAAAGAGGCATCACAATTACCTCAGCAGCAACTACATGTTTTTGGAACGATCACAGAATTAATATTATCGACACCCCCGGGCATGTTGATTTTACGGCTGAGGTCGAAAGATCCCTAAGGGTTCTGGACGGCGGCGTAATTATACTGGATGGATCGCAGGGCGTTGAACCTCAATCCGAAACCGTTTTCAGACAGGCCCAAAAATATCATGTTCCGCTGTTATTTTTTGTAAACAAACTGGATAAAATCGGCGGAGATTTTTATATGTCGCTGAACTCCGTTCTTGAAAAGCTGGCTCCCGATGCCATAGCAGTACAACTTCCGATAGGTATTGAAAATGAATTTCACGCAGTCATAGATTTGATTGAGAGAAAAGCTTTTAAATTCGAGGGAAATCTCGGTGAGAACATCGTCGAAATAGAAATTCCCGAAGACATGAAACAAAAGGTCGAAGATTTCAGACAAAAGCTGGTCGAAAAAGTTGCGGAGAGCGACGACGCCCTTATAGAAAAATATCTGAACGGTGAAGAATTAACAATCGAAGAAATCAAAAATGGCATTAGAAAATTAACTGTTCAGGCTAAACTTTATCCTGTATTTTGCGGAGCTTCTCTATCGAATGTCGGAATTCAAAAACTTCTGGACGGAGTTGTTGCCTATCTTCCATCTCCTATAGATACGCCGGACACGGAAGGTTACGATCAGGCGACAGGAGAGAAAATGAAGCTCGCTCACGATGAGAACGGCCCGTTTGTCGCCTTGGCATTTAAAGTTCAGACAGACCCCTATGTCGGAAGACTCACTTATCTCCGTGTCTACTCCGGGAAAATAACTGCAGGCTCTTATATCTATAACTCGACTAAAGACAGAAAAGAAAGAGTCGGACGACTTCTTTTGATGCATGCTAATCACAGAGAAGAATTGCATGAAATAAAAGCAGGCGAGATCTGCGCCGCCGTGGGTTTGGATGCCGTGACCGGGGATACTCTGTGCAGCGAAGCCTATCCGATAGTACTGGAATCTATAAGTTTTGCCGAACCGGTTATCGGTTTGGTATTGGAACCTAAATCAAAAGCGGATAGGGATAAGATGTCCGTTGCAATTAAAAAGTTTTTGGAAGAGGACCCCACTTTAAAAATTAAAACTAACGAGGAAACCGGACAGGGTGTTCTGTACGGAATGGGTGAACTTCATCTGGAAATTATCGTTGACCGTATGAAGAGAGAGTTCGGTGTCGAGGTGAACACCGGTAAACCCCAGGTTGCTTACAGAGAAACTATTAGAAAGACAGTTGATGTTGAAGGTAAATATATCCGTCAATCAGGCGGACGCGGCCAGTACGGACACGTCGTCATCAAAGTTGAACCTTTGGAAAGAGGAAAAGGCCTGGAATTTGTAGACAAACTTGTCGGAGGTTCAATTCCCAGGGAATACATTCCTGCGGTTGAAAAGGGTGTGAAGGAAGCTGTTGAAAGCGGAGTATTGGCCGGCTACCCTCTTGTTGACCTCAGGGTTACCTTATATGACGGATCTTTCCATGAGGTCGATTCTTCGGAAATGGCTTTCAAGATGGCAGCTATCGAGGCCATGCGGGATGCCCAGCGAAGCGCGGACTCTTTCATAATAGAGCCGATAATGAAAATCGAGGTTGTAACACCGGACGATTTTATGGGAGATGTTATAGGCAACCTGTCTTCAAAAAGAGGCAAGATCGAAAGCACCGAACAACGCGGAAACGCTCGTGTTATAAGCTCCACGGTACCTTTGGCAGAAATGTTTGGGTACGCAACCGAACTGAGAGGCATGACTCAAGGCAGAGCCTCGTTTGCCATGGAACCGAGCCATTACGAGGAAATTCCTGCCAGCGTTCTACCGGAAATAGTCAAGACCGGCAGAAGATAGGACTTTTGCCCGAAAATGCTTGATTTTTAGGTATTAATCTGGTTAACTAGCAGTTGTCGAATTAGTCTAAACAACTTAAAGTATTAATTTATATAAATTTTGAAAGGATGATTAATTTAACATGGCCGAATTTATAAGAAATAAAGAGCACGTAAACATAGGTACCATTGGTCACGTTGACCATGGAAAAACCACATTAACTGCGGCTATTACAAAAGTGCTTTCAGGCAAGGGTCAGGCACAGTTTGTTAGCTACGAGAACATCGATAAGGCTCCGGAAGAAAGAGCCCGAGGTATCACAATCAACATCACACATGTTGAGTATGAGACCGACAAGAGGCACTACGCCCACATCGATGCTCCGGGACACGCAGACTACATCAAGAACATGATTACCGGTGCCGCTCAAATGGACGGCGCAATACTTGTGGTTTCTGCTCCTGACGGACCGATGCCTCAAACAAGGGAGCATATTTTGTTGGCTAAGCAAGTTAACGTTCCTGCCATGGTCGTCTTCATGAATAAGACAGACATGGTTCAGGACAAAGAAATTCTCGATCTCGTTGAGTTAGAGGTAAGAGAGTTGTTAACCAAGTACGGATTTCCCGGAGATACCACACCGATAATTAAAGGATCCGCTATGAAAGCTTTGGAAGGCGATGCAGATGCAGTAAAGAGCATAGAAGAGCTTATGGAGGCTGTCGATACCTTTATTCCTACTCCGGTAAGAGAACTTGATAAACCGTTCCTTATGCCGGTTGAAGACGTATTTACAATCTCAGGAAGAGGAACTGTCGTTACGGGAAGGATCGAAAGAGGCAAGGTAAAGATTAACGAAGAAATTGAGATCGTCGGAATCAAGGACACAAAGAAGTCGGTCGTTACAGGTGTAGAAATGTTTAAGAAGCAAATGCAGGAAGGTCTCGCAGGAGACAACGTCGGTATTCTTCTTAGAGGTATTGAGAGAACTGATGTGGAAAGAGGACAAGTGTTGGCCAAGCCCGGCAGCACCAAGCCCCACACAGATTTCGATGCTGAGGTTTATATATTATCCAAAGAAGAGGGGGGAAGGCAGAAACCTTTCTTCAGCGGATACAGACCTCAGTTCTATATCAGAACCACTGACGTTACGGGTGAAATAATTCTCCCCGAGGGCGTTGAGATGGTTATGCCCGGAGATAAAGTGAATATGAAAGTTAAACTCATTACACCGGTCGCACTAGAAGATGGTATGAGATTCGCTATAAGAGAAGGCGGACACACTGTCGGAGCAGGAGTTATCTCTAAAGTTAACGCTTAAGAAACAAGTTTTTAGAGTGCCCCCGAAAGGGGGCACTCTATCGTTGGGTAAAATGGTAAAAGCTCAAAAAGAAACAAAAATCAGAATAAAGCTCAATTCCTATGACAGCAGGATTATAGATCTTAGCTGCTCCAGGATAGTTGATACGGCAATAAGGACCGGAGCCAAAGTAGTAGGACCGGTGCCCCTTCCCACAAGAATTGAGAAGTTTACTGTTATCAGAGGACCGCATATCGATAAGAGGTCGAGAGAGCAATTTGAGCTCAGAACTCACAAAAGAGTGGTCGACGTTTTGAACCCGACAGCACAGACCGTAGAGAGCCTTTCAAAGCTCAGTTTGCCGGCCGGTGTTGGGATAACGATGAAGATGTAAGTTGAGGATTGATACGGCGAAAGTCTGGATTTTTGCCGTAAATTAAGGTAATATAAGTCGCTTAATGCTGGAAACGTCCAAAAATAGCCGGCTCGTCCGGAAAAAGTAGTTTATAACAAGGGTTAAATTAGTGGGCGCCCCTTGGGCGCTAATTTTTTGCCATGAGCGAAAAGATAAAAGGAATAAAACTTAACATGAGCCAGATATTTCTCGATACGGGAAAAGTGATTCCTGTAACGGTAATTGGCAAAATCGACGATGATATTACGGCGGAGATGGAAAATAAACCGGTTCAGATTGTGGGAATTTCCAAAGGAAAAGGTTTTGCGGGCGGAATGAAGAGATGGCATTTCTCAGGAGGTCCCGCTACGGGCGGACAAAGTACAAAACCCAGAGCACCCGGATCAATTGGTAGTCAGACACCGGGAAGGGTCAGAAAAGGTAAGAAAATGGCCGGAAGACTGGGCGGCGACAGGGTTACGATTAAAGGTTTAAAAATTGTAAGAGTAATGCCCGATCAAAAACAGCTCATGGTCTCAGGTCCTGTACCGGGGGCAAGAAATTCTAAAATTACGATCGAGCTAAAGTAATATGAAAAAAGTAGTATTGGATAACAAAGGAAAAAAGGTCGAAGAAATAACCCTCCGTGATGAGGTGTTTAAATCGGAGCCCAACGACAGTGTTTTGACCCAATACATAAGAGTTTATACAACCAACCAAAGAACGGGTACTTCCAAGACCCGATCGAAAGGTGAAGTGGCCGGCGGCGGAGCTAAGCCCTGGAGACAAAAAGGTACCGGCAGGGCAAGGGCAGGATCTTCCAGAAGTCCTTTGTGGGTTCATGGAGGAGTAACTCACGGTCCGCTTCCGAAGGATTGGACCCTAAAACTGCCGAAGAAAATGAAGAAATTGGCTATGAGATCGGCACTTTCGTTGAAAGAGGCTGCAGACGCCCTTTTTGTGGTCAACGGACTGGGTATAGAAAAAATATCCACATCCGGAATGGCGTCTGTTGTGAAGACGCTCGGACTCAAAGGCAGAGTCCTTTACGTTTGGAATAAAAAAGATGACAAGGTAATGAAAAGCATCTCCAACCTGAACAATATAAGGGCAGCTTTTTCGGGTTCTCTGAACCCTTACGATCTTATATCCGCGAAGATGGTCCTATTTGAAAAAGACGCCGTGCTTGATATAAACGAGAGGTTTAAAAAATGAGATTAAATAACCTGATATACAAACCAATAGTTACTGAAAAAACGTACGCCCAGGCTACCGACGGCCAGTATTCTTTTAAGGTCGCCATGGATGCCTCCAAGGAAACTGTGGCAAAAGAGATAGAGAAGATATATGGGGTCAAGGTTACGGCGGTTAAGACCATTGTTGTACCCGGAAAACCCAGAAGGGTAACGGGAACGAGGAGACACTCAGGGAGAGTTAAATGGAAAAAAGCCACAGTAAAGTTAAAGGAAGGCCAGACAATTGATATAATGCCGAAGGAATAAATATGCTAAAAAGATATAAACCTACAAGTCAAGGACAGCGAACCAGAAAAACTCTCGTGAGAGAGGTGAGTAAGGAAAGACCTGTAAAATCCCTAACATCGGCATTGAAGGGTCCCGCAGGAAGAAATCGCGGCAGGATAGCCACCAGATACAGAGAAAGAGGCACAAAAAAGAGATACAGAGTCATAGATTTCAAAAGGAACAAACTGTTCATACCGGCAAAGGTGGCCTCTATAGAGTACGACCCCAACAGAGGTTCGGACATTGCCTTGATTAACTTTATAGACGGTGAGAAGAGGTATATACTTGCCCCCGAAGGTTTAGCCATAGGCATGGAGGTCGTTTCAGGTCCGGAGGCCGAGTTAAATCCGGGAAACGCGCTTCCCCTGGAAAACATTCCTTTGGGAACTTCCGTTCACAATATCGAGGTAAATATCGGAGGCGGGGGTGTGTTGGCGAGAGGCGCGGGGAATTCCGCTCAGGTTTTGGCTAAAGAAGGGGCATACGTTAATCTGAGGCTTCCGAGTGGAGAAGTAAAGAAAATACTGGGAAAGTGCTATGCTTCAGTCGGCACGTTATCCAACCCCGACATCAGGAATGTGCGGTTAGGAAAGGCCGGAAGGAAAAGATACCTTGGCTTTAGACCTCACGTTCGTGGTGTGGCGATGGCAAATCCGAAGAAAGACCATCCGCACGCAGGTAAGTACGGTACGACAGGTATCGGAAGACCGGCGCCTTTATCTCCCTGGGGATGGAAAACAAGGGGTGTTAAGAGCAGAAAACGTGTTCACACTGACTACACCATAGTTAAAAAGAGGGAGAAAAAGAAAAGGTAGGTTAACCTAATTATCTTAAGGATCCAACTATGTCAAGATCGCTAAAAAAAGGAATATATACGGACGAAAAATTAATGAAAAAGGTAAAGACAGCCCTTTCTTCAGGAGTCAGAACTCCCATAAAGACGTGGGCAAGAAGATCTACGGTTGTTCCGGAGATGGTAGGTTTGACGTTCGACGTGCACAACGGGAAAAAACACATTCCCGTTTTTGTAACTGAATCCATGGTCGGTCACAAATTGGGAGAGTTTGCACCCACAAGGACGTTCAGGGCGCACTCCTCTAAGAAAGTGGCATAAAAAATATGAACAAGTCTGAGGTATACGCAAAACACATGAAAGCAAGAATATCGCCTAAGAAGGTAGCTCCGGTAATGGACCTAGTCAGAGGAAAATCCGTTCAGGAAGCAAAGTTGATATTGTCTTTCGACAGAACAAAAGCTGCTGCTTTGGTTCTGAAAGTGTTAAGATCGGCCGAGGCCAACGCTGTAAATAACAACAAGTTTGACAAAAAGAGTCTGGTACTTTCCGAACTTTGGGTCAGCGGCGGGCCTGTTTCTAAAAGCGGTCAGTTTGTTGCAAAAGGAAGGTTCAGCCCTATTTTAAAAAGAACGAGTCATATTTATGTTGGTTTAAGTCAGGCAGGAAAAAAGGTTTAAAACATGGGACAAAAAATAAACCCGGTAGGGTATAGATTAGGAATATCCAGAGACTGGCAGTCAAGATGGTACGCTCCGGCATCGTCTTATGCAGATGTTGCTCACGAGGATATAAGGATAAGAAAGTACCTTAAGAAGAAACTCGATATGGCCGGTTTGAAGGAGATAGATATTGAAAGGACCGAGAACGATATCAGCATTACCGTGAGAGTGTCCAAACCCGGAGTAGTCATCGGAAGAGGTGGTACAGGCGTCGAAGAAATAGAAAAAGATATCAAGAAGCTTACGAAGGCCAAAGTCAAGATTACGGCAGAGGAGGTAAAATCCCCGGAGATCGAAGCACAACTTGTAGGGGACTATATAGCCAGACAGATAAAAAGAAGGATGCCTTACAGGAGAGTTGTTAAGTTTGCTTTAAGCGGGGCGATGGATAAAGGAGCAAAAGGTATAAAAATAAGATTGTCGGGAGTTTTGAGCGGAAGTAACACAATAGCTAGGTCCGAGCAGTACACATTAGGTTCCATTCCTCTGCAAACGTTAAGAGCAGACATCGATTATGCTCAAATTGACTGTCACTTACTTTACGGGACTATTGGCATCAAAGTATGGATTTATAAAGGTGAGAAGACAATTTAACTATGTTGATGCCGAAGAAAGTAAAATTTAGGAAACAGCAAAGAGGTAATAACAAAGGTATTGCCGTGAGAGGTTCGAAGATTGTTTACGGCGATTATGCAATAAAAGCGGCAGACAGGGGACTTTTGACCTCAAGACAAATAGAGGCCGCCAGAAAGGCTGTCATGCACGAAACAAAAAGAGGCGGCAAGCTGTGGATCAGAGTTTTTCCCGACAAACCTGTTGTTGCAAAGCCTGCAGAAACAAGGATGGGTAGTGGAAAAGCCAACACCGATCATTATTCGGCAGTCATTAAGCCGGGAAAAGTAGTGTTTGAAATCGGCGGTGTGACCAGGGAACTTGCTAAGCATGCTTTTAAAAAAGCCGCGGCCAAACTTCCTATTAAAATGAGGTTCGTGTCTAAGGAATAAATATATGAACGCCAAAGAACTAAGACAAAAAAATGATCAGGAACTTTTGGATTCAAAGAAGAATCTGGAAAAAGAAATAAGGGAAGTATCGCTTAACACTTTACAGGGTAAGGAGAAAAATGTTAAAAAGGCAGGGTTGCTCAGAAGAGACTTGTCCAGAATCCTTACTGTTATAAACGAGAAGAAAATTTTGAGCTCCGAAAAGGTCGGAGATTAACATGACAGAAAAAATAACAAGCGCAAGAAGAATAAAAGGAAAAGTCGTTTCTACTAAGATGCAGAAAACTGTGGTGGTAAAAATAGATATTTCCACGAGACACCCTTTGTACAGCAAACCTGTGAAGACAAATAAGAGATTAAAAGCCAGAGATGAAATAGGAGTGCCCGTAGGTGCGGAAGTAATAGTTGAGGAATGCGCACCGTTCAGTAAAGAGGTCACCTGGAGAGTTGTGGAAGTAGTAAAAGGATCGGAGGGAAAATAGAATGCTTCAGATCGGTACCACAGTTAATTTGGCGGATAATTCGGGAGCCAGGAGATTAAAAATAATCGGCATTCCGGGTTCCAGGAAAACCGTTGCAAAAATAGGCGACCTGGTCACCGCAGTGGTAAAAGGTGCCGATTCCGCAGGTACGGTTAAAGATCACACAGTTGTTAAAGCCATAGTTGTGAGAACCAAAAAAGAGGTAAGAAGAAAAGACGGTAGCTATATACGATTTGATGACAACGCGGCCGTCGTCGTTGATAAAGACAGAAATTTGATAGGCACCCGCATCTTCGGTCCTATCGCCAGGGAGATCAGAGATAGGGGACTTTTGAAGATAGTATCTTTGGCAAAAGAGGTTTGGTAAAAATATGAAAGTTAAAAAAGACGACAAAGTAAAAATAATAGCAGGAAAAGATAAAGGCAAAACCGGCAAAGTGCTGAAGGTGTTTCCTGCAAAAGGAAAAGTTATTGTTGAAGGCGTGAACATTATAAAGAAACACGTAAAGCCCGGTAAGGTCTCAAAAGAGGGCGGAATAATAAGTATGGAGAAACCGGTCAATATCTCGAACGTAATGTTGGTCGACCAAAAGTCGGGAAATCCGATAAGGATCGGATACAAGATCATAGATGGGAAGAAGTACAGAATAAATAAAAAGTCAGGCGAGGTTATTGAACTTAAGAAATAAATATGAACAGACTTAGAGAAAAATATATTAAAGAAATAGCACCAAAAATGATGAAGGAACTAAAACTTTCTAACGTCATGGCTTTGCCCAGGATATTAAAAGTTTCTATAAATTCCGGCGTCGGTCCTTTCAGAGAGAACAGAGAGGCTTTGGATTCTTTTGTCGAGGAACTCTCTTCGCTCGCAGGTCAGAAGGTTTACCCCAGAAAGGCACGTCAGTCCGTAGCCGGGTTTAAAATAAGAAAAGGTGATATAGTGGGTTACTCGGTAACTTTGAGGGGTGAAAGGATGTGGGCGTTCCTGGACAAATTGATAAACATCGCGATTCCCAGGGTCAGAGACTTCAGGGGTTTAGATGACATGTCCTTCGACGGCAATGGAAATTATTCCCTTGGCATCAGAGAACACGTTATTTTCCCGGAGGTAAACCCGAACACGACCAAAGGCCTAAGAAGTATGCAGATAACGGTGGTTTTCAGCACTCCCGAAGTCGAACATAGCAAATATTTACTTGCAGAATTGGGAATGCCGTTCAGGAAGGACGATTGATATGGCAAAAAAGTCATTAATAGCAAAACAAAAAAGAGAAGCAAAGTTCAGCTCAAGGGCATATCACAGGTGTCCGCTTTGCGGAAATCCGAGAGGATACTACAGAAGGTTTAAGATGTGCAGGAAGTGTTTTAGGGAGCTTGCTCACAAAGGCGAGTTGCCCGGAATAAGAAAGTCGAGCTGGTAAATATGAGCATGGATAGGTTATCGAACATGTTAAGCGCACTAAAGAACGCCTCAATGGCCGGTAAGCCGGTTGTAGAGATAATGTATTCCAAAGAATGTGAGGAAGTGGCCAAGGTCTTAAGAGAAAAGGGTTTCTTGGAGAGCGTGAAAGTATTCAAGCCGGAAAAAACATCGGTAAAGAGAATACATATAGAGTTGGCAAAAGCCGATGGTATTTTTACTCTTACCGAGACGAGAAGGGTATCAAAACCCGGAAGAAGAATATACAGAGGAGCCGATGAGATCGGTACCTTCAAAAGAGGCTTCGGTGTTATGGTTGTTTCAACTTCGAAAGGTATCATGAGCTCCGGTGAGGCCAGAAAGAAGAAAATCGGCGGAGAAATCCTCTGCGAGGTTTATTAAATATGAGTAGATTAGGCAAGTTGCCGATAAAAATACCCGCGGGGGTCACATTTGAGATTAAGGATTCTTCGATTACCGTAAAGGGACCGAAAGGGGAGCTCAAACTTAATGTCAGGCCTGAGGTGGCTGTACAGGTTGAGGGTGACGAGGCAAAGGTCTCGGTAGCCATCGACACCAAGCAGTCAGGTGCTTTTTGGGGTATGACCAGATCTTTGGTTGCCAATATGGTAGAGGGAGTGACCGATGGGTTTAACAAGAATCTTGAGCTTATCGGAGTAGGCTACAGGGTTAAGCAGGAAGCTCCCGATACAATTTCGCTGACCTTGGGTTTTTCACACCCGGTTCGTATAAAAGCTCCGGAAGGTGTTAAATTTGAGGTCGGGGAAAATCAGACACTGACAGTTAAAGGTATAGATAAAGATCTGGTGGGTCTCACAGCCGCGAAGATAAGAAAGCTCAGGAAACCCGAACCCTACAAAGGTAAAGGAATAAGATACGCGGGCGAAAAAGTTAGAAGAAAGGCCGGAAAAGCAGCGAAATCGGCTAAGTAGTAAGTATTTATTAAAATATGATATGTATAAAGTAAATTTAAGAAAAACAAATATTGAAAGACGAAAACTGAGAGTGAGAAAAAAAATCTCGGGAACCGGCACGACGCCCAGGATCTCTGTTTTTAGAACTAACAAGCACATTTACGCTCAGCTTATAGATGATGTTAAAGGGCATACCATTGCCTCGGTGTCCGTAGAAATAGAAAAGACCGTAAAAGGAAAGACTAAGACCGAAATAGCATTTGAGGCGGGAAAAGCATTAGCCGAAAAAGCCAAAGAGAAAAAGATAAAAGAAGCAGTATTCGACAGGAACGGTTTCCGATTTCACGGAAGAGTAAAAGCTTTAGCTGAAGGAGCCAGAGAAGGGGGCTTAAAATTATGATAACTGCAGATGTGAACACGGCGAAATTTGACGAGATTGAAGAAAAGGTTTTGGAAATAAAAAGAGTTTCCAAGAAGACCAAGGGAGGCAATACAATTGCCTTTGCAGTACTTGTCGTTGTGGGAAACAATAACGGCAGGGTCGGCGTAGGTTACGGTAAAGCGCCCGACGTGGCAACCTCTATAAACAAAGCTGTGGGTAAAGCAAAAAGATCGATGGTCGAAATTAAATTAAACGGTCCGACCATATCCCACGAAGTCATCGCAAAATATGAATCAGCCAAGGTTTTCTTAAAACCCGCACCAAAAGGTACAGGGGTTATAGCGGGAGGCGCCGTACGCCCGGTCTTAGAGCTGGCAGGAATAAGAGATATTTCAGCAAAAATGATCGGCGCCAATAATAAGATAAGCAACGTGAGATGTACTTTAAAGGCTTTAAAGAAGCTTAAAGGATAAATATATGGATCTATCTAATTTACAAAGTATAAAAGAACACAGGAAATCAAAAAGATTAGGACGTGGGTACGGCTCAGGCAAGGGGGGACACACCGTCGGCAGGGGTATGAAAGGCCAGAAATCCAGAAAAGGGCATAAAATAGCCGTAGGGTTTGAAGGAGGTCAGGTGCCCCTTTATAAAAGACTCCCCCAGCTTGGCGGATTTAAGGCCTTAAAAAAACCCGTAGCAATAAGGCTGTCCGAACTGAATAAGTTCGACGAAGGTACGGAAGTAAGTCCGGAAATTCTCCTGAAGAAAAGAATTATTAGAAGTATCCCGCGCCTTGGTGTTAAAATCATTGGTGGAGGAAGCCTTAAAAAGAAACTGATCCTTAAAGGATTCTCTTATTCTAAAGGAGTTTTTGAGGAAGCAAAGAAATCGGGCTCTACCCTAAATGATTAAACTATTCAGATATCCTGAAGTAAGACAAAAAATTATTTTCACTTTATCAATAATCGTTATTTTTAGGCTCCTGGCTCATGTGCCGGTTCCGGGCGTTGATATTGCTACCGTCAGAGCATTTTTGTCCGGCAATGCATTATTCGGGATGTTCGACCTTTTCAGCGGGGGCGGGTTTCAGAACTTTTCAATCGTGACTCTCGGTTTAGGGCCCTACATAAACGCGTCCATTATTATGCAGCTTCTGACGGTTATGGTCCCCTCACTTGAAGAAATGGCTAAAGAGGGCGAGTACGGAAGAGAGAGAATAAATCTTTACACAAAATATTTGAGTGTCCCTATGACGATAATTCAGGCTTACGGAATATACTTTTTACTGAACAAACAGGGAGCTCTTCCTCCGCTTAACCCCGTAGATCTTTTGGTTTTAATGGTGACGATGTCGGCGGGTGCAATGTTTTTGGTATGGCTGGGAGACCTGGTTACCGAACGCGGTGTGGGCAATGGAGTGTCACTATTGATTTTCGTAGGAATAATAAGCAGGTTTCCTCAGCAGATATATACCTATATAGCAACCCTTACGCCGGACACGGTATTTAACGCCCTCCTGTTCGGCGTCCTGGCTGTTATGATTGTCGCAAGTGTAGTCCTGGTTAATGAGGGAACAAGGAATCTCGTTATAGAATACGGAAGAACAGGCACCAGAAGCCAGAAAGTTACCAATTACCTTCCGCTTAAAATCAATCAGGCGGGTGTCATACCCATAATTTTTGCCGTTTCAGTCGTTTTAGTGCCTTCTCTCTTAGCGGGTCCGATGACGGCTTCAGGCAATAGCGCGTTGCAGGAAATAGGCAGATTTTTGGCGAACAATTTCGGACAGAACGATGCTGCTTACAACATTTTATATTTTCTGTTGGTTGTAGCGTTCACATTTTTTTATACGGGAATCCAATTCAGCCCTCAAAAGATTGCCGACGATGTCAAAAAACGCGGAGGTTTTATTCCCGGAATAAGACCCGGTATGGGTACTGCGCGCTACCTCAAAAGTGTCGTGAATAGAATAACTTTGTTCGGTGCGGTTTTCCTGGGTTTGATAGCGATACTTCCTTTCTTTTTTCAGCAATCCGGCAGTGTAACGGCAATGACTGTCGGAGGCACAAGCCTTTTGATTGTGGTCTCCGTTGTACTTGAGACGATAAGACAGACCGAGTCGCTAATGGTAACAAGAAGTTATGATAAGTTTTTGTTCTAAGGAGGCTCAATATGTTTGATAAATTAAAGGATATAAATAAGTTAAGAAAAGCCCAATCAGGTATTAAAAAACAATTGGAAAATATTTTTGTAACTTCGGAAAAAGGAAAGTTAAGAATAGTTATCAGGGGCGACAAAAGGATTGAAAAACTTGAGATAGATGGTGAGGACGACAAAATTTTGAGGGAGTTATTAAACGACGCTTTTAAGGATGTTGACAAAAAGGTTGAGAAACAAATGAGGGGGCAGTTGCAGGATCTGGGACTTCCCGGTCTTTAAAGCGCTATATGAAGATTCTATTAATGGGACCCGCCGGCTCAGGAAAAGGCACACAGGGGGAAATGCTTCACAAGCGTCTCGGTTTGCCTTTGATATCGGTGGGACAGACTTTGCGGGATCTTTCACCCGGGCACCCGTGGTATAACGAAATTAATGAGACCATATCGAACGGCAACCTCGCACCCCACGACAAAGTCGCTGAAATCTTAAAAGAAAAAACTACGGCTCCGGGTTTTGAAAAAGGTTATATTATGGACGGCTGGGGAAGAACTACTGTAGATCTGGAATATTTTGACCCCGGCTACGATAAGGTCTTTTTTATAAACATACCCCGTGAGATTTCTTTAATAAGGCTTTCCACCAGAAGAACATGTGAAACGTGCGGTGCCGTTTATAACGTGGTGTCTAATCCTTCGAAAGTAGAAGGCGTTTGCGATAAGTGCGGGGGCGCGCTCAGGCAAAGAGACGATGACAAAGAAGAAGCGATTTTAAAAAGACTCGAAATATTTACCAACGAAACAAGCGAGCAGATACAGAAATTCCGTTCCGAAGGAGTTCTGGTTGAAATTGACGGTTCGGGGACTCCCGAAGAAGTCTTTGAGGAAGTAAAAAAGCACTTATAGGGTGTTCATCGTGTCAGATTCCCTTTTCTAGTCCTTTCCCTGTCTTTGAGATATAATTTCTTTGATGTCCGTACTTACAGGCAGAAAGAAATCGAATATTGTAAAAGATTGGCGTCAGCGACCTAAATCTATCGAAAAGTTCCAGTTCGTGCACCACTTTTTACCCCATCCCGAGGATAAGAAGCGCGCAACTTTGCTTTCCAACAAGGCCATAATTGTATATTGTGCCGCGATGTTGCTCATAGCCGGCATATTCAGATTCTTGCCCAAAGTAGTGCCGGGAGTTCTCGGGTATGCTTCGGATATTTCGGTAAAAGATCTTCTGACCTACACAAATATGAAAAGAAAAGAAGCGGGGTTTTCCGAACTGCGTCTAAACTCCTCGCTTACCTCTGCCGCGTATCAAAAAGCTGAGGACATGTTCAAAGATCAATATTGGGCACACATCTCTCCCGCCGGTACCGAACCCTGGGATTTTATTTTGGGACAGAACTACGATTACATCTACGCCGGAGAGAATCTTGCCAAAAATTTTAAAAATTCAAAAGATGTGGTAGAAGCTTGGATGAAGTCCTCTTCTCACAGAGAGAACCTTTTGAGCCCGAACTATGATGAAATAGGCTTTGCCGTCGTCAACGGTGTCATGGAAGGATATGAAACGACTTTGGTCGTGCAATTCTTCGGCAGACCAAGGAACGCCGCCCAGGTGGCCTCCGTTTATGAAGAACAGACAGTCCTGGAAAAAGAATCTGCAAGAACTGCGGCAGTATCCGAGAGGGAGGGGGAACCCGCGACCGAAGGCACCTCGGAGTCTGTACAAAAATCGGTATACACGCAGGCACCTTCTGAGGAACCCGTCATTGACCTGACTACCGCGACCAAGACGGTCAGTGCAGTTTTCGGCGGATTTGTCGGTACACTTTTGGCATTAGATGTTTGGTACTCAAGACGAAAGGGATTGCATAAATTTACGGGTCACACTGTTGCCCATCTGGGTATTCTCATTCTCGTGGTCGCCAGTATATGGTTCGTTTTAACACCGGGAATTGTTCTATGAAAGAAAAAAGCGGTACACACGTTGTTGAATATTCCGTTCTGCTGATCCTCACATTCATAATAGGTTTGTTGTTCTATTATTTCAGATACAATCACGGAGTTCTGATATTTTTGTCTGGGGTCTTATCTTTCGCATACATCCTTTGGGGTTTGGTACACCATTATTTTGAAGGCAGGTTGACAAGATTTATTGCCGCCGAGTACATTGTGTTCGGCGTACTCATTTTTCTCCTGCTGTATACTGTCCTGAATTTCTAAATATGAAAATAGTTATCGTAATACCTACTTATAACGAAGCAGACAATATCGGAAGGCTTGTTGATATTCTTCAGCAGGAGTTTCTTAAAAGGCCCGGGCATGATTTTCACACTCTCGTCGTCGAGGGAAATTCTCCCGACGGTACGGCAAATGTAGTGCGTGATAAAATGAAGACCCATGAAAACGTCCACTTGTTAATGGAGAAAGAAAAAGCAGGTTTGGGAGCCGCCTACGTTTACGGATTCAAGGAAGCGATGTATGAGATGAAAGCTGATGTGATTGTCGAAATGGACGCTGATTTTCAGCACGATCCCAAAGACGTCGTCAGACTCGTAGACGAAATAGATAAAGGTTACGACTACGTTATAGGTTCAAGGTTTGCAAAAGGCGGGAGTATCCCTGAAGAGTGGGCGTTCAAGCGTAAATTTTTTAGTGTGGGCGGCAACATTTTCTCAAAGATCGTTCTGGGCATTTTTAACGTAAATGATTTCACGTCAGGTTTTAAAGCATCCAGGGTCAAAGGATTTGTAGACCGTTTGCCGTTGGACACAATTCTGTCCCGGGGATTTGCATATAAGATTGACCTTTTATTTAAGATGCACAGACTTGGGGCGAAAATAAAAGAGGTTCCCATAAAGTTCGGTCTGCGTGACCGCGGCAATTCCAAAATGGAGAATAACAATATGACAGACTCTCTGAGAGTTGTTGTGACCCTTAGATATAACGAAAATAAAAATTTCGTAAAATTTCTTGCGGTGGGAGGAATAGGGTTTATAGTTGACGCCGGTCTTTTCAATATATTAAGGATTGGTACCCTGAGTTCCCGTAACTCCGCGCTGGCCTCCGGCTTTACTGCCATGATGGTGACATTTATTTTAAATAACTACTGGTCGTTCGGAGAAAGGAAGATTGACGGAACGAAAAAGAAAGTGGTGGGATTTATCGTTTATATTATTTTTTCCTCTATACCCATAGCAGTACGTTCAAGACTTGTAGGATTTTCCGTTAGTATGTTCGGGGATACAGCTCTTGTTTCAAATACAGCTTTCCTAATTGGTATAATACTTGGGTTGATATGGAATTTTACAGTTTATAGTAAAATAATTTGGAAGGGCAAAAAATGAATTACTCAATAGTTATACCCGCATATAACGAGGCGGACAAAATATCTTCCTCATTAACACAAGCTGTGAATTTTATGAAAATTTTTACGGACACTTTTGAAATTATTGTGGTCGATGATGGAAGCAAGGATGCCACGGCGGCTATAGTGGAGGAATACTCGGTAGAAAATCCTGAGGTTAGGGTGATAAGAAATTCCCATAAAGGAAAAGGTTTCGCAGTGTTGACCGGAATGAACGCCGCAGTAGGAGATCTTATATATATGGCAGACGCCGATCTTTCAGCTCCCATGTCAGAATTAAAAAAACTTGCAATTTGGGTTATCGATCAGAACTTTGACATTGCTATCGCTTCAAGGGAAGGGATAGGCGCCGAGAGAGTCGGCGAACCTTTTTATAGACACATGATGGGAAGAGTATTTAATCTCATGATACAAATTATTGCACTGCCCGGAATACGGGATAGCCAATGCGGATTCAAACTTTTCAGGGGTTCGGTTGCGAAAGATATTTTCAAAAGAATGAGGATTTACGGCAAAAACATGAAAGAGTTGGACAAACCGTATACAGGGGCTTGGGATGTTGAGGTTTTGTACTTAGCCAAGAAGTTAGGGTATAATGTCAAACAGGTTCCGATCGTATGGACGCACGTTAAAACCACACGGGTTAGCGCGGTGCGCGATTCCGTTAAAATGGCGTTCGACGTTCTGAAGATAAGGCTGAACGATCTTATGGGCCTTTACAATACTGCCAAGTAAGCACCTCATAAAAGTCATTAAGTATATATTTCGGGGTGTAAATTTTATAAAACTATGAAACTATGCGTAATAGGGACAGGTTATGTAGGTTTGGTAGGTGCCGCTATTTTTTCCGACTGGGGTAACGATGTGGTCGGTGTCGACATAGATACCGAAAAGATAGAAAGAATAAAAAAAGGCGAAATGCCTATTTATGAACCCGGGCTTTCGGAAATTGTTTTAAGAAATATTTCACAGAACAGACTCACGTTCACAACCTCGATTGCCGACGGAATAAAGGACGCCGAAGTTGTTTTTATATGCGTGGGAACCCCTCAAAGCGACACAGGAGCCGCAGATTTATCGGCGGTGTGGGAAGTCGCCAAAGATATCGGAAGGAACATGAACGGCTACAAAGTTATCGTTACAAAAAGTACGGTACCGGTGGGAACTAACGAAAAAATAAAAATGATCATCAGAGAAAATCTTCCCGGTCCGCAGATCGAGTTTGATGTGGCGTCAAATCCCGAGTTTTTGAGAGAAGGTTCATCGGTTGAAGATATGGCCGCTCCGGACAGAACTGTTGTGGGCGCCGAATCCGAAAAAGCGCACTCGGTAATGAGAAGACTTTATGAGCACCTGAACACCCCTATCGTAGAATGCGATCTTAGATCGGCTGAGATGATTAAATATGCCTCGAACGGATTTTTGGCTGCTAAAATCTCATTCATAAATGAGATAGCCCAGATCTGCGAAAGAGCGGGAGCTGACGTTACCGTTGTAGCAAGAGGCATGGGTCTGGATAAAAGAGTCGGTGCAGCTTTTTTGAACGCAGGTATCGGCTATGGAGGAAGCTGTTTTCCTAAGGATGTTGCGGCTTTGTACAAAACTTCGACCGATCAGGACTACGACTTCAAGCTTTTGAGAAGTGTTATGGAAGTCAACATAGCCCAAAGAGAGAACTTCATGAACAAGGTCCTCAGACATTTCGGTAAGAATCTTTCGGGAAGAACCTTCGCCATACTCGGTTTGGCTTTTAAGGGAAACACTGACGATATAAGAGACTCAGTTTCAATCGAGCTGTGCAAAAAATTAAGAGGACTGGGTGCCAAACTTAGAGTTTACGATCCCGAAGCAATGTACAACGCCAAGCAGGCGTTGGGTGCCGTAAATGTAGACTACTGTCTGGATAAATACGAGACCGTGCAGGGTGCTGACGCTTTATTCGTGCTCACCGAGTGGAAAGAATTTGCTACAATCGAGCTCGATAAGGTTAAAACCTTGTTAAAATCACCTGTAATATTTGACGGAAGAAATCTATTGGATCGTGCAAAGGTTGAGGGAATGGGCTTCACCTATTTTGCCGTTGGTAAAAGAACTAACGGTATGGTTAAAATAGATACAAGGAATCTGTACCAGACAGTATTACTTAACACCAATGGTTCAACCGGGCAGCACTAAAAAGAAAGTCGTAATCTTCGTACCGGAATTTCCGGTGCTGACGGAGACTTTCATTGAACGTGAGCTCGCTAAAATAGCCGAAAGAGGAAATCTGGATGTTTCCATCTTATCTCTACGAAAAGGTTCCGGTGAAGTAAGCCCGGTGTTAGAGCCCCTCATAAGATATAAAAGACTTTCTGTTCCGAACGCCATTCTGTCCTTTAGATTTTTTTTCATAGCAGGTAAAAATATTTCCCGGGCTTTGGGTATTTTGAGTTCGTGCGGTATGCCCGCGGTTCATCGTTATTACACTTTGTTAAAAGGCATGGGTTACGCTCAGATTTTTTCTTCCTCCAAACCCGATCTTATACTTGCTCACTTTATGTCGGAGTCCAGCACTATTGCAATGGTGGCGGCGGTAGTGCTCGGCGTCCCTTACGCGGTGTCTGCTCATGCAAAGGATGTGACTGTCAGGCCTCATTGTATGAAAGCAAAGATTGAAAATGCGGCTTTTGTTTTGATATGCAATAAACACGCTTACGAAAGTTGTGTTAGGTCAACTGACCGGGATCACGCCCTCAAAATTTTATTAAGATATCATGGCCTTGATATTTCCGGGTTTCCGAGAGCAGGAAGTAAAAGCGGTGTTCCGGTAATACTAAATATCGGACGTCTCGAAGAGAAAAAAGGGCAAAAGTACCTATTGGAAGCGGCAAAAATCCTCCGTGACGAGGGTATAAAGTTTAAATTGATCATCGTCGGTCCCGGAAGTTTGTACGGGAAACTTAACGAACTGACCGGAGCTTTAGGACTCTCGGATGAGGTTGAGATCTTAGGAGGAGGCACGGGTCTGCCCTTTTCGGAAACACAAAAATATTATTCCCGCAGTGACGTTTTTGTATTTCCGGGTATTAACACGGATGAAGGAGACGCCGACGGTATTGCGAATGTTTTGCTCGAAGCTGCCGCTTCGCACTTACCTATTGTGGCTACAGACTCGGGAAGCACAAAAGAGTTTCTGGAAAATGATGTCAGCGGGGTCATTGTTCCGCAAAAAAACCCGGCGGCTTTAGCTGACGGCCTGAAACGTATTTTAAACGACAAAGAACTAGCAGACAGACTTGCGGAGGAAGCATATCGAAAAGTATCTTCGGAATTTGATATCGAAAACAATGCCGCAGAATTGGAAAATCTTATCATAAAGGAGTCTCTCTAAATGAACATTGCCGTATTTATAAAATCCACAACCTTTAGCGGTTCTTATGGAGGATTGGAAACTCAGAACAAACTTTTATGCGAAGGACTGGTTTCACGCGGCCACAAACTTACTATATTTACTCCCCGGTTTGCACGAGAAAAAGAACAGGCAATTGAGAACGGAGTTAAGTATATTTTTGTCGAATGCAAGACTGCTCAGTACAGCTCGCTGACTGTCTCAAAAAAGGACAGTTGGGCGGAAAAGTCATGTGAAGTATTCCGCATGACACACAGCGGGGAAAAATTCGAATTAATAATCGGACAGAGTTCCGGCGCGGCGGGTGTAATTAAAAATAAGGAAGAGTTCGGTTTACCCATAGTTTCCATTTCTCACGGAACTAAGATGGGAGAATTTCAGACAAAGATTAAAAGTGATTCGTCGGTCAGGGGTTTGATGAAATCTTTTCTTGATCTGCCTCACGTTTTGAAGAATTTCTTCACGGTACAAAGAGAATTCGTGCACGGTTCCAACATTGTGGTAGCCGTGTCAAACTCAGTAAAAAAAGCTTTGGTAGACGAAACTTTTGTTGAAGAAACTAAAGTTAGAGTAATTAACAACGGCATCAAGCCCCTAAATGTGGAGACGGTTGATGGTGGCAGAAACATAGGTAAATTCCGTTTGCTCTACGTCGGTCAGTTGATCCGCTCAAAAGGCATCGGAAAATTGGCAAAGTTGTTGCTGGCTGACAATATGAAGGATTTTACTTTGGATATTGTCGGTTCCGGAGAATTGCAGGAAGAACTGGGGGAAATATCCGGAAAAAGCGAAGGAAGGATTAATTTGAGGGGAAAGCTTGATTATGCCGAAGTCCTGCGTATGTATAATCCGGCAAGGTTTGACGCTTTTGTCTTTCCTACGTCAAGAATAGAGGGTTTTCCCATGGTTCTGGTCGAGGCCATGTTCGGCCGGCTTCCTGTGGTGGCCTTCAACCTGGGCGGAGTTTCGGATGCGGTTACCGACGGGGAAACCGGGTACCTTGTAGATCCGGGTAAATTCGACGTTTTTAAGAATAAGCTTGTAGAACTGAAGAACGATCCGGAGTCAGCACGAAAGATGGGTGTTAATGCTTTAAATAAGGCAACGGAGAGATTTACGCTTGATAAAATGTTAGACTCTTATGAGGAAATATTTAAGGAACTAAAAGCATGAACATTTTAAGAATAGTTTATGACTGGCCAAATCCTTGGCAAGGGCTGGCTCCCCATCCTTACGAAATTACGGCGGCACAGTTGAAACAGGGGCATAAAGTTACTTTGTTCTGCGGGCAGTGGCCAAATTCGGGCGGCCCTGTTAAGATCGACGGGCTTGAGATTAATGCGATAGACCGTGAGCCTTATCCCGACACAATTTTTTTTACCAGCAGTGTAGTTCTATTTTTTCGTTATTTAAAATACAGAAAAAAGAACAAACCTGATGTAATCCACTGTCACGGGCATTTTGCGGTATGGATTTACGCTTACAGGACGTTTTTGAAAGAACATTTTCCCTGGGCTAAAGAACTTAAGATACCTTTGGTTGTTCACTTTCACAATACCGCAAAAGGCAGATGGGTTACTTTTGAAAAAGAAGGAAAGTCTATAAAACCCATGTCGAAAATGTTGGGTTGGCCGATGGCCGTGTTTTCGGATAGGATGGCAGTGAAAGCCGCCTCCGCGTGTGTTTTTGTGAGCGAAGATAATAAAAAGGAAGCTCAGGAATATTACGGAGCGAACCCGAACAAATGTTTTTTGATCGAAACCGGTGTGAACACCGAGTTGTTCGTGCCTGTCGGTGACGAGGAAAAAGGAAAATCCCGCAGGGAGATAGGTTTAGACAGGTTCGACAAAGTTATTCTCAACCACGGTGTGCTGAACGAGAGAAAAAATATTCACCTATTGATCGACGCCCTGGCGTTACTCCCCGATGATTACAAACTTATGCTTTCAGGTTCAGGCGATCCGGCTTACGTAGAAAAGCTCAATGAGCAGATGAAACTTAAAAAAGTTGAACACAGGGTGATAAGAACGGGCTATACTCCTTATCCCCATGTTCCGATAGCCTATCAGGTGTCAGATATATTTGTGCTGCCCTCTTCGTGGGAAGGACTGCCAAAGGCAGTTATGCAGGGGTTGTCCTGCGGGATTCCCTGTCTGGTCTCCGGTTTTAAAATAAATGAAGATATCAGGGGAGTTTTTTATCTTGAAAATATGGAACCTCAGACCATAGCCGACAGAATTGTGGAAATAACAAGTGTGCCGAAAGATGTTGATGTTCAGCTTATAAGATCGAAATATTCATGGAATAAGAAAATTGAGGCTATAGATGAAATATATGACTTTGCAACCAAAAATTATATTTAAGTATCTACCCTACGTTCTGTTCATTCTCGTGCATTTTTTTCTTTTAAATGTGAACACGGCGGAGTGGGGAGACTCATATAGAATACTCAGAGCTTCGGAATTTATAAGGGACGGGAGTTACCCTGAGGACGAAAAAAGACCACCTTTGTATTCTCTTGTGTTAGCCGCGAGACCCGCGGCAGCAGACCCCGTACTTTGGGCCAGGGGATTTATGTTACTGGCAGGTTTGGCCGGAATGTTTTTATTCGGGAAGTTTTTAAAGCAATACATCAGGAACGAACGCTTCGTTTTTATCGGCATGTTATTTTTGTTGCTCAATCCTGATTTCTTATACTGGTCGATCCGGGTTATGGCGGATGTTCCGTTCGCACTTTTAGCCCTTCTTGGAATTTACTTGTATAGAAAATGGAAGGATAATTGGACTTTTAAACGTTATTTCTTACTCGGTATTGTGGCCGGGCTTTCTATTTTAACCAGATTCGAAGGTTACATACTCGCGGCATCACTGTTCCTGTCTTTATTTATAGAACATAGGAAAAAGATCAAATATTATGTTTATTACGGGTTAGGTATTTTGCTTGTTGTTTTACCTTGGTTTTTGTACAGAAGTCCGTTTGCGTCTGAATACCTGGAAGAACCGGCAGGCCGCACTTATGACTGGACGATGATCTGGATTTACTTTGCCAGCCTATTAGCACTGTACGGGTTTGTTCCGGCATTTGCCCTACTCTCTGACCGCAAAAAGGATATATTCAGACTCTTTAAAAAGGAGCCTCACATTTCATTTTTCTTATTTTTCGAGCTCTTGTTAATACTTTTGTGGCCGGCGGCTATTCCGAGACTTTTTGTTGCGGTCGTGCCTATTTTAATTCTTGTACTTACCCTGGTTTTGGAGAAATGGTGGGAGGACGGGAGGGAAAGCAAGAGTGTTTACGTAACGGCGGTGTCCTTACTATTATTTTATGTAGGTTCTCAGTTTTTTCTTAAATTGCAGTTTTTAATTTTAAATAAGGTACTTTTCACGACTCTGTTGATACTGCAGGTCGCTGCACTTTTATTTATCGTGAAAAAGAAATTCCGGCCGGCCGCAGTTTTGCTGGTTCTCACAATGTTATTTTGGTCGGTGTTTGTTATAAGACTGCACAAAGATATTTTTATTTCCGTAAAGAACGCCGCCGAATACACCGTACGTAATCTTGAAGGCAAGGTTGCCTATAACGATGTCAGCAGTGTGTCCGACTTTTATCTGAATGTTTTGGATACTCCTAAGATTTCCGGTTTTTATTACAACACGGAAAGTAAAAAGAATTTAACCTACGAGGCTTTACATCAGACGGGCGCCGATTATTTTTTAATTACAAACGAGCACAACACTACCATGGAGCTGGATCTTGACTCCAGACCGTACTTAACTCCCGTGAAAGATTTTAGTTATAATGTAAACGGAGCCGAATTTTTTGCTAAAATTGTAAAGTTTGAGCGGAAGGACTAAATATGAAGTTATCTATTGTTGTTCCCGTGTACAACGAAAAAAACACGATAGAGAAAATTTTAGGGGAGATAAAGGCCGTCGAAGGTCTGGATAGAGAAATAATAGTGGTGGACGACGCCTCAACGGACGGTACCACTGATATCTTAAAAAGGCTTGAAAAAGAACATCCCGATGTCCGTTTCTTTTACAAAGAGAAAAACAGAGGCAAGGGGCACACACTGAAGGTGGGGTTTGAACACACCACGGGCGATTACGTTATTGTTCAGGACGCCGATCTCGAGTACGATCCCAATGACTACCACAAGCTCATCCGCGCTTTAGACGAGCACCATGCCCAGGTTATATATGGAAGTAGATTTTCTGGAAGCTACGAGGATATGTCCACGCTACATTACATTGGTAATAAAGTGCTCACCATAATCACGAACCTTTTTTTCGGAGTAATGCTGACCGACATGGAAACCTGTTACAAATTAATGCCGGGAGAATTTGTAAGAAAAGTGAACATCAAATCAGATAGGTTCGATTTCGAACCGGAGATAACTGCCAAGATTCTAAAGTCAGGTTTGAAGATAAGAGAGGTTCCTATTTCTTACAGAGGCCGCACTCACAGCGAAGGTAAAAAAATAACGTGGCGCGACGGCATTCACGCCCTACTCACCCTGATAAAATACAGGTTTTTAGACTAATTATGAAAATTACAAAGTTTATTAAGGAAAATTTTTTCATACTGTTGCTAACCGCATTTGTCATTATAAATATAGCGGTGAATTTCCGTATAAACGTTTTCCGTTATAACAATTTTGATTTTGGGAAATTCGATCTCGGCAACATGTCTCAGATGCTTTGGAACACAATGCATGGAAGGTTCATGTATCTGACCGACTACTTTGGGACGAATCTTCCCAGATGGGCAATGAGCCACGTCGATCCAATCCTTTTACTTTTCCTTCCTCTGTTTGCGGCGTATCAGCACCCACTAACGCTGGTGGTTTCGCAGTTCGTATTGGTCATCCTGTCTGCATTTTTGGTTTATAAGATAGCTTATTTGCGACTGGGATCAAAGGCGGCTTCGGCAATGATCGGTGTCTCATACCTTTTATATCCGGCTCTCGGGTATCTGAACGCGTGGACCGGATTTCACGGTGTTACGGTTGCCATCCCGTTCTTTTTCGGGGCATTTTACGTTTTCGAAAAAATGTACAAGGATAAAAACTTCAGCAAAAAGAACTTAATTATATTTTGGATTCTTCTTGTCATTACGATGTCCGGGAAAGAACAACTTCCTTTATATGTCGTTATGTATTCGCTGTTCATACTTCTGTTTAGACCGCTAAAGGAAGAGGGGAAAAAATTCTATCAAACGATTACCGGAAAGCTCGGTCTGTCGATGATGGTTGTTTCCACACTCTGGTTTATAACGGTCTTTATTATAATAATCCCGGCTTTTTCGCGTTACAGGGTCGAGGGATACAACAAATTCGCGCGTGAGATAGGCATAGCGGGGGACACTACACGCGACGTGTCAAAACCCAATTATTTCTTGAGCAGGTATGAAGCATTCGGTGAATCTTACACCGATGTTCTTGTAGGAATGATTTTTGACCATCAAAAGGCAATAAGGATATTTTTCGGAGGCGATCGCATTGATAATCTGAGAAAAACCTTTGACCCTGTTCTATTCTTGCCGTTAGCTTATCCCCAGGTGTTGTTTATCGCAGTTCCCGACTTTATGATAAATTACCTGACTTCGGCCGACGGTGTCGGTACGGCTGAAATAACAAACCATAGAATATCCATGATTATTCCCATACTTTTTATATCATCCATTTACGCCATAGGAATGCTGGCCGATACTTTGGGCAACATTAAAAAAAGACGCCCTCGTGTCACGAAGGCCGTCCAGCTATTTTTTTCTCTGCTCCTTGTTATTTCAGGAATTAAAACATCGTACGCTTTTAATAACCCGGTTTACCTGTGGATAGACCAGGCCATCAGAAAAAGAGTTTTGGCAGAATCGGATCCCGGAGCTGTGTGGAAAAGCAAATTGAAGGTGGGGGAGGTGGTAAAACTACCTGATTTGGATAACAAAGATGTTGAGTGCGCCGAGAAGATTGTTAATCTCATACCTGACGATGCTTCAGTTACCGGCCCCGACTATTTAGGCGCTCATCTCTCTTTAAGAGAGACTTACGCGATATTTCCCGGTTTGTACACCAGTGCGGATTACGTGATTGTTGATGTTTTTTCCCGCAAGATTCTGACCATTTTAGATGTTGAAACAAGTCTGGTGCGTGACGTTACCGCCGACATCATTAAAAGCAAGGATTACGATCTTTTGACCGGGTGCGGCAATCTGTTTGTTTTCAAAAAAGTAGGGTTCCATGAAAAGACTGACCTTCTTCCCATGCAGGAGAAATTTAGCTATCCGGCAAAATATAAGTACGATATTTTGTTCGGGACCGAAATTGCGGATTACGACTACCCCAAACAGGCAACAAGAGGAGTTGCCGAAAACTTCAGACTCGTTTTTTATAAAAGAGAGAGTGACTCTTTGAACGGTTTTGTGATGTACATGACTTTTATGAACGACAGGACGGGGGAATTGTATGAAATCGCCAACCTTCCGTCATTTTCACTTATACAGCCGGCCGACTGGGATTCGGGTCGTTACTATGTTGAGGATCTGAACGTAAACTTTCCGTCTTTTCTGGATGCCGGGGATTACAGAGTTTTCGTCGGAATGTCGAACAAAGTGAAAACCCGCAATTTATACATAGGGAATATACTTATAAAATAGGAATATGAAAGAACTGGGAAAATGGCAGATTATAAGTTTTGTATCCAGGTCCCTGGCCATGCTTTTGGGGCTGGTGCAGACGTTTGTAATAATCCGTGTTTTAAGCGTAGGTGAGTGGGGAATCGTTCAACTGGCGATATCTATAGGCGGCGCTTTGGGGATATATCAGCACCTCGGACTTGCTTCGGCCAGTACCCGTGAAATTTCCTCGGCCGATGACGACAAAGAAGTTTTCAAGATATTTGTTACATCAGCTTTTATAAGGTACGCTATCACACTTCCTATCGCAGTCGGTCTCTTTTTTGCGGCGAATTATGTAGCCGTCGGTATCTATAAGAACGCAGCTCTCGTCCTTCCCATTAAAATCTATGCCCTGACTTTAATTTTTCAGGGGGTTCAAAGCATACTGAATTCGGTCATCTCGGGAACAAAAAGGTTCAAACAACTTTTCCTGTACCAGGTGGCAATCGCTGCCGTGAGTGTAGTTATTTTTATTCCCCTGGTTTTAGCGTACAGAGTTAACGGATATTTTTACGCGTTTTTTCTGTTCAACGCCCTCAGTTCTATCGTTCTAAGTTACATGGCATTTAAACCTCTAAGAGGCAGTATGCAGTTTCCGAGCCGCTCGGATTTTAAACGTCTCTTTAAAGAAATATTTTCTATTTCGATGGCGATATATCTTGTGAAAATTATCTACACAAACTGGGAGAAGTTCGGTAGTAATGTTCTGGGTTTATTTAACTCTCCCGAGATTGTGGCCATTTTTGCATTCGCTCTTTTGTATGCAAAAAAATTAATGAGCATTTCTGACGCCGTTACGGATGTGAACCTTCCGGTCCTTTCCGAAAAATATGTTAAGAACGTCGACGATTTTAAAAGACTTTTTACGAGGAATTTTGACAAGATATTTATCAGTGTTATAGCTGTGGCGGCTTTCGCGTCGTATTGGGCGCCTGAAATCGTGAGTTTGGTTGTAGGAGGGGACAAATATGCGGATTCTTACACCCTTATATCACCGGTAATTTTCGCTTTTATCCTTTATTCTTTTATTAATATCGTGAAATCCAGCGTTCTCATTCCGGCAAAAATGGTGAAACACATGATTATAGGATTTGTTCTGTTGCTGGTGTCCTCAGCGGTGTTCTTTTTCGGCACCTATCACGGCATCGGAGCGCTTCCGGGAATGGCGTGGGGGATGGCATTCGGAGCGACGGTGTCCTTTATATATATAAATATTGCCATAAGTAAAAAATTAAAATTCAGCTATTTCAACATAGACCACCTTGCTATTCTGATTCAGGCGTTTTCGATTTCAATGGTCGCAATGCTTCCGCCCAATATAAAAATACCGTTCTTTTTTGTTTTGTTCGGTATGTTAATTTGGGCATTCTTTATCCCGGGGTACCTGACCAAAAGTGAAATAAGAAACGGATTTGATTACGCGAAGAAATTTGTTAAAGCATTGAAGAGGTAGTATGAAATTATGGAGCAGATCGCCGGATCTTATTAAAAACAAGTATATTGCTATCATTTTCTTCATTGTAGTTTTTTCCTTAACACGTTTTCTTTTTCTCGGATCCGATGAGATAAATCCTGACGGAGTTAACTGGCATTATAGGTCGCAGCAATTTATTGTCGGTTTAAAATCGGGAGATTTTGAGCGAACTTACCAGCATTACCACCCGGGCGTTACCTTAATGTGGATTACCGGAGTGCCGATTGAGCTCTACAAACAAATCACCGGCATCACCGCGTACGATCAGTTTAATTTTTCGGCATTTAACACGGTTGCCAAAGTTTCTGTGGTCCTGGTCCAGCTAATTCTGACTTTTATCCTTTTATATCATCTTTCTAAGATTGTGGGGTTCAAAACCGCTTATTTTTCGGTATTTCTATTCTCATTAGAACCTTTTTTTATGGGCAATTCCCGTTTGTACCACATGGACGTACTGCTGACCCTTTTTGTGTTTGTTGCCCTGCTTATAAGCTGGGTGAATTTGAAGGATTTTAGCTATAAAAAATCATTTCTGGCGGGCATATTTCTTTCGCTTTCGTTCCTGACCAAGAGTATCGGAATAGGTGCCTTATTCTTTGTTTTGCTCTTTTCCACCGCCTATTTCGCGAATAAAAAGGACATGAAAGGGCTGTTGAAGTATTTTTCCACAATTCTCGGGGCTTTTGTCTTAACAACTTTTATCCTCTTTCCGGCATTATGGGTGAGACCGGCATTTTATTTATCCGAAATATTTGCCGAGTCAGAAAGGGTCGGAATTAGAAAAGGACACGAGCAAATAATATTAGGAGAGACAACTCAGGACGCAGGAATTTTATTTTATCCGCTGGTAGTATTTATGAAAACAACACCTTTTTTATTGATAGGATTAGTTCTGTGTTTTGTTAAATGTTTCAGGTCCTATACAGCGCCCGCAAAAAACATCAGCTCGAAATATTCCAACCCTTATCTTTATCTCGGGTTGTTTTATCTCGGATATTTTTTCGTAATGATCTACCCGTCGAAGAAACTGGACAGGTATATGCTCCCTCTTTACCCTTTCTTAGCGTTAGCGGCTTCGTACGGAATTATAAGATCCTATTCCTTAATAAAAACGGCAAAGATGAAAAAGATATTTATGAGCGGGGTGGTATTTTTGTTCACGCTTTTTTATATTGTTCCGGCAATCTCTTATTTTCCTTATTATTTCACGTATACAAGCCCTTTGTTCGGTTCACCCGTTTCGGCCAACAGAGTAATCGCTCAAAAACCTTTCGGTATAGCAGTTCCTGCTCTCAGGGATTACATAATCGACAGGTACGGCGGCGAGCCGGAGCTTGGTTTTATCGATACAAAACCCATGAAATCCATTTATTCAAATTCAAAAGTTGCGGATATCAGGGTAAACGGAACAAGTGATTATGAACTGTTAATTTTAGGAATAAACGAGGAAATGCCTGAAAAGGTTTTAAAGAGCGGCACAAGATTCAGAAAAGATTCTTCGCTGTACGTTAACGGTCTGGAGTACTGGAGAATATATGTCAAAGAAGACAAGTAGTCTTTTATACTTGATAATATTTCTTGCCCTGGTTTTGAGACTGGCAGGAATAAGTCACGGGTTCCCGTTTATTTTTCATCCCGACGAACCGACCATAGTTCAATCGGCTCTCGGAGTGAGGTTCGATCCGAATCCTGGTCATTTCGACTGGCCCCATTTTTTTATATACGCTAATTATTTTGTTTTTAACATCTTTGCCAAAATCCGTGACCTCGCTGTAGATTACAACATTCAGAACTTCATGATAAAAATATTTCCATTAATGTGGGACGACACCGTCGTATTTTATTTTATTACGCGCGTTTTTGTGGCAGTGCTCGGGGGGCTCACTGTTATTCCCGTATATAAAACAGGAAAAGTTCTTTTCGGCGAGAAAGTGGGTTTACTGTCGGCTCTGGCTTTTGCCGTGATACCTTTTCATGTCCGGCACTCTCATTACTCCCTGCCGGATACGCCCATGTTGTTCTTCTTATCCTGGGGGATTTACTTTGCAGCCCGAATTCTATCTCAGGGATACCCTATAGACTACGTCTTTTCGGGTTTGTTTATAGGAATAGCCGCCTCAACCAAGTATAACGGGGGTCTGGGAGCCCTTACGGTGCCTTTGGCGGCGTTTTTACGCCGGGTGCTGGTGAAAATGCGTCTCTCGGAAAATTTATCAGAAACAAGGGGGGATTTTCCCTATTTTAAGACCGTTCTGAACCTTATTTTGTCCGGAATTTTTGCTTTTTTGGGGTTTGTCCTAGGAACTCCTTACTCGGTACTGGATTACAAGACTTTTAGCAGGACAGACTCGCCGCTGGGGGCCTTTTGGCAGTTCACAAATGTCGGTTCCGTGGATTTTGCGGAGCACGTTAGTAAATTTTTCACTGATATTAGTTTTAAGATCTCAGATGATATGGGGTACACAATTTTGGTCTCTCTCTTTTTAACTTTAGGTGTAGTGTTAATAAGATTTTTGAAAGGTACGTTTTCAAGATTCGATGTATCGTTAATGTTTTTAATTGTTTCGGCGTTAGTTTTCATTTACTACATCTCAGGTTTTGAAAAAAGCCGTTCGCAATATTATTTCATTATTTATCCTTTTGTATCCGTAGTTTTCGGTTATTTTTGTGTGTGGGTAGTGAATAAGATAAGTTTGGGAATGAAGCCTCTTTATTTTCCAGTCATACTCCTGCTATTTTTAGCGCCTTTTTACCTTTCGGTTGATACCGCTGTGAGATTTTTGAGAAATGACACCCGTCTTGACCTGAAAAAATTCTTAGAGACGGAAGTACCGTTTGGCACGAGGGTAGTTTACGGAAGTTCGGACGCCGCGGCGGTATCGAAATACGTTTTTAACAACGCAGTAAAAGATCCCGGTAAGTTACCTAAAGGAACGCGGTATTATTACATAGAATTAAACAAGGGCGTCTCTTCAGGCCGTGCTATTTTCGAGGTGTCCAATAAGGGCAGAATAGGGCCGTATATCACTGTCGAGGAGATGATTAGATGATGCTTAAATTGCTCAAAAATTACAAAATAGAAATAATTTTCGTCTTACTTTTTATATTGTCCAGGTTTCCTGACCTTGGGTACGACGTCTTCAATACCGACGTGTGGAAATGGAAAGCCAGGAGCTACGATTTCGGAACCGGTGTTTTTACATGGGATTTGGAAAAGACAATTCAGAAATATCACCCGGGTGTCACTTTGATGTGGCTCGGAACCGCGGCAATCAAGGTTTACAATTTTTATTCCGGATACTATCCGGTGGAAAATAATACCCAAATGATCTTTCAACTGCACTTTGTACAGAAACTTTTTGTTACGACGGCAGTAGCTGTAACTTTGGCGTTCGGTCTTTTTGTATTAAAAAAGTTATTCGGGGCAAGAAAAGCCTTGCTCGTTGTTGCATTACTTAGTTTAGAACCTTTTTACATTGCACTGACACGCGTTTTTCATTTGGAGGGATTAATGTCGACTTTCATGTTTGCATCGTTTCTCTGGCTTTATTATTACACCCTCGATGTAACCAAGAAAAAAAGGTTATTACTTTCGGCGGTATTTGCCGGTTTGGCGTTCTTGACCAAGACATCGGCGTTATTTATGTTCCCTTATGCGGGGTTAATTCTGTTGCTGGAGGGTTGGAAGAGATCAAAGAATTTTGCGGGGGCCGTACGCGATGCTCTGCCGAAGATAGGGCAGTGGATTTTGGTATTCGCGGTCGTATTTGTGGCAGTTTGGCCAGCTATGTGGGCTTTTCCGAGCCAGGCTCTAAGTGCATTGTATAGAGGGGTTTCGGAGATAGGGATTGAGAGGGAGCACGTGCAATTCTATTTCGGCAGTCTCGTCGAAGATCCCGGCTTTTTTTACTATTTTGTAGTTTTGGGGCTAAGGTCCTCGTACCTGTTAATTTTAGGTTTAGCCGGTGTCGCGGTCTTTTGGAAAAAAATATTCAATGAAGGACAACGAAAGTTTTTGTTCTACATTTTGTTATTTGTAGGATTTTACTTTGCACAGTTGATTATCCCTACGAAAAAGCTGGACCGCTACATTCTGCCGAATATTATGATGCTCTCTCTTGTCACTTCTTTGTTCTGGATTTGGGTTCTGGAAAAGATAAAAGGCAGAAGCTTTCTCAAATTCATCCCGTTGGTAGCAGTGGCAATAATTCCGATGTTATATCTTCATCCTGATTATTTGTCGTATTACAACCCGATCTTCGGCGGCCTTAAAAAAGGAATAAACGTTTTGGAACCTAAATGGATGATCGGGGGCAAAGAAATAATAGCTTTCTTTGAACAAAAAATGATCGAAGATGGGACACAGCCGGTATACAGCGATACTTCGCCGGAGAGAATAATGAACGGTACGGGCACGCCAAATATACTAACCGTAGCTTTCCAGGAAAAATATTATACTCAGATACATCCTTTTTTCCGTAGAATAGGGGGATTTGCGGTCATCGAGGATCTTACGCCTTTTGCGGTCAAGACAAAATATTTTGTCTACCCGGTCTGGAACGACGTTTCTGCGGAAGAAAAAAGATTCGGGCTCAGGTACATCGATAGTATTTATCTCCGGGGCGTGGAGGTGTACAGGGTCTACGAAAGAACTCCATTATGATCGGAGCGCTAATACAAAAGGTAAAAAGCAATCAATATTTGATTGGGACGGTTTATATAGGTGCGGGCAGTATTTTCGCGGCAATTTTTTCTTACCTTCTCCAGTTCGTTTTCGGAAGAATTCTTTCGGTCGCAGATTTCGGGTCATTTAACGCTTTAATCTCATTAACATATTTAGTCGGAGTTCCCGCGGGGGTGTTCGGTGTTTCACTCGTAAAATATGTTTCGGAACTTTCATCAAAACAGGACACAAAAAAACTTACCGCTTTGTACTGGAAACTGCTAGTGCTGTCTCTGTTGCTCGGAGTGGGAATTTCACTAATTATATTTTTGTTAAGATCCGGTATTTCGGAGCAGTTAAAGATCTACGATAACAATGCTATTACCGCTTACGCCATACTGATGGGATTATCGTTTGTGGGGGCCATACCATCTTCGTATCTACAAGGTCTTCTGAGGTATCGTGCCTTCGCATTTTTTAACGTTACCTCCAGCTTTTATCGTTTTGCCTTGTCGGCTTTAGCTGTTCTACTCGGATTTGAACTGACCGGAGCCTTCGGAGGAATGTTTGTAGCAGGTCTGTTGGCAATAATTACCGCATTTTTTATTTTGCGAAAAAATCTCACCGTATTTGAAAACATAAGTTTAGTCGATGACTACAAAAAATTGGTCGCATTCAGTCTGCCGGTAATATTTGTTAATTTCGGACTAATGCTTTTAAACAATATCGATCTCATCCTCGTCAAGAAATATTTTGAACCTGAGACAGCCGGTTATTACGCGGGCACCGTAACTTTGGGTAAAATTTTTCTGTTCGGGGCCGGTGCCGTATCGACAGTAATGTTCCCGACCATTTCCTCTTTGGCAGCCCGTGGGTTAAATTACAGCCGGGCGTTCTTTAAATTTTTATCACTGCAGTTGGTGTTGGTAGCGGGGGGATTAGTTATCTTCTTCGTTTTTCCCTCGTTCCTTACAAGACTGTTCTTCGGAGAAAGATTTATGAACTCGGTGGAATATCTGCCGATGTTCTCGCTTTTCATCGGTCTTTATATAGTTATAAATTTTCTCATTCTTTTCTTTTTGGCCGTCAGTAGAACATCGGTGTTCCTTCTTTTGCTACCCGGGCTTATAGTGCAGTACCTGCTCATAAATTCAAACCACATGACTTTGTACGATATAATCACCGCGGACATATATGCTGGTATAATCAGCCTAGTACTTCTTACCGCGTTCTTCGTTATAGGAAGCAATGGAAAAAGAACAAAAGAAATCTGAAAAACTAGTTTCGATAATTGTTCCTGCGTACAAACAAGAAAAAACCATTAAACAGGATCTTGAAAGTATTCTGAACACTCTGCTTCAGACCAGATGGGAGTTTGAGATTATAGTTGTTGTCGACGGATTTTTAGACAAAACATACGATATTGCCAGGTCCTTAGAAAATAAAAAACTAAAGGTTTACGGTTATGAAACAAATAAAGGTAAAGGTTACGCGATAAGATACGGAATGGCACGGGCATCGGGTGATTACATTTCGTTCATCGACGCGGGAATGGACATAAATCCTAACGGAATATCAATGCTCCTGGAACACATGGAATGGTACGGAGCGGATATTATTGTCGGGAGTAAGAAACACCCTGTTTCGAAAGTTGATTATCCTCTTGTGAGAAAAATCTATAGCTGGGGTTATCACACTTTGGTGGGGTTGCTTTTCGGGCTTAAAGTAAAGGATACGCAGACGGGGTTGAAAGTATTTAAAAGAGAAGTGCTTATAAAAGTCCTCCCCCGTTTACTGATAAAAGAGTTTGCTTTTGATATCGAGTTATTGTCGGTAGCAAGCCATCTGGGGTTTGTTAATATTTACGAAGCTCCGGTGCACCTCACTATGGATTTCTCCCGGTCTACCTTCTCCCCATTTTTTCTTCTGGATAAAAACATCAGGAATATGCTTGTGGATACTGCAGCAGTTTTTTACAGGCTTAAAATATTAAAATACTACGACGATTCCAGTAACAGAAAATGGGTGTATGACAAAGAACTTGACATGAGAATTAACACTGGAGAGTTGAGAAATGAATAGGTTTAGCATAATTATTCCCGTAAGAAAGTTCAACGAGTTTTTGAAAGAGAACATTTCACACTTAAAGGAACTGACCTACAGGAATTTTGAGGTAATAATTGTTACCGATGAAAAAGAGAACTACGACTTTCAGGATTCGAGATTTATTTTAACTAACTCAGGTCCGATTGGTCCGGGTGAAAAAAGGAACCTGGGAGCGGCAAGAGCTACGGGGGACGTTTTGTCTTTTTTGGACGACGATGCTTATCCGGAAAAAGACTGGTTGGATAGGGCGGCGGAAATCTTTGAAAATGAGGATGTTTTTGCACTGGGGGGCCCGGCCATAACTCCCAAAGATGCCAGGTTTTTGGAGAGAATGTCCGGAAGAGTGCTGGAATCGTGGATGGCCAGCGCGGGGACGGTTTATAGGCACAAACCGGGAAAAAATATGGAAATTGCTGACTACCCCACGGTAAATCTGTTCGTAAGAAAGGACTCTTTTGATAGGGCAGGGGGCTTCCCTGTGGAATTTTGGCCGGGTGAGGACACCAAACTTTGCCTCGAGCTTGTAAAATCGTACGGGAGAAAATTCGTCTACGATCCAAGACCCGTCGTTTACCACCACAGAAGAAACCTTTTCATTCCGCATCTAAAGCAAATATCCAGGTACGGACGCCACAGGGGGCAGTTTGCGAGGATTTTTCCTGAAACCTCCAGGCTTCCTTCATATTTCGCTCCCTCAATGTTCGTGGCAGGATTGGTGTTAGGCCCGTTTATATCATTATTTATTCCACAATTACTTAAGTTTTATATTTTCGTTGTAGGCGTATATCTTATAATGCTGGTTTTAGAGAGCGTAAGAGTTTTTCTTAAAGACAAAGATCCGCGCAGTGTCTTTTATGTCGGTGCGGGAATATTTTTAACACACGTTGTATACGGAGTAAATTTCATAATTGGTATTATGAAGAAACCTGAGTTAAAATTGAGGAGCGTCGATAAATCATCCGGAAATTATTTAGGAGGATAAATGGAAGAAGTAACTACATATAAAAATCCAAACTCGAAAGTGATAATAAAAGTCATAAATGATAAATGTATAAGTGCGGCGACCTGTATAATTCACGCGCCCGAAACTTTTGATCTCAACCCCGATGGTATTGTGTACGCGAAAGAAGGAACGTGGGATGAGGCCGAGAAAATTATCAAAGGGGCAAAATCCTGTCCGACAACTGCGATAATTGTCGAAGACCTTGAAGGCAACGTGTTGTATCCTGAGAACAAATAGACAGGTGTCTATATCTTATTGAACTTTCCCGGGGCATTGTATATACTAAACAGATGAAAAAAGGATTTTTCCGATGAAAATTGCGATAGGCTACCCTCCAATAGATCAGCTTAAAGGAGTTCCTTTATTATCTCAGAATAGGCAGTTCCAGTATTTCAACGCCCCCACATATATTTACCCCATGGTTCCGGCTTATGCGGCTTCTTTGGCCAAAGAACGGGGATACAATGTGGTTTGGATGGACGGAATCTCCGAGAAGAAAACGTACGCAGAATGGCTCACCGAGCTTGAAAATGAAAAGCCCGATTATCTTATGATGGAGACCAAAGCTCCGGTTCTAAAGTTCCATTGGAAAATAATAGATGAAATTAAAGTGAAATTTCCTAACATGAAGGTGGTTTTGGTAGGAGATCATGTTACCTGGAATCCTGTTGAAACGCTGGATGCCTGCAAAGTAGATTACATCATAACGGGGGGCGATTACGACTTTTTGCTTAGTGATATGGTCGATGCCATTAAAAATAATGCCTTTTTACCGGGTGGAATTTACGGAAGAAAAGAAGACACCGGCGTATCGATTGATCCCAAGTGGCTGAAGATGCACAAGTCCGAAATATCCGGAGAAGAAGCATACTTTCAGAGTGGTCCTTTAGAGCTTCAACATAATCTTGATGATCTTCCTTTTGTTGACCGTGACCTTACCAAGTGGAAACTTTACGCGTATGCGAACGGAAATTATAAATACACACCGGCGACCTACATGTATTCAGGAAGGGATTGCTGGTGGAACAGGTGTACCTTTTGTGTTTGGGACCATACACTAAATCCCAAAGGATTTTACAGAAGGTTTTCTCCCGAAAGGCTTTTCGCGGAAGTTAAACATGTTGTCGATAACTACGGGGTCAAAGAAATTTTTGACGACGCCGGAACCCTGTTTGTAGGACCTCCCCTGAAAAAGTTTTGTGAGCTGTTAATAGACTCGGGGTATAACAAGAAAGTTGTTTTCGGGTGCAATATGCGTTTGAATGCTTTAACCTCCGAATATTACCGGTTAATGGGCAAGGCTAATTTTAGGTTTATTTTATACGGAATGGAGTCTGCGAACCAATTTACTTTAGATAAGCTGGACAAAGGTCTTCAGGTTGAAGAGATTGCGGAAGGTGCCAAAATGGCCAAAAAGGCAGGTTTGGAGCCCCATATTACAGTAATGCTCGGGTATCCTTGGGAGACTGAGGAAATGGCTCAAAAAACAATAGATTTAGCCAAGGATTTGTTTAAAAGAGGCTATGTTGACACAATGCAGGCTACAATCGTCATTCCCTATCCCGGAACTCCTTTGTATAAAGAGTGTGTTGAAAAGGATTGGCTGCAGGTCGGGGCGAAAGATTATGAAAAGTTTGATATGAGGGCGCCGGTCATGAAGATACCTTTTTCGAATGAACATCTGTACGAGCTGACCCAATCACTGTATTCCTCATTCTTTACCCCTCAGTATATTTTCAGAAAAGTTGTGTCTGTTAGAAATTGGAACGATGTAAGATTTCTCTGGTATTCGGCCTGGAAATTGATAGGCCACCTTTTGGATTTTGATAAGGAACAGACTCGGGTAAATTGGTTATCGCCAAAGTTCTGGGGAAATGCGTTAAAAAGTATGTTCGGAACTGCCGCCGTGGCCAAGAAAGAATGAGTACGCGTTTGAGTACAAAAGTAATCTTCAACTTAAAAAAGAAAAGCCGCGAATTGTTTTTTTAAACATCGCGGCTTTGTAAATCTTAGTTAGCATCGGCGAGCTCAAGTTCGTCGTTAATAACGGGGTCCAGGTGAGCGTCGACAAGTGTCTTATTGTTAATTGACACGGCACTGAAGTCTTTCGGTAGAGTGCTCACATTCACCAAAACTCCTCGTTTCATCCTGGTCACCTGAACCGTAAAATACCTTTCCTGATCGCGTTCAGGGTTTACATACGAGTTTAGGTTTATGTACAACCTGCCCCCGCTTTTAATAAAGGCGCCCGGTGAAACGAATACCGTCGTGTTCACGGGTTTGGTACGAAGAGTAACCATCGGATCCGAAATATGCATTTTTTCTCCTTTCTCTTAGTTTGAATAGCCGATGAAGCTTTCTTCCAGCTCAACCGGTCTGAAGTTAAACTGTCTTATCACCCAATTGTCCAAAACCGGTACTTCAAGAAAGGCAGGTAAGGTACATATAGCTACTGTTACGCTGGCAACGAGCGTGATAATGCGTATCGTTTGTTTGGTCGCCAGATTGCAGGTCAGGCTCACAATCTCCTCGGAGTTTATGTATAGATCTCCTTCGTAGAATGCAAAGACGTCCTGCGAAACATAAGCTACTGTGTACTTTGGCAGATCGGCAAGTCTGTACAACATTCTCGGCTCCTCAGACTGATATGTATTTCCTCATTGTTCTGACGTATTCCCGTAACAGGTGTCTGAATCTGACTGTAATCTGCGGGTCCGTTTCGCAAGAGACGTCGATAAAGAATCCCTTTCTGCTCTTTAATACTTCGACGTTGAGATAGTCCGTTCTGTATTTCTCAGCCGCTAGCAATTTGATTACGTGATCCACCGCATCCTTCGCGTTCCGGTACGACAAAAAGTACGGCATCTCGGTCCCCTTTCGGTTATCAGTATGGCTCAAACAACTTCGACATGAGCTGTTTGAGAGCTATTACCGGGATGTATTCGCCGGTTGCCAGTTTTTCCCTGCTTATGACGTTATTTTTTGCTTTACTGGTGTCGATGTCCATTGTATGAAGAATGGAATGCACCCGCCTGACCAGAATGTCGGACTTACTGTTTCCGGACGGATAGCACATGGTGTTTTGGTTGACGAAGCAAATGCCTCCGTCATTCGAGTAAAGATCCTCTTCCCTGATGTACGCAGCCTCCCAATTTCTCAGTTCTCTTACGGCTTTCACCATATCGCTCTCCTCTCTTTGGATTATTGTTATTGATGGGATTCTATCAGCACAACGGGGTGTTTTCAAATCAGTCGGGGCAATATGCATTTTACGTTATGCACAGTCCTTATTTTTCATAAAATTTGCATTAAAAAATGGTTGGGTATAGTGAGTGCTATCTCCCGCGAAAAGTAATAATTCTTCCCAATTAATAGGATATACTACTCATCGAAAATCATGTCCAGTTTAGATTTCCATTTAAAAAAGAGGCCCGTTGTGTTTTGTTGGAACAACGGGCTTTAGGCTCTAATAATAAACCTGGTTTTACTTGGCCGGGGTAAAGCAAATTGTTTTCCGGTTGGTCTTTTCACAACAGGCATTGTGGTGTTTCAAAGCAGTTACGAAGTTTTTTGCCTGTTCCGGTGATTCGGAGTAAAAAGTGATACGACTGCGCTCAGCATCTACGTCATAGTGCTGGTTTTCAAACACATGCACTTTCACTCCGACCTCCATTGCCCGTCCTAAATCATCAGGTCCACTGAAATTAATTCTCATTGCCTCCCTTACCTTTCTGTGCCGGTTTACTTTCTGAAATAGGTTCCAACTCTTAGTTTTTGGGTTATTCTTCTACTTCAAGAAATCTCCTTTCTCGCCTCCCGGACAAGCTTGTACGATGCTCCTGAAATGCCCGACATAACCAGCTCCCTTATCAGGAAATCGGCTTCATGTCCTTCGCATAAACTTATCAGGAGTTTGGGGGAGTCGTAGAGCCAGGGAAAATCGCTTTTACGAAGTAATTCCAGACCCGCAGAAAACGCTTCCTCCGTTAAGAAGTAAAAGTCGTACGTCATGTAGCCTCCCTTTCGTGTCGATTTATTGACAACAGTCTATCAAATCTTGGTGTTATAGTAAAATTAGTAAATGTACATAATACTCACGGAAATGGGACACCTGAGCCTTTCTTTATTGATAGGATACGCGTGTTTTAAGATTTTTAGACGCATTTCCGGCTTCGTACCGGCTTTATTATCGGGATTTTTTGTGGATTTTGACCACCTGATCGATTATTTTATTCACAAAGGGTTGAGCTTTGATGTAAGCAACTTCATTTCCGGGCGGCATTACCATGAAACCAATACTTCTTATATATTTTTTCATAGCTGGGAACTTGTTTTGTTCCTGGGTGTCCTTACTTACTATTCGAAGAAAAAATATATTTGGTGCCCTTTAGTTCTCGGACTGACGTTTCATTTATTGTGGGATTACTTAACGAATCCGGTTCACTGGTATACGTACTTTTTTACCGCGAGATATTTACTGGGCTTCGCGCTGGATAAACTTTTCGTTTTCTAGGTTGTAGTACAATATACAAATGGAAAAACCCACAGTGTCGATTTTAATACCGACATTAAACGCAAGTTCGGTGTTGGGGAATTGCTTGGAATCCATAAAAAAACAAAATTACCCGGCTGAAAAAATCGAAATTATTGTAGCTGACGGCGGTTCTTCTGATGGAACAGTTGAGATAGCCAAAAAGTATGGGGCGGTTGTTGTTGAGAACAAATTAAAAACAGGAGAAGCGGGAAAGGCAGCGGCGCTAAGGGCTGCAGGCGGAGAGTTTGCGGCGCTTATTGATTCGGATAACATTTTACCCGACGGGAGTTGGCTAGAGCAGATGATTGAGCCTTTGCTGGAGCATGAGGAGGCAGTGGGAAGCGAACCGTGGCAGTACGTGTGGCGAAAAGAAGATGGGTTTATTGACAGGTATTGTTCTTTAATTGGGATGAATGATCCTTTCGTGATGTTTTTGGGAAATTATGATCGGGTGAACATACTGACAGGAAAGTGGACGGAGGTTAAGCATGACGAAAAAGATTTCGGAGATTATTTATTGGTGGGTTTGGATAAAAGAGGAGTTCCGACAATCGGTGCTAACGGAACTGTGTTCAGAAGCGGGTTCTTGAAGAATAGGGTGAGAGGGGACTACCTATTCGACATTGATATTCTGGCGAAGGAGATAAAGGAAAAAGGGTTTGTGAAATTTATTAAAGTTAAGAATGGGATTATTCATAATTTTTGCGGAAGAGACGCTGGGAAGTTTGCGAGAAAACAAAGGAGGCGCGTGAAAGATTACCTTTTTCATTTGAATAAAAAGGGTGGCAGGGAGTTCGGATGGGGCGAGATGGACTTGGGAGGGCAGAGACCGTGGGGTATGATGAAGTTTGTGCTTTATACTTTGTTGGTGGTGCCGGTGGTGGGGCAGGCTATTTTAGGATTTTTAAAAAAGGCAGATTTCGCGTGGTTTTTTCATCCGGTTGCGTGCTGGATTACTTTGTGGGAGTACGGGTGGGGTCGAGTTGGCGGTTATTTTAAGACAGCGGAGTTGAGTAGGGAGGGGTGGGGGCAGTGAACTACTATGGGTGATATTAAGATTAATGAAAAAAACAGTTTGACGTTAGTAAAGGTCAACTTAGGGTGCGGACCTAGCGGTATTGACGGTTGGATAAATTATGATTGGGGAATTCTTCCACTAATATCAAAAATTCCGTTTTTGCAAAGAATTATATTTTCTTTTAGGTTACTTCCTTCTTTTTACTCTGCAAAATGGCCGAAGCTTGAGCTTGTAAATATACAAAAAAAATTACCATTGAAGGACGAATCCGTTAATTACATTTATTGTTCTCATGTGCTGGAACATTTCGAACCGTGGGAAGCCTTAGGTGTGTTAAAGGAATGTAAGCGCATCATGAAAACTGGCGGTGTTTTAAGAATTGTAACGCCCGATATTCGCAAATTGATTGATATTTACCTTAATTCTGGTAACAATGCTCGCGCTGCGAGACTTCTGTGTAACATGTGGTGGGGATTTGATAAAGATAGGCAGCCTACAAGTTTTTTGGAAAAGCTTTCGAGAAGATTTACCAGAGAGCATCTTTGGAACTATGATGAAGAGGAAATGACTGCTCTTATCAAGTCCGCAGGTTTTAATCACGTATCCTTGGTTTCCGTAGGAAAAGGCGAAGTGCCGGATATAGACAGGCTAGATTCCCCAAAAATGGCAAATACTAGTTTATATGTGGAGGTTAAAAAAATATGACAAGTGTTTTGCTGATAACACCGTTTTTTCTTCCGAACATAGGCGGTGCTGAAACATATGCCTTTGAGCTTGTTGAATATTTAAGATCGCACGACTGTTTAGTGAATGTGCTTACTTATCAACCTATAACAACACCCAACGTTAGGGGCGAGAGGATGGAGAAAAGAAACAATTTAGTTATAAATCGTTTCCAGTGGATAGGATTCAATTTGTTTGGAAAATTGGAGAAATATCCCCTTATTAATTTTCTTTATTTGACTCCGTACCTTCTGCTTAGAAGTTTTGTATGGATGCTATTTAACTCAGGAAAGGTTGATGTCATAGATGCTCAAGGTTTCAACAGCGCTTGTATTGCAGCAGTTTTGAAAAGAATTTTCAAGAAAAAGGCGGTAATAAGCGTAATGAGTTTGTATGATTTCAAGCCGGGGAACATTTTATCAACGCTAGTTGGGGCGGTAATCTCGAAAATGGATCACGTTATAGTAGAGAGTAATCGGAGTAAAGAAGAACTTATTTCAATCGGAATAGCTTCTGAGAAGATTACGCCGTACATTGAGTGGCTAAATCTAGATGTGTTTAAGCCTTACAATAAAATTGAAATGAAGGAAAAGCTGGGGTTGCCGGCACAATTTACTGTTTTGTTTGTAGGGAGAGCCATAGAGATAAAGGGAATAGATCTTATACTTGAATCAGCCAAAAAACTGCGTAATGAGAAAATAAGCTTTGTGTTTATATCGAATGCGGGGCCTATGATGGGCGAGTTGGCGGAGGCAGCATCTAAGGCATTGAATATAGTATTTATACCGGGAGTACCGTACAATAAATTACCCGAGTATGAATCTGCAGCAGATGTTGCGGTTATACCCTCCAAGTATTCCGAGAATTCTGCAATAACGGTTTTGACTGCTATAAGTTGCGGTACCCCGGTGATTGCATCCAGAGTAGGAGCGATACCGAGTTTACTAACCGACGAAGTTGGTGTATTGGTAGAGCCTACTGCCGAGAGCTTCTCTTCTGCGATTTTGGGTTTGTTTAAGGATGGAGTGAGGTATAACCAAATGCAGAATAATTGTGAAAGCTATGCAAAGAAACACTTTAGCATCGACAATGCATCTACTATTTATAAAGTTTATTTAAAGGTGCTTGATAGGAGCTTTTAATATGATATATGTAACAAAGCCGACATTACCGGATATTCAAGATTACACAAATTTAATGAAAGGAATTTGGGAGCGCGGGTGGTTGACCAACAACGGTGTGCTCGTTCAGCAGCTTGAAAACCAGTTAAAACAATATCTGGAAGTTGGGAACCTTTCTTTAGTCACTAACGCTACGATGGGTTTGTTACTGGCGCTGTATGCCTTAGATTTAGAAGGCGAAGTTATAACTACTCCCTTTACATTTGCAGCTACGACCAACGTTTTATTTATGAAGGGACTTACGCCGGTGTTTGCTGATATCGACCCGGAAACCTTTAATATTGATCCCGCCGATGTAGAAAGAAAGATTACAAAGAAAACCTCGGCGATTCTTGCTGTCCATGTTTTTGGAAATCCCTGCGATATAACCGGGCTAGAAAAAATTGCCAAGAAACATAAATTGAAACTAATATTTGATGCAGCGCACGCCTTCGGAGTACAGTACAAAGGTAAATCAGTCTGTGAATATGGGGATGTGTCTGTACTAAGTTTTCATGCAGTGAAGCTGTTCAATACAGTGGAAGGCGGGGCAATCGTTGCAAAAACTGAACAAATCTCCCATAAATGTAAGTTATTTAGGAATTTCGGATTCGAGTCCGAGGAAGAAATTGTATTACCGGGGGTTAACGCAAAAATGAGCGAATTCCACGCAGCAATGGGATTATGCAACCTCAAATCTATCAAGCGGGTTATAGATAAAAATAGGAAATATTTTGATCTTTACGTAAGATTAATGGACGGGGCTAATGTAAGATTTCAGAAACCCGAAATATCGCGGGTGGTTCATACTTATATGCCGGTATGCTTCGACTCAAAGATTACAAGAGATAAAGTATATGACCACTTGGTGAAAAACGGTTACTCGTCAAGAAAATATTTTTATCCTTTGACATCGGATTTTGACTATTTGCATACGAAAAATAAGAAGAAAAAAGTGAGTAATAATCTAATTAACGCAAGGAAAGTAGCCGACACAATACTATGTTTACCACTTTATCCGAGTATGGAGAAGCGTGACATAGAAAAAATTTGTAAGCTGGTAAAAGAGATATGCTAGAGATTAGACCTCTCAAGTTAACTGATTTTTATCGTCTGCATTCTTCTTATGATGATTTAGGTTCTGGGAAGCATTTTATTGATCTATACTGGCTTGGTTTAAGACACATGTCGCTGAAATGGCTGTTGGCGCAAGGTGGTCTGTTCGGCTCTACAACTCCTCTAATAAGAGGTATTCTCAGGAGAATTTATTACAGATCCGTATCTTTCTCTGTTGTAGCTGTCGACGAGGGTAAGATATTGGGGCACTGTTTCGCAATTTTAAGAGATAGGAAGCAAGATGGTTCTTTTATTGTTGAATACGGTATATGGGTTTCAGAGAAAAGTAGGGGGTTGGGAATAGGGCTAAAACTTACGAAAAAGATAATAGAAGTCGTTACTTCTTATGGAGCGATCTCCGGGATAAGATTATATGTTTGGGAAAATAACGTCGGAGCGATTGATTTATATAGGAAAATAGGATTTACGCAGAGCAAGGTGATAAAACAAGATAAATCCATCGGTGATGAAAAGTTTGATACCGTTGAGATGTACTTGCCTATAATTTTCGAATCGGATAGAAGAAAGTCAGCGCTGTTCATTGCAAATGGTATAGATGAGGTTAGTCCCGGTGTTGCAGGTGGAGAGACGCGTTTTATAGAGATTGCCAAAGGCTGGTTTTCCAGGGGGCTGACTATGCACCTGTTGAGTAGCAAGGGCGGGTATAAGCTTTGTTCTGATTTTGGCCTTAGTGTAGTGCCACATTACATAAAGTCAATAACTAGGTCTGGAAGATTCAGTTTTCTATCCAAATCTTTTTATAGTATGTTTTTACCAAAAAGCTTGACGGGTAGCAGAATTGACATAGTTTATAGTACTAACGAGCAGTTGTACGACGTACTTCCTGGGTTATTACTAAAAATAAAAAAAGGGAATTCTTTGAAATGGGCAGTTGTTGTTCATTGGCTGCCGCCATATAAGTGGTGGGGGAGAAAGCAGTCTACGTTTACCAACTCCTTTTTGTTTTTAGTGAGCGAAAGGATAAGTTTGTATATAGCTTGTTTGTTCGCGGATCGGATATTGGCAGTTTCAGAGTCTACAAAGAATCAGATAGAGAATGATTTTTTCGCTAAATTTTTTGTCAAAAAAGTAGGTGCTGTGAAGTGCGGTGTTAATTTTTCCGACATGAAAAAAGTATCCGATCGCGTCGAGAAAAAAATATACGATGCAGTTTTTTTAAAAAGACTTCAGGCAGTAAAAGGTATATTTGATCTAATAGATATTTGGGAAATGGTTGTTAAAGAATTACCTGGCGCAAAACTTGTGGTTATTGGTGCAGGAATAGACGGAGAAGAGGCTAAGAGGAGGGTGTTAGAGAGAGGGCTAGATAAAAACGTCATATTTAAGGGGGCCATATACGATTTTGATACAAAAGTTAAGGAGTTGGCAAGCGCTAAAATATTTATGTTGCCGACATATGAGGAGAACTGGGCCATAGCGATAGGAGAGGCAATGGCAGCTGGCGTGCCTGTCTTTGCCTACGCCCTTCCTGAATTAGATGCCGTGTGGGGAAGCAACTACTGCGGTATACAACTTGGAGACAAGGTTAATTTTGCTAATAAAGTAATATCAGCTCTCAAAGATCAACAACTTTTGGATAGTATGAAATTGAAAGCCTTGAATTTTGTGGAGGGTTACGACTGGGATTTAATATCTGCTGAAGAATTAGAGCTGGTTAAAAGGGACGTCGATGAAAAACCACGCCGTTAGTAAGTTTTACACGGCAGCATCTAGAGTTAAAAAGCTTCTGTCTTCGGCACTAAAGATTCGTATCCGTTTATTAAACTCAGCCTTCTTTATGGGAATGGCGAACTCGTTATACAAGCTTGAGAAACTTCCAATCTTTTATCCCGTAGCGTTGCTTTTGGTTTGTACAGCACTATTCGGAAGGTTACTCCTTAGTGGAGGTACGTATGGAATGTATTCAGACTGGCCCATACCACCCCTAAATTTACAGATAAAGCAGCAGGTTGTTCAGGATGTCTTTTACGTGTGGTCTCCAAATTACCTTGGTTATGAAAGAGTTCGCCAGGCGGGAAACTACATTGATTTAATATCGTTGGCTGTTTCTTATATATTCGGCGTTGGCGGTGAAATTATTTCAAAGTACCCAATATTGCTGTTGTTCCTAATTCCTCAAATTTCTTATTTTGTACTCAGAAAATTTAGTATAGGACGTTTTTACTCTTTTGTTGGATCCTTGTACTACTCACTCTCTGTTCCATTTTTATTTGATAGTCTTATAAGCGGGTACCTGAAATTTATTGTAAGCTATAGCTTTTTCCCGTTATTCTCTTGGTATTTATATAAGGTCGTAATTTCAGACAAATTTTATGCGAAGCATTTTATTCTTTTTACCGTGTCGTACATTGCTGTGGCAACGTCTTTAAATTTTTTCTTTATTGTTTTATTACCCGTAGCCGTATTCTTTTTGTTGGCATTTTTGAGAAAAAAACTAAATTTGAAATTCGGAATGTTGTTGGCAGGTCAGTTGGGTTTATCGATATTTCTGACTGTAATGTCCCAGGCAACAGCCTTTTTTGTTCCCATTTATGATCTTGTTTTTAAGTCTTCCGGTGAAGGAATAAGATCTTTGCAAAGCGGGTTGGTAACTTTTTTAACATTCTCCCATCCCGTAATTTTGAATGCTTTTCGGCAATTTAGTGCGTCGATTAATTTTTATGAAAGGAACTACCCAATATATGGCAAGGAATATTTATTGAGCAACCTATATTTTTCGTTGTCGTTAAGCCTAATTTTCATAGGCGTGCTTTTTAACCGAAATAAAAGAGATTTACACGTGATGGGTTTTTATATCTGTGCGGTTCTTTCAGTTTTTATTCTCAAAGGTATAAATCCCCCATTCGGTGCTATAAATGCAGTTTTTTATAAACTTCCTTTAATGGCCGTGTTGAGAAATATCTCCTATATTACCTTTGTTACGAGTTTTTCATATGCCTTTTTACTAGCGTACTCATCACAGAACGTACATAAACTTTTTAAAAATAAATACATTCACAGAGTATTTCCTCTCACTTTATTGTTGTTGCTATATGTAGGTATTTATCCTTTACGTCACACCGAGTTTTTTGCCACGTTAAAAACATTTGAAGTTCGTGAAGAGGACGAATCTTTATACCGTTCTTTGTACAACAAGAAAGGGTCTTTCTATGTATACAACATCCCCCACCTCAGCCCTTTTTATTACAGAGACGCGACAGGCAAACTGGTAGGACCGGGATTTAACACGTTTGTAAGTAACCCCGCAAAGCCGTCTTTATATTCTGGCATGTTGCTTGTTGGTTCGAGTCACCACTTTGATGCTTTTCTAAATAACTCGATATATTACAAAACAGATGACAGTATTTTACCCCTTTTGCTGTTATCAAATATAAGATATGTCGTTATAAATCCACATTTCGAGAGTGTTTATCCGCAATTTATAAATACAGACAGTAACAAGTGGTTTAAATCCGTAGATTTGTTGCAGAGCATACGACGAAATAAACATTTCTCGGATCTAGTTCGCGACCAATCTTTGTCACCAGGGGATGTAGATACATATGAGGTGCCTTTCTATGAGAATAGTGACCTAGTTCTTACAAATGACATATTTTTAAATGTGGGCAGTTATAGAGCGTACGTGGATCATTTTTATTTGCTTAATAAACAATATGATGGTGTTTTTGTGAATGATTATAAGAGTTCAATGAGAGATTTAATAAAATTTGTTCAATTTAGCCAAACTGGAAAACTGGATGCAGTTGGAGTATTTGTTGATCCGCGGTATAAATACCAACCTGGTACGTATTTAGATAAAAATAGAAACAAAGCTACTCAAGAGTGGGCACAGTTGTTTAGAGGAGAGTATTGGTGGTACGACTACGTAGTGAGTGCGGATACCGAGTCGCTTCTAGTATCCTCCAAAGAAGCTAGCAGATTTTCTTTTCCCGTGGAGATGGAGAAAGGTAAAAAATACGCATTGCTTGCAAAGCTGTTGTTCAGTAAATCAGGTTCGGAGGTAGAGTTTAGGTTAAACGGTTCTGCGGCAGGAAAGATTATAACAAAGGAAAATTCGTACAGAGGAGTAAAATACGTATTTGTTTCCGAAATCGTGTCGGACACAAACGAAAATACATTGAGTTTTACATCCACCGGTGACACCAATTCTTTATATGAAATAATAGTAGTACCCATTGAGGAATTATCGGCTGCATTGGAAGATGTAGATAAAATCATTTCGGAATTTCCGGTAGTTTTATCGTATACGGCCGATAGTTATGATGGTGTGGGGGAAGAAAATTCAATGTTTGACTTCTATTATTCACGCCGTTCCTCTAACGCACCGCCTTTTCAAAAATTGACCGTAGATATACCCCGTGCTGATAATTACGGTCTACGTGTTCGTCTTAAAAAAAGAAGAATTACCTTTTCCGAAAATCTCGATATGGAGTATTTCAAAATAGTTCGTCCAGGAACAAGCATTACCCAAAAAATTACTAAACCCAGTGATTCTAAAAACTTAGAATTATGTGTTTCTACAACATATGTTAGCAGTGCTACGAACAAGCCTTCGAACGGGATACCGGAAAAGCAACTAAATATTTCCGTTCGCTCGGAAAATACAAATCAAAGCATTCTCTCTGAAGCGTTATCTGCCACAAGATCATATTCCCCGGGGGATTGGTTCTACAACTGCTTTTCACTTGATGACGCGGTTACTAAAACTTTGGGAAACGAGAACCTTGTTTTATATTTAACGAGTGATTCCAAGGATGTTATGTGGGCAGTGCCGTATAAAAGTGAGGTAAAAAGTGAGTTAGGGTACAGTATTAAATATCGGTTGAATGGTGAGAGTAACGATAGTTCTGTTTTTCTTAAAGTGTCGTCAGAAAATTTCAACGTGTCTAAAAGAGTAACCCTTCAGGATGACGCGTTGGTAGTACTGTCCGAAAGACAGTATTTTGAGGAAGGAACACAAACCTTTTACTTAGACTGTGGCTTAAACTGTATTGTTGATAGAGTATATATGACCAAGGGAACGAGCTTCTCCGATCTCACTTCTACGGCAAACGAAAAAATAATCCCCAAACTTGAAAAATACAAGAACGGACGGATTGAATTTTTATTCAAAGAAAACCTCACTAAAAAAGGTATCTTACTTTTTAAACAAAGTTACAACCCTTCTTGGCAGATATCTAAGGATGGAGATGTTGAGAGAGAGCATCTAGTATTAAACGGTTACCAGAACGGCTGGATTATATCGGACGTTGACGGTAAGGTTCGGGGGAAAATCATTTTTCAAAAACAATCAATTTATAATGTTGCAAATATAGTATCGTTCACTGTTTTGGCTGTTCTTTCGGTCTCTACTATTTTATTGTTCGTTTGCAAAAAAAGGCCTAAAAATGAAACAAACGAGTAACCTTGTAGGAAAGATACATTTTATATATTCAGTTGTTTACATTTCTTTATCGTATCTTCTGCCTTCCTTACTAATCTTTAGACACAAATATGCCACGTACTCAGCATTTATTTTGATATTCTGGTTTTTTAACCGTTCTAGAATTTCTTATAGTAGCTATGTGTTCTTCGGTGTAATTTTGTTTCCGTTCGCATACATTGCAGATTTTTTTAAAAACGACACGTTGTCTTTGTACCTAAGCTCCATAAGTTTATTGAATTTTTTATTTTCCGTTTTCGTCATCGTTTATGACCACTTTAGGTACAATTTGACTAATTTTTCTGAGGGGCATAATAAGTAGGTATGTTAATTGGCGGACTTGACGACCAGATAAATTTAGTTGTTTGGTCTTTAATATCAAAACCATTTTTTTCTTTTGCCCACGATTTTTTTTCTCGTTCTGAAACGTTGAATGTTACTTTTTTAGCATATTTGAGACCTTTAGACTCCAACGAGCCACTCACATGGTTTTTTATTTCATCACTCGCTTCGCTGGTTGGTTACTGGGCTAACAATATTATCGTTTTACTGACATTAGTTCTAAATTTCTATTTTAGCCACTTATTTTTCAAGAAGTTCAAATACGGTTTAGTATTTTCATTGATTTTTACTTTTAGCTCATATTTCTGGCTTCATCTTGGCAAGCACCCGGATTTAGGATTTGTATGGCTACTTCCCGTTATCGTCAAAAAACTAGATGCAGATTTTAATTACTCGCTAAAAAATGGGTTTATGCTAGCTTTTTATGCCTTCTTATTGTCGTTAATGTCTAATTATCTTGGTTTTTTTCTTGTGTTATTTGTAGGTTTATTTGTTTTGTGTGACCTGTTGTTGAAAGTGCAGAGTATAAAAAAAGTAACGAAATTTTGTGTAGTCTTTATTACGTCTTACATTTTGCTGATAGTTACAGCTTTAATGCCTTATATTAAAATTAACTATTTTAATGCACCCCCTCAGGGTTACATAAATCCGCTCAACAGATCTTACGATGATTTAGTATCGTTTAGCTCCAGACCTTGGTATCACTTTATTCCCTCGCCTAAGAACCCGGTTTATAAGGAATTATCTCAGAACCTGCTTAGCAGAATTGAGGGTACCGGGTATTTTCTCGCTGATGATTATTTCCAGGGTGAGCATGACTCGATGTTTTTTGGATATTTTTTTCTTGTCTCTTATCTTTCGGTTGTTATCTATAATCTGTACGAAAGAAAGAGACTCAATAACGACAAGAACACGAACATACACCGCAAATATCTATTATTAGCGTTTTTCTTATTTCTTTTCACCCTTCCGCCGTTTTTTACTGTGTTTGGTCAAACACTATATACCCCAAGCTATCTTTTATTCAAGATAGCCCCTTTTTTTAGGGTAACATCCAGGCTTTCAATATTTATACTACTCGCATTGTTGCTGAGTTTTAGTTACGGTTTAAAAAATATAGTTTTTAAAAATACCAAAATTCTCAGTTTTCTCATGGCTGTGCTATTAGTTGTGACACTAGTTGAAAGCTATGTTCCGCCTAAAATTTATAAAAATGAGGGCACACCAGGTGTATATAAATATTTGGGACAGATGCCGACTTTTGATAAATTTGTAGTATATCCTTACTCTATGACGAAGGAAGCATTGTATTTTCTTCCCGAGCACAAAAAAGACCTCCTTAACATAAGGGGATTTAGTAACAGTACCTATGAGTCGCAAAGTCTTACGGAAAGGTTAGTAACAGACGAAGGTTTGTTGAGCACTAGAGATTTAGGGGTGCGTTATCTTTTGGTGTTTAAAAACGCCCCGACAGAAGATTTAGTATACTTTTCAGAGCAACGCGGTCTTATTTTGGAAAGGGAATTCGATAACTCCTATCTCTATTATTTTAAAAAATAGATGAACTCTCATACATTCTCTCAATCTAAATATTTTGATTCAAGGTGGTTCCGTGATACGGGTTTGGAGGGTACACGTATTAGGCAAATATTGAGTCTGATAGGGACTGGATCAAAAATTTTGGATGTGGGTTCTTACAACGGTGGTATAACAAGAAGGATTAAAGAGCAAGGCAATGATGTGAAGGCTGCAGATGCATCCTCAGCATTTGCGGACTTGTATAGGGAGTTGGGTATTCCGTTTTCTCAAGTAGATTTGGAGAGACCTCTTCCTTACGGAGATTCGGAGTTTGACGTTGTTTTTGCAGGTGAGGTTATAGAACATCTTGCGGATACCGATACTTTCATAAGAGAGATAGGGCGTGTCCTTAAACTTGGGGGCAGGTTGGTATTAACAACACCGAATGTCGCATCTTTAGCGAGGAGAATCATGCTTTTGTTTGGTATTAATCCATTTTTCGAAGCGTCCTTTACTTTTCCCGGAGCGGGGGTAGCTGGACATCTTCGTTATTTTACCCCATCGTTACTAAAAAGTTTTTTAACTTCGTGTAAATTCAGGGTTGAGTTTCTGGGCACCGATTCGATTACCCTGACCCCAAATTACGGAAGTGTTTTCTTAGCGAAGGTGTTCCCAACATTTGGAAGATCCATAATTGTTGTAGCCATAAACGAAAAGTAAACAAAAGGACCCATAGTTTGATACCAAACGCCCGGTATGTTAACATTCAGGTATCTTAGAAAGAACGGGGAGTAAAAATGGCCTATTGTAAAGAGCTGACGGAGTATTGCAGTTACTGCGGAGGGCATCTTGGCCCGATGATTACTCTAGGAGAACGTCTCAAGCACGCCAGGGGCGACTGTGTACGAAACAGCACGCACGAGAAACAGCAAAAACAGCGAAAAGCTCAATTGAGGTTTCCGGGCGTGTAGTACTTAAAGAGACAACATCCGCTGTGGTAATGGTTCAACCTCCCATCCCTATCACAGCACCGGGGGCTAAAAAGACTGCTCAATCTTTTAGCCCCCATTTCTTTACTCCCTTACTGCTATATAATTAATTCATAATGTCCGGGATAAAAATATTTTTAATTTCCTTTGCGGTATTTTTCGTTCCTTTTTTAATCCCAGGCTTCCGTGGCATTAACTCGCTTATCATTCAAAGCGAAGATACGGTGCCTTCTATTTTCACAACTATCTCAATTATTAAAGACCGTACACTTTACCTTGACAAATATTACGTAATGATGCGCGGCCGCTACCCACACCCGGATGACAAGGATTTTCAAAAGAATCTGACCCCCTTTTATTTAAGAAAAGTGGGCGGTCATTATATTACTGCTTTTCCGATTATTACTTCTATTTTGTCAGTTCCGGTTTTTACGCTGCCCCTCGTCTTTGGAATGCCGATAACCTGGAATAACCTGGCACTGTTAAATCATTTATCGGGCGCGTTAATCATGGCATTGGCCGGGCTGTTTATGTTTAAAACTCTCCGCGAAGGATTCAACCTGGAAGAAAAAAAATCTGTAATTCTTACGGCGGTTTATTTGTTCGCTACGGTAAATTTTGCGATGATATCTCAGGCGATGTGGCAGCACGGGACACTGCAACTGTTCTCGATTTTAGGTATTTACTTTTTCCTTAAACACCAAAAAGACCAATCCGCGTATATAAAAATGTTGTTGTCCGGCTTGTTTTTCGGTTTCGCTTTTTTATCGCGTCCGACCGCGGGTCTTCCCATTTTACTAATCGAGCTTTACCTAGTGTTTACCAACTTACACAAAACCGATAACTTATTTAAATCTGCGGTGACCTTTACTTTAGGTCTGGTTGTCGCCGCGTCTTTCTTTCTCTGGTACAACTCCGTTTATTACTACGACATACAAAATCAGGGTTATTCAAATCAGCTTTTTCGTTCGTGGCTCTCGCCTTTTCCGGTAAGTTTTTTAGGAGTGTGGCTTTCCCCGAGCAAAGGTATTTTAATTTTTTCGCCGGTACTATTCTTCTCAATTTACGGATTCTACCTTGCGATCAAAGGCAAAATTGAAAAGGCCTCTCTCTATAAAGTTTTCGCGCTCATCATCCTCCTGCACACACTTGTTATTAGCTTATGGAAGCATTGGTATGGGGGCTGGTCTTTCGGGTACAGGATGTCGAGCGATGTCCTGCCTTATTTTATATTTTTGATGATTCCTTACATTAATTCCGCGGCTTTTGAAAAAACTAAAAAACTATTTTTCATTCTCCTCGGGCTGTCGGTGTTCATTGAAATCTACGGACTTTTCTTTTTTGACGGAATTTGGCACGCCGCTTATGATCTCGGTTACGAAAATACTTCGTGGTTATGGTCGGTAAAGGACTCCCAGTTTTTATTTGACATAAGGCGGGTAATGGTAAAACTGGGCTTGTTGATTTCGGCGTGTCCAAAGTGTTTATAGTCGGAACAAAAGAGGATAAAATGACTTCAACGTCTGTTAGACTGAATTACCTAATAATGATAGGATACTGTGCGGACTCGGCATATGCAGCACCAAGGTGAAAAATACAACATAATCTGCCTTTCAAACCAACTCTGGGATTATCCCCTTTGGACGAACAAAAAACACGTTATGACAAGGCTCGAAAAGCTCGGACACAACGTATTGTTCGTTGACCCTCCTATTAACACCGGGCGTTTGTTTATGCGCCAGGTTCTAAAGGGTAAGTGGAGCCTGTCAAAACTGCTTACAAAAAAAGAAAAGAGCGGAAATGTTCTCGTGTACTCCCCGCTGGATTTTTCTCCCGCACATGAAAAACACGCCGAATTTCATGCCAAGTCTATTCAGAAAGCCGCAAAGGAATTTTTTAATCCGGACCGCAACACCATTCTTTGGGTGTACCACGTCGAGATAACAGGTCTTGAACAATATCTAAAATACATCGAGCATGATTTTCTGGTCTATGACTGCGTTGATAATTATGCGGGTTTTCCAAAGTACAGCACTCCGGAGAAAAAAGAGGCAATAAATAAAAAAGAGCAGAATTTGGCGATGAGAGCGAACGTTGTCTTTTCAACCGCTCCCGGTTTAGTAGATAAACTCAAGAAATTTAATTCGAATGTTTATTTCACCCCCAACGTCGGTGATTACCCGAAGTTTTTTGATATTAAAAATCGGGTGAAAGAATTTCCGGAGGATATAAGTTCCATTCCACGCCCCATCATAGGTTTTTATGGAGCGGTTGATGATTATAAGTTCGACAGGGAGCTTATGAAAAAGATTGTAACCGATTACCCGACATTTTCTTTCGTAATCATCGGCCCTATTGCGCTAAAGGATAGGGAAGGATCTTTGGAAGAATTGGGTCTCGGGGGTTTTCCGAACCTATATTTTTTGGGCACCAAACCTTTTTCCGAAATACACAAGTATGTTGCCGCGTTTGACGCTACAATAATCCCTTACAGACTTAATGACTACACTGTGGGTGGGTGTTTCCCCGTAAAATTTCATGAAGGATTAGCTGCGGGACTCCCGACAATTGTTACGGATCTTCCGGCCTATGCTCCTTTTGCCGATGTTTGTTATGTCGCAAAAAGTTACAACGAATTTTCTCAGTTCGTGAGAAAAGCTCTGGAAGAAGACAGCGAAGAAAAAAGAACAGCAAGACAGCTGGTCGCCAAGAACAATGATTGGGACGGAAAAGTTGAACGTATGCTTAGAATCATCGGCGATTTAATAAAAAGATGAAAATTCTCTACACCCACAACTCATCTAAACAGGGAGGCATGGAACAGCATGTTTTGGATCTTGTTAAAGGAATGCTAAGTGTGGGGAATGAAGTCTTTGTCTGGTGTCCAGTAGGAAAACCTGCGGATATTTATGAGGGGGCAGGGGCAAAGGTTTTTAGAAAAAGCATCGAATCCGATTTTGACCGTGCGTATATCGATGAGCTGACCACTTTCTTAAAGGAAACACAGATCGAGGTTATTCACGCCCACGAACTAAAAGCCGCGGCTAACGCACTTGTTGCCGCCAGGAACGCCCACACTCCGGTCAAAATAACGCACGTTCATACGCCAATCTCCGAATGGAAGATAAACCCCACCAAACGCAAAGTGGACACGCTCTTTTACAGTTTTATCGTAAACCGCTTTTCCGATGCTGAGATCGCTCTAACCGAGTCGAAAAAGAAGATAAAAATAAAGGAAGGCATAAATAAAGATAAAATCGTTGTGATACCAAACGGTCTTGATATAACAAAGCTCACCGTTTCTCAGATTACAAAAACAGACTACGAAGAGGAGATAAGAAAAAAGTATGGGATAAATAAGAACGCCTTTGTGTTCGGGAATGTCGGAAGAATATCTCGGGAAAAAGGCCATGACATTTTATTGACCTCCTACAAAAAGTTTTTAAGCACCGACATGTATCATTCCAAGGATTTCGTGCTGTTCATTGCCGGGGGAGGTGAGTTGGAGAATGATATCAGACAGCTGGCAATTACGAAGGGTGTTGGTGATAAAGTTATTTTTACGGGTGAATTTCCTGCAGAAGACCTGGTAAAGATTTATTCTGCTTTTGACTTTTTTGTTTTTCCGACTTTGGCGGAGGGTTTTGGCTTAGTTCTTGTCGAAGCCATGTACATGGGACTTCCTGTTATATGTTCCGATCTTGAAGTATTGAAAGAGGTTGCAGGAGACACGGTTACTTATTTCCGAGCCGGTGACCCTTCCGACCTTTCTGAAAAAATGATTGAAGCCTATGAAAAATACGTTAACAATGAGCAGGAGCCCCGTATGCGGGGTAAACAAAGGGTAACCGAACTCTTTACCATCGAGGCCTTTACGAACAGTTACGTTTCACTTTACGAAAGGATGTTGAACAAAAAATGAAAATACTAATGTTGGGAAGATACCATTTAATGGAGCACGGCGGGGGAGATAAAGTGCAAATAGAGAACACCGCGCGGGAACTAAGGGAGCTGGGTGTCGATGTTGAAATCAAAACAGACGAAGATTTTATTCCCCAAAACTATGATCTTATTCACATATTTCAACTGGATTGGACACCCGAGACCTATTTATACGCCAAAAAAGCTCATGAAGCCGGAAAACCGATAATTTTGTCGCCGATCCACCACAGCATCAAGGAGGTGAAAAGGTTCGACGACGAATACGTGTTCGATTTCCGAAGACTTTCAAAGGTTATTTTTGGCAACCAGTTTCACCGCGACACATTTAAAAATGTTTACAGATCATTAGCCGACCCAAAAAAAATTAAACCCACCATTTTAAGCGTTACACACGGTTTTCAAAAAATGCAGAAAGAAGTCTTGGAGATGTCGCAGAAAGTTTTGGTTCAGACCGACCTCGAAACGAAAGATTTGGAAGACACGTTCGGTGTGAAAATAGATGCAGTAAAAGTTCCTAATGGGGTTAGCAGAAACTTTATTGAACAGGACGCCGGGGCTGAAAAAAGAAATCCCCTCAACTTAAGTGATTACATTATTTGCGTAGGACGTATCGAACCGAGAAAAAACCAATTGAAGATAATTGAGGCTGTCGAAAAACTTAGGAATGAAACAGGAGAAGATCTGCAGTTGGTTTTTATCGGAGTATCTGCCGGATTGAAACATTTTGAGTATGGAAGTATGTTCAATAAAAGAAAAGCCGAAAATGCCTGGATCCACCACATTGAGAAAGTTCCCTATTCGGAAATGCCCGATTACTACCGAAACGCTAAGGTAGGTGTAAGCGCGAGTTGGTTCGAGACCACCGGTCTGACAAGCCTTGAGGCCCTTTTTTGCGGTACAAACGCCGTAGCTTCAGGCGAAAGAGCCCGGGAGTATCTCAAAGATTATGCGTCATACTGCGACCCGGGTAGTATAGATTCTATAGCGGACGCAATAAAAACCCAGCTAAAGGCTCCAGGACCTCAAATTGCCCCTGAATTGAGAGAAGAATATACTTGGGAAAAAGCCGCGGCGAAGACGCTGGCCGTTTATGAAGAGGTATTGAACAAATGGTAGAAATTGCAGTAATAGCAACAATTTGTATTCTTTCATACGTACTAATACTGCGTAATCTGGATTTTGCAGTGTACGTTCTCATTCTGCTTTCCGTTCTTCTGCATAAAGAGCTTTTCAGTTTTTACAGATGGGATTTGATGCCGATCCGCGCTTTTATGCTGGCGCTTCTCGCCGCGGTCTTAACCAAAATTGTCATGTGGCTGATAAAAGACAGAAACTTTTCCGTGCTTTTTTCCAAACTAAGAGATCCTGTTGTGGTATCGATAGTTCTGTTGTGGGTTGTGCGTTTGATATCAATAGTAAATTCGAAGAACATCCAGTCCTCCGTATTTTTGATGGGATTTTTCACGACATCGACCGCGATGTTCCTGCTCCTCTATTTCACGTACAAAAACCGACCTGACCGGGTATTAAAATATCTTCGTTTTTACATTTACACGGTGTTTACACTCACTCTGTTCGGCTGGTTCCAATTTTATTTGTATCAGACGACCGGTGTGATTATAGGAGCTTTGTGGAATATTCCCGGGAACCTGCCCCGTGTGGGAGCGACTTTTTGGGATGTAAACCATTACGGCGCACTATTGTCGGCGCTTTTGCCTCTTCTTGGGGTCTTAATAATTATGGGAAAGAGTCTAAAGGGTAGGGCTGTCGATGTTTTGATGTTTATCTCCATGCTGGCCGCGCTTTTACTTACGAATAGCCGTACGGCGTGGATAATGGCAGGCGTGACCTTTTTGGTTTTTGTTTCTACCCTTATATTCCGGAAGATTGGTTCCAAAGGTGTTTTATATCTTTTTATCGCACTGGTTGTAATATCCGTACCGTTCATAAGGGAATACAGTATAAAATCCAGTCCGTTCAGGGCACAGATCAAGCAGTATTTTCATTACCGCATGGACTCTTTCGACTCCCATTTCATGCTTATAACAGGAACCGTACAGATTTTTGAGAAATATCCTTTGATCGGGGGAGGGTATGGGTCTTTCTTCGAGCATTTTAGCAGTACAAAGATTGCACCGACCTTTTTTGGCCGCGATCCTGCCGCCCTGAACACAAGAGTTCCCGCGCACACCATATGGGGTGAACTTATAGCGGAAACGGGTATTTTAGGATTAACGACATTCAGCGTCTTTGTATTTTCCATGCTGGCCGCGCTTTTATACGGAGCTTTAAAACTCGAAAAAAAGAAAGAATTTTTAATCAGCGCGGTCTTTTTTGCAACAATTGTCGGCTGGCTCATTGCGGGAATTTTTTATTCTTACAGTTCGGAATTTTTCTGGATAATTTTTTCTTTTATAGCCGCGTGGGGTGCAGGCACAGTATATGAAAAATACGGCAGAAATATTGTCTTTTCATACTTTTTCCGATCAGAAAAGATAGTTCCGCTTGTTTTGGCAGGTCTCGCCATTATTTTAATATTTTCCGGGCTGGGAAAGAACCACCTTATTCCTTACGACGAAGCGATATACGCTAAGATAGCTAAAAATATGGTCACTTCCGGTGAATATTTGGTACAGGAATGGAAACCTCTGAGTGTCTGGTACGAAAAACCGCCTTTATATATGTGGCTCGTGTCGTTATTTATGTCCCTCTTTGGGGCAACTCCCTTTGCGGCCAGACTGCCGAGTGCCGTAATGGGGTTTCTTACCGTGATGATGGTTTACTTTGCCGGTAAAAAAATGTTTAACAAGACGACCGGCTTTTTATCTGCCCTAGCCCTGCTAACAACCACTCAGTATCTGTATTATTCGCGTGCGGCCATGACGGATGTAACCGCCACCTTTTTTATATCGGCCTCTCTCTTTGCTTACATATTTATCAGAGGAAAGAAAAAGAGTTTCTTATGGCTGTTTCCCGGATTTTTCGCGGGGTTTGCAGTCATGACAAAAGGTGTGGTAGGACTTCTTCCGTTCCCGGCAATAATTTTATGTGAACTGTACCTTTTATTGACAGGTCAGTCCAAATTTTCAGCTAAAGCCATAAAACCCCTTATACTTACACTTCTGGGATGGGCTGTGGTTGCACTGCCCTGGCATATTTACACATACAAAATGTTCGGCACGGCATTTTTAGATCAGTACCTCGGATATCACGTTTGGGACAGGGCAGTTACGGCCATAGAAGATAAAGGAAGGCCGTTCTTCTGGTACGTAACCGTTCTGAAAGTAAGTATGCGGCTCTGGTTTGTAGTTCTATTAGCTGCCTTGCCCGCTGCCGTATACAAGGTTTTCAAAAAAAGACGTGTTTATGTATTTCTGCTTGTCTGGGCTCTTTTTGTCTTCTTTTTCTTTTCGTCGGCCAAATCCAAATTGGTCTGGTATGTGATGCCGATGTATCCCCCGCTCGCGTTGATTGTCGGTTCTTTTATTGATAAAACCCTAAATTATTTTATGAGACGGTTTAGGAAATTCGATACTTTGTGGTTTAAAGCAACAACGGTTTTTTTAGTCACGGCTGTATCCCTGTCGTATCTTTTTTACTACAGGGAACTTGTTTACACTTCGGATCTTACCGGTGCCGAAGCCGAACTATTGATTTCTAAGGACGCGCGTTTCGGAATTAAAACCAAGGTTTACATTGACCGTATGGATATTCCGCTGGCGATGTATTACACCGACGGTTCTTTCAACATTCTGGACTTTAGAGCCGACAGGTACGATCGTGTGCCCATACCTGTGTACGATCAGCCGACCGTACTTCTTACGAAAAAAGGCAGGTTTAGTGAAAACGTTGTCGGGTTTAATTACAAACCGGTCGTCGTTGAAGAACGGGGCGACTGGGTACTTTGGTATTTTATATCTCAGAAGGAATATGATTCCCGGACAGTACCCCCGGCTGTTCCGGTAGTGGCGAACCCCTGAAACGGGAGATAAAATACACTACTGTTACTAAACCTGCTATGGCCGAGACAAGATTAGACCATGCAATTCCGTATAAGGATAAACTTGGCACAAGAATTAATGCTGTCAGACCGTACGCGGAAAGTTTCACAACAGTAGCGGCGATAATATACCCGGTTTTACTTTCGACAAAGAAAAGATTTTCTATAAAAGTGTGAATAGCTGAAACAGCCGCGGCAAGAATTAAAATATCCAGCAGTTTTACGGACCCGGAAAATTTTTCTCCGAAAATTGTAGTTATAAAAAGTTCCGAACCGGCGATAGCTACCACCGCCAAGGCAAGAATACCGCCGGCTATCAATGTTGTTTCTTTATAGTCGTAATTTGTTCCGGTCAATTTACGTGTGGCGTTTTTGGGCAGTAATACGGCAAAAACCGATAGCGACGCAAGCGAGAATAAGTTTGAAATTTTGTTAGCCAGGGAAAGTATGCCCACGTCGCCGAATCCTTTTGTGATTTTTGCAATTGCGTTGTTGAGAGTTCCCCAGCTTTCGTAGACTATTTGAGAAACGCCGGCCGGTGAGGATTCTTTGAAAAGTTTGCGGACTCCCTGGAAATTGAAGATAAACTTTTTGTTCTCGGTGGGCAAAAAGAAATATAAGAATATTCCGGCAAAGATAGTCAATGAAAAAACACCGAAAGCTAAATTTAAGCTGGGTGTAACGATTGCCGTGAAAAAAAGTAATGCGAAAACACCTTTGACCAATTGCGGAATTGTATTTAAAAGAACCATCCCGGCATATTTTTCCGCTCTCTGGAAGTATGCATAAAAAAGGTAGTTCATCGTGTATGCAAGAATTCCGAGAATAAATATTGTGGCGGTTGTTCCGTCAAATATATTTAATAATTTTAAGCTGATTAATGAAACGGGAACCGAAACCAAAAACTGCAAAACTTTGAGTGTAAAAAGTGTGCTGGAGAGCTCGGCGTTCTGTTCTTTTATCGATCTTGCCACATAGACCGAATTTGCCCCAAAATCCACTATTTTTGAAATGGTAAGAAGGAGCGTAGACAAAAGTGCATACTTGCCGAATGTTTCCAGATCAAGGGTGCGCGCCACTGCGGTTAGGAACAGGAAGCCAAGCCCGGCGTTAAATATATTTCCGAGACCTACAAATGAGATCTTTCTTAAGGATTTAGTCGGCACAATCTTATATTATCATTTTGGTGCGGGATTAGAACGAGAGCTTGGTCAGGGCGTCGTCTATGTTTTCCTTCCAGGTGCCGAACTTAACATTAAGCGTGTTTTCCGTGTATTCTGTATTTAAATTTATGTAAAGAGGCCGGGGAATTCCTGATTTTTGTGAAAACTCTTTTAGTGAACCGGGTTTAAGTATTGAGACATCGCGCCCGGACTTTTCCAGTAAATACCCGGCGAAATCAAAATGCGAGACAGGCTTGTGTGAAGCAACGTGAAAAACTCCTGTGCGGTGTCCTTCAATAATTTTATCGAGGCTTTCGGAGAGATCATTTATGTAGGTCGGCGTTATAGTATTGTCTGCAAACATCGGATACAAACTATTCGTATTGTACAAATGGAAGATTGTATGAAGCACGTCTTTTTTTGTGTGGGCAGGTCCGGCGAACGGATAAGCAATCCGTACTATCGTAGAGTCACCATTCGACTTTATTAATGCCGTCTCACCCTCAAGCTTCGTTATTCCGTACCAACTTATTTTTTTATAATCAGAGCTGTAATTTTCATTTTCGTAGTACATTTCTGCGGGACTGCTTTTTCCCGGAAATATCAGGTCCGTACTTATTTGAATCAGAAAAATACCCTTCTTTTTACAGATTTTCGCAAGGTTATTTACTCCCCCGACATTTGTTTTCCAAACCGTACCGTCTTTATCATTCCTTTGGGTTTCGGCATTTTTGGTATCGGTGTAGGCGGCAAAATTTATTATGCACTTTGGGCTTGTCTCGGAAATATAATTTTCCACCTGTACCGGATTGGTAATATCCATTTCTGTTTCGTCGGGACAGATAAAGTTGTGTGTCCTCTGTGAGTAATTTATATAGTGTGTACCGACGAGTCCGCCGGCTCCGGTGACTAAAATTCTCATATAATTGGAATTTTACATTAATCTGCGTGTATATACATTTCAGTTCTGATGTTTGAAGGATAGTTGAAACAATGGTAAACTATCCTGTAGTTCGCCCAAACCTATATGAAAGGCATAATTCTAGCCGGAGGATTAGGTTCACGCCTTTACCCTCTGACCTACGCAACAAATAAGCACCTTCTCCCGATATACGATAAACCGATGATATTTTATCCCATCCGGACTTTAGTAAAGGCCGGCATAAAGGAAATTATGATAGTTGTCGGAGGACCGCACGCCGGTCATTTTATTTCTGTCCTGAAAAACGGAATAGATTTTGGGATTAAGCATCTGGAGTTCGCGTTTCAGGATACGGTTGACCATAAAGGAAAAAAGATTGAAGGCGGGATATCCCATGCCCTATCTTTGTGTGAGGATTTTGCGGATAACTCGTCGGTAGCGGTCATACTTGGTGATAATACAACCGACGCCGACATGTCCGCCGCGGTAAAAGAGTTTACTGACGGCGCCACGATATTTCTTAAAAGAGTTTCGGATCCGAACAGATACGGTGTTCCCGTATTTAACGGTAAAAAAATAATTTTGATTGAAGAAAAACCGCGGAAACCAAAATCAGATTACGCGGTAACAGGGTTGTATCTTTACGACAACACGGTTTTTAAAAGAATAAAAACCCTGAAACCTTCATTGAGAGGTGAGCTTGAGATTACTGATCTGAATAATTCTTATATTAAAGACGGTAAACTTAACTGGGCGAAATTGTCGGGATTTTGGACAGACGCAGGTACCTACGATAGTTTATTTATTGCCAGCGAATATTGGGCCAAAAAACATTTATGAAAATACTTATAACAGGAGGATGCGGCTTTATCGGATCTAATTTTGTCAGATTTTGGAGTAAGAAGTACCCGAAAGATGAAATAGTGGTATTGGATAAACTTACTTACGCCGGTCACAAAGAAAATCTGAAGGGCGTAGAGCATGTGTTTATTAAAGGTGACATTTGCGACGCATCTGCCGTGAAAAAAGCCATGAAAAGCGCGGACGTGGTCGTTCATTTTGCCGCCGAATCCCATGTTGATCGCAGTATTATGGAACCGGGCGTGTTCATGCAGACTAATGTGATAGGAACTCATATCTTACTTGAAGAGGCTTTGAGACAAAAAGTGAAACTTTTTCATCATGTTTCGACAGATGAAGTTTTCGGTTCCCTTCCGGTCGATAGACCCGACCTTCGTTTTAACGAGTCAACAAATTATTCTCCCAACAGCCCGTATTCTGCCTCCAAGGCAGCTTCGGATCACCTTGTCCGTGCGTACCATAAAACTTTCGGACTTCCGGTAACAATTACGAATACCTCAAATAACTATGGACCGTATCAGGATCCTGAAAAATTGATACCGAGATTTATTACCGGTCTTATTGAAGGAAAAAAAGTTCCTCTCATGGGAAACGGAGAGAATGTTCGTGACTGGTGTTATGTAGAAGACCACTGTACCGCTATGGATGCAGTTATCGGCAGTGCCCTGAAAGATAAAAAAATACTCGGGGAAACGTTCTGTGTGGGCGGAGATTCTGAAAAGACCAATTTAGAAACGACAAATATCCTTTTAAAGATTTTTGCCAAGGACAGTTCGTGGATAGAAAAAATTCCCCACCGTCTGGGGCATGATGAAAGATACGCGATTGACTCCTCTAAGATTAAAAAAGTTCTTGGATGGGAACCGGCAAATAATTTTGAAAAAAGTCTTGTCGAAACCGTCAGGTGGTACAAGGACAACGAGTGGTGGTGGAAACCATTGAAAGAGGGACGTCCGCTGATCGATCCTGATGTACAATTGAAGCGTGCAAACAGTGTCTGAAACAATCACAACACCTGCGGACATAGAAGGTCTCCTGGTTATTGAGAGACCTACGATTCCTGATGAGCGGGGTTTTTTCCGCGAGGTACTTGAGAAAAGGGATATCGAGAAAGCCACGGGAAAAAAGCTCGAAATAGTGCAGTGGAATCACTCCCGTTCCCGACCCGGCGTTATTAGGGGGATTCACGCCGAACCCTGGGATAAGATTGTTTACTGTGTTCGCGGTTCGGTGCTGTCTGTTGTTGTAGATCTGAGGACCGAATCTGTCACTTTCGGCAAGGTCTTTTCTAAAGAGCTCGGCGAAGATAGTTTGTGTGCGTTATATATTCCTCAGGGCGTAGCTAACTCATTTTGCGTAGCAGGTTCAGAACCGGCGGATTACAGCTATTTGGTAACTGCCTACTATGAAGGCAAACCGACCCCCGCTATTTTCTGGAACGACCCTTTAGTTACAAAACAATTCGGCGGCTGGCCGGTAAAAGACCCCATTATAAGCGAAAAAGATAAGAATTACCCGACCCTGAAAGAAAAGTTCGGCGGCGAAGTTGATTTTTCCAAATACCCGTGGCTTAACTTATGAAAAAAGTATCCGTGCTGATCGCAAATAACAACACCAGGGATGTTTTGAAATTGTGTCTGGAAAACCTGAAAGACAGTTATGAAAATTTGGAAGTTGTTGTCGCGGACACCGATTCTTCCGACGGTTCCGCTGAAATGGTCGGGAAAGAGTTCTCCTGGGTAAAATTATTAAAACTTCCCAATAACGGGCTCGCCTTTGCTTTAAATAAATGTTTTGAAGCCGCCACCGGAGACTACTATCTGTATTTAGGTACTGACGCTTTTCCAAAAGAAGGCACAATAAAGGGACTTGTTGATTATTTTGAGGAGCTGTCTCACGCTGACGTTGGCGCGGCCACTGTAAAACTTTTGTTACGAGGCGGGGCTCAGGACATGGACGGGCACCGGGGGTTTCCCACTCCATTTGTCTCGATGTTCCACTTTTTAGGTTTGGATAAACTTTTCCCCAAATCAAAAACGTTCGCCCGTTACTTTATGACTTACGAAGATCCCGAAAAAGAACACGAGATAGATACCTGCATAACCCACTTTTTGTTTGTCCCGGCAAAAGTGACCCGGAAGGTCGGAAGATGGGATGATAAAACGTTCTTTTTATATGGAGAAGACATCGATTATTGCTTCAGAATTAAAGAGGCAGGTTTCAAAATCATGTATCTTCCTCAATTCCGCGCAGAACATTGGAAGGGTGTGACGATCGGCATAAGAAAGGAATCGCAGGATGTGGCGATGAGAGTGCCCATTGTAAAATTCCGTGACCGGGAGCTGACTCTGGGAAAATTTCGTGTCGAACTTCAAAGATTATCTACCGATGCCATGGAGCTGTTCTACAGAAAACATTACAGCAATAAATACCCATTAATCGTCGGTTTGTTCGTCGTCGCCACGATAAGAATATTTAAGGCCTACCGCGTAAATAAGCAAAGATATATAAATTGGAGGAAAGGTTTGAAGTGAGAGCTCATAAGGAACCTCTAATTGCGATAGATGCGAGATTTCTCGGCGAAGCCGGTCCCGGCAGGTACGTTAAGAACATCATCGAACAGCTTGAAAAGACCGATACAACGAACGCGTATGTTATCTATCTGAGGCCAAAAGGTTTTGAACAATACAAACCGTCCTCACCGAATTTTAAAAAGGTTTTGGCCGACTACAAGTGGTATTCGTGGCAGGAGCAGTTCGGCTTTCTATTCAGAATTTTAAAGGACAGACCGGATATTTTTTATGTTCCCCATTTCAATATTCCGGTTTTGTATCCGGGAAAACTTGTTACGGCCATACCGGACATTATCATGCATTCTTTTAGCACCGAGCGCGGTACGACTTTGCCCAAGTTTTACTTCAGGTTTAAAAAATTGGTTTATAAAACGGTAGTTTATTGGGCGGTTAAACGCTCGTTTAAAGTTATCGTTCCTTCTCGGGACGTAAAGTCGGATTTTATTAAAGCTTATCCCGGTGTTTCTCCGGAAAAGTTTATCGTTGCATACGAGGGTGTTGATCCCGTTTTTTTTGAAGAACGTTCTGCTTCCTCTGAAATTTTCAGGGAGTTTGGTATCGACCGGCCGTATTTTCTCTATATAAGCAGTATGTACGAGCACAAGAACGTGCCTTTCCTGATTGACGCTTTTGAAGATTTCTCAAGCTCAAATAATTACCGGCTCGTTCTTATCGGGAAAAAAGACAAGTTTTCGGAGCATGTCGCCGAAATTATCAAATCCAAAGACCTTCAGAAAAAGATTTTAATGCCCGGGATGACGAGATACGTAACTGATGATGAGATTAACTTTTTGCGCAGGAATGCATCGGCTTATGTTTTTCCGTCGCTAAAAGAAGGCTTCAGTTTGACACCTCTGGAAGCTCAGGCGGTAGGCCTGCCTTCGGTAATTTCCGACATACCCTGCCACAGGGAAATATACAGTGATACGGTTTTGTACTTTGATCCCAAAGATAAAACTGATTTTTTGCGGAAGTTAGAGATTATAACATCTAACGACAGTGTAAGGCAGAAACTAATCGAACTTGGTTATGAAAATGTTAAAAAATACGATTGGAAAAATACCGCTGAAATAACTCTAAATGTTTTCCGCGACCTTCTGAATAATCTCTAAGGTTTTTTTTGCGGTCCTGTCCCACGTGAATTCCTGCGATCTTAACTTGGCTCCGTAGATCCTTTCCCGCTTGTAGCCTCCGTGGAATATTAACGCAATGGAATTTCCGATTTCCTCGTAATCCTGTGGGTTTACATATAAAGGGAACTCTCCTCCCACTTCTTTGAACGCCGGTATGTCTGATACAAGTGCGGGGGTTTCGCAGGCCATGGCCTCCAGTAAAGGTAGTCCGAAACCTTCTTCGAGGGAAATGCTAATGAATGCTTCGGCACCCGAGAATAACGCGGCCAGATCCTCGTCGGGTAAAAAGCCGGGGAACAGAACATTTTTCTCAACACCGAACTTTTTCGGTGCACCGTAGGATTCCTCGGAGCTCCAGCCGGTTTTTCCCACTATAAGTAATTTAGTATCCGAAAGGTCCGGGTTCTTTTTCAGGGCCTCCGAGTAGCCACGCACCATTAGGGGTATGTTTTTTCTCGGTTGAATGGTGGAAACGAACAAAAGGTATTTGTTGTCGCCCAGGTCATATTTTTTTCTGACGGCATTTATTTCTTCGGGGTCCCGTTTATAAAAATTGTCGCCGACGCCTTCGCTTACTATAGAAATCTTCGAATCGTCTTTTTTTACCCAACCCCTTTTTATGATCTCGTTTTTTGTAGCGATGGTGGGTACTATTAGTGCATGGGATTTTTTTGCCAGGTATTCCTCGGGTCGTCCCAGCAGTATTCTTTTTATTGGATTTAAACTTGCTTTTACAAACTTGTACTCAAGACCGTGTATCATACCGACCACCATCAGTTTTCTATTCCTGCATATCGGCATGGTGTGGACCGGAGTAAAAAAGACATCAACAGGATTTCTTTTTAATTCTTTTGCAAGCCCCGACTGAGTCCAGGAAACTTTGCTTTTTATTATTATCGGTTTAAATGAATTATTCGAGTAAGTAAGTTTCGAAAAATAATCTTTGCCGGGCTCCCCGCTAAAATATATTTTATATTCGTTGTCCCTGTCTAGCCTTGCCAGAGCATTTATCAAGTTGTAGGTGTATCGCTCAGGGCCGGCGGGGTCTTCGATCAAAAGCCTTTGCCCGTTTATTCCGATTTTCATATTTGTTTTGATTATATTACAAACGGAATTTACCGCTATAGTATAAAATGGAAGTTAATATGAAGGTAGCAATAGTCTGCGACGACCTGGTTCAGCACGGGGGTGCGGAAAAAATCGTTGAAGCCGTTTCCGACATTTTTCCGAATGCTCCTATTTACACAACCATAGCGTCGAAGAAATGGCGTAAATATTTTCGGGAAAAAGGTAGAAAGATCACAACCTCTTTTTTGCAGAAATTTCCTTTTGTCGTTAAGTTCAATCGTTACTATTCGGTCTTTTATTACCATGTTCTGGCAATAGAAAGTTTTGATTTTTCTAATTATGATCTGGTGTTTTCTATTTCTTCGAGATTTGCACATTTAGTTGTTACAGGTCCATCGACTAAACATATTTGTTATTTGAATACACCCGGGCGTATGTTTTGGGAGCCGTTCGATTATTTTGAAAAAGAAAACTTCGGCGTTCCGGGTTTTTTAAAAAGCTTAGCCATGTTTTTTGTCAGACCTTTTATTTTTCTAATGAGACTGGTGGATTTTTCTGCCATGAAAAGAGTTGACCTTGTAGTTTCGAACTCAAAGACCACGCAGGCTCGGTTGAGAAAGTATCATGGGATCGGAAGCTCTATAATACATCCCTTTTGCGGCGAACCTTCTCATGTGCAGGGCCGGGAAAAGGAAGAATATTACTTAATACTAACGAGACTGGCTTCCTGGAAACGGGTTGACATAGCGCTCCGGGCCTGTGAAAAGCTCGGAAAAAAGCTGAAGGTTGCGGGCGAAGGACCGGACGCTAAAAGACTTCAATCCCTTGCAGGAAAGGGCGTAGAATTTCTGGGCAGGGTTTCTGATGAAGAAAAGTGGGCCCTTTTAGCTAACTGCACCGCCCTTATTAACACGCAAAAAGAAGATTTTGGGATAGTTCCGCTGGAAGCTATGGCGGTGGGAAGACCAGTTATCGCGTATAACTTCGGAGGAGCCCTCGAAACCGTCATAGAAGGAGAAACGGGAATTTTTTTCGAAGAGCAGACGGCCGAAGCTTTATCAAAATGTATCGAAAAATTTGAAAAAATGACGTTTGATCCGGCCGTTTGTAAAAAACAAGCCGGGAAATTCTCATACGGGAACTTTAAATGTAGTATACTTGAAAAAGTAGACGATCTGATATGTACAAAATCCTGAAAAGAATAATGGATATAGTGGGCGCACTGATAGCTCTTGTACTGTTTTCCCCGATATTTTTGTTAACTGCTGTATGGATAAAATGTGTTTCGCCGGGCGGGCCGGTTTTTGCCGACATACCGGACCGTGTCGGAAAAGATAAAAAACCTTTCAAGTTCATGAAATTCCGTTCGATGTTCCCAAATGCCCATGAGTATCTGATAAAAAATCAGGAACTTTACCAAAAATACGTAGAGAATAACTATAAAATAAATGCCGAGGAAGACCCGAGAATTATAAAAGGCGGAATTTTCCTTAGGAAATACAGCATAGACGAACTGCCCCAATTTATAAATGTATTAAAAGGCGAGATGAGCATCGTAGGCCCTCGCGCTTACTATTTTTTTGAGATCGAGGAGCAGGCCGTAAAATTTCCCGATACCGCCGGTTTAATTGAAAAGGCAGTATCGATCAAACCGGGTATTACCGGACCCTGGCAGGTCACCGGAAGGTCTTCGATCGGGTTTGTCGAGAGGGTGAAACTTGATGCAAGGTATGCAGAGAACAAGTCGATATTGTATGATATATTGATTGTCTTGAAAACGCCGTATGTAGTTTTAACTAAAAAAGGAGCCGTTTAAATATGAATAATTCACAATTTTGGGGTTCGGAGAGTAGCGTCGCTTTCCAGCCGGGTGCATCGGGCTACAAGGCCGGTAAAAAGAAGGGCGGCAACGGTGTGGCTAAAAAGCTGGGAATAGGGTCGGTAGTTTTCTTTGTTATTTTGGCTGTTGTGGGTGTTTTAGCCTATTTCTATTTTGTTAAACCCGCGCTAGCTCTTTATTCTGCCGCGAGCATTCTACAATCCGACACTGCGAAAATAGGAGAAGCTTTACAGAACAGAGATCTGGTAGCATTGGACGCCACGCTTAATAAAACAGAAAATAACCTGAAGTCATTGAGGGAGCAGAGAGAACAAAGCTTCGGCTGGGCCAAGAATAAGACAATGTTCAAGATCAATGAGTACTACGCCGATTCCGAAAGGTTTATAAATGCAGGATTTTATGCGATCGACGCCCTGCGCGAAGCCGAAAAGGTAGTTTTACCATTTGCCGATGCCGCCGGTTTAAAAGTTTCCGCCGATCAGGAAGTTCCGGAGGAAGAGGGTTTGATGGAGGCATTTCAGGGTTGGATATCAATAATGCCTGAGGTGGCAGGAAAGATGGACGGAGTGATTGAAAAAGTCTCAAAGGTAGGTGAAGAATTGGAACCGATTAACGTTGAAAAATATCCTGAAAAATTTAGAGGTACGCCGATCAGGGAAAATATTATCTTCGTCAAAGACACCCTGTCTAAGGCCGATGACTACGCCCCCGATCTTAAGCAGGCGCTGACCATTTTCCCAAGAGTACTGGCTGTCGGAACACCTGTGAAAAGGTACATGATAATAATGCAGAATGATAAAGAAATAAGACCGACAGGGGGATTTATGACCAACTACGCCACATTCAAGATAGCGAACGGCCTTCTTGATTCCGACTTTACTTCCAAGGATATGTATAGCGTAGACCTTACATTGGATCTGATCGATGCTACTTATGATTTCCCCGATCCTCCGGCGGCCTACACAAAATATCTGCTGGTAGAGAGGTGGTACGCAAGGGATATGAACTATTCGCCTGACTTTGTGACGTCCATGGATCAGTTCCTCCGCTTTTACAACATGGCAGGACGTATAGATCCCGTAGAGATTAAGCCGGTTGATGGTATTTTTGCCATCGACACCCAGGTTATAAGCGAACTGCTCGAAGTTACGGGTCCGGTGACTGTCAACGGTATTACGTACACAAAAGATAATGTTGTTCTGGAGCTGGAAAGAATTGCTTCATTGGCCCTCAAAGAACAAGCGGGAAGGAAAAGAGTTTTGGGTTACCTGATGAAAGCCATGCTGACCAACGTGTTCGAGTCTGATAAAAATCTGTGGCCAAAACTAATTGATAAAGCAGCCAGTCTTGCGGCGAGAAGACACGTGCAGGTGTATGTTTTTGATCCCGAAGCCCAGGTACTTGTAGATAAGTATGAAATGGGCGGCCGTATAAAACAGGATACGAAGGGCGATTATTCGATGGTTGTTTCGACCAACTTAGGCGGAGATAAAACGAACTGGTTCGTGAAAAAATCAGTTAATCATAAATTGGAAAAGTCAGGGGATAAATGGCTTAGGACGGTGAACATTGTCTACAAGTACGAAAACCCCGACGGCGAGTTTGCGCCCTTTGTTAAGCAATTTAAAGACTGGGTGAGGGTTTATGCCCCGATTGGTTCGGAGTTTATCTCGGTTGATGGTAGTGAGGATGGAACTATGACTGACCAGGAGAATAATAGGGTATGGTACAGTGCCTTTATCACCGCTCAGCCCGGAGATACGAAAGAGGTTACGTTCAAGTACTATATTCCTTCTAATTTGGTAGGTGAGAAAGAATATAATCTCTATCTTCAAAAACAGGCAGGCGTGAACGGCGAGAAATATACGGTAAGCTACGGTACAAAGACGGTTGATGTTGACCTCGTTAACTTTAAAGAAGTTACGATAAAGAACTAAACACAAACTGTCTCCTGCAGATTTTACGCATAACGCCCGGCGGAATAGAATTAGCCTGATGAAAAAGATTAACACTGTCGCAGTTGTATTAAAAAGTATCAATTACCGGGATTCCGACAAAATCTACACATTGTTATCTAAGGATCTCGGTAAAATACCTGCAATTGCCCGGGGTGTACGTAAAATTTCCTCAAGGAGGGCGGGTAACCTTGACACCCTTAATCTTGTAAAGGTCGGTTTATCTGAGGGGTTGGGCGGGATGCGTCAAATAGATGAAGTTTCGGGTCTGAACAGCTTTCGGAAATTGAAGAGTGACTACTCATTAAGTACAAAATGCTCGTATGTTGTTGAGCTCTTGCATAAAACCACCGAAGAAAGCGGAAATTCGGAGGATGCCTTCGAACTTCTGGTTAAATTCCTCAAGATAGCGTCCCGGTTTCCTGAAAATATAGATCTGGCCGTAAGATTTTTTGAGCTCCACTACCTCGCTCTTATGGGATATGGTTTGAACACGGAGACCTGTTTGAAGTGCAAAAAGTTCCTGAAAGAAACAGGACCCCAAATATATTTAGATGCGGGACACGGAGGGTTTGTTTGCGTAGACTGTTCCCATACCGGACTTGGTTTTTCCGTTCAGGCGGTAGATACGCTGAGGGAGCTTTCAGGGAACAAGTTGTCGAAGTCAACCGAAAAGATCCTCAAAGAGTTGAATACGATTACTTCGGCTCTAATAGACGAACACTTTAGTATTAGGATAAAGAGCCGGGAACTGCTTTGATTTTATTAGATCAAAGGGCGGGAACTTTTTTGATTCCGGAACCCGTTCAATCTTGGAAATTAATGCCTTCTGCTATATACTGGCTCTATGTCTGAAATTGCGGACTTACAGCAGAAGATCGTCTCACTTGGTAAAAGAAGAGGATACGTTTTCCCCGGCTCCGAAATTTATGGGGGACTGTCAAATACCTACGATTTCGGACCTTTGGGTGTTTTATTACTTAGAAACATAAAAAACTCGTGGTGGGATTTTTTTGTAACCCGTCGTGCAAATATCCACGGACTGGACACAAGCATTTTAATGAGCCCCAAAGTTTGGGAGGCTTCAGGACACACAGCCAATTTTACGGACGTTCTGGTCGACTGTAAAAACTGTAAGATGCGCACGAGGGCTGATCATTTGATCGAAGGCTACTTTCAATCAAAGGGTGAAAAGAAAAGTGTAGAGGGGCTGTCCCCCGAAGAATTATCGGAAATAATCGAAGCCAATAAGATCCCCTGTCCTAAATGCGGGGTTCACGAGTGGACAAGACCAAGGAAGTTCAATTTACTTTTTGAAACAAACGTGGGTATTGTCACCGATTCACAATCCGCTGTTTTTTTAAGAGGAGAGATTGCTCAGGGAATGTTCGTAAACTTTAGAAATGTATTGGATACGATGAGACCTAAACTTCCGTTCGGTATCGCACAATCGGGAAAAGCTTTTAGAAATGAAATAACTTTAGGGAATTTTATTTTCAGAACTCTGGAGTTCAATTTAGCCGAATTTGAATATTTCTTTGATCCCGCAAAGACCAATTGGATGGCATTATTTGACTACTGGAAGGAAGAAATGAGAAAGTGGGCACTGACATTAGGATTGCCCGAAGAAAAATTATCCTGGAGAACACACACGGATGCGGAAAGAGCGCATTACTCTACAAAGACCGAAGATCTGGATTTTGAATTTCCGTTCGGTGTTAAAGAACTTTTCGGCCTAGCCTATCGAACGGATTATGACCTGAAGAATCATATAGAAAAATCCGGAGAAGACCTGAGATACACGGACCCGGAAACGGGTGAAAAAATAGTGCCGCACGTTATTGAGCCCACCTTCGGAATAAACCGCGTACTTTTAGCCGTCTTATCGGACGCGTATTCAGAAGAGGACGGCAGAACTGTTCTTAAATTACCCCGCAACCTGGCACCTTATAGGGCAGCGGTATTTCCGCTTGTCAGAAATAAAGAAGAAGTGGTTGGGAAAGCCCGCGAAATTTTCGACATGCTTGTGTCGGAAGGTGTCTCCGTTACATGGGATGACAGAGGTAACATAGGTAAACGTTATTATTCCCAGGATGAGATAGGTACGCCTTTTTGTATCACCATCGACTACCAGACGCTGGAAGATGATACGGTTACCGTCAGAGACCGGGATTCTATGGAGCAAGTGCGTATCGCAGTAAGCGATCTGGAGTTTTATATCACAAGACAGTAAATTTTTTCAAATACCCACCCGACTGTAAATAGGCTGTTTATGCTATAAAAACGGTATTTTCTACTACCCCTAACCCCTCATTTTCGGGTTTCATTTGTATTGACAATGGATACTCAGTGGAGCATATTGGTATAAATTGGTGATGAATGGTGAATAGCACTATGAGAATGTTTCTTGGGGAATATAAACCGAATATCACCGAAGGATCAAGAATTGCCCTGCCCAAGAAACTTCGGGATCAGATCAGAGGAGAAGAAGTGATTCTCTCCCGGGGATTTGAAATGTGCGTATTCGTTTACGACAAGGAAGATTGGGCCGCGGAAGCCCAAAAGCAAATTGAAAATCCTATAACTGACGCAAGAACGAGAGATATAAAAAGGTATATGTACTCTGGTGCCGCCGACGTGACAATAGATCCTCAGGGGAGAATTGTTATACCCGGAAACCTTAAAGAATATGCGGGATTGGGAAAGAACTTAGCGGTAGTCGGGGCAGGAGACCACATAGAGATCTGGAATCTCGACAGTTGGAAAGCCAGGCTGGAAAAAATTAGCGGAGAAGTTACTGCCTAACCTACTGAGAAATGTACCACAAGCCGGTCTTGCTAAAAGAAGTTTTAGAACATTTAAAAGTTAATAAAGGTGCTAAATATATCGACGCTACTCTCGGCGACGGAGGACACACGGTAGAAATCTTAAAAATGGGCGGGACGGTTCTTGGTCTGGATGTAAATCCGGCCGCAGTACAGAGAGCCGCGAACCGTATAAAAGATCTTGGATTGAGTGAAAATTTTACCGGTGCCGCAGATAATTTCAAGCACATTAAAGAAGTTGCCGTTTCGCAAGGCTTCGAAAAAGTGTCGGGAATCCTTTTTGATCTCGGTTACAGCACGTTCGAGCTGGAAGAAGGGAACATCGGGCTGTCTTTTTTAAGCGACCAGCCTTTGGACATGAGACTGGATACCGCTTTAGGAGTAACAGCCGCAGATCTGGTCAATGCCCTGCCCGAAGAACGTCTGACCGATATTATTTTCGGTTACTCGGACGAAAGGATGTCGAGAAGATTTGCGAAAGCAATAGTGGAAGCTCGTAAGTTGAGGAAGATACAGACTACACGCCAGCTGGCGGAAATAATCAAGTCTGCAGCTCCCCCAGACTATGAGCGCGGGAGAATTAATCCTGCCACCAGGACTTTTCAGGCTCTCAGGATTGCAGTAAACAACGAGCTTGAGAACCTTGAAGACTCACTGCCCCGGGCTGCACGTCTTCTACTGCCTGGAGGCCGAATGGTAGTGATATCGTTCCATTCATTGGAAGACGGTATTGTGAAACAATTCGGTCTTGACGTGCAGCCCATGCTGAAGAGAGTTGTGAAAAAACCTCTGGTGCCCGTGGAGGAAGAAATAAACGAGAATCCCAGGGCAAGAAGCGCAAAAATGCGCGTATTTGAAAAATGTGCAGAATAGATAAACAAGAAAAAATACAAAGAACCTGCAACCTCGTCTTTTTTTCGTGCTGTGCCCTTTTTCTGTCCAGCACTGTGGCACGTATGTACTTCTATAACGACCTCGCCGTTAAAAACCGGGATCTTAAAGGTTCCTCTGACACCCAGTTGGCACTGGAGGAGGAAATTACTATGCTCAAATATGAAGACTCGGAACTGTCATCGATGAGTTATGTCGAGTCCGAGGCTGCAAAGATGGGCTTCTTACCCATGAAAGAACGTTTAATGACATTGGACCTGTCTTCAACCGGCCAAGTAGCTTCACTGGCAAGGTAAAATACTCGTAGATGAAAAATACAAGGACCAAAAAAAGAGCATTTCTTGAATTGCGGCTAAACTCTTTGATGGCCTTATTTTTTTTGGGTTTTTTGGCTGTAGTTTTCCGTTTGTTTCAGATTCAGGTGCTGGGACATGAAAAGTTCGGGAAAATGGGGCAGGATCAATACTGGACAGTTCAGGAAATATCCGCCGGGCGGGGAAGTATTTCCTCTTCGGACGGTTTTCTATTAGCCGGAACCGTAGATAACTATCTTATGTACGGCGAACCGAAGGTTATTGTGGACAAAACCCGGGCCGCTGTCACGTTGTCGGAATATCTGGCTTCTATCGAACCGGAACCTGCGGAGGCCGCGGAAGATAGCGAAAAAGCAATAAAGCCGGGTTTCGAATATTATTACAAAAACATATCAGATTCATTAAATTTAGATCTTTACTGGGTTCCCCTTAAGAGAAATTTGTCCCACGAACAGATGCTTGCAATCCTGGATCTCGGGATTGAGGGAATAGGTTTCGAAAAAGAACCGAAAAGGTATTATCCCGAAGGGACGCTGGCCAGCCATGTGTTGGGATTTGTTGCGAGCGACGAAAAAGGTGAAAAAACTGGATATTACGGTATTGAGGGTGCGTTGAACGAAGACCTGCAGGGAAAACCCGGGAGAATACTTGAAGAGAAGGATGCCACGGGAAACCCCATTTTGGCCGGAGGGTACAGAAAATCCAACCCCCTGCCCGGGAGAAGTATTGTTCTTACACTGGATCGTTCGGTTCAATACATGGTCGAAAAAATGATCAGGGAGGGAGTAGAAAAATATGACGCCGTTTCGGGAAGTGTGATAGTAATGGACCCGTACACGGGAAAAGTAATTGCTATGGCAAACTATCCTACTTACGATCCTTCCGATTTTTCTGTCGGCGATTCCGAAATGGCCGGGGACGGCGAACAGAAACGTAAAAAAGTAGAAAGAAGGAACCTTTCGATACAGCAGACTTACGAGCCCGGGTCGGTCATGAAGCCTATGACCGTGTCGACAGCAGTGGATCTTGGGCTGGTGTCGTCTACTACAACCTACGAAGATTCGGGGCCGGTGTATTACTCAGGTTACAAAGTGGACAATTGGGACTTCAAACACCACGGTGTGCTGACAGTACAGCAACTTTTGGAGTTGTCCAATAATATCGGAGCGGCGTGGGTAGGTCACAAAGTAGGTACGGAAAATCTCAGATCATATTTGGTTAATTTCGGGTACGGAAAAAAGACCGGTATTGAGCTTCAGGGCGAGGACACCGGTATTTTGCCGGAAACCTCGGACTGGTCAGATATTACCCTGGCCAATATTTCTTTCGGTCAGGGTATTTCCGCTACCCCGCTTCAGGTTCTGAACGCATTCAATGTTATAGCTAACGGAGGAAGCTTGTACCAGCCGCTTATAATATCCCGGATAGATGACGGCAAGAAAATTTTGGAGATGAAACCGAAGAAGATAAGACAGGTCATTTCAGAGGAAACCTCGAAAGAAATGGTTACCATGCTCGAAAATGCCGCGGTAAGTGGCGAGGCAAAGTTCTACGTGCTTAAAGACTACAAGATCGCGGGCAAAACCGGGACCGCGCAAGTACCGGAAAAAGGCGGGTACTCGGTAGACAAAACTAACGCCACTTTCGTGGGTTTTCTTTCCGGAACACGCAGGTTATCAATGATTGTCAAACTGGAAGAACCTAAAACATCTGTCTACGCATCTTTAACATCGGTGCCTTTGTGGATGGACATAATGTCTGAATTGGTAAAGTTCTACGGCATCGCGCCCGACAGAGTCCAGCAGATTATCCAATAACATTAGAACGCCGGCCGTTTATTTTTTACCCCGCAAATATATTGTAGACGGGTGTCCTGTCCTGCAAAAAAGAAAACCGGGGAGGAAGGTGAAAAGATTGCGGAGAAATACTTGATAGCCCAAGGTTACAAGATTTTAAAACGCAATTGGTTTTGTTACGCGGGAGAACTGGACATCGTTGCTTTTAAACACAAGCTGATTTTTATTGAAGTGAAAACGTTGTCACGAAGTGTGGGCGAAGACCCGTCGGCGATGCTCACACGCAGAAAAAGACTGAAGTGGTACCACACATCCAACTACTTTCTTCTTAGACATCATTTATTGGGCGCGGATTGGAGGTACGATTTTGTCGGGATAGTAAAAGACGGCGCGAAGTATCGGCTGAGACATTATAAGAATATCCCTATTCCGTAATTGTCTGTCCGATATTTGTGCGGGTTTGTTCCGTTTGGATTTCCGGTCCGTCAAAAATCGGCGGTTCTATTGCCGCCAGTTTATTTTTTATCGCGTCGTGTATGTCGGAGTAGTCAGAATCCCGAGGTATGAAAACCCATGCAGTGTAAGGGCTGTCGGGGTAGATTCCGGGGTGGTAAATGAAAGTATCGTCAAGGACGAACGATCGGATATTGTAGTCCTTTCTGAAAGCGTAAAAATCCCAAAGATAGACCGCGTCTCCGATCGTCAGATTAGTTTCCATGTGCTTTGTAACGGTATTGTAGAAACCGGTTATATCCATCGGCCGGAAAATATTCCCCGGGTTTTCAAAAGAATCGACTATCCCCTGAAGGATGAGGTGCTGTCTTTTGGCTCTCATGAGGTCGCTGCCTTCTCCGTTGCTGCCTTTTCGCGAACGGGCGTAAGTCAGTGCTCTTTCTCCGGTCATCTTTTCGGTGCCTTGCTCGAAAGACACCTGTATGATGTCTGTATCCTGGCGGTTCGGGAAAGAAATATCCGTGAAAGATGTTTTTATATTTACATCTATACCGCCCATCTGAGTAATGAACCACTGAAATCCGTCAAAATCTGCGGCAATGTAACCTCCTATTTGAAGTCCGGTTATATCCTCGTAGGCTTTTTTCAGCCCTTCCCAACCGTAATTGACGAAAAGAGCATTTATCTTGTTGTTGTTCACCCACAAATCCCTCGGAACGGAGGTTAAAAGCACGTTCTTTGAAGCAGTATCTATACTTACAAGCACGGTCGCATCTGTATTGTAGCCGTACTGTCCGTTGTTGCGCCTTTCAAGGCTTGTGTCGGTGCCTATCAACAAAATATTTATCAGAGGATCCTTTTGAAAAACGCTCGGAAAGGAGGGAGTTTCAACCTTTTTATCTCCCGCAGGACCTTCGGTGGGGTTCGGTACCAGTTGTACTTGTTTTCTACTGTCTGCGGAGGTTTTGATATATATAAACAAAGCTCCGGAACCGAGAAAAACAACTATAAGAAATAAAAAAATGAGGGTTTTCTTGTACATATAGCAATTACACAAATATACCAGTTAAATTATCGAACCTCTATGGCATATTTTCCCCGGTCAAGAAAAGTATTGAACACCCTGCTATTTTTCTTGTAATATTAACCTATGCCAAAGAAAGTATTGTTTGTGGAAGATGACGAAAGCTTTTTTAATATCTTCTCCGTACCTCTGAAAATGAAAGGATACGAGGTCGCGCACGTGGCCGAAGGCTCCAGAGCAATGGATTTTATCCTTCAGGAAAAGCCCGATCTGGTACTTATGGACATTATATTGCCGGGAATGAGCGGACTCGACGTGCTGAAAGAGATGAAGGAAAACATGGACACCAAAGAAATAAAGGTGGTTATGCTCACCAATTTCGGTAATGACGAGAACATCAAGAAGGCAGTCGAATACGGTGCCGAAGATTACTACATGAAATATAACGTTGTACCTTCGGAACTGCCCGAGAAAATTGCCGTCCTTTTGGGAGAAACCCCGGATACCGGCATTGTAGTAACGGGTTAAAGACAACATGGAAATTTATACTATTTGGCTCATAATAGCCGAGGCTGTTCTGTTACTGATTATTTCCACTATACTTTTCAAAAAATCGAGCGAAATTAATAAATTACTCGAACAGATAAACAAGCTGAAGACCGAGGGATACCCCCAGGGTTCACTTTTCGGCGGGAACAAAGACTATATTCCTATGCTTGTGCATGAACTGAGAGCGCCGCTTTCGGTGATAAAGGGCGCATCTGACCTATTGTTGAAAGAAGCTGCCGAGTTGGACGCCGACCAGATTCATAGTCTACTTTCCCAGGTAAAAGAGAACTCCAACTCGATGCTTAAAATTGTTGCCGATATACTTGATGTTTCAAAGATAGGGGCGGGCAGATTTGAGATAAATAAGGTATACGCAAATCTTAACGATACCCTGAAAGAGGAATGGAGCTATTTCAACCCTTTAGCCCAAGTTAAGGGTATAAAACTTGAGCTGGATCTTAACGAGAACTTCGGGAATTTTAGTTTTGATCCGGAACGTATTAAGCAGGTTGTGGGGAACCTTCTTTCCAATGCAATAAAGTTTACGCCCGAAGGCGGCACGGTTAAGATGACCGCTAATAGATTTGACCATCACGCCGAGGTCATTGTGGCGGATAACGGAATGGGAGTGCCGGAGGGTGAAAAAGACCTGCTTTTTAAACCTTTTAGCCAAACCTCCAATCACTCAAAGGTAAAAGAAAAAGGTACCGGACTCGGTCTGGTAATAGTTAAAGCTATCGTAGAAGCTCATAAAGGTGACATAAGGGTAGAAGATAACAGTCCTGCCGGAACGAAGTTCATTTTCACCCTGCCTCTTTAACATGCAGTTAAACAAGAACATATTTAGGGAATATGATATACGGGGAGTATATGGCTCGGAGATTGACGAGAATCTTTTTTTTCATATCGGAAAAGCTATAGGCACGATCTACCGTCGCAAGAATTTACTCCGGGTCGTACTGGGAATGGACAACAGGCTGAGTTCGGAGTCCCTAACAAAAAAACTATGCGAGGGAATAGTGGGAACCGGCTGTAATGTTACTTCTGTAGGAACCACTCCGTATCCTCTTATTCATTTCTTTACCTCCACTCAAAATTTCGACGGTGGTGTTTATGTTACTGCCAGTCACAACACGAGAGAATACAACGGTGTTAAAGTTGAGTTTGCCAAAGCAGAACCGGTGTTCGGCGAAGGTATCCGGGAAATTGTACAGATTATAGAAAAAGAGTCTTATATGTCCGGCACAGGTTCTTTCGCAGAAAAAGACTTGGTGGAAGAGTACATCACTTTCATTAAGAGCAAGTTCAGTTTTCACAAAAAATTCAGGATAGCGTTGAATACCGGGAATGGGGTTACAGGCGGTGTCGCAAAGGCAGTTCTCACAGCATTAGGTGTAGAAATAATTCCCGTTAACCTTGAACCTGACGGTACTTTTCCCAACGGAACTCCCGATCCCGAAGAACCCAATTTCGTGGAACAAACGGTTTTTGCGGTAAAGTCCGGTCACGCGGATGCAGGTTTTGGATTAGATGGAGACGGAGACAGATTTCTGATGGTGGACGAAAAGGGGAAAGCTTACGCTACCGATCGTGCGCTTCTGTTATTTAGTAAAAACATATTACAAAATAATCCGGGTTCCAAAATAGCCTATGATGTTAAATGTACTTCTCTGGCGGAGGATATAATAAAAAAATATGGAGGGACGCCGGAAATTATGAGGACCGGCAGATCTTACTTTATTAAAAAGGTCACTTCTAAAGAGGCCGTGTTCGGCGTGGAATTTTCCGGACACACCTATTTTGGCGACAGATACTTCGGATACGATGACGGCATTTACGCCATCTGCAGAGTGCTGGAATTAATGGACGGGCAAGAAAACAGTATTTCGGAACTGATGTCGGAATTTCCTGGGAGAGTTAGTTCTCCTGAGATTAAGGTTTCGTGCCCGGACGAACTGAAGTTCGGAGTTGTGGAAAAAATAGTTGAGGTTGTAAAAGCATCGGATAATTACACCCGGAAGAACTTTATCGACGGGGTCCGCGCAAATGTTTCCGGGACAGCGTGGTTTCTGATTAGAGCGAAAAATACATCGCCGTTCTTAGGTATAAGGATGGAGGCTGAAAGTGAAGAAGAGCTGAGTTCGGTAAAAGACAGGGTCAACGATCTTTTAGAGCCCCACGATATACATATTTAATAACGGCGGCAGTTCCAAATGCCCGGAATTTGATATATCATTTCTTATATGAATAAAAATACTGCCCAAATACTGTGGTTCAAAGAAGTCGGTAAAAAAGATATTGGTCTGGTGGGAGGAAAGGGAGCTAACCTGGGAGAGATGGTTAACGCCAAGATTCCCGTACCCGATGGATTTATTGTTACGGCCGGGGCATACTTTGATTTCATAAATTCCACGTCGCTAAAAGAAAAAATAATGCACGAGCTATCGGGGCTGGATGTTGATAATTCCAAAAAACTGCAGGAAGCATCCAAAAAAATCAAGACCGCAATTATGGCTGCAGACATGCCTGGAGATCTGGCGGCACGGATTAAAGATTATTATCACAGGTTGTGCGGAGAGAATGACAGATACGTAGCTGTAAGAAGTTCCGCTACTGCCGAGGACTTGCCCGACGCTTCCTTTGCGGGACAGCAGGAAACGTACTTAAATGTTAAGGGTTGGACCGATGTTGTGGCGAAAGTCCAAAAATGCTGGGCGTCCCTTTTTGAAGCGAGAGCAATTTTTTACAGGGAAACAAATAAATACTCACACTTGAAGGTGGGTATCGCAGTACCTATACAGTTGATGGTGCAGTCCGATTTCTCCGGTATCATGTTCACGGTTAATCCTCTGACCAATAGTAAGGAGGAAGTTTCTATCGAGGCCGCGTTCGGTCTCGGTCAGCCGGTTGTTTCCGGGGAAGTCACACCCGACCAATACATTGTTAACAAAAAAACGGGGAAGATTACCTCCCGCTATCTCGCCAAACAAACATGGCAATTGACGCTGGCAGGAAACACGCCCATTTCCAAAAAATATCAACAAGTCCAGAAACTGACCAATAAACAAATTGTTGAGCTTGCACACATAGGAATAAAAATAGAGGAGCACTATAAAAGACCCCAGGATATTGAATACGGCATCGAGGACGGCAGGATATACATTGTTCAGTCCAGACCGGTCACAACTCTTATACAAAAAGAAACAGAGATCGGTATTGACGGTGATAAAAAGATTAAAGCGTTGCTTGAAGGTTTGGCCGCCTCTCCCGGCGTAGGTGTTGGTAAGGTAAAGATAGTTAAACGCCCGGGTGAGATTAACATAGTTAAGGAAGGAGATGTGCTCGTTGCCGAGATGACCAACCCCGATTACGTTCCCGCCATGAAAAGAGCCAGTGCCATTGTCACAGACCTCGGAGGAAGAACGAGCCATGCGGCTATCGTCAGCCGGGAACTCGGTATCCCTGCTGTTGTAGGGACAAGTCATGCCACGAAGATGCTGAGGGTCGGAGAGCTGATAACAGTGGACGGGGCAGAGGGAAAAGTTTACGAGGGAGATATATCCGAAGTAAAAGATGTAAAAAAATCCAAACTTGACTTGAAAAATATTAAGACCGCAACAAAAATCTATATGAACCTGGCAGAACCCGAACTTGCAGTTGAGATGTCTCAGAGAAACGTAGACGGCGTCGGATTACTGAGAGCGGAGTTTATCATGGCGCAAATAGGCAAACACCCGATGAAATTCATTAAAGACGGCAAAAAGAAGGAATTTATCGGTCAGCTTGCCGACGGCATGGAAAAATTTGCTGAAGCTTTCTATCCCAGACCGGTCGTATATAGGTTCAACGATTTTAAGTCGAACGAGTACGCAAATCTCACCGGAGGAAAAGAATTCGAACAGGAAGAGCCGAATCCCATGATAGGTTACAGAGGAGTTTCAAGATATCTTGCCGAACCCGAAGTTTTTGAAATGGAGGTCGAGGCAATAAAAAGAGTACGTAACAAAAAGAATCTGAAAAATCTCTGGGTAATGATGCCGTTCGTTCGCACTGTCGAGCAGTTCAGAGAAGTTAAAAAGTTGTTAAGTGCCGCCGGTCTGAGAAGAAGCGGGTTGTTTAAATTATGGATGATGGTAGAAATACCCTCCAACGTTATTTTGCTGGATGAATTTCTGGATGAGGGAATCGACGGGGTTTCCATAGGGACAAACGATCTTACGATGCTGACGCTGGGTGTTGACCGCGACAACGAGAAAGTGGCCGATGCTTATAGTGAGATGAATCCTGCAGTACTTAAGTCTCTTGAAAAAATAGTGACAACCTGCCGAAAAAGAAAAGTAACGTGCTCCGTCTGCGGACAAGCTCCTTCGGTTTTCCCCGAGCTTGTTGAGATGCTCGTTGATTGGGGTGTTACCTCCGTTTCGGTAAGTCCCGATGTGGTAGAAAAAACAAGAGAAATAGTTTACAACTCCGAGAAAAAAGTATTGAGCGAAAAGAAGAAAAAGTAAGGTAAAGACGCCCTTACTAAATAAGCATGCCAAAGATAAAAAGCATAACCTGCCAAAAGATATTGAACTCAAGAGGTGAGTGGACGATAGAGACAAAGATCACTCTGGACGACGGTTCCGAAGGTGTTCAGGCGATACCCGACGGTGCCTCAAAGGGCGAGAACGAGGCCGTCTATATTCCCGTTGAAAAAGCTGTCGATATTGTAAGTACTGCCATTAACGATGTTCTTGAAGGAGAGGACCCGACTGAGCAGTTTGTGATAGACCAAATCCTGTTAGACATGGATGGTACGACGAACAAAAAACACCTTGGCGGCAACAGCATACTTTCCGTTTCTTTAGCTGCGGCTAAAGCGTCCGCAAGATCCAAAGGTTTAGAACTCTATGAGTATTTAAGCCGCCTGTATGTTCCGAAAAAAGATCCGCATGCCCGATTAAAATTTCCCGTTCCCATTTTCAACATAATTAACGGGGGTCTGCATTCGCATAATAATCTTTCGTTCCAGGAATTCATGGCTATACCCTCCCCGACACTGCCATTTGATAAAGCCCTGGAAATGGGTGTCGTGGTATATCACAATCTTAAAGAACTTCTTATTAAGGACGGTTTTGATGTGGACGTTGGGGATGAGGGAGGCTTTGCCCCGAACAACTTCACGATTCAAAAAGCTTTGCAGTATATTTCTAAAGCCGCTTCTCAAAGTTATAAGCTCGGCGAACAGCTTTTTATGGGAATGGACGTAGCCGCGGGTTCTTTTTATATGCACAATTCCTATTTGATAAAAGAGGAAAAGAAAACGCTCGACAGCGACAAAATGTCCAAGCTGTATATTGATCTCCTTACGACTTACCCATTAATCTATCTTGAGGATCCGTTTTATGAATCCGACTTCGAAGCTTGGGCAAAGTTTACGAAATCGGTAGGCAGCCGTTTGATGGTAGTGGGGGATGATCTTGTCGTCACGAATCCTAAGTTCCTGAAAAGTGCGGTAGACATGAAGTTGGCCAATTCGGTTATTGTTAAGCCCAACCAGGTCGGAACACTGACCGAGACTTTTGAGTTTGTCCGCAACGCTCAGAAGGCCGGTATGAAGATAATAGTTTCCCATCGCAGTGGAGAGACAGGAGAGGACACGTTTATTGCGGATCTTTCCTTGGCTTTGGGAGCCGATTTTATTAAATCCGGCGCTCCCGTAAGAGGCGAAAGAGTTGTAAAGTACAACAGACTGCTTCAGATCTTTAACGCGCGGAATAAATGATCAGTTAATTGAGTATGCTGCGTAATCTTTTGCCAGTGGAGTTTCGACGGCCGCTGTTTCCTCGTCGGACAGGTTTTCAAAATATTTTCTGAACCCCCTGATAGAATTTCCGTGGCACGAAACGGCTATATTTAGGTTGTGTTGTTTCATCAAAGGAATCATCTCATCACAAAAAGACTTTACCCTCTCACAAACCATTTTTATGCTTTCTCCCCCGTCGGGTCTGTAGTCAAAGGACCTTCTTATTTTTAACAATAACTCCGGATCTTCCAATTGAATTTCCAGCTTACTTTTGCCTTGTAATAAGCCGTAAGAACGCTCTTTAATTCTTTCGTCGGTGTTTATTTCCAGAAGTGCGGCGTCCTTATTTAATGAACGTGCGATCTTCATTGTGTCTACAGCCCTAATCTGGGGGGAGGAGACCAGCATGTGTATTTTTTTGTCCTTTATCTTTTTAGCCAGTTCCAGAGCCTGTTCTTTACCTTCTTCAGTTAGTGCGGAGTCTCTCCAGCCGCTGAAGATAAAGTTGGCATTATCCTCAGTTTGACCGTGTCTGAAAATATACATGATAGGTCTGTCCGGGGACTCTGTTTTGGGTAATTTTTCGGCGTTTTTATAACTCAGGTAGGCCAGCGCCTCATCGACCTTTGTTTTGCCGTATTTCTTATAATAACGTTCTAAAACGGCAGCATCTATCATTTTTAAATCCTAGCACAAAATGTTATCATCTTGAAATGGGTATAATTTCAGATGTAATTTCGTTTATTTTACACATAGACACCCACCTGGGAGAAATAATCGTTCAGTATGGCCCGTTATCATACGCTATTTTATTCATTATCATTTTCATAGAAACCGGTTTGGTTTTTACACCTTTTCTCCCCGGGGATTCGCTTCTCTTTGCTGCCGGTGCCTTCGCTGCCCTCGGTTCTTTTAACGTAGTCCTTCTTTTTTTTCTTTTATGGTTCGCCGCTTTTCTGGGCGACACGGTAAATTATTGGATCGGACATTTCTTCGGTCAAAGAATTGTAAGCAATCCGAAACTTCCTATAAAAAAAGAACATATAGACAAAACCCAGGCCTTTTATGACAAGCACGGCGGTAAGACTATATTTTTGGCCCGATTTATACCGATTGTCAGAACATTCGCACCATTTGTGGCAGGCATAGGAAGAATGAGCTACCGGCATTTTATAATGTATAACGTTCTGGGGGGTCTGGTGTGGGTTGCCTGTTTTCTCTTTGCGGGATATTTCTTCGGAAACATACCTAAAGTAAAAGAGAATTTTTCCCTGGTAGTTTTCGTGATAATCTTTTTGTCGATATTACCTATAATACTTGAATTTTTGAAAAACAAACTTCGTTCCGGAAGCAGAAAGATTTAGCTCTTTCTAATTTTTGAATCTTCTGATAACCCCAGTAACTACGCCTTGGATGCTCAGGCTGGCGGCTTCTACAAAAATAGGATCCATTCTTTTATTTGCAGGCTGAAGCCTTATTCTGCCGTCACTTTCATGGTAGAGGGTTTTAAGGGTGGCGAATTCGTTGTCTATTAATGCTACGATTATCTGACCGTCCCTGGCTGTGTTTTGCTGTTGGATGACCACATGATCCCCGTCGAAAATACCCATGTCTATCATTGAGTCTCCTTTTACCTGAAGAACAAAGCACCTTTTTGTCTTGGAAACTATGTCTGAACTTACTGTAACGGTAGCCAGCGGGTTTTCATTAGCTTCGATGGGTTCTCCCGCGGCTATAAAGCCCACAAGGGGAAGTTCCACGGCGGAAAGCGAGGAATTAAAAGTTTTATCGAGTATCTCTATGCCCCTGACCGAACCTTCGTATTTTTTAATGACGCCCTTCTTTTCCAAAGCCTGGATATGTTCGTGCACAGTGGCTAAAGAAGAAAGTTCCATAGAATCGGCAATTTCCTGCAGCGTGGGCGAGTGGCCGTTTACCTGGATATATTGTGAAATAAAGTCTAAAATTTGTTTCTGTCTTTTATAAAGGGTTACCGGACTCATTAAAAATCTCCTGTTAAATATTTACGGTTTTTCTTTGGTTTTTCAAGTCACTTTTATACTACCGAACATTATACGAATATGTCAAGAAGAAAAATGCCGTGAAGCTGGTTTAGGGTTTCACGGCATGTGTCACCGGGCGCGGTTGTATCAGGTGGGGATCCCTAGAAACGCCCGGCGGATGTGGTTGACTAAAACACGGCGATCAATATCCATACTGCTGCTGCAAAAACATAAGTTTGCCAGGAGCTTAGTAGGAACCCGATAATCATGAAGGTTTCTCCCCAAAAAACTTCTGTCTTAGCTCTGCGGACATCGGCTTCTATGTTTACCAACCGTTCTTCGCTCATATTCTCTCCTTTTCATTAAGACCGAGGCTCATTATAGTATTTCCCGCCACGCCACGCAAATATTACCAAACAAAACCCAAAAGTATGATAAAATTTTGAAGATGTTTAAACTCGTAGCCCCTTTTAAGCCGACGGGAGACCAGCCGGGCGCAATAAATCAGCTGACAAAAAAACTTGATTCAGGAATAAAAGATCAGGTTCTGTTAGGGGTTACAGGGAGCGGAAAAACTTTTGCAGTAGCGAGTGTTATAAAAAATGTTCAAAAACCGACCTTAGTAATTTCTCACAACAAAACTTTAGCCGCCCAACTTTATCAGGAATTCAGAGAATTCTTCCCGGAAAACGCAGTAGAATATTTTGTCAGCTACTACGACTACTACCAGCCCGAAAGCTATATACCATCAACCGATACTTACATAGAAAAAGATTCGGATATAAATGAGAAGATTGATAAGCTAAGACTTTCCGCAACCACGTCATTAATGACCAGGAAGGACGTCATAGTTGTTTCTTCGGTTTCGTGCATTTACAACTTGGGAAGTCCTGCAGAATATTCTAAGGTGGCGCTGGAATTAAGGACAGGGATGAAAATACGCAAGATAGACTTGTTGAAAAGACTTTCCCAGATTTATTACGACCGGTCCGAATACGACTTTTATAGAGGTACGTACCGCGTAACAGGGGACGTAATTGATGTTTATCTGGCTTACCAGGATCACGCGCTCAGGCTCGAGTTATCAGACGACACTTTGATGAGCATAAATTATATGGATCCTTTAACCGGGCAGTATGTGCAACAGCAGTACCAGGATATGGCAGTTGTTTATCCTGCCAAACACTACGTGGCTCCCGAGGAAACCCGCCAGGCCGCTCTGGCGCAGATAAAAGAGGACCTGGCACTGAGGTTAGATTTTTTAAGAAAAGAAGGAAAACAACTTGAGGCTTACCGTCTTGAGCAAAGAACCAATTACGATTTGGAAATGATACAGGAGATCGGGTACTGCAAGGGAATTGAGAATTACTCGCGCTATTTCGACGGCCGGAAACCGGGTGATGCCCCGCACTCATTGTTAGAATATTTTCCTAAGGATTATTTACTGGTAATAGACGAGTCTCACATCACAGTTCCTCAGATAAGGGGTATGTACAACGGCGACCGTTCAAGGAAACAGGTTCTTGTAGATTATGGGTTCAGACTGCCGTCGGCTCTGGACAACAGACCCCTTAACTTTGATGAGTTTCAGCAAAGGGTAAATCAAACAATTTATGTCAGTGCGACCCCCGACGAATGGGAGTTAGAAAAGTCAAAAAGTAACATCGCCGAAATTCTTATCAGACCGACAGGTATTATCGACCCCAAAGTTACGGTATTGCCCACAAAGGGACAGATTTCCGATTTATTGGAAAAAGTTAAAGAGAGAGTCGCCCGAAAAGAAAGGGTGCTTGTTACCACGCTGACGAAACGAATGGCTGAGGAAATGGCAGAATACCTTACTGAAAAGGGTATAAAAGTAACTTATCTCCACTCCGACATAGTTACTTTGGAAAGAACCGACATTTTGGACAACTTAAGAAGCGGTAAATATGATGTGCTGGTAGGTATTAACCTGTTACGGGAGGGTCTGGACCTGCCCGAAGTTTCTTTGGTGGCTATACTTGATGCTGACAAAGAAGGATTTTTGAGATCCGAAACTTCTCTTATTCAGACAATGGGTAGGGCGGCGAGGCATATTTCCGGAGAGGTAGTAATGTACGCGGACAACATGACGGGAAGTATGAAACGGGCTATTTCGGAAGTTGACCGTAGGCGCTCTATTCAGGTTAAGTACAACGCGGAACACGGCTTAGAACCTCAAAATATTTCCAAACCCATCCGCGAGAAATTAATAGATGAAGAATTGGAAGAGGTACTGGAAGAACAAAGAGGAAAAAGACACGGACGTGAGGAAATAGATTATCGTCAACTGCCCCCCAAAGAGTTGCAAAGAGAAATCAGAAATTTAGAAAAAGAGATGGTTTATGAAGCTGAAGTTCTGAATTTTGAAAAGGCCGCGATCCTGCGTGACAGGGTCAGGGATCTGAAGAAACTCATCAACTGATTGTTTGTAAGCAACTTTCAAAAATAGTACAGTTTTAATATGAGTGCAAATCCTTTTATTAACGATGCTGAGTCCGGCGGACGCAAGTTTGAGTTTAGTGAGCAGACAAACGAGCTCATCGAGTCCCTGACAAAAATAAAGGATTCGGCAGAGGCTCTCAATATCGCTGACAAACGTTATCACGGGCATGTTCTTGATGCTTTAAGAGATGTGGTGGGCGTTGATAGAGAAGCGGAGGGTACGTACAGGACATTTGAAAAGATTCACGAAAATGCCGGGGTTTTGAAGTCAGGTGTTACCCGGGAACTCGATAAGATGCCTGCTGTTACCGGGAACATTTTGAATGTCGATGAGCTGCAAATTAGAAAGATACTCGGTGACATTACAGACGAAAACTCACAGGAAAGATTTGCAGAGCTTAAGAACATTCAGGACCAAATCGCTTTGTACTACCACGGATTCATGAAAGATAGGTATGAAAACCTTAATTCGAGGAATCGGATCAGAGATAGAATAGAAGAGGCAGTCTACGAAACGCCGTCTTTAAAGAATAGGGCTTTGGAAGAGGAGAGGGCGTCAAATATCAGGGACGAAAGGGTTTCGGTCGTGGTAAGAAAATATAGTAGTCGTCTCGGAGCTTTTGTCGAGATAGTGAAAGAACTTAATTCTAAAGCAAAGGTTTTTGAAGTCGAGAACCTGGAACGAGTGGAACAAAGCTTTAAAGATTTCAACAGAGTAGTTGTCTCGGTCAAAAATAACTTAGAATCTGAGAAAAAGGCCTAATTACAATATAAACATGCGCTCAACTTCCCGTTGACTCGCACTTTTTTCTAAACTAAAATCCAGATAGATAGATGAAGAATATTCCAATATATATTGGGTCTTTATTGATAAAACTCGTAAAAAACACAGGCTACTTTTTTCTATATTTACACGACACCGCTTACAAGAATGTTAAGAAAGCAGTTCATGGTGTGAGGAGAAAGGCAAAAAGAAAAATAATCCCCGGATTCCGCATCCCTCCGGCTATTAAAAACATCCTACAGGTACCTTTTATAATTATCACCTCTCTAAATAACACTTTTAAAAGGATTCGTTTATTTTTGTTCGGTGTTCTCATAACGATACTATTTGTATTTATTCCCTATGTGGTTCGCTCGTGGTTTAAGGAACTGCCGAATCCCGAGATGCTGACGATGGGGCAGAAATACGGTCCGACACAAATATTGGATAGGAACGGTGTTTTACTTTATGAGATTTATGCGGATAAAAAGTATGAGCCGGCGCCGCTCGAACGAATACCGGAAACTGTTGTTAACGCGACGATTGCGGTAGAAGACTCCCTTTTTTATATACACGGCGGTTTAAGACCGGATAGCATACTCAGAGCCTTCAGGAAAACATTTATGGACGGGGATAAGCAGGGTGGCTCAACTATCACGCAGCAGCTGGTTAAGAACGTTTTGTTAACACCGGAAAGAACTTTTTCCAGAAAGATCAAAGAGGCCGTTTTGTCATTGATGGTGGAAGCTAAATATTCGAAACAACAAATTCTTGAAATGTACCTGAACAACATCGCTTACGGAGGCAATGCGTGGGGAATACAATCTGCGGCTCAAAAGTATTTTGCCAAAAACGTCTGGGAGCTGAATCTTGCCGAGTCCGCGATGCTGGCGGGACTGCCCTCATCGCCCTCGCTCTACTCGCCTCTGAACGATATCGCAGTAGCGAAGGAGAGGCAGAAGTATGTACTGGAGCGGATGGTTTCTCTAGGCTACATAAGTAGAGAAGAATCAGAAACAGCACTGGCCGAAGAGTTGATAATAGTTCCGCAAAAAGATTTTATAGGGGCGCCCCACTTTGTAAATTACGTCAGGCAGGTGCTTGAAAACATGTATGGCAGTAACTTTGTTAACCGCGGTGGGTTGAAAGTTATTACAACGCTCGACTATGCACTTCAGCAAAAAGCCGAAGCCATAGTGTTTGACGAAGTTCGGAAAGGAAGTAAATATGGGTTTTCAAACGGAGCCGCCGTAGTTCTGGATGTGAAAAACGCCGAGATACTTTCTTATGTCGGATCGTACGATTATTTTGCTCCGGTCTGGGGAGCATTCGACGTTGTAACTTCCTACAGACAACCAGGGTCTTCAATAAAACCTGTGACATATTCTCTGGCTCTGGCCGGTACTTATACGCCGGCGACAATTATAAAAGATTCTCCTGTGGTTTATAAATTCGAAGGTTCCGAACCATACAGGCCGGTTAACTATGACGGAAAGTATCACGGCAACGTCACTTTGAGAGCCGCCCTGGCCAATTCCTACAACATTCCTGCGGTCAGAGTGGCTAAGACGGTAGGTCCGGATAATATAGTTTCGCTGGGAAAGGATATGGGGTTAACAAATTGGAAGGTCGACGGTTCGTACGGTCTGTCAATTACTCTCGGTGGAAAAGAGGTCAGACTAATCGATCTTGCCAACGTATACACGACTTTAGCCAGGAAAGGAGCTTACGCCGAACTGTCCCCTATAATTTCCATACGGGACGGCAGAGGTTACGAAATATATTCGAAGAAACAGGTTTATCCGCGGCAGGTGATTTCAGAAGAGGTATCCTATTTAATGTGGAATATTTTATCGGATGAACAGGCCCGCCTTCCGGCTTTTGGAACGCGTAATTTTCTTAGTGTCGCCGGCAAGCAGGTTGCGGTTAAAACAGGAACCACAGATCTTATAAAGGACAATTGGACTTTCGGATTTACACCGGGCTACACGGTTGGGGTGTGGGTCGGGAATAATGACAACAAACCCATGAATAAATATATGGCTTCCGGATTAACAGGCGCGGCTCCTATTTGGAACAGGATTATGTCGGAGGTTTTGGCAGGAAAACCTAACGAGGTTTTCGATATGCCGGCCGGGGTGTTTGTTAAAAAAGAGGAGGGCTGCAACGGGAGTGAGGTGTTTATAAAGGCGTCGAACGTTCCAAAGAGTTTGTGTCCGACAGAAGAAAAGAATGAAAGGAAGGATTAGGTATCTTCACAAACCCGAACTTTTACCGTAAAATCATTTGGTTATGGAAAACACCTCACTTTCGCACATCCTAATTAGAGGCGCGCGTCAGCATAATCTAAAAAACATAGACCTCGATATACCGAAGAATAAGATGGTTGTCCTTACCGGTGTTTCGGGCTCCGGAAAGTCATCTCTGGCTATGGACACCATTTATGCCGAGGGGCAGCGAAGGTATGTTGAAAGTCTCTCATCTTATGCCCGCCAGTTCTTGGGTGTAATGGATAAACCTGATGTCGACAAAATCGACGGACTTTCCCCGGCTATTGCCATCGACCAGAAAACCACATCAAAAAATCCCAGATCTACCGTGGGAACTATTACCGAAATTTATGACTACATGAGGCTGTTATTTGCGAGAGTCGGACACCCGCATTGTCCTAACTGTGGTAGAGAAATTCAGAGACAGAGCTCTACCGAAATAGCGCAAACAATTATAAAAATTATTTCCGAGCTTAAGGATTTTAAATCAGAAAAGGGTGTGAGATTTTTTCTTTTTTCTCCGATTGTGAAAGACAGAAAAGGAGAATATTCGGCCCTGTTTGATAATTTGAAAAAACAGGGAATAGTAAGAGCGCGGGTTGACGGCGACATCATGAGTCTGAAAGAACGTTTCGATTTAATAAAAACAAACAAACATACAATCGACGGACTAATTTCCAGGCATTCGGTGAATCACAAAAAGGTTGGGGACTCCGCAGACGCTAAAAATACTTTTTCAGAAATTTTCGCTTCGGTCGAAACCGCTTTGCGCTTAAGCAACGGAACCGTAATTCTGACTGTAATAAAAGATGCGTCATTCGATTTTCCGGAAAATCCAAAGGACACAGAAGATCATTTATTATCCGAAAACTTTGCGTGCCCGGTTTGTAATATTTCTTTACCAGAGATCGAGCCCAGAACTTTTTCCTTCAACTCACCGCACGGAGCGTGTCAGGCGTGTGACGGTCTCGGTATGCAGTTAAGGGTAAATGAGGACGCGGTTGTTAATCCCAGGTTGTCTATTTCCGAGGGCGGTATTTTACCATGGCAGAGATTATTTGAGCACCAGACCTGGACGCAGAACGTAGTTAAAAAAGTTGCTCAGGTATACGACTTTTCTCTCGACACACCTATCAAAGACCTTTCGAAAGACGCGATGAAAATAATTATGTACGGTGTCGGAGACAAGAGATTTAAAGTTACTTACCGCGGACAATCAGGTCATGAGCATACATATGAAGCCGGCTTTGAAGGTGTGATACCCAATCTAATAAGACGTCATAAAGAAACCGATTCCGACTACATTAGAAATGAGATCGAAAAATTTATGATAGACGAAGAGTGTCCGGTTTGTAACGGCTCGAGACTTAAGAAAGAATCTTTATCGGTAGTTATTGATTCGAAAAGCATTACGGAAATTACCGGCATGTCTATAAAAGCCGGCATAGAGTGGGTGAGAAAACTGGATGCTGTTTTAACCGAAAGAGAGCATAAAATTTCCGACGCGATACTTAAGGAAATTAATTACAGACTGCACTTTTTGAGAGACGTTGGTTTGGATTATTTAACACTCGCCCGGTCTTCATCTCAGTTGTCAGGGGGAGAGGCGCAGCGAATCCGTTTGGCTTCGCAGATAGGCTCGGGATTATCAGGAGTTTTATACGTTCTGGACGAACCTTCAATCGGTCTGCACCAAAAAGACCAGGGAAAACTTATCCGCACACTCCATCAGCTTAGAGATCTCGGTAATACGGTATTAGTTGTTGAGCACGACGCCGAAACAATGATGGAAAGCGATTACATTTTTGATTTCGGTCCCGGCGCAGGCTCTGAAGGCGGAAAGGTTGTAGCGGAAGGCACACCTACAGAAATAATAAAAAACTCAAATTCTCTGACGGGAAAATACCTATCAGGAAAAATAATAGTGGGCAAGAACGATAGTAAGGGAAAGATGAAAGGCGAAATGTTTATGGATTTAGATCCCCTTCCGAAAGTAACGAAGTCCGTCGAGGACAAGAAATTAGTTTTAAAAGGGTCGACCGGCAGAAATTTGAAAAACGTGGATCTTTCCATTCCATTAGGAAAATTTGTGTGCATAACAGGTGTTTCAGGTTCAGGAAAATCTACCTTAATCATGGATACTTTGTACCAGGGTTTGAGGCAAAACTTTGGAATGAAGATAGATCAAAAACCTGAACCGTTTAGGTCTCTCGAGGGAGTAGAGAATTTAACGAACATAATTGCCATTGACCAAAGTCCTATAGGAAGAACTCCAAAATCTAATCCCGCAACTTATACAAAAGTGTTCGACCATATCAGGGATCTTTTTTCACAGACTCAGGAAGCCAGAGTTAGAGGATACGGACCGGGGCGTTTCAGCTTCAACGTTAAAGGCGGAAGATGTGAGGCTTGCGGCGGCGAAGGCCAGATAAAGATAGAGATGCAATTTATGCCCGACGTTTATGTTAATTGCGAAGTGTGCCAGGGAAAAAGATACAACAGAGAAGCTTTGGAAATTAATTACAAGGGTAAAAATATCGCAGACGTCTTAGATATGACCGTCGAAGAAGCCCTGACTTTTTTTGAAAACATTCCGCAGATTAGAAGAAGGGTTGAAACTTTGTTCGATGTCGGGTTGGGGTATATAAAACTGGGACAGCCTGCGCCGACTCTATCCGGGGGAGAAGCCCAAAGAGTTAAGTTGTCTTTAGAACTTTCTAAAAGAGCAACGGGAAGTACCTTCTATATTCTCGACGAACCTACCACAGGGCTTCACTTTGCTGACCTGGAGAATCTTATAACTATATTCAAACGTCTTACCTCTCGGGGAAACACTGTTGTTGTAATCGAGCACAATCTGGACGTCATAGACAACTGTGACTACGTTGTCGATCTTGGCCCCGACGGTGGTGACGCGGGGGGAAAAGTAATCTTTTCCGGCCCGTTGAATGAACTTAAAGCACACAAAACTTCTTACACGGCCCTAGCGTTGAGAGAATCGTATAAAGGTCGGGTGCAAAAGTCTTAGAGTATTTTTACAGAGTAACTTTTATTACGGAAATCCTTGATTGTGACGTTCTTTTCTCCGTTTTTCAAAAATATTGCTTTTTTCTGACCCGGCGCCAGAGTTTTACCCTGCACATCGTAAATGAAATATCCGCTCGTATTGTCGAGGACATACCTTTGGTAACCTTGCAAAAGTTTTAACGGATTAAAATTAATAGTTTTGGCAGCACTTAATACCGGATTGAATGCCTCATCTGAATTAGAGAATCCGGAAAAATCGACATCTACCAATTTTTCATTATCAGAGAAACTGTATGCTCCCGCCGGGTAGGGATATTCCGAGCTTTTACCTTTTATAACGAATGCAAAATGATTGGTGTCTAATTTTGTAAAATAATCAGTACCCGACGTTGTCCCCCATGTAGGATCTATCTGAACCCATCCGTAGAAGGGGTCGTAAAATTCCGCCCATGCATGCAAAGTGTCCCCGCCTTTCAAGCTGATCGAAATAGGTTTTTCGACATTATCGTTAGTGAAAGCGTAACCGTTGATTTCCCGGGCAGGTATCCCCATTGCTCTTGCAGCTGCCACAAAAAGATCTGTGAATTCCATACATGTAAATGAACCGCGCTGTGTTAATGCCGCGACCGCACCCTTTCTTGTTACCAGACTTTGGTTCGCCGCGGCCTGATCATAGGTTAAATTTGAGGTTATGTAATCGTAGACGCGCTTGGCGTTTTGGGAAACATTCAGTTCAGGGTCAAAAAGCGAGGACGCAAAATTCTTGATCTCATCGTTATCGGTTTCCCAATACTTTTGTTTTTTCGTATACTCGCGGATTAGATCTTTAGGAAGGTCTGCTAACTTCCCCCCGAACTCAGGATTTATCTGCCTGCCTAAAATTTTTGCAGAACCCGTAAGTGTAATTTCCAAACGTTTTTTCGGCCCGACCCAAAATAGTGCCAAAGCGTTACCGTCTTTGTCCAGCCTTATCTTTCTCGGTTTCGGGTCGATGGACGCGTATCTTACCTGCTGAATATTTTGAATATCCGGTGGAAGGGCGACCTCGTACACCGTTCCCAAGATTCTGTTATTTTCCAGCTGGTATTTAATGCGAAAATTAAGAGATTGGTATTTCCCGAACGCTGCTGTTACCCCCTTAGCAGAAAAACTTTCTTTAGCAAAATAGTATGTATTCTTTCCGTTCTCAAATTTTTCCGTCACGGGTGCAGGTGAAACAAATATCTTCGGTCCCATAGAGGCGGGAATAGAGAGGACGATGTTGTAAACGGTCGTTGTTTCAGGAGTATCGATGCCCTGAATGTAAATGTTCCAGACATCTCCCATTCTTGAGGCGACCCCCTTTGTTTTGTACGTCATGGACACAACATTTTGTTTGCCTTCGCCTATAGAATAGGTAGAGAAGGGAACAGTAATAACGGTTTCGTTTTTTCCGGGCATTTCTTTACGAGCCTCCGTTTTTTTTCCGTTGGTTTGTGCAACTATGTCGTAAATATCGAGGTACTTAGTTTTAAAGGAGTAAGTGGTTGGTACCACATCGTTCTTCAAACTGGTTATTGTAGTGTTTTGAGATACTAAAGTTTCACCGGAATCCTGAACATCGTACCTGATATCGTAGTTGATTATGAAATTTTCCTCGGTTTGCGCTCCTGTTACCGGAGATACTATTATGGCTATTGCAACGACCAACCAGTATTTTGCCAAACCCTTTGCGGACATGGGTAAATGCTACAATAACTTCGTGGTTTCCTCAAATCTAAATGAAAAACTGAAGCGTATGCCTACGACGCCGGGCGTCTATATATATGAAGATGCCGAAGGAAAGATTATATACGTCGGTAAGGCTAAGAATCTAAGATCAAGGGTATCTTCCTATTTCCGCCTGACCCTGGACAGGTCATCCAAGACCTTCGCTTTGGTGGAAAAGATAAATAATATGCGTTTTATCGAGGTGGAAAGTGAACTGGAAGCACTGATACTTGAGGCAGAGCTCATAAAAAAACACATGCCGCAATTCAATATCAGTTTAAAGGACGACAAATCTTATCTGTACGTCGGCATAAAATCGGAAAAGATAAATGTTGACGGTAAACTTACAAATGTTCAGAAGATTGAAACTTTCAGAAAACCGGATACTCAAAAATACCGGTATTATTACGGTCCTTTTCCTGACGGAAGATCGGTAAGACAGTTGGTGAGAACCCTGCGCAAAATATTTCCGTTCAGGGACTGCAGTATTGCTAAATACGAAAAATATAAAAAATTGAAAGCGCCCTGCTTGTATGGTCATCTAAACCTGTGTCCCGCACCATGCGTTAACGGTTCCGGTGTCCTGGCTTTGTACCGCAGCAACATAAAGACCGTAAACAGCATATTGTCCGGAAAAACATCAAAACTTCTCAACACTCTTGAAAAACAAATGAAGGATTACTCTTCGGCTGAGAACTTTGAGAAAGCCGCCTCACTAAGGGATACGCTCCGAAAATTCCAATATGTTCGACAAAGCTTTCGTCTTCCCGGTGAATATATAGAGAATCCGTATCTGCTGGATGATATAGCAAAAACAGCTCTGGAAGATCTGGTCAGTACTGTGCCCGTGCTTAAGGAATTACCGACAAGAATAGAATGTTATGACATTTCAAACATCTCGGGTAGGGAGGCCGTGGGCTCTATGGTCGTCGCGCTCAACGGACGGATCGATAAACGGGAGTATAAGCGTTTTAAGATAAAAGCAAAAAGTACGCCGGACGACTTTTTCATGCTTTACGAAGTTTTATACAGAAGACTTTCACACGAGATTGATCCGAAGAAAAAAAGCTGGGGCCTTCCGTCGCTGATTGTTTTGGACGGGGGGAAAGGTCAGTTGTCTTCGGGGATGGAAGTTCTGACCAAGTTAAATTTAGATATACCGATGATAGGGCTCGCCAAGAGGGAAGAGACGGTTGTATATTACAATAACGGTTTTCACGAGACTTTGCCCGACACAGGCAGTCCCGGAATGCGGCTCCTGATAAATCTAAGAGATGAGAGTCACAGGTTTGCCCGGAAATATCACCACATACTTCGGAGCAGGAAAATCTTTGGTGCGGTGAAATAAAAACGCTATAATTTAAGGCATGAGGGGTATTCTAAGGACTTTAACTTTTGTGCTGATTTCGTTACTTTCGGCAAATTACGTTCTTTCTTCCCTGTTCTACGGCAGTGACAAAAAGACCTTTTTTATGGTGGCTCTGGCGCTTACGCTCTTGTTCTACCTCGGTAAACCCCTTTTAGCTACGTTTGGTTTGCCGACAAAAGGCGTAGGATTTTTGTTTATTGCGACGATACTATCTACACTGACCATCTATGTTCTCACGATTTTTTTACCTGATTTCACCATAATGGAGACGACCCTGTCGGATTTGATTATTTTCGGCATTATGCTACCATCGAAAAGCCTGACAGCCTTTTGGTCTGTCTTATTTTCTGCCTTTATCATCTCTATGGTATATACTTTCTTCGAATGGCTGTGCTTGTCTAAAAAATAATATGATAGCTTTATTTAAAACAATGCAAATTATAATTTCGGTAGTTCTGGTTTTGTTGATTCTTATCCAGACAAAGAACGCCGGGCTTTCGTCAGGCCTGAAAAACTCGTTTACAGCCTACAGGTCGCTGAGAGGCGTCGAAAAAGCAGTTTTCGTCTTAACCGCAGTACTGGGTGTTCTTCTTGTAGCAAATTCGTTTTTGCTAATTAAATTATCCTGATATGAGTACCGTAATAATTGAAGGCGGTTCTCCGTTGCTCGGTACTGTTCAGGTTTCTGGTACCAGAAATTCCGCGCTTAAGTTGATGGCCGCCGCCATGTTCTCGAACGACGATGTTATCCTTCAAAATGTTCCCAAAATCGATGTTGTAGAAGACGACATAAAAATGATTAGGATTCTTGGGGGTAGAGCTGATTGGGCAGGGGCAGGCCGGGTTATTCTTAACGGTTCCGATATAACTTCCTACGAGGTGCCTTTGGAAACGGGTTCAAAGTACAGAACGTCTCTGCTTATGGCGCCCCCTCTACTTTTCCGATTCGGAAAAGCTTCCATACCGAAATATAAGACACGCCTTAGTGTTCCTAGACCGGTGAACAGAATACTGGAAGTGTGGAAGAGTCTTGGTATAACCATTGAAGAAGATGAGGATTACTATTTTATATCCTCCGCTAATGCCTCCTCCGGCCATGTTAATTTTAAGATACCGAGCCACATGTCAACCGATGTTTTAATAATGACGGCAGCCTTTCTCCCCGGCGAAACCGAAATAAACAATGCTTCGGAAGAAAGTGAAATAGATGATCTTATAGATCTTATGAATGCGATGGGCGGGAACGTCGTACGTTCGGAGCCGCGCCTAATAAAAGTGAACGGAGTAAATATATTTAAAGGCGCGTCCGTGGAAGTACAGCCGGATAAAACCGAAGCGGTCGTGTTTTCAATAGCGGCTTTGATTACCAAAGGAAACGTTGTAATTAAGAATATAAACAGAAATATTATGGTTCCGCTGGTAAATTTTTTAACGAAAATCGGAGCCAGGTATGAGTTCGAGCAAAATTCTATAAAGATTTGGCGGCACGATGAGGAACTTCAGGCTATGAACCTTACTATTGCGCCGACCCCGGGTTTTGTACCCGACTGGCAATCTGCCGCGACACTCCTTTTAACCCAATGCAACGGGACATCATATATTCACGATACTGTGTACACTGACCGGTTCGGGTACACTAAGGATCTGAACAGAATGGGTGCTAAGATAGAATTATTAAGGCCTTCCGAGGCCGGCATCTCTTATGTTATTAGTGACGACACCTATGATGTTGACAGATTGGGGGAGCCGTATACGGTAGCCAAAACGAACGGTCCTGTAAAATTAAAAGGTGAAAAGATGAATATTACGGATTTTAGATATGGTACCGTGCATGTTCTGGCCGCGCTGGCCGCCGAGGGTCGAAGTGAGATTGAGGGGAGCGACATTCTTGATTGTTACATAGAAAATTTTATGCTGAAACTTAAAAATTTAGGAGCGAAGATATGGGATCAATAGGAATAATGGTGGATCTTTTATTTTTATTTGCTGCGGGATTACTTTCTTTTGTACTGTATCCCGTTTGGATAAATTTTGTTTATAAATTTCAGATGGGGGAAGAAGTACGTGAAGATGCGCCTAAGACACATTTACTGAAGATCGGTACCCCGACAATGGGTGGTCTGGTCCTGGTGTCGGTGGTTGCCGTTTTGACTTTGCTGTTCAACCGCTCCCGAACCCAAACTCTGCTCCCTATATTTGTTGCTCTGATGGCCGGATTGCTGGGACTTTTTGAAGATTTTACCAAGGTATACAGAAAATCCGGACTGCCGGGATTTTTTGAGTACCACTTCCGCGGAGTTTTTAAAAGAAAAAACGTACATCCGAAAGGAATTTTGGGTTTTATTTTAAAGCCGTGGCTGTATTTCAAGGAATTTTGGCGCATTGTGGGAAGTACTGATGCGAGCGGTATGCAGACGTACAAAAAATTTATAATCCAGGGTCTGATCGGAGGTTTTGTAGCTTACTGGGTGTATTTCAAACTGGGGTGGGACTATCTCTGGTTTCCATTGATAGGAGATGTACATATAGGTTTCTTTTATCCGATTGTTGTATTTTTACTGTTTATAGTTATATTGAACGCCGTAGCTTTTACCGACGGCCTTGACGGTTTGGCCGGAGGGCTTTCGTTATTCGCATTCATATCCTTTTGGGCTGTGTCACGGGTGCTCGGGTACAATTCGATTGCGATATTTTGTGCCACTTTTGCAGGTGCCTTACTTCCCTTTTTGTATTTTAATGTTTATCCCGCGAGGATATTTATGGGAAATGTGGGGTCGCACGTTCTGGGCGGTACACTGGCGTTGCTGGCGGTTTTCCTGCATCGTGAGGTAGCCTTCCTTTTAATCGGCGCCGTATTTTTATTCGATGGGATAAGCAGTCCTCTCCAGCAGCTTTCGGTGAAGCTTACAAAAAAGAGGCTGTTCCGTTTTGCTCCCGTTCACCACCATTTCGAACTACTCGGCTGGCCCGAGACAAAAGTTACCCTGAGATTCTGGCTATTCGGCGCATTTTTCGCTTTCGCCGGAATTTTCATTGCCCTGATGTAAGAATTATGAAACCAAAAACTGTCCCTACAATGAGTAAAAAAGACAGATCCTTCGTGTTCCTGATACTGGGTTTTCTTCTCTTTGGAATAATTATTATTGCTGATTCCACAATTATTCACTCCGACAGTTTGTACAACGATCCATATAGATTTGTATTTCTTCAGGTTGGGTGGGTTCTCATGGGTTTGTTGGGGTTCTTTTTTTTCTATAAGCACGATTACAAAAAAATAGATAAAATTGCAGGGCTGATGTTCGGTGTGACCGTTATTTTTCTGTTGCTGTTGGCTTTCGTTGCGGTTCTTCCGTGCTCATCCGATATATTTTTCGCGCCCTGTATAAACGGTGCAAACCGGTGGTTTTACCTTAACGCCCCGCCCCTGCCGAAGTTGCCTTTACTTGGTGTTGTGGGATTTCAGCCGGGTGAGCTGGCCAAGCTCACATTAATAATGTATCTGGGAATAATGCTCCCAAAAAAAATACAGGAAAACAGAAACGTATTTAGTGTGTACGCGGTAGTAACGGGCCTCTTATTTTTACTCGTGATAGCACAGCCTAATATGTCTACAGCTGTCATGGTCGCGGCTATAGGAACTGTTGTATATTTTTCTTCCGGTGCTGCCGTCAAACCCCTGCTGGTTGTTGCCCCCGCAGCGCTCCTGTTGGGTGTTCTACTAATACTCAGTTCGCCGTACCGAAGAGAAAGGTGGCTTACCCAATTAAGAGGCTCCGGCAGTAACGACCGGGACGAGGGATATCACATAAAGCAGGTTCAGATCGCGCTTGGCTCGGGCGGCCTTTTCGGAGTGGGGTTCGGACAATCCCGCCAAAAGTATTATTACCTTCCCGAGGTTGCTTCAGACTCGATATTCGCGATAATAGGAGAGGAGTTCGGGTTTTTAGGTACTGCCTTGGTGATAGCGGCCTTTTCTTATTTAATTTATAGGGGATTCGAGATAGCCAAAAATGCAAAAACACTGAGAGGACGGTTGCTGGCGTCGGGTGTTACTTCCTGGATAGGTCTCCAGTTTTTTGTGAACATCGGTGCCATGACACAACTTTTACCTTTGACCGGCGTCCCGATACCTTTGATATCTTATGGCGGGTCAAGCATGGTCTTCAGTTTGATGGGACTTGGCATCTTGGCTAATATTGGTAAGGAGACTTTAAAATGAAAATCGTTATTACGGGAGGACATCATAGCTCGGCATTACCGGTTATCGACCAGTTCAGGTCGAAATATTCCGGTACGGAAATTTACTGGTTTGGGCACCGTCGTTCTTTGGCTAGCGATAAAAATGACACGCTGGAGTTTAAAGAAATTACAGCGCTGGGCATTCCTTTTTATAATCTGCAGGCAGGGAAAGTTTATAAAACATTTAATATAGTGCGTCTGCTCAAAGTTCCGTTCGGATTTATACAGGCTTTCAGGTGGTTGTTAAAAATAAAACCCGACGTTATTCTTTCGTTCGGTGGTTACCTGGCGGTTCCTACAGTAATTTCAGGATGGTTTCTGGGTATCCCTTCCATTACTCACGAACAGACGGTTGTAGCGGGATACGCCAACATGCTTCTTTCCAAATTCGTAAAAAAAATATGTATCGGTTGGAAAGATTCGGAAAAGTTCTTTCCTATCGGAAAAATAATATATTCAGGTGTCCCCCTTAGAAAAGCAATATTTGAAATAGGATCCGATTCGTTCAGTTCTGCCAACAATCTCCCGACTATATATATAACAGCAGGTAAGACCGGTTCTCATACGATAAACGAAATCGTCAAGGAGGCGCTTCCGGAGCTCTTGTCCGTTTGTAATGTCATTCACCAGACCGGCGACCATTCCAAATATCATGATTATGAACAGTTGGAGTCGATATATAAAGAAGTCGATAGACTCGCGAACGGCAAATACTATTTAAGAAAGTTCTTGCTGGACGAAGAGATCGGGGAAGCTTTCAACAGAGCGAGCTTGGTCGTATCCCGGGCAGGAGCGCACACCGTCACCGAGCTTTTGGCGCTGGAAAAGCCATGCGTTCTTATCCCAATACCTTGGGTGAGTCACGACGAACAAAAAGAAAATGCTCTAATACTTGAGAAATACGGACTCGCTGAGATTTTAGAGGAAAAAGATCTGAACGAAGATACCTTTTTTTCCCTGATACAAAAAGTGCTGGGCCACCTCCAGAACTATAAACTTGAGGACAGAGAGGCCGCGAAACTGGTGAATCTAAATGCCGCAGAAATAATTGCCGATGAAACATTTAAACTTACACAAAGAAACAACAAGTAGACATACACGTCCGGTACAGACCAGCGGAAATCAAATTCTACTTAATAAAATAAGGAATCGGCGCAGAGGGATAAGGAACCCGCGTGTAATTGCGAGAAAGTATAGAATTTTCTTTAAAATTGGGGTCGTTTTGCTGGTCTTGGGATCTTTAGGTTACCTTTCCTACAAATATATCTATCTCAGCCCGAAGTTTTCTGTTAAGACCGTTTCCGTGGTGGGCGGGGGAAAGTTTGTTAATCTTCAGGACTTTAGAACTATTTCGGAACAGAAAACATTAGGACAAAGTATTTTTTCGGTCGATCCAAAGGAGCTGGAGAAGTCGCTTAAATCCAATTTCCTGGGTGCGAAAAATGTGGAAATGTCTTTGGACTATCCGGATAATCTGGTAATCAAGGTAGAGGAAAGATTACCTGTTGCTGTAGTAACCTCGGGAAAAAAGGACGCTGTACACTATTTGATAGATAACGAGGGGTATATTTTGGGCGAGGTGTCGGAAGAATTTATGAACCTTCCGAAGATAATTTATGAAGGTGATATGAAAGTGGGTTCGTTCCTGGACGATAGAGTTGTTCCTGTAAGCATTGAAATACTTTCGGAAATAGAGAAAGCCGGTCTGAATGTGAGCAGTATCAGCTTTCGTGAGAGGTACTCAAAGCTGTACCTGGGCGCTACCGAGGTATATCTGAGCAACATGAAGGGCGTCGGGGAGTCTGTCCGAAAACTCGAAAGACTGTATAAAAACCTGCTTCTTGAGGGAAAATCGGTAATAAAAATTGATTTACGATATGATAAAGTAATAGTATTATATGAGTAGCTTTTAACCACATTATGCCCAAAGAAAAGATAATAACAGGAATAGACGTAGGTTCAACCAAAGTAGGTACGACTATAGCTTCGGTGTCCGAATCAAGAATTTCGGTAATAGGTGTTTCCGGGGAAGTTCCATCTAAAGGCGTAAATAAAGGAAATGTGGTAGATATCGACAGCGCCGTCGAGGCGATAGCAGCCAGCATTGAAAAGGCGGAACGCATGGCCGGAGTTTCTGTTTCCAGCGCTTTTGTCACCATAAACGGCAGTCACGTTGAGACATTGAATTCTCACGGAGTTGTGGCAGTTTCCCCCAATCAGACGGATGAGATAAGCAAAGAAGATGTTTCCCGCGTCATAGAGGCCGCTCAGGCAGTGTCACTTCCTTCTACGCGCCAGGTTATTCACGTAATTCCCCGCGATTTTTCAATCGATTCCCAGGAAGGCATTAAAGACCCTGTCGGTATGTCGGGGGTACGTTTAGAAGTGGAAACCAACATAATACACGGTGCTTCAATTGCTTTGAGGAATATCGCGAGATGCGTAAATCAGGTGGGGGTGAACGTGGATGAGATGGTCTACGCCGGGCTTGCATCCGCCGAAGCTGTCCTGACCGATACCGAAAAAGAACTCGGAACTTTACTGGTCGATATAGGCGGAGGGACTACATCAATGATTGCTTTCCTGGATGGCAGTCCGGTTCATTCCGCAGTTTTGCCGATCGGAGGAAAATTGATAACCAGCGATTTGGCGATAGGGCTAAGGTCGCGCCTGGAGGATGCGGAAAGAATAAAAATAAGGCTGAGCAATGAAGCTGTTCTCGCAAAAAATACCGATACCGTGAGGAAGGACGAGGACTTTGATGTTTCAGAGTTCGGGCTGGAAATAGACAGGTTGCCCCGCCAGATGCTTTATAAAATATTAGACGCGCGCCTTGAAGAAATTTTCCGTCTCATTGCGCTGGAAGTAACAAAAGTTAATTTAAACGGCAAACTTCCTGCAGGAGTTGTTGTCACGGGCGGCGGAGCTCTTACTGCCAATGTTGAGAGAAGCGCAAAAGTGAATTTGAAAATGCCCGTACGTCTGGGAATTCCCAGAGGGGTTACCGGATTAATTGATGAAATTCAGGGTCCCTCATCTGCCGCGGGTGTCGGCGCTGTGCTTTACGGTGTAAAGCTTTTCAGAGGCAGTCAGCTGTTGTCATTTGATGACAGACGGGGTAATATGAATAAAAGCTTTTCGAAGTTTGTTGACAAATTAAAATCTTTCCTGCCCTAAAAAATTTAAATACCAAAAATAAATTTGGTATAGTGTTGCAATGCAAGTTAAACCTGAGATAGAACGCTTTGCAAAAATTCGCGTTGTCGGAGTCGGAGGTGCCGGCGGTAATGTAATAAACTCCATGATCGATTCAAATCAGATCAGAGGTGTAGAATTTATCGCAATAAACACCGACGCTCAGGATCTCTCCATAAATAAAGCAGTAATAAAAATACCCATCGGTCAGGAACTTACCCAGGGATTGGGTGCGGGTTCAAATCCCGAAATAGGCAAAAAAGCGGCTGAGGAATCCATAGATGTGATAAAAAGCAATCTCGAAGGAGCAAACATGGTGTTCATTACAGCCGGTCTTGGCGGTGGAACGGGCACGGGAGCCTCTCCTACAGTTGCAAGAATCGCCAAAGAGTCGGGCGCCCTTACTATTGGTGTAGTTACTAAACCGTTCAATTTTGAGGGAATACAGAGAATGAGGGCCGCTGACAGAGGAATGATGGAGCTCAGAAAAGAAGTTGACGCATTAATCACCATACCCAATCAAAAATTATTAGAAGTGGCCGACGAAGACATGTCTATTATCGAGGCATTCAGGTTGTCGGACAGTGTCCTGAACCAGGGTGTCCAGGGAATCTCGGATCTCATCGTTATGCCGGGGTTAATCAATGTGGATTTCGCAGACGTAAAAACAATTATGAAGGACGCCGGAACTGCATTGATGGGAATAGGTATCGGCACGGGAGAGAACAGAGCGGAGGTAGCGGCTAAAGCTGCGGTATCGTCACCTTTGCTGGAACAATCGGTCGAGGGGGCTAAAGGCATACTATTTAACATCTCGGGCGGCCCTGACCTTACAATGAGAGAAGTGGATAGGGCGGCAAATATTATCAGAGGGATAGCCAGTGAGGAAGCAGATATAATATTCGGAACATCTATCGACGATGAACTGACTGGACAGTTAAAGATAACGGTCATCGCAACAGGATTTGAAGTTCCGGAGGAAGATGATTCGATGGCCGGGTACGTCGAGAAACACTATGGCCAGATCGCGAAAAAAGATAAACCCGAAATACCCTTTCAACAAAATGTTCATCGCGAACCAAAGACGGAAACTCCGCCTGAGGAGAAGAAACAGCCGAAACTTCCCTCCGAGATGTGGAAGCCCGAAGATGCTGAAGACGAAGACTACGGCACGGGTTTCGATATCCCTACTTTTTTGAGGCAGAAATAACGCGGCTACAACAAACTGAAAGGTTGTCACTGCGTCAGACCGCCGTATTATTAAGATATTACAACGCACGTTTCCTTGTATCCGGACCGATTTTTTGATTTGATTTAACTACGTTGTATTTATTTGAATAGGCTTCTCGTGTTTCGGCAATTTTTGGTCAAGGCAGTGAGAGATTGCCGGCTCGTGAGATAAAAATAAACTTATGAGTAGTTTTCTCTATCGTGAGGATGAGTCGGTTTTTTCCAAGAACACGTCTATAGATTTTTCAGATAACGCAAGAAAGATTCTGGAGAAGAGATATCTTCGAAGGGATGACGCCGGTAATGTTTCGGAAACCCCCGAGCGGATGTTCGAGCGTATCGCAGACGTTATGGCTGCTCCGGATAGACCTTATACTGACTCTGAAAGGTCACGCACGGAATTTTATAATTTACTATCTTCGAAAAAATTCTTTCCGAATTCTCCAACTTTTACAGGAGCAGGAACTCCCCTTGGCCAGCTGGCCGCCTGTTTTGTATTACCTATATCGGACGATCTCGGTAAAGAAAAGGACGGAATTTTTTCCACACTTCGTGTTGCGTCCTTGATACAGCAGAGCGGGGGAGGAAACGGATTTTCTTTTTCACGCTTAAGACCCAAGGGTTCAAGGGTCGCTGCAAGTAACGGAATTGCCACAGGACCGGTAGGTTTTTTAAAAGTATACGACGCGGCATTTGGTGAAATTGCTCAGGGTGGTGTCAGACGCGGTGCGAACATGGGAGTTTTGCGCATCGACCATCCGGATATAAGAGAATTCATTGAATGTAAATCGAAAGAAGGAAGCGTCGCAAATTTCAATTTGTCTGTCGCAATCACAGATAAATTCATGGAGGCCGTAAAGAACGATACTGCCTACGATCTGATAGACCCCCACACATTAAAAGTTACTGAATCGCCGAAAGCTCGGGAAATATTCGACATGATCGTGGATTTTGCGCACAGAAACGGTGAACCCGGAGTTCTGTTCATCGATACCGCAAACAAAGAAAATCCGGTGCCGCATCTGTATCAGCTGGAAGCCACAAACCCGTGCGGAGAACAGTGGTTGGGACCCTACGAGAACTGTTGTCTGGGTTCGATAAATCTGGCCGAGCATTTATCTATCGACGGAAAGCTGGATTGGGAAGAATTAAGAAAAAGTGTGGTTTCAGCAACGCGTTTTTTAGACAATGTCGTAGAAGCCAACAGATATATTCCTGCGGTCCCTGAAATAAAGGAAGCGGCGATGGATGTCAGAAGGATCGGGTTAGGTTTTATGGCTTTAGCGGACGCCATGTATTCCATGGGAATAAGGTATGGAAGTGAGGAAGGCCAGGAATTTGCAGCCCAGGTGTCGGAATTTATCAGATACTTTTCTATGAAAACATCGATAGAACTGGCCAGAGAGAGGGGCCCTTTCAGAAAGATACACGGTAGTATCTACGACCCGGAAAATCTAAAATGGACACCGCCTAAGCCGATTAAAGAATACAAAAGGAATTTCGGCAGACCGTGGCTGGACTGGCAGTCTGTTGTAGAGGGCATAAAGACTTATGGCATCAGGAACGGTGCTCAGGCAACTATTGCCCCCACAGGAACGATTTCAACGGTCGCAGGTGTGGAGGGCTACGGATGCGAACCGGTCTTTGCCCTCGCATATTACAGAAATGTTTATCAGGCAGCCGGTAGTGAGGGAAAAATGACACTTGCGTATGTGAGCCCATTTTTCAAGAAGGCTCTAGACAGTCTGAATTTGTCGGAAGAAACCGGAAAATCCATAATCGAAAAAGTAATCGAGACCGGGACCTGCAAGAACATACTCGAACTGCCCGAAAACGTAAGAAATACATTTGTTGTTTCCGCTGAAGTTACGCCTGAAGAACACATTATGACGCAGGCAGCTATTCAGGCTTTTGTTGACAACTCTATATCCAAGACCTGCAATTTTCCGGAAGGAGCGACCGAGGAGGATGTGGCCAAGGTTTACATGATGGGATGGGAAACAGGATGCAAGGGTTTGACCGTGTACGTTACGGGAAGCAGACAGGAAGTTGTATTGGAAACAAAATCTACAAAAGACCAAAAGGAAGGCAAGGAGGTGGCCGAACCCGTTAATAAGGAGATACTTTTGACGGAAAAGGAAAGATCATCCGATGAAGTAACTATAAGACGCGGGTATAAATTGAGCGGGTCCACATATAAGATGATAACTCCCCAGGGCAAGGCGTTTATAACAATAAACAAAAACACCGATGGCAGACCGCTGGAGGTGTTCCTAAATGTGGGAAAGGCCGGGAGCGATGTGGCGGCTCTGGCCGAAGGTCTGGGAAGGCTGTTGTCCGGCTGGCTCCGGATGCCTCAGTACAGCCTTGAGGTAGTAAGGGAGATAATCGTTCAACTGGCGGGAATCGGCGGCTCAAAGTCCATAGGTTTCGGCAAAAACAGGGTAAGTTCTTTACCGGACGCCGTGGCCAAGGTATTGGCCGAAGAATTCGGCTTTACTGTAAAAGAAAACGGATTAAAAAACTCCGAGGAGAATCCGGAGTCAACGGAAGTAACGGAGACGAGGGGAGAGGAAAAACCCGCACTCCCCCACTCTTTTTCCAACACCGACATGTGTCCCGAATGCGGGAATTACACTCTTGTGCTGGAGGAGGGGTGCGCGAAGTGCTACCAGTGCGGATTTAGCAGGTGTTAGTGGTATCATCTTCTTATGAAAGTTTATACAAAAGAAGGCGATTCCGGAACCTCTGCTTTGTTTGGTTCAACAAAACGCATGCCTAAATCAAGTACCGTGTTTGAGATCCTGGGTCTTGCCGACGAAGTAAATGCTACGCTGGGGTGTGCTTTGGCGTTTCTCAAAAGACCTTCTGAAACAGCACTTTTGACGTCGATTCAGGAAGATATATTTCTCATAGGTGCCTATATTGCCGGGCTGAAGTTCTCCTCCGCGGATAAGGCTGTATGGACGAAAAGAGTAACTGATCTGGAGGACAGAATAGATGCATACTCGGCAAAACTACCCATCCTGAAGGTTTTTATACTTCCGGGGGGCTCTGAGGCTTCTTCCCACATACATCTGGCGCGGGTGAAAGTAAGGGCATTAGAAAGAGATTTGGTGTCCTATAGCAGAAAAAAGTCGCTAAAATTCCTTTTGCCCTATATAAACCGACTTTCTGACCTATTGTTCGTTTTGGCACGTTATGTGAATATGGAACTTGGTAAGAAAGAAGAAATTTGGAAGAAAAAATAATGAATAAGACCTACATATTTTTACTTATCATGCTAGTACTTGTAATGACGGCTTTGGTCGGACTTTTAGTTTATAGGGCGCACGAAAACGATATATTTTTTTCGGGACAAGAATCTTTAGAAGTGATCAAAATCTGATAAAATTCTTTTGCTTTATGGATAAAAAAGAGAACCCAAGTCAAAACATATCAATACCCCGGATGGAAGAAGATATCCTCCAGTACTGGCTGCAGAATAAGATTTTCGAAAAATCGGTAGAAAAGAATCCCAAAGAAAATCTATATGTGTTTTACGACGGACCTCCTTTCATCTCCGGTCTTCCGCATTATGGCCATCTCCTTGGTTCTATAGCCAAAGACATTGTACCCAGATACTGGACGATGAAAGGCAAAAGAGTAGAAAGGGTATGGGGTTGGGACGCTCACGGGTTGACTGTAGAAAATAAAGTACAGAAAAAGTTCGGGATTAAGAACAGACGTGACATCGAAAAATTCGGTTTGGAAAGATTTACGCAGGAATGTTATAACTACACACGCGAAACTTCGGCAGAGTGGGAGTGGTACGTAAATAAAATAGGAAGATGGGTTGATATCAAAAACGCATACCGAACGACAGATAAAAGTTATATGGAGACCGTAATGTGGACCTTCAAGCAACTTTATGATGGAGGTTTGGTTTACGAAGGTATCCGCACATCTTTATACTGCACTAAATGCGGGACTCCGGTTTCGAATTTTGAAATAGCAATGGACAACTCGTACAAAGATGTCGAGGATCCCGCCATTACGGTTAAGTTTAAAATTATTACCGAAGGTCAGTTTAAGGACGCGTTCGCCCTGGCATGGACTACAACTCCCTGGACTATTCCCTCAAACCGCGCTTTGGTCGTAGATAAAGATGCGGATTACACACTTGTAGAAAGCAGCGGTACCCGCTACATTACTGCGGAAGCGCGCAATGACGGCGTTTTTTCAGACCGGGAATTTAAAGTAGTTAAAAAGATAAAAGGAAGTGAATTGATAGGTTTAAAATATGAACCTCCGTTCAGATTTTATTCATCAAAAGAGGGTGAGTTCGAAATATATCATTATGACGGAATGGTGAGTATGGAAGAAGGTACCGGTATTGTTCACAGCGCGCCCGGTTTCGGAGAGATCGATTCGGAGATGGGGAAACACTTCGGTCTCACACTCATGCTGACAATAGACGATGAAGGTAAGTTTTTACCCGGAACTGAAAAAGAAAATCCTTACACGGGAGTTTTTTATAAGGACGCCGACGAGCCGCTAATACAAGACATGCTCACTGCCGGTCTTTTGTTTAAGAATGAAAAAATAGTCCACAGATTTCCTTACCACGACAGATGCGACACGCTTTTGATACAAAGAGCCCAACAGAGCTGGTTTATCGATGTGAGTTCATTAAAACCCAGAATGGCCGAGCTTAATGAGAAAATAAATTGGGTTCCTGAGCATCTGAAACACGGCAGATTCGGACAAAATATTCAGCAGCAGCCCGATTGGTGCATTTCCAGAAACAGATATTGGGCGACACCCATGCCGGTCTGGGAAGCCGCAGACGGGGATAGAATTGTTGTTTCCTCGGTAAAAGAAATAGAAGAGCTGTCGGGTCAAAAAGTAGAAGACTTGCACCGTCCCTATATCGACAAGATAGTAATTAAAAAGAACGGCAAGGAATACAAACGCCGGCTGGAGGTTCTTGATTCCTGGCTCGAAGCCGGGTCAATGCCTTGGGCGCAAATACATTACCCCTTTGAGAACAAAGAAAAATTCGAGACCAACTATCCGGGTGACTATATCGTTGAGTACATCGCCCAGGTCAGAGCGTGGTTCAACGTAATGCACATACTTGCTACGGCGGTGTTCGACTCCAATTCTTTTAAAAATGTTATATCTACAGGCGTAATGGCCGGATCCGACGGAAGAAAAATGAGCAAGACGTTTAACAATTACGCAGACCCCCGTCAGGTACTTCAGGATTATGGAGGAGACGCGCTCAGACTCTACTTAATGGGATCACCTCTTATGGTTGGGGATAACGCGAACTTCGAAGAGTCGGAGTTAAGGACAAAACTTCGTAATGTTCTGAACCCTCTCTGGAATTCTTTGAAATACTTTCAGATGTACGCAGAGGTTTTTAAGTGGAACAAGTCGGAAATTACGAGGCCGGAGCATATTTTAGATATCTGGATAACTGCAAGACTGCACGAAGTAATCAGGACGGTCTCTACAGGTATTGAAGAGTATCGTGTTCCTGTTGCAGTAAGAGCTGTGGAAGAATTTATTGACGACCTTTCCAGATGGTACGTGAGAAGGTCGCGCGATAGGATATCCGCCGGAGATAAAAGTGCATTAAGTACTTTATATAAGGTTCTGCTTGGGTTTTCTAAGGCATCCGCTCCCGTTATTCCTTTTATGTCCGAAAATATTTATCAGATGCTTCGGGTATTTTCGGCAGGAGACACCGAAGAATCGGTTCACCTCGAAAATTTTCCCGGATACGACAGCGATTTTATATTGTCAAACCAACGTTTACTGGAGGATATGAAAAGGGTCAGGGAGCTGGTTTCATACGGACTTTCGATAAGAAGCGATAGGAAAATTTCAGTACGCCAGCCGTTGGCCTCCGCCGTAGTTTCCGGAATAGAAACGCTGCCGCATGAACTTTCCGCACTTGTGCAGGACGAGCTTAACGTTAAGGATATTCAGTACGTTACAGAAGTGCCGGCGTCTTACGCTCCGGTGTCCTTCAACAATATTAATATAGGACTGGATATAAATATTACGGATGAGTTGAAATACGAAGGCTTGTCCAGAGATTTTATAAGAAAAATACAGGAGATGAGAAAAGAAGCCGGGTTAAAGGTAGGCGAAGTCATTGAAATTACTTATCCTTCCGATTCGGACACACTGAAAGTTATCGAATTATACGGTGCCGAGATATCCAAAAAGATTCAAGCTTCAAATCTTATAGCCGGAGCGGATTTTACGGTCCGAAAAGTTAGCTAATTGTGTTATAGTTATAGTTATGCAAGACGTTTACCTGTCACTTAATAACAATATCCTCAGGCTCACATATATCGGTAAGGAAGGCTTAAAAACTTATTCCGCGCAGTTAGCCGAAGACATCGTTTCGGATACTAAAATATTGGACATTCAGCGCTATGCCGATGAAGTTACAAAGGGTATCGCTCAGTTAACAAAGATCTCTCTGGCGAAATTAGAACTTACCGTAATCACCGAACCGGAAGACACGATCCTGAGATTTATAATGGTTAACAAGCGCGACGGCGACAAAAACGAGCAGTTACTGAATGATATGAAGTCCAAGATTACGGAAGCTTCTTTAGAGGATCTCTACTTCTCGTACCAGAAAATCGCTCCGTTCTTGTATCAGTTCATCGGTGTGAAAAAGCAGTATATGGACAACTTATTGGAACTGACGACCGCACTGGGTGTTTCTCTCAAAAATGTTGTTCCGTGGCTCATCTTAATGCCGAAATATGTGGGAACTAATGACCCGGCGGTGTTTATATGCCGTGTGGACGGAAGTCACGCTATGGCTTTGTCCGAACTTAACGGAATATTTTACAGCGGGGTGAGTAATAAAGAGGTTACAGCGGATCAGCTTGAAAGTTTCGTAGCCGATCTGTCGCTCTATAAGAAAAAGACGCCGGTCAAAAAAGTTTACACGCTGAACTACCGGGATTTTGACGTCAAAGGATTTGAAGTTTCCGAGATAGGACTTCCTCCGATAAACAACGAGTTCGATGATGAGTTCAAAGTCAATATGCTGGTGAACTATATGATGGATACCGAACCCGATATTACTTTTTGTCAGATGAACCTACTTAATCTAATGCCTTTGCCGTCGGTGGTAAAAAGTAACAAAAGTTTGGTCTACGCGGGTGCCGCCTCCATACTTGTTATTGCAGGAATCCTTTCCTTCTTTCTCTTTTTTAATAAGAGCGGAAAGAATGATAATTCCCAGGTTGCGTCAGCCGTTGACCAGAACGTGCTGAGCGAACAGACTTCTCAGAATGAACCTCAGCCCGTACAACCGGTTCCACTCAATAAAGCCGACCTTAAAATAATGGTACTGAACGGTTCCGGTATAAACGGTTTAGCTGCAAGGACGAAGACCCTGCTGGAGGAAAAGGGCTACAAGATTGTGGATATAGATACTGCCAACGAAGCCCGGGAGGACACCCTGCTGAGGTTTAAAAAGGATAAACTTGCCTATAAAGAACTTATACAAGGAGATACCAAGGAGGCGTTCCCGCAGGTTGTAGTAGAGGACACTCTGGCGGACACCGAAGGGTACGACGTGCTCATAGTGGCCGGATCCACTGCCGAACTGTAGGAAGCCGGCAGCGGAGGTTATGGCGGTTTGAAGGGAATTCTTGCCCAAACTTCAAAATTAGTGTAAGATTCCAATGTTTTCTATGGATAAATACGCGATAATTAAAATAGGCTCTGCACAATATAAGGTACACGAGGGGGAAACCCTTACCGTGGACAATCAAAACGGCGAAGTTAACGCCGAAGTGCTTCTTTTTTCGGACGGAAAAGAGACAGTTTTGGGTGCCCCGACAGTAAAAGGCGCTTACGTTAAACTTAAGATTACGGGTGCCAAAAGAGGCGACAAACTTCGTGTTTCCAGGTTCAAGTCTAAGTCAAGATACAGAAAGGTGAGGGGTTACAGAGACACCCTTTCCGAGCTATTGGTCGAGAAGATCGGTATCGGTGTAAAGCCCGCTGACGAAGAGAAAAAGACGGCCGAAGCTTCTAAAAAGATCGAAGTTAAGGCTGAGAAACAGGGAAAGGCAGAAAAAAAGCCTGTTGTTAAAAAAGTTGCAAAAACGGCTGTTAAGGCTAAAAAGCCGGTCAAAAAGGAGATTAAATAACATATGGCACATAAAAAAGCCGGTGGATCAAAAGCGAGACAGGGCGGAAATGTATCGGGCAAAAGGCTTGGTGTCAAGGTATTCGGTGGATCTTCGGTAAAGGCCGGAGGAATAATCATCAGACAGCGCGGAAGGACATTTGCTCCGGGTAAAAATACCGACATGGCAAAAGACTTTTCAATATTCAGCAAAGTAAACGGAATAGTAAAATTTTCGTGGCTGACAAAAAAGAAAAAGAAGATCGAAGTTGTGAAATCTGAATAAATTTTTTATTTCGTTGCATTTTTCCCGCCGTTGAGTAATCTGATATTATCGAGCGGATAAAACACCGCCAGCGCTCTTCCGATAATCGTCTCTTTTTGAATAGGCCCCCAGTATCTTGAATCCGTACTTTCGGCTCTGTTATCTCCCATTACTATGTAATAATCCGTTCCGATTTTGTGCTCCTGACCCTCCGGTAAAAAATCTCCTGCTTTTGTAACAACATTATTTGACAGATAGGGTTCTTCAAGTTTACTGCCGTTTACGAAAACAAATCCGTTCTGTATTTTAATTATTTCTCCCGGGAGACCGATAACACGCTTTATAAGCAGATCAGACTTAGTTTTCGGGTGCCAGAAAATTATAACCTCTCCGCGTTTAATCGGATCGAATTTGATGGATAATTTTTCCGCGATAATTTGTTCCTTGTCAACCAGATAAGGATGCATAGAGCTTCCGGATACCTCCAGGAATTGTCCTACAAGTATGTAGACCAATAGAAAAACGGTTGTCCCTATCAGAAAAAGTTCTATTAAATCGACTACCGCACTTTTGATACTGAATTTACGCGCCATATGGAAATTTTATAACAGTATGTAATAAATAACTAGGACGGAGATGAAAAATGCTGTAAAATAGGCCGGATAATGTAGCGGGTCCGTGGCTCAGTGGTTAGAGCGCTCGGTTCACATCCGAGAGGTCCCTGGTTCGATCCCAGGCGGGCCCACCATTTTTAGCAACGTTAACCCTCGCCGTCTTTATATGCTAATATCCCCCATACACAGTTAGTATATTTAGTATTGACTCTCACTAATTTTTAGCAAAGAATTATTATGGGACAAAATATGGATAATAGATCATACTCGGATTTTAATAACTCAGACAACGACCCTGGCGGCCTGCCAAATGATTCTGCTTTTCCTATCTCAATGCCCGATATAGATAATATGGAATTTTTCAGGACTCCCTCTACTAACGGCAGGAAGTCCAAAGCCTGGCATGAGAAAGAGATTCCCATTAGAATAAATTCTTTTAATAAACCGGAAGGAATAGAGATAAATATTGAGTCGACACTAATAAAAGAACACAGGCTTGTAAAATACCCTGACGATATCTGGCAGGACTATCCGGAGGAAAACAAAGCTAAGTTAATAGATAATATAGCCTACATTTTTACAGCTCACTTGCCGATGCTGCTAAAGGGCAACATTAGGCTGGAATACAACACCGGGTATCCGCAGTGCTTTTCATGGTCACAGCATTCTTTTATGAGGCATCTGCCCCTGTATTGGTATTACTACAGAAAAAGGGGCATAGGGGTGGTGCCGATGCTTAAAACACTCTTGAATTCAAGAGCGTATTTTTGTGACACCACGGACTCTCCTCCCGAGTTTCCTATAAGCACCGATGAGAATGTTATTCTTCCTTTTACTTTCGGTAAAGACAGTTTTTTAACTTATCAGGTTTGTCGTGAATTGAAACTTAATCCCATTTTGGTGTTTTTTAACGACCCTACATTTTGGGGTTTTGAGGGTTACCACAAAAAGATTTTGTTCGACGATTTTTTGAAAATTAATAAACACGAACATTATTTCCTGGAAAATCCCCTGGAAGGTTTAAGAGATAATGGGGACGGCTGGTTTGGGTGGGAATTGAGTCTCACCTCTTGGGCGTTAATGTGTTTACCTCTTGCGTACAAATATCAGGCAGGTTACATACTTTTCAGCAATGAAAAAAGCGTCAACGCATTTTATTATGACGACTCCGGTTTCAAAGTTGTCCCCGAGTATGAGCAGGCTTATCAGGCAACAGAAGAAATGTCCTTGCTCACGCAGGCTATGTCCGAAGGCGAGCTTTACACATCTACCTTTTTACAGGGATTAAACGATTTGGGAATAGTCGCAATTCTGAACGAAAATTACGCGAAAGAGACTTTTCCCTATCTTATGTCCTGTTGGGACGGTAGTGAAGAAAAGAGATGGTGTGGTACGTGCACCAAATGCGCAAGACTGTACCTTTATCTTTCGGCAATGGGCGTAAATCCATTGGAAGAGGCCGGTTTCGAGGACGATATGTTCAGTGAGGACAAGATAGATCTGTACAATGCCTTCGGAGAGAAGGCCTCAGGTCTGGGCTGGGATTCTTTCGGTTTGAACAAAGACGAGCAGGAACTGTCTTTTTACATCTGCGCAAAATCGGGTAATCAGGCACCGCTCGTGCAAATATTCAGGCAGTCAGAAGCGTATCTGAGAGTAGAACAGAACCTACCGGCGCTTGTAGATGAATATCTTGGTCTTCATGAGGAACATTCATCGCCGTTGATATGGAGAACACAAATAAATGAAATATTCGACAAAGCGCTGAAGAAGGTAAGAGAAAGAGTACTTAGTTTATAAACTCATCGTACAAAAGGTCCCAAAGCTCCGTGTAACCCCCATCGTAGCCTAATGCCCATATCCCCACGCCCATCAGGCTGTTGTTCTTAATGAGCTCATACTTAACAGCGAGCGACCTTTGGTTCTCGTAAAAAACCTGTCTCTGCTGTCCTGTTTCTTCGCTGATGTAACTAAAATAGGGCACCTGTCCCAGAGCATCCCACATGACTTTGGGCTTGATATTAATGAGCAAGTTCATGATAGTTTCATAAGATTGGGATTGAGAAAAACCGATATTTTCGTTGCCGTCGATCCTCTCAGCGTATTTTTCAGGATTGCTCACGACCCAGTTATAGCCATAATACGGAACACCGAGCAACAGTTTATTCGGGGGCACTATAGCCAGATAGTCCCTTAGCATTGTCTCTATATCGTATTCGGAGTGAACATCTTTACCTCCGATGGGAGCAACGGGACCCGCCGTGTCGGATGTCGGTCTGTGAAAGTCGTAGCCCATGATAAAAATGCCGTCACTATTTTTTGCCAGATTTTCAAGGTCTGAACTCACGCGTTCTTTGACAGGCGAATCGGCAAAAGCGGACACGACCACACCCGAGTTGCCGTATTTTTTGTCGAGTTTTTCATTTGTGTACTTGGTAAATTCAGAAAATTTTACGGCCATTTCTTTTCCTGTATATTCAGCGTATTCAAAATTCAAATTGACGTCGGTAATACCTTTTTCATCAAGCTCGGTGTAAACATTTGTCAAAAAGGTGTCCCAGCATTCCCGGCAATTTAGAAAAGCATCGTTGTTTTCATCGCTGTGAGCTACCAATGTGAGAGCGAAATTCACCCCGAATTTTTTGCTGGCCTGAATAAGCTGCGGAATCTTTTCGTTTTCCTTCCAATTCCGATATCCGGGTTCGGCAATCCATATTCCGTCTGCATCCTCAACGGTTTTTACAAAATTACCTTCGCCGTTTATGTAAATACCGAAATAGGCGATATCGGTCAACCTGTCCAACTCGATAAATTCCATATTTTCCAGATTCCAGTAGGGCAGATATCCGTAAATACGATAAGCCGGCTTTTTCCGTTCTTTAAATAGTGAAAGTATGTCGAATGAGCTTGAGTACGGTGTCAGAGGGTGATTTTTGTAATCCAATTTACTTATATACAGGCTAAAACCGCCCAGTATCGTAACGACAAGGAATAGTACCAGAATTATTTTTATCTCGGATCTCACCTGATAATTTTAAGCGTAAATCTTCAATAAATACAGCCGTTGTTTTCGGTCTAATTACCCATAAATGATAGAATTGGTTTGTGGCTATTCTAAATATTCGTAGGTACAAATTTTGGATCATCCTGCTGTTCTTATTTTCAAGTACGGTGTTAGTTTCGGCACTTGTTTTTTTAAGAGATTACATAGAGTACCGTGCAGAAAAAAAGGCAATAGAAGCGGAACAAAGACAGGTATACGTTGATCGTTTAGGGACGGCGGGGTCTTCGGGCGACTGCGCCGAGGTACAGGAAGTCGAGTATTACACGTACTCAGGTGACGATTCTCTTTGGAAAGAAAACAATAAGTTCGGTATATATATTTATGCGGAAGTAGACGAATTTTTTGACCGAGCCGAAGAACTTGTCAATTCCGGTAAGGGCGATTGGGGTTATGTACTAATCCCTTACAACGTAAAGGACAAAAGTTTCGAAAAATGGAATAACGTTTTTAAAAAACTTAACGACAAACACTTGATCCCGGTCTTTCAACTACACGATATAGATCCGGATGACTACAAAGACCAGACCGAGGAGGCCGCCGCATTTCTGAACAGATTCGTCTGGCCCCTAAGATACAGGTACATTAGCGTTTACAACGAACCTAATGACCGTAAGTTTTGGTACGATAGGGTAGATCCCGAGGAATATGCGAAAATACTGGATTATACAATTGATGTTTTTAAAGAAGAAAACCCGGATTTTTTTATGATGAACGGTGCCTTTAACGTAACAGCTCCGTCCGATGATAATCACATGGATTCTTTAGAGTACATGCGGCGCATGGAAGTTTCGGAGCCCGGTATTTTTAAAAAACTCGATGGTTGGGCTTCGCATTCGTATCCTCAACCTAACTTTTCGGGTGACCCGTACAACGAAGGAAGGTGGAGTATAAAAGCGTACGAAACTGAACTAAGTTATCTTAAGAAGGTACTTAAGATCGGCAAGGACCTGCCCGTCTTTATTACCGAGACAGGCTGGGCCCACGCGGAAGGCACGGATTACAACAGTAATTACCTGCCAGTCGCCACAATTTCGGAATATTTTGAAAAAGCATACGAAGATGTGTGGCTTAAGGATGGGCGCGTCAGGGCAGTGATGCCGTTCACGATAAGATATGATCCTCCTTTTGACCATTTTTCATGGCTTAACGCCGACAATGTTCCTTACGAACATTTTGATGTGATTAGGGATATGAAAAAGGTAGAGGGAAAACCTCCCGCACTTGTCGTAAATAAAATTAAGGTCGGGGGTTGCGGACAATGAGTCTTTCGGTAACGCACAAAAAGATAGCTGCCAACACAATCTACCAATTGATAGGAAAAGTTATAAGTCTATCCATAACGGTTTTAGCTACGGTCATTGTCACGAGAACTTACGGAAGAGAAATTTACGGTCAGTTCAGTTTGATGCAGGCTTGGCCCGCGCTATTCTTTGTAATAGTAGATTTCGGGATTAATGCTATAGCTACCAGGGAAATTTCTAAGGATTGGAGTAAGGCAGGGAAGTATTTCGGGAACATATTGCTTATAAGGGTGATATTTTCTATTGTGCTAATGGCAGTTCTATTTGCGGCATCGAGACTTTTTCCTTACTCGCAGGCCCTTAAGACAGGAATTACTCTGAGCTTGCTGCTTATACTTACCCAGGCTCTTTTTACGTCGACCAACATTATATTTCAGGCGAAATTAAGGTACGATCTCTCGACGATAGGTTATCTGGCCGGTTACGCTCTTATACTTGTGCTTATCTATTTTCTGTCACAGGCAAAAGTAGATGTGATGTGGATCAGTTTCAGTTATGTTGTCGGAGGATTTGTTACATTTGTCGTAAATTATTTTTTCGTCCGGTCTTTAGGTGTGAGACCGGAGTTCGTTATAGACAGGCATGTTTGGGCGTATTTGCTGACGAGTTCTCTTCCGCTTGGTTTGATGTTTGTTTTCAGCCAGATAAATTTTAAAGCTGACTCTTTGCTGCTCTCGGTACTGCCTGTCCCGTCTTTTTTAAATGCATCAAACAACGAGGCTGTAGGTTTATACGCACTTCCGTACAAGATATTTGAAGTTGCACTGGTAATGCCCACTTTTTTTATGAATTCCGTATATCCGGTGATGGTAGTTAATATGTCCGAAGGCAAAGAAAAATTGAAAAAGACTTTAATACAGTCATTGAAATTTTTGGTTGCGGCCGCCTTAGTGTTCTCCGTGTTAGGCTATATATTCTCTCCCCTGGCAGTTAGCATTTTGGGCGGATCTGAGTTTGAGGCTTCAATACCGGTATTGAGAATACTATTATCGGGGCTTGTCCTTTATAGTGTCACCCAGCCTTTGGCCTGGGTTATTGTAACGATGGGGTATCAGAAATATCTTCCCGGAATTTATCTGGTCAGTGGTGTCTTTAACGTGACAATGAATTATATTTTTATACCTGCTTATTCGTTTTATATGTCGGCTGTGATAACCCATCTCTCCGAGCTTTTGATTCTTATCCTTTTAATAATTACTGTCCGGAAAATATGGCGTAAGACCTATGCTGCTTAAATACTTATTCTATATGCTGCTTGGTTCTCTGTCGCTGGGGCAGTTCGCAAGGGTCGGAGATTACTATCTTTTCGATTTGGCCGCAGCAGCCTTTTCCTTTTACGGCACAGTATTCTTTCTGATTAAAAGAAACTTAAAGATCCCCCGCTACTCGATTCTTTTTATTATTTTCTCCTTGTGGGCAGGGGCGTCTCTACTGTTGAATTTTTATCGCTACGACAATGAGGAAGGGATAACTGCGGCATTTTATCTGATAAGATACGCGGTATATCTTTTGTCGGCTTTGGTTACTTATAACATGCTGAGTTCCGGAATTATTGACCGCGGACAGTTGGAGAAGTATCTGACTTTTTCGGCTATTTTTTTAAGTGCGGCGGGACTGGTTCAATTATGGTTACTACCGGATTTCACTATGCTGGACCCTGCACTGGGATGGGATCCTCACAAAAATAGGGTAGCATCGACATTTTTTGACCCCAACTTTCTTGGAGCTTATTTAGTAACGGTACTGACCTTGATCTTAGGAAGTATTTCCGAAGGAAAAAAAGACAAATGCAGATTAGTTTCGGCAGGTGTATTGCTGATTTTCATATTCCTTACATTTTCGAGAAGTGCCTGGGCTATGCTGGCCGTCGTGATCTTTATATTCGGTTTATTCAAACAGCGTAGACTGCTTCTTTTAGGCTTGTTATTGGCATTTTTGGCTTATTTTCTTGTACCCCGAGTGCAGACCAGGTTAGTAGGCATTACCGATCCTGCAGACTCGGCAAGGTTTAGACTGGTTTCGTGGAAAAACGCTATACAGATTTCGCGGGATAATATGCTGACGGGTGTGGGGTTCAACGCCTATAGATATGCTCAAAAAGATTACAATTTTCTTACCGCGGATAATATTTCCTCACGCTCGGGCGCCGGCGCTGACTCAAGTCTCCTGTTTGTTCTGGCTACGACAGGAATATTCGGTGCTTTGACGTTCGTCTCCGCCCTCGCGTTTCCCTTTCTTGATAGTGTAGTTTTTAAAAGAAAGTACGGTCTTGTGATAGCGAGCCTACTACCGGCGTTGATGCTGGAGTCCCTTTTTTTAAATTCGTTATTCTATCCTCAAATTATGTTCGTGTTCTACGCCGTTATTTTTAGCTCGTCTCCTGATATTTAACGTGTATGATCTCTTCGTTCCTGTTTCCGGCCTCATCGGTGGCCTCGATCTTTATTTCCACGTCTCCCGGTTTAACCCCCAAAACGTACTCGAAGGACAGATCCGGTTTTTGAATCACCATTCTGTCGTTTATCTTTAATGTGGCTTTTTCGTTCACCGTTCCTGTGATTGTGATTCTTTTGTCCAGATTTTTAACGGTAGAATCGTCTTTGGGGGAATTTACCTCGATTTTGGGTGCTTCTGTGTCGAGTACGATTGAGAAGGTTTCACCCGCGTCGCTTTCTTCATTTTTTGTGTTCACGGCTTTCGCGAAGATGGTATTCCTTCCTTTTATAAGTTCTATGGAAATAAAATTAAATATCCCGTCGGCCCCTGTGGTGGTCTGGGCAACTTCGGGACCGTTCACGAAAAGCTTAATAATTTCGCCTTCGTTAGCATATCCGGCCAGGTTTATTTTTGTTTCTTTAGTAGCAGTGGGCACATTTGTAAGTGTTGGGGGCCTTATTCTTACTTTCACGGCTTCCTCAGTATCATTTCTGTTTTTTGACAGTAGTCCGAACGCCGAACCGAAAGTCGGGGCAAACACAAACAATGCCAGAATAACGAATACGACTAATCCTATAATTCCCAACATCGTACGTATAAGCTTTTTCGAAAGTTCTTCTTCGCCCATACCGTATTGTTTACTTCTGTACCTTCTTGTTGCCATTTTTGTTAAATTATCTCCTCTGTTATAAAGGTTTTAAGCTCGTCCCTCAGGTCGTCCCTCTGCATAGCGAATTTGAGAGTCGTTTTTAAGTATCTAAGGGGGTCGCCGGTCGTAAGCCATTCTCCTTCAATCGGCTGTGCAATAACGGTTTTTCCTGCCTCCGCTAATCCGTTGAGGATATCGATGAGCCAAAGTTCATCGTCCTTACCTGTGGAGGTGTTAAGTGCCGCCTCTATTACATCATAGGAGAAAACAAAGCGCCCGAACTGAACTTTATTCGATGGTGCCTGTTCCTTTGGAAGTTTTTCAAATCCTTTTTCCATGGTGTATTTGTAAGGGGCGTTTTCTTTGTATTTAATGGTTGCGTATCTGTCCACCTCCGACCACGGCACTTCCTGAACAGCGAGTACTGCCGAAGGACGTTGTTCGTGGTAAACATCTATGAGTTGTTTGGTAACCGGTACGTCGGAGAGGGTTAAGTCGTCGCCGAACATGTAAACAAAAGCTTCGTCGTTATCTATTAATTCTTTGACCGTAATTAACGGGGAGCCGTTACCGTACGGCAAGTGATTTTTCTGGCGGACATAGACGAAGTTGGCCATTTGAGGAATTGACTGGACAATCTCCAGATATTTAAGCTTGCCGTCTTTTTCCAGGGAGTTCTCAAGATCAGACCTGTTATCAAAATAATCTTCCATGATATGGTTCCCGGCTCTGGTGACCAGAATTATTTCTTCTATACCGGAATTAACTGCCTCTTCGACAAGGTAGTGAACAATGGGTTTATCTATGATGGGTAGCATTTCTTTGGGTTGGTTTTTTGTTGCGGGAAGAAATCTTGTACCGTGCCCGGCCGCTGCAATTACGGCCTTAGTTACTTTGGAATATTGTTTCATGGTTACTCAATTTTAGCATAAAAAAAGAGCAGACATTGTCCTACCGGGTGGTGGGTGTCTGCTCTCAACGGCTCGCGTTTACTTGCGTGGTTTACGAGCCATGGTTGGGATGTTGGTTTTTTGTTCTTTTTTAGTCTGGCTCAAGAAACCAACGATTGCAATCAAAAAGGCTGCCCCCAGAATCACGACTGCTACCAAACCGGCAGCGCTACCACCGGGGGAACTCATGAGCTGGTAGGCCTTTTCAATAACGAAAAAAGCGAACGTACCCATGAGCACAACAGTGAGAAAACGAAACATTTTGATACCTCCTAAATTTGGATTAGAGGCTAATTGTACCCTATAGTACATATTTTGTCCAGTCTTAGGGATGTTTAAATGGAGCCGATAACAGGAGTCGAACCTGTGACCTTTCCCTTACGAAGGGACTGCTCTACCAACTGAGCTATACCGGCAATGCGTTAATAATACCATTACAGACGGCTCAAGCCTTAAAAATTATACTACTGGTAAGAAGGTTTAACGTAAAAATGATCGGATGACTCCCTGTTTTAGCCCGTTAATTGACTTGCGTCAGGTCGGATACTACAATACCTAGTAACATGAGCAATAAAAGGGTTACAGGCAAAGTATTGGGTAATCTGGAATCCGAGGTAATGGAAATTATCTGGAGTCTAAAAGGCGAGGCTTCGGTCAAATGTGTGGCCGAAATTTTAAGCAAAAAACGCAAAATCGCATATACAACCGTGATGACCGTCATGGCGAGACTAGCGAGTAAAGGTGTTCTGGTACGACACATGAACGGGCCGAGCTATCTGTATAAACCCAAAGTTACAAAAGACCGATTTATAGCAAAAGCGGCCCACAGTATTTTTTCTTCGGCCGTTTCCAACCTGGGTGATGAAGTGTTAGCTCATTTTATAAAAGAAATCCAAAAGATTAGTCCGAAGAAACGACAGGAGCTTTTGAAGATGCTGAACGAAGACCGAAAGGGTATTTGACGCTTTTCTCGAATTATGAAAAGAATTAATTTAAGTTTTTATGTATTACTTTTATCTTCGTTAAGTGTCGGTCTGGTTCTGACCGCCGTTTTATATAAAGTTTCACCTTTCTTTACTTCAAGAACCCTTTTCCTTTGTCAAAAATTCGTTTCGGGCATGATGACGGAAATTCCCCGTCCGGTGTCTAACTTACTCATTCTGGCTGTAGGGATAGTTGTAGGGACAGGGCTTTTATCTTTCCTAGTGCAACTTATCAAAACCCATATTTTCTTAAAAAAACTACTCGTAAAAAAGATTCCGGTATCCCGGGTGTTAGCAGGAGTCCTGGAAAAATTAAAACTTACAAAGAAAGTAGTTCTGGTTAAGGACGACAACCTGTTTTCTTTTTGTTGCGGTATCTTTTCCCCCTTTATAGTTGTGAGCACCGGTCTTGTGAGATCCCTGACAGTCAAAGAATTAGAGGCAGTTCTGTTACATGAACAATCTCATCTGATAAGCAGGGATCCTGGTAAGGTCCTTCTGGGAAAAACATTTTCCTCTATGTTCTTCTTTCTGCCTATTTTTAGGGAGCTTCATAAAGATACGGAGGCAGTCAATGAACTGTTAGCGGATCAATGGGCGATCAGACACCAGGAAAATTCAACTTTTTTGCGCAGTGCCCTTAAAAAAATATTAGCGGCACCCGAAGTAAATTTGGCAGCTGTTTCCAACGCATCCGGTCCGGACTATTTCGAGATAAGAATCCACCGTCTAGTGGACCCCGGCACAAAACACAAACTCAGGCCTTCACCGGTAAGCTTAGTGACGACCTTTTTGTTTATTTTGGTGGGGTGGTTCTCATTGCAAACTCCGGTCAATGCTTTTCATTCGGATACTATGAACAACAACGCTTATCATTCGGATACTATTTTTTTATGTTCACACGATTGGGCCTGTTCCGAGGAGTGCAGGATTAACATTGAACAGCCCGTGAAATATATACCCGCCGACATGCTCGTGCCCGAAAAGAAATGCGGAAACGATTAGAATGTGTGCCGTTTTTCTATCCGGTTTCCTCTTATTTTCTTATTGACAAAACTCAGGTAGTTCTACTACACTGAGTAGTAGTTCATTTAGAAAGGAGGTATCTTATGACGGAAACTCAGAAATCAGAAACAAATACAACTCCCATTCAGGAAAGCACAGTAATCGTACGTGTCCCCAAACCAAATCTACAGGTTGTGGTGCTGGGACTCATAGCTCTTATCACTCTTTTTCAAACTTTTCAACTGATGCGTATTAGTGCTAAAGCCAGTACGGTATCGGTAAAATCCGCTCCCGCCACTACCACTAATAGCGGAACCGGCACGGGAACCGATTCGGATGTACCGGAGTCAATGGTTGGAGGCTGCTAAGTCGTTACACAGGATTGAAATACTATGAACTGGAAAAGTGTTTTATCAGATGTTGGTTCCGGGGTGAGGAGTAAGAAAGAAGACTTAAATATCACGTGGCCAAAGATAATTTTGAGCATCGGATTTTTGGCCGCTGTTATCGGAGCCCTTGTTTCAACCGAAACCCTTGCAACCATCAATAAAAATATTGCCAAAGCGGAAGAAGAAGCCCGTCCTGCCGAGGTGGCGATAGTTAAGATAATTACCCCCGATTGCCGTTATTGTTTTAATGTCGACTTGGCAGTGAATGATTTTAAAAAGCAAAATGTTAAAGTAGTGGAAGAAAAAACTTTAATTTACGGTTCCCCGGAGGCCGAAGCCTCGATCAGGCAGTTTTCAATTCAAAGAATTCCTACTTATATTGTTTCAGGAGAAATAACCAAAAGTAATATTGAGAGTTTTGTTAAAAGTACCGGAGAAGTTAGAGGAGCCGCCGAAGACACATCGACAAGCAATGCTTTTGTTTTTACCAAGGTCACACCTGTTTATATCGATACCGAAAGTAACCAGGAAATGGGCAAGGTAACGGCAACTATATTGAGCGACCCGTCGTGTACTCAGTGTTTGGACCCTAAATTGACGATAGAGGGTTTTAAAAAGTCCGGAATAAAAATAGTCGACGAAAAAGAGATAGTTTGGAACTCTTCCGAGGGTAGGAAAATTATTGATCAGTTCAAAATTACTAAATTACCCACCTTTATTCTTTCCCCTGAGATAGATATCTACGATAACGTTAGGTCAAACTGGGCTAATATCGGAACAATAGAGCAGGATAAAACTTATGTGGCGAGAAATTTGTTCTTTCCATACAGAGACATAGAGAAGGGCGGAATATTGGGATTGGTCGATTTGGTGTATCTTGTCGATTCAAGCTGCGGCGATTGTTACAAGGTCGACACCGTCCAGAAACCCATTCTTGAACAGGGATATGGCGTTCGTTTTCGTTCTGAAAGGACAGTTGACGTTTTATCCGAAGAGGGACAACGTTTGACGAATAGATACAAAATTACTAAACTTCCCACAATACTGTTATCACCCGATGTAGCTCAGTACACAAATCTGCAAAAAATCTGGAACGGTGTCGGAACGATTGAACAGGACGGTTGGTATGTATTCAGGGAGATGCAGCAATTGGGCGGAGCTGTTTACAAAGATTTGGCAACCAATCAGACGGTCGGAAAGACGCCTGCAGTATCCGGCACGGGGGGAGCACAATAATAATTATGAACTCATTATTAGCACCATTAAAAATTATTTTCAGAGAGTCTTTTTACAGGCACGTAGCTTTCTTCACGATCCTGGCATTCGGTTACCTTTCCTATTGGCTATTTTACAAGAGCACAACTTTCGAAACCTACCTGTTAAATATGAAGACCGGGGATTTTGGAGAGTTCAGTGTTGCATACGGCGTTACTTACATATCTACAACAATTTTGACAATTATTTTATCCGGGATAAGCGTGGCTACAGTTTTTTGGCTTTACCGTCATTCCAAGTTGAGTCAGATCAGGAATATCGGCGCAAATCTTGGGGGGCTAATCGCAGCCTTTTTCGGTACAGGCTGTCCCGTATGCGGAGCGTTCTTATTGTCAGCGATCGGTGTAACAGGAGGACTGGCCGTATTTCCCTTACAAGGACTGGAACTTAAATTTTTAAGTTTGGGTCTTATCGCAGGGTCATTATTTTACGGTGTTAAGAAGGTACACGAAATGATTCACTGCGACGATTGTAATGATATCTCACACGACCGCAAAAGCCGCACAAGTGAAAAAAAAGGCCGCAGGTTTTTTATTTTGCCGCTAAGAGACACTCTTATATACACTCTGGCAGGACTTTTCCTTGTCAACCAATTTTTAATTGCGCAGGTTTCTGCGGCTATGGGTATGGTTGCTAATAAGGGATTAGTAGCCCAGCTTTTGGGCATACAAACCAGGTCTACCTACACCATAATTGCTCCCAAAATAAATCCCGACAAAAAGACCACTTCGCTTGCCGAATGGCCGACAATCACTGAAGTTCCGGCCAATCCGAATAGTGGAAACGCACTCGCCGATGCCAAGGTAGTAATGATTGCGACCGGTCAGCCTTTTTATGCCCCAGAAAATGTCTCGTTTGATGACCCGATTAATGCCCAAAAGAAATGGGGGGCATTTGAAAAATCCATAAAACTGTCAACGGAACAGGAAGCAAGATACCAAAGACTTATCGGTACTATGATGACCTGCAGCTACTGTTGCGGCGGCCCTAAAAATGTAACTATGAATAAAAACTGCGGATGTGCTCACGCAAAAGCCGTGAGAGGATTTTACCGCTACATGATCCAGAATTACGGCGACAAATACTCTGATGAACAATTGGTAGGCGAGTCACATCGATGGTACGCCTTGTGGTACCCGAAAGGAATGCTTGAAGATTATTTGCTGGCTACCGGTAACGAAAGTGCATTACCTCACACGTCACACGGAGGTGCAGGTTCAGACGGAAGGCACGGAATCGCGAAATGATCAATTTCATCGATTACCTCGATTTTTTCATATTTATAGGCGGAACTGTAATACTCGTAGGTATACTTTATTTTTTCTTCCGTGATTCCTTAAAGGATATTTTTATTTCGGAGGATGACATAGCGGAGCCTGAAATTTCAAAACGTTCGCCCGTTGTGGAAATATTATTTTCCGAAGACCGTAAAAATAATCCGTCATCGGCTTTGATTAAAAAGATAGGGGCGGTTTTTATAGCTATTATTATCGGCGGTTTTGTGCTGAACCAGTTCCTGATGTGGAAAATGACCTCTTCCGCTATTTCGGAAAGGCCTTTCGATATAAATATTAGTATTTCTAAAAAATGAGAAAAATATGACAACAGAAACCAAGGTTTTAATAAGTGTCGCGATAGTTACAGTCGCTCTCCTCGGAGGGGGTGTGTGGTTTATGAGTAATCAGACTGCCGGAGAACAGGCTAAACTAAGTCGACCGTTAATGGGCGAAACCACCCCGGATCAGGGAGCCGCGCACATACCGGAAGGTACAACGGCGGAATACAGCACGAATCCTCCGACAACCGGTCCGCACTACGGAAAGTCCCAGTCCGCTGGTATTTACGATATGCCGATACCGGATGGAAACCTTTTACATAGCATGGAACATGGGGCGGTCATAATTTGGTATAAAGCAGCCAATGGGTCAGAGGACGGAGGCTTATCCGGTCAGGATATTGAGCGGCTAAAACAGATTTTCAGCTCGGTTGCCGTTAATAAGAAAATCATGGTGCCGAGGGAAAACCTTGATGTTCCGGTAGCTCTAACCTCCTGGGGTAGATTACTTAAGCTTCAGACAATCGATGAAATCCAAATCAAAGCTTTTATGGAGACGAATGAAGACAGGGGTCTTGAAAAAGCGCCGCTCTAGAATTTGGACCTTCTTTAATTCCGTTTCCATGAAAGAGCTGCAGCACTTTTATGTGGGCAGTAAAGCTCCACAACATAAGGAATTTAGAAGTTTCAAACTTGTACTACACATTGTAGTATCTTTTGTGCTATAGTTAACTGAAATGGGTGAATTAATTGTAAGTAAAGACATTTTGAAGAAGGCGTCATTAAAAGGAGCCATTTCTTTTACCGTTCTCTTGTCGGTGTACTTCCTGATTCTAACGCTAGTTTCGGGATGGAACTTTGCCTGGGTGCAGTTTACGCAGTTTTGGTATTACATCCTGACTCTCGCTTTAGGATTTGGTATACAATTTACCCTTTACAGCTACCTTAGAGATGTTGTGAAACAAGCTTCTACAGGACAAGTTTTGGCTACAACAGGGGCAACGTCGACGGCAGCCATGATATCCTGCTGTGCTCACTACTTAACCAACATCCTGCCCGTTTTGGGGGTAACAGGAATTATTACTTTTATTGGCCAGTACCAGGTTCAATTTTTCTGGGCCGGATTATTTTTTAATCTTCTTGGGATACTTTACATCGGAAATAAAGTTTTGAAAGTTTCGGGACGAATATGAAGAAAACTACAGTTATTTTTATCGTTATATTAATAGTTATTTTGGTTATCGTGCTTAAAAATAGTCTTACCGTAAATATAGGCCCTAAAGATATAGGTACGCCTGCCGGCACAAACGGTTCTTTCCAAAACACAAATAGCAACAACGGCTTGGAAACAAAAGAAAGTAACGACGGTCCGGTATCCGTCACCGTTACGCCTCTTGATGTAGGGGATAACGCATCCCTATGGAGTTTTGACATCGCGCTAAACACTCATTCTGAGGAGATTGGAGAAGATCTGACTGTTGTGTCCGTGCTTATAGATGACGGAGGAAAGACATACAGACCTATATCGTGGGAAGGTTCAGCTCCGGGAGGCCACCATCGTAGCGGTGTTCTAAAATTTAGTGCTATATCACCCAGACCTAATACTCTGGAGTTAAAAATAAACAATGTCGGCGGAATTTCCGAAAGGAGCTTTAAGTGGGAGCTTTAAAAAGTTTATGAGTGAAAAGAAAGTCATTGTAATAGTTTCCGTAATCACGATAGCTTTGCTCATAGTGCCTACCTTTCTAATTGGCGGCAATAAAGGTGACAACTCTTCTAAAACTTCGACGGAGGCCGCATCTCTTAACGAGTTAGTTGGAAGATCTGCGGCTGATTTTACCCTGGAAAGTTATAATGGCGACAAAACAACTCTGAGTAGTCTTAAAGGTAAAAACGTAATCCTCTTTTTTAATGAAGGTCTCATGTGCTATCCGGCTTGTTGGGATCAGATTGCCGCTTTCGGGAAGGACACCGAATTTGCAGATAAAAATACGGTGGTATTAACTATTGTGACCGATTCAAAAAAAGATTGGGAAGGTGCAGTTGAAAAAATGCCGGAGCTTACCGGGGCAATTGTCTTACTCGATACTAACCGAAAGGTATCCGTTTCGTATAAAATGCTATCGCTTCCTTCCTCGATGCATAGAGGCCAGACTCCGGGGCATACTTATGTAGTTATTGATGCCGAGGGTATTGTTCGCTATGTTAAAGATGATGTTCAAATGGCTGTCAGAAATCAGGAGTTACTGGCGGAGATAGGAAAACTATAATCTATGGAACTTTTAATTAGTGCATCATTTATAGCATCGTTCTTTGCGGGAATCGCAGCACTTTTTGCCCCCTGCTGTATCACTGTTCTCCTGCCGACTTATTTCGCTTCCATTTTTAAGCAGAAATCTACCGTGTTTTTGATGACCTTTGTTTATTTTCTCGGTATCCTGTCGATCTTTCTTCCTATCGGTCTCGGAGTTTCATTTCTCACCCAGCTTTTCAGCCAATACCATGACACCATTTTCCTCATCGGCGGAATATTTTTGATATTTCTGGGGATGACTTTACTTCTCGGACAACAAATGTCTTTACCTTTCAGCGTCCACCCGAAATTAAAAGGGCAGGATTTTGTGTCGGTTTATGTCTTAGGTGTATTTTCAGCCGTCGCAACCACCTGCTGCGCCCCCGTACTAGCAGGAGTCCTGACTTTGTCGGCGCTTCCCGGATCGGTGTTCTTAGGCGGAGTTTATACTCTTGCTTATGTACTGGGCATGGTCCTGCCTCTTTTCATTATCGCCTTTACTTTAGACAAGGTCGATTTTACTCAGAAGTTCGTTGCCTTTAGAAAGAGAATCTCTTACTCTGTGCTCGGTCAAAAGGTAAGTCTGACTTTTGCTAATCTATTCTCCGGGCTAATGTTCCTGGTTCTGGGCATTGTTATAATTTACCTTGCCAAGACAAGCCAGCTGACATCCCACTCCTCATACCAGGTTTCGTTGAATATATACCTGACAAAATTTATTAACGGGATAGGACGGTTTACGCAGGTTATTCCCGAGGCAGGATGGGCTGCCATTTTCATCCTTGTCACACTGTTCGTTACTTTTACTGCCATCAGACAATTTATAAATTTAAAGAAAAGGAAGTGATTTTGAATGAATAAAAACGGACTTATTGCAACTTTGGGCACCGGGCTGATTTTGGGTTTAGTTATACTTATAAGCAATTTTAATATTCGGATAGATGTAAATAGTAACGATGGCCGGGAGCCTATCGGCAGACAGATGACACCGCAGGCACAGGATGACTCTATGGCGGGTCATCACGGAGGTGGCACACCGGCCGACGCCACTCTTTTTAACGACTTGGTCGGTAAAACGGCGCCTGACTTTACGTTGGAAAGCTACGATGGAAAAAAGATAACTCTTAGTGAGCTGAAGGGTCAGAACGTCATTCTTTTCTTTAATGAGGGCCTCATGTGCTACCCGGCCTGCTGGAACCAGATTTCTGCTTTCGGCAAGGATACTGCATTGCAAAGTAAGGCTGTGGTACTAAACATCACGGTCGACCCCAAAAATAACTGGAAACAGGCCGTAAATAAAATGCCTGAACTTGCCGGTGCCACGGTACTTTTTGACAGCAGTAGGGAAGTCTCTAAGAAATACGGAGTTTTAACTCTGCCGTCATCAATGCACAAAGGTCAATTTCCGGGGCACAGCTATGTAATAATAGACAAAGAAGGAACAGTTAAATTTATCAGGGACGATGTTTCTATGGCGGTAAGAAATGATGAGCTATCTGCGGAACTGGACAAGTTGTAATTTATAAGGAGGTGAAACTATGGGTATTTTTAATAACGTACAAAGTATCTTTAAAAAGACCGGTAGTGCAGTAAACTACGTTAAAGACCCGATCTGCGGTATGAAGGTTAATCTGGATAAGGCAGAATTCAAAAGTACATATGAAGGCAAAGAATATGGTTTCTGTTCTGCAAGCTGTAAGGTTGAGTTTGACAGTAATCCCGACCAGTATGCGCTTGCAGGCCGTTAAATATTTTCGACCGTACGGATTTTGTTAATTCCATATTTGTTTATTGACAGTAGTTGTGCAGACTGATATATTATTGAAGTATTTCGATATTTCAATAAACTATGTCAAAGAATACCTTAAAAGTTTTTAAAGCATTGGCAAACAGAACCAGGATAAAAATACTCAAAAAGCTGGTAGATGACGAGGAACTGTCCTGTCAGGAACTGATGAAACATTTTCCATTATCACAGCCCACTCTTTCACACCACTTCGGCAAATTAATAGAAGGCGGAATTTTACGTGTAAAGAAGGACGGTGTCAGCCACTATTATAGTGTCAATAAAACCTATCTTGCAGGCCTCGGCGTGGATATCGAAAAGATAACAAAGTTGTAATTTAAATTGGAGGTAAAAATATGGAAAGTAATAATGAATTTGGAAATTTAAGCGCGAACGACAGGCTAGAAAGAACAGTTGCGGCGTTGCAGCAGAGCGGATTTACGGTGGAGACAGTAGAGACAGGTAGTGAAGCGAAAGAAAAAGTTTTGAGTATTCTTCCCGAAAAAGCAGAGGTTTTTACCATGGCATCTCAAACACTGGAACAAGTAGGTTTATCGGATGCTATCAACACTTCAGGCAAATATGATTCTGTCCGAAATAAGCTCAACGCGATGGACAGGAATACGGAAGGTCGGGAGATGGCCAGGCTGGGAGCTGCCCCGGACTGGGTAGTTTCTTCGGTGCACGCAGTTACGGAAGACGGTCACCTATTAATTGCTTCTAATACAGGTAGCCAACTTTCAGCAGAAGCTTACTCCGGCGGTAAAGTGATTTTTGTGGCAGGTACCCAAAAAATTGTTAAGGATAACGCCGAAGGTTTAAGGAGAATCTACGAATATGTTCTCCCGCTGGAAGATGTACGGGCTCAAAAAGCTTATGGCATGCATAGCAACGTATCAAAGATTTTGATTATAAATAAGGAAATAGTGCCGGAAAGAATAATTGTTATTTTGGTTAAGGAGAAGCTGGGGTTTTAACGGAACGCATTGTTTTTGTTTGCGATGTTTTTCGCTCCGCCATTCTCATCCCTTACACCCTATAAATTTGCCCACCAACCCTACGGGCTGTTGGTCAAATTTCTGGAGCGGGTGACGGGATTCGAACCCGCGACCTTTTCCTTGGGAAGGAAACGCCATACCACTAGGCCACACCCGCGTGTCAAAGAGATTATAGCAACAGAGTGCGATAAAAAACACCCTCAGCTATAAGGGTGTTCTTAAATTCAGGAAGGTAAAAAATTAGGGAAGAACCAAAACCTGCCCCGGAATAATCAAAGCCTGTTGTCCGTTAAGCAAAAAACCTATATCCGATTCGTTCGCGTCCAGTATTTTCGTCCACTGAGTACCGTCGCCGTAAGCACCCTCAGCAATTTCCCATAAAGTATCTCCCGATTTAACGGTGTAGGTCGCCCCCCGTATATCGCCTTCCCGGTAATCTGTGGCAACCCACTCGGCTTTAATAAGGCCCTCGGCACCGCTCTTGGAAATAGTCCCTGCGACCGTGGGAGGTAAATTTTTGTCTGACGCTCCGCTCCCGTTCAGATCACCTTCAGTTTCTTCGCCTTCTGTATCTACACCTTCGTTTTGAAAAACAATCTCTTCCTGAGTCTTACTTATCTCTTGAGAGCTTTTGCTGAAATAATTATAAGCTGCGAAAACCAATGCCACGATAAACAAACCCCCTATAATCAATGCTAATCCGTCTCTTTCGCCGGTATTTTCCTTCGTGTTTGCTGACATTTATGAACCTCCTTCATACGGGGGCAGAAAATATATCTATACAATGGCGGGATCGACGGGACTCGAACCCGCGGCCTCCGCAGTGACAGTGCGGCGCTCTAACCGACTGAGCTACGACCCCATAATGCTGGTGTTATACTAGCAATTTGTTGTTATATGGTCAATAAAATGCCTTTTTAAAGGACGGTTTGTGTTTTTGTTAAAATGCCGACTTAGTGCTAGAATTGTCGAAAATCTTATGTCGAGGAGGGATACTATGCCTAAAGTTACACTGAAGGAATTTGTTCGTCAGATGCGTGCGCAGAGCATACGGCAGATTAGCGTAGAAAGCTGTTCGGACACGCCCGGCGGTATTCACACACCCTCACGGGTCGAGGAGTATTCAATCGAGGACGATTCAATCAAAAATCTATCCTCGGAAATGATGGAAGAGATTTATGAGGGTATGCGGTTTCGCCGCTCTCAGGTTAGTCTTGTCCGTCAGGTCGGTGGCACCCTCGAAGTAAAGGTGGGATAATCTGAATCCGATTCTCCCCGCTTAAGCGGCTCTCTGTTGTTTTTTATAGAACAATAACGGGAGCCGCTTTTTTACCTCCTTCACGGAACTTTGCTATTATTTACATATGAACGCCAACCGCATTTCCAATAAAGAAGTCGTTTCAATGATGAAGGAAGTGTTGGCGGCAATGGATGTTAAGAATTTCAACGTTTTCAGAGTGAGAGCTTATCAAAACGCCATCGCAATCCTCGATAATCTGACGGTCTCAATTTACGACTTATGGGAAAACGGCAGGTTGAAGGAAATTCCGGGGGTAGGTGTAAGCATCTACGCCCATTTAAATGAACTATTTTCAACAGGAAAAGTTAAAGAATTCGAGGCAATCAAAAAAGATCTTCCCGAGGGAATGTTTGCTCTTATCGGCATCCGCGGAATCGGTGCAAGAAAAGCATTTAAACTTGCTACCGCTTTCAAAATAAAAACGCGTGAGAGGGCGGTTGAAAGAATTAAAGAACACGCAGAAAAAGGCGAGGTACGAGAGCTTGAGGGTTTCGGCGAAAAATCAGAAAAGGACATACTCGAATCTATCGGTCAGTTCAAGATGACCAAGAACGAGAAACAGCGCGTACTCTACTCAAAAGCCGAAGAAACCGTGGGAAGAATTTACGATTATATGAAGGAACTGGACACCACCGGTCACATTGAGGCGGCAGGCTCTTTCCGCAGGAAGAACGCCACAATCGGGGATCTGGATATTCCCGTTGCTACCGTCGATCCCGACAAAACGATAAAGCACTTTTTACAGTTTCCTGAAATAGCGGAGACTTTGGTAAAAGGCGACAAAAAATGCAGTGTCGTCCTTAAAAATGATTTGCAGGTAGACCTAAGAGTTTCTACTCCCGAGGCGTACGGTGCTATGTTGCAGTACTTCACAGGTTCCAAACAGCACAACATCCTCCTACGCAACTTTGCCCTTTCCAAAAATATGTCTTTGTCCGAATACGGGATAAAAAAGGGAAGTGACACCCATGAGTTTCCCGATGAACCATCCTTTTATAAATTTTTAGGACTGCCTTATATCGAACCCGAGCTTAGGAACGGTTCCAACGAGATCGAGGCTGCGATAGAAGATAAACTTCCCGAACTTATCACACTAAAAGACATTAAAGGAGAAGTACACACACATACGACTGATTCGGACGGAGTGAGTACTTTGGAAGAGATGGTTGAGGCAGCTATCGCATTAGGTTATGAGTATCTGGGAATTTCCGATCACGCTCCCAGTGTTACATCGCGCGGATACAAAGAAGTATCGGACATTATAAAAAAGAAGCGGGCGGCGATAAATAAAATAAACGAAAAACAGAATTTTATTAAAATCTTTTTCGGGTACGAAGTTAATATTCTGGCCGACGCAACGTTGGGACTGCCCGACGATGTGTTATCGGAATTGGACTATGTTGTTGCATCTATCCACACTTCTTTTAACCAGGATCGGGAGCAGGTAACCGACAGACTTCTAGCGGCAATAGAAAATCCGTACGTGAATATTATTGGTCACCCCTCGGGAAGGTTGCTAAACCAACGAGATCCGGTAGATCCTGCCTGGGACAAAGTGTTTTTAGCCGCCCGTGACAACAATAAAATACTCGAAATAAATTCACAGCCCGACCGTTTAGATCTTACCGACGACCTGGTAAAGGAGGCAATAAGCTGGAAGGTAAAGATGGTTATAAGCAGCGATGCCCACGCAACAGACCAGTTTTCGTACATGAGATATGGGATATTTAACGCCCGCCGGGGCTGGGCCGAAAAGAAAAATATTATGAATACGCTCGGTTTTACTGACTTTATACGGGAAGCAGGAATACGTTTGAAGTGAATTCCTTGGAAAAAGATATATAATAGCTTTAGTAATTTTGTTACCTAAGGAGGTGCACCATGGAGATACTATTAGTTATCGTTGCGTTAGCCGCAATATTTTTAATCTCGATCTATAACTCTCTTGTAACATTGAAAGTTAAGATTAAGGAAGCCTGGAGCCAGATAGACGTACAGCTTAAAAGAAGGATCGACCTTATACCTAATTTGGTAGAGTCGGTTAAAGGTTACGCCGCTCACGAAAAAGAAGTGTTCGAAAATGTTACCAAAGCCCGCGCGGCCTTGATGACAGCAGGAGACGCGAAGGCTGCCGGAGAAGCTGATATGCAGTTAACTTCAGCTTTGAAAAGCCTTTTTGCCGTTGCTGAAGCCTATCCGGAACTAAAAGCCCAGGAAGGTTTTATAAACTTGCAGAAGGAACTTTCCGATACAGAAGATAAGGTCGCTTACTCCAGACAATTCTTTAACAGTGTCGTAAGACAATACAACGAGAAGATTGTTGCCTTCCCTTCAAACCTGATCGCCGGAATGTTCGGATTCAAGCAAGAAGCGTTCTTTGAAGCAGAAGCGCAGGACAGAGAACCGGTTAAAGTTCAGTTCTAATGGACAAGCACTCGTTAAAGATAAAGATTGCCGTTCTGGCTTATTTCGAAAAAGACGGCAAGGTTCTTTTACAGAAACGAAAGAACACCGGCTGGCGGGATGGTTGGTATGGGTTAGTAGCAGGGCATGTCGATGAAGGCGAACCTTACAAATTTGCACTGTGCCGCGAAATTAAAGAGGAAGCCGGGGTTGATGTTCTGGAAGCCGATTTGGAGTTCGGGCACTTTTTATCAATTCCGTCCAAGATCTCTGACTGCGACCGGCAGTTTTTCTACTTCATAGTTAAAAAGTGGAAAGGCACGCCGACAAATACAGAACCCGAAAAATGTGACGGGATCGAGTGGTTCGATAAGAATTCATTACCGGAAAATTTGATACCTGTAGTGAAATACGGAATGGACAAAATGCTTACCGGAGAAAAATACAGCGAGTTTGGTTGGGAAGAAGGATACACAGAACGATCATGAACATGTATCAGCATATAAATCAAAATAAGAGGGACACAGTCATTATTGTTGCCCTGTTTATTACCGTAGTTACGGCCATAGGATGGTTTGTGGGCGAATATTTTTATGAAGGGTCCGGCGTGACATTTTTAGGCGGCGCTCTTATTTTCTCGGGAATTTCCGGACTTATTTCTTATTACAATTCAGACAAAATAGTTTTGGGGATTTCCGGTGCCAAAGAAGTTATGTTTGAAGACAGTCCGGATCTTCACAAACTGGTAGAAAACATGAGTATAGCTTCAGGTATTCCCAAGCCAAGAATTTATATCATTCAGGACTCGTCTATGAACGCATTTGCAACCGGACGCGATCCCGAACATTCCGTCATTTGTTTTACAACCGGAATTGTTCAGCGGCTTGAAAAAAGAGAACTCGAGGGGGTAATCGCACACGAAATGTCCCACATCGGAAATTATGATATACGACTTATGTCTATCGTGAGTATTTTAGTCGGAACCGTCATGCTTTTGTCTGATTGGTTCACAAGAGGGGTATTTTACGGAGGTTCGAGGAAAAGAAGTTCCGACTCGAACTCGGGCGGCAGTCTATTTTTCGTGATAGGTATGGTTTTACTTATATTAAGTCCGATAATTGCCACCTTGATAAAACTTGCTATTAGCAGGAACAGGGAATTTTTAGCTGACGCCACAGCTGTTTCTATCACCCGACATCCGAAAGGGCTGGCGGATGCTCTTATGAAGCTGGGCGCCGATCAGGAAGTTTTAGAAGCAGCGAACGGTGCTACAGCCCATCTTTACATCGTAAGTCCGGTGAAAACTTTGGGAAAAGCAGTGGAAGGTCTTTTTTCCACGCACCCGCCTATCGAAGAACGCATAAACCGTCTCCTGCAGATGTAAACGCCCAAAAACCTTTTAATATCCACGAAAATGCTTTAATATAAACAATATGGACAGCAGGAAAATAACAATCGAAGAGGTCAAAAAAATCGCTCAAATGTCTAAACTTAATATTGAAGGCGATGAAGAAAAGTTTTCACAACTGTTATCACAAACCCTGGATTACATAAAAATATTAGACGAACTTGATACTTCCGAAGTTAGTGAGACATTCCAAGTTACGGGTTTAACAAATGTTTATCAGGACGGTTCACAAAAAGTAACACTTTCGCGCGAAGACGCACTAAAAAATGTAAAGGAAACGGCACGAAATCTCGTGGTTACCAAAGGAGTTTTCGATCGTGAGTAAACTTAATGAACTTACAGTTTTAGAAGCGCTCGAAGGTTTGAAAAAGAAAGAATTTACTTCCGTAGAATTGGTAAAGGCCTGTTTATCCCAAATTGAAAAATACGATTCTAAAATTAAGGCCTTTTTGAGAGTTACCCCTGAGATTGCATTAAAAAGAGCCGAAGAAGCCGACAAAGAGATTTCTACCAAAGGTGTCGAGGCCTTTATAAACAAACCTTTGTTAGGTATTCCGTATGCGGCGAAAGATAATTATTCAACAAAAGGTGTGGAAACTACCGCGTCCTCAAAAGTTTTGGAAGGTTATGTTCCTCCGTTTGACGCTACGGCCATTAAAAGGCTGGACGAGGCAGGAGCGATTTTGCTGGGAAAAACTAACTTGGATGCTTTTGCCCACGGATCTTCTACTGAAACTTCGGACTTCGGAACGACCTTTAATCCGTGGGACCTGACTAAGGTTCCGGGCGGCTCCTCAGGGGGCTCAGCGGCCGCTGTAGCGTCTCACATGGTGTTATTTGCAACCGGAAGTGAGACAGGGGGAAGTACAAGAGGTCCCGCGTCCTGGTGCGGTGTTACGGGCGTAAAACCCTCTTACGGCAGGGTGAGCAGGTATGGAATTGTAGCCATGGCTTCTTCTACCGATTCTCCTGGTCCGTTAACTAAAACAGCCGAAGATGCCGCGGTAGTTTTAAGAGTTATGGCGGGAAAAGATCCGCTTGACGCAACATCCTTACAAACAGAAGTGCCCGATTATTTAGCCGAAGGGAAGTCTTTTAGCATGAAGGGAATAAAAATCGGAAGGCCGGTGTCCTACTTTGAAATGGAGCTTGAAGAGGGAACAAGGAAAAAAGTTGATGAGGCGGTTGAGGTTTTCAGAAGTTTGGGAGCCGAGATTATTGATGTCGACATGCTGAGTCCGAAATATTCTATTGCCGTTTACACAATTCTGCAAAGATCCGAAGTTTCTTCTAATTTGGCTAGACTCGACGGAATAAGATACGGAAACGACCGCAACTCTTTCGGATTTGAAGCTAAGAAAAGAATTATGCTGGGTGCTTACACTTTAAGCTCGGGATACTACGATGCTTACTACGCGAAAGCACAAAAAGTACGGACATTAATTAAGCAAAGTTTTGATGCTGCGTTTGAAAAAGTCGATTTGCTGGTTGCTCCTTCCATGCCGTGTGTCGCTTTGAATGTAGGCGAAAGCTCTAACTCTCCGATGTTCGGAGAAATGATGGATGTTTTGAACGAGCCAAGCTGTATTGCGGGAGTACCGGGAATTAGCGTGCCGTGCGGGTTATACAACGGTTTACCCGTCGGTGTCCAAATAATGAGCAAAATTAACGAAGAGTCGAAAATATTCGGGGCGCTATTTAATTATCAGGGGGCGACGGGCTTTCATCTGGAAAAACCGGCGTTAATCAAGGAATAATATGGGATTTTTTGATTTTATATTCGGTTCAGGAACAGGATCAGCCTACGGAAGCGTGAGCCAGGAAACCGTGAGAAAAATAACATCTGACTGGGAAAACGTAAGTGTGTTACTTAAACAAAAAGGTCCTTCGCAGTTAAAACAGGCATTAATCACAGCTGATAAATCTTTGGACGCTGTTTTAAAAGAAATAGTTCCCGGAGAGACAATGGGGGAACGTCTGAAAAACGCCGTTGAGAAATTTGACAGGCCTACTTACAACAGAATTTGGGAGGCCCATAAATTAAGAAATAGCTTGGTACACGAGGCAGGGTTCGAGCCGGCATATTTTATGATTACCGAAGCAGTCGCTAATTTAAAAGAGGCTTTATACAAATTGGGAGTTAATGTTTAAAAAATGAACGAAGAATTATTAGGAAAATACAAACTTGTCGTGGGGATGGAAGTTCACATCCAACCTAAAACGGGACAGAAAATGTTTTGCGGATGTGACGCTAATATATGGGGCGCCGAGCCTAATACCCGCACCTGTCCTACATGCCTGGGATTACCGGGCGCCTTACCCGTTCCTAATTTAGAAGGAGTTAAAAAGGCGCAACTACTGGGTTTAGCCTTAAACTGCAACTTAAACACCGATTCGAGATTTGACAGAAAACACTATTTTTACCCCGACCTTCCGAAAGGTTACCAAATTAGTCAGTACAAACAACCTTTGTGCGAAAACGGCTCGCTTCTTTTGGAAAGCGGCAATACAGCTGATATAGAAAGAGTTCATCTCGAAGAGGACGTTGCTAAGTCTTTTCACGAAGGCGGTAAAACACTGGTGGATTTTAATAAGTCCGGACTTCCTTTAATAGAAGTAGTGACGAGACCGTGTTTCCGCTCCATTGAAGACGCTGTCGATTACTGTAAAAAACTGCAGGTAATTTGCAGGTACTTAGGAATAAGCGAAGCCGACATGGAAAAAGGACAGATGAGACTCGAAGCCAATATTTCACTTCGTACAGCCGAGATGGAAGCAAAAAACGAACTGTCCCCTTACAAAGTAGAAGTCAAGAATATAAACTCGTTCAAATACATGGAAAAAGCTGTTCGAGCAGAGATTGTGAGACAGCGCGAAATTTTGGAAAAAGGCGAAATGCCGAAACAGGAAAACAGGGGATACGACGAATTCAAAAATATTACTGTCGCGCAACGAGATAAAGAAGAAGCTTCGGATTACAGATACTTTCCCGAACCCGATATTCCGCCGATGGTTTTTGATGAGAAATATATTACTGAGTTGAGGGCGGTTGAAGGCAGTTTGCCTCAGATACTACGAAAAGAAATGGAAGATAAGGGCGTCACAAAAGAGCAGAGCAGGATTTTGGTGGAAGTGATGGGGTTTCCGGCTGTGGAAAAATTTGAAAAGCTTGTAGACGGGGGTTTGGGTGCTTCTAAAGCGGCTACAGTTTTGATTAATAGAAAAGATCTTTTTGAACTGGACGCCGGAGAAATTTTAGAAAAATTAAAGGGCGAGAGTGACAAAGTTTCAGATACGGGGGAAATAAAAAAGGTTGTCGAAGCAGTTTTGGAAAAGAACCCATCCGCTGTTTCGGATTTTAAAAACGGAAAAGAAAGCGCCGTACAGTTTTTGTTAGGCAACGTTATGAAGGAAATGAGGGGTAAGGCAGATCCGGTTATTGCATCGGATTTGATAAAAGAATTCCTTACAAGGTGATAAACATTTCGGCGGTTACCCAAAAAAGAGGCCGCACTGTTGGAATAGTCCCAATAATGCGGCCACGCGACTAGTTAACAATCAAATCTCTTGCGATGGAAAACGCGAGTACAAAGGAAACGACCGAAACGCTGAAATCAAGAAGGTTTCTGCCGTTTTTGAGCCGTTCAGTTCCAATCGCAGCCAGAATCCCGATGATTACTAACGAAACGTACCGCAGCGTTATCTCATCGAAAATAACGCGTTTTACTAAAAGCAACGCTCCCCATGCCAACAGAATTAGCACCCCAAGAGCTTTTAGCCAGTGCTTCTCAATCATTTTCTCCTCCTTTTGAATGCCAGCATCTTATCACACTATGGGTCCTGGGACAACATTGAAATATCACTCAATTATAGTGTTTCTTCAAGTGGTATCATATACGGGATGGAACTAAAATTTGACCCGGCAAACCCTACATACGACTACATCACAAAAACTGATCAGGCAAACGAGGCTCTCGAAATTTTGGAAAAAGTAAAAGTGGTCGGAGTAGACATTGAAAGCACGGGTCTTGATCCTTACACCTCAACTTTGCTGCTTGTACAAATCGGTACCGAAGATAAAAGTTATATTTTCGACGCACGAGCTCTTGAACTAAAAAATTTCACACGTTTTAAAGAATTTCTGGAAAATCCAAAGATACTTAAAATTTTCCACAACGGTAAGTTCGACTACAAACACATCAAAATTCACATTGGTGCTGCGCCCACAAATTTATACGACACAATGCTTGCAGAAGTCATTTTAAACGCAGGGCTCGGGCGTGGTTACTATTCCTTAAAAGACCTTACCAAAAAATATACCGGGCTGGATTTGAAAAAGGATGTGCGGGAAACGTTTGAAGGCGTGACGAATAAAACAAAAATTAATGTTGAACAATTGAAATACTCCGCATTGGACACCTTGATATTATTTCCGGTTTTCAATGAGCAGCTTGTCAAAATAAAAAGCGAAAATCTATTAAATGTCGCCAAACTTGAGTTTGCTGCAACCCGCGCTGTAGGCGAAATGGAGCTGAAAGGCATTTATATTGATGAGAAAAAGTGGCGGGACATTATGGTGCATCTATCTGAGAGAAGAAACGCTTTAGCTAAAGAATTTCAGGAGGCCATAAGGCCTTATTACTCCAACAACATGATTGATCTTTTCGGAAATCACGCAGATACAATAAATATAAACAGCCAGCAGCAGTTGATGGACCTGTTCAATAACAAGTTGAATTTAAATCTGCCGTCCACGGGCGATGCGTTGCTTGCTTTGCATAATGAACCTATTGTTAAGCTACTAAGAAATTACAGAGGCTACGAAAAACTATTGTCGGCGTTCGGGGACTCGCTGTTATCAAAAATAAATCCCGTTACAAAAAGACTTCACCCGGAATTCAACCAGCTCGGTACAGCAACAGGAAGGTTCTCCTGTAATAATCCTAATCTCCAGCAAATTCCGAGAAACTCAGAAGAAGCTCCTTTTAGAACCTGTTTCAATCCTGAGCCCGGTTATAAATTAGTTACGGCGGATTACTCTTCATTTGAAATGAGAATTCTTGCAGAGCTTTCCGGAGACGCGAAAATGATTAAAGCGTTAAACGACGGTCTGGATATTCACTCTTACACCGCATCACTTATGTTTAACGTTCCTTACAGTGATGATTTTAAAAAGAAATATCCCAGCTATAGGCAAATCGCCAAACCTATAGGTTTCGGGTTGATGTACGGAATGGGATCAATGGGATTAGCGGCCAGAATAGAAAACGAAACCGGAACACCCGTATCCAGAGAACAGGGAGAAGATTATATGAACAGGTACTTCGCGAGCTATCCAAGCGTCAAGGACTATCTTAATAAAACGGCAAGAAAAGCTGTGAAGGACGGTTTTAGTACAACGCCCCTCGGAAGAAAACGCTGGTACGATAAACCATTAAAAGACGATCCCGATTTCAGGAAAAAGGAATCGCGTATTGAGAGGGAAGCAAAAAACCACCCAATTCAGGGAACAAACGCTGATGCGGTCAAGTACGCTTTAATATTTTTAAACGACAGGATGAAAAAAGAGGGAATAGACGGCGGTCTTACCCTCACCGTTCACGATGAAATAGTGTCGGAGATTAGAGACGACCAGGCGGAGTATTGGGCAAAAGTGCAGTCAGACGAGATGGTAAGAGCTGCCGCACTTTTTATAAAAAAAGTGAAGATTCAAAGCGACCCGTTTGTGGGTGATGTTTGGGAACATTAAATTTTAGGAATAAAAAAGGCGACCTTGTAAGCTTGTTAAGCTGTACGAAAGTCGCCTAAGAAGTGTCTCAGAACCTCTTTGTTGCTTCGCGGTCATCCCAAGTTCCGCTCAGAAGCTCTTTTCCATCCCATACGTAGTACATGTCGATATCTTTGTTGCTTCCGGACGGGTTGTGAAAATAAACCCTAAATATGTTGTTAATAGGTATTTCCGCAATCGCTTCCTTGATGCACTCGTCTTCGCCGATGCACATGAGGACTGTGCCGGGAAACTCCAGAAAAGCACTCGCCGGAACGAAGTCCGTATTGTCAAAGGCGTACCCTTTTTTTAGCAACTCAACTTCTTTGGGCGAAAGAAATTCCATGGGATTGAATTCCAATCGCTTTGTTCCGAAAGTTGATTGAAGTCGCTTGGTAACGGTCTTCAAGGACTCCTCCCTTAACATAAACTCCTTTGGGAATTCAATCAGGTCGCCGGTCAGGTGGATACAAGAGCTATCGTTGTCTGCTCTAAAAATCACAATGATTTCCGAGTTGTCGAACTCGGGTTCCACCTCTCTGGAGTACAAGGACATATTTCCGTCCTTGAAGGTGCGAAGATTTGCTCTTTGGATGACAACGTTTCCGGTTTCTAACCACTCTACGTGTTGTTTGAGGGTAAGCTTAATCTGTAGTACTCCTGAATGCAGGCGGGAAGCCCCGATAAATATAACGGGATTTGTCTTATCCCCCGTCTGCACAAGATTCCTTACTGCCATGCCCTTAACAACACCTCTTGACCATATTTCAAAAAGCTGCACGCTCTCTTCCATGTCGTCCCTCCTTTTGTCATTTCTGATATGATTTTATCGTATAGTAGTACGATATAGTCGGTAGCGGATATTCTAGCACACAAAACCAGGTGGTCAATCTAACACGTTCTATTCTGCCACGCAACTATCTAAAACCCTTGCACTCTTAAGCTATGAGTGCTAATATCTCACTCATGGTACTCTGCCACCGATGCGGACAGCGTCCTGCAAAATATCCAATAAATCAGATAGTTGACGGCAAGCAAGTCTACATGGCTCTCTGTGAAGTATGTTACGAGGAAGTTGTGAAAGAAACGTCCCAATCCGCTTCAAAACTGGATAAATACGGCCGCGATCTTACCCAACTAGCCCGTGAAGGTAAACTTGACCCCGTTATCGGCCGAAAAAACGAAATCGAACGCGTTATTCATATACTTTCAAGAAGAACAAAAAATAACCCTGTTTTAATAGGCGACCCCGGTGTCGGTAAAACAGCTATAGTTGAGGGTTTGGCCCAAAAAATCGTTAACGGACAGGTTCCTGAGCCTTTAAGAGGTAAACGTGTGTTTATGCTGGATTTGGCTTCAATAATCGCAGGAACTTCCCATAGAGGAATGTTCGAGGGACGCCTGAAAGACATAATAACCGAGGTCATTTCGGCGAGTGGTCAGATAATCCTTTTTGTAGACGAGCTTCATACCGTTATCGGAGCCGGTAGTGCAGAAGGATCGATGGATGCCGCAAATATACTCAAACCGGCCCTTTCAAGAGGTGAATTACAAATGGTAGGTGCTACTACAATAGATGAGTATAGAAAATATGTTGAAAGGGACGCCGCACTTGAGCGCCGCTTCCAGCCTATTATGGTAAATGAACCGACATCAGAAGATACCGTCGAAATTCTCAGAGGATTGAGAGAGCGCTACGAATCCCATCACAACGTAAAAATAACGGACGACGCGATAGTTGCTGCCGTTAAAATGAGCGATCGCTATGTTTCTGACCGCTTTTTGCCCGATAAGGCGATTGACTTGATTGACGAGGCTTGTGCGATGGTCCGCCTGTCCCAGGTAAAAGAGCCTGAAAATTTAAGAACTGTGGAAGAAGAAATTTCAAAATTAAAAACTGACGCGAGAAAAAATAAGATCAGCGATGAGGAAAAAGAACAGATAAAGAAAAGAACAGAAGAATTGGAGAAAATAAAATCGGAACTTGTTGAAATCTGGACAAAAACTAAATTGGAGGAAATTCCCGATGTTACTGAAGACGCCGTTATAAAAGTTGTTTCCCGTGCAACCGGTATACCGCTTGAGAAATTAAATGTTGTTGAACGCGAAAGACTTTTAAATCTCGAAAAAACAATAAAAAACAGAGTTGTTGGTCAGGATAAGGCAGTTGGTGTTTTGTCCGAAGCTATCAGGAGAGCGAGGGCGGGTCTGAAAGACCCGAAAAGACCAATCGGCTCCTTTTTGTTCCTCGGTCCTACAGGTGTTGGTAAAACTGAATTGGCAAAGACTTTAGCCGAGGCTTTGTACGGTGATGAAGACATGATTGTCCGCCTGGATATGAGCGAGTATATGGAAAAGCATTCGGTGAGTAAATTGATAGGCGCGCCCCCGGGATATGTTGGATACGAACAAGGTGGTCAGCTTACCGACATTGTGAGAAGGAAACCCTTTTCCGTAATATTGCTGGATGAAATAGAGAAAGCTCACCCTGATACATTTAATGCCTTATTGCAAATAATGGAGGATGGGCGTTTGACTGACAGCAAGGGCAGAACAGTAGACTTTAAAAACACTATCTTAATACTTACGTCCAATGTTGGTTCGGAGCTATTAAGACGAAAAGACATAGGCTTTATCGAAGACAAGAAGAAGTCCCACGACGAGGTAGCTATAGCCGCCGACAGAAGAATATTCGGTATATTAAAAGATTCGTTTAAACCCGAATTCCTGAACAGAATTGATGAAATTGTAGTATTTACCAGCCTGGGAAAAGAGGATATTAGGGAAATAACCCTGAGAATGCTTGATAAAACCAGGAAAATGCTGGCTGAACAACAGCTCACGCTTGAGGTTTCTGATGGGGCAGTAGACTATCTGGTAGAAAACGGATACAGCGAGGAATACGGGGCAAGGCCTCTCAGAAGACTAATCCAGAACGAGGTAGAAAACGCCATATCAAGCAAAATAATAGCGGGTGAAACATCCGGGGGAGACCTTGTAGAGATTGATATTTCATCGCAAGGCGGTTTGACGGTGGAGGTTAAAAAGCCGGCGAGGGTGTCCTCGAAAAAGAAATAATTGAAATTGCGGGTTTAATTTGCTATCCTAGCACAGTCTATGGCCGATAAAGATCAAGATACAACTAAACAGGACGACACAGCTCAGCAGGATGAGCCTGTAGATGAAAGCATTGTCGAAGCGTCTGCGCAGGAAGAGGAAGCAGCCGAGGCTCCTGCAGTAGAAACCGAGGAAGAAAAGCTTGTGGAAGTCATTGAGGAAAAGGCCGAGGAAGAGTCCAAAGCCGCTGAAGAAGAACTGAAGAAGGTTTCGGAAGAAGAACCTAAAATTCCCGAATTCAGAGTCGGCGACACCATCAGAGTTTTCTACAAAATAATCGAGGGTGAAAAGATGAGGATTCAGCCCTTTGAAGGTATCGTAATTTCATTTAGGGGTTCAGGTGTTTCAAAAACCTTCACCGTGAGAAGAATAGGGGCAGATCAGGTCGGTGTCGAAAGAATATTACCTTTGTTTTCCCCCAACATAGAAAAAATAAAAGTTGTTAAACACGGAAACGTGAGAAGAGCCAAGCTGTTCTACTTAAGAAATAAAGTCGGTAGAGAAGCAATGAGAGTAAGAGAAGCGAAGAAATAAATTCCCCCCCCCCAACTTTAATTTAAATAAAGATTAGTTTAAGTTGGTATTTTTTGAGCGTTCGTTCTATAAAAAAATCGGCGCTCTCAGTTTAAAACCTGATTACGCCGATGCGTTTTTAACACGACCCTTTTCTTATGGGGGTGGTCGCTAAAACTTCTTTGATGGCCTTAAGTATCTTGGGTTGGATCATCGGCCAGTAAAACCCCTGTTTCCTAACGATGGTTACAGCACACGGATCCAGCGCGATTATCTTAATGCCGTCAACCTTGTTGAGCTCTTTTATAAGGCGGGCTGCAACCGGTCCGGCGATGTCTTCGGGAATGTTTTCGTTGCCCGGAGACGGGATGGGAAAGAAAAGATTTCGTGAAGACGACATAGATAGAAGTCGCTTAGTACGGTAAGTTCTAAGCTCTGTCGTTGTCGAGAGCTTTTCTATACGGATATCTGAGATGCCTATTACAGCCATATCTTTCTCCTTTTGTTTATTATTTTTCCCGGCTTAATTTTAGACGGGGCAGTATTTAGTACTGAGATTTTAACACAGTAGTAAAGAAGTCTCTTTGTGACGCAAAAAGGGAGACTTGGTTTTTGGCCTTGTCTCCCCCTGATTCAGTGCTTGGTCATTTGGTTTAAATTGTGTTTAGTGCTCTACGAATTGTCCCAGGCCGGGATCCGTAAGGACCGTCACGCCATGAAAACCGCCCGCAGGGTCGTTATAAACTTCTTCGAAGATATCAAATTCATTCCAGAGTGGCCCGCCCGCACCAACCCAGCCGATTTTTACAAAGTATGTGTAGTGCTGGGACACCCCACTGGCATCGATGTAATCTCCGTTGACGTGGTTTGTTAACCATCCCCTACTGAGACCGGTGGAAGTACCGTTAGCCAGGCCTCGGTCAAGCTTGCCATCACCATCACAATCGACATTCGACAGCCATTCGTCGGACCACTTCATTTGAAGCGCGTCATCGGCGTAATCGGCGGTACTGCCCCAGTATTTTCCGTCTGCTACCCGATCTGACGTGTCATATGTCCCGACGAAAAGGTGCGCCTGGTAGTTATAACCGAACTCATCAAAACCCACAGTAAGCGGGTTCCCGGCCGAATCCACAATGGTGCCGTCCTGAATTTTGGCGCACCCGGTGTTCGACCATGCGGTTTCCGCGCCGGTGACAGGATCAAACCCGACAGGTTTGTCCGCTAAAACAGGCGAAACCACCATCATGACCATCACAACAGCGAGTACTGCCGAAAGAATACCTTTGGCTTTCATTTTCACTCTCCTTTTAAGAGTTTGGTTGATTTATGCGACCAAGCAGGGGATACTATAACATTTAAATGCCTATACTAGCAAGTCGGGCATCTATAAATCACCGGGAAAAGAAAAAGCTCCATAGGATTTTTAATTATTCCTACAGAGCTTATTTTGTTATAACGAAGTTGCAAAGCTATATGTCAAAGGCGGGCGACCCGTTTGATTTAAGGTACTCTACGAGCTCCCGCATTTTCCCTTTCGTTACTTCTCCGCTTTTGTTATAGGCGGTTCGCAGCAAATCTTCGTGCGCCGTTTTAATTAGTGGAAAGATACCGGAAGTATGCAGGAAATTGTTCCCTTCGGTCGCCTCAGTGCGCTTGCTAAATTTTGCAAGTTCGAGGGCGAAAAAGGTGAAACAGCCCCGTTCTTCCAGAGGAACCGCGTATCTTAGGATTGTAACTTTCTCTCTGTAGTCGGATCCGGAAAACACTTTGTTAACGCCCATCTCTCCTCCTTTATTTAGTACACTCAGTGCGGAAAGTATAACTTACTATAAGGTATTTAGCAATAAATGCGGTATTTCAACTGTAAATAAAAAAGGGTAACCCTGAGACCGAAAATTCGGTTTCAAGATTACCCTTGCGGAGCAATTAATTTTCCTCAGCGGTTGTAATATTTTTTTGCTCCCGCGTAGAGGATTAACGTAAACAGTATTCCCATTCCGATGCCGACGAATATCTCGAAGGTGTAAGTTCTCACAACAATAACTGAGAGCTTATCTCCAAAACCACTTGTCGGTACCGGAGGAGCCGTTCGGCTTGGCTGCGGAGGCCCCGGTGTCGCGGTGTTCGGCGGTAACGGAGTATTAGTTGGGGTCGGTGGAACCTCTGTGGGTGGTATTTCCGTCGGAGGCACCTCGGTTTGCGTCGGTGTGGGAGGCACATCAGTTGGAGGTGTAGTTCCTGTGGGAGTTGAGGTCGGGGTGTCAGTAGATGTGCTCGTGGGTGTGTCCGTCGGTGTAGACGTTGCTGTGTTCGTAGGTGTCGGTGTATTTGTCGAAGTTGATGTTGGCGTGTTGGTCGACGTTGAAGTGCTTGTTTTTGTAGGCGTAGGTTCCGGGGTTTCCAGCACGTCGTACGGGATTAAACCTTGGTAGTCATCACCGCACCAAAATTTGTTCTCGCCCGGAATAAAACTGCACCACGTACCTATCGGTGGGTTCGGCTTACCGGGGTCCATGCAATAAGCTTGGATAATGTAACCTCCGGCTCCGCTGATCTCAAACCGTTGATATGTACCTGATATTCCGGAGACTGCGCCGGCACCGAGATCGGCAGTAATGCGCCAACCTTGTTCCGGTAGATCCATTCCGGCGCTTACCGTTGTGACCATTACCAGCGTGGCGAAACCTGCCAGCACCGCGAAGAAAGCCAGTATAACCATAAGCTTTTTCATTTCTTAACCTCCTTGTTTGAGGACTATTATCAGGCGCTCCGCCGAATACCAGGGGTCGCGGAACAAATTTCGGCCGCTGGTAATAATGACGATGCTTCTGTCATCCGGGTAGATGCCTATAAGTTGGGATAGTTCTGTTGGGTTCAGTGTTTTTACTAAACCGAGGTTCTCGTAGCTGACTATTCCCGCCCCGGCCACAACGAGCTCTATAGACACTTCCTTTTGAGAGATTACTACCGGCGTGTCTTCGAGTTCCCCGATAGCCGTGCTCATCCGGCTGTCGGAAAGGTCTGTCAGCACATCGCCGCATGTTCTTCCCCCCTCAAAGTGACGTCTCAGGTACTCACCTTCAAGCTCTGTCCAAACGTATTCCTTTGTGTACCTAAAACACCCTGAGTGGGGATTTATTGTTACATTCCCGGAGTCATCTGCCCATACACCCGCTTTGCCGGCTCCCGGCTTATATACATCGGGGCCGTTCACGGGAATGACCGGAGCAAACGTCACAGGAAACGATCCGCCTGAAGTCGGGTAGAAAACTATTGAGATGGTATCCGCGCCGTCAAACCTTATTCCTTCGAAATCGTAGGGGTTCTCCGGTAAGGACGGTTCGGGTATTATTTTAGGTATTGGGGTCGGCAAAGACAGCATAGGTTGGGGAGTAGTCCAAACCGGTTGAAACGGAGTGGGTGTTGCTGTGTCGCCCGGTGCCATTGCCGATACGGACTGTTCTCTTGACATGGGTGTCCCATAAAAAAATTCCGAAGCTATGGGAATAACCAACTTAACGTCAAGGAATACTAAAACGATAAAAATACACAGTAGCGGAAAAATCCTCGCATTCTTCAAGTTACCTCCTTTGTTGTCAAAGTTCTGATTCTGCCCTTATTGGGTCGGAATGGCGCTAATTTTACCACCAAGCTATAGGGTTGGGAAATTGGAATATACAAAAAAATCCCGTTCATTTGCTTTTAAGGCGTAGAACGGGATATGACGTTACTAGGGAATCGGTTTTAATAGAATACCAACGCCGAAGACCGTCATGACGGCGAACATCACGATGATGATGGCCACAAATACATACCTGCCGATTGCTTTGAGTGTGTTTTTGTATTTCATCTCCCCTCCTAGAAGACGTAAGATATGACGGATGACCAAAATATCAGCGCCGCTATAACAGCTGCGAGATATACGAGCACAGTTTGTGACGACAGCCTATTCCGTTGTACCTCCATTCGCAAAAGCATCAACCCCCGGAGAAGGAAATAAACGGTCATACAGAATCCCCAAATAACGTAAATTTGGGCAAAAAATCTTCCTGTTGTCTCCATCTTTACCCTCCTCCTTCACTCTTTCTTTCGATTTTCCCCATATTACGGCTCGTTTTAATAGTAGTCAAGGCAAATGGTGGCGGAACGACCGAAACTTGCTAAACTAAGAAGATGGTCGACCTTACAATATCTCAAAATTTTCTTAAAGATCCGGAGCTGGTACGAAGGCTGGTAAGTAAAGTCGGAATATCGAAAGGGGACACCGTTCTTGATATTGGAGCAGGGGAGGGGATTATTTCCGAGGTGCTTCTGGAAACGGGAGCGAGTGTTATAGCCGTGGAGCCCGACGGAAGCCTTTTTTTAAAATTAAAGCAAAGATTTTCAGGCAGACCTGACATCCAACTAGTTGACAAAGACTTTCTAAATTACCCTCTGCCTTCAGGACCGTACAAGGTTTTCTCAAACATTCCTTTTAGTGTTACTTCGGCGATAGTTAATAAGTTGTTGTTCGTGGGCAATCCTCCCAGGGAATCCTTTCTGGTTATCCAGCAGGAGGCGGCTAACAGATTTATGGGTAAGGGTGAAGGATATCTGTTTTCGTTACTAACTAGACCTTTTTTTGACACGAGCGTTTTATATAAATTTAAAAGGGATGATTTTATTCCCAAGCCTTCGGTCGATTCGGTGATGCTCGGGGTAAGGAAAAGGAGTCAGCCTCTAATAAAACACGATCTGCGTACTATGTATGAAGACTTCATTTGTTATGTTGTAGGACAGCAAAAACCTACTTTAAAACTCAGACTTAAAAAAATTTTTACGGCCGTTCAGTATTATAGGATTTCGGAAGATTTAGGATTCTCTACAGAAGCTACGGTAAAAAATCTTACATTCACACAATGGCTCATGTTGTTCGAAAAGTATATAAGTTTAGTCGACGCATCAAAAAAGAGCGAAACCGTCGGATCTTACGAAAATTACAGGAAAAATATTCTGCGGACAGGGAAAATCAGTAAGACTAAAATACACAGGTAAAAAGTTTATCTTTTACTTGGTTGTTCAATAACAAGAGCAACACTGATTTCTGTTGTGTCATCTTCTAAACGCAAACCTTCCGGTATTACCAGTTTAACGGGTGCTACAGTAGACTCCGTTTTATCGCTTATATCCAACGGTTCGGTGGTGATTTCCTTCGGAGCTTCGATTCCCTCAGGTACCCATAACCTCAGCTTATTTGGTTCGGCTTCTATCGATTTCAAAACAAGCCTATTTTTTAGGACGCCGACCGTTTTTACAGATACGGGAATTTCTGCAAGATAATACTTTTGGGCAGTGAGAAGAATGATATTAGGCTCGAATGATACGATAGAAAAATTGGACGGTATCGTAATAATTTCTTTACTCACCGTCAGCTTATTTACTCCGTTTTGCAGGGTGGTGTAGTCAAGATCGATTTTAAAGTCGTTGATTGAGACCTCTCTGAAGGCATCTTCTCCCCGGGCGCTGATTTTAACCTTCACCTCTTTTGGACTGTACTCCTGTATAAGCAGACTACCCGATGTTTTTGAAGCATTAAGCGGAATTTTATAGGTCTTTTCAACGATGCCCGTCTGAAAAGCAGCGAAGAACCATATTATCCCCGCGATGAGCAAAGCACCCAAACGGATCATAAAATCCTGTCTGATGATCTTAGCTAGCCTATTTTCCTTAGTACTTTTGGAAAACTTTGATCTTGTATATTTTTCCAGTTCCTTTTCCAGTTCCGTAAATTCCTGCAAGGTTTTCAATTTACCATCCCTGGTGACGGAGATTTTTCCGTTTTCTTCGGACACAACAATGGTAAAGGCGTCGGTCACTTCTGTTATGCCGACCGCAGCGCTATGGCGCGTTCCGTGTTTTCCTATTTCTTTAAAGTTCGTGGAAAGGGGGAGATGGACCGCGAATTTTGCAACCTTGTTGTTATTAATTAAAACCGCCCCGTCATGACCGTAAGAGTGGGGCTCGAAGATGCTGGATAACAACTCTTCAGAGATTGCTCCGTCCAGCATAATGCCCCCGTCCGTAAATTGATCAAGGCCGACCTTACCTTGTATGACTATAAGCGCCCCGATCTTTGCCTGTGCCATCCTCACGCATGCCTGAATAATCTCTGATGTTGACGGTGACCTTGAAGTTAGGGGCAGCACCTTAATTTGTCTCGACCCGATCAGACCTAAGAATTCAAAGTATTTTCTTATTTCACTCTGAAAAATTATGACAAAAATCAGTACGGCCACACCGACAAAATATTTCAGGGCCATAAGCGTAACATATAAATTGAAGCTCTTTGCGATAAGATAAAGTCCAACGGCAAAAGCCAGTCCCAGGAATGCCATTAGGGTTCTGGTGTTGCGAAGGAATAAAAAGAGGGTGTATATCAGAAGAGCAATTATAAGGATGTCCAGAAAATCGGTTAGATATAAATTTTCTTTTAATCGGACAAGATTGTTTATCTGATTAAACATCTGTCACCATTGTATGAGAAAAAAGCTGTATAGTACAACAGTTTGGACAAAGATTCCTGATTTGACAGCACGGTGTTTACTTGACGACAGCCCGCTGTCGTATAACATTTAATAATGCCTGAAACATTCGAAGCCTCGGACGGTACTAAGGGGTGGTTACATGTTCCTACTGAAGAAGACTTGAAGAATGAGAAAATTAAGCAGGAAGAAGCTAACAAAAACATGGAAAATCAGATACGAAAGAGGTTGGAAGAAGTAAAAAGCAGCCAGCTCCCGACCCGGGATTTAATCACGGACTTAAGAGGATTATTTGAGGGTAAAGGTTCTGACAAAGATGAGACGGTACCGAACCAGGATGAAGTTGCCGGGTGACGGTTTTCAGGATGGGAAGTATCTAAAACGATTTTAGTTTTTCTTGAACTTGGTGGGATAAAAGTTCTTACACCGAATATAATTATAAGGAAAGGTACCCGGTAGTGTCACTTGCGTGGGATTAGATAAGGATATTAGGTGTATTGGTGACGACCTATACAGCCTCTGACATGCATTTTAGCTAAATAAGGCTTGTACTTCAGTCTCTGTAACGTTTCCAACAGCATAAAAAAACATTTTGTCTGTTGTTAAGTACCTACTAATGACGCTGTCAACCCCTGGTTTATCAATTAAAGCAATATCATTTAAGAAATCCGTGTAGCAATAATTGTTGTCTCTTACCAGTAATTCCCGGTAGAAATGAGTATCTGTCCAGAATTGTACTGTTTGTGTTGAAATAATTCCTGTGTTGAGTATTTTGTTTTTTATGCTGTTCAAGGATTCTTGGGGAACTCCGTCTTTTTCCAATGTTTCCAATGCAGCCTTAATTTTGTTAAAAACGGTTGCCATATTTTCTTTTTTCACACCTACCTCTATATAGAAATACCCTGTGTCGGAAAAACGAACATTACCTGCTGTGATTGAGTACAACAGCCCCTCGTCATACCTTAACAATTCTTTAAGCAGGGAAGCTCTCCCTTTGCCTAAATAGGTCGCCGCAACATTTAAGGCAACATCGTCGGGTGATGCTATACCACTTGTCGGAAAAGTAAACATGCAGTACACAAGTTTTTGATCCGGCATATTGTAGGCACCATATTTTTGACCGATTGAAACACCGGGTGTGTCAGGGGAAATACTTTGTTTTTTATGCGGAAGAACCGGTTCGAGCAAGCTCGTGATTTCTTGTATATCGCAGTCACCGCAGGAAATTACGGTCATATTTTGCGGAAATGTTTTTTTTAGGTGTGTCATCAAATCTACTCTCGTTATGGTCATTACAGATTCTTCCGTTCCGGATATATTGAGGGCCAGCTGATTATCTCCATATATTAGTTTTTTGGTGTTGTTAGATAGTACTCTTTTGTTATTATCCAGTTTTGAAGCAATCTCAGTCTTTATAATCTTTTTTTCAAGATCTATGTTTTTTTCCTCGAGCAGGGATTTATTGAATATCTGATCGACAACATCAGCTACTAAATTCAGGTGACCTTTTTTAGCTATGAGAAAGTCAAAACGGGTATATTCCGGGCCGGTGGTTGCGCCATAGGATGCGCCAAGATCGTCAAAGCTTAAAGACAACTCCTTCTTATTAGGATATTTTTCGGTTCCATCTAAGATGATATGTTCGACAAAGTGCGCCAGCCCTGATTTTCCGGTGGGGTCAAATCTTGAACCGCTTCGGGAACCCACTTTAATAGATATGGGGGAATGTGCCTTCTTAAAATGTACGAATTTTATACCGCTCGGGGTAGTAATACGTTGTAAGGTTATTAGGAAATCATTAAGAGTAAATTTATTTTGCATATAAAAAGACAATGGGCTGGGCAACACGTTAGCTCTGTTAAGAGTACTTAATGTTGTCCAGCCAGCTTGATGCCAAAGCGGAAATTCTAGCTTTCGCTCTCGCTGTCGTCAGAATCGTCGCCGCGGGGGTCGTCCATGCCGTCATCCCCTATGCCGTCAGTGTCAGTATCCTCAGGATCAGGATAGTCTTCATCAGCATCTTCTTCTTCGTCGTCTTCGGGCACATCGTAACGTGACATTTGTCTCACCTCCTTTTTGTTATGATTTGGGATTTATGTTTCTCTCTCTGCTATTGTTTGTAGTATAGCATAAGGTGTATGTCACAATTGAGTCTGAGATGAAAATTTTATTCCTGGGGAGATTCTAATATGTTAAAAGTCCATCAGTACCTAAAGACACCGGTGAGTTTTCCTTGGTAAGGCGAAAAGTGGCCGGTATTAATTTCCAAACCAAGCTAACGTAGAATTTCATTTTCGAAGGTAATAGAATATGTTCATGGTGATTGAACACAGCTACAGCGGAAGCACCGGCTCCGAACCGGATAAAGAGATAGAATCAATTGTGCCGGAAGAATCCGGATTAAACGAGTCCCCGACCGTTTCTTCTTTATGGGAATCGGGAGGTTCTGACAGTGAAATTGCGGATATAATGCAGGCATATAAACACAGACAGTTGAACTTGGCCAGATTGGAGTTGAGTATAGTGGAAGAAACAATCAAAAATCCCGACATAGGATTGGAGGGTCTACAACAAGTGTTGCTGGAGGGCGGGAAGGAAATTCCGGGTTTTGATTCACTCAAAAACGCTTCTTTAGATCTTTTGGAAAAATTTTTTAACAGGCATGAAAGGGTGCGGGAAGTATGGAACAAAAACGTGGAAGATCCCTCAAAGACTTATGCCTATGTGTTTGGTAAGAAGCCTCAAGGAGACGTCGAGGTGGTTACAGGCCCCTCTGTTCTATATTTTAAATGCCACGACCTTAGAGACTATGCACATATTTATCATATACATGAAAGTAATTATGATAATTCTGTAATTGAGCAAAAAATGGAAATTGCTGACGAAAGCGGCGGTGTAAAATTAAATCACTCTCCGATATACGGATTAAACGGTGGTTTGCTAGCCGAGAATAGCCATCGCATTGACACTTATCCTGTTGAAGTAACTGAAAAAATATCTCAGGAAATTTACACTCACGAACTGAGCCATGCTTTGCTCGATTTATTAGATATTAAAAATTCCTACAATGAAATTGGTACATTTTACTCAGCTAATACGATAGAGGAGTTAACTTACCGAATCCGGCGCCAAGCTGAAGAAGTTAGAATAGGCACAATAGACAAATATGTTTCCAATGAAATTTTAGCGTATTGTGTATCCGGGCGAGACAGGGACTCTACTTTTACAATTTTGACCGAAAAAGACGGTTTATATGACTACTACGGCAGCAATAAGGACCAATACGATGAGACAGTAAAAGGTGCGATTTTTCATCAGCTTGGGTTCAATGTGCCGTATAGGCATGGTAAATTTGATTCGGCGGTAATAGACGGCATCATTGAAAAAAGGATCAACGAGGTGTTTGTTGAAGATTACGCGAAGGTAGTAAAAAGGGGAATTGAGTCTTTCTATAATCTAATCGGCTACGGGGCTACTGCTGCAGAAGCTAGAAATATTTTAGCGAGAGAAGATCTTATAAGGTGGCCGAGGGTAGCTGAGCGTTTTAACTTAACGGGTAAGAAAATTAAAGCTAAAGAAGAGCCTCTCAAGAATATCCATGGATCGCTTACTCCTGACAACATTGAAGATTATTTGGCCTTAAATCCGCACAAGGTAAAAAGCGGGGATCCCGGTGAGTGGAAAATTAAAGACACCGGACGAATAGAGATATTCCCGGTAGTTGAATATGACCTTAACTACGATTCGAGTATGCTTACGAGTAAATCTGAGGGTATCGATAGCCTTGAGAGTAGTTTCGAGGCGGCCATAAGGAAGTGTTTAGTTAAAAACAGCGTCGAGCACAACCCGTAACATCTCTGCTAGTTGTTACTTGTGTTGCAGTGTAGGTATTTGGTGAGGGCGGAGGGGTAAATCAAATCGGATTCGATATCGAAATACCACCCGACCTCAATGGTAACAGTATATCACCCAAACTATTTACTTTACCCCAAACTTTTATAGAAAACCTTGTAATGATGGCGGATATGACTATTGAGTTTTGTAACCGAAGCTACGATCCTTATAAAGAGCTGCTATAGTGTTGCGATTTTTGAACAGAAATCTGCGGGATACTTTACCTTTAGAAGATCCGCCGCTTCTTTCGGATCAAACCACTTAGCATCTGTATGTTCCTCACTTATTTTTATATTAGTAGTATCGTTAACCTCACATATATAAATGCCTAAAATAAGACCTAAACTTGTTTCACCCTCGGGGATTCTAATATTAGAAAGCACCATGTCTAATTTCGAAAAAGATGTGATAGAAGTTATGCCCGTTTCTTCTTCAATCTCCCTTTTTAAGGTCTCTTCAACTGAAGAATTCTTGTGTATTCTGCCACCAGGAATATCCCAATAAGCACCTAAGGAGTGGTTTTTTAGCTGTTCAAGATTTACTCGTAATAAAAGAACCTTACCTTCTTTGTTTTTAATAAGAGCTTTAATGCCTAAGTGAAAAGTATCCTCGTTCATAAAGAAATTATATCACTCGTTTTACATCATATTTCCAATTTTTCTTTGTTGTGTTTCCATGTAAAGTTTTGCAATTTTGGCATTAAAATATTTTGCGGGGGCTGTTATTGAAACTTTAGGGTTCTTCTCATCCTCCAAAAATTGTGTATAAGCATTTTGTATCACCCAAAAACCGATTTTCTCATATCTGCTTAAAAGAAAGTCCATATAAGGATCGTGTACATATTGAGCAATTTTTTTAAGTTCTGAAATCTCGTACGGGTTTTTGTTATATGTTCTAGCATATTGTTCGGGATCAAAAGATTCGGTACTTAACTTTGGAATATATGTTTTTTCTTCCCCTTTATCTTTTTTATATGACATCGAAGAATCGAAGGTTAAAGTATCAGTCTGAGTGTTCGTATTATTATCAGTATTAGTACCTACGGAACTTTGTTCTTTATCACCACCATTGCTTGTATTAAGGACGGCTTCTGCATGAGTTTCTAGCCTACGGAATTGTGGCTTAACTTCTTTATCCCCCTCTTGTGATCTAGTTACGTCTCCTTCTGCATTACCTGCTGGAGTGCCTACGGGTTGGCTACCTGAAAACCTATTAAGTAAATTTGTTTTTTTCTCATCAGGTAGGAAAAAATCATCAAAGTGTACCTCGAAATCACCTGCGGCTCCGTTGCGATCCGCATACCACACAAGCCTACGGTTCTTTAATGTGCGAAGGTAGGTGTTTATTGAGTCTTTTGTAACTTCCCCATAAAATATATGTTTTCTGATGTACTCAATATTTGTGATTACATAGCCATATTCACATGCTTTAGATCTTAAACCTACATAGAGGTTGCGTTCTCTATCGTTAATAATTTTTTTATCTCTTAAATCATTTATATACCGTGGAATGTTAACCCAGCTATGATAGTGATCTGGCAAGAATCCTAAAAGTTGGCTAACCCATACATTTTGAAAGTGTTGTTTGTCTTTTTGTTGTAATTTTTGACTTTCCATTTATTCATGTTTCTGAGCAGTCTTATCTGATATAATCAGGACGCAGAAAAGCCATTTGATGATTGCCTCCCCAGGTTTTCATAAAATCTTTTCTGCTTTTTATTTTTCTAACTTTTTACTCAATAATCCCAGCTTCTTCTAGTTGTGTTAGCACCTCTCTAACTATGTTTTTCGCTTGTTCTACGGGCATAAAATCTTTGTTGTAACTCCAAATGTACCCGCTTCGGGCAGATAATTTCCCTAACTTCTTTAATATTGGAGGATTGCCCTTTGTTAATGTATTAAGCCCTGCTAGACTTTTCCCAGATACATATTTCAGGTTTTCGGTTATGTGTTCGCTAGTGCAAATAGTTTTCTCCGTATTGAGAATAATGTTTATTGGATCTAGCTGTGATATTGTTAGTTCCCGTAGCCTGTCTTCTGCTGTTTTTGTCATAAGATAAGACTAGTCGTACTTATCGTAGTTGTCAATATAATCATATTTAATCACCCTCGTAATACTTAGAGTACTAGAACAAATGCGTGTTGGAAAGTTTTTCTTACAAGAGAGGTAACGCTCGGCGGCTGTGCGGGACTCCTACGATCCAAACGTCTAAAGCGATTTCTTATTTCTTGTGTATTAAAACTTAAATATATACAAACAAATCCTTTTATAGTAGTAAAAAAATGCCATTCATACATGTAATTTCTAGTTATAGACGGTTATTATGACTCGCTTTTTTGGAGAGATCGCGAAGAAAGTACAGGGGAGGAAACCCATATACATACTTATAATGCGTATTGTTCTCGGAAAAAAATAAACGAAATAGTGGGGAAACTAAAGGATTTCTTGTAGTAAAAGGGTAACTGATGCAATATGGTGTAATAACGCTATAAATCAGTAAGGCTTTGATGTAAAATGAGTTTGTAAATGAGAATGTAAATAGTATGCAGCTATCCGATCATCAAATCAGAGATATTAATAGGCTATTACAACAGGGAAAACCGCTTCCCGACGAATATAGGTTTTTGCTATTTGAAGACAAAAGAGAAGTTGAGCTTGTCTGGAATGGAAAAACTAACGAGGTTACAAATGTTGTTCTGCCGTTTCAAACCATCGAACAGGTTGACGAACCAAGATCAGAAACAGATACGAAGTCATCATTGCAGATGTCTCTTTTTGATCTAGACACACGAGGAAGGCAGCTTCATGGGTGGACAAACAAACTTATATGGGGCGATAACAAGCTGATTCTTTCAAGCCTTAAAAACGGGGCGATGCGGGAGGAAATTGAGAAACAAGGTGGTCTTAAACTTGTATATATCGACCCGCCATTTGATGTGGGAGCTGATTTTTCAATGGATATTCAAATAGGTGAGGACACTTTTACAAAAAAGCCCTCAGTAATTGAAGATTTGGCGTATAGAGATACGTGGGGTAGGGGTGCAGATAGTTGGATCGCTATGATGTACGAGAGGCTGATACTAATACATGATTTACTTGCTCTAAACGGTTCTGTTTATGTTCATGTTGATTGGAGAGTCAATCATTATTTAAGAGTTATCCTAGATGATGTTTTCGGTAAGGAAAACTTCTTAAATGAGATTGTTTGGGCGTATTATGCTTTTAAGCGATCTACATCAAAAAAATTCCCACAGAAGCACGACATAATCATTTCATACAGAAAATCAGATGAATATATTTGGAACACTCAGTACAAATCACATAAAGAAGAATATCTTAAAAGGTGGAAAAAGGATGCACAAGGGCGACTATATCGTGATGATGTGAACCCCACAAAAGGCGGCAGACGAACGATCTACTTAGATGAGGTAAAGGGTGATATTGTCGATTCCGTTTGGGATGATATACCTCCAGTTAATGCAGCAGGAAATGAACGGGTAGATTATCCCACACAAAAGCCAGAACAACTGGTTGAAAGGATTATCTTGGCGTCGACCAATTCAAACGACCTTATAGCAGATTTTTTTTGCGGTTCTGGCACTACTTTAGCTGCGGCAGAAAAACTTGGTAGAAAGTGGATGGGAACTGATATTGGTAAGTTTTCTATACATACCACTCGTAAAAGGATGATAGATGTACAACGAAGGATGAAAAAAGACGGAAAAGATTACCGTGCATTTGAGATATTAAACATTGGAAAATACGAACGACAACATTTTATCGGCGTAGATAAAGACCTGACTTATGATGAGATGGACAAGGTTTTGGCGGAAAAAGAAAAAGCATACGTGGATCTTATTCTAAATGCTTATAAAGCAAAAACTGTAGATGGCTTTCTGAATTTCCAAGGTAACAAAGCATCTCGTCTGGTGTGTATTGGTGCTATCAATCTTCCTGTAACAAGGGACTTAATTGATTCGTGTATAAGTGAAGCGGTTGAAAAAAAGATAACCAAGATAGATGTTTTAGGATTTGAGTTCGAAATGGGTTTAGCACCTAGAGTTCAGGAGGAAGCTAAAGATAAAGGCGTTGATCTAGCTCTCAAATATATACCCAGAGACGTTTTTGATAAGCGTGCTATAGATAAGAACCAGGTTGTTTTTTACGATGTTTCATACCTTGAGGTAAAACCCGTTGTAAAAGGTAAATCTGCCGCAGTTGAGCTAATAGATTTTTCAGTTTTTTATAATCAAGATTCATTAGCAAATGTGGAAGAATCCTTAGGTAAAGGATCAAACAAAATTATTGTAGAAAATGGACAAATAATCAAAGTTACAAAGGATAAAAATGGGATCATAATTAAAGATACTTTGACCCGCAACTGGACGGACTGGATAGACTATTGGGCTGTAGATTTTGACTATAGCAGCAAAAAAGAGTTCATCAGGGTTAAAAAAGCTGAGGATGAAAATTATATCGAGCAATGGACAGGTGATTATATTTTTGAAAATGAATGGCAATCCTTTAGAACAAAAAAAGATCGTAACCTAGAATTAAAAACAATTTTTCACGAATATCCCGCTAAAGGTAGGTATAAGATTGCGGTTAAAGTAATAGATATTTTTGGTAATGACACCACCAAGGTGATTGAGGTTGCTGTATGAAGAAATATTATGTGTTCCTAGACGAGTCAGGGGATCACGACCTCACCTATGTAGATGAGAATTTTCCAATATTCTTATTATCAGCAACAATATTTGAAGAAGGAAGTTACAATGGATTTGTTGAGGAAATAAATCAACTAAAAATAAAGTATTTCGGAACAGATCAGGTAATTCTTCATTCTAGGGATATTCGTAAATGTGAAGGTGCTTTCAAGATACTTTTTGATCTTGAGGTAAAAGAAAACTTCTATAAAGACTTGAACGCTATTCTTAATAGTACTAAATTTCGTATTATAGGTTCTGCAATTAATAAAGAGGAACATATAAAGCAGTACGGAAAGTCCGCAGTAGACCCATACGATATTTCTCTAGTGTTTGTAATGGAAAGACTAATCCATATAACAAAGAACGACTCAGTTGACGTCTCAATTTGTATAGAAAAGCGTGGTAAAAAAGAAGACTCTATGTTACTGCAGCAATATAACAGAATTGTAGATAGAGGTACTTGGTATGTTGATTCTGGCGTTTTTAAGGAGAAGATAACGGAATTCAAATTTAATCATAAATACGACAACATAGTGGGTCTACAAGCTGCTGATTTGTGTGCCTACCCAGTCGCTCGATTTATTATTAATCCAAAAATGCCGAATCCTGCATTTGAAGTACTTAAGGATAAATTGTGTAAAGATAATAGAGGTAAAATACTTGGTTTTGGGCTAAAAGTCTTTCCAATAAGCAAAAAGTCCCATGAAGGGACCTAATGCCGACTGGGAGACACCCCAATCCTAAGGTAATTATTATATGAAATGTATTAGAAGTCAAACCGAACATAATACGAAGGGGGTTCTATGAAAATGTTAATTAACTTTTATGCTAACGTTTCTGAGCAATCTGTAAATAATTTAATTGTGTTTATAACAGATCGTTTAGCACATCAAGACACTAACAACCCTTTTGATGAATTAATTATTCAAATCTCAAGTTCTGGTGGCTCCTCGGATCACGGATTGCTGGCTTACAACTTTTTAAGACAAACTAACATTCCAAAAACGATAATTGGTATGGGAAATGTAGATAGTGCTGCACTAATGATATATTGTGCAGGCGATAAAAGACTATCGACTCCAAGTTGTAGATTTGTATTACATGAAGCTAGGGCTACCATTAATGGAGAATTTGGAAAATCTAAATTATATGAACTTGCAAAACTAATTAGACGAATCACAGATGACTATTCCGAGGTTGTTACTAAAGTAACTGGTAAATCTAGAAAATTTATTCGATCGAAAGTTAATAAGGGTACTGTATTGTCTGCAGATGAAGCAAAAAGAGTTGGATTAGTTGACGAAATTACAGACAAGCCATATTCAGAGATGAAAGACCTTGCAATTTTCATAATTAATAATCCTCAAACTCAACACGGTCAACAACAATTACAACAACCACACCCAAACGAAAGGAGAGCTGAGGTTTAATGGCACTACATCCAAATCTACCTAAATCGCCATACGAGATACTAGACCCTTCTTTAAGATGGTTCCCTGCTGATGAGGACTTACGAGAGCAAGGATACGAAAAGTTACTGCCGCCATTTGTAACGGAACTTAGAAAACAAGTGAAAGTATGGAGAGAATCTGGTTACGATGGGGCTACTGCTACAAGCAAATCTCTGTTGGACTGGTGGTTTAATAATGAACATATACTACAAAAATCAGATGGTACAACATTTGAATTTAAGTATTACTTTGCACAACGAGAAGCGGTCGAAACAATTGTCTACTTAACGGATGTCATCAAAGTTAAAGACAAATACGACTTATTGAGATTTGATAAGACTGAAAGAGTGTCTCCATCTATGTTTTCTGAAACATGGCGACGATTCGTAATTAAGATGGCGACAGGCTCTGGAAAGACCAAAGTGCTAAGCCTTTTAATGGCTTGGTCGTATTTTCATAAACTTTATGAGGAAGGCTCAACATTAGCCAGAAACTTTTTGTTGATTGCACCTAACATTATAGTTTTGGATCGATTAAGAACAGATTTTGATGGGATGAGGATCTTTTATCAAGATCCAATACTTCCAGAAAATGGATATGAGGGTCAAAACTGGCAAGATGACTTTCAAATGACCCCACACATTCAAGATGATGTAACAGTTGTAAAGAAATATGGAAACTTGTTTTTAACAAACATTCATAGAGTATTTGATAACAATGGGAAGCCGCCTTCATTGGCAGATGAAGATTTATCGGATTTCTTTTTAGGTAAAAAGCCGACAGGTGCAACAAATGAATCTAAAGTGGATTTAGGAGAAATTGTAAGGGATGTTGACGAGCTTGCCGTATTTAACGACGAAGCCCACCACATTCATGATGAGAAAATGGCGTGGTTTAAGTCTATTGAAGATATTCATAACAGGTTGAAACAGAAAGGTTTAGATTTATCTATTCAAATTGACGTAACAGCCACACCTAAACACAACAACGGTTCAATATTTGTTCAAACAATTTCAGACTATCCGTTGGTAGAGGCTATACATCAAAACGTGGTTAAGCACCCAGTACTTCCAGATTCGGCTAGTAGAGCGAAGCTGGTAGAGAAAAAGAGTGCATTATTTACTGAGAAATACGAGGATTATATACATTTGGGTTACTTAGAGTGGAAAAAGGTTTATGAGGAACACGTAAAAGTCGGTAAAAAACCAATACTATTTGTTATGACCGATGACACTAAAAATTGTGATGAAGTGGCTGAATATCTTGAAAATACCTATCAAGATCTCAAGGGGGCTGTTTTGGTTATTCACACCAAAAACAACGGAGAGATTTCTGAGAATGTAACGGGTAAAAGTAAAGAAGAATTGGAACACCTGAGAGGGCAAGCAAACCAAATAGATGGTGCTGATAGCCCCTACAAAGCCATTGTATCGGTTTTGATGCTTAAAGAAGGTTGGGATGTAAAGAATGTAACGACTATCGTGGGTTTAAGGGCATATGCCGCACAAAGCAACATTTTACCTGAACAAACTTTAGGTAGAGGTCTTAGGAGAATGTATAGAGAATCAGACATGCCCGAGTTTGTTAGTGTTGTGGGAACTGAGGCATTTATGGATTTTGTAGAGTCTATAAAAAGCGAAGGTGTTGAACTTGAAAAGCAGAAGATGGGGGAAGGATCTAAACCTAAAGCCCCTCTTGTAATTGAAGTAGACAACCAAAATGTTAAAAAAGATATTGAAAAACTAGATATTCAGATACCAGTACTTACCCCAAGAATTTACAGGGAATACAAGAATTTTTCAGATCTTAATCCTGCAGCATTTGGAAATGATAAATTTGAAGTAAAGCAGTTTTCAGAAGAAGAAAAACGTGAAATAGTATTTAAGGATATAACTACAGGCGAAATCAGCCATAAGACAGAGCTTGATACTAATTTTGTCCCTAACTACCAAAGTGTGATTGGTTACTTCACCCAAGTAATAATGAAAGATCTTCGCTTGATTAGTGGGTACGACATTCTCTATGGAAAGGTCAAGGAGTTTGTAACCGAAGATTTGTTCAAGACAAATGTTGAACTTGAGGATTTGAATACTTTAAGAAACTTATCTGAGCTGGAGGTTACAAAAACGCTTATTAATACGTTTGAAAAACAAATTAACGATTTAACAGTATTAGATAAGGGTGAAGCTGAAATTAGAGATTATATAAAGATTAGTAAAGTCAGACCTTTTGTAGTTAAGGATCAGGGCTATTTGATTCCGAAGAAAAGTGTGTTCAATAAGATTATAGGAGATAGCCATCTTGAGCTTGAATTTGCCAGCTTCCTAGAAGATTGTGAGGACATTATTTCTTATGTCAAAAATTATTTTGCTGTTCACTTTAAGATAGATTATAAAAATGCAAGCGGAGCAATATCAGAATTCTACCCAGATTTTATTGTAAAACTCGATTCCCACAGAGTTTATATAGTAGAAACAAAAGGAAGAGAAGATTTAGACGATCCCTTGAAAATCGCACGATTGAAACAATGGTGCGATGATATCAATTCGGTTCAGAATAAAATTAAATTTGGTTGGATTTATATTCGCGAAGAAGAATATGAGAAATACGGAAAAATGACTTGTTTTGCTGATGTTATTAAAACTTTTGAGGAGAGGCAATGACGAGTCGTTGGAGCTGCTACGACCCAGATTCCACCGAACCCTTTCTTTTAAGTCGATCTAAAATTGATATGTTTTATGAATGTCCCCGATGTTTTTATCTTGACAGAAGATTAAAAGTTAAACGACCCTCAATGCCAGGTTTTTCCTTAAATTCTGCTGTCGACGCTTTGCTTAAAAATGAGTTTGACTTGCTAAGGAAAGAACAAAGACCTCATGAGTTGATGGTTATGTACAAGATCGATGCTGTACCTTTTGAACACCCAGACTTAGCTGAATGGCGAGATGATAAGCATGCTTATATTGGTGCGTCAGTAGTCCATGAACCTACTAATCTAGAAATATGCGGGATTGTAGATGATATTTGGGTGAGACCTGATGGCGAATTAATTGTTGTAGACTATAAATCTACTTCCACCAAAGAAGAAATTTCTCTAGAGGATAAGTATAAACAAGGTTATAAACGTCAGATGGAGTTATATCAATGGGTTTTTAGAAGAAAGGGATTTAAGGTTTCAGACACAGGTTACTTCGTATATGCAAATGCAACAAAGGATCGGGATAAATTTGATGGAAAACTTGAATTCGATATGCAGCTTATACCACATAAGGGCGATACCTCCTGGATCGAGCCACTATTATTGAAGATAAAAAACACACTAAACTCAGATATAATACCCGAAGCATCTCCAAATTGTGAATATTGTAGTTATATAAATAAAACTGCAAAAGTTATGATTGCATCTGTATGAGTAAAAAGTTTGGTGTCTTATACCTGAGAGTGAGTTCGGAAGAACAAACTCGTAACTTTAGCCTAGAAAATCAAAAACAGAAAACAACGGAATACTGTAAAAACAATGACTATGAAGTGGTTGAAACGTTTATAGATCCAGGAAGATCGGCGACTACTATTGCAGGTCGTCCTGGACTTCTCGAATTGCTAGATTATTGCTTTAAGAATAAAGGTGCGATCAATGCTGTAATATGTTATAGGTTAGACAGGGTGAGTAGAAACACCTTGGATTTTCTTGAAATAAAAAGAAGACTTTCAGAATGCGGAGTGAAAATATTATCTGCTTCAGAACCTTTAGAATCAGAAGATCCGTCTACGGAGTTCCTAACCACTATACTTGCTGCAATTGCCAGGATGGATAACGAGGTAAGGAAATCAAGGGCAATTCAGGGACTGGAAAAAAGGCTTGAAAATGGTCTGAATATTACACAATTACCCCTAGGTTATGTTATGAAAAAAGATCTAAGCGGAAGAAGTGTTCCAGTTAGAAAAGAACCCGAATTTTCGCACCTACAAAAGGCTGGTTATCTCTACATGACAAACAGGTTTTCCATGAAACAGATCGCAGATTTTTTGAACGAAAAAGGAGTTCGTACAATGTACGGTCATGAGCTTAGTACGAACTCTGTAGGCAAGTTTATTAAGTGTGAGTTTTACATGGGAATAATTCATGCTAAACGCAGAAATAAACGTTATAAAGGAAGTTACGAAGCCATGTTTTCACCAGAAGAATGGTATATCATGCAGGAAGTTGCGGCTGGAAAGCCCCTTGGTGTGAAAAGATCCCAACGTTACTTAAATTTTCCATTACGCAACTTTATTAGTAGTGGCTTATCAGGCGAAATGCTAACTGGATCTTATTCTAAAGGTAAGAATGCTAAGTTTGGTTATTATTACGGGAATAAACCATATAAATCTGTTAGAAAACATATATTAGAGGATGCTTTTTTGGCTGTACTGAACGCCCTAGAACCTACACCTGCAGTCATAGAATCGTTTGGACAGGTTTTACATGATCGTTATTCAGAAAAGTACAATCAAATAAAGGAAGATGCGAAAAGTATTGAAGATAATATCGCGGTTCAAAAAATGTATAAAGTAAAAGTATGTGAACAACGGATCTCTGAAAAGATTGATGGAGAAACTTTTAACGGGGAATACAACACGGTAGAAAATCATATAACAGTTAATAATCTGGCAAGGAATGAACTAACAATAGATTTGTGCAACATTGATATTGCTCTTAACTTTTCTAAGTTCTTTTTAGAACACCTGTCAAATTTCTGGAGAGTTAGTAGTTACGAGGATAAAAGAAGATTGCAGTTCCTATTATTTCCAAGTGGATTATTGTGGGATTTTCCAGGGTTTAGAACACCTAAGTTGTCCCCATTATTCCGATTAAAAGCCGATGTTTTCTCGAATCCGAATATCTTTATTGGTGAGGGCGCTGGGGATCGGTCACCGGTACTCGCCTGCTGGCTCGTCCGTCGACCCCGCCTCCTTCGCCTTCGCTCAGTCCGGCATTCGCTCCTCGCCGCGTAAAGAAAAACTCGCCAGTACCTAAAGGCACTACCGAGTTTTCCTTGGTGAGGGCGCTGGGGATCGAACCCAGGACACGCGGCTTAAAAGGCCGCTGCTCTACCGCTGAGCTACGCCCCCTCAAAAACTACAACATTATACACAACTGACTAGTATATTGGAATAATCGGGAGGTTACAATAAATTATTATTTCAACCTTGCTAATACCTCGTTCGCTGTGTTTTCAACGCTGTTTCCGGCCGATACATAAGCTAAATCGTTGTTGTTCGCAGCTTCTGAACCTTCTGACACAAATAGCCTTTTTTTGGCTAGCACGGCGGAGAGAGCTTTTTCCACCTCCAGGCCCTTGCTCGGTACGGGACTGGTTATATAAGCGACAAAAACGTCGCTTTTGATCATATTTCCAACGATAGCCGGAAAAGTTTTCCAAAGAGGTAGTGACCCTTTCCAATTCTGGACATCCCTGCCTAGGATAAAGGTCTCGTGTCCTGCTTTTTCCAAAAAGGAGGAAAATTCCAAAAGTTTTTGGATGAGAGACTGTTTATCTGCAACGTTTGTGTACTTATAACCTATATAAATGCGCATATTTTTAATACTAGCACGTTTTGTTAGGAGTTTCCCGTTCGTCGCTTAGATTTTAGTAATATAGTCGACAATTTTTTCAAAATAAACTTCCTCCTGCTTTCCTGTTTCCATGTCCTTAACGGTGATGACCTTATTTTTAATTTCATTCTCACCTAAAATTGCGGCAAATCTTATTCCCTTTTTGCTGACGATACTTAATTTCTTTTTAAGACCGTCGCCGGCTATTAACACCTCGGCAGCGATGTTGCTATTTCTTAGGTTACTGACAAGACCGTATCCTATTTCGAAGTAGTCACCTAAAGGTAATACAGCGACGCGGGAAGTAGTCGCTTTATCGTTCTTGATTAAACCTTTTTCATTTAGTTGATCAAACAACCTTGTAAGACCGATAGAAACACCGACTCCCGGAAGTTTTTGTTCCGTGAAATATTCAGCCAGATTGTCGTATCTGCCTCCGCCGCAAACAGAACCGAACTCAGGGTATTTTTTGAGGACGGTTTCAAAAACAGTGCCGGTATAGTAGTCCAATCCACGTGCTATCGACAGGTCAATTTTCCAGCATGAAGCCGGGATGTTCATAAAGCCCAAATATTTTGTAAGTTCTTCCATTTCGGTAAGTCCGATTTGGAAAGTTTCATTTTTTATGTTGCAGGACGCCAGGGCTTTTAGAATTTTATCCGGCGTGCCTTCTGTGTTCAGGTAATTCATTAATTTGTCTATTTGCTCGGGAGTACAGCTGATGTTATCCAACTCTTTTCTTACGTTATCCTCGCCGATCCTATCTTTCTTATCTATTTCTCTTAGAATTTTGCTTATTTTTTCTGATAGCCCCAGCTCTTCGACAAATCCTGCTAATAACTTACGGTTGTTAATCTTAATCAGGAAACCACCGATGTTTAGTCGTTCAAATGTCGTGTAGGCCGTTGAAATAATTTCGGCGTCATAAACTAAACTCAAATTGTCCTTATTAACTATATCAATGTCGCACTGGTAGAATTCACGAAATCTTCCTTTTTGCGGTCTCTCGCCGCGAAATACTTTTCCGATCTGATATCTTTTAAAAGGAAAGCTCAGTTCGTTCATTCGCTGGCTTACATAGCGGGAGAATGGAACTGTGAGGTCAAATCTCAACGCCAGATCATTGTCACCCTTTTTAAAGGAATATGTTTGTTTTTCGGTTTCTTCTCCGCCCTTTGTCATAAGAATCTCGGCCTTTTCAATCACAGGAGTATCCAGCGGCATAAAACCGCACAATTCAAAGCTTTCCCTTATGGAATCGAGCATCCTGTTAAAGGCAAGCTGGTCGTTTGGCAATAGCTCCATAAAGCCGGGCAATATTGAAGGTGTTATTTTGTCTTTACCGGACATACTGTTATTTTACATTAGGCGGGCGCGAAGTGTAACAAGTATTGTGTTTGCGCGGGAACCATCTACAATTTATACATGTACTCAACGTTTTCGAATATAAAAGAGTCGTTTAAGCTTGCGTGGAAGCACAAGATGTTATGGATTTTAGTACTGGTCATGATGGGAGGATTTAACTTTAACTCCTACTCAAATTTCAGCAACCTTGCCGACAAAACTTCTGATACCAGGACACCCCAAATAAAAGATGTCTCTCCCGACAAATTTCAGCCGGTCGGGGATAACTACAATTTGAAATTAAACGCTCTCGAAGAGTTTAAACAGGATGTGAAAATTCCGACTTCTCCTGAAAGCGCTTTTGAAAAAGGCACGAATGAAATTCTTGGTGTGGCACAAAACAGGCCCGCATTTAACTTTACTGCGCTTCTCGGCTCGTTAGTCATGGTTGCCCCCGTTGTTCTGTTAGTGATTTTTTTCTGGGCGGCAATTTCATTTTTAATAAGTGTGTGGGCTAAGGGTGCGTTATTCTCGGGACTTATCAAAGCCTCCAATTCACAAAATTACGACTTTAAAGATCTCGGAAGCGAAGGAAAGAAAAATTGGAAAAGATATTTAAAGCTTTCAATTTATTTCTTTTACAAGAGATTGTTATCTGTTCTTCCAATCTTCGGAATCGGCTTGATAGTTGTTATTGTAAATGGGATCGCTCCGCAATCTACCGGTGTGAATGTGATTTTCGGAATTTTGATGCTTACCCCATTTTTGTGGGCACTAATTTACAACATAAGTTTGTACTTTGTTGAGCAATTTGCTCTGAGGAGCATAATAGCTGACAACGTACCTACAAAAGCAACTTTTAAGCTCGGGTGGAAATATTACAAAACAAGACCGGGTAAAAGTATAAAACTTGCGTTGGCATTAATACTGGTACTCCCGATCTTTATGCTTATATTTTTTCTTCCGATGGGACTCCTGGTTGGTATAACAGCTTTTTTGGTACAGCAGAAAGTATCGTTCGTACTTATAGGTTTTATGGGGTTACTTGCCGCTATTACAGGCATAATCACTATTTTAGTATCTTCTCCTTTTTTAAACAGCGTTGCATACTTTTCATGGACACGCCTATTCCTATTTATTAGGGAATCGTTCGATGAGAGACCGATGCAGAACCCTGTAGAATTTGCGTATAAACCGGAGGCAGAAAATGGACAAATATAACACGGCCTATAAAACGGCAGGATTTTTTAGAAGATATTTTGCAACGATGTTGGATTTTTCTATAAACATGTCGATATCGTTTGTTCCTTTTTTGTTTACAACGTTTTCTGTTGTTGAGGCTTACATCAAGTCTCCGTCATCATTTAATGTAATTTCACTTATACTTCCGATTGTTTTTCTATTTATAATGCCGATCGGTATCTTTTTCTACTCCTGGTATTTTACGCACAAGTTTGGTGGGACTATAGGAAAAATCCTATTTGGTTTGAGGATTGTAGACGAGGGCGGTTCGTATATAGACAAATCGACGGCGTTCTGGAGAATGACGGCCGGGCGCGCTGTTTCTTCAAGCTTTTTCGGTCTCGGTTATTTTTGGGCGTTCAGAAAAAAGGAAGATTTGACCTGGCACGACAGGTTTTTAGGTACTAAGGTCCTTACAGTCGGAAACCCTATCTGGGGAATTGTGGCTCTGGTACTGCTGAAAATTCTTTTCGTTGTTTTATCGGTTTACTTTATAACGGGAATTTTGCCCCAATTCCTAAACACACCGCCGGTGAGAGCGATGCCGGTTCTTGGGTACACTCAATCTGTTTTTTAAGTCTCCGGACATCGCGCCGCCCGTTTATTGACAAATTTTTCCTGTGGTGTTAAATAAACACACTTATGGGATATGGGTATCAATGGAATTAACCCATAGTTTATAAAGGGGATCGGGAGAGTCGTGCAAAATTCAGAACGTATCACATAACGTCGGCGTTGAGCCAAATTCAAAGGTACCCACTACGTTTCATTGTTACACATAAAATTCATTTTTGCGGAGAGAATTACTAATTTAATATGATAGTTATAGGTCTATTTGTCTACGACCTTTTGATGTTGTAGACGAAGGCACTTTAACAACACAACAAGAAAGAGATGTGTGTTTAATTGGGCGGCACTTCCTGGCGTTTCTTAGAGGAACTTCAGGTGGTGCCTGCTCAATAAGGAGCACACAAACTAATAATGAAAGGAGAAAATCATTGGAGAAAGAAATCTCTGTGCAGAGTAAGTTGGATAATACTCAACCATTCAATAGGAGGATAAAATGTCTACGTTTGTAGCGAACGTCATCTTTATTGCCACCTTCGCATTCTCTGCTGCGCTGGTACTGTTTGGCCTGCTTATGGTAGTAGGCGTACTGCGCGGTCATGAAACTGCGGGGAAGGTTCTGACGACAATCGGTGCGGTTCTTTTAGCCGCGGCGATAGTAATTTGGGCCTCCCGGGATTTTTCAGGTGACAAAATTTTGATCACCACCGTCGGCAATTGGATCGAAACGATCCTTACCGAACCATTGGGTCAGTAAAATGACCGCCAAGCGTGCAGGGACATGGCTCATCGCACTGGTGGGCGGCCTGCTGCTAACCGGATGTGATGTTCCAACAAACATGGAGAGTCTTTTTGACTGGAGGGATAAGTTTTTCCTTCAAGTAGAGATCTCCAATATCGAACAGCTCCTAGGTCCTGTGATAGCCTTGCTAACAGTTATGGCTACTGTTATCTCACTTTGGGGTGCTATCTCAAACATGAATAACAGGAGACCAATCTCTAGTGGCTCATACCTGGTCGGGGTTTTTCTTCTCGTAACTGCAGGATTGATACTTAGATATATACCCATAGCAACAAGCTTTGGGAAAAGTATCTTTCCTCAGGACTTAACTTTGGATAAGGTTTTCAGTGCGTTGCGCTGGGAAATCTCGTCCGACCCTATTGAGCTGGTAACCGTGGCTTGGGGCGTATCGTTGACCTTAGTCCTACCGCTAATAAGTGCTTTCTGGGAAATAGTCATGCTGGTAGCTGCAGTAATTGCTATAGCAATATCTATTGCCGGGAGGTCGCTTAAAGGAGTAATCTTCGCTGTCGTGCAAATTCTGGGTTGGGGTCTGTTTCTTGTGATGTATAACACCCTGGTGTCACTCATAGGAACCTATTACCCTTCCTGGGATTTGTCGTCTGTTGCTGTTCTGACCAGTGCTTTCTATATAGCGGCGACGTTGTTTTTACTGCTTGCCTGTTACATAGGATTGCCTTGGTTAGCCGTTTCTCTCGCTCCCTCACGTTCTTCGGAGGAAGTTGTAGAACGGGAAGAAAAACGGAGTTGGAAAATAGATCTAAACGATATATTAAACTCTCCAATTCCTATTCCCATTCCTTACGAGCGTGATAATGAAGACAGCGAAGTCGGAAACGGCGGAGGCGGAGACGATGACGAGATGCCCCCTTACTACACGTGGAGTCCCAGTGGACCCAACTCACCACGGAGTCCGGAAAATCCTATACCGGTGATAAATTTACCGGGTGGTTCTTCGGAAGAATCCTACTTCAGCGGCTCTGTAGCGGATAGTCCCGACTTACAAAATGCAGGTAACGACAATTCTGACTATGTGGTAAGTGTGAGGAATGAGACAACAAAACACGCTCCACAGCCGGAAAAAGAACGACCTGCAAACCCATCCGTAAGAAACCCACTAAAATCCAACGAGGAAGACTTGTTGCCTGATGGAGACATCAGTTCCCGTAAGTCTGCCAGGAAAAGCTACGTCGAGAATTTAAACAAGACGGCAGAGATTCTTACAGTAGCGGGAACAGTAACAGGTCAACCGAAGCTGGTTTTAGGAGGTAGTGCGGTAAAGTTTGCCGGGCACATCGCAGAACAGCTTTCCGCACCGGGTGCCCATCCTAAAGAAGTACTTTCACGGGAAGCGAAAGGGTTGGCTGAGAGAACTGTCGAATCACTTTTTCCCGGCATTTCCGGTGCAGACTTACTGCCGGATTTAGGGAAGAAGGGAGGTGAGGATGAACAAGCTCCCTAAGGTTGATGCGGTAAAAGAGTGGAAATATCGTTTACTCGACAATTCCGCTCAATTCGGATTTGGGGACATAGCTGTTAAACCTATTTGGGGTGTGGTGTTGGTTCTCCTGATGTTTCTGGCTGTTCTGTACACAATTCTTCCGTCTTTTGTGGTTGGCGTTCTGGCGATTACGGCGGCTCTATCGGTGTTTGCGCTGATAAAGAAAGTCCGGCGGAATTACAAATACCATAAGCTTCACGTGAAGCCTGCGAGGAAGAATGAGGAACGCGTTATAGAAACCACTCTTGCGGATCGCCCTTACTCCAAAAAGTGAGTATGCATTTCGGAGAGTACCCCGAAAAGTGACCAAACCGAGAGGATAGGGAGTCCCCCTGTCTCTATCCTCTCACCCTTTTAAGTAAAACCACAACTTGAGAGGGAATTCTCTTTCTTGTTGTGGCTCTTTTTAAACAGCTGACTAAACGGCTGCTTGAAAAGGGTAGAGAGTAAGTTAGGTCTCTGATTTTACAGAGACGCACTTTGACAAACACAGCATGAAAGTTTACTAAGACAATTTATGGATCATGCAGTGGCGCGGGTACCGGCAAGAGATTGTCCGTGATCTTTTTCCGGTGCTCACGCCAATAAAGGCATGAAACCTAATCAACCAAACACCTATATACGAAAGGAGAACACATGGTTTTTTGGAGACGACTCAAAACGCCGGTAAAAGAGCAACTTTTATTGCCGGCAAGTATACGTAAGGACCATGAAGCGTTTGAGCGTGAAAAACTCACCGCTCAGGCACTTTTGGGAATCAAGGTACGCCCCGGGGAACACTCAGAAGCTGTTATTACAAGTTACACCAGGGATACGATTAAACGGTCGGTGGCTTACCACAGGTCATCAAATTTTTATGATGATTCTGTTTTGGAACTCCGCCGGGCATTTGATTATTCCAACGATTTTACGTTTCTTGTAAGGGCGGTCCGTGAAGACCCGCAGGCTTATCTTAATCACCTGGAGCAGGAAAAATCCATTTCTAATGAGCACCGCACCCTGTTTCTCGACGAAGTTCAGGAATGGGCCTTGCCCCGTAAGTTACGGCAGTTGTCAGGCCACGACTTACTTATATGGGGACCTGAGGAACAAGTTGTTCCGGCCGCCCACGAAGAATCTTTAGCTCTCCACGGGAAGATAGTAGGGTATCGTCAGTACGGACCTGTACTAAGGTCGGTAATTGACGGCGTAGCGATGGATATGTCCAATACTCCTGAGGATCCTTTCACGGGATCGATGGACCCTGTATGGTACGCCGCCCCGCTAAATGTTATATGGCACTACCGCTACTATGAACTACCGCACATCGACAAATCTTTCGCGTTCTTCTCAGGAGTTTTTAAGAAACCCGAGGAGATATCTCAGGCGTTAGAACTTGGAGACTTGTTAATCCGGGCTGAAAATGTCGGACGAGTGATGTATTTCACGGCGGTACTTCGCGTCGAGGTAAGCACGAACGGAAAGGCTCCGGATTTCTCTACACCGGCGAAGATATTATCTAAGCTGGGAAAATGGGAACTCAGAACCGGAAACGATATCCGCACGGCGTTTTTAGCTTTCATACCGGGTAGTGCGGTACTACAGGAATGGCATCGGCATTCCATTTCTTCCAAAGTTGATCAAACTTTGCAGAGTTTTACAAGATCTCTGCGAACAACAGGCGACAGAAATGGAAACTACATCGTCGGTATAAACAACGGTCAGCCACTCCTGCTGGATTACCGGGTACGGCCCTCCATACTTTATGTGGGACCAAGCAAAACCGGTAAGACGACCAAGGCTCTCGAAGAAGCTCTTGAGACCACAAAAAACGTGGTCTGGCTGCCTTTAACCGCAGGTGAATTTGAAGCGGCTCCCAAAGTATTTGAACTTTTCGGCGGGAAAGTTATTCCCCTGAATTTACCCGATGCTTACTCGCTTAACGAGGGAAAGAACGGGAGATTCCGCCGGGAAGCAAATATCGAAGAGCAGGAAAAGCTTCACACTGAAGACAGGGAGCTCGCTCAAAAGATTGTTCTTGAGTTGGAGGCAAGTTGGGAAATGAAAGGTAGGGTAGTCGGATTACCACTGACTTTTAAGATTGAGTCAGGCGATACTATCCGTCTGTACAGTTTCTACGATCATTTTCTAAAGGCATTTCGGGATCTCTGGAAGCGCCGGTACGAAAAGACAGGCGAGTGGGCTGTTGTAGTGGCTGATAACTTCAGCGCTCTACGACTATCCGAAGACGATCCGATTTTGGGAAGTATTCCCGAAGCAACCGGCCGCAATCTGGGCATTTTGCTCGCATGGATGGTCAGCAACGGAAGAAATGTGGGAATCTTAACCCGCATTTTGACCCACTCAAAGGACGATTTGGACTACATTACAACGGGTCTTTTTCGTCAGTTCGGACTCGTCCTGCAGTTCGAGCACAACGAGTATTCCTGGGTGAAGGTTTTCCAAAACGGTGAAGTTTATGCAGACCGTGTGGAAGTTACACTGCCCAAGTCTATTCTTTCGCTCGTAGGCAGACGGGAGCCCGGACAAGGAGAAGATGAGTGGATACAAGAAGTTTCTTCCGCTCGCTCCTAGCGTTTTTTATTTTCCCCGGAATTCCGTTGTTGATACTCGCGCTTTTGGCGTCGATGTTTTTAACATTCGGGATTATGCACGACGCAGACCCAAAGGCTTACAATGATTACATCAAAGAAGCCTTGGGTCTGTCCGGGGGAACGTGGTACTCACTCCCCGCCGATGCCGAAGAGAAAATTATCTCATTAGGCTTTGATCCTGCTGTTGTTGCCGATGAAATAATGGCGAACAAATGGATTAATGAGAACGGCGGTGAGATTGACCTTGGCATTCAACTATCCATACTGGAGGGCGAGTCTAAAGGAGGTACAAATTTAGGTACCTGCAGTGGAATAGCCTCTTCAGCCAAACTGTCCCATCAGGAAGTTGTTTCCGCCCTGTGGCTTTTAAACTACTGGAAGGAACACGATGTGAGAGATTGGTCAGATATTGCCAAAGAAATGATCCGGCCGGACTATAGCGACTACACAGCACATTGTTCGGCCGGAGAAATTGGACCCAACGGAATACTTCCTTCCACCGGGGTAAAGATATGCAGGGACGGACTTTCAATGCATCCCGACGACCTGGTGAAATCCTGCAACTTTTTTGACAAGCGGGTAGCACCGTACGGAAAAAACTGGTGGTTAAAAGCTATCGGATACAGGTCGGGGCAGACAAAAGCCGAAAAGATTGACTCACTGTATGGTTGGAACCATGACAGCACTTACCGCAATCAGCTTGTAGATAGGGCCGATGTTTTAAATGCTGCGGCGTTCGGTTGGAGCGACTACGCACCCGTTTCTGAGAATGCCTACGTTTTCAAAGGAGGGTGGTGGCGTAGTCAGGCAATTAAGGTTTTGAAAACGACAGGTTTGCTTGAAGGTATAGTGTTTGCCGCAGGTCCGGACTATCCGCCATGGGAACCACCACAAGTTGCAGGGAGCTTTTCCAACCCCTATCCGGACAGCGTAATATGCGGGTATGAATACGGAAAACCTGTTGCCAACGGAATTCATTGGGGAATAGATCTTTGCATAGGCGACCCGTTGAGATCCTCTCCGATATACGCCATGCATTCCGGTACCGTAACGTTTTCCAGATATCTGTCTCCCAGCGAAACGTTAGCAGGTCAATGGTGGGTTTCAGGAAACGTCATCGCCGTAGAAGGAAAAGACGATGAAGGAAAAACTATCTGGACAGCTTACGGCCACGGTGCCAACGGTACCACTAAAGTTAAGGAAGGAGATGTTGTAAAGGAAGGTCAGTTGCTCATGATGTCTGGAACAACCGGCTTTTCTACAGGAATTCACCTGCACCTTGCTATGAAAATTAATGGCGGGTGGGTGAATCCTTCGGCTTATCTAGGGGGCGATTGATCGGAGGATTTTTCTCTCTCATTCGCCCCGTTTCCGCTCAGGAAAAACTTTCTTGCTGTGTTAGAACATGAGCATTTAAATGTAAATTTGAATGTTGATGTTTCGGTTTAGCTTTTAAAGTCAAACCGTTTATCAAAGCACTTTAAAAATATAGATAAGCTAACGTTTATTATGTAAGGCGGGCGCCGGTAAGATTTTCACTTGATATAATTGGAAGTCTTCCCGGCGTGATAGCCTTAATAAGAGGCGTTAAAAATCAGACTATCGGAAGGAGAAAAGCAATGAGTTCAGGTAAAGCGTTGACGGCCTTGGGCCTACTAATTTTCACACTTTGTGCGGTTGTAGGATTCCTCGCCTTTGCGTTAAATACTTTAAGTGTAGGTTCTGATCTTTTTTCAGGGATAGTTTTACCGCAATTGGAAACAGTAGTATTATATGCAGTTTCCTTTACACTTGCGGTAATTCTTAGCCAGGTTTTTTCAATCCGGTTTGTTAAAGTTTCACAAAACTTTGTATTCAAGATTTTTGACCGGCAGTGGCTCCCCAAAGAAGGTAAGGCCGAAACTTATACAACTGAATACGGCGAAAGGTTGGAAAAGGTTGTGTCGCAAAGCTATACAGGAACAGTTGTATGGGAATTGGTTACGCAAACAATCCCCACAGTTTTTCTGTTAAGTTTCGTATTCGGTGTTCTTGCTGTGATTGTTGCCTTCGCCGTAAATCTGTCGCTTCCGCTAGTCGGATTAGGAACAGTATTTATGGTCAACGTTGTTTTGTTTTCATGGGAATACTGGGTAAAACAATGGAGAAGGAAATACAGCAAACTGATAATTTTCACTTCACAGGTTGGGTATTTGAGGGTGAGAACACCACTTCTTTCCCTTCTTTTCGGCATCGGAAATTTACCGAGAGTATCCTGGACACCCGTGAGTGAAATAAACGATGACCAGATCGCCGCGGATCCCCAGGATTTCGATCCAAAATACAAAACGTCTTGGCTGCGCGATCAGTATACGTCGTTCTTGTCCAAAAAAAATAACATAAGAACGATATTTCTTAGATCGAAGTCTAACGAAGCGGAAGATACTGTGCTGTGGATCGATCACGGACCAGGTATCGAAAAGATACTAAAAAGTCTAAAGAGAAGGTCTACACAGCTGTTGACGGAGCAGAGTTACATAGATCGGGCTGCCCTTCGTATGCGCCTAGGAGGCACCGCTGAAGAGGACTGGAGTCGTATTCGTGCTGACGAAGAGGCAAGACTTTTTCAGGAACGTTTCAGGGAAATTAGCATTGCTCCAAAAACCCACGATCTGTATAGGATTGAAGATCCGGGGTTATACGACAACGACGGCAACCTGATTGAGAAAACGTCTGTCGAGGCTAACGCAGGGAGAGGCGATTATGATGTTTCGCATTTTTTCTCCTCCCCTAGCCGTCGGCTAAATGATTACGATGCTACAGAGGAGCAGAATCCTGATCAGGATAAAATTCCGTAGTTCCCGTAATATGGGAAAAGGATGAGAACAATGTTTTCATCCTTTTCCTTACTTTAAAAATTAAGAGTAGGTCGAAATTCGGACTTAATTTGGATATTGAGATCGTATTTGGGCCTATCCTAATAAGGGATGGTAAATCAACTAAGAGAAAGGAAGAGAAATATGATCGGACTTGTGTTACAGCAGGAATTGTCTAGTGTTGAAAAACCCTTGTATGACTACATGGGAAACAAGAAGAACGTGAATAATTATCCGAAAACGATTATTATACCCAATACTGATCAGTTTTTCGGGTTTGGAAGACACGATCTTTTTGAGCGTTCAAAAGACTACGCCCTTGTACACGGAGAGGATACCTACTATTGGGGAAATTTGACCGAAAAGGGTCTAAAACGAACCGGGGTTGTACACTATTCAAAAAACGAAGAAGAAGTCATGACGGGACTTGAGGTACCACCTGAAGTATCTTCTTACTACAGGCTGGTAGAGGGAGACGAGGTCGGTGTGGTCGTAAACCACCCGGAAAAAACCGTTTTCATCTGTTCGGTCAACGGTAGTCAGGAGCCACGTGTCTTTAGGTCTTGGCCACAAAATCTTTCTGAATTTCAGAGCGATTACCCTAAAAGACCTCTTCTTGTCGAAAAGTTCGGAGACTTTGACCTGCGTGCTATGACCTTGCTTGCCCCGATAGGCTTGGGTTCGAGTTATTGGGTTATAGCTCCGGGAGGCGCCGGAAAAACGTGGCTTCTTGTTAAGCTTTTAGACGCCTGTTTGAAGCTTTCAAGGGAAGATGACAGTATTTACGTAATGATGGTATATGTTGGCGACCGGCCTGAGGATGCTTCACAATACATCGAGGTATTTGGAAGAAACAAGAGAGGCCGCGGTGTATTTCACCAAGCCCCATGGAACATAAGCCCCGATGCTCAGGTTGATGTTGCGAAGTTCGCGATGAAACGAGCTCACAGGTTGGTGGCTACGGGAAGGCATGTGGTCGTGCTGTTCGATTCCATTAGTCGTACTGTCGCCGCGCACACAGCGTCGTCATATGTGGACGGTGAAGGAGGTATGATAGGGGGAGGTATATACCGCCAAAGTCTGACCGACATGATCGCTAAACAATTCGGAACGCACGGTTCATTTGATGAGAAACGGTCTCTAACAATTATAGGCTCCGTTCTTTCTTCATCGGATACCAGAAAAACTTCCGAATCAGCTGTTGATCAGGAAACTTCGGATAGTTCTACAACAGGAATTTGCAGGTTGCTAAAAATTCCGACGTCGGAAAGACCGTGGGTATCGGTTAACGAAGGCGAAACCTATACGAGATTTCCCAATGGGAGAGATTTCAGAAGCGAGAATCAGCGTCAGGAAATGGAAACGGTTAAGAAATTGATGCGGACAGGTGCCGGGAGCAGGGATTCTTCGGAGGCGCATAAAATTCTTTTAAAATATGCCAGGGAAAACCCTCTCCCTAAGTACTGAACTGAATGTATGAATTGAAAGAACGAGCTTTACTTAAGAGGCAAAGATTAAATGTTTTTGCCTCTTTTTTTATTTTTCCGGGGATTTGTTTTCGCCGTCGTGAAGTTTGAGGCTTTGTTTCTCCAGATTAGTTATTCTTCTGTTCATGAAGGCTCTTTCTTCGCGGTTTTCTTTTATTTCCCCAATCATAGCATCAACATTATCGTAGAGTTTGGGAAAGTTTATAGTTCTTGTGTCCAGCTCTTCGAGTTTTTGTTCTACTTTGAAAAGTCTGTTTAAGATACCGGTTAATGTGTTATTTATTCTAGTTAGTTCTTCAGTTATTCCGCTTACTGTATTGGTTACCTTAGCTAGCTCTTTAGTTATTTCATCTACTGTATTATTTGTCCTTGCTACTTCTTTCTCCAGCGTCTCCAGCTTGCCTTGTATCACGCCTAAGACTTTCTCGACCCTGGATTCAAATGTATTTTCTAGAACAGTGTCTTTCATTTGTTTTTCGAAAATAACACAGTGAAGAAAGTTGTTCAATATGTCAGCCTATGAAAAACGGAAAAATTGTAAACCAATATTCTAATATGCCCCCAACACAATAAAAGCTACTCGCCGAATCTTAATGCGGAATTTTCGTTATATAAAAGTTTTACAAGTGTGTCATTAAACGCCATGGTGTGTATTGAAACCTCATCGATTTTTCCATCAAAATATCCGCTGCCTGCGGAGTCACGTCCTATATTTAATGCCGTTGCACTAGTCGACATAACATTGTCGGCCTCAGCCTGAGTTCCCGTGTTTACGCCATTTACGTATATTTTAATATTTGATCCGTCGTAGGTGCAAAAAACGTGGGACCAGGTACTTGTAGAAAGGGCAGTTGAGGACACGGCGGCCGTCTGCCAGGCTCCGGCATATATCTCGCACTGCGGTTTATTCGAGGAGTCGGTAGTTAGCCTAAACTCGTTGTTCTTTTGAATTATGGTCTTCGAGGTCGCGGCGGTGGCAGGATTGACCCACGCGCCGAACGAAAAGTTGTTGTATGGCTGTGAGGTTGCCGAGGTTAAAAGAACGGTGTTAGAGCTAGCAAGATAGTCATCAGTCCCGTCAAAATCCAGACTTCCGTTGAACTTGCCGCTTTCTCCCCCAAACCACATTTCATTCGCACTCCCCACACATGTCCCTACCGTTGTATTGCCTAATGTTTGAGGATAGATTGTTAAGTTGGTACCGACTGCAGTTCCGTTCGAGTTCTGTGCTGAATTATTTGCAGTGTTGCCGGAGCATTCGTTAAGTTTGTAGTTATACGTTGCATCACCTCTGTTATATTCCCAGTTTATTTGCTGTGGGGTACGGGCGTATTTGTACATAACAATGTTGTCGATTTTGCCTTCGAAGTTTGTGTTGCCGGCGGGTTGTGCACCGACGGTGAAGTCGCTCGCGGTTACAGGATTCAAGTCTCCGACCGCCGTAAGCGTTCCGCTCTGGGCAGCGCCTCTTTTAATACCGTTGACATAAATGTCGGTATTGGCAGTAGAATCCCGGTCAACGACAACTTCCAAATGCACCCACTGGTTGCTGGGAACTGAGGCTGCGTCCGACAACGTAAATTGATCCGTGCCGTCCGATATGTAAAATCTGGGAAGTCCGGCACTGCTGATGAATAAATAGTAGCCGGGATCGGTTGCTGTAGTAGTGGCTTTCTTGGCAATAACAACGTCGGTACTGACAGGTGGGGCCTTATATATCCACGTGGAAATAGAGAAATCTTCGGTGTTGATTGAAAGATCGGCGTTAGTGGGTTCCTGAAGATAATCATCGCCTCCGTCAAAATACCCGGCATAACCGAACTTCCCGATCTGACCTCCTGTCGGGCCCGAACCTGCCGGACCGGAACGGAGGTTATATTGATTCACCGAAGAATCTAAAACAGAGAGTGTGCTGTCATCGTTTATCCAGGAGCCTTCGTCAAATTTCCAATGTCCAAAAGGTGCCTCACACGTCGCCGTATCCCCCGGCACGCAAAACTCGCGATCATACGAATTCGAGGGGTTTCCGGAACTGTCGGTCGATACAGCGCCCCATTGAGAAGTTTTCGAGTCGTTCAAAAAAAGTTTGGCCCGGTCGGAGCCGATATCAAAATTATATATACTTACTTCGTCTATGGAGCCGTTAAATTTGGACGAGTAATCTTCCCCGCGTCCGCCTATGACCAATGTATTGTCTCCGTTAACGGTACCTGATGCTGCGATTGTCGTTTTCGAATCGACTAAAAGTCCGTCAATGTAAAGGTCGATTTGGGTATTATCTTTTTTCACCGCAGTTGCATTGTGCCAAAGACCGTCGTATAAATCCGTAGGACTTGAGGCCGAAGTGTCCGGGCCCCAAGTTGTGTCATCATCAACACCGAATAAAAGATTCCCCGCAGTGTTGAAATATAATGCGTAGCCCGCAGTAGTATTTCCTCCTCTTCCGAGCACATATTCTGTGCCGGAAGGATTGGATGAGGAGCTTGATTTGAACCAGAGATTTAAAGCAAAACCGGCGGCGTTGAATATAAAGGCATTATCGTCTCTCGAGGCATAGTTTGTGCCGTTGGGGTAGAATGCTTTATTAAATTTTCCTGTTACGGTGTATGAAACGGCAGTCGGAGGGGAGGCCGTAAGGGTTAGGTTTCTGCTATTTCCTGTTCTATCGTAAATCGTTGTTCCCCCACCCTCATCGAAACGCCAAAATCCGAGTGCCGTACCCAGAGTTGGGTCGGGAGAAGGGTATTGTGCGTCCAAATCTTTTGTTATCTGAGTTATTTCAGCCGGATAGTTATATATTTTTACATCATCTATTCGACCCTTGAATATTTCCCCAGAGCCTCCTACCCATTGGGAACCGTAGGTTTTTCCGATCAAAAGTGGGGCACCGGCAGAATCGATTGTATAGGCTGAGCCATTTGTTGTTGTATTTTCCAGAACCCCGTTTACATATATTTTTAAGTTTGTTCCGTCGAAGGTACCTGCAAGGTGATACCAGGTGTTGGGGGTCCAGGAGGATGTTGTTGAGGCAACGCTTTTTAGTTTAGAAGTGCCGTATTTTGCAATCTGGTTAACAGTTACACCACCAGCTGTGGTAAAAGCTCCACCCACATATAAATTCCCGTTATATACTGCGAAAGCGTTGACGGTGCTATCCACCCCCGTTGTCTGTCCGATATTAGAAAACTGATTCGTCTGGTCATTGTATTTTGCAATGTAGTTAACACTTACTCCTCCCGCCGTGATGAAATATCCCCCCGCATACAAACTCCCGTTATATACTGCGAAAGCGTTGACGGTGCTATCCACCCCCGTTGTCTGTCCGATATTTGAAAAGGTGTTTGTAGAGTCATTATACTTTGCGATTTTGTTGACACTTATTCCTCCCGCCGTGGTTAAGTCTCCACCCACATACAAATTCCCGTTATATACTGCGAGAGTCTGGACGTAGCTATTTACCCCCGTTGTCTGTCCAATATTTGAAAAGGTGTTTGTCTGGTCATTGTACTTTGCAATGTAGTTAACCGTCACACCTCCGGCGGTGGTGAAATATCCACCCACATACAGGTTTCCGTTATATACTGCGAGAGTCTGGACTGTGATGCCTACACCTGTAGTCTGTCCGATATTAGAAAACTGATTCGTCTGGTCATTGTATTTTGCGATACGGTTAACCGTCACACCCCCCGCTGTGGTAAAACCTCCCCCCACATACAGATTCTCGTTATATACTGCGAAAGCGTTGACGGTGCTATTCACCCCCGTTGTCTGTCCGATATTAGAAAACTGATTCGTCTGGTCATTGTATTTTGCAATGTAGTTAACACTTACTCCCCCAGCCGTGGCAAAAGTTCCACCCACATACAGGTTTCCGTTATATACTGTAAGAGCGTTGATGTTACCACTTACCCCCGTTGTCTGTCCTATATTTGAAAACTGATTCGTCTGGTCGTTGTATTTTGCTATGTAGTTAACACTTACTCCTCCCGCTGTGGTAAATTGACCTCCGACATACAAGTTTCCGTTATACACAGCGAAAGCCTCGGCAGGCGCTGACACCCCAGTTCCCTGCCCAATACTAGAAAAAGCTTCCGAAGCACTATCATTCACCACAAACTTAGCCTTCCCGTCCGTCTTATCCAGAAAAAGCTGATAATCCCCCTTGTCAATAACACCCATATTACCGGGCGCTGAGGTAGAAAAACCATTATCCACAGAAACCCAAGCTGAAACTGCAATGGATGACGTTGGGGAAATATATGAACTGCTGCTTGTAGTCACAAAATCATTATTCCCGTCAAAGGAAACACCCGATCCGTATCTTCCGGGCGCAAATTCTGCGCCTTCGTTTAGGGTTCCCGTGGCACCGTTTCCGCTCACGTCATTTGTAGTAGTTCCTGAGCCTTCTTCAAATTTATAATACAGATTTGATGGGGGGGACAGTTCGGCTAAGTTATATATTTCGTCATCGGTTAGTGCTGTATTGTATGTTCTGAAGTCGTCAAGACGGCCTTTGAAATTCTCTCCGGAACCTCCGGCCCATTGAGAACCGTAGGTTTTACCCATGTAAAGCGGGGAGGATGATGCTGAAAGTGTAAATGATGACGTGTTTGTTGTGGTGTTTTCAAGGACACCGTTTATATACATTTTAAGTGTTTTTCCGTCAAAGGTTCCTGTAAGGTGGTACCAGGTGTTTGCCGTGAATGATGCTGTGGTTGACGACACAGTTTTAGTGTTGGAGGTGCCGTATTTCGCGATGTAGTTAACACTCACACTTCCAGCTGTGGTAAAGTTTCCACCCACATACAGATTCCCGTTATATACTGCAAAAGCGTAGACGGTGCTATTTACCCCCGTTGTCTGTCCAATATTCGAAAACTGATTCGTCTGATCATTGTACTTTGCAATGTAGTTAACACTCACACCCCCTGCCGTGGTTAAGTTTCCCCCCACATACAAGTTTCCGTTATACATAGCAAGAGAGTCGACTTCGGTATCTACCCCTGTTGTCTGTCCTATATTAGAAAACTGATTCGTCTGGTCATTGTATTTTGCAATGTAGTTAACACTAACACCTCCTGCCGTGGTAAAGTTTCCCCCTACATACAGATTGCCGTTATATACGGCCAAGCCGTTGACGATGCTATTAACCCCTGTTGTCTGTCCTATGTTAGAAAACTGATTCGTCTGGTCATTGTATTTTGCAATGTAGTTAACACTAACACCTCCTGCCGTGGTAAAGTACCCCCCTACATACAAGTTTCCGTTGTACACAGTCATGTCGAGAACCATACCATCAACCCCTGTTGTCTGTCCAATATTCGAAAACTGATTCGTCTGGTCATTGTATTTTGCAATGTAGTTAACCGTCACACCTCCCGCTGTGGAAAATATTCCGCCCACATACAAGTTTCCGTTATATACTGCAAAAGCGTAGACTTCGCCAGCTACCCCTGTTGTCTGTCCTATGTTAGAAAACTGATTCGTCTGGTCATTGTATTTTGCAATGTAGTTAACACTAACACCTCCTGCCGTGGTAAAGTACCCCCCTATATACAAGTTTCCGTTGTATACAGCGAAAGATTCGACAGAGCCATTAACCCCTGTTGTCTGTCCTATGTTAGAAAACTGATTCGTCTGGTCATTGTATTTTGCAATGTAGTTAACACTAACACCTCCTGCCGTGGTAAAGTACCCCCCTACATACAAGTTTCCGTTATATACTGCCAAAGCGCTGACGAAGTTATCTACACCCGTACCCTGTCCTATATTAGAAAAAGCCTTAGCAACGTTGTCATTAACAACCCATTTAGCTTTCCCGTCTGTTTTATCCATGTAAAACTGGTAATCGCCTTTATCAACAACTCCCATATTAGAAGGAGACGATGTGGAGAAGCCGTCGGTCATTTTTACCCATCCGGATACTGTGACCTGGGAAGTGGGAGCGAGTGTCGGATTAGAACCCGCTGTTACGTAGTCATCGACGCCGTCAAGAGAAGTTGCGTTAACATACTTACCTTCGTTCCACGCGGCACTGTTAACAAGTGTTGCCGTGTTGGAATTTCCCGAATAGTCGGCTGATGTTGTACCTGTACCTTCGTCCATCTTCCAATAGCCTGTTAAACCATCCGACACAAAATTAGTTGAATCATTTCCGAACGCAGCCGACGTTCCGTGCAAAGTGGGGGAGTACTTTATGTTATCGGACCTTATTTCGACGAGCGTTCTTTCTTTGGCGTATATTTTGAATTCATCGATGTACCCGTCAAAATTTGAACCGCTGGAACCCGCCCCTATGTTAAGTGTATTTGTTTCGGTAGCGGGAGATCCGTCACCATTAATGCTGGTTCCTTTTAAAACTCCGTCAACATATATTGATATTTCATCATCAGAATCGTTTGTGTACGCCAGGCTAATCAAGTGCCATTGATTAAGATTTAACGCGTCATCCACAGTAAGCGTTGCATCAGTTGTTCCGAGGTCTATTTTCGCCGAAAGGTCAACAACCTGATCGTTACTTCCTGCCGCAAGTCCGAGATAGTTGTTTGCCCCCTTAGAAAATATTTTTCCTGTGTTTGACCCGCCTAGTGTGTTTGCCCGCACCCACATTTGAATCGTGAAGCCACTGTTTAGTTTTTTTCCAAAGTTGATAGGTTCGTTGTCAGTGACACCTACCACATCGTCAGATCCGTCGAAAACAAGACATCTGCCGCTTACACAATATTCATCTGCGGATTGCCAGGAAGGCATGGTAATGTCACTGACAGATAGTGTTTTTAACGATAGAATCGAAGATGAGTAAATATCATTGTTATTAGTTGTTGCTGTAACATCGATTGTTTGAGATGAAGATGGGGCGCTGAACGCCGAGGAGCGTGCTCTGTTTGAAGGGGTGACTGTCGTATTAGCAATATCCGTAGGTGTCCCATTAGGGTCTATTTGGAGTCTTAAAGAAGATGAACTTGAATTAGCACCATTCACTTCATGATAGTATGCGGCCGATTGTGAGTATATTTCTGCGGGGTCAAAAAGAGTATCAAAGTTTTGAGGAGCGGAGCCCGAGGATAAGAGTGTATTAGCCAGTAGATATTGATTCTCGAGTTTTGTTACACCGGTAGTACTTGTTTGGTCAACGATTATCTTTGCGGAGTAAATATCGTAGGTGCCGTTTGTGGTTCCTCCCGATGCAACGAGTCTATAATTTTTACCTGTCGCCGGTGTAAAAGAAACACGAACTCTTGTTGAGGATGTTGCAGTTCCGGAGGAAACCAATGTTGCTTTATCTGTCCATCCAGCAAAAGACCCGTTATCTTCCTGCAATATTATTGTCGCATTGATTGTCCATGTTAAAACTAATTTACCGTCGGCACCTGAACCCCCTGTTTTTGCGGTACCGTCACCCGATCCCCCTCCCCCTCCTCCGTTACCACTTGCAGGAGCGGATCCGTTGGCACCAGCTCCTCCACCGTCTCCGCCATGCCCGGCTCCCGCCGGAGTTGATGCAGTTGGGTATGTTGCAGTATCCCAAGTCTGAGGCCCTGAATATCCGTCACTAGCCGTGCCTGCTGAAGAACCCCCGTAACCTCCTGTACCGGTATTGTGGTTTCTACCTATCTCCCCCTGTCCTCCATTAAATTTTACATCCCCAACACTTGACGAGGCGGCACCACCAAGACCTCCCGCCGGCGGAGTGCCTGTTGAATTTGACCCAGGTAAGCCTCCCATCGCCATTACACTTGAAGTATTGATAAAATAGGTGTGTCCACCAGATTGTCCCGCTCCGCTTGTTCCCCCTGAGCCTCCCGCTCCAACCACGAGCGTATGTGGGCTACCGGGCGTTACCGCCTGGGCGTTTTTTTTAACGTAAGCGCCACCTCCGCCGCCTCCGCCGCCATCAGAAGTTGCGTTTTGGCCGCCTCCGCCTCCGCCGGCACCCCAGGCCTCAACCTGAACAGATTGAACACCGCTAGGAGCTGACCAGTTACTGCTGGTCGCAGTTGTGTACGACGCTGTTCCGCTTGCCCCTGATACTTTATATACAACCTCTGCAGAAAAAGTTTTCGTTCCATCCCAATTTCCTTCCGTATAATTCCAATACTTCGGAGCGTTAAGAGCAGCCGCAGTTGTATTGGATTTTGCCACCTCGTAATTTCCGAGCTCGATTTGAGTTTGTGTGGTTGTTAAAGCGCTTTTTCCTATATTTTGAAAGACCAGGATTCTTGCTGATTTAACCTGGGGAGTTGTTCCGTTTGCCAGATTTATATTATATTCAGTCGTTCCGGTTGGAGGTGTAAACGCTGTCGCACTCCTTTTTCTTGCAAAGGCGGTTTCGGTAACCGTAACCGTTGAGTCTTGTGTTGAGGTACCCGCACGCTCGAGTGCTACCGTTAAAGTTCCGGATGAAACCTGAGCGACAACCTCAAAGTAGTATGTGACCGTTCCGCTATATTTTGTTGTATCCAGTTGAACAAGAGAAGGATCGTCCCCTGTAGCCGTCGCGATGTGGTCAATAATATTTATCTCCTGTCTTAATTTTTGATCCGGAACAGCCGGGTCTCCGAGTGCCGCATTGTTAGCGTTTGATGTTGAGTCATATGCCGTTCCTCCGTACCCCTCGTCAAATTTCAGATACATCGAAGGCGACGGTCCTATTTCTTCACTTCCCGCACTTGGAGCACCGCTCGGAGAAAGACTTGTTACCGAGGATACAGCCCCGTCTATTGTTGAATGGGCTATTGGGTTTGAATAGTACATAAAGATACTATTTCCCCCGTTTGTGACGCTATCGACAACAACGTCGTATACGGTTGATGTAGTGTTGCATCCTGAAACAAGGGTATATTTTAAAAGCTTCCCTCCAACCGACGTGAAAATTGTGTCATCACAATCTGTCTGCATTTTTCCGTCAGTTATCAGTGCCTGGGTATTTACGGTTACGGATATTCTTCTCTCGGAAGAAATATCCGAAGTATGCGAAAAGCTAATCTCCTGCCTTTGGTTATATGAATCATCAAACCAGTCGGCTTTAACACGGGTTGCTCTTATAATTGAAAATATTGTTACGGGGATTAAAACGGCAAGAGTTACAAGGATAATTATTCTTCTTGATTTTTTGTTTTTAAATGCGGCGGCAACTGCCTCGCGCATCTTGTTTAGTATATGGATATTTGTTTTCAGGCGCAGTTTATTGATAGCTTCCATGCAATGAAATTTTACATTATTTTTGGTGTTAGTTGCTAGGGTTTTTGGGAATAAATAAGTTTAGTTCTTTAACAGGTGTAAAGTGTTTTGTGTCCATCGTCCAAAGAAGATTTTTGTTAATTATTGCGGTAGCCGCAATAAGTGCGTCCGCTATACCAAGCCTTGTTTTTAGCCCGTATTTAATTATAAGATTGAAGGCTAGGAGCGAGATCTCTTTATTTATTTCAACAATATCCATGCTGTCGATAAAATTCAGGTTGATTCTTCTTTCTTTACGGTCTCTTGATCCCAGAACAATTTCGCAGGCCGCTATTCTCGAAATTTGTACCGAATCTATTTGTTTATGGAAAGTGGAAACAACCTTACTATTGTGTTTCTGCATCTCAATAAGTACGGAAGTATCGATGAGAGTTTTAATCGCCATACCAAGAGTCTTTTCTCAACTTTGCGGCTATTGTAGAGCTAGATTTGCCCTCCCAATCTTTTCTATTTTTGTACATGCCAATAAAGTCAGAAATAGCGTCTCTTTTGTCTAGTGAGGATTTCTTAACACGTCTCTTTTTATACTCATACGTATCGGGGTCAATTATTACTACCTGTTCCTTTCCGTTTTTTGTAATATAAATGGGATTGAGTTTAGACATCCCCAAATACATAGAAAGGTTGTGGTGAAAGTCTCTAAGACTCACGTGCTTAGTTTTTTTCATACTTTCAATATATCAAGTGTTTGACAATTTGTCTAACAAAAATGTCTAATTTTATTAGATTTCGGGTGATTAGGCTTATGGGTATTCCACGGGGAATTTTGACTCCGTCAAAGCAATTCCACTCGCTTCGCTCGCAGAATTGTTTATCTCAAAGCAATTCCACTCGCTTCGCTCGCAGAATTGTCGAACACAACTAAAGTTAGTGCGTTCCCGAGCGAGAATCACACGAACAGAACCTTCACCTCGCGTTGCTCGATGAAGAACCTGTTCATGGTGACCCCACGGGGAATCGAACCCCGGTTGCCGGGATGAAAACCCGGCGTCCTAACCGTTAGACGATGGGGCCAAGCGTCTGAAGTGGCTTGTGACCACTGTAACAACAAGGCACAACGGTATATTATCAACAAATCTACCTATTTGGCAACAAAACGTCGTCCGTCCGGCGCCAATTTCGTTAAAATCTTGAACAACCCCAAACCGCCCTACCAATATAAAATAGTGGTAAAATAAGTCGAAATGGCCATACTAACCACCATTTACCTATACATTTACACGTTTTTTGCCGCTCTTTTACCCGGTGTAAGTTACAACGAGGGGATGTTGGGGCAGCCTCAAACCTTTTTGCCGAGTCAGGTAGTACAGCAGACAGATAAGGCCGTAAGCTCCCTCCTTTATAGAGGCCTTTTTAAATACGATATATATGGTGCGACTGTCCCCGATTTGGCCGAAACCTGGCAGGTATCTGATGACGGTCTTGTTTATACCATAAGACTTAAAGACAACCAGCTTTGGACCAACGGCAGAAAAATAAACTCTGACGACCTTATTTACACCTCGTTTAAGGTCACGGATTTGTCAGGTGTGGCAACAGATAAGGTGGATGATATGACCGTGCGATACACACTCCCAAATAAATACTCCCCTTTTTTGAGCCTGTTAACCGTGGGTATAATGCCCCGGGATTCCGAGGAGAATAATGACCCTCTTCATCCCGTAACAAGCGGAGACTTCAGGGTCGCCAGAATTGAGAAATCAGGCAAATACATAAGACAAATCACACTCGTTTCACCCAACAACAAGTACGATATTCAAAAAATAAGCTTTAGATACTACACGAATGAGGACGAAATTTTAACTGCGGCCAAGCTGGGCGAGATCAACGGCTATCTTTTTTCGGAAAAAAAAGCCCCGGAGAATTTTTATAATTACGAATTCCCGGTGCAGGGTATTTATTACGCACTGTTTTTTAATATTAGAAACGAAAAGCTTTCGGATGTCGCTGTGAGACAGAAGTTGGAAAAGGTAATACCGCTGGAAAGCTTTACGGCAGGTCGGGGCATAAGGGTCCAGGGTCCTGTGAGCCGAAGTGTTTTTACTGACCTGGAGCTTGAATTTGACCGCTACGACCCTCTTTTTTCTGAGGATCTTGGCGATATGAGCCTGACAATAAGAGTCCCTGACATTGAAGAACATGTAATTATGGCTAAACAGATAGCTTCGGTTTGGAGGGAAAAGCTGGATATAGAAGTAAAGGTCGAGCCTATCGCCGCAAATGATATTGTTCCTAGAATTATAGAACCGCGGGATTTTGAGGTTTTGTTATTCGGGCAGGAAGTAGGTCGCGACCCCGACAGGTACGTGTTATGGCACTCCGCGCAAAAAAACCCTCCCGGATTGAATTTTTCAGGATTCGACCAGGTCAGGGCCGACAGAGCTTTGGAGGAAGGCAGGAATGAGTTAGATAATGAGAAAAGGATCGTTCACTACAATGAATTTCAAAAGGTTGTTGTGGATCAGGTTCCCGCAGTCTTTTTGTATCATCCGTTTACCAACTTTTACGTTTCAAAGTATATAGAGGGGGTGGGGGAGAAGTATACCTTTACCTACGCTGACAGGTTTCTGGATTTTGAGAATTGGAGGTATGTGAGGACGAATTAGAGTCGGCAGTTCTGAGTAAGGTGGGTTCTTTGGGGTTTTCTTGGGCGATGTTATAATCTTTTTGGTTGTATTGTGGTGGTGTGTGCCGAACGGCTTAGGCGCTGCCCTGTGGAGGCAGTTTTAGCGGGTTCGACTCCCGTACACCACCCCATAAATTAAGGTTGTTACATCAACATTTCTTCCTATACCCCTAATGTATAATTGAACCCACTTGTTACTGCTATACTATTTTTATGAACAAAGACTTACTTATCATTGCAGACCAGCTTCAAAGAGATGCTTATTCTATAGTAGAAAAACTACAGTTAGAAAGTGTTTTAGGTGAACGCTTTGTAGTAAAAGTTGTGGGGAGTACTGTTTATAACCTTATGACCTGGAGGGACTTGGATTTTGACCTTGTTACACCCGTTCTACCGGATAATAAAGTATATTTTACCTTAGTAGAATATTTATTTGCCTTGTCTGAAGTTAAAAAGGTTACTTTAGCGGATAACAGAAACCTGGAAGAACAGGATAGACCAAAAAGTATGTATATTGGACTTCAATATGTGGATTCAAAAAAAGAGATATGGAAACTGGATATACGTTTATTATCAAAAGAAGATGTTGTTACAGATAGAGTTGCAGATTTGATACAGGAAAAGTTAACTGAAAAGTTTAGGCACTACATTTTGGAAATTAAAACTCAAGTACATAATAATCCTAAGTATCATAAAAGTTTTTCAAGTGTTGATATCTATAATGCAGTACTTTCAAATAGTGTCAAAGATTTGGGAGGTTTTGAGTCTTATTTAAAAACATTGGGCAAATCTTTTTGAATACTAATAGTTCTTTTACTATTTGGTTCAAGTTAGCACCCATTACCGACCCCATAAATTAAGGTTGGTATCACAACATAAATTCCAGTAACCCTAACGTAGTATTGAACCGTTGATTTAACTCAAAGGAAACTACTTATGTATAATAAGTGTATGAAAATACGAAAAGCCACAAAAAAGGATATCCCAAAAATTAGAAGGGGATTGCTAGAATCGTGGCTGTCTCATGTGGACAATGAGCCAATGTACTATAACCGCGACCGGGTAGAAAAATCAGACATTGATACTTATTATACTAACGCCATGGACAGTGTTGATTCTTTTGTTCTTATTATTGAAGAAAATGGAAAATTTATTGGATTTGGAAAGGCTGATATACAAAAGATAGAACCTTGGTATAAGGAGCAAAAAGTTCTGTATATAGATGATATTTACATCGAAAAAGAATTCAGAAAAAAAGGCTGTGCCAAAACTCTTTTACAGGAGTTTGAGAAGATGGCAAAAACTAGGGATATAAAATGGATTAAAGCACGAGTGTATTCTTTTAATGAGCCGGCGAAAAAACTAAATGCCTCATTTGGGTTTTATCCTTTATATTCAGAGTATTTTAAGATTATTTAGATATCACTTTTTAAGATTAAGAATGCGAGAATGCCGGTTGTAACCTAAACAACAATGTTAATTCTTGCACTATTTGGTTCATTTTATCGGTTATTACCAACCCCATTTTTCGATGTTGTTACTACAACATATTTCTCGTTACCCCCAATATTTAATCGAACCAGTACACGCTCAACTGCTATAATTAAGTATATGAATAAAAAAGAGCAGTGGTGGGACACAAAGCACGATAGGTATGCTTCAGAGGACTGGATAAGCAAACCGACTATATTCGCTCGATGGGTAATAGCATATCTACCAAAAAACGGAAGGTTACTCGATGTCGCAGCGGGGCATGGCCAAGACAGCGTGTATTTTGCTAGACAAGGGTTTTCGGTGATCGCTACCGACTTTTCTGAAAAAGCGATTCAATATATTAATAAAAACATTACCCCTGATATCAAAGGTAAGATTACTACACAAAAGGTAGATTTATCAAAGAAACTGCCTTTTGAAGATAATATGTTTGATATTGTATACGGGCATCTTGCCGTCCACTATTTTACTAACAAGATTACAGATAAGGTATTTAAGGAATTAAAAAGAATACTTAAACCCGGAGGAATAATTGCGTTATTAGTAAATTCTACAAAAGATCCGGAGTATGAAACGGGAAGAAAAATCGAAGAGGATTACTTTGAATTATCACCGGGGGATTTTAAACATTTTTTCACTATTGATTATATGCGATTGAAATCCAAAGGACTGGAAGAAGTTTTTATTGATGATAACGGCACTACTTATAAAGATAACGCAAAAGGCGTTTTTAACTTAATAAGGTATGTTGGTAAGAAAGTAAGCTAAGTTAGTATATTTGTGATTCAATTATTTATACGATCTTCAGTTACGCTATCGTCCAAAAAACCAAAGCGTGAGGCACTTCACAGATTAACGTAGCCTCCTACTCACAATTATGATAATTTATTTAAGACCGTTTCTCTACAAACTAAAAATTTGTCAACTATTAGATTAACCCAACACCACCCCATTTAAACCGCCTCACCTAAAATTCTAAAATAGCGCAGTAGTTCTAACTTTTCTCCTAACTTCCTTATAATTCGGAATGGTCCTTTCTACCTCCGCCCAGAATCTCTTAGAGTGATTGAACTCTATCAGGTGACAAAGTTCGTGAACGATCACGTAGTCTCTCTGGTCTTTAGGCAATAACGCAACCTTGTAGTTAAAATTCAAATTTCTAGCTTTTGAACAACTGCCCCACTTAGTTTTTTGATTTCTAATCGCAACTTTCCTGTATTTAACACCGTATAAATGGGCAAAAAATTCGAGGCATTCAAGTATGACTTTCCTGGCAACCGTCTTATTTTCAAGATAGTGTCTTTTCGAGCGCATATTTTAATAGTTTACCAAGAAGTGTCAGGATTAGTCCTGGATAAATATAGGGCGTTAAAAGCTGCTTTGCAGGCTTGCTAGCCGTTTAACCTTTAAAGTAGTACAATGACAAAGCGGAAGGAGGTATAAATAGGTTTAACCCCCAATCTATAAAAAACTATGAACGGAACAATTAAAACTAAGACAGATAAAGGATTCGGATTCATTTCTCGTGACGGAGAAACCAAGGATCTTTTCTTTCACTCTAACAATCTAACAGGCGTTACATTTGACGAGCTTCAAGTCGGAGCAGCAGTTACATTTGATGTAGTCAACAGCGACAAAGGACCGAGAGCAGAAGACGTACAGCTTGCTTAATAGAGTCGATAATAAAAGGTAGAATTGCGAAAAAGAGAAACACATCCCCGTATTATAAATATTTAAAGGATGTGTTTTCTTTTTTTTAAAAAACTCCTCGGTGAGCTCTCGCCATACAATTCTCAAATAGTTAACAAGTCCAGAAATAGTGGTATGATGGTCGCAATACTATAACCTGAAATACACGAAAAAGGAGAGAAAATGTTCACAATCTTTGATATGGCTAGGATGCTCAAGGAAGCCACGGCCATGGCAGCCCGGCGGTCAGTAGTAAAACCGCTCCATGAGTGGATTTTGGAGAAGAAGAAATTTACATGTTGGGAAGCCGGGAAGGAGCACGACAGACTGGTGAAAGAAGGTTTTGAAGGGTTGTGTGTCGACTCTTCGCTAGAGGAGCTCCTTCGTACTTATGTTGAGATTGGTCTTTTAAGACTGGAGGGGGATGTTTACACGCTGGTGTGAGAAATTGTTCGTATACAGCACCTCGGGACTCATAGAAATATGAATCACGGGGTGTTTTTCTATTTTGACTAATATTTCGTATGCCTGACCGTATTTAGTGAGGGCATGGTAGTCAAACCCCTTAATAAGGAAATTATCTGACAAAAGTCAAAGCAACGCCCTTTTTACCCATTCTTCCGGTTCTGCCTACACGGTGGATATAGTCTGTAAAAGTTGCCGGAGGATCGTAGTTAATAACGTGTGTGATATCGGGTACATCAATTCCTCTTGAGGCGACGTCCGTCGCTACCAATATGTCTATTTCATATCTCTTAAATTCATTTAAAACTTTAGATCGCTGTCCTAACGATTTATTCCCGTGCAAAGCCCCTGATTTATGGCCTCTTTTTCTTAACTCCGAAGATATTTCCTCTGCCCCTCTTTTAGTTTTTGAAAACACCAGAACTCTTTTGAAATCAGCATTAATTAACAAGCCGTGCAATACTTCGATTTTGCTTTTGCTGGAATCTATTCTCACAATATCCTGGTCCACGTTTTTCACTGCTTCCTGTTTTTCAATCTCAACTTTGTAAGGGTTTCTCAATAAAGAGTTTGCGACCTCTTCTGATTTTTTTGATAGGGTAGCGGAGAAGAACAATGACTGTCTCGAATTATTTAATTTTGCAACAATCTTTTTAACATCATTAATAAATCCCATATCCAACATCTCATCTACCTCATCGAGAATGATGTTATTAAAAGAACTTAAGTCTATTTGTTTTCTTTCGCACAAATCTAAAAGTCTCCCGGGGGTGGCAATTACGAAATGAGGATTTTTCTTAATAAGTCTTATTTGTTCCGAGTAGCTGGCGCCTCCCATAATAACGACATCTCTTAAGTGAGTTCCAGAAATGAGAAGGCTGTATTCGGTTCTGATTTGATTAATTAGTTCTCTGGTAGGAGCAATTATCAAACATTTCTGGCCCTGATTTTTCATAATCTTATTTATCATTGGTATTAGGTAGGCGGCTGTTTTTCCCGATCCCGTGCAGGCTACTCCCAGAACATCCTGTCCGCTCAATATTTGAGGTATTATTTCTGCCTGGATTTTGGTGGGATGCAGGTAAGACTTTTTAGAGATATTTTTTTGCAAAGATTGAACAAGTGTATAGTCGCTAAAGGTCATATTGGGAACGTACATTGACTCTGACTCGCCTTTGACAGCCTTAGAAACGAATAAGTCGGTGTTTAGATATGCTCCGGAATAGGGATTTCTTCTTTGAAATCTGCTTGCGCCTCCGAAACTACTGCCGGAATTGCTGTAATTACGAGCACTTCCGAACTTTCTTCGGCTACGGGCAAACCTCGAACTGCTATTACTATGTCCATAACTTTTAGTATGCATATGTTTTTGGTGGGGAAAGAGAAAAAACGGGTTTATCTCAATCAGACACAGCTAGAAGTATACCACGCAAGCCTTTATATTCAAATTATCCTTGAAACAGCCCTTCGCCTTAAAGTAGGGTCCAGAATCTTTTTTCTTAATCTTAGGGACACCGGAGTTATCTCCAAAAGCTCGTCGTCCTCTAAAAGCCCTAAGTACTGCTCTAAACTCATCTCTACCGGCGGAGGAATTGTGATGCCGTCCTCGCCCGAAGACCTGTTATTGGTCAGTTGCTTCTCTTTACAGACGTTAACTTCCACGTCCTCATCCCGGCCGTTTAGGCCTACTATCATCCCTTGATAGACCATTGTCTGCGGTCCGATGAAAACAGGGCCTTTTTCGTGTGCTGGTACAAGTCCGTGCGGTACGGCCTTGCCGCTGTGAGAGGCTATAATAGCGCCTTTTCTTAGTTTAGGTATGGATGCACCAATTTTCTCGTACCTTGAGAACATTGAACTTAAGACCGCCGTACCTTTTGAAAGGGTTAATAAAACGCTTCTTAAGCCAAGAATACCCCGCGTAGCTATTTCAAAAACAAGTCTTGAAGATTCTGAAGTAAGCTCTTCCTGGGACATCAAAACTCCGTGTCTTCTTCCCAATTCACTTTTTATTGCGCCGAGGTGCATATTTTCAACGTCAATAGTAAGCTCCTCTACAGGTTCCATTTCTACGCCGTCAATAACTTTGGTTATAACTCGGGGTTTGCCTACACTAAGTTCAAACCCTTCTCTTCGTAGGGTTTCTAGGAATACGGAAAGATGGAGCTCGCCACGTCCGGATAAAACATACTGGCCTTCTTCGATTTTAAATTTCATAGCGACGTTTGTTTGAAGCTCCCGTTCTATTCTTTCCAAGATCTGGCGCCCTGTTAAAAATTTACCTTCTTTGCCTAAAAAGGGAGAAGTATTTGGTCCGATTGATATAGCCAGTGTTGGTTCCTCGATTTTTATAGTGGGCAATGCTTCCGGTGTAGTAGCGTCGCAAACTGTATCTCCGATACCTGCATTTTTAATTCCGGTTATCGAAACAATATCTCCGGATACGCCTATTTCGGTTTCAACTCTTTTTAAACCCCGATTCACGAAAACTCTCTCAACAATATTTTTTTCAGGTTTTCCGCCCGATGAGATTAGAACTACAGGCATTCCCGGTTTAACAACACCACGGGTCACCCTTCCGATCGCGTATTTACCTTTATAGTTGTCCCAGTCCAAAGTTGAGACCAGCATTTGAAAAGGTTCGCTATCCCGTGACTCAGGCTGAGGTACGTGCTTTAGGACAGCCTCAAAAATGGGAGTAAAATCGGCAGGAGCAGCGGTCAGTTCTGCAAGTTTCGAGAAATCAAAATCTTTCCAGGCTTTTCCATCCCTACCTATTGCGTAAAGAATAGGAAATTCAAGCTGGCTTTCGTGCGTTGCCAGTTCCAGAAAAAGATCATATATTTTGTGCAGGGAATTCTTAATCAAGGCGTCTTTTTTATCTATTTTGTTTACAATAACAATTATTTTTAAACCCAATTCCAACGCCTTTTTTAAAACGAATTTGGTCTGGGGCATCGGGCCTTCCTGCGAGTCCACTACCAGCAGTGCGCCGTCAGCCATATTTAAGGTGCGCTCTACTTCGCCACCGAAATCTGAATGACCGGGCGTGTCTATAATGTTAATTTTTGTATCTTTATAAATAACGGCAGTATTTTTGGCCAAAATGGTTATGCCTCTCTCGCGTTCCTGGTCGTTGGAGTCCAAAATCAAATCCTGATTCATCTCGGATTCGTTGTCCCTAAAGGTTTTGGACTGCTTCAACAATCCATCAACAATGGTGGTTTTTCCGTGGTCGACGTGTGCAATTATGGCTATATTTCTTAGGTTCATAGACAAGCGTTCATTATACACGCTATCGGCAGTTGCGGTTAATCCGTCATTGACATATCGAAAGCATTTTGGTTTACAATAATAGTATGCAAATAAAAAGGACGTCTGAGCACGGCTTTGCGCACGTTGCTTTGGTTCTTGCAATTTTACTGACAGCCGGTGCCGTTCTATCCTTCAAAGAAATCCCAAAAGTAAAAGAACTATCACGCACTCTGCTCGGAAAAATTGACCCGGGGAATGTGCTGTCCCTGGCCACAGGGAGACTTTACTATGTAGACTGTCAAAAGGGAAATGATTCGAACTCAGGAAATTCTGAAGGCTCCCCCTGGAAGACATTTTCAAAGGTGAACGGTGTGGCTTTAACGGCCGGTGACGCGGTTTACATAAAACGTGATGGGATCTGCACCGATACCGTAAACGGTGTTTTAAATATAACTTCGAGCGGCAACTCGACAGATCAGATATTAATCAGTTCCTACGGTGTCGGTTCTTATCCGAAGATTGTTAAAACGGTAAGCGGGGATGCTATAAACGTAAGCGGAGCGTACATTTTAATATCCAATATTCATGTAACAGCCGATCTGTCTACTGTTACAAAAGACTCTGCCTGTCAAAACGGTCCTATAGGGACAATGTCGGGCATAAGACTTGATAAAAACTCTCACGACGTGACTGTTAGAAATATTATAGCCTCGAAACTTTACGCCGGTGTATACATTGCAGGTGATCTGACAACCGGACCCGTCTCCAGTCGCAACAAAATTTTAAACAGCGTTTTTATAGACAACAAAATGATGAACTCTCAATCAAGCGCGGGTGCCATGGGTGTCTTAGTTTGGGGTGATGATAACGAAATAGCTTACAACGAGTTTTCGGGTAACGACGCCTGTTCCAGACTTTATACAAGGGATGGCTCGGCTGTCGAAATCTACGGGGGAAAGAGAAATAACATCCATCACAACAGAGCTTATAATAACGAGACGTTCTCGGAGCTCGGGCACGTGAGAACGGATAGCAATAAGTTCGGGTACAACCTGGTAGTTTCTAAACTTCCTTATTCAAAAGGCTTTGTCACCAGGGGCGGTGGGGACAGCTATGGTCCGGTGCCCAATTCAACATTTTATAACAACACGGTATATCTTACAGGATCGACCTCACAGGCTTTCGTATGCGCCGGGGACTGCAATACGACGACATCTCCCGTTTTCACAATCAAGAACAATATTTTTTCCGGAGCGCAAAAGTCCGCCTATTTCGGAGGCACTTCATTTGTAGAGTCCAATAATATCTTCAACAAAACTCCTGAACCGACATCTTACAGCATTAACGGGTCGTCCAAAGTGACGGACCCCCAGTTCGCAACTATTGAGGACGCCTATGCCTCAGTTCTGGACTTCCACTTAAAATCTACAAGTCCGGCTGTAAACGCAGGCACAAGTGATAATGGAGGATATACCACAGATTTGGACGGATCCGGCGTGCCGGTGTCAACAACGGACATAGGAGCTTTTGAATATGGGGCCACCGGCGCACCTGCAGGGCCTTCATTTTCTTTTGGCTCTGTAGGTGACCATGGTTACGGAAGTGCTGGCAGCGGGGTGTTTACCAAAGCGTCTCAATCGGGGCTGGATCTATTTTTGTCACTCGGCGATTTGTCTTACCAATTACCCAGCGGAAAAAATGAATATACTTGGTGCAACGAATACGTCAAGCCTTCATGGGGCAGTAAGCCTTTCTCGATTATTGCCGGAGGGCACGAAAATGGCGTGGATAACGCCGGGAACGGTGTCATAGATTATTTCGTTGACGACACCTGTCTTCCTGACCGAGTGAACGGTGTTCAGTCTCCTAATTTAGGTACCGGAGGCTCACCTACAGGAACAGACAACATAGGCAAGGAATTTTATTTCGACTATCCGGCTGAAAATCCTACAACCAGGTTCATTTTAGTAGATCCGAAGATGAATTTCTTATATGGCGGGTTGTACACTTTTTCGGTCGGAAACGAAAGATACAACTGGCTCAGTGACAGGATAGATGAAGCTCGTGTTTTAGGCCGTAAATGGATTATCGTGGCTAACCATGAAAATTATATAAGCAGTGGTATTAAAAGCGATGAGATAGGGTCGGACTACTTTAACCTTGTTATGAAAAAGAGGCCCGATTTGTTACTACAGGGGCATGACCACAATTACCAAAGAGGTAAACAACTCTATCTGAATTCTTCGTGCCCATCCATATCGGCATCAACATCAACCGCAGGAAATTCAGCGTGCATTGTTTCCGGATCACTGGGCGGGGACGGACCTAATTACTCAAAAGGTCTCGGAACAGTGTTGGTAATAAACGGTTCCGGCGGCGTAGGACACTACACTCTAAGCAGTTCTTCCGATGTTCACTACAATTACTTTGCGGCGAGAAACGATACGGCGTTCGGGTTTTCTAAATTTACGGTAACACCGAGCGGTATTACATCGTCGTATGTTGACAAAGCAACAACCTCTCCGTTCACCGATACCTTTTCCATCTCTGTCTCCGGAAGCACCGTGACCCCTCCGCCTCCTCCGGAAGCTGATACGACTGCTCCAAGTACACCTACGAACTTAACGGCGGCCGTAGTGTCCTCCACCCAGATTAACTTAACCTGGTCCGCGTCAACTGATAACGTGGGAGTTACAGGATATGAAGTTTATCGAAACGGTGTTAAAGCGGGAACGGTTACTTCTACGTCTTACAACAGTACCGGCCTGACCGCTTCTACAGCCTACAATTACTACGTTAGAGCTTTTGACGCCGCCTCAAACTTTTCTTCTGCCTCTACTACTGTAAGTGCAACAACACAATCTGCTCCTGATACATCCGCTCCCACACCGCCGGCAAATCTAACCGGGACTGTGGTATCGCAGTCGCAAATTAACCTGACGTGGACACCTTCCTCGGATAATGTGGGGGTTACAGGCTACGATGTGTACAGAAATAATACTAAGGTCGGGACTGTAACATCGGCGTCTTATACTAATACAGGACTTACGGCAGGTACTACTTACACTTTCTTTATTAAGGCGTTCGACGCGGCCGGTAATGTTTCGGGGGCATCCAATACTGTAAGTGCTACCACTTTCGCTGCCCCAGATACAACTGCACCGACTGCTCCCGCGAACTTAATTGCGACTGTAATATCTTCTACACAAATAAATCTGACCTGGTCCGCATCAACCGATGATGTCGGTGTAACGGCATATGAGGTGTACAGGGACAATGTAAAGGTCGCAACGATAACAACAACCGGTTACGGGGATGCTACGAGATCTCCGGCAACAACTTATTACTACTACGTCAAGGCCCGTGATGCCGCAGGAAATCTATCGACGGCCAGTGCTACTGTAGCTGCGACAACTCTTCCGCAGGTAACCACCATAGCTTCCGTTCACGGTACGGTTTTTTCGTCTTCAAATACGCCGATATATTTAGGTAAGATTACGGTAATAAAAGACGGAGTTAGTAAGTCGAAGAAAACTTACTATACTGATTCAAAAGGTGCGTTTTCGATTCCAAATCTGACTACCGGCACGTACAAAGTGACATACTCGGCTAAACAGCACGTTTCACAGAGCGAAAGTGTGGTAATAACAAGTACAACAACCGACATCACTAAAAATATTATTTTACAAAGGAGATAACAAATGAGTACATGCAAAGAAAAGGGTAATATCCTGCTCATGCTGGTAATTTTGGTAGCGGTTGTAGGCGGAGCGGTCTTGCTGTATCCCAAATACTTTCCGGCTAAGGAGGCCGTAGTTCAGGAGAACGTAGTGCTTCAGGGTGCTGATTTTGACATGCCTTTAGTTGAAATCAGAGTGACGTCCAAAGGGTTTGAACCGGCAGTTATAACTATAAAAAAAGGAGCAAGGGTCACGTGGGTAAATTCAGACAAAATTGCACACAACTTGCTCTCGGTAGAAAACTTCGCAGCCAATAAAATAGATATTGATCTTGATGAAGTTTTGGAACCGGAAGATTCGTTGGAAATACCTTTCGAGCAATCGGGGGTTTTTAAGTACGAGGACAAGGATAATCCGGAGGGCTACCAAGGTGTTGTCACGGTTGAGTAGGTGATAAAAGCTTCGCTTCGGCTACGTCATTAGTCAGGCGGCAAGACCGTGGAATGTCAGTTCGTAAAGTTACTCTCTTTCTCCTGCCCAGGTCTTTGCAAGTTTCAGTGCAGAGGTAACGGCCGGGTCTATGATTTTCATTACTCTCCCCATCTCCGGTGAATCACCGAATTTGTGGTACATGCCATGTCCCACTTGATTCAATTCCTTAGAAGTAAGAGGCATTTTTTGGATGCAGACGTTTTTTATGCCGAACTCTTCAAAAAGGGCACCGAGTTCCAATATATCCTCGTCTGGTACATCGTCCGGAAGTCTCACAACAACGGGATATTCAAAATTAATTTTTTCCTGTGTAATTTCACCTGTGGAATCATTTACCAGATCTATGTCTACATTCAAAGATTCGTGCAGAGTTTCGTTATTAGCAACATTTAAAAAGTTTCGTATTCCGCCAAAATCCACACCCAGGGTCATTCCGGTCCACTCCATTTTTTCATTTAAAATCCTGAGCGCCGACCCTTTCCTCTCGTATAACGCAGCTTCTGCGGCTTTGTCACTTTTCTCCTGCCAGGAAGCTCCGAAATTATCCAGCTCCAGGGGAACGGTTTGTTGTAGGGATTTTATCCAATCTTTTACTTCCTGAGGTGTATATGATTTTACCTCGACAGCTCCCACAATCTTGCCTCGACGATCCTTTAAAAAAGCATCAGGAAGAGTAGTTGCTTCGTACGGAAGCTCGGCATGGTGTTCGATAAGATTTTTTATATTTGCGTTGTACTTATTACTCGTAACTTTTAATGCTTCATTCAATAAACGGTTTTGCGTACTTTTCTTTTTACCTTCGAGTCCGTGTTCCTGTTCTTTTATATTCCATCTTATTAGTTCGTCTCTGGTAACACCACTTCGTGCCTGAGGATTTTTACTAACCCATTTTCTTTCAATCTCATCATAGTTGATAAGTGTAGAAATTGTGTCCTTTTTAAGAGTTTCTATCTCGTCAGCGGTTATAAATCCTGACTCTCCTTGTTTCGGAACGATTTCATGGGCTTCCTTGTTAAAATAGTAATTGAGAAGAGCGATGTCTTTTCTTGAACTGCCCAGCTCGTTGAAAAAATCATAAGGGTCTACGATCTCGGAGTTCGGAATAAAGATCATCGCGCCGTAAATTGTTTCACATTCGGAAAGTCCCATCGACTTGCTAATTAACTCCCCTGTAAATCCCCTGACTTCCCCAACAGCCTTTATAATTTTCCTGTCCGTATCGTCTTCAGAGATTCTATCTACGGCGTTACTTATAATGGAAAGAAGTTCTTTTGGATGTCTGCCCCCCGAGTGCGCCTCGCCGGAATAAATATAATTTTCAGCTTTGCTTTTTAACTCCTCTTTCTCTTCTTCTGTAAATTTTTCTGCCAGATGAATTGTCGAAGATTCTTGTTCGTAATCCGTTGCTATGGTCTCTACAGGCATGCATGAATTATATACATAAAATACAGCCCGTTGCTATAATATGGTAAGTGAAAAATCTGCCCGTCCTGAATTCCTTAAAATTTATTGGATCTACCGCTCTGTTTCTTGTAGTAATAGCAGGATTGGTGTATCAGCATGTCCGGCTCAATAATGCAGAAAAATCTTTGTCGGTTATTAAGGCGTCACAGACTAATTTACGGGAAAATTTCTCCGACGCTCTTTTCGAAGACCACTTAAAAGTTACCAACTCCATGGTATCGGGGGCGAAACTCACTTCACTGCAGAACGAGCTTGAGACGCTAAAAGCCAAAGAAACAACCGACGAAAAAACGATAAAAGATGTGTACGACTCTCTAATAATACTTGAGCAGAAAATAAACAGGAACGTGAAAGCCGGATTAAAGTCGCCCGACCTTACAGAACAAAAAGATTCATGGGGCAGCTTTCTAATAGAAAAGGATTTTGCTTCGATAATGACAGGTATCAACGAACAGACCGCACTTTTGGACAAAGACTATTCGGTTTATCTGACCAAGTTGGAGCAAACAAGGGTAGCGGCATCAGGGTATAGTTATCAAACGGTTCAAACTGAACGTGGTACCTTTGGAGCCCATGTTATAAAAATTCCTTTGAATGAAATAAAAGTAAAGACAGTTTCAGCATCCTCCGGTTCCTGTTCTAATGACTGTGACACTAAGAGTCTTGCCGATTACGTCAAAGGTAGCGGAGGATTTGCCGGAATGAACGGATCGTATTTCTGTCCTCCCGACTATGCTTCGTGCGATGGAAAAGTGAATTCTTTTGACTTCGCTCTGTACGACAGCAATGACGGAAAATGGGAACATAAAGACGCTCTTACCTGGTTTGAAACAGGACTTATAACCTTTAACGGGAGCACCCCTTCCTTTTATAAAGAAACCTCAGATTATGGCGGAGGAGGAGTTACCGCCGGAATCTCTAATTACCCCGCGCTTGTTAAAGACGGCGACATCGTAGTAGACGAAGACGAACTTACGTCTTTTCAAAAAGACATTAAAGGCCCGAGGGGAGTCATCGGAGTAGGCGGGGAGAATTTGTACCTTGCAATAATAAACGGAGCGAACGTAATCGACGCCGCTTACGTTATCAGATCTCTCGGTGCGAAACACGCTCTGAACCTTGACGGGGGCGGTTCATCAGCTATGTATATAAACGGTAAATACATTGTGGGGCCCGGGAGAAGTTTACCTAACGCAATTGTCCTGACTAAGTAAAAGGTTATTCCAGCGATTTGACATATTGAAGAAAATTGCCCAGAATTATTAAATGGCAAATAAAAATTCCCACAAACAAATATCTATATATAGTTTTTCTTTTTTAGTAGTACTCGGGCTAATGCTCGCATTTTCTGGGTCACTGTACGGCAGCTATAGGCTTTCTAAAGCCGTAGCAGAAGAGAACCCGACAGTTTTATCAGATGAAGACGATAGAGAAGACAGCGGGGACGAAAGTAACGATTCAGATGATGATAACGAGATCGACGATGTTGATGAAAACGATGATTCCGACGATAAAGACGGTTCTGACGACATCGACGAAGCAGACGATATAGACGGGGACGAATTAGAAGATTCGGATGAACCTGAGGACGAAGATGAACCGGAAGACGGGGACGAATTGGATGACAACGATGAAGATGAAAGCCTGAAAGATGAACTTGAGAGCTTTGTCGAATCCCAGAAAGATCTTCAGGAAGAGTCTATCGACCAGCTTGAAAAAATCTCAGAAAGAGGCGGTGTTACTAGGTTCTTGATAGGACCCAATTTTGAGTCGATCAGAAAGCTTCAGGAAGTCATAGACGCCAACACGAGGATGCTAGCGCAGATACAGCAAATAAGAAGCGGGACGATAACCCCTGAAGAACAACAGGCTTTAGATACACTTTCAAGCTCGATTGAGAACCAGAATCAAGTCATCAATAACCAGCTCAGTGAACAGGAAGGCAGTTTTTCGCTGTTCGGTTGGTTAGTACGTTTGCTGTCCAGAGATTAAAAAAAGAGGCCTCATTGCAGAAAAAGATCGGTTCTGATCCTTGTGCTTTGAGGCCAATTAGTTAGCGAACCCGTAAGTTATCCAAAGCCCTGGCCACGCTCTCCCTAATGTCTTTGGCGGTCAGGGTAGCCGGTTCCTCACTACCACTAGCGTTAATTACCCACGTGAAAACTTCAAGGTGGGTTCTGGTGAGAGCGGCAGTGATTGCCACTATAGGATAACCCGGAACATTTGGGTCAGTTGCGCTGCCGTACACTATCGCTTCGAGAGATCCGGGAGCAATGATGTTCACCGTATCCGTTATGAGACGTACCAAAGCTAACGCGTCCTGTTTGTTCTTATCCACCGAGCTTACGTCCATTTCTCCTCCTTCTTGTTGTTATTTTCCGCTATACTACCTCAACTTTCCTCAAAAATCAACCCATAGCGTTGAATAATTCTATTGACGCCGGGCTGAAGGAGAACTAAACTCTACTTAATATTCGGGTTTCCTTCGTATCTATGATAACAAAAGTGAAAACGCCGGTATCTATTATAGCCGTATATGACCATAAAAAGAGGAATTTTAGACCCTCTGTGGTCATTTGGGAGGGGCACCGGCATAAAATCGTAAAGTTAGGCTACCACCACACTTTCCGTGGCGGAAAAACCCTTTTTCACGTGTTTTCGGGTGCCGCCGAAACCATTTTCTTTAAATTGGTCCTAAATACCGATGATTTGTCCTGGGAAGTGGAGGAAGTGTCCGATGGACAGGCTGACTAACTTACAGTTTAATCCAAAACACCCGACATTAATGCTTATAGACATAAATTCCTGTTTCGCCACGATAGAACAGCAGGCCAACCCACAGCTGAGAGGCCGTCCTGTGGCAGTTGCGGCTTACGACACGCCCTCAGGATGCATTTTAGCCGCGTCGTACGAGGCAAAAAAGCTAGGTGTTAAAACCGGAATGCGCGTAAGGGAAGGAAAACTTCTGGCACCCGACCTTACGGTGCTCACCCCGGATCCTCAAAAGTATCGTGATGTTCATTTAAAACTCCGCACCGTTTTGAATAAGTTCTCGGACGCGGTAGTTCCGAAATCCATTGATGAATTCATAGTAAATCTTGAAGGTTGTCCCTCATTTAAAAAAGGGATGAGAAATGTTGCCTCTGAAATAAAGGAACTAATTAAAAAGAACGTCGGCGATTGGATAACTGTCTCCATCGGCATCGGTCCGAATATTTTTTTAGCGAAGACAGCCGCAGGTCTCAAAAAACCCGACGGCTTGGAAGAAATAAATATAAATAATTTCGAAACCGTTTATTCTTCTCTCGAAATTACCGGTCTGCATGGAATCAAACAAAGTAATGCTGCCCGTCTGGCTACTCAAAACATCTATACAGTCATGGATTTTTACAAAGCTTCCTCAGCAACCCTTGAACGAGCGTTCGGCTCCATAACCGGATACTACTGGTATCTACGCCTCCGCGGATGGGAAATAGATGATGTAGCGTGGGGCAGAAGAAGCTACGGAAATTCCTACGCAATACCCGACCGGCTATCAAAAAGCGAGGATCTTGCCCCCATTTTGTATAAATTAGTTGAAAAGACGGCAAGACGCCTAAGGAAAGCCGGTTACAAAGCTAAAGGAGTCAGCGTTTCCATAAACTACCGAGACGGCTCTCATTGGCACCACGGCCACATTATGGGCAAAACCCTTTTTGACCCCCGCGATATTTTTAAAGAAGCTTACAGAATAATGTGTCGGTCGCCTTACTACGGAAAAACGGTGGCCATACTGGCCGAATCGGTGTTTGAAATTTTTGACAACGACACCACGCAGTTAGATCTCTTCGACGATATAAATCGAAAAGAAAAACTTTATTCGGCCGTCGACGAAATCACTGATAGATGGGGAGAGTTTGTAATAACACCTGCGAGAATGCTGTCTGCCAAAAAACACGTTCACGACAGAATTGCTTTCGGTGGAATAAAAGAGCTCGAAGAATTTACACTTCAGGACTAACGGAGGTATTTTGTTCCTTTAAGCTTGTCCGGAAAATATTCTATATCAGGAAGTTTTTTACCTTCGGGGCTATGGTAGTAATTGTAATTTTTTCCGTAACCGATGTCTTTCATTAATTTTGTAGGCGCATTTCTTATATGAAGGGGCACCGGAAGGTTACCGTATTTTACGGCGTCGTCCGCAGCCTTACCGTATGCGATATAAAGTTCGTTTGACTTAGGGGATTTTGCAAAGTAAACAACAACCTCGGCGAGGGCGAGATTGCACTCGGGCATGCCTATTCTTTCGCAGGCCTGAAATGCTGCTACTGCAATAACAAGGGCCTGGGGATCTTTGAGACCGATGTCCTCGGAGGCGAGCCTTATTAATCGTCTGGCAATATAAATAGGGTCCTGTCCCGCCTCAAGCATTCTTGCCAGCCAATAAAGTGCTGCGTCAGGGTCGGAACCGCGAATAGATTTATGTAATGCAGAAATTGTGTTGTAAAATTCTTCACCCTGCAGATCAAAGGTTAGCTGACTTTTCTGTAGCGCGGTTTTAATATCATCGAATGTGATTTCTTTTCCCTTTTGTAAATGAAAAGCTATTTCTAAAATATTAATACATGTACGTGCGTCGCCGTTACTACACTGAACTAAAAACTTCCTGGCATCTTTTTCAAGTCTTTTTCCTATGTCTTCCAGCGCCCTATCTACAATTTTATCCAGGTCTACTTCTGAAAGCTGACCCATGATTACTACGCGGCATCTGGATAGGAGAGGAGCAATAACTTCGAAAGAAGGATTTTCGGTAGTTGCCCCCATAAAAATAATTTTCCCTTGTTCAACCAACGGAAGAAGTGCGTCTTGTTGAGCTTTATTAAATCTATGAATTTCGTCGATAAAAACGACCGGAGCTCCGACCCTTTTCTTTGACGAGGTATCCTGAGTCCACAAATTAGGTGAGGCAGTTTTACCGTTATCCTCTAATTCTTTTTCGATAGTTTTAACCGAAGTATTTACTGCACTGAACTCGTAAAACCTGCGGTTTGTTTCCGACGCGATTATTCTTGCCAACGTAGTTTTACCCACACCAGGAGGCCCCCAGAATATTAACGAAGGAAAAAATCCGGTTGCTAGTGTGTTCTTCAAAAGTTCGGAGATTATTCCGCCATCGCCCAACAGCTTTTCGTGACCCGACATTTCATTTAAGTTTTTAGGACGTATCTTATCTGCTAAAGGCTGCATTTAAATACCCAAATATTACCCGTAGGGAAATAATACATTTGAAAGGGGCAACCGTCAAAGTTTGAATACTTTTTGTAATATCCTGGAAATAAGGTCGTTACCTTTTTTAGCGGTCAGTCTGGAGCGGAGAGATAGATCCAATCCAAGATTGGTGACACTGGCAACGGCTAAAGTTAAAAGCTTAAGTCTCGGAAATATTAAAAAGACCGCAAATAAAACGGTGTTGAACGTAACAAATTTTATTAGGTCTCTTTTAGCATCGTTAAAGCTTTTTCTTATTGCTTCTTTTAACATACCCATTGTTGTTCTCTTTGTGCCCATAAAATTTTCAAGTTCGTGAGAAAAGTTCAGGTAGTACTTTCTGGCGCTGGCGAATATTTTTATCATATTTCTTAGAACTTCCAACGATACGGTAGTTACAATAAGAGCTAAGGTGGTAATTACGTGTTTGTCGTAAACAAAGCTTCTCACCATTAAGTCATAATCCCGGAACTCGGCTTTTAAGGGAATGTTAAGGTCGGCCGGTAAAAAGAAAAGGTCGGTGCTATCCATGGTTAAAAAGAAAATAAATAGAATGACCTCGACCCCGTCAATAAATCCGGCTTTGAACCTTTTTTGAAACTGTCCTTTCCAGGTAAGTTCTATTACAATTTCAGGCTGAGGTTTGCTTAAAAAGCCAAAACCTAAAATAGCCACGGCAGTGATTGCTACAGTCATTATGGTAACGTCGTACGTTTTACCTACCGACTTATATACATACAAAAGGAGAACGTAAACCAAAAAAGCGGCTATATAAGCGAAGATCGGCGTTGCGAATAAAAGGAACTCTTTTAAAAGGTCGACGAATCTTCTCCAGAGGTTTTTAAGGAATTCCAGGAAGTCTATAAAAGTTAGTGCGCCCTCGAGCAGCATATCCAAAATCCTGCCGGCTTCATTTTTCATCCCTATTATCACGAGAATTCCCAAAGTGAAAAATATAGCTGCCGACGCTATAAGAATTATCCAGATTACGTTAAGAATTACCGAAACCGCTTCCGGGAATAAAAATCCTGCCGCGAGGAACAAAGCCAGGATTACAATCAGTGTCGTAAGAAGTGAAAATACTTTCCTATCCATATTATTTCGGCCAACCTGGCCTGTAAATATATCTTTTAGTGTCATTTGTCTTTTCTAGTTAAAATTTCGTAACCGTCTTTCGTTACTAAAATCGTGTGCTCGGCCTGGGCAAAGTATCCTCCGTCAGCCATACGTGTTTCCCATTCGCTTTCGTTGACTACGATGTCGTCTCCGGTGCAAACGAGAGCCTCGATGCATATAGTCATTCCCTCGACAAGCTTCGGACCGTCGTTTACGCCGCCGTAACACGGTATTTCAGGATATTCGTGCATTTCCGAGCCTATACCGTGGCCTGCGTAGTCTTTGAGTACATTCAAACCTTGAGATTCTACTATTTTTTGCATTTTATTGCTAATCCTGCCAATGCGTACGCCGGGACCCACTTCGGAAATAGTTTCGTAAAGTGCTTTTTCTGCCGTATTCACTAAAAGGCTTTTTAGGCTGTTTGTGTTTTTTCCGACAACAGTGGAGAATGCGGCGTCAACGTTCAGACCCTTGTATTTGATTACGGTATCGACGGTCACAACATCACCGTCCTTTAAAATAACGCCTTTTTTCGGAAAACAGTGAACAGATTGGTCGTTTATGCTTAGGCAAAGTCCCGTAGGAAACTCAGGCATACCGTGGGGGGAATATCCTTTACACGTAGGGGCGACTTTATTTTTACTGCACATTTTTATAAATTCTTTTTCCAGATCGAGAGAATCCCTGCCCGGAACTAGCATTTTCTTAAGTTCAGACAGAGTTTCGGCAAGTATTTTTCCTCCGTGCCTCATTTTGTTGATATCTTCGGCGTTTTTTACAAAATCCATATAGTCCATTATACCCCAGAATTAAAGGGTTTTCTTAAATGGCCAAAAAGTGATAACATTTGCTCATGCCCGATAATAGACTTATAAATATATCCCTTTTATTAAATATCTTTGTGTCAATTTTGTTTGCCGCCTTAGTTGGTACGGGGGTGTGGTATCTGCTAAAAGTACTGACACCGCAGACAATATCTGTATCCGGGTCGTCTACCTCTCAGGTAAAAAACCAGATTGCATCATACTCTCTGACTATAGAGGTATCTGACGCTGACAAGGCAAAAGCTGTTGAAGCACTTACTGAAAGGTCCAAAAACGTAGTGCAGATGATCAAGGATTTCGGTATACCCGAAGAAGACATTGAAACAACCAGTCTAAACATTTATCAAAGACAGGATTCAGTGTATCGCGGCGGCGTTACTACCTATGAGCTCGGAGACTGGTTCGCTTCGTACACCATAAATTCCAAACTTCGTGATTTGGCAAGGTCGGACGATCTCACAGCATTGCTGGCAACAGTCGAAAAAGCCTCTATGTGGGGACCGAACCTCACAATCGACGACAAAATGATAGATGAAGAAGCGTTGCTTAACGCCGCCATCGAGGATGCCAGAAACAAAGCCTCGGCAATAGCCGTGGGAATGGGGAGAAAACTCGGGAAGGCTGTTCAAATCAACGAAGGCTTCGTTCAATACATGTACGGAGGCATCAAAAATGAAGCGTTCGGAGCGGGCGGCGGAGGGATACCTATTGAGCCGGGTTCCACATCGACCTATAAGAACGTTACCGTGATATTCGAACTGAGATAATGACCAAGACCTTAAGAGGTATTTTTATCGGTTAAACAACTAAACTTACGATTTTACCTTTTATGTATATTATTTTTCTTATCTGACGGCCGTCAAGCGACTTTGTTATATCGGCGTTGTTTTTTAAAAGTTCAGCGATAGTTTGCTCATCGGCGTTCGGAGCTACCTCAATCTCGGCACGAACCTTTCCATTCACCTGAACCGGAATGATAATAGTACTCTCGGCTAATTTAGAGGGGTTGTACTTAGGCCAGTCCTGCAAATGAACACTATTCCTCTTATCCCAGCTCTTGAAACCGTTTATCTCATGCCAAAGTTCTTCAGCTACAAAGGGTATAAATGGAGCGAGCATCTTAATGTAGCCTTTCCATTGTGCCGCACTTATTGACGGGGTTTTCTTTGCGGCGTTGGCGAAAATCATGAACTCACTTACACAAGTGTTCATTTTTAGGTCTTCACACATACCTGTCACTTTTTTAACCATCAAATTGTAATCTTTTTCCAGCTCTACGCCTGCATCTTCGTCATCTCTCACCTTGTTCTTTAAAAGAAAGAGGTTATCGATAAACTTTTTAGTTGCTTTAACTCCGTGGTCATCCCATGGATATGTTTCGTCGTAGGGACCGATAAAACAAAGGTACAGTCTGCAGGCGTCAGCCCCGAAATATTCCACAATTTCCTTAGGGTTAATAACATTCCCGCGCGACTTAGACATCTTCTGCCCGTCTGCTCCCAGTAATAGGCCACCCGTCATCCTCCATTTATACGGTTCTGAGGTAGGCACTAACCCAAGGTCATAAAAAAATCTGTGCCAAAACCTGGAATATAAAAGGTGCGCGGTTGTGTGACCGCCGTCACCGAAATATTTATCGACGGGAAGCCAGTACTTCAGGATTTCAGGGTCCGCGAAGGCCTTTTCATTTTTTGGGTCGCAGTATCTTATGTAATACCAGCTCGAACCTGCCCATGTAGGCATGGTTTCGGTCTCTCTTTTTGCGGAATTCCCGTTTTTGTCCACAGTCGCGACCCAATCCGTTAATCTTGCCAGGGGAGCACCGCCGCTTTCAGAAGGCTGGTAATCTTTGGTATAAGGAAGTTCCACAGGAAGTTTTTTATGCACTTCTTCCATGTCCTTCGTATCAACAACAGCTTCGACACTACCGTCACTTTTATAAACAACAGGAATGGGTTCCCCCCAATATCTCTGACGGGAAAATACCCAGTCACGAAGCTTGTAATTTATCTTGAACCTACCGAAGTTTTCTTTTTCGGCTTTTTCGATCATTTCCACTATCGCCTGTTCGGAGGACTTACCTGAGTAGTCGCCCGAATTTATGGAAATCCCGTAACCTGTGTAGGCTTCTTTATGGACATCTACAGATGTATCGTCGGCCGGTCTGACAACCTGCCTTATTTCCAAACCGTATTTAACAGAAAATTCGTGGTCTCTTTCATCATGTGCAGGAACACACATTACAGCTCCCGTACCGTAGGTAGTGAGAACAAAATCTGCCACCCAAACCGGACATTTTTCCCTGCTGAAAGGGTTCAGAACATAAGTACCCGTGAATACCCCGGATTTATCTTTTTGTATCGCTGTCCTCTCCATTTCAGTTTTTTGTTTTGCAGCTTTAACGTATTTTTCAACATCGCCCCGCTGTTTTTCTGCAACAAAATCGTATAAATTTTCATATTCGGGTGAAATTACAACCGCGGAAGCTCCGTAAATAGTATCTATCCTTGTCGTGAAAACGGTAATCGTTTTGGCGCTGCTTTCTGTTTTAAAAACTACCTCTGCTCCCACTGACTTTCCTATCCAGTTGATCTGAGCGGTCTTTATGTAATCCGGAAAATCAGTCTCTTTAAGCCCGTCTATAAGTTTTTCGGCGTACGCTGGTATCTTTAAGACCCACTGCCTGAACATTTTCCTTTCGACAGCATACCCACCGCGTTCGCTTACCTTCTGACCGTCTTTTCCCGTCAATACTTCTTCTTCCGCAAGGACACCCAGCTCTTTGCACCACCAAACCGGCATTTCCTCCTGCACGGCAAGCCCGTTCTCAAAAAATTTCAGGAATAGCCACTGCGTCCATTTGTAATACTTAGGATCGGAGGTTGTAATTTCACGATTCCAGTCGATGCCGTAGCCGAAATCCTGTGCCGATTGCTTATAACCTTTCGCGAGTTCTTCGGTCACTTCCTGCGGGGTCTTACCCATTTTTAACGCGTACCCTTCTGTCGGAAGACCGAAAGCGTCCCAGCCCATTGGGTACATTACGTTATAGCCGTTCATTCTGAGAAAGCGCGAATAAACGTCGGGCACCGTGTATCTCATCATATGCCCGGCGTGCAAATAAGGTCCGGAAGGGTAGGGGAGTTCGGCCAGAATATACTTCTTAGGTTTTTCCGAAAAATCCACAGCCTCGTAAATGTTGTCACGATACCAAAATTCTTTCCATTTATTCTCTACTTGTTTATGATCGTACTTTTTTTCCATAAAAAGGTTGTAATTTAGTTGATTTTATAATATATTTCACACCATGGCAAAGAAAAAAGGTAATAGATTATTAATAGGGCTTGAGTGCACGGAAACGGGCATGAGGTCATACATTAGTCAAAAAAACCGCATCAACACAACGGATAAGGTTGAATTGATGAAGTACAATCCCAGACTTAGGAAACACACGCTGCATAAAGAAGTTCTGAGGCTCAAGTAAATTTCGAAAGGTTTAACTAAGTTCCTTCCTTTCGGTGTCTTTTCTTAATGCTTTTCTTATCTCTTCCCGGGCTTTACGCGTTTTAACAAAGTCCAGCCAATCAGAGCTAGGTGATTTTTTGTGTTTCAACGTTTTTATTTCCACTCTGTCACCATCCTTCAACTCATAACTAAGCTTCTGAAAGTCACCGTTTACAGTAACTCCGACACAGGCATTACCCAGGTCTTTGTGAATGCTGTAGGCGAAATCTACGGGTGTGGCTCCGCGTGCCAGCTGTTTGATATCGCCTTTTGGTGTGAACACGTAAACGTATTTTTTGAACTGATCTATCCTGATCTCACCTTTGTTTTTGATAAAGCTTATGTCGGTGAGCCAGTCCGGTGCCGCCTGAAAACTTTTCTTTAACTGCTCTCCGGTTTTGTAAAAAGTGTGGCTTGCAATGCCGAATTCATTTTCCTCATGCATTTCCTTTGTTTTGATCTGTACTTCCAGGTTCATGGTGGGGCTAACCGCGAAAGTGTTATGGATACTTCGATAACCGCTGGGTTTTGGGTGCAGAATATAATCGTCGCGTTCCTCGGAAATACTGCCCCATACCTGTTTTAAAATATCTTCCGTCAGGTAACATTGCTCTACTGAGTCGACAAGAACTCTCATTGCGGCTATATCATAGATCTGATTAAGACCTTTGTAGTTCTTGGTTTCACGGTACTTTTGAGCCTTCCTGTAAATACTGTAAGTATGTTTAATCCTGTAATCTATTATCGCCGGTATTCCTTTCTCTTCGAGGATGTCCTTTACAAACTCGGCGGTATCTTTGAGGACGCTTTCCATCTCAGGCATTTTCTTTTTAAGGTACGACTCGATGGAGTAGTATTCTCCCGGATTTAATATTTTGAAACCTTCGTTTTCCAGCTCCACAACAAATTTATGGATACCTAAGAGTTGGCATATCGGGGAATACAGGTACATTGCCTTTTCCGCTACACGCCGGGCGTTTTCTTTAGGAAGTACGTACACGGATCTGATATTATCGACTTTATCGGCAAGCCTTACTATCAGAGTCTTGGGGTTTTTAATAAGATTCAGGTAGGTCTGGACAATTATATTTTCGTTGTAGTTTTTGGGGTCTATAGAACTTATTTCATTGGCTGAGATACGTCCGTATTCCAAAACTATCTCAGCAATTTCCGGCCCAAAATCCTTTTTAAGGTCTTCTTTTGAGTATTTCTTTGTGTCGAGTATGTGGTGCAGATACGCCCCCGCCAATATCTCAGGGTCGTTGACATTGTTCTCTTCGAGAAGTTCCGCAACCCGGTGCAAGTGCCAGTAATAGCCCTCGCCCGATAAGCGCATATGATTTTCATGTATTTTGAGGGCAACCGCCCCTGCTTTTTCAACAACATCTTTATCTATCATGTTAAAAACGGAAACCTCCCCTCATGTTTATTATCTCAGTAGTGTCAATCCGCGCAAGTACGGAGTTCGTCCATAAATTTAGAGTAAAACGCGAGGTTATGAATAGTGGCAAGACGCCCGGCGTTCGAGTCCTTTCGGTTGAACAGGTGATAAAGGTATGCACGGCTGTGCTGCGAACAAACTTCGCAGGAACAGGATGCTGAGACAGGTCTGTTGTCCGTTTCGTGCTTTCTAGCACGCATATAGATAAACTCGTAGCCTTTCTCTGCTCCGTCCTTAAAAACGTAAAGCCTTTTGTGCCTTGCGTCTCTTGTCGGAAGGACGCAATCGAACATGTTGTACCCCATTTTTACACATTTTCTAATATCTTCCGGTTTTCCCACACCCATCGCATATTTTGGTTTACCTTCGGGCATCAGCGAGGCGGAATAAGCTAATATTTCGTCCAGGAACTTTCCGTCCCCGTCCATCGGCCAGCCTCCGTAGGCATACCCGTCAAACCCTATCTTTATAAGTTCTTCCGCACATTTTTTCCTAAGTTCTTTGCTGTTTCCTCCCTGGATTATCGCGAACAACAGGGTCCTCTTACTTTTTAGTTTTGTAAACTCCTTCTTACATCTTTTAGCCCACTCTACCGTTCTGGCGACGGAAAGTTCCTGTTCCCGCTGAGATTCTCCGGGATCGGTGCAGTCATCCAGACACATCATGATATCGGCCCTCAGTCCGGCTTGAGTTCGGATACAGTTCTCGGGCGTAAGAATAATACTTTTCCTCGAACCGTCCATTTTAAATTTAATTCCGTCTTTTGTTATCTTTCCGTTACCAGGGCTTCTTCTCACCAGCGACATTGCCTGAAATCCCCCTGAATCTGTGATTATGGGTATATTTAAGCCCATAAATTTATGGAGGCCGCCGCATTTCTCAATAGTATCGACCGTCTTATCAACTATGGCGTGATACGTATTAACAACCAAGCCCGTAGTTCCGGAAGCTAAAATATCCCGGGAAGAGATACCTTTTATACACGCATGTGTCGCATCGGGGAAAAATGCCGGATATTCAATTGTACCGTGTTTAGTCTTTAAACCCATAAAATGCTAAAATGAACAATGTTTATGTCTAAGGCGAAATTATATATTGTATCTACTCCGATTGGAAATATGGCTGATATTACTTTGAGAGCCCTTGAAACTCTTAAGGGCGTGGACATGATATTATCGGAGGATACACGGGAGACCGACAAGTTACTAAAAAGATATTCCTTTTCAAAACCCCAGCTGTCCTATAGAGACCAGAATCATGCGAGGGTAATAGAACAGGTAAAGGAAATGCTCAGGAACGGAAAGTCACTTGCTCTTGTCTCGGACAGCGGCACCCCGTTGATATCTGATCCCGGCTTTAAGCTGGTCAGAGATCTTACAGCGGAAAATATTGAGGTCGAAGCAATACCCGGACCTTCTGCCGTTACTGCCGCTCTCTCAATATCCGGACTTCCTACCGATAAATTCCTGTTTCTGGGTTTTCTCCCAAAAGGCAAGTTTCAGGTAGAAAAGTTTTTTGAAAAGTACTCCGGGATCGATGCGACCTTGATATTTTATGAGTCTCCGTTTAGACTGTCGGGGTCTATGCAAATTGCCCAAAAAGTATTAGGACATAGGCAGGCTTGTGTGTGCAACGACATCACCAAAATGTACGAGGAAGTTGTCAGGGGCAGTTTAGAAGAAATCTCAGATCATTATTCAAAAAAGAAAATTAAGGGCGAGTTTGTTGTGCTGATAGCAAAGAAAGATTACTAAAATGGACAAGGTCTTTATAGAGGAAAAAGAATACGTTGAAAAAGTAAAGAATTCTGTAAAGCAGACACTCGCTGAATTGGAAGAAACGCTGAAAAGTGTCGGTATCTCTAATCTGAATAGACTAAAAGAACTCAAACAGGAGGGGGAGTTTGGTCCGGATTTTTTAATGTTCCTCGAGCAACTTCATGAAAAAAACGCTTCTCTCAATTTAAAGGATAAATTTACAAGACTCGAAGAACTGAAGTATTTGTTATCACAGCCCTATTTTGCACGCATCGATCTTAAACATAAAAAATTAACGGAAAATATTTATATCGGTAAATTCGGACTTGCTGAATCAAGTCCCTCGGTAACGGACTGGCGTGCAAAAATAGCTTCTGTTTACTACAGATACAGGTATCCGCAGAAAGACGTTTATTACGATACACCGGGCGGCGTTGAAAAAAGGGATCTCCTGCTAAAGAGAACGTACGAAATCTCTGACGGGGAGCTGATCAAATACTACAACAACGACATACAAATGGACGAAAATGAAGTAATCATCGATAAAATCGGAAAGAAAACGGGAGGTGTCCTGGAAGACATCGTAGAAACTATCCAGCAGTCTCAGATGGATATTATCGAATCCGACCCCAGACAGATATGTATAGTGCAGGGTTGTGTCGGTAGCGGGAAAAGTACCGTCGCGATACACAAACTTGCCCACATTTTTTTCAATTACCCGAAGCTGATTCATTCGGAAAAATCTATAGTTGTAGCAAAAAATCAGATACTTGTGGGCTATCTTTCTACGCTGTTCCCCAGGCTCGGAATCTTCGATATAAACTACAAAACGGTAAGGGAAATACTGGTTAACCTGATTTTCCGCGAGCAGATACAAATCAAAACCGAACTTGATACACCGGGGGATTTAATGAACTTTAGATTGAAAGATCTTAAAAAGCTCCACATTTCTTTGGAAAAAATTCACGGTTCCTACGAAAGAAAGCTTTCCGATCTATTTAAAGTGACGGAATTCGAGCCTTTTGGCGGGTATAAATATTCAACCAATATGTCTCCGTCTGAAAATATCAACGAGATACTTACAGAACTTGAAGAAGAGCTTACGAACCAAAAGGACGAGCTTAAAGAACTACCGAATGATTCAATAAAAGCCTATCTGTGCAGAGAAAATATAAAAAGTTTAAGGAAGCTGGTCAACAAGCTGGCGGATATGAAAAATGACATCAAGATTAACGAGGTCTCGGAGATGGCAAAAGCCTTTGGAATTGACCCAAAACAGCACCTGACTTACGCCCAATCTATACTGTATGTCTATATTTATCTATCGCTCATGGGAATTCAAAAACACCCCACTTACGAGTACTGCGTCGTAGACGAGGGGCAGGATTTTTCTCCTTTGGAATACGCGATAATGTCAAAAGTGGTTCTCAGGGGCAGATTTGGAATATTCGGAGATTTAAACCAGTCGCTTGACCCGTCGGGTATTGCGAGGTGGGAGGATCTCTTTGACATTATAAAAGAAGCCAAAACATCGGTGAGATTTGAGCTATCGACAAACTACAGGAGCACCCGGCCGATTATTGAGTTCGCACGTAATATACTGGCTCCGTACACAAAAGACTTCATGCCCGAATCAATAAACAGGAAGGGTGAACAGCCCGCTGCAAAGATGGTCAGTTCCGCCGACGATGTAGTCAGCGGATTTTTATCGGATATTAAAGAGGACGTCAAGATTCTGAATAAAAGTATAGGCGTTATCTGCTACGAAAAATCTTTGTTTGACAGGATTACAACCGAAATGAAGAAAATTATCAAAAATAAGGAAAATCTGGTCATCTTAGACTCCGGAACACGTGTGAACTACATCCCTAAAGGCGTGTATGTGATGGACGCCGAAAACTCTAAAGGCCTCGAGTTTTCAAAGGTGTATGTTCTCGGGTTAAATCCCGGCGAAATAAAAACCTTTGAGGAAGCGAGAAGAGCTTTTGTGGTTACTACCAGAGCAATGAATGAACTGGTAATATATGGTGTAAGGGAACATGAAAAAACTAATAGAAAAGATTAATCTGGTCCTTTTCGGAGTGTTGGTTCCTGCCGTAATACTAAGGCTTTTTAACCTGGGCTACTCAGACTATCAGGGTGATGAAATAAAAGCCCTTTATCTGCCGGAGGACGGACAGAATTTCTTCAGCTATCTTATGGACCAGAGAAAAGGTCCCGTCCAATTCATTGTTACCTATCTTTTAAAGTTTCTAAACCCCGATTACACGAATCAGCTGGTGATTAGATTGCCCTTTGCCCTGGCAGGAATACTTTCGGTTTTCTTCCTTTACAAGCTTGTGCAGATACATTTCAGGAAAAGAGCGGCGTTGATTTCAGCACTTCTTCTCGGAAGCAACGGTTTTTTTGTGGCATTTTCGCGTATTGTTCAATATCAGTCGTTCGTAATACTTTTTATGATACTCGCTCTGTACATGCTAAGTTTAGCTGTTAAAAGACCGGACTATAAACATAAGGGCGTTATCCTCGCATTTATTTTCTGGGCCCTTGGTATACTTTCACATTACGATGCGGTTTTCATCTTTCCATTCGTCGTATACCTGATGTCCGTGTGGCTCAAGAGAAACTTTAAAAAGGACCCTGCAGCATTAAGAACCATTATTACATCTATCGCCGTGTTCGGTGTTCTTCTTTTAGCTTTTTATATACCTTTTGTACTTTCTATTTCTGAATCAACGCTTTCTTATTGGTCGGGGAGAATTTCGGGAGATGTTTCCGCTAAGATATCTAGTTCAAAATACCTGTTTTCGGTCTACCAGCCCATCTATGTCGTCCACTTTTACGTCCTGGCTTCCTTGCTGGGACTGGCATTTCTTTACTACAAAGCTTATGGTGTAAAACTGCCCACGAAGATTAAGCTTAAAAGTGCGGCGTCCTACATAGCTTTATTTATCTGGTTCTTCATACCTTTTGCCTTTATGGAGTGGCTTGTTTACATACCGGGCACGCACATTTACGTCTATATTTTGCCGATAATTATAATAATTTCTATCGGACTCGATGGTCTTCTCGACTTTTTTTCTGAGAAACTTCCAGCTACGATTTTTGCGTGGGCGTACCAGGTTATACTTTTTTTAATATTCACATTTATATTTGCGCAAAGTTACGCGGTTTTCGTGGATAATACAAAGGAGTATCCGTGGGAAGAGGAAAAATTTTTCGCATGGACCTTTCCTGAACCCACTCCTATTTACCATCTAAGTCTTTTTGGGTTTCCTTACTACAGGGATTGGGAAGGTATTTCGGCGTTTATTAAACAATATCCCGAAATAGCCGCTTACTCTACCAACGAAAGAAAATCTATCGTAAGATATTACGTGCCTCTCGAAAAGGATACGAACAAGGCGGGGTTTTACATTCACATCCGAAATCCCCAGACGTTTACTGAAACCGCTTCAGGAGAAAAGTCTGAATATTGGATGGAGAAGTATGATCCTATATTTACACTGACTAAAGCTAACCAGGATTACGTAAGGATGTATATTATGGAGCCCGGAACACTAAAAGAAATAAATGAGAGGGGATATTAAACCGGCATGCCTGCCTTTTTAAAAGTTTTCATCGAGTCGGCGAGTTTTTTCGGAAATAATATTCCCATTGTAGCAGTTGCGTCTCTCTCATTTATAGCCTACCTCGTGGTATCGGGTTATTTAAGAGAAGCCGGTGTTTTTTTCCTTTCTATATTCAGTCTTCTGTATTCAGTACTCCTAAAAAATATTTTCAGAATCCCGAGGCTGGATACGTATGCTGGCGATCCCACCAAACTCGGGGATATGTATAGATTTCCCAGCAGTCATGTAATATTTTACGTTTCCTTTTGGGGTTTATTACTTTTTTTAACTTTCAAAAAAGATGTTTTCGGGGACGGTTTGGCTGTGTACCTTCTCCGTATAATAAGCGTTTATCACTTACTTTTTGTCGGCATATCGAGAGTATTCATAGGGGCACACACAGTACAGGATGTTGTAGCGGGGTATGTTTTCGGGGCAGTATATCTTGCAGTACTGATATACCTAAGCAGGTAGCAGAACGAAGAAATAAGGCCAAAATATCAGGATAAGTATAACAAGTGCTGTAATGGCGGTTATAAGAACAAAGCCGGCGGATAAATCCTTTATCACCTTCACGCCTTCGTCAAAGTCTTTTATAAAAAAGTCGATTGTGTCCTCGACAACAGTATTGAGAACCTCAGCCATTAAAAGCAGACCCATCGAAAGTATCAGAAGACCCCACTCAGCGTTCGTTATTTTAAAACGGGCGCCCAGCAAAACAGAAATAACGACAATTACAACTTGAACCCTAAAGTTAGGTTCTTCCACCAAAGCATGAAAAATTCCTGTGAACGCGTGTTTGAAACTTCGGGCGTGTCTTAACGGGTGATGGGATTTTAAGAAACCGAACATGGTACTATAATATCACAAGTATGCCAAAATTTACGTTAAAAAAACTTATCAAATATCTGCTAATCGGCATACCCGTAGCTTTAATACTCTGGTTTTTCTTACTTAGGCCAAAACAACTCACGTCGCTTGTAAGAAAGGTCGAAACCGAGAACAGAATAGTGTCGCGAACCGTCTCGGCAAGCGGTCAGGTTAAAGCTAATAAGCAGGCCGATCTTACGTTTATGTCAGCGGGAAAGATTTCGGAAATTTTAGTTAAAAAGGGTGATGACGTAAAACAGGGTCAACTCCTGGCTTATCTTGACGGTTCAACCCAGTTTCAGACCAGCCAATCCTATAAGGACGCCCGTGACGTCGCTATAAGAAATAAAGAACTATATGAAAAAGAAAAAGAAACCAACATCAAGACCCTCGGCGGAGAGGATGCGTATAGTATAAAAATAAGGCAGCTGAGTGAACTTGTAAGCCAGGCAGAGGCGTCATATCAAGCTCAATTGTCTATACTCAATAACTCTTATATTTACGCTCCGTTTGACGGAACAATTATCGAAGTTAACAAAAAGGCTGGCGAGACGGCTGTAATAGGCGAAGCAGTTATTACGCTAGCGAATGTGAGCAAATTCGTTTTTGAAATATCAATAGACCAGGAGGATTTCGGATATATTAAATTAGAACAGCCGGTTAAAATAAATCTGGATTCCTACGATTCATTCGATATCTACGCTAAGATAGACCAGCTTCCTCTCACGGCAAACACCGCTACCGGAGTTTTTGATATAGAAATACCTGTCGCGGGAGATGCAGAACATAGACTGGCAATAGGAATGTCTGGCGACGCTTATATTGATGTCCTGAGTACCGGAAACGATGTCCGTGCGCTCACAATAGACGAAATATTTTACGACGTTTCGGACAACCCGTTTGTGTGGATCGTGGAAAACGGTAAGCTCAAAAAACTTTATGTCGAGCTTGGTGTAGAGGGAGACATTTACACAGAGGTAAAAACTGACGTGAAAGAAGTTGTTATTCCGGCAGAAGACAATCAAAAACTTACCGAAGGATATTTCGCTAAAGTTATAAACTAGAATGACTCCCGTATTACAAGCTCAAAATGTATCTAAGATATACGACATGGGTTCTACGAAAATAGAAGCCCTTATGAACGTCGACATCGAAATCAATAAAGGAGAATTTGTTGCTATTGTGGGCAAATCAGGCTCGGGTAAATCCACCTTGATGCATATTCTGGGGCTTTTAGACACTCCCACAGAAGGAGAAATAATCCTTAACGGAATTAACACTAAGGGTATGACGGAAAAAGAATTAGCAGGAGTTAGAAACAGCGAGATAGGTTTTGTTTTTCAGTCTTTTAACTTACTGCAGCGTACAACCGTTCTGGACAACGTTATCCTCCCTCTTAAATACAGCAGAGTGCCCAGTTCCGAGTGGGAAAAGAAAGCTAAAGATGTGATCGAAATAGTCGGGTTGCAGAACCGATTAAAAAATAAGTCGAACGAGTTGTCGGGTGGACAAAAGCAAAGGGTTGCAATTGCGAGAGCGATGGTAAATGATCCCAGCATGATACTTGCCGATGAACCGACCGGAAATCTCGATACAAAGACCGGAGAGGAAATCATAAATAACTTTCTGAAATTAAATTCTCAGGGAAAAACGATAATTCTCGTCACGCACGATGACGATTTGGCAAAAATAGCCCAAAGAAAAATAATGTTAAAAGACGGCTGTATTGTTAAATGATCTACGTTCCTGAAACAATTAAAAGTGCTTTGTCGGCCCTGGCGTTAAACAAAGTGAGAACGTTCCTGACGATGCTCGGTGTAATTATCGGCGTATTTTCCGTAGTAGCTCTGGTGGCCGTAGTACAGGGTTTTCAGAATTACATCACGGATCAGTTCGAATCGTTAGGTTCAAATTTGATATTGGTCACGCCTAAGATGAGCCAAGATCACGACCCCGGCAGAACTTTCATGGGGAATAGACTCAGTCTCAAAAACGTCGACACAATAAATCTATATGTCGGAGACAAAATAAGTGTGGTCACGCCGTCGATACGTATCGCAAAAGTTGCGGAATATAAAAGTAAAGCTTATTCGGGGACAGTTGTAGGTGGAAATTACCAGTCATACTCCGTATATGGATTAGAAAAAGAATTCGGTTCCTACTATACAAAATCAGACGACTTGAATAAAGCTAATGTGGTGTTCATAAGCTCGGATGTTAAAAAAGAACTATTCGGAGATCGAAACCCGGTGGGTGAGAAGATCAAAATAGAAAATACAACTTTCGAAGTTCTGGGTGTTGCAAAACCAAAAAGTCCTACTTTCGATGACAGGATATTTATGCCGGACACTTCACTGAAGGCGGCTTTTAACGTTGAGGTTTTGTCTAGTATTGCCGTAAAAGCCAAGGACGGCCAGGATCTTAACGAACTGATGCGCGAAATAAAGCTGGCTTTGTTAAAAGACATGAAATCCGATGATTTTTCGGTTGTAACACAAAAAGATGTGCTGTCGTCCATAGATCAGATCTTAAGTGTCCTGTCTTCTGCGTTGGCCGCTGTAGCAGGTATCTCACTGCTCGTGGGAGGTATAGGAATCATGAATATAATGCTTGTTTCGGTCACGGAGCGCACCCGGGAAATTGGGCTTAGGAAAGCGTTGGGTGCCACATCGAAGAACATAGGCGCACAGTTTTTGATTGAGGCCATAGTTATAAGCCTCGGCGGCGGTATCGTCGGATTATCTCTCGGTTATCTTTCCACGCTGGCTGTAAGCAGCCTTGTACGGGCGGCAATACCCTGGTGGGCTATTGTACTGGCTCTGGGATTTTCTATATTGGTCGGCGTCATATTCGGAACTTATCCTGCCCTTAGTGCAAGTAAAAAAGACCCGATCGAATCCTTAAGATTTGAGTAGATTAGCGCGAAGCCTTTTCGTACACGAGCATGTAGTTCTTCCCGTCCATAAGATTCGTATCGTCCATTTTTAAGGTGATATCGGTATCGCCGTCGAGCATTTTCCACCGCATAGTTTCGGTAGACTTTATATTGTTTACATGGTCAATCTCACTGCCATACGAATAAGCGGTACGGTCGAATGAAAAATCCGCGTTATTCTCCTTGATTTTTAATAACAGATCGGAGGCTGAATCAACACTTTTTGATTGCTGAGTGTATATTTTTGTGTAAGCCGGGGCCTTTACGGTTAGTGACACGGTGATATTTTTTACTTCCGGATTTTCTTCTTCCAGCGTACCTGCCGTGGAGACCGGTACACCCTTTAAAACCGACCTGACATAAAAAAAGGAGAGTGTAAGAAAAACTATGTATAAAGGCACCAGAAGTTTGTTTAGCTTTTGCATACCGTTATTTTAGCAGATTGCGGTGGTATAATTTATTCGAATTGTAAGACTTTCTACTGGCCTCCATAGCTCAGCGGATCAGAGCACTCGTCTTCGGAACGAGGGGTCGGGGGTTCGAATCCCTCTGGGGGCGCCAAGAAATTTTGATGGGACAATCCATGTTTCAAAAATACAAATATTTTATTAATATCCCATCACAATCAGACCGCGCAATGAGGAGAAACTTATGTTAATAGCTTTCGAGGGAGGGGAAGGTTCGGGAAAAGGAACTCAAATCGAAATGTTAAAGAAGTCTTTGGCAAACCTGGGATATGACGTTCTGGACATCATTGAACCCGGCGGAACGCCCGTAGGTCAGACAATAAGAAACATTTTGCTGGATCGTAAGGACCTGGATATCCTTGGAATTACTGAAGTTTTTCTGTTCTCAGCCTCACGTGCTCAGCAGGTAAGAACCGTAACAAGGCCCGCGCTCAAGCAGGGAAAGATTGTTCTATCAGATCGCAGTTTCTACTCGACTTACGCCTATCAGGGAGCCGGTAGAAGGCAACCCAAAGAACTGCTCGAACAACTTACTAGTTTTGCCGTGGGCGAAACCACACCGGATTTAGTAATTTTACTCGATTTATCGCCGGAAGTCGGTCTAGCCAGAAAAAAGGACCAGAATAAAATTAACCGTCTGGACGCAGAGACTTTAGAGTTTCACAAAAATGTCCGTGATGCTTATCTCACAATGGCTGAAACGAACCCTAAACTGTGGAGGGTAGTTAACGCGGAGACCGGAGTTGAAGAAATTCATTCCCGTATTAAAACAATTGTCTTCGAAGCCCTGAAAATAGACAGATAGTTTTGCAACAGTGCCTTCAAAACTCTGAAAAAGATTTGGGCGTTAACCTTTTAGCAATTTGAAACAGCCCGGTTTTTCATATACAATCCCATTCACTAGAAAAGGAGAGTTAAAATGCCCGATAGTATGATATTTGTGGAGCAGGTGATAAAGATGGTGTTGAAAGAGGAAGGCTCGATAGACAGGTCGGAGCTTATTCATAAAGTTGCTTTGCAAATGAAACTTCCCGAGCTCGAACCTTTCATAGAGTCGACGCTCGGTATCATGGTCGGTAACAAAAGCGTTAAAGTGGACGAGAATGGGAAAGTATACATCTAGTCAGATTCATGAACGGACATTCGGAAAATTTAAAAATCCCTATGTCCGTTTTCTTTTCTTGCTTAAACTGTCCCATAAAATATAATTTAAGGTATGAAACTAAAATAGCTGATTCTTTAATGGCAGGCGTAGGATTTGGAACAGCTTCGGGAATTATTACAACATTGGGCATGATAGTAGGACTTTATTCTTCATCGTCGGACAGGCTGGCTATAATAGGAGGTATTTTTACCGTTAGCGTCGCAGATGCTTTATCAGATGCTTTAGGAGAGCATATTTCTGAGGAGTCGAAGAAACACCCAAGTATCGTGGACGTACGCAACATTACCATTTCCACCTTTTTTTCTAAACTTCTAATCGGTCTTTCTTTTGTAATTCCCTTTATTCTTCTGCCTATAAACTCGGCTGTCGTGATCAGTGTTATTTATTCGGCCCTCGTTTTGACCATGCTGAGCCTGAGAATTTCAAAAAGGACTGGACAGAACCGGTACGAAGTAATAACCGAGCATTTGCTGATAGGATTAGCCGTTGTCATCATTACCTTTTTTCTGGGAAAATGGGTAGAAACTGCTTTTGATAATACTTCGCTGTAGTATAATTGGCGGGTTTGGGGACGTAGCTCAGTGGTAGAGCAACCGGCTCTTAACCGGTTTGTCGTGGGTTCAAATCCCACCGTCCTCACCATGAAAAATTTAAGGCTGCCGTAAGGTAGCCGTAATTTTTTGTAGATGAGGTGGGATGAGAATGCCGGACTGAGCGAAGGCGAAGGAGGCGGGGTCGACGGAATTCTCAGCAGAGAATTACCGGTGACCGAATCCCTCCGTCCTCACCATGAAATTTTCCTGTACCACAAAAAATGTGAAGATTAGGAAGCTTGGATCTCGCCCTTCCTATTGATAAACGGTCAAATACTATATAATCAGATTATAGAGAGCCAGAGTGGCGAAATTGGCAGACGCGCAGTCTTCAGAAGGCTGTATCGCAAGGTGTGTGGGTTCGAGTCCCACCTCTGGCACCAGTATTTGATTAATTTTTAAAATGAAAAATATAAAAATTGCCTTGGTGGTTACACTGGCTTTTGGCGCTTTATTTATTTCCTTCTACAATTTCTTCTACTTAAGGAATCTTGAGAACAGATTAAGAGGCATCGAAAACAACCTGACAGGTAAAAGTTTGGAAGCAATCGATAACGTAGCCCCCGTAGAAAATCCGGTGGCTTTAGAGACCTTTGTAGGAACACTCAAAAAAGAGCCGATTCCGAAAGAGCTGGATTTGGGAGATTACTGGTACATTATCTATTTTGATGAACCGTACTTTCTTGAACTGAATGCCCGCGGCGTGCCCATGGACGTAAACAGACTCGAAGTCTACCCTCCGGAGCGTGAAGAGCAGGGAATGGATGCTTTTGACGGACAGCATGTGGAGATTAAGGGCAGTCTAACCTGGGGTTACGCCGAATCAAGAGTTATTCAGGCAGAAGAAATGGTGCTTAAATAGGAGTTTAATCTAGTGCTTAAATAAGGACTATTCTGGTATAATTCCTCTTGTTTGGGCGAGTGGCGGAATTGGTATACGCGCAACGTTGAGGTCGTTGTCGGGTAAAACCGGTGCAGGTTCAAGTCCTGTCTCGCCCACCATTATAAAAAGCAGGCCGGCTTAAATCGTTATTTAATAATATATATGAGGTCACTACGCAAAATTTCTATCCTGCTTATTAGTTTTTCCATTTTTTTCACAGCCCGTGCGTCTGCCGAAGAATTAATCCGGTCTTTACAACTCGATTCTGTCGTAAATGAAGACGGGACCGTAAGTATCACGGAAACCATTCTGTACGATTTTGGCAACGAACAGCGTCACGGAATTTTTAGATATATTCCCTACAAAAAGGTAAATCAGGACGAAAAGTCCTATGTTTTAGATATAAAAGTCGAAAAAATTACAGATGGAAAAGGAAACGACTATAAATACACCGAGACTAAATCCGGAAACGACTTAATGATAAAGATAGGTGACCCTAATAAAATTCTATCCGGTCAGCATATATATGTTATCTCATACGTAATCAGAGGAGGTCTGACTTACTTTGAGACCTACGATGAATTTTACTGGAATGGCGTAGGAAGCGGCTGGAAAATACCGATAAATTTTGTAACGGCCACTGTTAGTTTTAATCGGAATTTTGTAGAAGGAGAGTTGGACGGAGTATGTTACACAGGTCCGGTAGGAAGCACTGATAAATCTTGTACGATAAATAGGTTACAAAAAGGTATTACCTTTGCTGTTAGCCGTGTTAATCCGGGAGAGGCCTTTACTTTTGCAGTTAAATTTCCGAAAGGCTATGCGGCAGTATTAGAACCCATACAAGACAATCCTTCCATCATCCAATTGATTTTAATAGCTTTGGCGGGCATTGTGGCGGCTTGTTTTTACGTCTTTTTGCCGATTTTATTGCTAATTAAATGGTTGCGGGAGAAAAAGCACATTCAGGAGACGGCAAGGATTGTGGCCGCGTGGTTTTCTCCTCCCAAAACCTCTGATGGTGAATCCTTAACGCCTGTAGAAACAGCGATAACAGCAGATGTAACTGCCGGGGATAAGGCAGTCCCTGCTACTATAATTTCTTTGGCTCAACGGGGTTATCTAAAAATTACACAAAAAGAAAGCAGAGAGTTCGTTTTTTCAAAGACCGAAAAGACAGGAGACGGTTTATTTAGAAAGTATGAAAATGATATTTATAACGCTATGTTTTCTGGTGACATTTTCGAAATATCTACAAAGGAATTGAGTAAAAAAGAGAGGTTCGGTGCGGCAGGAACTTCGGTCGCAAATAATGCAGGAGATTATCTGAAAAAGAAAGGCGTTTTCAAATCCAATCCTGTGAATACGTCGATGGCATATTTGACTTTGGCAATAATGTCCTTTTTTGTGGGAAATGTGTTTTTAGCTGTGGTGTCCTTTATATTAGGAAGAAAAAGTCCGAGAAGACCCGATTCGGGAATTCAAACCTACTCTGAGGCGGTTTCTTTGAAGAACTTTTTAGTTAGTCAGGACCCGCAGTTTGATTTTCAGGCTCAGGAAATGATGTTCTTTGAGAGGCTTTTACCTTACGCAACTGCCTTTGGGGTGGAGGATGTCTGGCTCAAGCGGTTTAAAGATCTATATAGCACTAATCCTGAATGGTATCAGGGCGACGACTTTACCAGACTGGCCGTAATGAACACTGTAGTAAACAACTCGTTTCACAGCGCCAGTGCATCATCCAGGAGCTCTTCGGGCTTTAGCAGTGGATTTTCAGGTGGTTCGAGCGGTGGGGGTGGGGGCGGAGGCGGTGGAGGTAGCTGGTAACCAGTTAGTGCCGCCGTTTAGGCCGTAGTTGTTGATTTTTAGACACCCTCCTTTATAATAACGTTGCACGCGACAGTAGTTCAGTTGGTAGAACGTCTCCTTGCCAAGGAGAAGGTCGCCGGTTCGAGTCCGGTCTGTCGCTCCAGAAAATTTGTTAGTTGCCCACGTGGGGCGGTAGCCAAGTTGGTCAAGGCACCGGTCTGAAAAACCGGCTATGTGGGTTCGATCCCCACCCTCCCCACCAAATATAGACGATAGTCTCTTTTTATTAATCTAGTTGTGAATTTTCGACCATTAAACTTATCAATAAACGCCAATTCGAAAGTTTTGTTTATATATCCTCACCCTGACGATGAAACTTATGCTAATGGAGCTTTAATTCAAAGACTGACTATGAATAAGGTTAGTACTAAATGCGTCTGTCTAACGAAAGGCGGTGCATCTACATTACAGTATGGTATTGTGGGTAATAATCTTGAGGAGATAAGACAAAAGGAGTTCATTTCTGTAATGAAATATCTAAATGTTTCAGATTACGAAATATTGGACCTTGAGGACAACAATCTTACCCAAAATACTAACCTGGCAGAGATAATTAAAGCCCAAATTAGTAGCTATAGTCCAACACACGTAATAACCTACGAGCCGATGGGAATTTATGGACATAAGGACCACATTATAGTTTCAAAAGCGGTGTTTGACCTACAAAAAGACTATAAATTTGTACTCCTTTACTCGACTGTTTCTCCAAATTATAAACCGGATAAAGACTCTTTAGCTATGGCAGAAAATCCTGAAAATATAAAACCTATAAAAAGAAATTTGGTTTTATACTTAACACCTGTGGAAATTATCGAAAAGTTAAAGGCTTTAAGTCTCTATAAGAGTCAAGTGAGCATTAAACATAACTTTATTCATAATTTAGTTCATGTGGTTTATCTAGCAAGAGAGTATTATTATAAAAAGGATTTAGTTTGAGGCAAAGATGTTGTGAGTGGACAAACTTGAGCCTGTTAAAAGTTCGCAACATCGTACAAGATAGTCCACCGTGGTTAAGCTTCTTTCACCCACCGTTAAAAAAGAATAAAATATACACATGAGAAACAACTCACTAATGATAATATTTGGTGCCTTTTTGCTCGTAATTATAGGTGGAGGTCTATTCGCAATTTTGACTAAAGAAGGTGGTGGAACCGCAGTAAGCACTAATACAGTGGCCGACAAGGTAACCCGGCCTCAAATAACCGGCACACAGGAAACTCAAGTTGAGGACAACCTTGTACCTGATGGCTGGAAATCTTATTCAAACGCGGACCTTAAGTTCTCGATAAACTATCCAAAAAATGTGTTCGTACAACAGGGTTCCTGCGAAAAAATCACTGAAGGAAGTGAAACGTCGTACAGGCCCAAACCCGCGGCGATACCTGTAAAAATATTTGAGGACGCCGACGGTATATTTATCGCCCCCGAATATGTATACGAACTAACAGAACCTAAAACGCTTAACAACGTCACTTACTTCGGAGGATGCCGAAAAAAACCCAACACCTTAAGCGAACTTAAAACCACACAAAAATCGTGGCACGTACTGGCAAAAACCGTCCCCGCCAAAGATGACCTTGAAAAATTTGTTAAGACACAGTTCGGCGCAGGTTGCTCAGTCGGAACTATGACCAGCACCGCCGCGAACAACAAAGTGTACGACGTGAAAATCGAGGGAGACGGCTTGGAAATGCCTGAGACACTTTGTGGAATAAATTATATTTATGTTCTAAAGTACGTACCCGAAGCAAAAATGGTTTACACATACAATCTTGGCCAGGCATACAGCTTCTCAAAAGATCCGGGAGGATCCGAATATTACGATGAGGAAATGAACCAAAGTTTCCATCCTATATTCTAAAAATACGTAATCCTCTGCCCACGGTATAATAGATAACGTTATGTTTATCAGTAAAGACACGTTCTCTAAATTAAGTAATAGTTTTCACATGCCCCTACACGTCCTTGTCGGAGCTGTTTTGGGCTACTTGTTCTGGTATTTTCAGCCGGGGTTCGGTCTTTTACCGTCATTATTATTAGGCGCCATTGGAGCCGTTATACCCGACGCCGACCATCTTTTTTATATCTACACGTACGGACACAAAACTGACTACGCCAAAAATCTCAGATATTTTCTTAGGAATAAAGAATTGCGCGAGTTTCAAAGATTTGCCATAGAAAACCACAAGTTTAACACCGGCATTTACTCCCATAACCTGGTAACAGTTTTAATGGCCGTAATTTTTTTCTCATACTTCGCTTTAATTCAGGAAAATTACGGGGCGTCCATCTTTACTCTCGGAATGATTTCTCACTACTCTTACGATATTTTCGAAGACTGGTTGCTTTTAGGCAGAATAAATCCTAACTGGTTCTTGTTATTTAAACGCGAAAAGATAAATACTCCGGTGTTTCTAAAAAAAGTGTTTCTTTTTGCCAAGCTGATTCGCTTTTTCCCGAACATTTTAAGTTCGTTTCCGTTGGTTTACGGATACTTTCTTGCAAATGATTTTAATCTCACACTAAAAGAAATAGGTTTTATTTTCTTAGCGACTTTCTTGTTTAGTCCGGTTTTTTACGGAGCAATTTATATTATGGATGACGTCCGCGACCTGGAGTCGGACAGGAAGCATCCTGTTAAAAGCCACGGGAGAGCTGTAGCTTCGGGAGAAATATCGGTAGCGGGTGCGCGTAGGATCCTTAAAATACTTCTTTTCTTTTCCTTCGTATTTTCCTTGCTCTTATCCGACATCTTATTTTTATCTTTAACGGCGTTTTTGGTCATAAATTTACTTTATCTTTTTTTCTTAAGAAAAATTCCTGTTTCGGACATTTTGATGACTACTGTTCTTCACTCCATGAAACTAATGACGGGTTTGGTACTGGCTTCGGCGTCCCCCTTAAATTTTCCCGCTATTATTATCACAGATATACTGGCGTATTTAAGCATTGCCGCCGGTAAAAAGGTACGGGAACATAAAGAAGGCTACGCGCAAAACATGCTGGACACAAACTATGCCGATTATTTAACTATTTTCCAATATCTGGTCTACGTTTTGTCTATTACCTATCTTTTTAGAACTTTCGAAGAACCCGGATTGTTTTACAGAATTGTTGTAATGGTCGTGGCTTTGTCGATGACGGTTTTGTACAAACCCAAAACCGCAATGAGATCCCTGGTGGATTTTTTGAGTTACGGAGACGACAGGGAAGGAACATTTACGCGGGTGTTTAATATAAAACTTTGGAAGAGGGCACCTAGACCGGCAGGACCGAAATCTCAATAATCTTTTCCCGGTCGTCATTTTCAGAGGTTCTATTATGTTTAGTCTCGCCGCACCTTTCACATTTGTGAACTATAAAGAACTCTCCGCGTTTTTTTACTATTCCCACAGGGCGCATCATGCCTTTGCAGAGGTTTGCACGGTCGCCCGGCATTATATCGATGTGTTCGCTGTAAAGACACTTCGGACAGTGGTTTGTATATCCGGTTCCGATAACAAAAGTTCCGCAATTGCGACATTTAAAATCCTCTGTTTTCCTGGTAAAAGATAAAGACATAACTAGTTCATCAAAATATTAACAAACTCACCCGTCATTTTAGCGGCGTTCAAAAAGTTCTCGTAAGGCGCACGTTGGCTCATGAGACATACAATTAATTCTGATTCATTTGCATCCGTATATACAACACCGCAGTCGTGCCAGGAATCAGGCCAGCTGCCGATTTTATGGGAAAAGGTTAAACCGTCCTTAAGGTAAGCGCTTACCCTGTCCTCGAATGATGTGTTTGTCATCAGGTCAGATAGATATTTTTTGTTGGCATCGTTCAAGTAGTTACCGAAGTAAAGTTTTTCAAAAACATAACCGATCTCGGCCGGCGTACTTAGGTTGTATCTATAGTAAGTGCTGGTGTTTTTGTCGGGAACAATCTCGTTGAAAGTTTCCTGCACGTTTTTGTAACTTAAGGTCCTTAACAAAATATTCTGAGCAGTGTTATCACTGTTTTTTAATAGTTCGGACAGGATGTCACTTATTTTTAGTTGAATTCCGTGAGAATAGGTCCCTATCACACCTGTACCTGAAGAGTAATCGTAAGGAAGGTATGTGGCGGTGTCGTCGAGTTTTAATTTTCCTGCCTCAACTTCTTTTAGTACTGCCGCACCGATAGGAACTTTATAAAGTGAGGCGGCGTAGAACTCTGTAGCGTCGTTATACTTGAATTCCCTCCCTGACCCGACGTCTTTTATGTAAAGTCCGTAAACGCCGGGCTCGATGGTCAATTTTTTCGCAAGCTCGGCAAATTGAGTCTCTACTTTGGTAAAGGTAACCTCGTCCTGAATAACAGGCTTGACGCTGATTCGGCCGCCGTTGTTACGCTGATAAACGACCTCCTGAATAAAGTTTCTTCCGAAAAGCTTTATGTTGAACTTGTCGCTCAGAACCAGGACAAAAAGCGTTGCAGCCGCCAAAACGGGTAAGAATATTAAGAGAAAATCGGTATCTCTGTTGTTTCCGCGCGGTCTTTGAGCAGAATCGGGCACACATTAATTTAACCAAATAATGTCGCAATTTCAAAGAGATTTGATAGAATAATGGACGGAAGGTTCTGCTACGCATTTTCCTTCTTCGTGGATTTTAGGGCTTGTAGCTCAGTTGCCTTTTGCGGAGCAAAACTTCGCCGCAGGCGAATTCAGAGCGTTCGCGATAGAGTTTCGTACGTAAGTGTTTAGACCTGATAGACGTTTAGGGCTTGTAGCTCAGTTGGTCAGAGCGTTCGGTTTACATCCGAAAGGTCCCTGGTTCGAGCCCAGGCAGGCCCACCATTTAAGGATGCTGCGAAGCAGACATCCGAAAGGTCCGTGGTTCGAGCCCAGGCAGGTCCACCAATTTCTAAAATCAGAGTTTTCTGCAATCACAGAGGGTTCCAATCTGGTAAAATAATATTTGTTATGGCTGATACACTTACATTAAAACCGATGAGATTACTCAGGGAAAATATATCAAAGATTGAAGTAGCTAAATACTATCTTGAAATTGAATTTTCCAAGCTTTTTGAGAATGTGGGTGTTAATTTGATTAATGAAACTATTGATAACCTTACAGAAAGTAAAATCTGGGCGTTGCTTGAAGCAATGTCTTTTACATATCGTCTAAATGGCGTTTTCTTTAAACTTGCTAGAGAAGGATATACATGGAATGAAGAAATTTGGAATGTTGGGGATGTATTACTTACAGGGATGGATTCAAATGTTAACAAAGTTATTTTTTCGGAAGAAGTGAAAGGGGACGCACTAAAATTCAAGAATTATCTTTTGACTTACTTTGATACTAATAAAGAAAGCGACCCTCAAAAGCTATTTTCATATAAACCCACAAATAGAGAATTGAAATACACAAAACTTATTGCTACTAGAAAAGATAACAAGATTGCAATGTTGGATGGGTCTCATAGGCTAACTGAAATGTTACTTAGCGATACAAAAGAGGTACATATTTTTGTAGGTCATCCGGTTGAAGGAATTCCTGAAGAAAGCAAGAAAACTTTAATTGGTAATAGCACTTTAATATTACTTACAATTTTATATAAACAGGGAAATGAAGAAGAAAAGAAGGCAGTTTTGACTGTTGTTAAGGAAATAATTGCTAAAACCTTAGATGGAAAAGATGCAACCCAAAAATATTGGGTTGATAACATTTACAATGATGAATTCAAGAAAGTTGGTGAAAATCTCCTAAAGGAGTGTAGTAACTCTTATTTTAAATGCAACTAAGAATAAATTCTGCCGGGCGCCGCAATTAAACCGTAATTATATCCGTTTTACACCTGCCGATTTTTCTACTAAAATAGCCCAAAGCAGAAAAGGAGTAGAGAATGACCGAAGTCAGAAACGAGTTGTCCGCAAAAGTGTTTGCAAAGAAGTATGCTGTTTCGGAGTTCTCAGTGCCTGAGTCAGCGATTGCGGTGACAGGTATAATGCTGGTAGCCGGCGCTAAACTGGCGAAAAACTCTTACAGCGTAATGCTTAATGTCACCCACAAAAACGGTACAATAAAGTCGCACCAACTGGCAGTAGATATTAAACTCGGGAGTGTTACTCTCATCTACTAGCCCATCCACGGTAACTGTAACTTGACTTTTCAACATCCTATATATACTATAGGGCAAGACCAACAGAGACACGGGAGGAGGAGACATGAGATACAAATTTCATTGGGAAACCTGGGCGTCATTTTTAATGGCTGCAGCCCTATACCCGCTGATATACATCCTGATAGCAGGGCGCGAACACGTTTTCGCAGTCGGGTTGTTCGGCTCTTTTCTTCTTATATCCGGAGTTATATGGGCAATCAAGAAATATCCGTATCCCGCGATGTTTTGCTTTACGGGAGTACTTTTAGCAGCAGCCCTTTTGGTTTTTCCCTAACGCGTGTTGACCTGCGCCATCCCCCGATAAACTTTACTTTATGTGAAGCCAAGCGGGGGATTATGCTTCTTTTCCGCTCATTTTACAAATTCGGGTTAAAAGCCTCGGTGTAAATTGCGAAATCTTTTAAGCCCGCTTTATTTATGATATCAGAACAGTCGCGGATCATAGCGGTATTTCCGCACAAGTAAAAATCAGTACTATCCGCAACAAAATCGGGCAGGCAAAATGTAACTCTGTTTGCAAAAAAGGGCGGTTTGAGTCCGTCGGTTACTCCCGACAGACATATAAAGTACTTAAATTTGGGCGACATTTCCAGGAACTTCTTGAATTTTTCTTCGAAAAAGACGTCTTCCATATCGCGTACGCCGAAAATGAGTACAACGGACTCTACAAAAGGATCTTCTAAAGCCGTGCCGAGCATAGGAATAAAAGGTGCAATGCCCGTAGAAGTAGCCACAAAGACCAGGTTTTTCCTGCCCTGTTTACGGTAAAAATACCGCCCGGAAGGGCCTATAAAGCCCGCAGACGCGCCTATTTTCAGGGAGTTGATAAAGTTAGCCCCAAGACCGGGTCGTCCCGTAATAGCCGCCAGTTCCACAAAAGGTTCGCCAACCGCGTCATTACAGATAGAGTAAGAACGGTAGGTGCCGTCAGCTACCTCAAGGTTAATAAATTGCCCGGGAATAAAAGAAAACTCCTTAACGCCGTCAACCTTGAGCTTTAACCAGGTAACCAAAGGAGAAAGTACCTTTTTATCCACCGCAGTAGCGGTGTGCCTTGCGGGTAATACCATACCGGTATATGGTAACATAGGTTCATGACCTTCTCAGCAAAAAGAAAAATAGTCCTTATATTGTCGCTCATTTTCGCACTTGCCGCGGGTTTTATTCTTATGGTAAAAGTGTCTTCACCAAAGTTTAATTACGAAATTAAAACGTCCGTTATAGATAACGCCGAACAAATTCCCTTAAAAATCACGCCCCAAAAAGATTCCATTACATTTGAAACAAAGTTTTACGACCTAAAGGGTAATTTTGAAACTGCGCAAATGAAGAGAAAATTAAAATTTCAACCGTCCTTTCCATTTTTAATTGTTGATCCTAACATCACAGTGGTTTTAAGAGACGCTGAGTTTACCGAAGAGGAAACTTATGTTTATTACGAAATTTTCGGAGCGATAAGCAATTTAAATCCTGGTGAGTACAAGTTAACAATGGTCGACGGGTTCGGAAATTTAATTGACGAAACTTTTGTTGAAATAAAATGAGCGAACACGGTAAAAAGGTCGGTTTGGCTTTGGGCAGCGGAGGCTGGCGGGGTTTAGCCCACATCGGGGTCATTAAAGTCCTCGAAAAGAACGGAATTTCCATTGATTACATAACAGGTTCAAGTGTCGGAGCATTGGTCGGCGGTTTGTATGCTTATTACGGAAATATCGTAGAACTTGAGAATATTGTTCAAAGTATCGGGTACCTCGACATGTTTCACGCCTTGTCGGATCCTAAGGCAGAGCTGGGACTTATAAAAGGAAACAAGTTCGTGGCTTTTCTGGAAGGTTATTTAAAGGGAGCAAAAATCGAAGACCTGAAAATACCTTTTAAAGCCGCGACAACAGATATTTTGACCGGAGAAACCGTATATCTTGATAAGGGCAATTTAGCTACGGCAATAAGAGCCAGCATTTCCGTACCGTTGGTTTTGGCACCGGTTGATATCGACGGAAAAAAGCTGGTGGACGGAGGAAACTCAACACCCGTACCTACGGAAGAAGTCAGAAGAATGGGAGCGGACGTTGTGATCGGAGTTAACCTGTACGGAAACATTTTTCCTCTGACTGCAGCTGTGGAAGGTGAGAAGAAATTGGGCGCACGCGAAGTATTTAGTCTCTCTTATCAAATACTGTTAAACCAAATGGCTAAAGGGAATTTGAAACACGCGGACATTGCTTTGAACCCCAAGATACCCGAGAGGAGCTTTAACCTCTTTAAGTTTGTAAAAGAAAAAGGCACGGTTTTGGTTGGGGAGGAAGCGATGGATGGGGAGATGGGGGTTTTGAGGGGGTTGTTGGACTCTCAAAGGTGAGCCGAAAAGGTAGGATAAGAAGCTTTAGGTGCTGGTTTGAGTACCGTCAAGTGCTATAATTTCTTGTGTTTGAGCGCGACTAATGGGGGATCGTCTAACGGTAGGACTGCGGGTTTTGGTCCCGCCTATTGGGGTTCGAATCCCTATCCCCCAGCCAGCGTTTTTGTTGTCATAGCGCCACTTACACAAGCAAATTATTTCGCAATTAAGATAATGTATAATTTTCGTATGGCTGATATAGGACAAACTAATGTCACGCTTGTTCAAACTGAAACTGCAGACAAACTTGTTCTAAACGGTATTTTGTCTATACCTAATAAGAATTCTAAGAACATAGTTCTTCATATACACGGCACTTCCGGAAGTTTTTATTGGAACAGTTTCTACAGCTATTTATCTAAAATGAGCGTTGACCTAGGATTAACCTTTCTCGCAACAAACAATAGGGGATCCGGAGTTTATGAAGTAGAAAAAGGAACTGTTTATCATGGAGCTAGTTTGGAGAAATTTGAAGATTGCCTGTTAGACATAGACGCCTGGATTGAATTCTGCCTAAGCAAAGGGTACACAAATATTATTCTTGAGGGTCACAGTTTTGGTACTGAGAAAAGTGTTTATTACCTCGTAAAAGGTAAGTACAAGGATAAGATTAAGGCAGTTATTCTTCTGGGATTTTCTGACACAGTTGGTACGCAACGAAGTTACGAAAAGAAAATTGGTAAAAATTATTTTGAGGAAGCTAATAAACTGGTAGGAGAAAACAGGGGTGAGTATTTACTCGCAGATTTAGGAGCATTGTGTGGGGAACTTCCCATAAGTGCACAAACTTATCTTAACTATTTTTCTGAAAACTCCGCGTGCTCTATGGCACTTCCATTAAGAAATGGGCGCGATTTAAAGTATTTTCAAAAGATAACAGTTCCAATTTTGGGGGTGATTGGTGATAAAGATGATGGGGAATACACAATAATCCCCATTAACGATGCTATCAAACTTCTTAATTCAGAAAATATACATGCGGAAGCGTATAAAATAAAGGACTGCAATCACGGTTTCGACGGTAAAGAGGTCGAATTAGCTAAAATTGTTGAAACATTCCTTACTCAAAAGATCTTAACACTTGAATAAAGAACATCTAACTAATTCCCATGCCCCCAGCCAATGATACGATATTCGAATCAGATCCTTTGTCATGTTATCATTTTATTAATAAGTCGATTTTTGGAAGTGTTCGAGAAATTCCTTGAGTTTTGCCGCGGGTTGTCTGAGGAAAACCCCGCCTTTGTCCGTCATAACAACATCATTCCGGAGAATAATTTCGTCTATATCCAGATAGATCTTCACACCGTCATTATATACATGCAAAAAATTACAGGCTACTCAACAAACCCCACCACCCCTTCTGTACGATCTTACCAATATTACCTTATTACAAAGTTGCGGGGTGCCAAATATCTGCTAGTATATCGTCATAACCCTTACAGGGTACCCCCAATACATAGAAAGGAGACAGGTAATGAAATCCAAGCGCAAGCCCGTAAAAGTAGTACCTTTTGGCGCCAAGTATTTGAAAAAAGTTGCGATGGCAAACAAACGCAGCTCTTCAAATACAAACACCGGAACCGGCACCTCTCAACCCGACGCCGACCACGATTAAGTTTTAAGGTCTCGTCGTTTTATAGTCAGGTTGAGTATGACTAAGGTGATGGCTACTTAAACAGAGCAGTCATCACCTTTTTACCTAAGGAGGCAGTTTCAATGAAGGTTTTGGTAATTACTACGAAACCGGACGCTCATGTGAAAATGGTAGCAAGACACTTGCCAGAATGGGAATTCCTAATTTTTGATCCGTTTAAATTCCCGTACAGACAGGGTATTACCTACCTATTTGAGAACGGAAAGATGGAGATCACACTAGACAAGAAGAACTTGTCAGACGCAGATGTAGTGTGGTTTAGAAAACCCAATTACATCAAGTCTACAAAATTTCCTGTCTGTGAGAATCTCCAGGAATTTGCTTGGAACAGCTACAAAAGGTCTATAACTTGGCTATATGACCTTCTGCCGAACAGCTTCTGGGTTTCCAGACCTAGCAATATTATCAAAGGTGGAAACAAGTTGTACCAGATGCAGTTAGCTACAAATCTCGGGTTCAACGTTCCGGACACTTTGGTAACAAACAGCACGGCTGAGGCTGAAAGATTTAGGTCCCGTCTCAGAGATATTGTTACCAAATCCTTGCACAACGAGTTTGTGGATGACGGTGGGGAACTTTACGCCGTGTACACAACTCGGTTACCTGCTGAGGAGAAGATTGATTTTTCAGGACTAGCTATCTCACCTGCAATCTTCCAGCAGATGATAGTCGGGGCTGATATCAGAGTTACCGTTATCGGAAGCAAGATATTTGCCACAGAAATAAGCAAAAAGGGCAGTTTGCAAGGTGAAATAGATTGGAGACTCGGGGTCGCCGATAGCAGGAAACTTAAGTATTTTCCGACAACCTTGCCGGAGAATCTTAATGAGTTGTGTCTTGCTCTAGTGAGACAAATGGGTCTCGAATACGGTGCAATAGACCTGATGAGAGATTACAAAGGTAAATATTGGTTTTTGGAAATCAATCCAAATGGTCAGTGGGGTTTTGTTGAATTACAAACAGGACAACAACTGTCTTTGGCCATAGCTGATTTATTCAGAAACCAAGTATAAAATAAAAGAGGTGACCCCCACCACCTCTTTTTAATTTATTATGAAATATTCAAAAATAGCTAAACAAATAAACGAGTTTGCTAAAAACGATCAGTTACTGAGGAATAGGATATTTTCTAAACCTAGTATTAGCGAAGAAGATAAAAAAGCACTTGAGGATTTTGACAAAAATTCATCAGATTTTATAAAAAGTATAGTAAGTGAAATCTGTCTTCCGACAATAACGAAAGTCGGCAAAAAGGCGTCCTATAACTCATGGCTTCTAGTTCAACACTCTCGAGATTTAAAGTTTCAAAAATCATACTTAGGATTATTAAAACAAAATGAAAAAGATATTAATCCTGCAAATATCGCGTACCTGGAAGACCGGGTTCTAATGTACGGGGGTAAACCTCAAATTTATGGGACACAGTTTGTTCTGAACAAAAAGACCGGAAAGATGGTGCCGTACACTATTTGGGATGCTGCTAACGTCAATGAAAGACGTTCTAAATATAATCTAGGAAAGCTGGAGGAGCACATAAAAACTTTTTATTCTAATTAACTCATTACCGTCTCAGTCACATTTCAGGGAACAAAATGGTTCTACACTCGTGTGCGCACATTACCCAAAAACTAATCTACCCAACAATACAACTACCAGTGTATTATTAAACTTATGCATTCAAAAAACGTTGAGGACGCTGTAACCACAATTAGGTACGAGGAAAAAGGTTTGCCGCCGGAAGGAGAACCCTCCGTCCCCTGGATTTTAAAAGAACTAGATCCCGGCGCGATAGCAAGCAGGACACTGGTTAAATCCTTTAATTTAGCCAACGAAGATTTGATACACAATGTTCAAAGACACGAAGCGGAAAGAGGAAGATTATTTTCAGATATTTACGAGCAGATGTTAACGAAACACGGACTTTCACTCAAAGATTCAAAAGTTTTAGAAGTAGGGGCAGGCCCCGGAGCTGTGTGTTTAGGTTTTCAGGAAGTAGGCGCTAAAGTCGTTAGTTTAGACATTTGGGACGGTAGGGTTTTTTACAATGACGAGGTTCCTTTTGTAATCGGAGACGGTACCGCTTTACCATTTACCGACAATAGTTTTAATTACCTCTCTTTGACTTCGGTGTTACACCACCTACCAATAGAGTATAGAAAAACAATGCTGGAAGAAGCACTAAGGGTTGCGGACACAGTACTTATTCAGGAAGATTGTCTCACAAGCCCTATTACCAATATTGCTATGAAATTAGTAGACGACGGGGTAAGCGGAGAAGTAGGTACGCATCAAGCTGAATCTCACATGACAAAGGAAGGCTGGCTTAAATATTTCGAAGATGCAGACTTAAAAGTGTTAGAGACCGTAGACTATCATCCCAAATGGTTGGGTGTGGGTATTGAAAAGGCATTTTTCGTAATATCCCGCTCTTGAATTCTCCGCAATGTTGCGCTTAATCCGAAAATACCGGAACGTAGCTTTAACCTCTTTAAGAATTTTGTAAAAGAAAAAGCACGATGTTGGTAGGGGAGGATGCGATGGAGGGGAAGGTGGGGGTTTTGAGGGGGTTGCTTACACCTGAAGGTTGAGTGGGGGGGGGGGGGGAGGTAGTAGAGAGCGTTTAGTGCTGATTTGAGCTGCTTCAGGTGCTATAATTTCTTGTGTTTATCCGACTAGTGGGGGATTGTCTAAAGCGTTAGGGCTGCGGGTTTTGGTCCCGCCTATTGGGGTTCGAATCCCTATCCCTAGCCATTTATCAATTTCCTTTAATAGGGCTTGTAATTTGCCGTTACTATATATATATTTCCTTATTGGTAAGTATGCAATCTCAAATTCTTGAAAAACTAAAAAAGGAGCTTGGTAAAGATATCGAAAACGAATCACAAGTGGTATATATCCTTTCGCTGATAAGAAAGCTTCTGGAGATTGAAAAACTTAAATCTCGGTATCCTATTTTGAATTTCTATTGTAATTGGACGCTTCACTCTGAGATGACTGATACTGAAGGCAAGTTTGTAAATAATATGCTAAGAAAATTCATCGAAAAACCAGAAGAAAAGTATAAATTAAGTTTTCATCTTCAGTTCTTGGAACAATTCAAGACGTTCTTAACTAAGAAAAATATCACTATACCCACAAAAGACAATTTAGAGAAGTTTAGATATCAGCTTCAAAAGATAATATCTAATACTCCGATATTTGTTAAGACGGGTACCAAATATAAAGTGGAATTTAATGAACCGCAAAATAAAGGTGAAAGCGGGTTATACATTACAACCATTATTGATCCTTAACGGTGTTATAGGGATAAGAAGGCCCGTAATCGCACGATGCATCACATAAAAATCACTGTCGGGATCGATCGCAGGAGAGGTGGGACCTATAATCAGTGCCCTCGCTAAATTGAACATCTTCCTCAACTCTGTTAAATTAAAGGTATGAAAACACCAACCATGGATCTTATAGAAGAGCACGGCGGAATTATGCTGATGCTAAGTGTTATGAAAAAAGTGACTGATAAACTTAAGGCCGGGGAAGAGGTGAAAAAAGAACACCTCGACAAGATTCTCGAGTTTCTCACAAATTTTGCCGACAAATGTCACCACGGAAAAGAGGAGGACATGCTTTTCCCGGAGTTATTTAAGAATCCATCAAATCAAGGGTTGGTCGCCGAGCTTATAGACGAGCACACGACCGCTCGTGGTTACATAAAGAGCATAGCAAAGGCTATGGAAAACTACTCACCCGGAAACTCTGAGGCCTCAACTATCGCCGAAAATATGGAAAAATATATTCAGCTTTTAACCGAGCACATTGGAAAAGAAAATAGTGATTTATTTCCCACTGCAAACAACGAGCTTTCTGAAGAAACGCAGGAACAAATGGAGGAACAGTTCGAAAAGTTTGAACACGATGTTATTGGCGAGGGAAAGCATGAAGAGTACCACGGATGGCTTGAGGAACTGAAAAAAGTGTATTTGAACTAATAGAGACTAAATTACCTACAGGTCCAACCACCGTCGACCGGTAATATTATCCCCGTAACATATTTAGCCGCGTCTGAAGCAAGATAAACCGCTGCACCTGCAATATCATCCGGCTCTCCTGCGTATCCTAATGGTGTGTTTGCCTTAACCATGGCGTTGAAACCTTCATCTTCCAAAACGTCTTTGGTCATATTTGTCTTGATAAAGCCCGGTGCTATTGCGTTAACTCTTATACTTAGTGAAGCTAAATCCTGTGCAGCAGCACGGGTCATGTTGGACACCCCACCTTTGGCAGAACTGTACGCAATAGTTCCAGATAACCCGACAATTCCCAGTATCGACGTCATATTTATGATGGAGCCTTTGGTATTTGTGGCTTTCATCGCGTTTCCGGCGGCTCTAACCCCGTAAAACACTCCCGACAAGTTCACGGCGATAACTTTAGCCCAGTCCGCGTCAGTACAATCCAGTGCACTGCCGAGAGCACCGATACCGGCGTTATTTACCATAATGTCTAGTTTTCCGTACTTTTCTACAACCGTCCCTACTAATTGATTTACTTCTTCTGATTTGGAAACATCACATTTTGTAAATGAGGCTTTATCACCTAATCCTTCGATAACTTTTGCTCCCGCATCGTTTATGTCTGAGAAAACTACTGTCGCGCCTTCCTGAAGATAAAGTTTAGCTATTGCCAAACCAATTCCGCTGGACGCACCTGTTACTATTGCGATTTTATTTTGAAGTTTCATAGATACAAATGATAACACATAAAAATGAGCAGGATTGACGATTTCCCTAATAATGCCTAGACTAAACTAATGCCCAAGAACCTCGTTGCCCTTTTTTCACCAAAATCAATCGTTGTCATTGGGGCTTCCACATCGCCCGAAAAGGTAGGCGCGGTAATTTTAAAAAACATTGTTGAATCGGAATATAAAGGCAAAGTTTTCGCGGTTAATCCCAACACAGACGCGATAGGCCAAATAAAATGCTATAAAACCGTTTTAGATCTCCCGGAAATTCCCGATTTAGCAATAATTTCTATTCCCGCTGCTTTAGTTCTGCCCACAATACAACAAATCATTGAAAAGGGCATTAAGAACGTGGTGACGCTGACAGCCGGGTTTAAAGAAACCGGTCACGATGGAGCGGAGCTCGAAAAACAGCTGGAGGATTTATGCACGAAGAACGAAATTAATATGCTCGGACCTAACTGTCTGGGGTTTGTTAATAATCTAGTCTCTCTTAACGCTACGTTCGCAAAAGTTCCCGCGACCCCCGGTAAATTAAGATTTATTTCACAGTCGGGTGCCCTTGCCACAAGTCTTTTCGATTGGTTTTCTTTAGTTAACGTGGGGTTTTCCGAATTTATTACAATGGGAAACAAAACAGTAATAAATGAGAACGATGTTTTGGAATATTTTATAAGCAAAGACCAGGCTCCGATTTCAACTTTGGCCGACGACGTAACGGGAAAAATCGAACCGGTCGGAATGTATCTTGAATCTATTTCCGACGGCCGGCAATTTTTAAAATTAACAAAACAAATTGCCAAGAACGATCCTATTTTTATTATTAAACCCGGAAAAACTGCGGCGGCAAAAACTGCAATGCAGTCGCACACCGGAGCAATAGCAGGAGCCGACGATATTTTGGACGTCGCACTCAAACAGTCGGGAGTTTACAGATGTGCTTCTCTCGAAGAATTTTTCGACCTTTCTAAAGCATTTGCCTGGAATGAAATTCCCAAAGGTCCTAGAGTTGCCATTATTTCTAACGCCGGAGGTCCGGGAGTAATAAGTGCGGATGCCGTAATAGAAGAAGGTTTGGAAATCGCTCAGTTCGACGACGAAACAAAAAAGAAATTATCAGAAGTATTACCGAGATCGGCAAGCTTTCTAGACCCGGTAGACGTTCTCGGAGACGCCCTCGCAGACCGCTTTTCTGACGCTGCTGAAATTGTCCTTCAAACCGACAAATGTGACTCCCTGCTGGTTATTCTGACACCCCAAATGATGACCCAGATAGAAAAGACGGCCGAAGTAATTGGTGAGGTTTCAAAAAAGTACCATATCCCCGTCTTCTGTTCCTTCATAGGAGGAAGCGTGGTATCGGCAGGAGAAACAGCGCTTAACAACCTCAAAGTGCCGTCCTACATGTTTCCTGAAAGAGCGATAGCGGTCATCGGAGCAATGTGGAAATTCAAGAGTCAGCAGGAAGAAATTTTGAGGGAAATTGTGGACAAAGGCGTCCTTAACAAACAAATACTCCCTGAGAAGTGCTCCAAAATTTTACAGAAGGCCGTAAGCGCGGGACAGAAAGCTTTAGACAATCTTGATGCAGACAGCATAATTTCCCTTTCGGGAATACAAACTCCGGGAACAAAGATTGCGGTAAATCTCAAAGACGCGGCTAAATTTGCAAAAGATATCGGGTACCCTGTTGTTTTAAAACTTTCATCGCCCGGGCTTTTACACAAAAAACATTTCGGCGGAGTTATTTTAGATATAAGAAACGAGGATCAACTTGAAAACGGTTGGAGCACTCTTGAAAGAAAATCCGAAAATCTCGACGCGGAGATAAAAGCGCACGTCAATTTTCAGATCCAAAAAGAAATTCCGAGCGGGGCAGAAGTTTTTGTGGGAATTAAAAGAGATCCCACATTCGGACCGGTATTATTGTTCGGCGCCGGAGGTTCGCTGGTAGAACTTATATCTGATAGAAACCTTCATCTTCTTCCTATGGACACGATAAGCATTCAGGAATTAGTTAAAGATTCCAAAATTTACTCTGTTCTTAAAGGTACAGAAAATGAGCCTCCTTACGCATTAGACAAGCTTTATAAACTGATATTCGACCTGCAAAAGCTATATGAAGCAGCACAGGAAATCCAGGAAATAGAAATAAATCCCGTGATAGTAACCACAAACGATGTCTGGGCGGTAGATACAAAAGTAATCTTAGAAGCAGGCAAAGCTAAACCCGCAGGCCCGAAGTTCAAAGTTGCTAAAACCTTGAAAACAGAGGTACTAGCTGGAAAGATTCACTATTTTGAATTCGAAGCGGACGAACCTCTGATATTAAAGCCCGGGCAGTATATAAGCGTAAAGGTGTCCTCAACGAGAATTAACTGTTATTCTGTGGCCGGACAGACCGCTCCAAATAAATTTAATCTTCTTGTCGATTCATCCCCCGGAGGGCCCGGCTCAAAATTCTTCGAGGCTTTAAAAGAAGGGGATGTGATTACATATCTCGGACCTTTCGGTACGTTCACATTAAAACCCGATGATGGAGCAGATTCAATATTATTTATGGCAACAGGTTCGGGTTTGGCTCCACTAAAATTAATGTTTGAACATCTACTCAAAGTAGAAAAGACGAAAAAGAACATCGTGCTGTACCTGGGATTAAATAATTGCGAGGACGTGTTTATGGAAGAGTACTTTGAATCGCTATCCAAAGAATTTCCGAATTTTAAATATAATATCGCTGTGTGCAACAAGAGCACCAAATGGAAAGGCGCGACGGGATTTATTACTCCTTTGGTGAAAAAAGACTTCCCCGATGCAGGCAAATGTTCCGCATATCTCTGCGGAAATAAGTTTATGATAAAAGATGTTGCAAAAGTTCTGACCGATGCCGGGTGCCCGACTGACAGAATTTATTTCGAAAAATATGATGCCTAAAGTAGATAACAGACAGGAAATATTATCGGTAAAAATAGGCGCGGAGGCAGGGCAGGGCGTCAAATCGGCCGGTCTGATGCTCGCTAAACTCGCTATACGCTCGGGATACCATATCTATAGTCAAATTGAATACCCCTCACTTATAAAGGGAGGACACAATGTTATTCAGGTAAATATTTCCAAAAATGAAGTTACGGCACCAAGAAAAGTTAACGACATTCTCATAGCTCTTAATCAGGACACCATAAACAAGCACATTACGGAATTCTCGAAAGATTCAGGATTAATTTTTGATTCTGAAGTTAAGGTAGATACTTCGAAAGTTCCTTCAAACGTCGCTCTAATTGGGCTGCCCCTATCAAAAATCTCCAGGGAAACGGGGAACTCCGCTTTGTTAATTAACACCGTCGCTTTGGGAGCCGTCACCGCAGTTCTCGGCGGAAATATTGTTATTTTGAACGAATTAATAGCGGAAGAATTCGGAAGTAAGGGCGAGGAAATAGTAAAAGTAAATGTGTCGGCGGCAGAGCAAGGGTTTAAACACATCACGGAAAATTACAAAAAGTATTTAAGGGCGTTTCTGAGTCCTTCTGATTCGGTCAGTAATTTTGTTCCTTACATGGCTGTCGACGGAAATGAAAGTGTCGCATTGGGAGCAATCTCAGCCGGGCTTCAGTTCGCGGCGATCTACCCAATGTCTCCTATTTCAAACATTTTGGCAGTACTTGCCGAAAACCAGGAAAAGTTCGGATACATATATAAACAGCCCGAGGACGAAATTTCAGCAATAAACATGTCTATTGGGGCATCCTACGCCGGAGCAAGAGCTATGACAGCTACCTCAGGCGGTGGTTTCTCTCTAATGACCGAAGGTTACGGTCTGGCAGGAATGACCGAAACACCGCTGGTGATAGTAGAAGGCATGCGCCCGGGACCGGCCACCGGACTTCCGACCTGGAGCGACCAGGGTGACCTGCAGATGATCTTAAATGCCCACCAGGGCGATTTTCCAAGAATAATCCTCGCCGCAGGAGATGCGAAAGAGGCATTTGAACTTACCATGCAGGCCTTTAACCTGGCCGATAAATACCAGACACCCGTCGTCCTTATTATTGATAAAAACATCTGCGAAAACGCTCAAAGTTTCCCTTTGTACGATCTTGCCGGCTATAAGGTAGACCGCGGCAAATTCTCAACAAATAGAGTAGAGAATTACAAAAGATACGAACTTAACCCCGAAGGCATTTCGCAAAGAACTGTTCCGGGCGCCGGAAACTTTTTTGTCGCAAATTCCGACGAACACGACGAGGAAGGTTACTCGACGGAAGATGCAGAAATCAGAAGCAAAATGATGGAAAAAAGAATGAACAAACTGAAAATCTGCAAAGAACAGGACATGCAAAAACCTCAAATGTTTGGTCCGGAAAATGCTGACGTAACCATTGTTTCGTGGGGAAGCAATAAAGGAACAATACTTCAGGCATTAAAAGAACTCGACAATGTTAACTACGTGCACATAAGCTGGCTCAGCCCATTCCCGTCAGAAACTTTATCGGAAATGTTATCGAAATCTAAATATATTTTAAATGTTGAATGTAATTACACCGGGCAGATGGCAAAACTAATACGCGAAAATACTCAAATAAAAATTGACGAAAACTTTTTAAAGTACGACGGAAGACAAATTTACCCGGAAGAAATTATCGACGCCGTTAACAAGATAAGGAGTAAAAAATGACAAAAATGAGTGATTTACAAACACTGCACTTTCCGAACTGGTGTCCCGGTTGCGGCGATCTGAATATTTGGGGTGCTTTCAAAAACGCGGCAGTTAAGGAAGGGTGGGACAGTTCCAATACCTCCATTGTTGCCGGAATCGGTTGTCACGGCCACATCGTTAACTTCGTTAAACTAAACTCATTTGAAGGCCTGCATGGAAGGGCTCTGCCCGTAGCGAGCGGAGTTAAAATGGTCAACAACCGTCTTAACACTTTTGTTTTTACAGGAGACGGGGATTGTTTCGGAGAGGGGGGAAATCATTTTATTCATACCTGCAGAAGAAATCACGATCTTACGATTCTGATACACGACAACGCGTTATATTCTTTGACGACGGGGCAAACATCGCCTTTAACAGCTCACGGGTTTAAAACAAAATCGACGCCGCAGGGAAATCCGGACGAGCCGTTCAACCCGTTAACATTGGCAATAATTTCAGGAGCTACGTTTGTGGCTCGCGCATATTCGGGGGATATGCCGAAATTAGCAGAATTAATTATTGAGGCGAATAAACACAAGGGACTTGCGGTGATTGATATTCTTCAACCCTGCGTAACGTTCAATAAAGTTTGCACACACGGGTTCTATCAGGAAAACACGTACTACCTTGAAGAAAATTACGACCCTTCGGACAAAAATAAAGCTTTAGAGAGAGCCTCGGAGTTCGGTGACAAAAAAATACCGCTCGGAATATTTTATAAAACGAACAGACCTTCTTATGAAGATCAAATCTTGCAAATCAAAGAAAAACCTCTGACAGAAATACCCGTGGAAAGATCCTCAGCGATAGAACTTTTCAAAAAATATACCTAATAGTTGCCTAACCGCGAAAAATTCTTTACCATAATCTAATGGAAGATAAAGAAATTCAAATAGGAAAATATAAGGTAAAGGTAATAAGAAAGGACTGCATTGGCGCAGCCTCCTGTGTTGCGGTTTCTTCGTCTGTATTTAAGTTGGACGGAGAAAATAAAGCTGTATTTGTGGATGGGGCGGCTGACGATGCGGACAACATACTGATGGCTGCACAATCCTGCCCTACCAAAGCTATTGTCGTTACAGATACCGAAAGTGGTAAGCAGGTTTGGCCTGAATAATGTCTAATACAACTAAGGGTATTTACATTTCATTGACTACAGCAGTTATTTCAGGTGTCTCTATTTTTGTAAATAAATTTGCCGTCGACACCATTAAACCCGCGCTGTATTTTACTTCCGTTAAAAATGTTGCTGTGGCGCTTTTAATTATCGCCATAATATTGGCTACCGGAGAATGGAAGAAAATCGTCACACTTACCAAAAAAGAGCTCAAATATTTGCTTTTGATCGGGTTAATCGGAGGTTCACTTCCTTTCTATCTTTATTTCACGGGTCTGTCACAAACACCTGCGGTTAATGCGGCAATCATTCACAAAACGCTGGTATTCTGGGTTATGCTTATGGCCATTCCTTTTTTAAAAGAAAAGGTTACCAAGTGGCAAATTTTGGGCGTTTTAATGTTGTTCGCCGGAAACGTGTTTGTCGGCGGCTTCAAAGGCTTTAAATTTTCCCAGGGAGAATTAATGCTTTTGATTGCGACGGTTTTGTGGGCAGTTGAAAACATCATTGCTAAAAAAGTTTTAACCACGGTTTCACCCAATATCGTAGCCGCGTTCAGGATGGGGCTGGGCTCCGTTGTACTTATGTCTGCGACAGTATTAACGATTCCGCAGATATTACAAAAAAGCTTATCGTTAAATAGCGGGCAGTTTTTCTTTATCGGACTTACCGTACTATTTTTACTTGCATACACAACAACATGGTATAGAGCACTTAAAAATGCTCCGGCTGTCGTTGTAACCTCTGTCCTGGTTTCTTCTACGTTAATTACGAACGTGCTGTCGGCAGTGTTTGTTACACACAGCTGGAATGCGGTGCTGACGGTTCAGGCTGTGTTGATAGTTGCAGGACTAGTGCTATTTTCGAAAAGTACAACAACCCGACCCAGTACCGTCACCCTCACTACACTATAGGTTGACGCACTAGACAGATAGTTTATAATTTACCGTATTCAATCTAAACAACTGCAATAAATCAATTGCTGTTAACCAAGAAGGAGGAGAGATGGCTGAGTACGAGACACTACTGGTAATGATCGATAAACGCGGTGGCAGCAGGTACAGGACATACAACGTAAGACAACGTATCTGCGACTCAGGTCTGGAGATCTTCGATTTTCCCTTGGACAGGGTCGCACTCAGGGATAGTCACCTCGGGTGTATTGGATACGACCTGATCAAAAAACTCAATGACATTGACGGCATCGAGGGGGTAGTTATTAGACCATACAGCCTGTGCGTTGAACGGAATATTGTTTATAGCTGGGCAGACATCGAAAATGATATTCTGTTTACAATTGAAGCAGCTGTAAAAAAACCGGTAGAAATAAAAAGGAGATGAGCACGTAAAAGGCCGGGATTTTTCAAAAAAAACCCGGCTTTTCTTTTCTTCCCTAACTAACAGTTTTCAAAACTTCATTCGTCCAATAAGTTATCTTTTTTATTTCCTCTTCGTTTAGAATTTTCACAATCTGCTTCCAGTGAACCGCAACTGTGTCTCCAACTTCTATATCAGTAACAAACCCTTCAACAAAAGGAAACGTCTCTTTAATAAGAGTGCGTTTATACACACCTTTTACTTTTTTCAAAGAATTTAAACTTACCACCACCGTCTTTTTGTTTACTTTTTCAACTTTCCCCCAGCGGATCATGCAGTTGTTAATTGACTCCAGATTATAAGGAACAGAGCCGCTTGCCCTTCCTACGCCGACGTGCAAAACCTGAAATAAGTGGGTGGGGATAAACTTTTTCGGCTTTTCGGTCTTAAGCTCGTCGACGAACCATTCAGGAACACCCTGCTTTGTAAAAAAATTCAAGAGAACAGGATAATCTTTATTCTTGGCCTTTAACAGCGTATCGTTGCCCAGCCAGTAGCTCTCAACGACCCTATATGAAAATTTTTGCAATCCGGTGATTTTCGACAGCGTTCTCAAATACGGGTGCAAAACAATAAAATGCTTAAATTCTTCTTCGACTCCCACACACTTTCCACTTATAACGCACGCCTTAAACTTCTCGGGCGCAGAATCCTTACCACAATAGCCTAATGAGTTCGGGGGAAGCGTAAATCTTGAGTTTAATTGAAGTGCCTTTTTGTCTATACAGGCATTTTAGAGCAAACCTGTTGTAAAATAAAGGTTGCCTATGAAAGTTTATGTATTCGGAAATAAAGATTTGGGGTTGGACAACAAAGCTTTTGCCGCGCAAAAAAAGTTGGGTACTATATTCCCTCAAATTGAATTCGTAGAGGTTAAGCTTAATGCGGACTTACCTTTCGAGCACGACGAACAGGTTTATATTATGGACACGGTCGAAGGAATTGAAGAGCCGGTTTTAATAGAGGATTTGGATAAACTTATTAACACAAATTCAGTTTCTGTACACGACTTTGACCTGGGGTTTCAACTGAAATATCTGAAGAAGCTGGGAAAGCTCGGTAATGTTACAATAATAGGACTGCCGATGGGAAAAAAGACAGATTACTTGCGTATCCAGTCAATTTTCAAAAAGTTGGTAGCGCAGGACATGCAGGGATCGTAAGCTCTGATTATTTTTTCAGCTTCAACCCTAAGAACATTTTCCGGCTTATCGAGGTTTGCACCAAAGTATTTTCTCAGGTCCTTTTCTATATTTATCTGGTTCTGTGAGGTAGGGACAATAACATCGTAATCCTCGATCATACCTTTATCGTTTACCCTGGCCATGTGGTACAAAGTTCCTCTCGGAGCCTCTACGACTCCCACCCCCACACCTGCTTTTTTCGGCGTCTTGACGGGTTTTTCGTCGACTATCTTTATAGTTTTTAAAACGTCAAGGGCGTCGTCCACACATTGAAGAATTTCTATGGCCTGAGCCAAATTGTTGTGGTGAACGTTTTTGGACGGGAAAATGCTCAAGTATTGTTCGACATCAGCTTTTGTTCTCGGGTTAAGTAAGTCTTTATTAAAGTTCAATCTCGCCAATGCACCCACTAAATAATTATCATGCTGGTCAGAAAAAACGTAACCCTCGGATTGGGAGTATGGTACGACAACGGATTTAAGAAAGTCGTGAAAATTACTTTCGGTAATTGCCTTACCGTCGGAATTTGTAATTTCACCTTCGATAAAATCAAAACTCTTGCCGTTTCTTAAACACAAAAAGTCGGCGTCACTAAACAACTCTTGTTTGTAATCAAAGAAAGTTTTAATTCCTCTCAGAACCTGGGGTCTTATTTTTTCCAATCTTTCTATTAGAGCCGGGAACTTTGCCGGATCCGGAGTTTTCAAAAATCCCCCGACGGTAGGGTAGGGAGCGTGAATAGCAGCCCCAATTATTACGTCGCTAATGTCGGTACCAAGCTTTTTGATATCAAACGAGTCGTGTAACAAAATATGTCCGGAATCGTCATGGTCGTCGGGTATGTCCAGGATAGAATCAATTCCTAAAACATCGGGTAAAACAAAGAAATAAAGATGCAGAGCATGGTCGCGTATCATAAGACCGTCGTAGGCGACCCTCCGTAACAAGCGTGTTTGTTCTGTCAAAACAATGTCCTGTGATTTTTCTATCGCCTCGAGAGACGCAAAAAGATGGGCGACCGAGCACGTTCCGCATATCCTCGATAAAAACGACGGTGACGCGACGTACGGCTTTCCGAGCACAGCCTCCGTATAAAACCTGCGGTAATCTTTGATAATAAATTTAAGATTAGTTACTTTGTCATTTTCAACAGTAACTTCAACGCCGGCCGTCCCTTCTATTTTGGTAATATTTTCAATCGTTATGTTTCCGCTATGCATTTTCGATTATTTTAAATAATTTTAAGTACTTCCAGAGAGCGGTCTTGAAAGCTTCGGCGTTCATGGGACAGCCGTCAACTTTATCGTCAACCTTGATTACGTCCTCAAGTTTTTTAACTTTGGCTGCGTAATCAAAATGTTCCATGTACCATTTGGTTTTAAAACTCATATTTTCAGGGACAAACATGTTTCTGCTTGCCGAAGGAAGTCCGTTGCAGGCACACGCACCTATTGCCACCACATACTTTGAGTTGTTGCGGATTTTTGTAACTTCTGTGGCCTGTTTTTCTGAAGAAATTGCACCTTCGATAAAAGCTACGTCCAGATTTTCGATGGAATTGTTTGTTTTTAAGGCTTTTAAGTGCCTGAACTCAACAAGAGTTTTCCATTCGGCGAAGTGATCGTTCAAAAGCTCGGTAAACAAAATCGTGCTGTCTTCACTACAGGTAAAAGAAAACCAGCCTACAACAAGTTTCTTTATTTTGTCGGGTTGGGTAGAAACATAGGCAGTATCCATATTATGTATAATAACAGATAGATGTGTTTAGCAATACCGGGCATTGTAAAAGAAATACAAGGTGAAAAGCTGGTCATCGAGTATCCTACCGAAACCAGGCAAGCTCTTGCCGGAGGTATGCCTCTAAAAGTAGGGGACTACGTGATGATACAAATGGGTATTGCCATAAAAATTGTTACTAAAAAAGAGGCAGAGGTATCGTGGAAGGCGTGGAGGTCTTAATCCAAAATGGATGAACTAGCCCGGCGGATAGAAAAAATAGAACAGAGGAACAAATTAGTAGAAACCGACAAAGCTTGGGAAACAAGCAAAACAAGGCGGTTGTTAATTGCACTGTTTACGTATTTATCGATTTTTTTGTACTTTCTGGTCATTGGCGTTGATAAACCTTTTTTAAACGCAATTGTTCCTACGGTAGGCTTCCTACTTTCCACTATCTCATTACCTTTTGTAAGAAAGATTTGGGAAAAGTACAGGTAATCCGCAAACAATTAAGTTCAAATGTATCCCAAGAATGTTCTGACTTGCTATACTTAATCCAGTTTAAGCTATGAAAAACTACCGATTCCTCACAGAAGAAAAAGGACTATCAAACGCAGAGGTAACTCAAAGACAAAAACAATACGGCCTTAACATACTTCCCGAAAAAGCTCCCCCGGGTAAGTTTTACCTGTTTTTAGCACAGCTTAAAAGCCCGTTGGTATACGTTTTGCTCGCGTCCTCACTGGTTACATTTGCGCTTGGTGAAATCGCGAACGCTTTTATAATTCTCCTCGCGGTCATTATTAATACGGTATTGGGATTTATACAGGAGTACAAAACATCGAACGCCCTGGCCGCTTTAAAAAAATTTATCTCCGACGAAACAACCGTAATCCGTGACGGAAACCGGGTACTAATCGATTCTTCTCAAATCGTACCTGGCGACATTATAGTTTTGAGCCAGGGAGATAAAATTCCGGCAGACGGAGAAATACTATCCTCTAACCGGCTGCATGTTAATGAGTCTATATTAACGGGAGAGAGCGCCGCAGTTGAAAAAAGTAATGACGACGGGCTTTTTATGGGAACCACCGTAGTTTCAGGACAAGCCGCTATCCAGATAGAAGCCACAGGCACTGCAACGAAGATGGGAAAAATCGCCGAGAAAATACAGGAAGAAAAAGAGGTTACTCCACTTCAAAAACAATTAAAATCATTCAGCACCCAGCTTTTGTACGTAATAGGACTTCTCGTCGTTGTCGTATTTGTTGTCGGACTTATACATAAATTCAGCCTCGTAGAAATATTTACAACTTCAGTGGCCTTAGCCGTTTCAAGTATTCCCGAAGGCCTTTTAGTTTCATTAACAGTTGTACTTGCTGTAGGAATGCAAAAGATTTTAAAACGAAAAGGCCTGGTAAGAAAATTGGCGGCGGCCGAAACTTTGGGCGGTGTCACGGTTATTTGTGTGGATAAAACAGGGACTTTAACCGAGGGACATATGGAAGTCGTTGATTTCATAGGAAACGAGAAAGAATTAGCAGTTCAGTCTTTACTGGCAAACGATTTAGACGACCCGATTGTGATATCGGCATACGAATGGGGAAAGAAAATAATGGGAGATCCCGCACCGGGTCTTCCGAGAATTGACAGCATACCATTCTCATCCGAGGACCGCTTTTCTCTTTGTCTGAATAAATGGAACGCTGAAAAAAACATAATATTTGTGAACGGCGCCCCTGAAATACTCCTTCGATGGACAACCTTATCCGATAAAGAAAAAGAAGAAATAGTCTTGTCCATAGATAATTTTACAAAACAAGGAAAACGGGTAATAGGATTTGCCAGAAAAGAAGTACCTATAGAAAAGGTTGCTTTAGACGCTTCGGACGCAATGAGTGACTTATCCTGGGCAGGCTTGCTGGTGTTTTCCGACCCCGTGAGAATGGGAGTTAAGGAAGCCCTGGAACAAGCCAGAATTGCCGGAATAAAAATAATGGTTATAACGGGAGATTACGCAAATACATCTGAGTTTGTTCTATCGGAACTGGAAGTAGCGGTATCAAAAGACGAGATAATGACCGGGGACCGACTTGCTGTACTTTCAGCTGAAGAATTGTCACACCGGGTAAAAAATATAAGACTATTCGCAAGAACAACACCGGATCAAAAACTTTTAATAGTGGGGGCTCTCAAAAACAACGGAGAAATCGTGGCTATGATAGGGGACGGTGTTAACGACGCACCGGCTTTGCACAAATCAGATATCGGAGTTGTTGTCGGAGAGGCTTCAGACGTTGCAAAAGAATCTGCTGATCTCGTCTTACTCGATTCTAATTTTTCAACTATTATTGCCGCGGTAGAAGAGGGCAGAGTTATGTTTGAAAACATAAGGAAAATTATCCTTTATCTGTTATGCGATGCCTTCGGTGAAATAATCGTAGTCCTCGGTGGAATAATGCTGGGCGTCCCTTTGCCTCTTACAGCCGTTCAGATACTTTGGATCAATCTGGTTTCCGACGGATTCCCCAATCTTGCACTGACAGTAGACCCGAAAAGAAAAGACATTATGTATGAAGTTCCGCGTCCGGCTAAGGAACTCCTCGTCAATACTAAAATGGTTATATTGATTTCATTTGTGAGCCTACTCGTGGGTCTTATAGCACTTGGTTCCTTCGTATACATCTATAATTCGACGGGTGACGTAGTTTTAGCAAGATCATTTACATTTATAACGATCGGTCTGAACTCCCTGATTTATGTCTTTGCCGTAAGAGAACCCAAAAAACCCTTTTGGAACAATCACATGTTCAACAATAAGTACTTGGTTGCTGCTGTGATTGGAGGATTAGCACTTCAATTCCTTCCCTTTTCTACGGGCGCATCAAGACAGTTTTTCGGGTTGAGTGAACTCGGAATAAAACACTGGGTGCTCGCCCTGAATTTCTCACTTATAATGTTCTTCGTTATCGAAGTATTTAAGAAGGTGACCAACCGCGGGGGTTTCAGCCGGTTATAAAACACAATGCTTACACCAATTCTTGCTACAATATCCTCCTTCGTAGATCAGCTTGGCTCGGCGGTAATTAAGAAAACCGAAAATGATGTTTACTATCCCGCATCAATATGGGGAGCGGCACTTGTCTCAACGGCAAGCGGCTCGGTGATAATATTCGCCTATGTTCTGTTAAAAAGTAATTTATATCTGGACCCGGCTAAAATATGGTTGTTTTTTCCCAGAATAGGCCTTGAGATCTTTCAAATCTACGTAACATTTACAGCCCTAAAGATATCCGATTTAAGCAGTTACAATTTCCTGAGAGTGTTTTCAATAATATTCGTTATTATTTTCGAATTCCTTTTTCTGAATACATTACTGACTCCCCTAAAATACCTGGGAATATTGACCGTGTTCCTTTCAATTCTTATCGTTTTCCGACACGGGGTAAAAAATATTGCGGGGTGGGGGTTTTTGCTGGCATCTGCGGTTAACGGTGGTTTGCTGATGGCCTTGACTAAATATCAGTTCTCTTTCAACGATGCCTATTTAAATGAAGCGATAGTCCGTATATTTCTCATTGTGCTGCTTGCCGGTTTCGTTCTGTTTAATTTTAAAGGGACGCCCGTCAATCCTGCTCCCCCGTTCCTAAAACATAATAAAACTCTTTGGTTGCTTATTCCGATTAGAGCGGTGGTAGGAATTTTAAACCTGGTAGCTTTAAACTTGGGGGCTGCAGCCGTCTACACCACGGCCGACAGAGCAGGCTCTGTTTTATCCGGAGTGGCGCTGGGACATTCGATGTTCAATGAAAAGTCTTTAGTGGAAAAATTGTTTATAGCCTCAGGGATTACCACCGGGCTGGTACTTCTTATTTTAGGCTAAAAAGACAACTTAAGCCGCATCACAATGCTTTTCCATCAACTGTTTCAGACCGATAAAAGCTCTTTCTCGGACCTTTTCAGCAGTACAGCATTTGTAGCAACAATTATAGAAGAAGCTGACATCAGCAGCGCAGAAAATTCCGGACGTAAAGTAATTCCATAGCTGGTATATAGAACACCTGCAGCGACAGGGATTGCCAATACATTGTATACGCTGGCCCAGACCAGATTTTGCTTCATTTTTCTGACCGTAGCTTTGCTGAGTCTGATCGCATTTAATATATCCCACGGGTCCGACCTCATCAGAACGATGTCGGCGGTTTCAATAGCTACGTCTGTTCCGGCACCGATGGCAATACCTATGTCGGCCTGAGCTAAAGCGGGAGCATCGTTTACACCGTCGCCCACCATTGCCACAAACTTTCCTTCGCTTTGCAATTGTTTTACATATTTAGCTTTATCTTCGGGCAGTACCTCCGAAAAAACCCGGTCAATTCCGAGGTTTTTGCCGATAGTTTCGGCAGTTTTTTTGTTATCCCCCGTTATCATGGCTACTTCCAGTCCCAAGTCTTTCATACTTTTTATAGCTCTCCCGGCTGTCGGTTTTACGGTATCCGCTGCCGCGGCTATCCCCGCCACGTTACCGTCTATCGCGAGTATCATCAGTGTCTTACCTTCGTTCAAAAGTCTGTTTATATCCGCCTCAAGAGGAGAAATATCGACATTTCTGTCGCGCATTAACTTTATAGTCCCGACAAGTATACTTTTACCTTCCACTACAGCCTCTACGCCGTGACCGGAAATATTATTAAAGTTTCGGATATCTTCAGGAATAGCAATGCTTCTTTTTTTCACCTCTTCCAGTACGGCGAGGCTTAAAGGATGGCCTGATTTCGCTTCGGCGGCACTTGTCAGTCTCAGTACTTCGTTTTCCTCGTTGCCTTTATTGGCAACAACGTCCGTAATTACCGGTTTTCCTTCCGTGAGCGTACCTGTTTTATCCAGTACAACCACCTGAATTTTCGAGGCTTGTTCCAGGGTAGTTGCGTTCTTGATAAGAATATTGTGCTTGGCTCCGATACCGGTTCCGACGGCGACTGCTGTCGGTGTCGCAAGCCCCAATGCATCGGGGCAGGCTATTACTATAGCGGACACGGCAAAGGTTAATGCAAAAAGCAGAGTCTGTCCTGCCGCAAAATACCAATAACCGAAGGTCACAACTCCTGCTCCTACAGCTAACAGCACTAAATATTGGGCGGCCTTGTCGGCTATTCTCTGACCGGGAGCCTTCGAATTTTGCGCGACCTCGACCAGTTTTACTATCTGAGCAAGAGCCGTGTCACTTCCTACTTTGGTGGCTTTAAATTGAAGGGAGCCCGATTGGTTGATTGAACCTCCTATTACGGTGTCACCGATCTTTTTTGACACCGGAATCGACTCTCCCGTGACGAGAGATTCGTCGATCGCTGTCTCGCCCTGTATAACTTCACCATCGACAGGCACCTTGTCCCCGGGTTTAAGGATAATTACGTCCCCGACGGTTACTTCTGCTGTCGGCACCAATATCTCTTTTCCGTCCCTTATGACCCTCGCCTGCGGGGGAACCAAATCAAATAAAGCCCGTAATGCCTCCGAGGTGCCTCTTCGGGATTTCATTTCCATCCAGTGACCAAAAAGCACAAAAGTGACCAAAAGAGCCGCGGCTTCAAAGAAAGTCTCTCCGCCGACAAACAGGGTAATAACAACACTAAAGAGGTAAGCGGCAAAAACACCGGTGGCGATCAGAACCATCATGTTAAGGGTTTTGCTTTTTAAAGCTTGGTAGGCACCGATTGGAAAAATAGAACCAAACTTAAACACCACGGGGGTTGTTAAAAGAAATAATAACCAGTTGTGGGGTATAGGAGTCGGCAATCTTATTCCTAAAAAGTCAGTAAAAACCGGGGAATAAAGGAAAATGGGAATAGAAAAAATCAGTGACCACAGGAAACGGTTACGCATGTCTTTTTCCATAAAGGCCGCCATACTAGGATCGGTCATTGCTTTTTCGTGGTCTTCGTGGCTCATTTTGCTCATGTCGTGCCCGTTGTTGCCCGCGCCGCCCGTGTCATGCTTCCCATGGCTATTGTTCATGTCATGGCCGTTATGTTCCATACCGGCCATCCCGCGACCATCTTGTTTCTGCATGTTGCTGTGGTCGTGCCCTGCCCCCAAATGCTCCGCCTCCGAATGCTCTGTCCCTGAATGCTTCATTTTAGAATGATCCATGTTCATTTAGTCTCCTTATGATAGAAATAAACCTAATATTGTATATAATACATTGATAGCAACAAATATGATACACTTAACGGTCGTGATCCGTGTATTATTTACTGCCTAACCCATCCGAAGATGTCACAGGCACTTTAAGTATAAGGTAGATAATGTCTAAAAAAATCAGAACAATCGAACATTCCGCCCGTAAAAGCGTACACAAAAGTAAAATAGTGCCCATCAAAGGCATGCATTGCCGTTCCTGTGAAATCTTAATCGAAGATGAACTCCTAAAGGTACCCGGGGTTCATAAAGTTAACGTGAGCGAGAAAAAAGGAACCGCACACATATTCTATGACGGGGAAGTGGCCGACGAACATATTGAAAAAGCTGTGTACGACTGCGGTTATAGTATAGGTAAGGACTCTAAAAGCTGGGTCTCAAAAAACCCCGTAGATTACGAGGATTTGATCAAAGCCGGTATTGCTCTGGCTTTTGTCTACTTTATTGCAAAAGGATTAGGATTTTTTAATATTTCTTTTGGCTCGACGAACGATCTTACGAGTCTTTCCGTTGTCTTTTTGGTGGGACTCACCGCGGGTCTTTCTACATGCATGGCCTTGGTGGGAGGATTGGTTCTGGGAGTTTCCGCAAGATTCTCGGAGAAACACCCTTACGCAAATTCATTGCAAAAGTTTAAACCTCATCTTGTATTCAACGCGGGAAGAATCTTTTTCTTTGTGGTACTCGGGGGTTTAATCGGATATTTCGGCTCTTTTTTACAGCTGGGACCTTCTTCAGTGGGTTTTTTAACTATTCTCGTAGGAATTGTGATGTTGCTGCTTGGCCTGCAAACAATCGGGATATTTCCATGGTTCGAAAGAATAAAGTTTACTTTGCCGAAAGGTCTTTATAAGCTGGCCGGGATCAATACTCAGAAAAAGGAAAAATACAGTAACGGGAGCTCTTTTGTTCTCGGCGGTCTGACTTTCTTTCTACCCTGCGGATTTACGCAGGCTATGCAACTTTACGCAATCTCCAGCGGCAGTATACTAACAGGAGCTTTAACGATGGGCGTTTTTGCGTTGGGTACAGCTCCCGGGCTTTTGAGCGTCGGCGGACTGACCGCCTTGATAAAAGGCGCGTTCGCCAAACCGTTCTTCAAGTTTGTCGGTCTGATGGTTATGGGCTTGTCCGTATTTAATATTTCAAACGGACTAAATCTTGCGGGAGTGACTCTTCCTGTATTTGGCGCCGTAAAAACTGTTTCCGCCACTCCGACGCCTGCCATATACGATCCTAACGTAACGCTGGAAAACGGTGTGCAGGTCGTGAGGATGGCACAAAATTACAACGGATACTCACCACGGGCGTTTACCATACAAAAAGGAGTGCCTGTAAAATGGGTTATAACGTCCACAAATTCAAACTCTTGTGCGGCAAGTATTTTTTCTGCACAGCTTGGAATTAGACAATATCTGAAGCTAGGTGAAAATATTATTGAATTTACACCCACGGATACAGGAAGTATTAAATTTTCCTGCAGTATGGGAATGTACGTCGGCTCGTTTAACGTGGTTGACGCATCGGTCGCCGGTTCAAAGAACCGCTAGTGCCGGAGATGGAAAAATAATTATGAACTATAAAATACAGCTGGAAAATTTGCACTGCAATTCCTGCAAGAAAATTGCAGAAAAAAGACTCGGAAAAATAGAAGGAGTTACGTCCGTTGAAGTAACTATGGAAGATCAGACTGCGCTTGTACATACCGAACAACCTTTAAGTCTGTTGCAGACAGAGGACGCTCTGAAGGATACCGACTATAAAGTTACGGCTTTTACCGAGATCTAATATGCAAAAGTTATTAAAACTAAAAATTGAAGGAATGCATTGCGCTTCCTGCGAAACTCTAATAAGGGATGAGCTGAGTGAACTCAAAGGCGTAAGCGACATAAAAGTTGACGCAAACCTGGGGGAGGGAAGTGTGTTGCTTGAGACCGACACCAATAGCATAGCTGACGTTTTGTCTGCGGTAGAAAAAGCCGGTTACAAAGCTGTGGCGGATGAGTCCGCCCGGGAAGCTGTGAAAAGTGATTCCGCTGTAATAGAACCGTCCGGCATACAACCCGCAACCGCTGCCACCAACCTGACATCAACTGCGGAACGTCCGAAAGGAATAAACAGAATTTCACTGGACATAGAAGGCATGCACTGTTCCTCATGCGCCGCGATAATCGAGAAATCCTTAAGCAAGGTCGATGGAGTTAAAGATGCTAATGTGAATTTTGCCGCCGAGAAAGCAAGCGTGGTGATGGACGAATCGGTGGCTGATAAAAATTTACTATTAAAAGCCGTAGAAAAAGCCGGTTATAAGGCTTCAGTGTCCCAACAAAACCAGTCGGACAGTGATAAAGAAAAACAACAAAATCATATAAAAGTTATGTTCGACAAATTTCTGATTAGCCTTGCTCTGAGTATCCCCATGATCTATTTCATGATGTTCGATTTTTTTGTAAATTTTCCCGGACGTGCGATGTTGTTGCCTTATGTTGGAATAATATCTTTCATACTTACAACCCCGGTTCAGTTCATCATAGGAAAAGGTTTCTATAAAGGAATGTTCTCAGCCCTCAGAATGAAGACTTTTAACATGGACAGTTTGATAGCTATCGGTACGTCGGTCGCATATTTTTATAGTGTCATTAACTTCACAGCTTACTATCTGGCGACAAAATCCATAATAGGTGTGGGTGGAGTAAAGATTCCCGAACTATACTTTGAAACCGCTGCCTTTTTGATAACGTTTGTTATCTTAGGTAAATGGCTTGAGGCAAAAGCTAAAGGAAGGACGTCGGACGCCATAAAAAAACTTATGGGTCTGCAGGCCAAAACGGCCAGAGTTGTCCGAAACGGGTTCACGGAGGATATTCCTACGGGTCAAGTCGTGGTTGGTGATATTGTTGTGGTCAGGCCGGGAGAAAAAGTCCCTGTTGACGGTGAAGTGGTAAAAGGCTCGTCTGCCGTCGATGAATCGATGATTACGGGAGAAAGCCTGCCCGTCGAAAAACGTGAGGGTGATACGGTCGTAGGAGGAACAATAAATAAAACGGGGAGTTTTGAATTTAAGGCTACGCGTGTCGGTTCCGAAACTACACTTTCTCAAATAATACGTTTAGTTGAGGATGCGCAGGGGTCGAAAGCACCAATTCAGGCAGTAGCCGATAAAATTTCGGCCGTTTTCGTTCCGACGGTTCTTATACTGGCCGTTGTAACATTTGTAGTCTGGTACTTCATGCTCGATGCGACCTTATCTTTTTCCCTAATGGCGTTCACATCAGTAATTGTTATCGCGTGTCCGTGCGCACTGGGACTCGCCACACCTACATCAATTATGGTCGGAACAGGCAAGGGGGCTGAGAACGGCATACTCGTTAAGGGAGGGGAGCCTCTGGAATCTGCCGTTAAGATAAAAATTATTGTTTTCGATAAGACCGGAACGATCACAAAAGGTAAACCCGAGGTAACCGACACAATAAGTTTTGATTCACTAAATGAAAGGGACCTCTTACAAATCGCCGCAAGTCTGGAAAAACAATCGGAACATCCTCTAGCCGAGGCTATATATACCCACGCACAGGATGAAGGCCTAAGCTTTAGCGAGGTTTCAGCTTTTAAAGCTATTCCGGGGCACGGCGTTGAAGGAACGATAGCCGGCACGACCTACTATTTCGGCAACAGAAAACTAATTAATGACGTACTAAACCTCCCCACATCTCTGATAGAACCGCAACTTTCCGGGCTGGAAGAACAGGGCAAGACTGCGATGATTCTTGCCACAAAAGGCTCGGTTCTCGGAACAGTGGCGGTGGCCGATACTGTTAAAGACACATCAAAAGAAGCTGTGGACAGATTAAAAAAGCTCGGTATCGAGGTTTACATGATAACCGGCGATAACGAACGAACCGCCAGGGCAATTGCGGCACAGGTAGGAATCATAAATGTTCTCGCTGAAGTTTTGCCCGAAGATAAAGCGAATGAAGTTAAAAAACTACAGATGACCGGGAAAAAAGTAGCGATGGTAGGTGATGGAATTAACGACGCCCCGGCACTTGCCCAGGCAAATTTAGGAATAGCCATGGGTTCAGGTACGGACGTTGCCATGGAAGCTGGGGGAATAGTAATAATAAGAAACGATCTGAGGGATGTTGTTAATGCGATCGACCTGTCTAAAGCAACCGTAGGTAAAATTAAACAGAACATGTTCTTTGCCCTGTTCTACAATGTGATAGGAATTCCGATAGCCGCACGTGTATTTATCAGCCTAGGATTAGTTCTAAAACCCGAGCTTGCGGGTCTTGCAATGGCATTAAGTTCCATCTCGGTCGTTACTAACTCATTGACCCTGCGCGGATACAAACCCGGAAAACGAAACTGGATCTCGACACTAGCTCCGATAATAATGATTGCCCTATTTACGGGGCTATTCTTTGAATTTGCAAAGTTCAGTTCTTCTATGGCGAAACCCGCCGAGGGCGCGAACGGCATGAAGCAGTTAGACGTACCGTCCGCCGAAATGCAGAGCGGCCGCTAGCTTTTGCAGAGTCAGGCGGGGGGGGTATGGTGATACAATAAAGACATGCTAAACAAGTTCTCAGCACCGTTTCTGGCTTTTTTACAGGCAAGTGCTTTGGTGACCTACCTAATTCTAATTTCCTTCTTTTTTAACTTCGTAACCCCGTTGTTTAATAACAAAACCGGCGAATTTTATGCGCCGATAATAATGCTTCTTCTATTCGTATTCTCCGCGCTTATTTCCGGAATGATGATACTCGGAAGGGCAGGAGTACTTTTTTGGGAAAAGAAATACAAAGAATCTTTCACATTATTAGGGTGGACAACTGTCTGGGGATTTTTTTACTTTGTTATGATGTTGTACCTTCTGCAATTTAAGTAAACCGGATAAAAAACAATCCGCGTTGCTTTACTTTTCCGGAAATTTTTATAATACTATAAGTATAGTGAATATAAATATTCATGAAGTTTAGTTAGTAGTATTGAATCCGCTTTAATGCGGATTTTTTTTATTTATTTCTTGGATTGGGAGGTGAATAGGTTATGAAGAAATTATTGTTTTTTGTAGTTACATTTATCGCCGTTTTCGCTGTGAGCGTACACCCAGCAGTAGCAGCGAAGCCTTTAGATAACTGCCATTACGTGGTAGACGGTAATATACCTTATCCCGCAGGACACACCCTAGCCGACGATTACATAACAACCGGATACGATATTTTTGGGTACAACTACCAAGCTCATGTATTCAACGGTACTTACGCGAATGCGTATCTTGGTAGATCTGGTTTTCCTCCTTATACAGGAGAAGATGAATCTTATCTTCTTGCGAATCCTACAGCAAAAACCACGTGGATGTGGCCCTTCAGAAATGTGAACCTGCAAATGAAATGGAACGACGCTTGGCTAGCTAACAAGGACTGTGGACCCGACGGTACACTTGATCGACCCGACCCAGTGTTAGGTTCCGGTGCTTGGTTAACTAATCACGCAACGGGTACTTATACCAGCTCAACAGACTATAGATGGGATATTTCTGGTACCTGGCTACTTGATTTTGCCGGAGGTACTGATAACAGAGAATTCCGTAGCTTAGTTCAAGATGTTGATGGTAATGTAACAGGAGAATTTTGGTGGCTAAATGGAGCCAACTTTGAGTATGGCGGAACGTTGGAAGGTACTTTAGTGGATGATACTTTAACCCTACATTACGTAAGACCTGCTCCTTATACGTATTTTGGAGATTTTGTGGGTACTGTAGGTGTTGATGAAATAACCGCTGGCTCCTTTAGTGATAGTGATGGTAATGACTTACTTTGGACAGCAACCGGAGCATCGCAGCAAGTCTATGATACCTGTACAGTCAGCGATTTTGTGAAAATAATCGCTCCTCCATTAGATGCTAAAGTATTTGGTAGTAAGTGGTACACAGTTGACAATGCTGAGATCGGCCCTGTTATTTGGGGTGATTTTGCTATTATTCAGGAAATAGCGAGCGATCCTTGTGGAGAGTATGGGGTTATTGACTATATGAGCCCTTTAAGAAAAGGTCTTGGTAATTGGTAATAGTTTTTAGGAAACAAGTGATAACAGCAACCCATCGGAAACGGTGGGTTGTTTGTATTATTTTATTAACAAGCGTTAAATAAGTTCCCACTAGTCACCGTACTGCTGCTAAGTAATCTACGCCACTTGACGTTATATGTACATTTTTGTAGTTGTTAAATTTGAAAAAGAATGTTTCTGGAAAAGATATTGTTATTGAAACGATGCCCTTTCCAAACGAACTTAAGGCATGGTGTTATGCACACACTGAATTTTTGGCGGTTTTAAAAAATGTATATTTAGCAAAATTCATCTCTCTTAATGCAATCGCGACCTCGTACCCAACACAATCCCCACAGGACCAGGTTATCGGTGTTTATACACACGACTGTATTAGAAAAAACCCTATATTTAAACAAGACTTTATCGTAAATAAGGAATTTACCCTATATACTATAAATAAAAACGGAAATAACAGTAAATATGTCAAAGATATTAGTAGGTTTTATCAAAAAAATGGTACCACCGGTGATTGTGTAAATAGCCACCATTTAACACTAGATCAATTACCGGAAGAATTAAGACCTAGGGGAATACATGCGATTGATCTGGCAAATAAAATAGTCGCAAAAGGCACTGTAAGAAAAACCTCAAAGAAATTAATAGAGATAAAAAAGAATCCCACAACGATGTAATAGAATTAAAATAATGTTTTAGAAAGACAACTACCAATAACAAGCCTATAATTAATACAACAGAGAAGGGAGTGAACATGCTCACGTTACAATGGCGGATAGTTTACGAGAAAGAGTGCGGGGATATGGGAGAAGACTGTTTAGAAGTGACGGATCGTGATTTCAACATGGTTTTCTCTGCATACTCGCAGAAGTTGAAAGAACTTTCCGCTAAAACAATCGTTGTAAGTGAATTTTTGGGAGCAAAAGAAACAGAGAGCGCTGTTGCTAATGAGCCGGTTTACAGCACATAGCACGAAAAACCACCTTTAATTAAGTCAAAAGGTGGTTTTTTCTTTATATACTCGCTTAACCGCGAATGAGTCGTCCTAAGGCAATTAGGACAACTGCTCCGATTATGGCAACGAAGAAGCTATAGAGATTAAATCCCGTAACTCCTGACTGTCCGAGCATGTTCATGAGGTAACCTCCGACGACAGCCCCGACTACTCCCAAAAGTATGTCTAGCAACGTCCCCTGATTACGGTCTGTTTTCATCAGAATAGACGCGATCCATCCCGCTAAACCTCCGAAAATTATCCAAAGTAAAATACCCATATTCTTTCACCACCTTAGATTTACAAATTTATATATGTTACGTCTGATTGTTTTTCTTCAAGTCAGACCGATGCTTTATTATTGCGCCGGTGTTGTGGGTGTCGTTTCTACCTTTATAGTGTCGGGTAGAACTACCTGAGGTGCTGGAACGTTCACTTGAAGCGGTCCCATATTTTTAATGGCCGGAATTCCAAAATACAAAACTATTCCCAGAAATACCACAATTATTACTGCGCCAAGAAAAAATCCTGTACCGCTGCTGTCTTCTCTTTCTATAACCGGAACTGTAGCTCCCTGCGGAGCCTGATTATTTACTACTGTCGTCATATGTCTTTCACCTCATTCTTACTTACAAATTGTTACCACTCGTCCCGTATACCCTGACTATGTGTTTTAGTTAATGATTAAAATCTACTTCGATATCGGCCTTTTTGATTATAGTTTCTTTGGGAAGATAGTTGATCAGGGCTTTCTCAACAAGCGTGGTCAAAGTCAAATCTTCTAAGATAGCCTGGGCTCTTGCAAATTTAACTAGCGAGGGTCTGATAAAAAGTGTGATTCGTTGTAGATCTTTAGTTGTCATACTTCATACACTACACCTAGTTGTATTGGTTGTCAATGTTTTATTTGATAATTACGCCAAAAATACCAATTATTAAGAAGCCTTAGTTTGAAAGATAAAAAAACTTCTAAAGATTAACCAGTTGCCGAATCTTATCTTAAAAACGAATTATCCTGTATAAACTTTTCCTGACATCCGCGTGCACACAAATCGTTTTCCTTGCTAGTGCTACACGCACTAATACAGTTATTTAACGGTCTGAGCTTATCATCAAGGGTAGGGTCGACAAACACAGCTATTACCGAAAAGTAAATAATTCCCAGTAATATGGGCAGGGCGGTGAGCGCCAGTTTTACCCGAAGTTTCCATTTAGGCCAGAACCACATGACTATTATTCCAAGCGGGTAGAAAAATAGAAGAAGAAAAACTGTTACTTTATGAGCCTGTGTCGTTTCTTTTTTCTGAGTCGGTTTTGGTTCCATGTTTAAAGTATACTCACAAATAGTCTAATAAACTTACCCGATCCGAATGTACCACGCCGACAAAAAATATTAAACAAACTCACTCCATCAAATCCTTTTTCTTCTCCTCGAACTCATTCTTGTCGATCTCGCCCTTTGCGTATCTTTCTTTGAGTATCTCGAGGGGTGTTTTACTTTTTGGACCGTCGTTTCGGTTATCCCTCTCAGACCTAAAAATAACCCGCACAACCTCAATGCCTCCGATGATCAGAAGGATCCAAAAAAGCAACATAAAGACCCACCCGAAAATGCCCCAATCCATCATGTTATAAAATCCGTACATCATTCAGCTCACCTCCTTAAACTAATTTAAATTTAATACAAAACGTTCCAAACAACAACCGGTCTGAAACCGTTTCATAAATCTCAAAGTTTCTCCTTGTAAAACTCGACTGTCCTTTGCATCGCAATATCGTAGTAAGGAAATACAATGTTGTGTCCCCCGCCTTCGTATTCATAAACAGAATAATCTTTGCCTGCATTTTTTAGAACCTCTTCAAGATCTCTGGTGTAACCGATGTTTACAACGTTGTCATCGATGGCGTGGTGGATTTGCAATGCTCCGGATAAATATTTTATGTTTTTTGTCAAAGATATAGCCGACCAAAAATCGTTTGAAAAATCAATCTTATCCGGCTCCGTTTTTATCTTTTGCACCTCGGCGGAAATTTCTCTGTTCTGCTCCTGTCTTCCTTCCCGCGTTTCGTAAGGTTTATGAACATAACTATTATCGCTTATTCCGTATTTTGCGAAATCTGCATAACTATAAACTGCCCCTGCCCAAATTACTCCGGCCTTTATACCCTCAGAGACCAGCATTGACCTTAATACAACATTTCCACCCATGCTATGACCCCACATCCCTATCTTCTCAGCATTTATTACATCATATTTTTGCAGACTTTTTACCGCACTAACAGCGTCAATGGTGTAAGCCGAAGAAAAATACGAACCCGACGGATCGCCCTCCGACCTCCCGTTCCCGCGAAAATCTATTTTAAACACCACGAACCCGTTTTTTGCCAGATAATCAACATAAGAAGCGTAGTTCTGTGTAGTGACATATTGGGTCGGGGGAATATACCCGTGATTAAAAACTATCGCGGGAAAGCCTTTATCCGGTGGGGTTTCTTTAGGAACTGTCAGCAAACCATAAACCTTATTTCCTTCACTAGCGTAACTGGCTATGTATCTTTTGTAATTTGAACCGTCAGTCAGTTCTTCTTCTATAACAGGGGCGTCCGACTCTATTTTCTGAAATCTGAGATATCCGATACCGATGGGGGAGGGGTATATTTTATTTTCTTCAAAGCTTTTTGCGGCATTGATAAATGAAGGGACGGTGCCGGCCGCCTCCCGGTGAATATTCCTGAACCATAAAAAATACATAAGAAATATGGCGGCGGAGAATAAAAAGAGAAGGGCAATAATTTTTTTCATGTTCCGGAGCAAACATGCTAACATAATTTTTTGAAAAAGAAAAAGCTCCGGTTATGGACATGAACACCGGAGCTTCTAAAACACTTTCCTTTTCATTGACTTAGCTTTGCTTCAAGAGCGGGCAAAAAATATTGCTCGAAGTAGAGATTACCGGGGTCAGTTTTACCTGAACCTTCCACCTCGTAGTGCCCAATGACGTTCTCGATCGGAATATCATACGTTTCCATGAGGGAAACTACCAGATCGATTGTCTGAGCCGTAATAATTTCGATGGACCGGACCATTTCGGGACCCGCATTACCGGTTATCATGTAGTTGTACGTCCGGCCGGCCATTTCGATTTGAATCGAGTGCTTGTCGTAGTCATACCCGGCACCCCTGCACTGGATTACTCCGGTGCGGTACATGGGCAAAAACTGACCAACGCCGTCCAAACCTACCCCGAAATGAGTTGAACGCCCGCCACTATTCCGTCCCGCCAGCCCGTTCCACGTGGTTGTTGAAACCCATCTTTCAGGTGTATTCCCGGACTGATCGTCCGTATGGATAACAATGGTATCCGGAACAACCACCTTGTTTACATACGCAGTCTTGGGTAAAACTTTGTAGTAATCCCCGAAACAGATTTCCTCCGAGCCGGTTCGGCAGGGCTCCGGGGCGTAAACGGGAGCAGAGGTAGGTAAGCGGACTGCGGTAAAACCCCGCTCCTGTTCATACCCGTCAAACTGCGCTACTACGCCGCTACTCGACGCCATAACCGTTAAAAGAACAACTAACGAAACGATCAGTGTCTTGAACATATCTTCCTCCCCATTCTCCGATTCAAGATTTTTAGTATCTCATAGTATATCAATAATACTAATGCGGGCAAGGGTTTTCTAAATCATAGTTTCGGGGTGACACCACGTAAAATACAAAACTTTTTCATGTATAATCTAAGTATGAAAATAGTAAAAATTCTTATAATAGTTTTCCTGGCAATTTCACTTCCCATAGGTGCATATTTCGGGTATAAGACCCTGAAAAAAACCACCGTACCTTCGGATGGCGGCGCAAATCTCACGGAAGTAACCGAAAAAAAAGCACAGGATGAAGAAAGTATTTTCTCCGGCAAAATTGCCGACCTAATCGGCTTAGGAAAATCGCTAAAATGTACTTACACTATGAACGAACAGGAAGGAACCGCAGGTACCGGTACTATCTATGTTTCAGGAACTAAAATGAGAGGCGACACTACTATCACTATGGAAAACAGTGCAAATATAGACAGCCATTTCATCTCTGCTAATAATGTAATGTATACATGGACCTCGGCTTCGCCTCAGGGGTATAAGATTGCAGTAGACCAGGAAACAATCAACGATACCTCTCCTTCCGAGATACCCGATGAGGCTAAAGCCCTTCAGGAAAAGCTGGATTATAAATGTCTTCCCTGGCTCCCCGATCAATCACTATTTGAACTTCCCGCAAACGTAGAATTTGTCGATTTCTCTGAATTAACCAAAAACTCCGGAGAACCCGGAGATTCGGGTAACATGTGCGCATTATGCGGTATGATGCAGACCGAAGAAGAGAAGACCAAATGTCTGTCCAACTTCAACTGCGAATAGTCCTGTAAACAATAATGAAATTATTGAAAAGATCCGGGGCGTTCATAAAAAAGCACGTTTGTATTGTTGCCTTTTCGGTAGTTTACCTCGCACTCTCTTTCCTTCTTTATAAAGACTTCGGTGCAACGTACGACGAAAAGGTCGAGTACGATGCAGGAAAATATTTTTCAGCCTACCTGTCTACTCCCACGACCCTAGAGAACACCGACAAACTTATTAACAATAGATCCGAGAACATCAAATACTATCATCAGCTACCCCTGTTCAGCACTTATTCCAGGGTCTATCCCGCCCTCCTGAACATTCTGAACCCATCATTTTACTTCGAGTGGTTCCATCTGCAAAATCTTATCCTAGGACTTTTTCTTTTCATTTTTTCCTACGCGATACTTTATTTAATATATGGGGACGGTTCGAGGGCAGTGGTAGGGCCGATCCTTCTGTTTCTCACCCCCGTTGTTACCGGCCACATACCGGCAAACCCGAAGGATATTCCATTCGCGACTATTTTTCTTTTCGGCATATTTCTTATTTCATATTTCCTAAAAAACCCTAAGAGCAAGTCCGTCGAAATTCTTATGCTTGGCGTAGTTTTCGGTATCGCCCAAAGTACAAGAGTGGTAGGATTTTCCCTTTTTGCTACGTACTTTCTGCTAAGCCTGTTTCAGACTGTATCCAAAAAGGAGAGGGTAGCGGAAACTCTTTTAAATTCCACGATCATATTGATGCTCTCGTTTTTTATCTGGGTGCTGAGCGTACCTTTTCTGGGTGCTAATTTTTTAGCTAATCTTATATATATAGTCACGGAGACGGCGGGGTTTCAAACATGGAATCACGAGATACTTTATATGGGTAAATTCCTTTCAAAGGAAGAAAGGCCCTGGCATTATCTTCCCGTTCTTCTTTCGATACAAATTCCCTTAACCATTCTATTTTCCCTCGCTTCCGGCGTATTTCTCGTGATCAGAAAAAAGCTCCGATATAACATTTCACACCCGGTCTTTGTGATAACAACAATTGTCCTTATCAATTTTATTATTTATTTTGCTCTCCGGCCGGTAATCTACAACGGCATCAGACATTTTCTGTACCTTGCGGTTTCTTTGGTAGTTCTTGCGTCTTTCTTTTTAATTGATCTATACGACAGCCTAAAGAGAGAACATAAATTTATTTTATGGGGCGCCGTTTCAGCGTATTTATTATTTACGCTAATAAGAATGCTCCGCCTCCATCCCTACGAATACGTTTACTATAACGAATTTATAGGAGGGTTAAGGGGAGCCAACAAAAAATTTGAACTGGACTATTGGGGAGCGGCCTACAAAGAATCGGCACTGCGTGTACTTGGTGTTGTTAAGCAGAACAGCATTAAAGATCTGAAAGTTTACGCTTGCGATAATCAATTCGCGGTAGTTTATTACTCCCAGTTCCAATATGAACTTGTCGGAAGGTCGCGCGATGCCGACATAATAATCTGCGACACATTCAAAGAACAGCTAAGAGAAAAAACCGAGGACGCCGCTTACCAAACCACATTCCCCGTAGTGTTCGAAATAAAGAGAGAGGGAACTCCTATTCACGTCGTACGCGCAAGGCAGAGATTTAGCGTCTTATTCGACTAAATTACTCGATTATTATTTGCGTACCAGCCGCAGATTCAGGGGCCTGTCCTTCGATAGACCCGGGTTCCGTTGTTCCTGTTCCTGTCGTGTCCGTCGAAGACGGTGAAGTGTCGCCCGTTCCTTCAGCCCCGCCCACCGGTGCCGATTCTCCTGTTCCTTCGGTTCCGTCGTCAACAGGAACGGATGTGTATCCGGCCAGCAGTTTTGAAACCCAGCCCAATAAGCTGAATTGACTTTCACTTGCCTTTATCACGGAGATTATCTTTTCTCTCTCAGCGTTCAGAAGATCTAAATTGGCCTGTATTGTTTCGTCCCCGCCTTCTGAAGTAAGTTTTTCAACCGTACTGGTCAGTTTCCTTATCGTATTGGTGTTCTTAGCCAACGTACTTCTCAGCTGACCGAGGTTTTTATAATCGGTGCCGATAAGAAAGATCTTCCATTTAGGCTCGTTGACAACTTCTTCGATGGCTTCTGCCGTCTCGTCAGTCGTCTCTTCCTGCTCCTCGGCTATCGAGGTAAGTTCTTCGCCGACTTCGTCATTGCCTCCGGCTTCCTCGGTCTCGGCGACTCTTTTGATTTCTTTCACAACTTTTCCGACCACCTTTTTATGTTCAACTGCCGCAGTTTCCGCAAAAACATCAATGTCATTTTTCACTGATCTTGAGTTTTTTACGGCTCCGGTGTTCTTTTCGGTCTTCTTACCCTGTACCTGAGGCGTTTCACCCGTACCGGCCGGTCTGTTGGTTATTAGATAAGAACCTCCTGCTATTAAAGCAAAAATGGCTATCAAAATAGGTAGATGGATAGAATAAAGCGTATGAGTCTTTTTGAAATTATTAGGCATGGATAAATTGTACATCGAAAAGTCCGCAAGGTTCAATGGCGGAAAATGCCCTGCCGGCATAAAAAGGGAAAGCAGCCCGTGGATATAACGGGCTGCTCGTCTGAACAAGTAAGACCGGATAACCGGAAATTACCTGAGGCCTTCAAAACAAACCGCTTTAGTCACATGGAAATTAGTTCTGATAGAACCTGAACTGGGCTAATTTCATGCCGTTGTTATCGTAGCTCCAGAAATAATCCTGAAGTGCGGGATCAAACAACGGATACCTTTCTTCAACCCCATCTCCATCGAGATCTACATACACATACAGAAGTTGTGAGGTTACGTTAGTAAAAGAGCTTTTGCCCTTTTCTCTAACCATTACAACATTCGATGTCGAGCAGTACTCAACATTGTCTATATATGCGCACGGGGTCGTGGTGGATGTACCACCCGGTTTACCTAAAGCTCTCGCCCAAACAGTGTAAGCAGTCACACCGTCATTATCAGGGTCCGGATTAGGTAAGCTGAACACAGCTCCATTACCGTCGGTACCGTTCGCGTCTAAAACCGCAAAATCGGTTCCGGGCAAAAGGTTCACCTTTATCTTCCCATACAACGGAACAAATATCCTGTGTCCGCTGCCGGAATCCATAAATGCGGTTTTGTCCTTGGAAACACCGATAATGTTTAGGTTATAATGAGCACCGCTGGGTGCGCCATTACCGGTAATTGCCGAGGTTTTGGCCCTTACTGTAAACAGTAAGCCAATAACCACAGTCGTTAAAACCATTGATATTATGGCTTTCTTCATGTTACTCACCCCCTTCTTACTTTTTAAGTTGCTACATCTCGCAGCAAGTAGTTGGTAAGATAGGGAAGGCTTCACTTAAATTAATATTTAAGCTCCCATTTAAGCCTTTTCGGCAGGATTCGTCGAAACACTAGATAGTACAATATAGGGTGGTTTTAGTCAAACCGATCGAGTCGTATTGCATAAATAAAAATTCGGCGTATTATATTGATAATTATCTATTTATTTAATTCGGATAAGGATATTTATGGAACCCCAAAAACCAAAAAATCAAGGATTTCCGTATTTACCACTCTTATTAATTTTAGGTGGAGTAGGGATTTATTTCCTGCTTAACAGACCCTCAACGAAAAATCCTGTAACAGAAAACACATCTACTTCGCAGGTCAGACCGGTAATCGAAGAAGAAGAACCCGAACCAAGTGCAAACCAAGTGAACCCGGTGCAGAACGAAGTAAGAGCAACAGTTGAAGGCAGTCCATTTAAATTCTCGCCAAACACAATATCTGCGAAAGTCGGCGACAAAATTATAGTTACGTTCAAAAACATGGAAGGAACCCATGATTTCGTCATCGACGAATTTAACGTTGCAACAAAAATGACCAAGACAGGAGAAACCGACACAGTCGAATTCATCGCGGACAAAGCAGGGGTGTTCGAGTATTACTGCTCGGTAGGCGAACACAGAAAAATGGGAATGGTCGGCACACTAACTGTAGAATAATGTACAGATGAACAAAGAGGTCAGAAGGTTCGTATATCTTGAGGCTATGTTGCTCTGGGCGTATGCATACCTGGGGCTTTGGCCGTTCGACTCTCTTCCTCAGCCGTCGAGATATGCCTTCCTGGCCGTAATATTTCTATATTCCACCCTTATGGTCAGTCCCCTCACCATAGTTTTTCCTAACATACCCTATAAATTGACGTTTTTAAGAGCCAGAAAGGCCTTGGGCATCTCCTCGTTCTTTTTCGCTCTTACCCATGCCCTGACAGCGTTTAGGGATAGCCTGGGAGGTTTCCAGGGAATTGTCTTGTTTAGCTTAAGAGAGCTCCTGCCATATATTATAGGAGCTTCCGCACTTCTGATTTTGACCGCGATGGCAGCAACCTCTCCGCCTTCTATGGTGAATCGGCTGGGAAGATACTGGAAGCGACTTCATAGATTTGTGTACCTTGCCGGCGTATTGATACTGGTCCACGTAGCTATGGTTCCTAAGTCTATAAAACTACCGATTGTTTTAAATTATCTTATTTTTGCAATGGTGGGATTTCTAATCGTGTTAGAACTTATAAGATTCAACAGATTTCTAAGCATAAAATATAAGTTTCTTGAAAATAAACGGTTTTGGCCTCTGCTCTCATTCGCAATCCTTTACCTAATTTATATTTTGTCGTATTAACATTACCGAGCCTGCCTTATACTGAAAGTGTGAAAAAGTTAAAAAGATTCAAATTTAAAAAACTTTCGTATCTTCTCTTTTATGTTTTTCTGGTTTCCGGTTTAGGCATTGTGCTGAATCAAAGTCTTAAACAACTTCCCGGGATCCTTTCCTCCACAAGCAACGACCTGTCCGGGAATAACGAAGAACGGATAATACTATCAGAAGTCATGGACGGGGACACTATCAAAGTAATTATCGGAAATACCCGGCAAAACGTCCGCTTAATAGGCCTCAATGCTCCGGAAACAAAAGACTGCATGGGAGATTGGAGCAGGATAGAGCTGGAAAAATTGCTTGAAGGACAGACAATTTTATTAGAAAACGATTCAACACAAGGTGACGTGGATAAATACGGTAGGTTTTTGCGTTACGTCCGCACGGCCGGCGGGATAAACATCAACGAAAAACTCATACGAATAGGCGCAGCAAAAGAATATACATACGACAAAGATTACAAATATAAAGAGCTGTTCGTTGACGCACAAAACACCGCAAAAAAGGATAAGCTCGGGGTTTGGGGGGCTCCCTGCAACCGGTAAAAATCAGTTTACGTTAAAAATATACAACGAGTTAGTGTTTCCCGGATCCTGCCACCTTTTACCGTGCACTACTATGATGTTCTCGCCCTTGGAAAGGATTCCTCTCTTTAGCAGAATGTGGGCGATCTCGGTAACATCCACCAACCCGTGTTCCGGAAAATCAATCATGTTGGGAAGGACACCGTACGATAGCCCCAATTTTTTCAGAGTGTCCAGATTTTGAGTTAAAGCAATTATCGGTATCTCAGGTCGGAAGGAAGAAAATATACGCGCGGTTTTTCCGGTCTCGGTGGCTACCAGTATTTTTGAAAGGGAACGTCCGTTGTCGGATTTAATAATATCTACGGCCGCCTTTACTATACTGAAAGTGCGGTCTTCCGAAAATTCCAAGGCAGCCGGTACGCGTAATGCTTTTTCGTTGAAACTCACGATCTTGTGCATAAACCGCACGGATTCAACGGGATATTTTCCTATAGCCGTTTCTCCCGATAACATCACGGCGTCCGTCCCGTCACGCACCGCGTTCGAGATATCCGAAACTTCAGCTCGGGTAGGGGAGGGGTTCGTCGTCATAGACTCGAGCATTTGTGTTGCTACAATAACGGGTTTGGCCGAAGCCCGGCATTTTTCTATAATCCTTTTCTGATAGTAAGTGATTTTTTCAAGAGATACCTCCACTCCGAGGTCGCCGCGCGCCACCATAATCCCGTCACTTTTCCCGACAATAAGGTCGAGGTCATCTATGCCTTCCTGAGTTTCAATTTTGGAAATAATACCCGCCTTCGACCCGTTATCCAGCAAAAATTCCGACAAATTTTCAACATCTTTGTGGTTCCTGACAAAAGACAGAGCAAAAAAATCCGGAGACATTTTTATGAGCTCTTTAATAACTTCTTTCTCCTGAGGATTTATAGTTGGAACCGATATTTTTTTATTTGTAAAAGAAACGCCTTTTCCGGTTTTTAGTACCCCCGTCTCTGCGGCCTTCAGAAAGAGTCCTTTTTCGGACCTTTCTGCCCTAAGTTCAATCTTTCCGTCGTCCACGACCAAAACATCTCCGTCATCTATAAGACCGGGTATTTCGTCAGGGCTTAAAAGGATATCTTTTTCGCCGCTGCACTCCGAATTGACGACACAAACCCTCAACAAATCATTTTTTTTCAGCTTTATCTCGCTTGCGGACGGAATAGATACGACACACTCAGGTCCCCGGATATCGATTATTATTCCGGTGCTTATACCGAGCTTCTCACTTACCTCCCGTACCTTTTTTATATGCCTGACGTGCCAGGCCATATCTGCGTGCTTAAGGTTGAAACGGAACAAGTTGACACCGGAGGTAATAAGCTCCTTTATAACTTTTTCGTCACTACTTGAAGGCCCGAGGGTGGCAATGATTTTTGTAAATTTTCCTGAGTGCATCCGGGCAGTTTAATCGACAACTCTATTGAGAAAGGAATTTATCAGGGAGACGACAATGCTGAATAAGATGGCCGTCCAGATGCTGGCAATCTGAAACCCCGGAACGATCGTCGCGGTCAGAATAACGATAAAGGCACTTATGAAAAAAGTAAAAATACCGAAGGTCAGGACATTTATAGGAAGGGTCAAAAGTATAAGTATCGGTTTTACGAAAAGGTTCAGGGTGCCCAGCACAATAGCAACAATGACAGCCGTAACCATATCTTCCACTACGACGCCGGGAATAATGCGGGAGGCAATGAATATCGCTAACGTGGCTATAGCAAGTTTAAGCAGTAGTTTCATATCTTTAATTATACTTACTTAATAGGTGTTGTAAAACGTCTTCCTCCGTCCGCCATGCGCCTGTATACTATAAGCATGGAATTTCCGAAAGATTTTATATGGGGCACAGCAATGTCCGCTCATCAAACCGAAGGTAACAACACAAACAGTGACTGGTGGAAATGGGAAGTAGAAAAAGACGGAAGAAGAGATCTACCCCTGGAGGCTTCGGGACCGGCCTGCGATTCATACAACAGATACGCCGAAGATTTTGAGCTGTGCAAACAATTAAACTCCAACGCGGTACGACTAAGCATTGAGTGGGCGCGGATAGAACCCAGAAAGGGCATGTACGACAATAAAGCACTGGAACACTATAAAAAGGTATTAAAGACCGCGAAAGAAAAGGGTTTAAAAACTTTTGTAACTTTCCATCACTTTACAAATCCTATCTGGTTATCCGAAATGGGCGGTTGGCTTAACTTTAAGACGCCCGAATTATTTTCCGATTTCGCGGAAAAGAGCGCCGAATACCTCGGGGAATTCTGCGACGCAATTATTACCATTAACGAACCTCAGGTGTATGCCTCAATGTCTTACATTGTCGGAACGTGGCCTCCGAATAAAAAAAGTTTACTTATGTCAGGAATAGTTCAAATAAATATGATGCGTGCTCACAACAGAGCTTACAAAAAAATAAAAGAGGTATATAAAAAACCCGTCGGCATAGTTAAAAATATTTCCTGGTGTGAGTATTCGTCTTACACGGTGTTCGACAAACTATTAGCGAAAATATTGTTCTTTTTCAACAGCGATTTCTTTTTAAAACCGGTCTCAAAGAATTCGGATTTTATAGGACTCAATTATTATTTTACCAACAGGGTCGTAAAACTCAGAATCCGCAATCCCGATAATCCCGTGAACGATCTGGGTTGGTGGATAAATTACGACGGTCTTTATAAAGTCTTGATGAGTCTGAAAAAATACAACCTTCCCATTTATATAACTGAGAACGGATTGGCGGACAGCCACGACAGGCAAAGAACTGATTTTATCAAAAAAATGCTGACTCAGGTGCACACCGCACTTTCCCGCGGCGTAAAAATTAAAGGTTACTTTTACTGGTCTCTGCTGGACAATTATGAATGGCACCATGGTTTTTGGCCCAGATTCGGACTGGTTGAGATAGACCGCACAAATGGACTGAAACGTATGCCCAGAAAATCCTTTTATGATTACGCCGAAATATGTAAGAATGGAATAGTGAAGTAAGAATATGTTCCGCAGACAAACTGCCCTTCAAAAACAGGCGTCAAAAGCTTGGGAATACATAAGAAAACTTTTCGGATTAACTTTAACCCGCATCGTTCTGGTAATACTTATAGTATTGATAGCGTTTCCATTCGTACTTTTTTATTTTCTTAAACCGGAGTCGGAAAACGACAATCGATATGGTGTTACTTTTTCAAACAAATACGCGTCTCAAATAGGACTTGACTGGAAGGACGCCTATATAAAAGTACTTGATGACCTGGGCGCCAGAAACTTAAGATTAGTTGCTTACTGGGACGACATAGAAGTCACGCCTCAAAACTATAATTATAAAGATATAAAATGGCAGTTGGAACAGGCCGAAAAAAGAAATGCCAATGTGATTCTGGCGGTCGGCAGAAAAGTTCCGAGGTACCCGGAGTGCTTTGAACCAAGCTGGTGGAGAGGAATGAGCAGTGAAGATGAAAGAAACAAAGAACTTTTTGAGTACGTGATCAGAACGGTCATGGAACTTCAAAGCTATAATTCCGTGAAAATGTGGCAGGTCGAAAACGAGCCTTTTTTTCCCTTCGGAGAATGTCTCCCCGTGAAAAAAGCTACCGTGGAGCAGGAAGTACAGTTGGTGCGTGCGCTCGACGAAAGACCCATCCTCATCCAGGATAGCGGTGAGGGCGGTTTTTGGTTTCCCAGCTACCAGATGGCCGATTACCTTGGAATATCAATGTACAGAAAAATCTGGTACGATTTTTGGGGCACTCTGACAAAAAGCGCCTTCTATTTTCAGTACCCCCTGTCCCATTGGTCGTACGGAGTTCGCGCCCGAATGACGGGTGTCCCAATTGAAAGGATAATTGTCACCGAGCTTCAGGCTGAACCCTGGGGACCGGCAATAAATTCCAAACTTTCCAATGAAGAAAAAAATCAGACCATGTCCGTCACCGACTTTTTATCCACTATTACGTATGCCCAGAAAAGCGGTTTTCGCGATCTTTACTTTTGGGGAGCAGAGTGGTGGCTTTGGGAAAAAGAACAGAACGCGACACCTACTTACTGGGATATGGCAAAAGCCCTTTTTAGACAAAAATAGTAGGTTACACGGAGGTCAAAATCTGCTTTGTGAGTACGAATCCTCCGTAAACACCGGCGTCATCCAATGTTAACGATCTCGCTATAGATACGGGAGCTTTAAGAAATTCGGAGAAAAGCTCGTATTCGAGCGCCATACTTCCTCCGATAATAAAAATGTCGCACTTCCATGTCATGTGTATTTTACTTAGTCCGAGGTTTATATATTCGGCATATTTTGACCATACGGTTTTATCTGAGCAGTTCTGGGGTTTTATGTTGAATAGAGCCTCGAAGGAATGACCTGACGTATATGCTTCGAAACAACCGGCATGTTTGCACCCCGGCGATACGCGTCCCCCTTCTACTATTATTGTGTGCCCCGGCTCATCGCTTATATATTGGAACGATCCCGAACCGTTTTTTATTACCAAGGCGCCGCCTGTACCGGTACCGAACGTCAGATATCCTACACGCTGAAAACCCTTACCTGCGCCCAAAACAGCTTCCCCGATAGCACCCAAAGTAGCATCATTCTCAACAAAAGAGTTAGTTAAGAACCTCTCATCCAGCAGAACGGAGAATGGTTTTCCATTCGCATCCTTGTAGTTGGGGAGAGTAACAAAACTTCCCGTCTGCCTGTCAACGATACCGGGAACGCCAAAACAAACGAAAGCCGGTTCCTTTTCCGCTGTAAGCTCTTTAATTCCGGAGGATATTATTTGCTTTTGAGTAACAGGGTTTTTGTTGGTGTAAAACCTTTTTACTTTCAAAAGGGTACTCAGATCTTCGGAAGAGGCTATTCGGGTTTTTGTGCCACCCATGTCTACAGATATATACATTTACTTATACCAGTCTTGAGGGTCTACGTTAGCCGTGACCTCACCCTGCCTGACTGTGACCTTAACAGGCTCGTGATTGGAACACGAAACATCCATTCCGCACGTAACAAACTCAGAATAGTAAGCTTTGTAGATCTGACCGGTCGCATCGGGTTGATTGGGCACGTAGGCGTAAACATAATACTCACCCGCAGGCAGAGTCAGTCTATAACCCACTCCGTATGTAAAAGCTTTATCTTTTAGATGGTTATTACTGCAGTGAGCTCCCTGTCCCTGAACCTCGACCGCGCATACTTCCATATTTTCAGGTATAAATTCGCTGGGGTAACCCAAAGAACCGGTTATTACACCGTCGCCCCTCTCTTTTTCTATCTCTGTTATTTCCAGGGAGGTTTGTTCCTGAGGTGCTTTTTTAAATTTCACATCTTTCAGCAAAAATATAATTGCGCTCAGAAATACCGCTATAACAACAAATACTACGAATATGCCGGTTAAAGGAAGTTTTTTTGCAGGCATATTTTCCATGATTTTATTATACTAGCAAAGATACCCTAGACCAAAAAAGGGCGACTCCGTCGGATCTTGTTTCGGAATCCCGGTTGGCAGCTTTTTTAGAATAATTACGAATGATGCTTTCAAACACCCTGTTGTTCATACACCACCATATAAAATTAGCCGCGCGTTGGGAGCCGAACGGAAGCTGAACACATCTTATAGGCCTATCCCCCGGAATTAACCTGTCTTTCAGAGCCCCGCTCAAAGTTTTCCCTGCATCCGCATAGTCCCAAAGCTGTTGTGTAATTTTTTGATTGAATATCAAACCGTGTCTCTGTAAAAAATCCAAATTGTCCCTTTCCTGTCTGCCCACCGGATTAGAAAACAAAAGAAGTGAGCCTCCGGTCATGTCGAAATCGTATAGTGCCTTAAATGATTGTTCACTCGGTTTTGTGACTTCAAATGAAATAACATTTTCTTCATAAATCTTTTCATACACGTCCACTATTTCCCGGTCGTGTTTCGAGGTGTGCAGTTCCACGTTGGGGAAAGACCTTACATTCTGCGAAAATTGACGGGTGAACGGCGCCTCTTTACAAATAACGTGGAACCGAAAGTTAGAATATTTTGACTGAAGCTGGGGGATTAGATGGTGCAGAAAATCCATTCCTACTGCGGCTCCCGGAACGGGCAGGCAAAAATCAATAACTTCGCGCGCATCAGCCGACATCTGCGTTTCCCGCCTCTCAAAGTCTTTACTATTTAGTTTTTTACTTAGAGACGGGTTTATCGGATAGGGTAGCACTTCTATTTTCACTTTTTCTAAATTACTTTTTAATGCATACTCCTTTAACTCGAGCATTGTTTTTCTGCTGGGCACAAATATCGTGTCGGCCCCGGGTACGTACCAAATATATTGGGGCGTGTCATCGGTAACCTGAACTACCAGTATTATTTTCGCGCCGGTCTTTTCTTCAATTTCTCTTTTTACTGCAGCTATCTTATGAGCTAATCCAAAATGTGTAGCGACAATTACCAGTGTTTTCGGAACATCTATCTGCTGCTCAAATATTTCTTCTATCTTCCTTCTCATTTCGTCGGAACCGGATCTTAAATACTTCCTGTAGAAAAAGGTGAATATTTTTTGAGGTCGTCCGCGTTGAAACCACTCCATCAGCCAACGTGTGACAACGTGAATACTTATAAATTTATGGATTGCTTCTATTCCTTTATCCGAAGAGCCTAAAAGTACCGTCTTTACACCTTTGGGGAGTCCTGCGGACAGTGAGTTGGTAACACGCAGGTGTCCCAATCCTGCAGGCGCGTACGTAAAAACCACTAAAGTTCCGGGATCGGTTAAAAAGTGTCTTGGGCTCACACTTAAAGTTTATTCGATTTTTAATATATTTTGTATACTTAGTTTATGAAAAAGTATTGGTTCCGACCCAGAAGGCTCGGTTACGGTTTTGCACCTATTTCGTGGGAAGGGTGGCTGGCTACCCTTGTTTTAATTATTTTGTTATTATTGTCGGCATATACAAACGGTATATGGGAAGAAGGTGTCTCATCGAAAGGCGGGATTAGATTTCTTCTGGACGTAGTAATTTTTACTTGTCTTTTTACTGCTCTGTATAAAGATAAGGTTGACGGCAGTTTGAGGTGGAGATTCTGGAAGTAATCATCCGAACATCTCCCGAACTTTTAGGGTATGAACAATAAAGCAGTATATATAGCATTACTTGTGCCTATTCTTCTTTTAGTGGGACTGGCGGTTTTCGGTTCCAAAATTCCCGAAGGACAGGTAAAAGAAGAGAAAAAGACAGAGAATGTTTTACAAAAGTTGGACACGGCGGAATCAAGCCCGTCGGGAAAAGAAAATTATCAAATTAATCCTACGGGAAACATTCAGAAGGAGCCGCCGAAAATGATTATAGATTCAACCAAAAAATATTCCGCAGTAATGGCAACTACGGAGGGTGTTATTAAAATTGATCTTTACGCAGATAAGACCCCGATAACTGTAAATAATTTCGTCAGTCTTTCAAAAGACAGCTTCTATAACAATGTGATATTTCACAGGGTTTTGAAAGGATTTATGATTCAGGGAGGAGACCCTGAAGGTACGGGATCGGGCGGCCCCGGCTATAGTTTCGCTGACGAACCATTTGATGGAGAGTACACAAGAGGCACAATTGCGATGGCCAACGCCGGACCCAATACTAACGGAAGCCAGTTCTTCATAATGCATAAAGATTACCCGTTGCAAAAAAATTACGTTATTTTCGGTAAAGTAAGCGAAGGTCTGGAGGTGGTCGATAAAATAGCCGAAGCCGACGTTACGGTAAGTTCAAGCGGAGAGGCTTCAAAACCCGTGAAACCTGTTAAGATATTAAGTATAGAGATAATTGAATCGAACTAGGGAGGTGATATTGTGGACGAAAATCAAGTCATAGAACCGACAAATAACGGTGCTCAGCCGGAAAATACAACTGCGCCGGAAGGTACGCCGGCCGATAACTCAAAAATAATGGCTATAGTGGCCTATTTTATATTTTTCCTTCCTCTCCTTACCGAATATAAAGACAACGACTTTGTTAAATATCATGTTAAGCAATCGATTATGATCCTGTTAGTGGGAGTAGGAATAGGAGTGATATCATCTATACCCTTCATAGGGTGGATAGTAGGAATGCTGGCATGGATGGCTCTCGTGGTCCTGTGGGTCATGGGAATACTTAACGCTGCTTCCGAAAAGAAACAACCCCTGCCTTTAATAGGCAAGTATGCGGAAGAGCTTCTAAAGTTTTAAATGCTGGTATAAGGCTCCCTGTGTGAAGCCGATAGCCTCGTAGTATCCGCGCGTTCCTATTGAGGAAATTACTGAAAGCCTCTTAAAACCTGCCCCGCGGGATATATCTGAGGCTTTCTTTATTAATTCTTTTCCCAAACCTACGTGCTGGGCCCTGCCTTCTTCTCCCGTGCCTACCACAACACTCCCTCCGTAAACATGTATTTCCCTTATCACTGCAGAACCCGATATCTCCTCTACCTTCGTAGGTCTTTCGGGCAAAGAAAGTCTGAGAAAAGCGGCAAGCTCATCATCCTTCGTCACGAATTCCAGGAAATATTCCTTAGTACCGGCAGTCAGATAAGTCGTTTCTTTATAAATCAGATCTTCCCTGTCGATCTTTTTGTCTCTAATCTCCCTGGAACGTATCTCCTTTAATTTTGTCCTGTTCTTCTCGAGTTCGGCCTCAGCTATTTGCCTGAAATTGGTTTTTTTGTTTCCGGCTACAATGTCCAACCCCGAAATATCGCGCACAACACGGGTAACGCGGCAATATCGGGGAACCGTCGGAAGAATGGTCTTAAAAATGTGCAAAAGTTCGTTCTCCGTGTAAGGTTTCCAACTGCCTGTTCCGTAGTGCTCCATAAGTTCAGTGCCCTCTACCAAAGAGCAAGGGTAGATCTTCAGCTCGTCAGGTCTGAATTTTCTATCACCGAATAATTTTGTGAAATCCCTTATGTCAGACGCCGGATCGGAACCGTACAAGTTAGGCATCCAATGCGCGTGTATCTTGAAACCGGCTTCTCTTAATAACGAAAAGGCTTCTGCGGTTCTTGCCGCGGTATGTCCTCTCTTGTTTAGCTTCAGCACCCTGTCGTTCAGACTCTGAACACCTATCTGTACTTTTGTGGCACCCAGACGCCTCATTCTCACTATCTCGTCTTTTGTTATCTCGTCGGGCCGTGTCTCGATCACTAATCCAGTACATTTACATAAGGCGGCAACGTTCTTTGCGTGGGAGGCGAACAGTTCTTCCCACGTGGAATCTTCACCGGCCAATTTTTTGTCATTCCTGGCCAGACCTACAACAGCATTGTACGTCCCGGTTAGGTTCACAAGCTTCTTCTCGTCATACGGAAGCTCGGTCTTAACAGTTAAGTAGGAAGAACCGGTTCCGGGCTTGAAGTTGTTCAACGCGTCAAAACATCTTTTGATAAACCACAGCTGATAAGCCTCGGGGTAAGAGGTCCATGTCCCTCCCAAAACAATTAGCTCTATTTTGCTGACCGGATGCCCTGTTTTTTCGTACGCAACAAGTCTGTTATACGTTTGGTAATACGGGTCAAATTTATTATCGTGTGCCCTCTGCGCTCCCGGCTCACTCGATAAATAACTTTTCGGCATACGTACATCACTCGGGCAAAAAATACATTTGCCGGGACACGGATACGGCTTAGTAAGAACAGTTATGGGTGTTACCCCGGACATTGTTCTTATCTTTTTCGTTTTTATATTGTCCAGGAACCGGTCCTCTTCTTTACCCGTCAGAACAAGCTTCCCGCTTCCTTTCAATCTCTTATATTCTTCCAAAAGGGTCGTTTTAGAGTATGTATCGTCCAGACCGCGTGAATTACTAAACAGGACCTTTAGCACTTCCTTTTCATCAGCGGCTTTGGAAATATCCCTTATCATTGGTATCATCTTAGAGCTGTCGGTTTTATTTATTTGCATATTATGAATCAGGCTCAAATTAATGAGATTTTAAAACTCAACGAAGCTTTCTACGAAAAAGCCCCGTTTTCGAATACCCGCCGAAGTTACTGGAAAGGATGGGGTAGGGCGGTTGAAGTTATATCCTTCAACGATCATTCTACCATTAACGTGCTAGATGTAGGCTGCGGTAACGGCAGGTTTCTCAGATTTCTGAAAGAACGTCTGCCCGCGTCGGGTATAAAGTATACCGGGCTTGATAATAACGGGGGGATGCTGAAGGAAGCGCGGAGTAATTACCCCGACGGAGACTTCTTAACTGCCGACATTCTTGAAAAAATTCCGGAGGGGAAGTTCGACCTGTCCGTGTGTTTTGGCGTTACTCATCATATACCCGGGAGAGAACTCAGAGATAGGTTTTTCCACAACATTGCCGAAACGGTTAAACCCGAAGGATATCTTATAATAACCTTCTGGAATTTCGATACAAAAAAAGCTGTGGAAAAACTGGACGGCGCTAACGATTTTCTGCTGGGCTGGGACAATACGCCGGACCTCAAAAGATACTGCCACCTATACAGCGACGAAGAAATGACCGATATAAAAAAGGGGTTGGCGGGAAAGGGATTTAGTTTGATATCTTCGTTTACGGAAGATGCTTCCAACATTTACTTTGTTTTTCGAAAAGTTGATACAATAAGGTCATGAAAGATTGCATATTTTGCAAGATTGCAAAACGTGAGATTCCTTCCGGGATAATCTACGAAGACGAAACTCATATTTCATTTTTAGATATAAACCCCACGACCGAGGGAATGACGGTCGTCATAACAAAAAAACATCATGACAGCGATCTTTATTCCAACGACACTGCGGTTATTTGCGCGATAATGAGTGCGGCCAAAAATACCGCCGGACTTTTAAAGGAAAGGCTCGGGTGTGAAAGAGTTTTGACCGCGGTAGAAGGACTGGAAATAGACCACCTTCACGTGAAACTTTATCCCTACTACGGGAATAGGTCGGCCGCAGACACTCTTACAGAACATATAGGTCAAAAGCCCACAAAAGAATATTTGAAAAACTTAGCAGATAGGATAGGATTTTTGAAAATTTAACCGCCAAAATATCATGACCAAACACGAACTTATAAATAAACTAAAATCCGCAGGAGTACTTAGATCTTTCACCATTGAGCAGGCCTTGTTGGAAATAGACAGATCGGACTTTGTTCTCCCCGAAGACCGCGGCGACCCCTACGCGGACGCGGCATTATCAATAGGGTACGGTCAGACAATTTCACAGCCTTTCACCGTGGTATTCATGCTGGAACTGCTCGATGTTAATCAGGGACATAAAATTCTTGATATCGGCACCGGCTCAGGATGGCAGGCTTCGCTCCTTGCCTTTATGTCCGGAGAAAACGGACACGTCTACACTGTAGAAATAATTCCCCGGCTAAGTGATTATGCTAAAGAAAACGTGAGCAAGTATCCTTTGATAAGCGGCAATCTTTCTTTTTATCAGGGAAATGCCAGGGCAGGTCTTCCGGAGGTATCAAAAGAGATAGGCGGGTTCGACAAGATAGTCGCAGCAGCCGAGGTCAGAGAGGTACCGGAAGCGTGGAAGGAACAACTAAAGATCGGGGGGATAATGGTTTTTCCTAAAGATAACGGATTATATAAAATGACCAGAAATTCAGAAACAGACTTCGACACATTATTCTTTCCGGGATTTGCGTTCGTGCCTTTCGTGGAAGATTAATCTTCCCGTATCATTCTCGCTTCAAAAACAGTTTTCTTTTTCGAGTCACCCCAAAAGTAGAAGTATGACGCCAAAAGAACTATTCCCACACCGAGACTTATGGCAATGATTTGGTTATATCCGGTTTCAGGTACTCCTTCGGACTGAGGAGACGAGCCGGCAGTCACATTATTCGGAAGTGTCTGACCCAAATGCAAAACGAATGAAATTTTTTCGCTACCCTGAGAAATTTCTATATTGTAATCTTTGTTTTCACCCGTAAAATCGTAAGACCATGCTCCGGATGTTACATTCACCGCGTTCGTAGTTTCTCCTACCTTTACCGAGACCTGTGAACCATCAGCTGCCGTACCCGATAATGTAGCATTAGTTGGTGTGTACCACCACTCAGAATAATTTTTACCCGCCGTATCCAATGACCCTATTTTCGTTAAGGAAAGAGATGCTGAAAAAACGAACGTAGAAAAAGAAACGGATAAAATAGTGACGAGTAAAGTACCTTTTATTTTACCGAAGTTCCGCATGTCTGACCTAAAGACTAGTAGCTTTGTTTTGGAGTGTCAAGAGATTCACCGCATTAATAAACACTAGTTCTCAAATTCCGGCTCTCTTACACGCATATACTGCCATCGGTCTGTATAACCGGTTGCCGAAATAGTGTTCTATCTCACACCTGTCGATCTCCGGAAAAATTTTTCTGTCAAAGTCCAGGCCATAGACCACGTAATCGGCGTCTTCCACGTTCAGAGTTAATTTTCCTTTGTAATATGGTTTAAACGACTCGATATTGTTGGGTACATGTGTGGAAATGTTCCGGCCTTTTTCGTTCAGATACATCGCGGCGTTTGAGTAATATTCGCCGGAGTTCTCATAAAACCCGGCCTTCAGTACAAAAGCCTGCCCGAAAAGAGGGTTTAAGTACGCTGAGTAAACGGGGTAAAAAATTCCGGTTGCCCATATAAAAGTAACTGTTTGCAGTAACATCAATACACCTAGCCAAACCCATCTTAATTTTGAAAAGGCGACCGACACCAAGAGTATCAGGGAAGGGAATAGGGCGACAGAATATCTATCTATCTTCTGGTCGGTCAACGTTAAAAATAATATAAGAAATACAAAGTATATAGCTATGACTAACGTGTCCCTGTTTTTTTCTTTAAACGTTTTTAATAACGAGTAGATGCCGGCAAAAATCATAACCGGTGACAACTTAAACGCCAGTATAATAGGGTAATAAAATATTTTCTGGGGTAACGTAAATATTTCTCCTCTTATATCGGAAAATACCGCGTTAAAAATGGCGTTGTACATACTTGTAAAAACAGAAAGAGGGTCTACCCAAAGAGCAGGAAAGAACAAAAAAAATGTTACGGCAACAGATATTACATATACAAAAAAGGTTTTAAACCCACTTCTCTTTACATAAATATTGTAAATAATTAACAGAATAGAGAACGCAACACTTATAAAAACCGTCATTTTTGTTAGAAGACCCAGTCCGGCAAAAAATCCCGAAAGTAGAAGATAGTAAAGTTTCTTCTTCCTTAGAAAAAGCAGTAATAACAGTAGAGAAGTTATAGAGAAAAAGGCTTCCATAGATGATAAGTGAAACCACCTATTTATTCCTATGAAATACGGTTCCAAAGATATTAAGAAACCAAAGGCCACAGCAGTTTTCCAACCGAAAAGCTCTCTGATAAGATAAAGTTGCAGCACAAAGGTAAAGGCCAGGACAAGGACTAAAAACAGCTTCGACAGCCCGTGAAGACGGGGGAAGAAACCCGTGTTCTCAAGCGTCCCGACTTCCTCTCCTTTTATTTGCTGATATTCAGACAATGCCAGTTCAGACGTTGCCCCGACCCACATTACCGTCACGCCGGGATGATATCTTTGGTAGGTCTGCTCAAAATTCTCTTCCTTTAACGCCGACAGAAAATTACCGGCTCTGCGATGCCATCTAAGCGCGTCCGAATTAGAAATGTCGTTACCCAAGCTAAAAACTCGCGGGAGCAAAAAAAGTAATAACAGGAACACCACAATAAATACAAACCTCGTCATTACCTTAGTTGACTTGTTCAAAAAAGTATTATCTATAGATAAAGGATATCAGACCGATTGTTAGTCCGGCAAACGGGATAAAAAATTAATCGATCTTTTGATACAAATAAATATACGGTTTTACCCACAGACTTCCGGGAAACTCTATTTTCTTTACCTCTTCCGTCAAATACAGGTCACGATAAGGCTTGTTCACATCCGCGCTGTCGTATGTAAAGTCGAATACGTAGTTCCTCCTAAGATTGAGGTATTTTAATTTCCACGCGTTCGTTCCCTGTATCCTTCTCGGCTCTTTGTCGTAAGTGATGACCAACTCCTCGGACTTGTTCCAGATATACTTATTTACCAAAATAAAATCCATCGACAACTGGTAGTTGTAGAAAACGAGGAACGCCAAAAACGGGACGATTAAAATCTTATTTACAACCTTTAAACCGCTTACACCTAAAATAAGAAAGATGGACGCCGGAACAAGAATCACCAGATATCTGTCGTAAAAGGTCTCTGTTACGGTCATTACTCCAAGGTAGGTGATTATAAAGACCGCCCACAACCCGCTTATTTTTTTAATCTTCAAGAGCGCGTAGGAAATAAAAACGCTTAATATTATCTTTGCCGCGGAATCCCAATGTCGGTAAAGATCAAACATGTACCTGAAATAATATTTGGTTCCGAGCACCCCGCGCGGATAAAATCCTTTTCGCTCAAATGTGTTTTCGAAATAGGGAAATTCTCCCCACGATACTTTTGACGGTTGAAAATAATGATTTAATAAAAAATATGCGCCCGCGGCAATACCCAAAAAAATGACCCATTTTAATTTATTTTTCTCCTTAAACCCGGGCACGAGCAAAGGAAGGAGAAGGGCAGACATCAGTATAAATGAACCGTAAATCAGTGAGTAAACATAAGGTGTGTCCTTAAGATGATGAAACTGCAAACCTTTCTCCAGCATCTCCGGAGTTGCCGGAAAAACAAGCGCATAATAAATACCCAGACCTGCCAGAATTATCAAATTTAATAGAACCTGTTTCCTATCCAGTTTGAAAAAAGAGTATATAAGGGCGGAAAGGGGTAACACCAAAGCAACCTGCCGTATATTTAACGCCAGAAAAATAAATACAACGTATAACACCGTGCTTTTTCTGCTTCCCGACCCCACTGTATCTAAATAAAACAGGATCGATAAAAGCATAAAAAGAAGAAAGTAATTCTCCGTCATAAAGCCCCACACCGAATAAATAAAAAGTGGATTAAAAAACATTACGAGCGACACCGGCACAGACCAAAACCGTCCCAAATTAAAATGTTTGAGCAAAATGACAAAAAGAAAGAAAAAACACAGGACAGAAACAATAAGAGTGAGGACGGGCAGCCTTTCCAACCCAAAAACCCGTGCAAAAAGAAGCCCCATTACACCCTGAGTATAAAAGGTGGGTGCCGACAACGGATCCAGTCTAAAGTCCAGTTTCATGAAATTTTCGACCATGCCGTAATAAACCCAATCATCGTTCTGCATGAAATCTATTTTCAAGGAAAGCGGGAGCAACAGGAAAAAAAGTGCGATAGCGGCTGCCGCGCCGAAGAAATAATTGCTATTAACAATTTTGTTCAGTAATTCTTTCTTTACATGCATATGAACGCAGGTTTCAAAGTGGACGCCAGATGTGAAAACCTTCCTTCCAATAATATATATAGACGTAATAAAAAACCCAGTAAGAAAGAAGGGATAAATAATACAGCAGGAGTTTTCTGCCCAGCACGCCATACATTGTGATTGCATAAACAGGCATTATCCAAAGCATGTACGTGCGATTAAGTACCGGGGTGAAAAAATAAAACAACGCCAAACACACTGCAGCCAGCAAATATTTTTCTTTTATTTTAAAGAAAAAATGCGCGATACTTGTAAAGAGCCAGGCCGACAATATAGAAGCGTACACGTAAAATTTGACGGGAATTATCCGCACAAGCTCCACTTTACCGTAATAACTTATAAACCATAAAAAGGGACGTCCCTGAACAAACCGCTCCTCATGTACAAAGACTGCTCCGTTAAGGTAAGTCATAAAATCATCCCATGATCCAAGGAAAGGAATACTTAACGCGAAACCGATCAGAGCGGAGGAGATTATGATTTTTATCGGTTTTTGGGATCTCAAAAGAAAGAGCGGCAGTAAAACGATAGAGTAGGGCTTGGCCGCAACCGCCAGGGCAAGAAATACTCCCGCAAGAACATCGTCTTTGTCCAGATAGTAAAGAGCAAGCAACGATAAAAATACCGGCAGAGGGTCCGTATAAACATAATTATTTTTCATGTAGAAATAAGGGTTCCAGAACCAAAAGAGAAGGGCGCCCAAAAGGGCAGCATAATTTTTACGGTAAAGATATTTAACAAGTAATATGCCGACACCCACATCGGCTAACAATATGGGTATCTTGCTCAAAACATAAAAGGATACTCCGCTAAGTTTTGAGATGATATAAAAGAACGAATTTAAGTAAAGAAGCAGGGGCAGGTAAGCATACCCGTGGTTTCCCGGGTCGTCCGGATTGGAATATGATTCTACGGTCCATTTATAAGGATTCACCCCCGTTAAAATATCTTCCACAGATTTCTCGTACGCGTAGATGTCTTTTCCGAACCCGCCGAAAAATTCAATACGCATAAACACGGCCGCCAAAAACATCGCGGCGACCACAGCTATTTTAATGAATTTTGTGAATTTATTTTTCATCTATGCTCACTTTATATATCCTCATCGTATTTTCGCCCCGAACTTCTATTCTCTTCACCGTCTTTTTATTTTTTATCGAAGGAAAAGTGTAATCATTGACGAACGACAGCGGTCGTTTAACACCTATGGCATAATATTCGGCTTCTTTACCGTACCTGAGAGGAAGATAAAATCCTCCTATGCTGGATTCTTCGTTCGTAACGTAAGGAATATCCGAACCGTTCCGGGAGTTCTCGCCTACAAGAAATTCGGCAGCTTCTTTCCAGCCCCGGTAGATAGGGAAGCCGATTATGTTGTTGGGAAGGCTTCTCTGAGAGTAGGGTCTGGTCTTGTAGCCCAAAATATCTTCCTGCGCCCACGGGTAATCCACCCGCGTATCTGCGAACAATAAATAATCCTGATACGCGAAAAAGGAGAAAAGGACTATTAACAAAATAACAACAGCCTTAGACAACAATCCTTTAAAAAGCTGATAAAAATACTGAGCGCCCAACGCGGCAAGCACTGCCAAAGGATAAAAAATGTTGTAAACATGAGTACCGGGTTTTATAACGAGGAATAAAAAAGCTGCTAACGACATCAAGAACCAGTAAAAATACGGGAACGCCCTTTTGGATCCGATAAGTCCCGCAAAGGCCAACGCCCCCAGCGCATAAAGGTAAATAAACGGGTTATAAAGTTCAATTTTCCCGATGTACTCTTTAAGGTTAGCCATGACGCCCTCAAAAGAAATATCGGTATATCCGACCCTTGATTTAAAATAATTAATGTTTACGGCATCAGACAAAGCTACGCTCGAGTAATTTATAAAAAAGGGTAAAAAGACCAATAGAACGGGCAGGGACATGGCGCCTATAATAGATCTTTTTTGTTTTCCTCTCAGCGGTGCAAACAGAACATACCTACAGAACAAAAATAATGCCGGGGGCAGAACAAAGAGCATATCCCAGTGGGACATCGCGGATAGGCTCAAAAATAAAGAGCTTAAAATAGAATTTATTATTCTGTGCTTCTCGTTTTTTAATAATGAAAGAAAATATAATCCTGAGAATGAGAAAAGCAGGTTGAGACTTTGGTATTGAACGACCCTCCCGAAAGCTACCAACATCCCGTTCAGACCCAGAAATAATGTCGCCACTACAGCCACAAACTGCCCTTCTAAATTTTCTATGAATTTATAGAAAAAGAACAATCCCAGAACCGAAGCCAGAAAAAAAGGAAATCGGTAGGAAAACTCGTCGAACACGTTCACGCCGAAAACACTGACCGCCTGAGCAGTCAAAAACTGCATCGGACCTTTTCTCTGAGCAAATAAAAAGTCGGCGTTTATTTCGGAGTCTTTAACAGGGGTCATGACCGTAGTTTCATCAGGAATATACTCAGAAAACCCGAGATTAATCAGACGCAAAAGTGTGAACGAAAGGAATACCGCAGTCAGCACCACAATGTTAGCGTATTTAACTATTACGGCTATATTCTTCTCAAGCATTTATAACTAAATTCTAGCAAAAAAGAGAATTTATGATATTATATAGATACACGTAAATATATTGAAAGGAGCGCTTCATGCTAAAAGATCTTCCGGAATTAAATTACACGTTCGATGCTTTGGAACCGTACATAGACGCGCAAACAATGGAGATTCATTACACAAAACACCACAAAACGTACTTAGATAAATTAATTATGGCAGTTTCCGGTACGTCATTGGAAAACATGGAGCTGGAAGATATATTAATGTCGCCCGGCGCTATAGATGAAACCATAAAAACAGCCGTGTTGAACAACGGCGGCGGAGTATTTAACCACAACTTTTTCTGGAAAATTATGGGGCCGCCGAATAGTAATGCTCCCGAAGGCGGGATATTAGAAAAAATCAACGAGACATTCGGTTCTTTTCAGGCTTTTAAAGAGGAGTTCAACAAAAGCGCTTTGTCACTTTTCGGAAGCGGCTGGACGTGGCTGGTGCAAGGAAAAGACGGGAAGGTCATGATAATGAACACTCAAAACCAGGTTACGCCTATATCTGAGGGTTACAGACCTATACTGGCCCTGGATATATGGGAGCACGCCTACTATCTCAAATATCAGAACAGGCGCGCAGACTACATCTCTAACTGGTGGAACGTGGTCAATTGGAAAAATGTCAGCCAAATGCTGGCCTAAAATCACTTAATAAGCTTGTAGACACGTGAAACAGGTTCGGTGCCGTTAAAGAACTCAGCTTTAAGGTTATACCTGCCGGCATTTTCCGAAAGGAAATGTTCCTTAGGATTATCAATCTCCTGGCTATCGATTACATGCACGTAGTATTGGGGTAAAAAATTGGGACCGGGCCGCGTATAAGCAAACCCCCTCAGATAATAATCGGCGTACGAATCATTATCATTTGTAAAAACTCCGTTTACGTCTTTCTTTTCCTCAAAATACATTCTTATCCGTTCCCACCCCCTGTTATACGGAAAACCGTATAAAAAAAGCTGATATTTTTTCTCTATTTTATTTACGCGCAAGCCAAGAAAACTTGATTGTTTCCACGGATAACCTGTATTTAAAGAAGGAACGAAGGTAAAAAAGGAAATACCCACGTACATACAAAGTAGGGCGGTGGCCGTATAGCGCATATACTTTCCCGCTTTTGAGAGCATAACTCCGCTTAAAATTATTAAAGGGAGCAGATAGTTTTGAATATGAGTCCCCGGGTTCTTAATAATTACTTCGTAGAAAGCTAATGCCGCGATGAACCATACCTGAACTATACTTAATTTACGATCCCCCTTTGTAAAAAAGGAGAAAAGCCCGGGAAGCATAAAAATAAAGAAAACGTATAAAGGGTTGTAGACGCCGGTCGTATATAGCGAACTATTAGGTAAATATCCGCTTCCCGACATACGTCTTGATACATAATTTAGTGTGTTGGAAGCTAAGTATCCCTTAATTATGTACGGAAGGTAGAACGGCAGTAAAAACAATACCGAAGGTAATAAAAAATATTTAATAAAAGGTACGGCATCCTTTTTATTTCCGATATAGATTAAAATGATCGGGATCAGAAAAAATATACCGTCGTAGTGGCTGTAAACTGAAAACGACCAGAACAGTGCAGAAATAAGAAGATATATTTTCTTTTGATTTTGTTTAGATAAAAGGGTAAATAATAAAGACAGAAGCCCGAACAACATTAAAAACGACTGGTATTGAGCGGTCCGCCCGAAAGCTACGCTGAATCCGGAGAAAGCGTAGATGGTTGTCGAAAAGTATGCCGCGGTATTGCCGAATAGCTTTTTGACGACAAAATAAAAAACTACCACCGACAGAACAGAGGCTAAAGAGAAAGGCAGACGTATCCAGGCTTCGTTGTAGCCTCCTGATATCTTTTCCATTACCCAGGTTGCAACGAACTGTACAGGTCCCTTTCTTTGATCCAGTAAAAACTCGAAAGCCGCGACCGTCTTATCCAGATATAAGGTTTTTATTTCGTCTCCGTAATAATGAGAATACCCCAAACCCGAAACGCGTACAGAAAAACTGGCGATAACTAAAAGAAGAAGAAATGTTTGTTCAAAGCTTAGCTTTTTAAGTAATACCCCGGGTCTAGTAAGCATCTGATTTTACCTGAACACCCCGTTCTGCGAGAAGTCTGACGGCGTCAAGAGCGGCCATACAGCCTATCCCCGAAGCTGTTATCGCCTGTCTGTAATGATGGTCGGCAACGTCTCCCGCTGCAAAAACACCTTCTTTGGAGGTTTTTGTGTTCGAATTCACAACTATGTAGCCTTTTTCGTCTAACTCGATAAATCCCTTTAGAAATGATGTGTTGGGTTCGTGCCCTATTGCTACGAACAAACCTTTAACGTCGCTCATTTCTTTTTCCTCGCCTGTCTTATTGTTAAAGACACGCAGTCCCTCCACATTACGTTCTCCCAGCACCTCTCTAACCTCGGTGTTAAACACAAATTCTATTTTTGGATTATCTTCGGAACGTTTTTGCATTATCCTGCTGGCTTTCATATGTTCTTTGTCACCTCTTACCAAAACGTAGACCATGGAAGCAAACTTAGTTAAAAACAGACTTTCTTCCATCGCGGCGTCTCCTCCGCCCACTACGGCAACGGTCTTATCTTTAAAAAAGAACCCGTCACAGGTCGCACAGGCCGAAACGCCCTTTCCTTTTAATCTGTTCTCACTTTCAAGGCCTATCCATTTGGCGGACGCTCCGGTAGCCAGAACTATGGTACCGGCTTCTATTTTTTCTCCGGAACCGAACTCAAGTTCAAAACCCTCTTCAAAAGTACCCTGTATAGAAGAAACGTTAGCGTCCTTAAATAAAGTCCCGAATCTTTCGGCCTGTTTTCGCATATTATCAATGAGTTCGGGTCCCATAATCCCCTCGGGAAAACCCGGAAAATTCTCGACATCTGATGTCATCACCAATTGTCCTCCCGGAGGATTCCCCGCAATAACTAATGTTTTTAACATTGCCCGCGAGGAATATATTGCCGCTGTTAGCCCCGAAGGACCTCCGCCTATTATTACCACATTGTAAGTTGACTCTTGCATTTATTTATTATACATCGTATATATATTTCGTCCGAGATAGTATAAAGTTTACACAAATTAGTTATGCCCAAAAACAAAAAAGATCCTATAAAGAAAGATGACGAAACAATAATTTTAGAAGAGGACGCCGAAGCCCCCGAGGCCTCACCTGCGGCGGAGCTGGACCCTGAGGTACTTTCCGTTCTCGAAAATAAGAAGAAAAAGAAGATACCCTCCCCGTCGGACGTCGATTACATACCCGAACTCGAAAGAGACGTTGATTTTTCCGACACTTTCTAGGATTATGTAACTAATGTCAATACTACTATTGAAGCTGAGGGGAAACCCGACGTTGAACCGTACTATCTGGCCCCCCGAGCTTTACATTTATGACGATCTCCTGACCTACCGCAAGAGAAAGTGGTTCGTAGTACGCGAAGTTACCATTTCGTATAACCAGATTGCCCAAGCTACCCTCCACCATTCCCTCCTATTCGCACACCTAGAAATTGTAACTACGGGCACCGACGACCTGATAGTAAAGTTTATGGGGAAAAAGACGGGTGTCAGAGCAAAGAAAATACTGGACCAGAAACTGTACCACGCCCATTCTAAACTGCACCCCGAAGCAGAGCTGGACCATTCTAAGATGAACATCTACGAAAAGGGGCTAAACAGATACAGAGAGTTACTAAACCGCGGAAAGATAAGTAAAAAGGAATATGAACAGAAGAAAAAGGATCTATTGAGGAGGGTGGAGTAGTTTTCCTGCAGAACGCGGGCACTTGGAAAATTCGGCCGATACTGTAAAATGACTAGGAGATTTGCGGCGGTAGTTCAGTGGTAGAATGTCTCCCTTCCAAGGAGAAGGTCGCCGGTTCGAACCCGGTCCGCCGCTCCACTTAAGTTTTCACCACCCGGCAATATAAATTGACTATTTTAACCGCCTTGCTACAATGGCCGAAATCAACCTTTTTCACAATCAGAAAATAGTCGCAAAAGGAGGGACGGAAACATGTACGAGTATAAGAGTTTTGAACAATGGGTACGGGAAGACGCAAAAGGCCATAAAAGGACCCTTTTCGTAGCATCTATGCTGGTTGCATTTCTCAGCGGGATTTGCGGAGTTGTGTTTCTAGCTGTTCTTGTTCTCACGCCCAATGAGCAAAATGTAGGAGCACTATCCAGCCCCATTGAGTTGGCCACCGTTGTAAGTTTGGGGTTGCTAGTACTATCTTATGTCGCTCACGATATCGCAGAGACTGCCCTGTCGGAAGAGTACAAAAATTACGTATTCAAGAAGTTATATGGTACGGGTATACTTTTCGGATAGTGCTTTCGGGCGTCTTTGGCCGGGAAACCATCACAGACGCCTTTTTATTTTATAACGTTAAGCTGCGGGTTGGGCCGGCTGTGTTTCTGTAGCCTGATTTTCTTTCTTCTTCTTAGCCCCTATCAAAGCCAGATTTCTGATGTAGATAAACGCGTTCAACACCGACGCGGTTGTGAAAACTATATCTTTTCTCTGAATAGAGTAGGCCAGTATCATAATTGTTCCGACCAGGCTGAGGTACCAAAATGCCACCGGAATAACACTTTCCTTTTTCTTTTCCGAAACGTACCACTGCACCGCGAACCTTAGGAAAAAAACAAACTGCGCGGCAAAACCGAAAATTACCCATGGATTTAAAAGGCTTATAATTTGTTGGATCATGAGAATATGCTATCACTTTGTGGTTGCCGGGGCGAGTTTTTCTGTGTAGGACAGTTCGGGATAATTGTTGAGTTTTGGGCTATTTGATAGTATAAATACAATGTTGCTACGCCCTCGTAGCTCAAAGGATAGAGCAATTCCCTTCTAAGGAAGAGGTTGGGGGTTCGACTCCCTCCGGGGGCGCCAGGAAAATTTGGCGGGCTTTTTGTCCCGACAAATTTTGCTTGTGTAACTGAGGTCGAATGGCGCAGGCACGACGGTGCCGAGCCGGGGTCGACGGGATCGCCAGCAGGCGAGAACCGGTGACCGACTCCCTCCGGGGGCGCCATATTATTTACTGGGTAGAACCACGGGCGAGTGGTGGAATGGTATACACGCGACACTTAAAATGTCGTCCACTTCGGTGGATAAGGGTTCGACTCCCTTCTCGCCCACCATGATTTTACGGTATCAACATTTGCTGATACTGATACTAAAGAACTTAGTTCGCACCCCTCATTTTCCAAACATACAATATCTGCGTTTTCTTTAAAGATGAAATAGGGTTTTAGCAGATCTAGACAAAGTTTTTTGTCTATTACATAAAAGTTCGCACCAAGTGCCTTGAGTATCTGGGTTTTATCCAACATTGATCCGTGCTCAAAATGATATCTAGCGTTTTTGGCAAAGTTGAATGTTTTAATAGCTGTTTCTAGCCAATCGAAAGTTTGTACGTTTAAGCCTTTGAGGTCTCGCTCTAATTGGTATCTTTCATTTTGTAACACTTCTTTGCGGTCCTTAACTTCCTGTGGAGTAACTACACCAAGCATACCCATTTCAATAAGGTTATCAATTTTCTTTTGAGTATCTTTTAATTGAGAGTTAATACGATCGATTTCAGCTGTTTGATTCTCACTTCTTTTGTAATTACACTCCTTAAGCCACTTAACAGCCCAATCAAAAAATGCATTTGAAATAGAGATAGAACTTAATAAATCTAAGATTTGAACATCTAATTCTTTAAAACCAACTTGAACTTGGTTGCACACTTTGTGGCTACCCTCATGGGTACATCTAAGAAAGAAAACAACAGATTTCTTAGAACCATTCGGTGTAGATATAAAAGTATTGTTAGAAGCTCCCACAGAACAAAAACTACTTCTAATAGATAAATACGCAAACGCTGTTTTAAAAGAGCCAAAGAACAAAAAAGACTTTCTTAATTTATCTTCAGACTTACAAACCGCTTACAGAGCTGTTTTACCAGATCCAAGTGCTGAAGATTACTATCATGAAGTCACCGCTGTTAGAGTAATAGCTTCAAGGATTCGAGATGTAGGTTTACAAAGCATCGATGTGTCGCCTGTGAAAAAAGATTTAGAAGATTTGCTTGATAAATCGATTCAAACCGGTGAACATATGCTGCCTCAAATACAAAAACTTAAGGATTTGAGTAAGTTAAACGCGGATGCATTATTTAAATTTTTCAACAAACTTGAAAATAAAAACCTACAGGTTGAAGGTATGCTGGCTGAAGTTGAGGAAAAAATAGCCGAGATGATGAAGAGAAATAAACAAAGAGCCGGGTTTATGGATAGACTCACTTCGCTTTTAGATGAATACAATAGTGGTGCCCATGACATAAATAAGATATTTGAAGAGTTAGTCGAACTAGCAAACGCGTTAACTGAAGAAGAGCAAAGAGCAGTCAAGGAATCTCTAAACGAAGAAGAGTTAGCTATATTTGATATTTTACTTAAAGAAAATATTAATCCTAAAGAAAGGGAAGAAGTGAAGAAAACTGCTACAGAACTCATAGAAAAATTAAAACAAGAAAAACTGGTGCTAGACTGGCGATAAAGAGAGCCCACAAGAGCCGGTGTTAAAACAACTATTTGGGATATGCTTTACGCTAAATTACCTGAACCAGCATATGAGGAGTATGACTGCAAAATCAAAGCTACTAATGTTTATAACTTCGTATATGAACATTATAAGGATGCGCAGACTTTTGTTTATGCTTAGAAGCTTTGAGATCATTTTTATAGCTAATATATGTTAGAATCTTCATATGAAACTCGGTAAATTTCTTTTTTCAATGGCAAAGACACCAATCGGTGATTACATTGTTGGTACTACTTTCGAATCTTTAAGTGGAGCATTACCAGTTAAGCGTGTATATGAAAACGATATAGTAATTGCGTTTTGGCATCCGAAGCCCTTCTGGGAGCAGCATGTACTGATTGTTCCAAAGAAGAAAATAAAGAATGTTGTTTCACTTCAGGATTCGGATATGGTCTATGTAAATGAAGTATTCAAGGCGGTTAAAATCATTGTTGAACAACTTAATTGGAAAGAATACACACTTTTGGTTAATGGTGGCGATAGACAAGAAGTGAACCAAATGCATTTTCATTTGTGTACCGGAAAAGAATTGAATTAAGCTCTTATCAGTTGTTTTATAAATTTTTCCATCTCTTCTTTATATTTGTCATGGCCAAGAGCAAAAGTAAGTTGAGCTTTTAAGTGATTTAATGGATCCCCAGTCGTCAACCAGATACCTTCAGTTTTCTTAACTAGAACTTTTTTTGTAGATGCTAGTTTAGTAATAGCGTCCACTAACATAAACTCACCTTCCATATGGTCTTTCATAACTTCGTCAGCTGCATCAAAAATACTGGGTCTTAATAAATATCGCCCATAAGATACTAAGTTTGAGGGGGCCTTTCCTTCCGTGGGTCGCTCAACAATGTGATCCAAATAACAACTATCCTTTAACTTAACCACCCCATAATGATGCAAATCCTCATTTGGGGTTTCTTGTGTCATTATTACCCCTTCAACGGTAGGTTCCTCGGCGAATGCTTTGCACATTGTATCTGCATCTTTTTCACTGCCATGTACAACATCATCACCTTGGCAGTATAAAAAACCTATTTCTTTTTCTAAGTATTTTCTAGCACTTACAAGGGGTGCTGCACTGCCATAAGGTAGCTCGCTTAGCTGTGGAATAACAGTTATCTTTGGATAACTAAACAAGTCCAAAATATTGCTATATCTTTCTAGTTTTTTCTGTCGTTGCAAAACGTCTTTAATCCGTTGGGAGGCATCATAGTAATAGTTTTCATAGGTCTTGATATTAGAAGGGTCGGTAACAATTAATATTTCTTCTATACCGGCCTCTTGGCATTCGAGTATTACCCAATCCATTATGGACTTGTTCAAAAGGGGTAACAATGCCTTTGGAAAGGTCTTTGTGACAGGTAAATACCTGCTTGCAACTCCTGCGTCGCCTATAACTGCTTTTTTAATTAGTCTTTTTGTCATAAGATGGGTTTATGCTATTTGGATTATACTACATACCTTCTAATACCGAGATTTATGAGTTAGGTTCCCATATACTTGGGTACGATATAGTGGCAGGTGAACGGAGAACATGTCCAAAAGAGATTGATACGGGCTGGGTAGCGGAATCAAGTAAATACGGTCTCCATATGACGATAACCGATGCGGTCACAATTGACGAAAAGAATCTTGAAATAGTGGAAAAAAGAACGCAAGAGGTATTAGGCTGTTTTTCAAAGTCACTAAATTATTCCCTTTCCTTGGATGAAATTGGTTTTTGGCCTAAAGATAATACGCAATTAGCTATAAGACTAAATCCAAACGAAAATGTTAAGATGCTTCATAATATTCTAGTTGGAACGATACAGACTCTTGGTAAAGGCTCTTTGTATACTAAAAATCTTGCGTCCCAAATATCTTCCGGAAAGTTAAGATATTTACCTGATCAGGTAGAGAAGATAAGAGTATTCCATGCACCTTACATTTTTGAACATTTCAAGCCACATTTCACATTGCTCAATCCATTTCTTGGTAGTGACGAGGAAAGAGTTAATGTTGAAAGTTATATTAAAAATAGTTTTAGCAAAGAAGCTCATTTTACAATCGATAAATTGACAATGGTAATAAAGGAAAGAGAGGAAGATTATTTCCAAATATACAAAACGTTTGACTTATAATGTTACTTTTCGTTTATCAAGCTTTCGGTTATTCTAAATAGAGTTTCACGCCTTTTGGACATTTTGAAATTTAGTGCATTATCATAACCTTTTATCTGATATTGATTTAACAAGGAAGGGTTATCGAAAATACTATTCAACAATTCTGCCAGTTGTTGAGGGGTATTGGGATCAATAACCATGCCCGAATCACCTACTGCATTAACAATTCCTCCGGCAAGTGCATACGCTACCGGCAACCCAGCAGCTTGCGCTTCAATTGTCGTGAGTGAAAAGGCTTCAAGCGCTATTGAAGGAAACACAATAAGATCAAAGTCCTTAAATAAGCTTATAAGAGTATCTCTATGAACTTGACTTTTGAAAACAACATTTTTAAGTGAGTTAGCTTCTATTATTGATCGCAACTTCTCAACATACCCAGTTTCATCTTCGTTACCTAGAATCGTTAGGGAGATATGCTTACTTGTATGCTTCATTGCCTCTACTATAATGTGAGCTCCTTTGATCGATAGTAACCTACCGGCATATAAAACTTTAAGTTCACGTTTTCCGTCAAAAGTTGGCGGTACTAATTTTGAAACGTAATATTTATCGGGTATGCCGTGTGGGTTTATTACGTATTTCTTTTTCTTTTTATAAATATCAAAGAAATCCTTAGCCATATTTTCTGCTGGGAATAAAAGTTCATCCAAATGATCTGCAATATAAATCAAATTTTGTTCGAAAAACTCTTCTTTCATTGCCCACTGGACATCCGTACCGTGGCAAATTCCAAGCTTAGGTATGTTAGGATCAATATCCGAAAATACTCGAGATAAACCAAAATTAAGATGCTGTGCGTGAATTACGTCTGGCTTATAATCGGCTGTAATTTGGGAAACTTCTTTGTAAAGATTACGTAGATAATTTGAATATTCTGAAGATGCCTTGGTTTTCTCCGTTTTCAAAAATGTAACATCCTTCATAGTCCACCAAGAATTGTATGAAGCGTCCGTTGGTTTTAAGGCTAAAAACTTCACCTCAACGTCGTCTGGAAGATTCGAGTACCAGTCATTACATATGATAGGACTACCACCGAATGGGTGAAAAGGTATATCTATGCCTGTGAGAATTTTCATTATTTAATCCTTCAACTTAAAATCTTTATAAACTTGGGATGCTGCTGGTTCCATACTTCCTTGGTATTTACCTTCATATAATTTAATATCTCCGAAAACCTTCCAAAATGTGACCTGGCCTATTCTCATACCTGGTAATACCCTAAGAGGCTGTACAGCGTGAAGCATAAGTGTAAATCTGCCTATATACCCGATATCAATAAGGTCAGCAGTTATATGGACGAACAAGCCCAGTCGTCCTGTTGAGGATTTGCCTCTGATTATTGGTACGTATTTTTCGCTTCCAATTTTTTCCACGGTATGCCCTAAGTACAATTTATTCGGATACAATACAATTCCTGATTCGGTAAGTTCAATTGTTTCTGTTTCATTTTCGTTCTTAGTGTCTAGTTCTAGATTCTTATACACTTTTAATTTAGATCCAAGTCTGAAGTCATAAGAGTTGGGATTTAGTTGCACAGGATCAAACGGGTCAATAACTATATTCCCATTCAAAACTTCTTCATGTATTTTTGGCCCGGTTAAAATCATAAGTTATCCTAATAATTTCTCCATTTGGCTATGCGTAGGTTCACTATACTTTGCATAGCTATTTACTTCTTTTTTATATTCATGCCCGTTTAATAATTCCAATCCTTCTGTTACCCAGAAGGACACCTGACCTATACGCATTTTTGAGTAAACACGTAAGGGTTGCACAACTGTTAGTTCTAAAGTCCACTTATGACAGGTTCCTATATGACCTAAATCCGCCGTTATCTGTAAGAATAGACCGAGTCTTCCCAACGAAGAACGCCCGATTAAACTCGGTACATATTTAGGCGAACCAATCGTTTCATAGGTAACTCCAAGATATAATTTGTTTGGCTGTAAAACATAACCTTCCTCTGGAATAATCAATTTGTGTTGAATTGGAAGTAGTTTTATATCGTCAACATTGTATGTAATCTCTACCAGATCCTTATCTAGTCTGTAATTATAGCTGTTTGGATTGACAAGGGACTCCTCAAAAGGATCTAAACATATAGACCCACTACGAACTTCTTCGGTTATTTTAGAGCCTGTCAAAATCATAATTATGCTTCATAGTAATAATTAACACGGTCAATTCGCATTATTTTATCACAAAAACCGTATTTTTCCTTATAGCTATCACAAATACCAAATATGATAAGCTATATACTATGAGTAAATTATATTTTGTAACCCATTCCGAAGTTGAAATATATAAGGATATACCTATAGAGAGATGGTCGCTTTCCGAGAGGGGAAAGGAACGTTTTAGGTTATTTTTGGACCAACCGTGGCTATCTTCAATAGATGTTATTTACTGTAGTAGCGAACAGAAAGCGTTAGACGGGGCAAAAATCGTTAGTGATCATATAAACAAGAAATTCATTGAGGTACCCACTATTGGCGAATTTGATAGGTCCTCTACAGGATATCAACCAAAGGAGATTTTTGTGGAAAATGTTAAGTTGTTTTTTGGGTCACCTGCTATCAGCGTACTGGGTTGGGAAACCGCACAACACACGCAAGAGCGTGTAGTGAAGGAATTCGACACCATTATAAGGGATAATCCGGATAAAGATATCCTAGTTGTGGCACACGGTGGTGTTGGATCACTTTATCTGGCTCATTTATTAGGGGAACCAATAAACATTAAATGGAATCAACCTGGCAATGGTGGGGGTAATTATTTTGTAGTAGATCTAAAAAGTCAAAAAGTTATTCAAAAATGGCAACCGATTGATGTAATTGTGTAAGGTCTGAGGAGGTTACACGGGTGATATGTAACCTCCTCCAGGTCAGCGTACTTCAGGGCCAGAGCAAAGATGAAAATGTATTTGATGCACGTCTTGGCGGTCTCCACCGTTTACTAGAATAGTGTAACCTGATTTATCCCATCCTAGTTCCAAAACCACCTCTTTAGCCATTCTGTAGACCTCTGCAATGTATTTTCTGTCTTCCTCGTTTGTGGAGGTGATACTTCGGATCTGTTTCTTTGGTACAAGCAGAATATGCTTTTCCCAAGAAGGCCGAGGATGCCAAAAAGCGATAACAAACTCATTCTCTTTGATTCTGTTAACTGGAAGAATCGAACTTAGTCTTCCAAATGCAATTCCCACGATCAAATCACCCAGCGGGGATTGTGCAATATGGAATAATGCCTTAGCTATCTTCATCGGGATACTCTCCTTTCGTTGATGTGTCAGCTATATTAACATGGAATAGTTGGAATTTCTTACTTATTAGTGCTAAAGAAAAATGCAGGTTGATTTGGTTGTTCCAAGTGTTTAAGTACTGCTTCCTTGGCAGGTGTAGGAATAAAGGTTAATTCTTTTATCTTTGAAAGGTTCACCCATTCAACATGGTACTGTTCATTAGCATGCATTCTTTCTTTCTCCGGTCCACCTAAAGCAATTTCTATATCGTCAGTAGTACACTCAAAATAAAAAGCTATTCTGGATTCCGTATCAATTAAGAAAAGAAGTCTTCCAACCGTAACATCTAAATTAAACTCCTCCTTAATTTCTCGTTTGCAGGTTTGTTCAATTGTTTCCCCGGCTTCCCAACTACCACCAGGTAGTGTATAAAAATCTTCCTCCCTTTTACCATCACGCGGACCAAGGAATTGACGCATTAAAAGTATTTTCCCGTCTTTGATAACTATTCCACCGGCACGGAAGCCTTTATTTCTATTTTCTAAGATAACGCCTTTCATATAGATATCATTATACATAAACATGGGAGTAACTTAGCAGCAACAGCAAAAGGGGGTAGGTATGTAGGTTCATGTAAAGTAAGAAAAAAGTTCGCAACCTGGTCAACGATGGCCCACCAAATACTCAGGAGGGAATCGAACTAACGTGGTTACAATGTAAAAACCAACATCGCTTGCGTAAATATTAAATGCTTTTATTACCCATTAATTTTTGTTAGTAAAATACTTTTATGCAAATTTGAGATTTATCTCAGAGATTTAACCCTTTACTTTTTTATAAGGGAAAAACTATATCGTTAGATTAGAAAGGTAGTCTTTTGAAATTACTTTTGGTGAGTCAACTTTTAATTTCTGTAGATATTTTTCAGGTAGCTGTAACGCGATGTCATCTTCGGAGAATTCCTGAGATTCAATATCGCTATCTTTACCGCTTAAATAAACTACTAAGGCTCTAACCAGAGATTCGTACACTACGGTATGCGCTTTTTTGTAATTGCTAAAAACTTCATCCGGCAGGTTGTTAATAATAGTTTTAATACCATCGGATATCGGAAGCTCCGCTTCATCTATATAGGCATGCATAATCTCGTGAATTATATTTCTGACATTTGGCTCGGAAGAGTTCCAACTTACAACAATATGAAATGTATCTTTAGTGGGTATGCACATACCGGACTTATCCCAGTTTCTTGTTACACAAAATTTGGCAACTTTTGGTTCGAAATCAAAATATGTATTAAATAAACTAACAATTGCTTTTATTGGAGCGTCGTAGCTTTTCAGACTTTCAGATAGCTCTTTACGATTTTCTTCCCATAACTCCTGCATCTCTGGAATATTTGAGAGGGACTTAACATACTTCAACACACCATCGTGTGATTTTCTTGTTTCTTCTGTTGGTTCATAGTTTTTGGAATTTAGAACACTCAACAGGTATTGGTATCTGTGATCCGGCATAGTAATATGCTCAACTTTATTTCGCTCTAATATAGCGGTTACTGCTGTTTTTAAGTTTTCCGTATTTTTTGAATATCTGACAGACTCGTTATTATTAAAAAGCAAAGCACAGTAGAGAAAAAAGTGTTCCGGGATTTCTATGGTTTGTACTATCATACCGCTATAATATCACAATTTTACCGGGCTTTAACTCATAGTTTGGAATCGTTATAGTAGTACCGTCAAGTAGTTCCGTATTTGGATCAAGGGTATTCATACCATTTGTTTCTTTAATAACCTCACAGTATTTTTCGCTACCAAAATACAGTAAGGATAATGTTTTTAAAGTTTTGGGGGTATTTTTGTTATTTACAACATATGTAAAAGTATCTTTGTAGTTTTCACATTCTTTTTCAAAGGATGGATTGAAAACCATATTTCTTAGACCTGTTTTAGAAATGTCTCTTAATTCAAAATGAAGATGTGGTGATAAACAAGCATCTCCCGTTTCTCCGGATAAACCTATCAGATAGCCTACATCCACAACTTCTCCTAAAGAAACGGCAAACTCAGACAAATGGGCGTACAAAGCGACGATATTTCCATTACGAACTCCAATAACATTACCCATACCTTTATGGAATTCTCGCCTAACAACTATGCCTGGAAAGGCTGCGAATACTTCCGTACCTTTGGCGACAGGGAAATCTACACCGGGATGTTTGTTATCAAAGAGTGAATAAAAATCACCTCTCTCAGGATGGGTACTGTTATCAAAACCAAATGCCTGGCTAACAGTGTGGTTCTTTACCGGGTAGTGAATAATCATATATTTGTACTATAGAAAAAAGCAGGTTGATCTGGATTATCCAAATATCTTAGTAGCGCATCTTTAGCAGGAGCAGGGATAAAGGTTAAATCTTTTAGTTTCTCAAGTTCCACCCATTCAACCGAGTATTTTTCGTGATCAGACATTCTGTCTTTTTCAGGGCCACCTAACGCAATTTTAGTTTCCGCTGTCTCGCCAACAAAATAGAAGGCGAGTCTTGATTCTGTATCAATATAGAAAATAAGTTTACCTACGTTAATATCAATACCGCACTCTTCTTTTATTTCCCTTTTGCAAGTTTGTTCTATAGTTTCGCCAATTTCCCAACTACCACCGGGTAAAGTATAAAAATCCTCTGCACCTTTGCCTTCTTGCTCTCGCGGACCGAGATACTGGTTCATCAACAGGATCTTTTCATCTTTTACAATGACAGCACCTGCACGGAATCCTTTATTTCGATTTTCTAAAATTACGGCTTTCATATAGATACCATTATACATAAATAGGGGAGTTACTTAGCAGCAACATCAAAAGTGGGTAAATATGTAGGCTCGTGCAAAGTAAGAAAAAAGTTCGCAACCTGGTCAACGATGGCCCACCAAATCCCCGTGTTTGCGCTACAGCAATGTATTATTCGCCGTAAACGATGGTCTAAAACCCGCTCTAAACCCCCAAAATCGACCGGGACCAAATTTTCGGCATTGATTTTTTAATACCCCTCACACATTCCGGTCGACTACTCTTTCTACAAATTCCTCGGGCTCACGTTAAGTAGTTTACACATTACGCTTACCCCAACATCAAGTGTACTTTACCTACACATAGCCAAAACTTCCCTTTTACCCAAAATAAATTATAGTTAAAAGTATGAGCAAAGCTAAGCCGTACCTTCTCGCCGCATCACTTAGCCTGATACTGGTGTTTATTATCTTTCGCATATTTAACATAAACCCACTTTTGCCTCTCAATTACACCGGCGACGCCCTCGTCCATTACAACTTTGCAAAAAATATCGAAGCCACGGGATGGTGGGCGGTAAATCCGAGGTTCGGCGCACCGGTTGGACAAACACTCTACGATTTTCCACTTACCGAAAACACGCATCTTTTACTCATAAAGCTTCTGATAATGTTGGGGCTTAACTGGTACGAAAGTGTGAATGTGTTTTTCATCCTATCTTTTCCTCTGGTCACCGTAGTTTCATTATTTGTAATGAAACAGTTCGGGTTAAAAACATATACCGCACTCCCGTTATCCATCGTGTATGCATTTTTACCGTACCACTTTCTACGGGGAGTAAATCACCTTTTTCTCGCGGGTTACTTTGTTGTGCCGTTATCCATTTATTCGGCTTACCGTCTCGCGTCCAGCAATCCTATAAAACTAGCAGGAACTATCCTGCTCACACTGCTAATTGCATCAAATGGCGCCTACTATACATTTCTTTCTCTCTTTTTTATAGTTTTGGGCGGTCTGTTCGGTTTATCAAAAGCGTGGAACAAAAAACTTCTGTTTAACTTGATTGGATTCCTGGCAATAACCTCTTTTTTCTTTTTTATAAACTATCTTCCGACTCTATTGTACACACAAAAATACGGAATAAATTTGAACACTACTGTCAGACAGGCAAGCGATACCGAGGTGTTCGGGTTAAAGATTGCTCAGCTTGTCCTTCCCTTTGAAGATCACAACTTGAGCATTTTTAACAAGATACAAAAACGTTATATGAACTACGGTTCGTCGGTAACAAATGAAAATCAGGATGCGGCCTTGGGTGTAACTGCCACGCTCGGTTTTATTTTTCTGATATTTTGGACCATTTTCAAACACCGACCGTTCAAATTAGAAGAAAATTCGGAGATGAAGCTGGACATACTGGGAGTTTTTAATCTAGCTTCTCTATTGTTCGCGACGGTAGGCGGATTTGCCGTAATTTTGTCTACTTATATAAATCCGACTTTCAGATCTATGAATAGAATGAGCGTTTTTATTGCCTTTGTTTCACTTGTCGCCGTAGGTCTACTGATGCAACTCATTAAGTCACAAAAACTTGCGGTGTGGGCCTCTCTGCTAATTTTTCCGCTCGCACTTTTTGACCAGATTTCTCTTGGCGTAATGCAAAATTTTATCCGTGAACCTGCTGAATACCGCATGTTAGTAAAATACGCGGGTGAGATAAAAAGTAGGGTAGGGCAGAACGCAAAAATATACACACTGCCGCTCGGACAATATCCTGAGGGCGGGGATAAAAAATTAATGCGCGTCGCCCTCCTCACCAACGGAATAGTATGGAGCACGGGAGCGGAAAAAATGCGAGCGGGAAATTTTTGGCAGGAGCGTGTCGACCGACTTGAAATGAAACCTTTTCTGCGAAAAATTATCAGTGAAGGGTTTACCGGTTTACTGGTCAACGTAAAGGAAATGAATCCAACAAAACTTGCGGAAATAGAAAAGGAACTTACCATAAAACCATTGCAGGACCAAAAAGGAGAGTATAGCTTTTACAATCTGAGAGCCTACGCCGTCTCTAATAAAATATCTTATGCACCTACAACTGTCTTTTATTATGTAGCCGGAAATTGTCTTTATGACACGGTGTCACTTTTTTATTGTGTGGACAAAGGAAGAGTTGAGTTTGAAAACATATCCGGCAATGAACAGGTCAGGATATTGAATCTGACATTAGAATTTCCTAAAGAAGAGGTAAAAAAGATTAGCGAAAAAATAACGGTTCCGGCCGGCAAATCGCACTACTCTATAACCAAGGGCGCCGGAGATAGTGTTTTTCCGATTCCGACCGGTGTTGTATGGCCGATAAATATCGGCTACCCTAATTTTGTTATCCGGGAAATTGAATTGAAGTAATTTAGTCTTTAATTCTTCCTGGCAACTACATTTAGGGTAACACCGAACGGTATGTGTGTTTTGAGCAGAATGCGGGTTTCAATCTTCAGCAGGGCGACAAAAAAATCGTTCAATTTTTTGGGTAACAACACATATGAAGTCTTGGGATACGCAGACTTACCAAAAATATTTCCCCACATTCTGTACAGAATAATTAACGGGGAAATCACAGTAACAAAGTAGGAGTTAGAAACTATCTCAAAACCTGCGTCACTTAACTTTTTCGTTAACTCCACACGGTGGTAGCGGCGTTTATGTTCAAGCGCCTCATCATGCTCACTCCACAAGAATTTATGCGCCGGTACGTTTACAAAAAAGAGACCATCATCCGTTAGCATCTTGCGGATTTTTTGCATAACCAGTACGTCGTCCTGCACGTGTTCCAAAACATCCAGTGCAAGTATTAAATTAAATTTTCGGGCGTACTGTTTTTCTTCAAGTTTAGAAACATCCTGAACGAAAACATTACCCAAGCCTTTGCTTTTGCAAAACGCGATTGCGTCCGATGACACATCAAAACCTGTAACAGCCCCGAATTCTGTTAAGGCCCGCGCAAGCGCACCGGTGCCGCACCCGACATCAAGAATACTGAGATTTCTCTTGTCACCGAAATGCCGTTCGACCAGTGCCTTAACAAGGTGCCTTTTACCTATATGCCACCAGTACTCGTTTTCCATATCCGCCATTTTCTCGATCTCTGTAGAAGTCACCATTCCATTTTCTCACATAAAAAATATATTTAAAGACGGTTCTGCGGCCATTGAGACCTCGATCTTACAATAACTGATACAATGTAGGCTATGGAACTCAGAATAAACAAATACATGGCACTCTGCGGATTGGCATCACGCAGAAAAAGCGACGAGATACTTCTGAGCGGAGGGGTGCGGATAAACGGTCGTCCTGCAAAACCCGGGGATATCGTCAACACCGAAAAAGACACCGTTACTTACAAAGACATGCAATTGACCCCCGACAATAAGCTCGAATATTACGCTGTAAACAAGCCACTCGGTGTCATATCCTCAGCTAAAGATGAGTTCGGCAGGAAAAATGTCGTGGATATGGTCAAAACTGACCACAGACTTTTCCCTATAGGAAGATTGGACCGAAATAGCACCGGACTTATCATACTAACTAACGACGGAGATCTTGCCCTTAAACTTACGCACCCCAGATATCATCTGCCAAAGGTTTACGAAGTTACAACCGAAGAACCGGTTTCCGACGAACAGCTGGAAAAACTATCATCGGGAGTTTCCGTTTACCACGAAAAAACAATGCCTGCTGAAACCGAGCGTCTGGATTATAACTTTTTCAAAATCACAATTTTTCAGGGTTTGAAGAGACAGATAAGGGAGATGTGTAAAAGTATAGGTCTTACAGTGCAGACACTTAACAGAACCGAAATCGGCCCGATAAAACTGGGAAATCTAAAAACCGGTTCATCCAGACCACTTTCCAAAGAGGAAGTAACGATGTTGAAATCCGACTAAACGTTCGGGAGTTGTTCATTAGCCAAACCGTCTTTCATTTTATATACTCATCAAGTGAAAAAGATATTTTTTATAACTATGGGGGCACTTTTGCTTGTTCTGGCTCCCATTTATCTTTATATCAGGGTTTTTTCAAAAGAGAGCACGACACCCGCACAGCAACCTGAACAAAATGCAACTAAAGACAAAGAGTACATTTTTGAGGAACTTGGAATTTCTTTGGTCGTTCCGGAAGATCTGCACGTCATAAAATCTCCCGGTTTTAACGCAAGCACCGGAAAATTAGAATCTTACACTTTTTACATTCAAAATTACGGAGACGAGAGCGGACCTGCGACAGGAGACTTTCAAATATACGGGCTATATCAACCTTCTCTGCCGGAAATTACTCCGGAAGATATTGCCGCAATAAAAGATGATGCCGAGAACTACGTCAATGTTAAGGAATTTTCGACAGGTGCGATACAGGGATACGAGGCCCGACAAAAAGGCGAACGTGCCAACTACGTTTATTTCTTTCTTCTCAACGAGCGTATTTTGAAAATTGCCGTTTCTCAAGGAACCGAGATAAATAAGGCGGCGGCGGAAAAAATTTTAAAAACGCTCAAAGTCATTGAAAAAATACAGACAATAGATGATACCGAAGCAACCGCGCCGGGGATGAGAAAGGAATATAATTTTTCCTACCCAAAAGGGTGGAAAGTGGCAAAAGTTAACAACGCCACCAGCGTAACCAGCCCCGATTATAAAATGTCAGGGGACGATACTGTTCTGGAGACAGGTATAGAACTGGCAGTTTATAAAAAGAGGGCCGATAGCGCTACCATCAACGAGGAATTGGCACTAAACCCGGTTACATTACAGATACCGAACAAAACTGACGCTGTTGTTGCGGGACAAAACGCAATAAGATACGAGTACAGTTACGAAGGTGTAAATGCCATAATGACCGAATTTATTAAAGACGGCATGAGATATTCATTGAGATACAGGTTTACCGCTGAAGACAGCAAAAATATTTACATGGGTATTTACGAGGAAATGTTAAGGACTTTCGAATTTGTAAATTAGCATCGAGGAAAGCATTTTTAAGCCCTTCGGCATAGATTACTTTTTCGCAAAAATTAAAGATCCGATTCGGATAGAAATTCTGCAAAAATGATAAACTATATACCGTGACGATAACACAGACAGCAAGAACAGCTTTCCTGTCACTTCAAAAAAATAAACTCAGGAGCTTTCTGACCATGCTCGGTGTGATAATAGGCGTTTTTGCCGTAGCATCGCTGGTTTCGATAGTGAGAGGCTTCCAGAATTATGTAAAAAGCGAGTTTGATGCGTTAGGTTCCAATCTTATTTTCATAATGCCCGGAAAAATAGACTTTACCGGAGATCCTTCAAGGAATTTTACCGGGAACAAGCTCAAATACAACCATGTAGAAAGAATTCAGACGGATCTCGGAAACAAAATCAGCTCCATTTCGCCGTGGTACGAGCTCTCAAAAAATTTTATTTATAAAACTAAATCATTTTACGGAGCGATTGGAGGAATAAACGATAGTGTTCTCAAGTTGTTTAACCTTAATGTGGCAAACGGGCGTTTTTTCACAAAAGCTGAGATGGACGCCAAAGCGAAAGTAGCGGTAATAGGATCAAAAGTTCTGGAGGAATTGTTCAATTCACGCAACCCCATCGGAGAAAAAATACAAATCGACGGAACATCGTATTTGATTTTAGGTGTGCTGGAAGAAAAGAGTCCTAATTACGATAATATTGTTTACATCCCATACACCACGGTTGAGTCCGAATTCAACATTAAAAATATCGGCTCCATAGTTATAAAAGTCGGTAGCGGGGAGGATATAAACAGTGTAAAGAATGAGATCAGGCTCTCACTCTTGAAAGAACTAAAAGACGAAGAATTCTCGGTCTCAACACAGGAGGATCTTTTACAGAGAATAAACGATATTTTAAAGATAATAGAGAGCGGACTGACGGCAATTGCTGCTATCTCACTGCTTGTGGGCGGTATAGGGATTATGAACATCATGCTCGTCTCCGTTACCGAGAGAACCCGCGAAATAGGCCTTATCAAAGCATTGGGGGCGACCGGCAGGGACATAGCCCTCCAATTCCTATCCGAATCCGTATTTATAAGTTTCACCGGCGGATTAATAGGATTAGCGGCCGCGTGGATTGCCACACTTGTTGCAAAAACGTGGATACCTGCGGAGATACCTTTATGGGCAGTTGTGGTATCTTTGGGTTTTTCACTTCTTGTCGGAATCGGCTTCGGAACTTATCCTGCAATTAAGGCCGGAAAAAAGGACCCGATAGTTGCCCTTAGATATGAATAAAAATCTACAAAGCAAAATAATTGAAACTTTAGGCAACGGTCAGGTGGCTTTTTTCAAATCCGACACGATTTACGGATTACACGCAAAAGCGGACAACCAAAAAGCCGTAGAAAAGATCAATCAGCTAAAAGGGCGGGACATTAATAAACCCTTTATTATACTAATCGGGAACATCGGGCAATTGGAAATATTCGGTGTTTCAATAAATAAAAATACCCGAAAATTAATTAAAAAACATTGGCCGGGGAAATTAACACTCGTGCTCAAAGCAAATTTAACCGAAACACTGAAATACTTAGGCCGGGGAGGCGAGACTCTCGCGTTCAGAATGCCTAAGGACAAAGATATTCAGAACATCATAAAGAGCACAGGACCGATAATAAGCACCTCCGCGAACCCTTCGGGAGAAGAACCCGCATCCACGGTAGAGGAAGCAAAAAAATATTTTGGGGACGGGGTAGATTTATACATTGATTCGGGAAATGTTGAAACCGGGCCTTCTACAGTAATAGATGCTACCGGAGAAGACATTAGGATTTTACGGGAAGGAGAAGTAAAGCTGTCGCCTATGCCCGCGAACAGCTATAATTCGGCTATGGGCAATAAGATTAATTACGCGGTTGCCACACTAATATTTTTAGCTATAGCTACCGGCGTTTGGCTTAACATTAAGGAACAAAAAAGCATCGACCATTCGAAATTGCCGGAAAAGGTCGAGCAAAGCAACGGGTTCCAAAGGTGGATCACAAATCTCAAGAACAAAGATATGGTAATAGAAGCTGACGAATTTACACTCAAAGAAGAGAATGAAATTTACAACACAAAATGGATGAAAGTTTACTCGATAGAAGAAGAGGGAATGAGAGAAAAATATAATGGGACAATTGAAAGTTTGCGCGGTGTAAAAAAAGTTGTTTTTTCCCCCAGCGAAAGAGAATTAATTGACTACCGCCCGGAATACAGAGACGGTTACGCACCGAACGAAGTTCATTTTTACGGATTGAAAGAGGATAAGATTATCGATGCGAGAATTTTGGACTGTTCCGCACATGCGAATTGTTATTTCGACCGGGCATATTTTTTGGATAATGATGTTTTTGTTATTTCGGAATTTTCAAGAACGATTGATAAGAAGGATGAGGTCTCTGCTGTGTGCTCGGTGGAGGAAACGTGCGAGTATTCCGTAAAGGTTCACGTTATAGATTTAATAAACAATAAACGCCTGGTTTACGAATCCCGTCCTTTTCAGGCTGTTATGACAGAATTGTTGCCGGAGTTGTGAGAGGGTAGGGGATAGGGTAAGATTCTCGCGGATATGTGCTTTTTCACGCCCTTGTCGCTTTCGTTCCTCGGGGTGTAGCTCAGTTGGCTAGAGTGCACGGTTTGGGACCGTGAGGCCGCAGGTTCGAGTCCTGTCACCCCGACCATTTTAAAAACCAATGACGCAAGTCATCGCTTAGAGACGTGGTTACACCAACTTCAACTAGCTCTTCCAATTCGAGTGGTACAAAAGAGGTATTAACAAATTCCTGATTATTAAATTCATATGGAGGTTAAATGAAACCACAGAAAATATCCAACGGATTTTTAAGATTCCTGGTAGTGGTATTATCCCTAGTACTTTATTTCTTAAAGGTATCTCTTTCTGGTGCTTACGCAGAAGAAATAGGGGCATTGCTCTTTGGGATATTGCTGTGTGGAGTAATTATATACTACCCAATAAGTTACAGATCAAAAGAAACTCCAAAAGAGACGCGGGTAAATAGACAGCTTAAAACCATGGTTTATGCTTCAGTGATATCCGTTGTCGACTTGTTTGTAGAAGGGAGCTACATAATACTCGGAATCATCGGGGTGATCTTACTCTACGTCAACATCCAGAAACAGAAACGGGAATTCGTAAATACAAATCCGATAAATAACAATTAGGTACATTAAAAAGAAAAGACCTGCCTACAAGGATTGTGTCCCCATAAACAAGTCTTTCGTTGGTGTGCCCAGCTCGACTAATTCTTACAGTCGGAACACTGGCACTGGCACTCGCAGTCACAGTCGTAGCAATCGCCGCCGCATTCGCAATCACAGTCTTTTTCGCACTGTTGGCTGCATTGCGTTGCGCAGTCATAATCGCATTCGCAATCCTTGCATTCGGCCTGGCTTCGGGAGCCCGCAACATGGATACCGAGAGCGCTCAGGGTAGTCATGTCTGCCTTACCTCCTTTCTTCGGATTTTTCTTCCCTCATACACGAGTATAGCGGGAAGTACGCCTTTCATCAGCTCGCACATAACTGATGGTTCTCCCAATGTGTTTGCGCTTAAAGCAAGCACGGCACATCCACCGCAGCACACATGTCGCCAAAGGCATTCGCCGCAAACCCCATCTCTACCTAAGGTTTCGACATGAGTTGCAAAAGGCAAGATGCCCCCTCTATCCAAAGCACGCCCCAGAGGCTTATCAACGGTCATTTGGCAAAAGCAGACATTAGCTTCTGGGTCAACGGCGAAGTAGTTGCTACCCCCACCACAGATCCTTGTCCTGCTACCGTCAAACTGGATACCGTTGAAGCTTAGTCTTGGAAGCTCGTTGTCAGGAAGTAGGCTGACTTGTTCCAAGAATGCAACCATCTTGCTAGTAACGTGGTCTACATTCATGGTCAAACCCACGCCGTGCTCGTAATCCCGGGACAGGCTTAGACTGAGTGTTAGACCTTTCCCTCTGACATACTGCATTAGCTCCCAAAGCCCGTCTACGTTCTTATCAGAAATCGTAGTTAGAATGGTTGGTTTAATCCCAGCCAATATCAAAGTTTCGATTCCTTGAAGAACGTGCTCCACACTTGGTCGGCCGTCTGCGTACTTTCGGGCATCGTTGTAGCTACCAAGCCCATCAAGCGATACCATCACGGAGAAGCCTTTCTCGTTTAGGAAGTGGGCTTTGGCCTCCGTAACCAATGTACCGTTGGTGATTATCGCCAACCGGACCTTGACACCCAAGGGCTCTAGTTTAGCCTTTGTTTGGTCTACCAAGTAAGCAATTATCTCCGTGTAAATAAGCGGTTCGCCACCAGCAAATTTCAACTCTACTTCTTTAACCTGTTGGGCCTCTACATCGTTGTGTAAAGCGGTAACGATTGCGTCGCACGCTTCCTTGGTCAGTCTGCGTTTGCCTTTATGCACATAGCAGTATTCGCACCGCAGATTACAGGCGTCCGTAACATGTATCCAGAGAGCCACGGACTTTGCACGTCTGGCCTTGGCTTTCTCCTGCTTAGGAACCTTCTTACCAAAAAGCCCCTCTTCCAGGAGAAACTGGATTATGGCGTGTAAAGACTCTTCCCAATCAGTATCATCTCTTGACTGGAGAATTTCCTGAAGGGTTAAACCGTTTGCCAGTTGTTCGTATACGTACAGAGCCGCGTCTGAAAGTACAAATGCCTTGCCGGAACCGTAAGGACTGTAGATCACCGCCTCACCATTTTGTAGGTTTAGCTTAATGTGACCTGACATGTCCAATAACAGTCCCTGATACGTCAGGTCTGTCATGATGATCTCTCCTTTCAGTTGTATTTTGATTGTTGCCGTAGTTATAGCATAATTGTCGTATAGAGTAAAACCGAATTACCCACATGACTGCTGATTACTGTAGTATAATGACCTCAACGATTCATCACTTCAAAGAAAGGAGTAGCACCGTGGGTAGACTTAGTGATTTAGGTATTTACGTATCCAAGTCTGAGGATCGGCATTAAGACTCAGATTGCCCGGCGGACTGCGAAATACCCGGTGACTGCGACGAAGGGCAGCACCCGCCCCAATCCTAACAGCCTAATAGAAAGAAGGAGCATTTGTGTTTGTTTTAATGCACATACGCCCCATTTCTCGATATATGTCAATAAGTCTTGGATTAATAAATAAAAATAAAAGAATAAGCGTCACCGAAATTATCGATAGCTACGTTAATTCGCTGAACTCTGTTTTCGTTAATTCGGAGCTAGAATCTTTTGTCTACTCCAAAGAAAAAGGAGTTGTTTCATTGTTATTTGAGGGTAACGTTGAGAATTTCAATACTCAGGACGCAGGTCTACTAATCCAAACAGACAATATACTTGATAGAGAAATCACAACCATAAAAGTAGTTCATGAGAACTCATACAAATCCAGACAAAATTTATCAAATAGGCTCTCGTTTCTAAAGAGGCTAGAATGCGGTTTTGTACTCCTGGAACATACCGCACTGATAGACGATGTTTCTAAGAGACCTCCGAGAAAAACTACAAACGGCAACCTCTATTTGCCTGTTGGAGCCATTACAACGTATTTCAATCCCGATTCAACTGATTCGCGCTATGCAAACGATAGACGTGGGGTTGATTTCCGAGAGTCAGTTGATTCTCCAGATATTATTACCACCACAGATTTGTATTATTCAAGTTTCATTGATAACAAAAATTTGGATGGACTAACTGCTCCAGACCAATGCGGTTTGCAACACTTTACTACAGTAGTACATAATGTCGACGGTAAGCTTAATATATCATTTTTGCAGAATCAGAATGCTAAGTTAGCCAGATACTTTTTCGAACCCGAAATTGTATTTTGCAGTAACGATTTTATCCTAAGAACATTTAGGGGTATTAGGTACCCACAGCAAGAGATTTCCCTAAAAAATAATTTGCGAAAAGCATCTTTCGAGGTTTAAGTACCGGTTATACCTTCGCAAATTCCAGAATGTACATATAATCTGTATTTGTAATAAAATAGTTGCAAACATCTTCTCGTGCAGTCGACCAGAAAAGTAAATATTATGCCACGCAGAATATTCATCGGAATCAAACCCGACGACCACATAATCAGAGACATCAAATCCATGCACGAACAGCTAGCATTTCTGCCGGTGCACTGGGTTCCGCTCGAAAACCTGCACACAACCCTCATTCCTCCGTGGAAGCCGACAAACTACGAAAAAGATCTCGAAACGTTCAACTCGCTGAAAATAAAACAGCCATCGGCGCCCCTTACATTTACATCCGTTACATTTTTCAAACCAAAAAATATGTTATGGGCAGTTGGACATAATTCTGAAACCCTATGCCCGATAATAGAAAACCTGCGTAACGCTTTTAATTTTGCTAAAGACGAAAGGGAATATTTGATGCATATAACCCTGGCAAAACATGTTGCAGCCGAACTCAGCATTCCGGAAGTAAAAATACAGTGGCAGTTTGTCCCTACAGAACTAACTTTATTTGAGACTGTACAAACCAAAGGCGAAACACAATACAAAACCCTCTCTACTATAAGCATGACGTGATATCATTGAACTTATGAAAACAGTATTAGTAACAGGCGGCGCAGGATTTTTAGGAAGTCACCTTTGCGATTACTTAATTAATAAAGGTGAAAAAGTTATTTGCGTTGATAATCTTTTTACCGGAGATAAGAAAAATATTGAGCATCTTTTGGAAAACCCCAATTTCAGATTTATAAACCACGACATCATTGATCCGTTGTATGTAGAGGACACAATCATCGATCAAATTTATAATCTCGCCTGTCCGGCATCACCGATTCACTATCAATTTAATCCAGTCAGAACTATTAAAGCTAACACCATCGGCGTTATAAATATGCTCGGTCTCGCCAAAACCCATAAAGCGAGGATATTGCAGGCTTCAACATCGGAAATTTATGGAGACCCCCTCGAACATCCTCAAAAAGAATCCTACCGCGGCAACGTAAACACAATCGGACCCAGAGCCTGTTACGACGAAGGCAAAAGGGTAGCAGAAACGCTTTTTTTCGACTACCACAGACAACACAATCTTGAAATTAAAGTCATTAGAATATTCAACACATACGGACCGCGTATGGCTCAAAACGACGGCAGGGTAGTATCGAATTTTATTTTGCAGGCACTGAGAAACGAACCTATCCAAATCTACGGTGACGGAAAACAAACAAGATCATTTTGTTTCGTATCCGATCTAATAGAAGGAATGTATAGAATGATGAACACCGATGACTTTATAGGTCCCGTAAATATCGGAAATCCCGGAGAATTTACAATGCTCGAACTCGCAGAAAAAGTTATCGAGCTAACAGGTTCGAAATCGGAAATTATTCACAAACCGCTACCAACGGATGACCCTATGAAAAGAAAACCGGATATAACGCTGGCCAAAGAAAAATTAAAATGGGAACCTAAAGTACAACTGGCCGAGGGGTTAAAACAAACGATAGATTATTTTAGATTAGCCATCGAGTAAATCTCTAATCTCCTTAGAATCAATTTTTGTACATAGCAATTTTTTTATGTTATTCTTTTTGAGAATAGAAATATGAGTAGCTATCCCAAATTTTTTACAAAAGAAGGAAGAACTTTACGCCCTTTAAATATTCCCACGGTTGATGCTTCTTTTTCCAAAGAAAGAGGTCTTGATTCCATCAGTTCCTTGGTGTCGGAGAGCACCATTTTTCCGAATCATCCGCTAACACCGCGCAAAAACATACTTGAAACTATAAACACGAAGATAGAGCGTATGACAGCGGCCTTACCCATTCAAAAATATGCGACCATGGGATTCGCAGTAGCATTAATAACGATTACCGGTATTACAGTTCACGCAGCAGTCGTCCCCCGAAAAATTTCTTTCACGGAAGACGACGGTTACAACATTTATTCCTCCAAACCTCTTACCTACGATTACGCAGTTTCAAAGGTTAGCACGAAAGATTCAAGGGCAGAAAAGATCGACGGCGTCTTTAACATTTATAAATGCCCTTTAGAAGGACTAGGCGGCAAGTTTGTAGAGGAAGCCGATAAATACGGTATCCCCTGGTGGTTAACAGCTTCCGTAGCGTTCAAAGAATCCAGCTGTGGCAAGAACACACCTACGGTAGACGGCCGGGAAAGCTACAACGCATGGGGTTGGGGAGTTTACGGTGATAACGTTCGTTCTTTCGACAACTTCGCCCGTGGTATTGAGACTGTGTCCAAGTACTTTTCCGACAAATTCTATTCGCGGGGTATTGAGGATCCCTGCGAGATTATGAAAGTGTATACTCCGCCCTCGGACGGTTCCTGGTGCCGCGATGTCGTTCACTTTTCGGAGGTTTTTGACCAGTACCGAACCCTTTAATCTTTTCTAAAGAATAACCCTATAGTATTTGACGGGTGAGCTAAATATGGTAGAATTAACGTTTGTATGTGGAGAAAACCTCGGTTTAAACCGACGGTCATAGTCCTTTCCGCGCTAGTTTACGCTATTGCGGTACTAGGGGGAATGATCTCCACCAAAGCTGAGGCAAATGGAAAGATTTTAGCATCTTCCGGACAGGCCGAGACAGCTTTGGTTAAAGTAACTGTCGAGTATAAAAAGGTTAATAGGGAAGAGGTGCTAACAGCCTTCTTCGAAGACTTAAAGTCCCCTCTTAAACCTAATGCAAAGAAATTTATCGAAGTTGCTGATAAATACGGGTTAGATTATCGTTTGCTGCCGGCCATTTCATGTATGGAGTCGACCTGCGGTAAGCGTATAATTCCCGAATCATATAACCCTTTCGGGTGGGGCATTTACGGAAATACCCATATTGCTTTTGCTTCGTTTGACGAAGCAATCGAAACGGTGGGTAAAGGATTGGCTGAAAACTATGTTTCTAGGGGATTTGATACTCCCCGTGAAATAGCGCCGATCTACACCCCTCCCAACCACGTTAACTGGCTGAATGGAGTTAATTACTTCTATAGCAGGATGGAAACGCTGGAAGGACAAATTTAATAGAAAAAACCGAATAGGGAAGGGCGGTTTAAGTACCGCCCTTTCTTTATGCTTTAATTAGGTGGTTTGGTTGGTATAATATGGGAGCTAACTGGACTTAACTACGGGCTGGAAATATTTGGGCGAGTGGCGGAATGGCATACGCGCACGGCTTTAGTTTACTAACGTAAGCCGCCCAAGGATATAGTACTGAGAAACTTTAAAACTGAATAGTTCGGGGGCGAGTGGCGGAATGGCATACGCGCACGGCTTAGAACCGTGTTCCGAAAGGATTGGAGGTTCGAGTCCTCTCTCGCCCACCATATTTTATGTTGGTTTAACAACCCCATTTTAACAAAACCCAAAAGGGACTCGAACTTTTGATACAATTAAGTTATGGCAACACCTATCACTCACATAGTACTAACAGAAAAAGTTTTTAATAATCTATTTAATAATTTTAATAAAAAAGATTTTATAATCGGGACTAGTTTTCCAGATATAAGATACCTAGGAACAATAGGTAGAGAGAAAACTCATATTAATGTAAATAACCTTGTAGATCTAAGAGACAATAATCCATTCTTTGCAGGAATGAAGTTTCACACGTTAGTAGATAAAATCAGGGAAGATTTCTTACTTTCGAGAAATATCTATTCAAAATGTCCAGAATCCAAATACATAACTAAATCTATAAAGTTTGTTGAAGATAAAATTCTCTATGATAAAGTTACTAATTGGATTAGCTACCAAAATTATTTCGATAATTTACTACAGGAAGAGCTCGAATCAGGTGCAGGGAAAGAAGCTGTTTCTCAATGGCATGGCGTACTAAAGAAATATTTTGCAAAGAAACCAAACGAAGAAAGCATTCGTACTTTTGTTGCAGAAATCAATTTACCAGAAAACGTAGCGACAGAGATACAAAATAACGTGAATGTGATTGAAAATATTCCAGAAATTAATATGTACGTAGAAGATTTATACAACACTTTTGAAGAGTTACTTAAAAAGTAAAATTAGTTCGCGCATCCTCACAAATGGTCCACCATATTTTCTGCATTGATACATCATCATATACAAAATAAAGATCGAACTTTTTAAGCTATAATTAACACATGGTTACTAAAGGGATTACTGTACTGAAAAATATTATCGAAACTAATCCGCTATGGTATCAAGATGACCAAATAAAATACTTCATCAACTTATTCAATAAAAATACACTTACAAAGCGGGAAAAGTCAGATAAGAATAATTTTAAAACTTTATTGAAAGAGACTATCTTTTATATAGATAGCAGTGGTTATAATTGGGATCAATGGCGACTGCCTATCGAGTATGCAGTAATACACCATACTTCAAGTTCACCAACAATAGGCTTGAAAGAACTAAATGTGTTAGGACTGAGACTTTACATTCAACAGTATTTAACTGACAAAGATGTTAAAGATCAACCGCTTTATTCGGGACATTATTGGGTGGGACAACCCGAAATTATAGAAAACATGACATTTGTTAGCTACCACTTTTTAGTAAGACCTAACGGTAAAATCATCCAGCTAACCGATACTTCTGCGTATCTATGGCATGCGGGAAATCTTGAAATAAATAGAAAATCTATAGGAATAGCGTTAGCTGGGAAATTTATAGATAAAGAACCAACTGCGGAAGCATTAATCTCAGCAGCAAGCATCATAAAGAAATATAATATAGATGCGAATAAAGTCTTTGGTCACAAGGAGGTGATAAAGAAAGATCTACTTGGAGAGACAGAATGCCCGGGAAACTTATTTTCTGAAGGCTGGAAAAGTAAATTAATTTTCAATCTGTGATAGCACAATAGTTCTCACTTGGTCGCTAGGAACCCACCACACATACTATCTATTCAGGTGAGTAATCCTGCCATCAAATCCGATTGACACTCTGTACATAGTATTGTACATTCAAAACATGGACAAACTAATGTCGTTATCAAACGCCAGGGCATCTTTTCCCGAGATAGTCCGTAAAGTAAGCACTACTCTAAGTAGGGTAGTTATTACTGTAAACGGACAGCCAAAGGCTACACTGGTCAGCGCCGAAGAATTAGAATCTCTCGAAGAAACTGCAGAGGTTCTCTCAATTCCCGGAGCTAAAGACAGCATAATAAAAGGGTTGAAACAAGCTAAAAAGGGTACCGGAACCGCACTTTCTGATATTGAGTAAGACAATATGCAGGTAATTATTACCCCGACCGCATTAAAACAATATAAACACCTTCAAAAGTCCGACCAAACAAAAATTAAAAATAAAATTCTTTTATTGGAAAAGCACCCCACGGAAGGAAAGAAACTAGCGGGAAAATTAGCTGAAGTAAGATCACTAAGAGCATGGCCCTACAGAATACTATATTACGTGGGTAAAAAAGAAAGAAAAATATTTATCGTAACCATTGCGCACAGGCAGGGAGTGTATAAATAGAGTAGGTGTTTTACGCTCACTGTTTCCTTCCCACTAAATATCTCATACAATTAGCATATGAGATCTGCCACAAAACTTCCATCCATTTTAAAAAGCCCGGGATTGCCAAAAGCCGTCGTCAGCCCTTTCAACTCCTTCGCCATCTTAATAATGTTTATAACACTGGGTGATGCACTTATGGCGTACACAGTGCCGATATACTTAGACAGTGTCCTGCATAATACGTTTCTTATGGGATTAGTTATGGCTACGTCTTCCGCAGCCGGCCTACTGTTCGACTTTATAGTGAGCAAGAAATTCCGCACCAAAAATTACAAGTACTTTATGCACACCACTTTTATTTTCGCCATATTATTTCCTGTGGCACTATTATTTTTCCCCCCGCACTTGGTATTTATTGTCATCGCTATGGCTCTTTGGGGAATATATTTCGAAACCAAGATATATGCCGAGTTTCATTTTATCGACCGACACGTACCTAAAGACGAGTACTCAAAATCGTGGGGACTAGTCAGCGTCCTTAATTCCTCGGCCTACTTTTTCGGATCATTAATTGCTACGTTAATAATCAGCATTTCGCTGAAATTCACATTCGCGACGGCACTTATACTATTCGGGTTGACTTACCTAATTTTTTCATTGCTGGCGATCAAAACAGAGTCTAATAAACCGGAAAACTTTGAAGAATCCTCCGGAATAACAAATTTATCTTTTAGACAGACGTTCCGGGTCTGGAGAACACTCCTAGGAAAAATTTGGCCGTTATGGACATTTAATTTTGTCATCACTTTAGTCGACGCCGCATTTTGGACCGTAGGTATAATTTTTTCCGAGCAAATGCGTGGCACCCATCCTGCAGGTGGTTTGATAATCACAGCCTACATGTTCCCACCTATTTTTATGGGATTCCTCTTGCCTAAAATAACGGCCAGACTGGGTAAGAAAAAAACAGCTTTTATAAGCGCGCTCTTTGCTGCCACTTTTGTGCTGCTTTTTGGATTGGCTTCAAACGTCTACCTGCTTATCTTTCTGGTTTTTTCAGGGTCGGTTCTTCTTTCTATTGCAAACCCTGCCCTATACGCCGCCTACGAAGATTATGTTTCAAGACTGGGTAAATTTAATAACGACATGATAGGGCTGGAACAAACAGCGAGTAGTGTGGGTTACGTGGTCGGGCCGCTATTAGCCGGAGGGATTGCAGCAACGGCAGGTGTTCAGAATACTTTTGTTTTTACCGGAGCGCTGCTGTTGGTAACCTCTTTGGTGTGCCTAGCCGTAGTCCCCAGAAAAATTAGAATGCCTCAGAAAGAGCTTGTCTCGGATTTGTATTAATATATTTGACTGAAATACTAAAAATTCGTAGAATTCCATTGCACATTGATAACCTATAGAACACACATGAGAACACGGAGGACGAAATGGATAACAAACCCGCAAAGCGCACCTCGACAACGGTTATTACCACTGGCAAAGGACAGAACAAGTCAATCGTTGCAAGTAAGCCGGTAATTACCAGTCAAACTGCTAAAATCGCCGGCGGTAACCAGGTAGACATTGTCTTTGTCTTTGACACCACTGGATCTATGGATGACGAAATTGACGGGCTGCTCTCGACCTGTACCCAATTCGTGAGCGAAACCCAAAGTATGGGATTGGACGCAAATTTTGAGCTTATCTCGTTTGGTGACATTTCGGTACCCGGAGGCGGCGACAAGATTGAAGTGGTAACCCCTCTTACGGGAGAAATTGAACGCATCAAATTCGGGTTAAGCCACATCCCGCGAAACAACGGGTTCGGCAATGTCGGGGAAACTTGTCTAGAAGCAATTCAAGAAGCCTTCAGGACACAATACCGACCAAAATCGGTAAAGGTGTTGATTTTGATTACCGACGAACCGGCCATCACCGAACGTTTCACTCCTGAACAAATCATCAGGGAACTCAAGCATCGGGAGTATCTGACTTTCGTTATAGCCATCGACACTCCGTACTACAGAGACATGGCCTTGAATAACGGAGGTATTTGGAAACAAATAAGCTCCGACACCGACCTTTCCGAGATACTCAGGATATTCAACGAGATAGCAAAGAAGGTCTCCGTGGTAACAAAGCAAGTTCACCTTCTTGGAGGAAGTGTGAGCAAATACCTGGCACTCAATCCGCCAAAGCGCTGATTAAAAGGGGAGTGGGATTTTGAAACTCCCACTCTCAAATTCATGACTCGATTATTTTCATGGCCGTATTCCTTAGGAGGAGAACATGCCCACAGACAGCTCTGACTACTATGCCATTCTTGGTGTAGCGAAGAACGCACCCCTTGACGAGATTAAGGCCCAATACAAAAAGCTGGTAAAGGAAAACCACCCTGATCAGTACAACGGCCTCAAGTCCAGGTATGAGCAAAATGGAGACAACGCTCTCTTAAAGCTTATAAAGGAAAAAATCCTGGAATCAGAGAGGTTTTGTAAACTCCTCAATGAGGCCTTCGGCATGCTATCGGATCCTGTTAAGAGGAAGCAGTACGATGCACATATTTTTGAACCCGTAATTGAGGCACCAAGGGTAATCGTATTTCCGAGACGACTTTCATTCGGAAATTTGCTGGAAGGTCAAAAAAAATCTTCTTTCTTTACAATCAAAAATGAGGAAGGTCGTGCAGCATCCATCGATATTAATTGGGAAGGGGAAAAACCCGATTGGGGTGATCTAGTCGTCGAGCCAGATGAGAGCGCTACATTTCCCATCAAAATTACAGTGGCTGTCAACACTACAGGAATCCCATCCGGTCAGAAAAGCGACAGGGTAGTGGTCATCGTAGACGGCGTAACGTTTGGGGTTGAGGTACTATTGAACGTTGAGAAAAGAGTGGAACTGCGTACAACACCCCCAACATACAGACCTTCCATAGCCACGCCTGCTGCAAGTACATTGGGGTCTATGACAACGCCAAGGAAACCCTCGAGATGGGTGATACCACTTATCCTCCTTCTGATAATGATTTGTGGCGGAGCGCTTATTGCTGATGTGCAGAACGGAATTGTCCTCCTAACCAACTGGTAACAACGGGTGACTCGGTTGGATTTATCCAATTCACAATCCAAAACCAGACGGGTATACCGAAAGCCACACACAGTATTGCGGAAGGAGGTTAAACCATACCCCCGAAATTTTTTAACCATGAAAATTTCGGGGGATTTTTTATCACCCAGCAATTCCTGACCATCGGTAATCCCTCATACCCTAAATATTTTACTGACTACATCTGTGATGTGCCTTTTGGTAGTACCCTAAAAGAACTTACGAACTTACTTTTCTAACAAAAACCCTAGCATTCCAACCCCCTAATGTGCTAATATACTCAGGTCATGCAAACAAAAATCGAAAAACTACCAAAGTCCACTATAAAAATTACCGTAACTGTTGACAATGACACCGTTAAAAAGGCGTACGAAAAAACTCTGGATAACGCCGTAAAAACAACAACCGTCGAGGGTTTTAGACCCGGAACAGCACCCAAAGACATGGTAAAAGAGAAGATAGGCCAGTCAAAACTCTATGGCGACACCATAAACGACATACTGGAGACTTACTACCCCCAGGCCCTGAAAGAGAATTTAATTAATCCTGTCTCCAACCCGAAAGTTGAAATAAAAGAACTTGACCTCGAAAAAGACCTCGAATTTACCGCTACAGTGGCCGTCCGACCCGAAATGAAAATAGGGGAGTACAAGAAAAAACTTAAAGAAAAATTCGACCAGAAATGGGACGCCGCAGTAAAAGAATCGGAAAAGGCCAAAGCCGAAGGAAAAGAAGCTCACGAGCCTCATGTTCACATGACAACAAACGATGTGCTGGAAACGTTGATGGCCGTAACCGACACCGAGATTTCCGAGATACTTCTGGAAGATGAAACCGATAGATTACTATCAAGATTTATGGATCAGGCACAATCAATCGGCCTGTCAGTTGAGCAGTATCTTAAATCCCAGAACAAAACAGGGGAACAGTTGAGAAGTGAGTACACAAAGATTGCCGAAAACAACATTAAAGCTGAATTCGTCCTCTCGGAATTAATAAAAATGGAAAACGTCGAGGTTTCGGATGAGGAAGTAGAAGATATGATAAAAGCAGCGGGAGATCCAAAACTGGTAAAAGCCGAGGATCCGATGCAGCGACTTTACATTAAGAGCATTTTGCAGAAAAATAAGCTTATTAGTAAGTTGGTTGAAGAAGCCGAAGGAAATAAACACCATGAGCATAAATAATAATACTTTGGTTCCTATAGTTGTAGAAAAAGAACCGAACGGAATGGAACGTTCGTACGATATCTATTCCCGCTTATTGAAGGACTTTATCGTCTTTGTAACAGGCGCCATAGATATGGGAGTAGCCAACACTTTTATTGCCCAGCTCCTGTTCCTGGAAAATCAGGACCCCGACAGAGACATAAAAATATACATTAATAGCCCGGGAGGAGAAGTCTACGCCGGAATCGCTATGTACGACACAATAAAACACGTTAAAAACGACATCGTTACTATCAATGTCGGTCTTTCCGCCAGCGCCGCATCTTTATTGCTGGTCAGCGGAACAAAAGGAAAAAGGTACGCCTTGCCTAATACCTACTCCATGATTCACCAGCCCATTATTTCAGGAGGTATGCAGGGTCAAACTACCGACATCGAGATAGAGGCTAAACACATGGTAGAGCTGAAGCACAAATTAGCTCAGATTACGGCAGATAACGTAGGAAAACCTCTCGACGACGTACTGAAGGACATGGAAAGAGATTACTGGATGGGAGCAGATGAGACCTTGAAATACGGCTTGATTGATAAGATAATGCAGCCTAAGAAGAAATAATGGGTTTCTCAGGAGGAAGTAACTCCTTTTCTTAGCGATATGGGCGGTTAGCTCAGCTGGTTAGAGCGCCACATTGACATTGTGGAGGTCATTGGTTCGAGTCCATTACCGCCCACCAGTAAAAAACAAACTTACTCAAAATGCAGGAAGATTTTTCTAACAATCTAGTTAAAACATATAAGTATTGGGATGTTTACGTTCACCAAAATCAGGGCTATTTGGGACGATGCGTCATCTGGTGCAAACGGGAAAACTCTTTGGATTTAACTGACGCGACACCTCCCGAACAAAAAGAACTTTATATAATTCTAAATAAGCTCAAAAAAGCTTCAACCAAAGTTTTTAAGCCGGATTGGTTCAATTACTCATTCCTTGGTAACGAGACACGCCATCTGCACGGACATTTTATTCCCCGTTACTCAGAACCAAAAACATTTATGGGCGTCGTGTTTGAAGACAAATTGTACGGACATAATTACAAAACCGACTATAATTTTAAAACCTCACGCGAAGTGCTAATCGGAATAAGAGATGGTTTGAAATCAGCTTTATAGATAACAGGAACAAACCTAAGACACTACCCATTAGTTCTCGTAAAATATGCCTTCTTAACAACTTCGGATACTACAAAATAGGCTACGACCAACACACCCACGACTGCCAAGTTGTAATAAGTGGGGGCAACAAAGTTAAACGATACCTGCCCTAAGATAGAGAAGGGTAGTGCTACTGTAACTACCACAGCAGTGATAGACAACAACACGAGTCCGGCAGATGCTGCCTTGGCTTTAAAGAACCATCCCTTTGTCCTAATCGAATAAATAAATGCCAGCTCAGTAAGAACTGAGGCAATAAACCAGTACGTCTGCAAAGTGCGCTCGCCTTTCCCAAAAAATAAGCCGAATACGGTTAGGTCGAACACGGTGCTCACCAAACCCAGCAAACTTGCAAGAACCGCAAACTGTTTCAAATTAAATTTGGACGGTTTAGTCAACTCATTAGAATCCACAGTATCGCCTGAAATAGCGATCATCGGAAAATCGCTCAACAAATTAAGAAGCAGGAGTTGGACGGGCAGCATCGGTAGAAAATCGATAAACAAAGTAGAAATAGCCACGGCATAAAAATTTCCGAAATTAGATGCTAACGTTGCGCGAATATATTTAGAAACATTCGCAAATACTTTGCGACCCTCGTGCACACCGTCTACTAAAACTTCCAAGCCTTTGTTCAGCAAAATAATGTCGGCAGATTCACGGGCAATGTCGCTGGCGTCTTTAACAACTATCCCGACGTTCGCGGCTTTCAATGCGGGAGCATCGTTTATCCCTTCACCCAAATACCCGACGGAATAAAAATTTTTTAAGGTATTAATAATTTTATGTTTTTGCTCAGGCGAAACTCTGGCGAATACTTTATATTTTAAACACGCTTCGGCCAGGTCATTTGCAGATAAACCTTCCAGTTCCGTACCTGTTATAACATCTTCCGGGGAGCGGGTTAATCCTGCTGAGTAAGCTACGGCTCCTGCAATTTCACGGCTGTCACCGGTCAATATTTTAATTTCGACCCCGAGCTTTTGTGCCTTTCGTACCGCCGCGACAGTAGTCTTTTTCAGAGGGTCGCTAAAAGAAATTAGACCGATGATTTCGAGCCCTGTTTCTTCAAAACGCGGTTTATAATCCGAAGGCTTTTTCAATTTCTTCGCCGCAACGGCCAACACGCGCTCTCCCAATCTTCCTCTTACAGCTACCCATTTTAAAATTTTCTCCCGATCGTCTGCACCAATAGGCGCGTAATTAATTAAAATCTCAGGCGCCCCCCTTACAATTAATTCGTAACTTCCGCCCAGTTGAACAAGTACGCTATTTCTACGTCGGTCGGGGTCGAACGGAAGTTCTAATATCTTTGGAACTTTCTTCATAAGCTCCCGAGCTTTATCAGTAAGTTTCATGTGAATTGCCATGTCGAAAGAATTGTTTGCATTTTTCTTGTCTATAATATCGGAACTGCAAATTCCTCCGTAAAAAAGTGTTTTACCCATATCCGCTGACAACACTTCGCGCACTTCTAATTTGTTTTCCGTTAAAGTGCCGGTTTTGTCGGAACACAGAACTTCAATCGAACCAAGGTCTTCAATCGAAGCCAATCTTTTCACAACAACTTGCTTTTTAGCCAAATTCAGCGCACCGGTAGATAACGCAAATGTTGCTACTACAGGCAAAGCCTCCGGAATAACTGACACCGCTAACGCAATAGAAAATAGAGTAAGTTTTATTAAATCGGTTCCGCCCGGTTTTACAAAAATATTCAGTATAAAAACAAGGAGTAGGGTAGAGAAGACCAATTTTAAAATGAACCCGCTCAGTTTTCTTAATTCTTTTTCAAAAGCTCCCTCTCTTACGGTGTTTATTGCTAGTTCGGAAATCCTGCCGATTTGAGTTTCTTTTCCTACAGCAATAACGACTCCACGCGCCTGTCCGGAAACAACGTGCGTTCCCGAAAAGAGTATGTTTTCCGCGAGAAATATGTGTCCGACATTTTTTTTCAAAGCTGCGGTACGTTTTCTAACACTGACAGACTCGCCACTCAAAGCAGACTCGTCGACAGCAAAGTCATTAAGTGAAACAAGACGCACGTCCGCTGGGACAACATCTCCCGCTTCTAATACTACGAGGTCCCCAACTACCAGCTCCTTAGTGTCCAGAGTTTTTATTATTCCTCCCCTTATGACGTGGGACTCAGCCGCAACAAACTTTCTCAGGAGCTGAATTGTTTTTTCACTCCTGTACTCATGAAAAAACCCCAACCCACAGTTTATGACCACAAATATAATAATGAAGAAAGCATCGGTTCTTTCACCCAGCACGAGCGATATCAACGCGGCAAATAATAATAAATATATGAAGGACGATTGAACTTGTTTAAGAAGTATCCGAACCCAAGAAACCGTATTTTCACGGAGAGTGTTCGCACCGTACTTGGATAAATTAAAGCTAACCTGCTTTTGAGTTAAACCTCTCGTAACATCGCATCCCAATAGGGACACGGTCTTTTCAGGCGTAAGGGCAGTGAACTTGGAAAAGCGCATATACATATATTACTTTGGACTTTGTCTTTCCTCAATCACATTCCGGAACTTGAACAATCTGTCTGTTAGCTTTAAAGTGTATGTGTATAAATTTCCGGAGGAATATATGGCAAAATTTGTAGCTAACATAATGAACGAAACAATGAGTAATGAAAATTTCCGAAAAGTTCTCGCGACAAATAAATTTAGTCAGTTGGTCGTGATGGCACTGCAGCCGGGGGAAAATATCGGAATGGAAGTGCACACTGATGTAGATCAGTTTATTAGAATAGAACAGGGCACCGGACAGGCAATACTCGACGGAGAAGTTTCCAACATTTCCGATGATTTTGCAGTTGTAATTCCTGCAGGAACAGAGCACGACATTATAAATACTTCCGACACCAAACTAATGAAACTTTACACGATTTACAGTCCTGCTGAACACCCTGATGGTGTTGTTTTCCGAACTAAAGCAGAAGCCGAAGCAGCTCATCACGCGTAAGATCGGGGTTGCGGCAAAAATATAAACTGTCCCTTCAATATTTTGATACATATGACATTTCTATGTATCATTAAAAGGTATGAAATCTGCATGGTATTACGTAAAGCTCGGGGTATTGATGGTAGTGCTGTTCTCCGAGACTTTTTTACTCACTACGATTATCAACATTTTTGTAAGTAGGGGGGATTTTTTTAATATAAACATCCCCTTCAGTCTGCAGGTTGTCGGCCTGATGACTGCTATTATTCTAACGTTCGCTCTTACCGTCGGAGCCTGGGATGTTTGGTACTTCAACATTCTGACGCCGCTCGCGATTGCCGCGGGTATTATGGTTCCGCTTTTATCTGCCAACACCACCTATGCTTTAATTGCTGCGGGGGTAGCATTTATTATAATGGCTGCCGAATCTTTTAGAAGCTACAAAATAAAAGCTTTGCTAATCAAGTTTGATTCGCTACTTGTATTAAGATTTGCAGTCAAGGGCATCTTGCTCGTTTTCAGCATACTGGCGGGTCTCATAATTATCCTGGATGCCAGCAATGTTAAAGAAATAGATTTCGGAAAATTAATTGCCGAAGTCGCAGAAAAACCGATAAAAAGCACGGTTAACTCGCAGCTACAGCAAACAATCGAGAGGCAAACCATTTACTCCGGTTACTCCGCGGAGGAAGTTCAAAAACTACTTGATGAGTATGGAATAGAAACGGGCACAGGAACAGAGTTAATTACAAACGACCTGGATATCAAATCCATGATACAAACTCAGGTTAATGACTTGATTGCCCCCTACAAAGAACTTGTTAGGCCATTGATAGCGGTACTGGTTTTCGGATTATTCCAGCTTTACGCAACGGTAAGTTACGCCATTTACAGCTTACTTGTAGGATTATTCATAGCGGCAGCGAAAAAAACCGGCTTGTTGAAAACCGTTACTACAACTGTTGAGAAACAAGATCTTCAATTTTAACTGAATCTTCGACTCTATATTGACCAATCGCACTTCTGATGAGTGATTTTAGTACGCCTCCCGTCTTCAATTTTTCACCGAGCTCGTGTGCCAGCGACCGGACAAATGTACCTGACGAGCATCTGATTTTCATTGTCACTGCGGGCAAAGAAATTAATCCGGCGTCGGTCTCCAGTTCTTTTGACCCCATTTCAAGTATGTCTATAGACCGGATGGTTACTTTTTTAGTCTGTCTCGGGACTTCCACGCCTTTACGTGCCAGCTTATACATTTCTTTTCCCTGAATTTTCTTAGCAGAGTATGGAGGTACAGATTGTTCAATCTCACCCGTAAACATGGGCAGTATTTCTCTTAATTTTTCGAACAGCTCTTCACTTTTAGGTTCGGTATTCAGATGCGGCAATATTTCCAGATCGTAGGTGGGAGTTTCAGCACCGAACGCAATTTCGGCAATATACTCTTTTTCCATCTCCATAAACTTGGCCTGTTTTTGGGTGTCGTCATTAGTTAGGACTATGAGTACGCCTTCGGCCATGGGGTCGAGCGTGCCCGCGTGGCCGGCCTTCTTAAGCCTGAGAACACCTCTGGCTTTAGCTACAACGTCAAAGCTCGTCCAATTCTTAGGTTTATAAATGTTTATAATCATCTGCGTCCCGTTCATCTTTATACCACGACCGGGCTTTTGCAAGTAAGTCCAACCGCCAAACCATATATTTTTTGCTAAGATGTCTTATAATAGATTAATTGCTATAGGAGCAAGGTATGGCTAAAGAAAAAGTAATAGACAAATTAAAAAATGATCCGCTGATGCCTTTGCGTCACTCCGCTGAGCATGTTCTTCATACAGCGGTGGAGAAGGTTTTCCCCGGAGCGAAAAAAGTCATGGGACCGCCTATTGAAAACGGTTTTTATTGCGACTTTGACTACGACGGCAAGATAAACGAAGAAGACTTTCCAAAAATCGAGCAGGTAATGCAGGAAATTATCGACGCCGAACTCCCGGTTAAAAAACACACTTTATCTGCCGACGAAGCAAAAAAAATATTTAAAGACAACCCTTTCAAACTGGAGCTTATTGAAGAACACTCTAAAGACAGTGAAAAGCTTACTTTCTATACATTCGGAGAAGAAGGAGATAAATATTACGATATCGACCTGTGCGCCGGGCCCCACGTGGACAATACAAGAGAAATAAAAGCATTCAAACTACTAAGCGTGGCCGGAGCCTACTGGAGAGGGAACGAGAAAAATAAAATGCTTGTGAGAATTTACGCCACTGCCTTCGACACCAAAGAGAAATTAGACGCTTATCTTGAACTTTTGGAAGAACAAAAAAGACGCGACCACAGAAAACTTGGAAAAGATCTTGAGATCTTCACTATCAGTGAAGAAGTAGGTCCCGGTCTCCCGTTATGGCTCCCGAATGGGGCAATAATGAAGGAAGAGCTCGAAAAGTGGGGGAAACAAACAGAGGATGACTGGGGATACAAAAGAGTATCCACACCCTTCATGACCAAACGTACTCTCTTCGAAATATCCGGTCACGTTCCTTACTTCGAAGAAGAAATGTATAAGGTGGAAATTCCCGGAGAAGGTGAAGAGGAGTATTTCATAAAACCCATGAACTGTCCCTTTCATCATTTAATCTACAAGTCGAAACCGCGCAGTTATAGAGACCTCCCATTAAGACTCGCCGAGTACGGGACAGTCGCGAGGTACGAAAACCGTGGTTCCCTTAACGGTATTTTAAGACCCAGGGTTTTTACTCAAAACGATGCGCATGTTTACTGCTCCGAAGAACAGGCAATTGACGTTTTTGTGGAGATAATGGATCTGCACAGGTATTACTACGACAAACTCGGTTTAAAAGACTACCGCGTTGTCCTGGGACTTCCTGACCCCGAGATAAGGGGTAAGTATCACGGAGACAAGGAGATGTGGGAAAAGGCCGAAAAAATGTCCAGGACGGCTCTGGAAAAAGCCGGAGTAGATTATGAGGAAGAGATTGGCGGTGCGGCTCACTACGGCCCCAAAATGGACTTAAAAATAAGGTCGGCGATAGGAAACGAGTACGCGATTTCCACTAATCAAATAGATTTGTACATGCCGGGAAGATTTGGCCTCACGTTCACCGACAAGGATGGAAAAGAGAAACCTGTAGTCGTTCAGCACCGCGCACCTTTGGGTTCCGACGAGCGTTTTATCGGGTTTCTGCTTGAACAGTTCGCCGGGAACATGCCTGTCTGGTTATCACCGGTCCAGATAGTAATAATACCCATCGGCGAAAAACACCACGAATACGCCGCCTCGCTTGAAAAAGTACTAAAAGAGGAGGGCTTGAGAGCTCAGACAGACAACAGAAGCGAACCCATGAACGCAAGGATTAGAGACGCACAGATGATGAAAATCCCTTACATGTTGATTGCAGGCGATAAAGAGGTAGAATCAGAAACGGCCAGTGTCCGCTTAAGGACGGGCGAAAACCTGGGTCCGGTCAAAACAAGCGAAATAATAAGCAAGGTCAAGGAAATATATTTGACCAGAGACCTATCTTTATGGTAATTTATTGCAGTTATGGGAGGAAATAGGCTATACAGAACCAACACATTTTAAACGATAGGATAAGAGTCCGACAGCTGGTGGTAATTGATGAGGAAGGCAAGAATTTAGGGGTTTTGGACACATTCAAAGCTTTAAATATTGCGAGAGAAAGGGAACTTGATTTGCTCTTGGTGGCTCCGAACGCGCAGATTCCGGTAGCCAAGATTGTGGACTACTCTAAGTTCCTCTACGAAGAAAGAAAGAAACTGAGCGCGGCAAGAGTGAAAAGCAAAAAAAGTGAGCTCAAAGAACTGAGGTTCGGTCCGCATACGGACGAAGGTGATCTGAACAGATACATCGAAAGAGCCAAAGAGTTTCTGAGCGACGGGAACAGGGTGAAGATAACGATAAAAATGCGGGGTAGGGAAGGCATATTTCCCGAAGTTGCGTTTGAAAAATTAAAAAAAGTAGAAGAAGGTTTGACTGAAAACGGAAAGATAGAATCTCCGCCCAAAAGGATGGGTCAAATGGTCTGGGAGATATTCATTCCTAGATGAGTTTCGTTCCGAAAGAAGAAAGAAAAAATGCCTAAGATAAAATCGAAAAAAACATTATTAAAAAGGGTAAAGGTTACCAAAACCGGCAAAATTATGAAAAAAAACGTGAGCACCGGACACCTGAAAAGGAAGTGGAGTGCAAGCTCGCAACACAGAAAAAAAGGCCGTGAAGAACAGCTTGACAGAGGCCACATTAAAATTATAAGGAACCTGTTGGTTAAGAAAGGTAAAGGAATAAAGTAATGGCTAGAGTAAAAGGCGGGCCAAGAGCCCACGCAAAACATAAAAAAGTATTAAAACTGGCAGAGGGCTATAGAGGCACCAGGAACAGGCTCTTCAGAAGAGCTCAGGAAGGTGTGATCAGAGCTGGAGAGCACGCATTCGAAGGAAGAAGACAAAGAAAAAGAGATATGAGAAGACTCTGGATAACCAGATTAAGCGCTGCTTTAATACAATACGACATGAAATATTCCAGATTTATCGCAGGCCTGAAGAAGAGCGACATACTCCTCAATAGAAAAACTCTTTCTGAGATGGCAATAAATGAACCCAAAGACTTTGAAAAGGTAGTCAACGCAGTAAAGAAAGGCTAACCCGAAAAGAAGTTTTTATGGATACTGCCACAAACGTTTCCAGATACGAAGCAGATAAAGTAGATCTGAACGAATTTGTAAAAATAACCAAATGGGTTTTGGGACTTATTTACAACATTAGTCCGTTACACTTTATTCTCAATATTACGGCAACGATAATCTGGAAGTGGGAAGACCTTATTTATTCTTTTATTTACGCCAAAGCAATAGATGAACTTATTAAAGTCGCACAACTACCCGGCGCATCTCTCACATATCTATATCCATATTTAGGAATCTTATTAGCATACAATTTTTTCTCCACAATCATCTCCTTTATCAGATCATATTCCTCCCAGCACATACGCGTAGTAAGCCGTTATGCCATAAGAAAAAAAGAATACGACAAACTCAACTCTATAGGTATACAAACTCTGGAAATTCCTGAGGTAAACAACAAAATAAACAGAGCCAACGACTACCTTAATAATCTGATGCCTTATATGGAACAAACGGTGAATTTTATAGCGGACATCGTAAAGTTGGTTACGGCGGTTGGGCTGACTATAAAATTTATTCCCGCATTCGCCCCCCTGATATTAATCGCGTCTGTACCATATCTTCTTTTTGACAGATCAATGAGAAAAAAACTCTACAAGTTTGACTACGACAATACTGAGAAAGGACGTGTGGCAGGAAATGTCCACAGCGACCTAACGAATTCAGTTAAACTTCACGAGGTAAGCATTAACAACGCATACGCGTACCTGGACAAGAAATATACCGATATCCGGGATTTTTTTGTCAGCAATAGGCTGGAAATTTTCAAAAAATGGCGGTTAGGCGGCAGTTCGCTAGGATTTTTAAACGACATTGTGATTTTATTCGGGTACACCCAAATCTTCCAAAAACTCATTAACAAAGTCATCTCTGTCGGAGATACGGTTTTTTGGATGAGAACGTTGGGTATTTTTCAAAATTCTCTCCATAACGTTATACGCGGGTTAAACGACCTGTTTGAGTGGTCGTTACAACTAAAAGACACGTACCTGTTGTTCCAGACACAACCGGCCTTCGAAGACGGAAATATAAAGTTCCCTAAATTTACACAAGGCCCGGGAATAATTTTTAAAGACATTACCTTCACATATCCGAACACTTCTAGACCTGTTATAGAAAATCTTAACCTGGAAATTAATCCAGGTGAAAAGATTGCGATAGTAGGTCAAAACGGAGCGGGAAAAACTACATTGATAAAACTACTTTCCCGTTTTTACAAAGTAAATTCCGGTAAAATTTTAATAAACGATACGGATATCAATGCCCTCGAGATTAATACCTTATATCAAAATATGGGCGTCCTATTTCAGGATTTTAATACACACCAACACCTCACTGTTAAAGAAAATATATTTTTAGGAGCACCGGAGGGGGAAATTGATATGGACAAGATTAAAATAGCCGCAGAAGCGGCGGATGCCGACAAGTTTATAGAAAAATACACTAATAAATACAATCAGGTGTTAAGTGAAAAATTTAAGGGCGGGATAAGACCGAGCACGGGGCAATGGCAAAAACTTGCACTTGCCAGGTTCTTTTACAGGAACTCTCCAATTGTCATTTTTGATGAACCTACCGCCTCAATCGACCCGGTTTCCGAATACAACATCTTTAATAAAATTTACGAATTTTTCAAAAATAAGACGGTTATAATTGTTTCCCATAGATTTTCTACGGTGCGAAACGCCGACCGAATTGTTGTAATGGAAAATGGTCAGATAATTGAATCGGGTTCGCATGAGACTTTAATGTCTCAAAACGGGAATTATGCAAACGCATTTAAACTTCAGGCTCAGGGTTACACAGTTTAACGTTAAACTTTCAATTTAATTCCGTACTTAGAATCCAGATTTTTTATTATTGCGTCCCTTATACCCTTTGTTTCTTCTGAAGTTATTTGTTTCGCCCGATCTAAAAATTCTATCGAGAGGGTTAGCGCATCTTCATACATATCCTTGAAGCCGACTTTATTGACCCGAACGTCAGTGCTACTTACTACACTTACTATTTCGGAAAAAGATGTGGCGTCCCCTACAATAATTGTTATGTCTTCTTTTATAGAATTGAATCCAGTCAGCGGCGAATACACCCTGCTACCCCCGGCTGAATCTACCATTTTATCGAAAGGTAACTCGCAGCTTATAATCGCGCCGGAGTGTTCAGTAATTTCATATGGAAAGTCTCCTGTAACACCCAACTCCTCAAAAAGAGCCTCCACAATCCCTTTAAATACAAGGAAATCGACGCCTCTTGCCACCATCCCCAGCATGTAAGGCTGCTCCGGCAAATCTCCTTTTTTAGCGAGATACACAGAGGAAAGTTCAAAAAGTTTTACAGTTTCGGAGTAACCTTTGTTCTTGTTTAGAACATCTAGAAGTTTGGGCGTTAAAGATGTTCTCAAAAATTCAAGGTCGGCATTAAGCGGATTTTTCACTTTCAGTGCTCCGTGCCCCGCCATACTACCCGGAACTGCAGAATAGTTGTAGCATTCGAAAAATCCCATATGTTTCAAGAAGTCTTTAGTCTTATCTTCAAGTGCGAAATTGTCGGTCTTAGTGTGATGGGGTAGGGTACCGCCGGGAAGTTCGTTGGGCAGTTCCTGGTAACCGTATATTCTTATTACTTCTTCAGCGAGATCTTCAATAATTTCGATGTCGTCGTATCTCCACGAAGGAACATAAACATCACTTCCTTTAATTACAAAACCCAAAGAAGTAAGCGTCGAGTTTACAAAATCTTTTTTTATTTCGGTGCCCGCAATTTTGTTAATTTTTTCGTAATCAATCTTAATATGTTTTTTTGTATAGACAGTTCCTGTTAAATCTATAAGCTCTGAGGAAACTTCGCCCCCGCTCAGCTCAGTCAACATTCCCACCGCAGTTTGTAAGGAAGGAATAACGCTCTCAAAATCCACGCCCTTTTCAAAACGGAGAGCCGCTTCAGTGCGGTGTCCCAGGCTCATTGATGATTTTCTTATTCTGACGGGGTCGTAAACCTGTACAAATAAGAGAACTTTGGTGGTGTTTTCGTCCACCTCGCTGTTCAAACCTCCCATGATTCCGCAAAGATCTATTAGTCTGCCGTCGCCATCTTCGATTACGATTACGCCTTCGGGCAAGACCCTTTTTACCCCGTCTAAAGTAACAATCTCTTCGCCCCTTTTGGATTCTCTGACTGTCATTTCGTGACCGGTAATCTTGTTGTAATCAAAAGCGTGCATCGGCTGACCAAGTTCTATCATGCAGTAATTTGTCACGTCCACAATATTGTTAATTGCCCTTATTCCAACCTTTGACAATCTTTCTTTTACCAATGCGGGAGATTCTTTTACTTTAACTTTATCAATTACAACCGCGCTGAAACGCGGGACCAAAGAGTTGTCGGATATTTTTACCTTTAATTTGTCCCTTCCGGAATATTTCTTTACGGGAAATGATTTTTTTACCCAATCCGCGGAAAAGCCCTTCACGGGAAGTACTGCCGCAAGTTCTCTGGCAATACCCAGCACTGAGAGACCATCGCCTCTGTTGGGAGTTACTTCGATTTCCAGTGTATCGTCGTCTATTATTTTCTCGACGCTGAAAGAGTGCTCCGATAAAGCTTTAGCAACATCACGGATACCCGCGTTCGTTTTCACATAATCTTTAAGCCATGAAAAAGGTATTAGCACATTCATTTTAAAATTGCTCCAAAAACTTTAAATTATTTTCAAAAAGGTAGCGTATATCGTCAATCTTTAATCCGGTTCTCATCATGAGAACCCTCTCAACGCCCCATCCGAAAGCAAATCCGGAGTAAACCTCCGGGTCTATCCCACCCGCTCTTAAAACGTTGGGGTGCACCATTCCCGCGCCGCCAAGCTCGACCCATCCTTCTTTGCAGAAACGGCATCCTTTACCTCCGCATATCCCGCACGTGACGTCGACTTCAAAACTTGGCTCTGTGAACCTGAAATCATAGGGTCTTAAACGAAACTTGGTGTCCTTACCAAAAAAATTATAAATCAGGTATTCAAGAACGCCTTTTAAATGGGTGATACTAATATCCTTATCTACAACAAACCCCTCGAATTGATAAAAGGTGGGGACGTGGTTAATGTCGCTTTGTCTTCTCCCGCAACGTGAAATATTAAGCATTCTTATAGGCAACCTGCCTTTCAGCATCTCGCGTATCTGCCCGTTGGACGTGTGTGGGGTAATCACGACTTTCCCAAGTTTAGGGTCTTCCGGAAGATCTATAAAAAACGTTTCCCACTCATCGCGCGCCGGGTGCGTTTTGGGCATGTTTAAGGCTTCAAAAGAGTAGTAGTCCCATTCTACTTCCGGATATCTGACTCTTATAAAACCCAGCTTCGAGAACACCTCGTTTATTTCGCGTATTGCCTGGGTTATTAAGTGGAGATGGCCGATTTCGGGCTTCTTGCCGGGTAAGGTTTTGTAAAAATTCTCCAAGGACTTATCTTTTTTTATTGAAGTAACAGAGTTGAGACTGCTAGAGTAGATATCTTCTAAAAAGGATCTAAGTTCGTTCACCCCGCGACCCAGCTCTTTTTTTTCTTCCGGCGTTAACCCGGACACATCCGAGGTCAGCGACCTGAGAACACCTTTTTTGCCCAGATATTTAGAATGCCACTCGGATAAACTCCTGAGGTCCGGTGTCTTTTCTAATTCATCTTTAGCTTCCGATTTAATGGATCGTAAATCTAATTTCATAATCTCTAACCAAATATTGCAGGGCAGGGCAGTATTGTCAAGGGAAATGGTGCCTTTAATGCCTATTGCCTCGCGTAACCGACCACGTTAAGTCTAATCTTGGCACTTCCCTTATTATCATCGTCGTCGGTAACGGTAGCCTCAAATTCGTGGCTTCCGATTTTTGACGCATCGAGCTCAAAATTATAGCCGTATGGACTTGCATCGTCTTCCGCCACTTTGTCCCCGTCCATATAGATACGTACTATTTTAATGTCGTTGTAGGCTGACACCTCCACGTTCAATCTGAAATTTAGCGGAACGTTTTGGCCTTCTTTCACACCGACTATCTCAACATTTACATCGTCTTTGTTTGAAACCTCATCTCCGTCGAACTCAAGCTTAGACTGCATTAGTGGGGGAAAGAATCTATCATCCTCCTTGTATTTTTCTTTAACCCAGGCATCGACCGCCGGCTGCCACTCGCTATAAGGGGCAGTCACACGGACAAAGCTTATTTCGTCGGTTTCGCCCGCATCTTTACAACCTTCGTTGGCAATCCTACCGTCTATTTTGCAGACCTCAAGTCTCTGAAACCAATCGCTCTTTGCCGTAGGCTCGGTGCCTTTTATAAACCATTCATTTCTTGTGTCAAAACCTTCGAAGGGCAAACCTCCGGTAAGCTTGTCCACCTCGAATTTTTCAACATTCGACGGTGCTTTAAACTTTTCATCTGTTTTATCCTTCAGGTACTCTTTTACAAAAGAGTTCCAAATTGGGGAAGCTCCGGTAATACCCGATGCGATATAAGGATTCATCTTCTCGTTGTTGCTGTTGCCGACCCACACTCCGACAACAACCGAAGGTGTGTATCCTATGGCGTAGTTATCTCTTTTGTCGTCGGTAGTTCCCGTTTTTACTGCAACGGTATGACCGGGAATATTCAATAAACTTCCGGTACCAAATACGTCAGAGCGTGCTCCATTATCCGATAAGATATCTGATATTAAAAATGCGGTTCCCTCTTCGAGTGCCCTAACCCCCTGCACCTGAGGTTTATAAACGACTTTGCCGTTGGAATCCTGAACTTCTATTATTGGTACGGGCTGATGGAACATTCCTCCGGCAGCAAATACTGAGTACGCCCCTGCAAGCTCCAGTAACTTGGTTTCACCTCCGCCCAAAGTCAGTGCCAATCCGTATCTTTGTCTATCCTTGAACGTTGTAATGCCCATCTTTTCCGCCAAGTCAATCATGTTATCTATTCCGCCGATTTTCAGGGCTTCAACTGCGGGAATGTTTAACGAGTTGCCCAAGGCACGTCTCAGCGGAACAACGCCTCTGAAAATACCGTCATAGTTCTCCGGAATATACGGCTTGTCGGGCGCGGATCCTTCAAAGGAAATAGGCATATCTAAGAGAGGGTAGGCTGCCGAGTATCCCTGAGCCAGCATATTTGCGTAGGTTATTGGTTTAATCGCCGAACCCGGCTGTCTGTCCGACACCGCTACATTTACATAAGGGTCGAATTTGCATGAATTTTCTCCGGAAGTTCCGGATATACAGCCTTCGGGCTGAGCATCCAGGTTGTACCCTTTAGAACCGACCATCGCCAGTATTTGTCCTGTTTTAGGGTCCAGAACAACCATCGCCCCGTTCCAGACGTTAAGATTGACCGATTCCTCAAGTTCATTGGTAACTGTCTCCTGAGCCACCTTCTGCAAATCCAGATCGATCGAAGTTTTAACTTTCAAACCGCCTTTTTCTACCGCGTCCTCACCTAAGATATCTATCAGGTACTGCTTGGCGTAAAAAACGAAATGAGGTGCTTCCAATGGAACGCGTGCAGTCTCAAACTTTAATTCTTCGTTCCTGGCTGCATCATAGTCTTCCTGGCTGAGATAATGCCTCTTTCCGTCACCCGCAATCCAGCCCCTTTCACGCATTAAATAAAGGACGTAATCTTTCCTTTCAATCCCGGCCTCAGGATTAACCCCGAACTGCGAGTAATAGCTCGGTCTTTGGGGCAGTCCGGCAAGATAAGCCGATTCGGCTACAGTGAGATCTTTAGGTAATTTGTTGAAATAGGCTTTGGAGGCACTGTATATCCCGTAGTTCTGTCCGCCATAGGGAGTTTCGTTTAAATACATCTGGATTATCTCATCTTTGCTGTAACGGTTCTCAAGCTGTAAAGAAAGAATCATTTCCTTGATTTTACGCACTAAAGTTCTATCCTGAGTTAAAAGAGTGTTCTTTATGACCTGCTGGGTTAATGTGGAGCCTCCCTGAAGACCTTCGCCCGTGAAAGTATTTACCAAAGCTCTCGCCATACCCCGCAACGAGTACCCCTGGTGCAAATAAAATTCAGCATCCTCGGTGGACAACGTGGCGTAGGTAACGTAGGGGTTTACATCTTCCATTTTAACGAGAGTCCTGTTCTTGTCACCGAACACTTCGTAGATGAGCTTGTCATTGCGGTCGTAAAACCTCGTGGAAAGCTCAAAGCTTCTTTCGAGCAGTTGCGTAGGATTGGGCAATTCTCTTGAAAAATAGGCAAAAACTACAACCGTCCCGAACAAACCTGCTACCATCAAGGTTAAAACTGCAGAAGCGATAACTGTATAAGTTTTGAGTTTTTTTGCACCCAAACCTGCAAGAGAAACGGTGTCGGGTTTGTTTTTCTTGTAGAAACCCGTTACAGCCTTTACGCCCGAGAAATCGAAGATGCCCGACAATTTAAATTTCTTTAAAAAGTTATTTTTCGGTTTATACGTTCTGTATTTTCCCGTTTTCCTAACCGGCATTACAAAATTATACCATTATGCTGCGGGTCGGGGGCAGTTTAAAAGCGGTTTGATTATTGCGTCTTTTTGCTGTAATATGGCGTGATTCCATAAGAGAGGAGAGCAACAAATTGGACGTCAGGATAGCACTGGTACGGAACGGCGAGCCCGTTATCTTATGCAACGCGCAGATATTTAGGGAGAAAACCCGGTACAGCAAGGACTATTTTGTAAAGACACCGACACTGCTCGGCGGAACGGGTCAGATAAAAGCGACCACGAGAGGCGGGGAGGAGTATATCCTCAGAATTAAATTCGACCGTCGCGATGATTCGGAAAAAGAGTTTCCCTGTATACACCGTATACTCTACGCAGAACCATCGCTGTCATTTTGATACAGTTGTACCAATCACAAATCTCTGACTGAAGGGAGCAAGAGAATGGGTTGTCAAAAGCTGAAGGGGAAAGAAAAGGCAGAACTGCAGTGTCTGGAAAAGAAACTCGCAAAGGGTATCAAACTCTGCAAAGAAGAGACCGAGCGCCTTAAGGAACTGAGACGGAGATTGAGTAGTTACGGCAGTTAAATCGACGCCTGAAAACAAATAAATGGCATACCGCCGGGACAACACCGAACAAATTCGATGCTCCCGGCTTTTTTTTATCCTCTTTTTTTTATTCAACGGAAAATGTTAATCTCTTTTTCATATCAGAACTGGGAGGAGGGTAGAGAAGTGTACAGGAAAAATCTTACCCGCGTCAAAAAAAACGGTAAAAGTCCGCCCGGCAGCAGCGATAACCCGTTGGTTTTTAAGGGCACAGCTTCCTGCAGAAGCGAACTTCTTTCGGACCATGCTTATCCGAAAGGGGCTTTTATCCTTGTAGGAGAAAGGGCGGTGTACAGAATAACAGGACAGGCCGAAGAGTGCTCAGGTACCTACCGATATTCCTATCCTGCCAAACCAATCGGTTTTATCTAGACCCACGGGGCCGCTTATACTTAAAAGGTATGGGTGGCTCTTTTTTTACTCAAACTGTCCTTACCCATATAGTTTTCAGAATCGAATTATAATATACTTGTAACATGCCGAAAGTCAGTACTGACGAAAAATTAATCAACACTTTTCTTGAAAGAGGAGTTGACTCGATTTACCCCTCAAAAGACGCCCTAAAAAAGAAACTACTTTCCGGAGAAAGAATAAAAGCTTACCAGGGTTTTGATCCGTCCGGACCATACTTACATGTGGGACACGCCATGGGAATAAGAGCACTGAGAATATTGCAGCAGCTGGGGCACGAAGCCATATTTTTGGTCGGAGATTTTACAACTTTGGTAGGTGATCCGGACAAAGACACCGCAAGGCCTCTTATGACCGAGGAGCAGATCCAGAAAAATATGGCGGGGTGGAAGGAGCAAGCCGCCCAGCTCATAGATTTTGAAGGTGAAAATCCGGTTAAGTTTATGCGCAACCACGAGTGGCTTTCAAAAATCGGACTGGCCGATCTTATTAAACTGTTGTCGAACGCCACAGTTCAGCAAATGATCGAGCGCGACCTCTTTGCAAAAAGGCTCAAACGAAACAATCCTATCGGTTTACAGGAATTTATCTACCCCCTTATGCAAGGCTTTGACAGCGTAGCCATGGGCGTGGATCTCGAGATCGGCGGTACCGACCAAACCTTTAATATGCTTATGGGACGTGAACTGGTAAAAAGGTACCTTGGAAAAGATAAATATGTAAGAACAAACGAAATGATGGAAGCTCCGGACGCGCTGACCATGAGCAAGACCAAAGGCAACGGTATAAATCTCTCCGACAAATCCGAAGTTATGTACGGAAAGGCCATGTCTTACCCGGATGAGCTTATTACAAAGTGTCTGAGACTTTTGACGGACATGCCCATGGAAGAGATCTGGGAAATTAACAAGAAGATCCAGGACGGAGAAAATCCGATGATCTTTAAAAAACAAATGGCCCACGAAGTGGTAAAAGTTATCAAAGGAGCGGAAGAAGCAGAAAAAGCTCAAAAACACTTTGAGAGGACAGTTCAGAAAAAAGAAATTTCCGACGAGGACACTGAGGTTGTAAATATCTCGGGAATTATGCCTGTGCAGGAATTTTTAAAGAAAGCTTTAAAGAATTCGGAGTCGGCCAGCCACATAAAGAGAATAGTAGAGCAGGGTGGGGTAGAGGTGAATGGGAAAAAAGTGGCAACCACTCAAATAGAAATTGAATTTGCTCCCGGAACACTAGTAAAATTCGGCAAAAGAAAATATTTTAAAATAGAAGATAAATAATGATCAGCAAAGAAATAAAGAAAAAAATAAAAAGAGCGTTCAGAAAAGATAACGTCTATAAAGCTGTCATAATCATAAGCACTTTGGCACTTATAGCAACATCGGTCCTTCCTTACGTCCTGTAAGAAATGCCGGGCGTTTGATCCTTTAAGGGAAGCAAAAAAACCCGGCTTACGTAATGTTAACCACCTGCAACTACCATGAAAGCAAAATCGAAGTTAGTATACTTTTCTTTAGGAACATTTATCACCACCGAAAAACCGTTTGCATCGCAGCACTTTTCAATCTCCGGCACGTAGTCGTCTTCGGGAAACAAATCCTTATATTCCTTAACGATCCTCGAGGCAATGTCGATGTCACTAAATCCGACAGGTAAGGTCTCACCGTTGAGTACGCTCATTTTTACTCTCCTCTCATATGGCTAACCGATAAATATTACGTTAATTCTAAAAACAAGTAAAATATATTTAATGAAGCTGACTTCGCCCGTCGGAATTGTGCCAAAGATCGGGCCTAAATATAAAAAACTTTTGGAAAATTTAGAAATCAGGACGGTTCAGGATCTGGTGTATCACTTTCCTTTCAGATACGAAGATTATTCTAACGTAAAACACATTCGCAAATTACTGGAAAATGAAACAGCAACTGTTAAAGGAATTGTTGAATCGGTAACAAACATATTTACCCGAAACGGAAAAAGACTTACAAAAGTAGCCGTAAGCAACGGCACTGAGAAAATCGATCTGATATTTTTCAATCAGCATTATTTAAAAACAACAATAAAAACTGGTCATGAGTATACGGTCAGCGGAAAAGTAGGAACCTTCGACAGAAAACTTTCTTTTATAAGTCCCGAACTGGAAGAGAGTAGAGAAGTTAATTTGAACACCGGACGCCTGGTCCCGGTATATCCCGAGACTTATGGGGTAACTTCCAAGTGGCTCCGGGCTAGAATTAACGACGTCGTGTCGGGGGAAATTGAACTTGAGGAATTTTTACCCGAAAATACGTTAAATAAACTTAATTTGAGTAATTTTAGTTGGGCACTTAACCAAATTCACTTTCCGGATATAGAAATTAACGCTCAAAAAGCTAAGATAAGGTTCCAATTCGAAGAGTTATTCCTTGAACTTCTGAAAGTGGAAAAAAGACGCGTTCAGTGGGAATCTAAGCTTAAAAGTGTCGTAATGACGGTAAAAAATACTCAGATTGACTCTTTCATCCGTACGCTGCCCTTTAAACTCACAAATTCTCAGGAAAAAGCTATCAACGAGGTACTGAAAGACCAGACATTGGAACATCCTATGAACCGTTTACTGGAGGGGGATGTCGGCACAGGTAAAACGCTTGTTGCCCTGATTGCGGCCTACAACACGCACCTTAACGGGTTTAAAACTCTTTACATGGCTCCTACGGAGATACTTGCAACCCAGCACTATGAAACTTTCACACGTCTTTTATCCCCACTGGGAGTAAAAATTGCCCTCATTACCGGATCCGTCAAGCCGGATGGCACCGACTTTGACATTCTTATAGGTACACACGCCCTCATCTATTCCAAAGAAAAATTTAAAAACGTAGAGCTGGTTGTTATAGACGAACAACACAGATTTGGCGTAGAGCAGAGGGGAAAAATCCTGGAAATGGCCAACGATGGAACAGTACCTCATCTACTTGCTATGACAGCCACGCCAATACCAAGAACACTTGCCCTTACCATTTACGGCGACCTTTCAATATCGGTTTTAGATACTCATCCGAATAAGGAGAGGAAAATTTCCACAAAAGTGATACCCGAAAATGCGCGGGATAAGGCTTACCAATGGATAAGACAGAGAAACGAGCCCACTTTTATCGTCTGCCCTCTAATTGAAGAAAGCGAAACTCCGAGTTTTGAGAACGTAAAGGCCGCCGAAGCCGAATACGCCTTACTCAAAAAAACCTACTTTAAGGGCATCGAAATGGGTCTTCTCCACGGAAAAATGAAACCGAAAGAAAAAGAAGATGTTATTGAAAAGTTCAGAAAAGGCAAAATAAAGGTATTGGTGTCGACCCCGGTCATAGAAGTTGGGATAGACGTGCCTGAAGCCACCGTGATGGTCATAGAGAGCGCGGAAAGGTACGGACTGGCCAGTTTACATCAATTGCGGGGAAGAGTGGGCAGGGGGTCAGAAAAGGGCTACTGCTTTGCTTTTTTGAGTACTTATTCAAGAAACGCCTATACCAGATTAAAAAACCTCGAAACCACAGACAACGGCATTGAACTTTCCGAGATAGACATGCAGGCAAGGGGACAAGGCGATATTTTCGGAGCAAGCCAGCACGGTTTCAAAAGATTTAAAATAGCCGACATGTTTAATGTCAAAATGCTCGAGGAAGCAAAACAGGAAGCTCAACAAATATACCCATTCTTGGACTATTACCCCCTACTAAAGGAAAGGTTGACACAGGAAGCGGGAGAATATATACCTAACAACTAGGATGGAACTAAGAATCACAACAGGCTCCGCAAAAAATAAAAAGCTAGTAGCACCGGAATTACCCGGTTTCAGGGCAGTTCAGGAGATTGCCAAATCCTCAATGTTTTCTATTATCGGGGATCAGGTAGAGGGGGCTGTATGTTTGGATCTGTTCGCGGGAAGCGGAAATTTAGGTATTGAGGCTTTGAGCAGGGGCGCCGCCTGGTGCGATTTCGTGGATGGAAATAAGGAAAGCGTCGAAGCGATAAAGAAAAACGTGGAAAACTGCGGCTTTTTTGATAAGTCTTCGGTTTCCCTGAAAAACGCTGTTAAGTACGCCGCGGCTACCGACAAAAAGTACAATCTTATCTTTATGGATCCTTTCTACAACGACCTAAACCAGAGACACCTTCTCGGGCTACTTGCCGAAAGAATTAAGGAAAACGGTATTTTAGTGTATTTTCACTCTCCTGAATGCACCACAGAAGTGAACGACATGGTACAGAAAAGCGGACTTGTAATAACCGATAGTAGGGAATTTGGGGGAAGCGTTTTTGCCGTCATAACAAGGCTAGACAAATAATTAAGTAAATGGTATTATCCCTATAGTTTGTTTCCAAAAATCCGGTACTAAAAAGGAGTAGAGCGATGACAGTTTTTGATAGGGCGTTTTCGTACAATAAGGATTTGCATTTCATCAAAGAATTGGAAGCGGGAAACATAAGAATAAAAATAAGAATCACCCCCTTCCAGGCAGAAACCATCCGTATGGAAGCATTTAAGGATGGCAAGAAAGTCGATACTTATATCGGCAGAAACGAGCTCGGGAGACATGACTTCCCAATCGTCTGGTGGATAGAAAGAAACAGTAAGTCAGGAAACAACTGGAACACCCTATTGCTTACTTGGTGGCTTGATACGGTTGTTCCTGAGATAGAGAGGGAAACTCTCAAAAGGAACATGCTGTCTCCAAGCGCCCGTTAGCAATAAAAAGCCGTTTGTATAACCTTAAAGGTTATCGGGCGGCTTTCTTTTTTGCCTAAAACGGGTTCTATTTGACAGCAAAGCCTCAAACCTTTATATTTCACACTGTATGGCAGTACCAAAAAGAAAACATTCTATATCAAGAACGAGACAGAAAAGGGACGCTCATTACAAAAGAGTGCGTGTCCATGCTGTAAAAACTTCGGACGACAAAGCTTATAAAAGACCTCACGTCGAAGAGTATATCGAGCTTTAAGAATTCGGATATAATTACACAATGAAATCTTTCGCGGATCCGAGGCACACTTCCAGAAAACTTGCTTTGACTTCTATTTTTTGCTGGCTTTTTACGGAAACGGATAAAAACGACGCGATTATGCTGTCAAAAGACCTTTTGGAAGAGCAACCCGGAGAACAGGATACCGAGCTTACCGAATACATTTTTGAGGGCGTCAAAACCCACATTAATGAGATAGACAAGGTAATAGAGGAGAGCGCGCCGGAGTGGCCTATTGACAAAATAGCCAAAGTTGATTTAGTAGTACTCAGAATCGCGGTTTTTGAACTGCTGTTCGGTAAAAAGGCACCGGCCAAGGTTGTGGTGGATGAAGCCGTTGAACTGGCCAAGGAGTTCGGAAACGATACTTCACATAAATTTGTGAACGGGGTTCTAGGCACAGTAATAGGAAATTATTTGGAGAAAAAAGATGACTAGCGATTATTTTGCAAAAACTAAAAAGGTTATAGAAGAAAAAACAGGCGTTTCGCCCGCCGACATACACGAAACCTCCTTTTTCGAGGATGATCTCAACGTCGGAGAAATGGAGCTTCTTGAAATACTGTCCGAGCTTGAAGAGATGTTCAAAGTAGACCTTGTTTCCGAACAGGAAAACATTGTAACCGTTCAGGACATACTGGACCTGCTCAGCGAAAAAATTGATTAGTATCCGGCCGTATTTTACCCATGACTTTTGTCGCGGAGAAAGTTCGGAACGGACACGGAAAAGTCGATAATGGCCTTTGATTTCGTCAAAACAAAACAAATATTGGGCGAAGATTTGTCCGATGAGAATCTGTTTAAAACAGCTTTTACCCATCGTTCTTATCTGAATGAACACCACGAATACGCGAACCCCTCCAACGAAAGACTGGAGTTCCTTGGGGACGCCGTACTTCAGCTCCTTTCCAGCGAATTTCTTTATAATACCTATACCGACGCCCCGGAAGGCGACCTAACGAACTACCGCTCATCGGTAGTTTGCACGTCTTCGCTTGCCCGGGAAGCTAAAAGAATGGAATACGGCAGTCTACTGCTCCTTTCCAACGGCGAAGAGGCAACAGGAGGAAGAGACCGGGAATACATTCTTGCAAACACATTCGAGGCTGTACTGGGTGCCCTTTACCTTGATAGAGGCCTTGAAAAATGTAGGAAGTTCCTGGAGAAAGAGCTTTTTTTCAAAATAAGTGATATCGTTACCGATAACGTCTACAGAGACGCCAAGTCCCAGTTTCAGGAGATGGCCCAGGATAAATTCGGTGTAACCCCCGTATATCAGGTAATCGACTCATGGGGCCCCGATCATGAAAAAACCTTTAAAATGGGCGTTTTCATAGGCAAAGAGAATTGGGGAACCGGCGAGGGAAAAAGTAAACAGAGGGCAGAGCAGGCAGCGGCCGAAAATGGTTTAAAAAGAATGGAGAAAGGAGATTAAAGGTTACCGTGGGTGTATAGACAACCACAACCCCATCTGCTAAAATCAACCAGTTATGTCGGTATCAATCAGATTAACAAGAACAGGTAGAAAAAATCTGCCCTCCTACAGGGTGGTGGCTACGCAGACCAGAACCAAAAGGGATGGTAAATTTTTGGACATAATAGGTTTCTACAATCCCTCAACAATCCCGGCTTCCTTTGATTACGACAAAAAAAAGTTCCAGGAATGGGTCTCAAAAGGTGCGATAGTCTCGGATGCGGTAAAGAAAATGGTAGAGGGCAAGTACGAATATACAAAATATAAACCCGGTAAAGAAGAAGTGACAAAAGAAGTCGCTCCTGCCAAAGAAGAAGCTCCGGAACAAACAGCCTAACATGAAAGAGTTCATAACATACATTGTTCAACAGATAGTTTCCCACCCCGAAGCAATTGAAGTTGAGGAAGTCACCGAGGAAGGGGTTTTCGTCTACACGATATCTGCGGCTAAAGAAGATATGGGTACACTTATCGGCAAAGAAGGCAGGAACATCAAAAGCATCAGAAATATGGCCAAGGCCAAGGCTATAAAAGACGACATAAGGATAAGTGTTAACATTAAAGAAGATGATCAGATTTAACGTCCTCACTTTATTTCCCGAACTAATACAACCTCATTTAGATTTTTTACCCTTTAAAAGGGCGGTTGAAAAAAAGGCGGCCGAGTATAGATTATGGAATCTAAGAAATTACGCTCTCGACAAAAGAGGAACTGTGGACGACAAGCCTTATGGAGGGGGCACCGGAATGTTGTTAATGCCCGAACCCATTTACGACGCCTTAAGCGACATCCACACCATGCCGCCGGAAGATGTTATAAAAAAGGACGGTGTGCGGGTAATACTGTTATCTCCGCGCGGTAAAAAATATGATCAAAAGTACGCGGAGGATCTATCAAAGGCACGGGAAATTACCTTGATTTGCGGAAGATACGAAGGTATTGACGCCAGAATAGAGGAAAATTACGTGACCGACGTTGTAAGCATAGGTGATTTCGTTCTTTCCGGCGGGGAAGTGCCGGTTTTAGCAATTTTAGAGAGCGTTACACGATTACTTCCACAGGTTATTGAAAAGGAAGACGCCGTAACCAATGAGTCATTCTCGAACGGCACCATTGAGTACCCGCAGTACACCAGACCCGAGGTCTTCAAAGGAAAAAAAGTGCCTGACGTTCTTCTTTCCGGCAACCATAAAGAAATAGAGAAGTGGAAAAGAGAGAATTCTCCGACAGTATAAAAAAGAAGTTTCCTCACCCGCAACTAACTATAAATCGAAGGGCGTTTCCGGTGTTTCGGTGGCCCCCGCCGGTTGTTCTACAGGTACCTCTTCGGCAGCTTCCCCCGCAGGAGCGGGAGTTTCCGTACTCTCAACTACTTCGCTTTCTGCAATATCAGGATTAAGAAATTCGTAATATCTATAATCTTTTATGCTGTTTATAAATGCGACAAAAGCCGGGGACGTAATATCCAAGGTGATGGGGTCATCCGTTACCGCAACAGATTGAACATACATATACGGAGAATCAACATTCACGTTAACATTCACCAAACCAGTTTCCTGCGTACTGGAATCCTCACCAAATCTGAATGTGGTTACATAGGCTATTCTTGCAGATTTTTCGATTTCCTGCATAAACACTACCATTTGGTCATAAGAACCGGTCACGGTCGCCGCAACATTAACAATACCGCTTATATCTTCCTTCCTCTGGTCAGAGATAGCATCCGCGGCAGCTCCGGTTGCCCCCGAATAGGAGTAGTTCAAACGATCGACGGACATACCGGCGTTGGTCGCGATTTGGTGTATCTGGTCAAGAAGCTGTGGGACGTTAGATTCGGAAACGTACAGCTTCTCGACAAGATCGGCATTCTCCTGCAGAACGGTATTAAAATCTTTCATTTTAGAAAGAGCCGAAGCTTTGGTATTTAACACTTCCAGCACAGCGGTCTGTGAAGTAAGCTGTGTCTTAAGTTCGTTAACCTTGGTGTAGGTAGGTTTGATATATAAAAAGAACAATAAAGCGGTAACCGCCAAACCAATGATAGGGAAGACAAAATCCACAATAATGTCTTTTATGGCACCTATGTTTATTTCTTTTATTTTATTTTCTATGTTCTCTTCGTTCATATTTCTTCGTTTACAATTTTATTTTCGACGTATCGTAGTTAACCACAATAAAAAACCTGACCGTACTTTTATTTTGATCCAGTGTCACGGAATTAAGTTTTACTTCGGTAAAAAGTTCTTTTAGTTCTGCGTCACCCCCGGGAAAATCTTTGTTTAAAAGGCTGTTTATAAAATTGGCGATCAGAATATAATTGTCGGCGTCCCCCGTGTAATTTACGATTCCGTCCTTTATATCCATGGAGTCTATTCTTACACCCTCAGGCTGTCTCACTTTCAGTTCGGCCAATAAACGGGAGTAATGCGGTCTTTCGGCAATAACTTTGGAGATAGAATTATATTTCAGGTCCAAATTTCTCACAACTATCTCGGTGGCGGAAAGAGATTTTATTTTTGCTCGCTGACTTTCAATCTGCGAATTTACGTCGTTTACCTTCGTGGATATCTCCGAATGTGCGTAGTAAAGATATCCGGAAACGCCCAGCGCCGCAACTGTCAACAGAATAAAAAGCACCGTAGTGCCCTTAACAGCCTTGCCTTTGGCTTGATACTGTATTTCTTCCTGCGGGATAAGGTTAATATTTTCCATTTAAACCTCTCTTAGAGCCAAACCTACGGCGGTAGAATACATCGGACCGTCCTGGCTCAGATCCTTTCTTCGTGGCTCTAACTTTTGTGAAAACTGGAAATTGGCCAGCGGATTGGCAAGTTGTACCTCAAAATCAACATTTTTTGCTACATAAGTTAAAAGTTCAGGCATTAGGGCAGTACCTCCGGTTAGTATCAACCTCTTAATGTTAGCAGAGCTATTATGCTTTGTGAAGAATACTGTTGCTCTTTTTATCTCAAGAATCAGGTTGTCCATTATAGGTCTTATTACGTTAAATATTTTGCCCTCGGCCTGCATGGGATCCATTCCATAAACTTTTTTGTATTCTTCAGCCTGTTGAACATCCAAGTTCAGCTCCTGCTGGATTGCCTTTGTAATTATGTCCCCTCCCACCGGAATGCTTCTGGTAAAGCGTACCGCGCCGCCGTAGGTAACGACTATTATCGATCCCGAGAATCCCAAATCCATAACTATAGTCCCGAGAGGGGCGTCGGCCGAATCTCCTAAGACCCTGCCCAAAGCAAGAGTTTCGGGTTCTATTGCGTAAGGCACGAGCTTGGCTTTTTTAGCGATGGCAACATACCTTTCTAAAACATCTTTTTTGGCGGCGACTACCTGAACATTTATTTTATCTTTTTCGGTAAGATCGGGGTCGAGTCTTTGATATGAGAGGTTTATCTGGTCAAGTGGCAGGGGAATATATTGCTCAGCCTCATATCTCACGGCACTTCTCAGCTCCTTATCACTCATTGCGGGCACTTTTATAACGCGCATAAATACCTGACTCTCGTCCAAACCCATTACAACATGGGAGGTTCCGAATCCCATTTCCTTGAAAAACTCGGCTATATGCTCGGCGATCAGATCCATATCTTCTCTTTTATCGGACAAAAAGTTGACCTTGGGATTTTCGTACGTGCCTATATTGGAAATTATCAACCCTTCTTTACGTTTATCCAGTTCTACGGCTCTAAATGTACTTCTGCCAAAATTTAAACCTACAATGGGCATACTAAAATTCTACTATCCTTTCAGGACTCAGACAAGACCGATTTTACGTTTATTCTGCGACTTTTAGGCTAAGGTCCGTAATTGTTGGTAAGATCCGAAACTTCGCTTGTCTGAAGTAGTGCATAATCGAAGAAAGCCGGAGCCATGGCATCTGTTTTAAGAACAGTTATATGCTTCACCGTTTCTCCGGAGTAACCGTGAGCGTCCATTATTATCCCCTGCCTTGGGATCGTCTGACCAATCGCAGGTACCGCATAAACGACCGCTCTTTCGTAATAGGGTCTGATACGGATATATTTAGGCGTCACCATAGTATTTATTGTGAAACAGTTTGGGTAGCCGTGGTTGGCCACGGCAGTATCAAATCCGTTGCCGCTGTAAGGAGAAGACACGGAATTTACGGCATAGGAATTTATTTTTGTGACCGCACTTTCTTCGTATATATACGCCGCATGTATTGAGGACGCACTTTGCCAGCAAACATCAAGGGAGGAACCTGATGTGTACCCCTGCAAACTTATTTGACCGGCCTCTCCCGGCTCGAGGCCTAGCGAAAAAGGATCGGTGGAATTTCCGGAATACTCTAAAGTAACATTGGCGCTGATAATATTTCCGTTGGGCTCCGTTATGCTGTAGGTGCAGGCACTTCCGCAGTTCCCGAACGCTATGTATCCTTCCAATGTTTCATTTGGAACCACCAGAAGACGCTCAATTATAGCCTCTGCGGCTCTGAGAGCTTTTGTACTGTCATCTGTCCTTACAAAACCTTTAAGTGTGCTCATGAAACGGTTCGATATGGTTACCCCGATTGTCGTGGCGACTATCATTAAGAAAACCATCACTACCAGGGTTTGCCCTGTCTGGTCTTTGATTTTTGACGGAATTCTCATATCAATATGGCCTAATAGCTCCTGATAGTAACCGCGTTAAGTATATCCGAATACTCGCCGCTATTTCCTGACACCGGTGCAAATCTTATGTGCATCTTCACCGTTTGTGGGGTAGTTCCCACAACGGAGAAACATGTGCTACCTGTCAACATACAGGAAACAGCCACGCCACCGGTACCAAAGCTGCTGGTCAGGTCCACGGCGGCTGCACCGGTGGGGTTTTCTACCTGCAACTTATTTCCATTAAGTTTATAGGTGACGCTAGCACTTCCTTCTTTTGAAATAGTGAGAGTATTGGTGTATCCTACTGAGGTAATGCCCGTAGCGCTGCGTAACTCACGTTCAATCTTTAGTCCCACAAAATTTGCCTGCTGTTCAACTTCATTTTTTATCTGAGTCTTATTGTAACTGCGAACAAGGGAAACCAGTATATCGTTCGTCACCCCAATGGATATTCCCAAAAGAGCAATAACTACCAACAACTCCACAAGGGTAAATCCTTTATTTTCTTTTTCCAAAGTTGCCCTGATTTTCATTTTTGTTGCCAATTCGTAAAATCGGTATATACAAATGTTTCTTTGTTCTGACCGCCGACACTCCACGCAGACTGCACTGTGACCTGGATGGCCGTGCTAACGGGCGCGGCGTAAAAACGTGTGAGGATGGGTGTGCCCCCGGCGGCTGTCGGTACACTTCCGGCTTTTACAACTAACGGATCCGCATTAATATCTATATAACACCCGCCCAACGCCGGCGTACATCCGGATGTCGTACTAACAAAAGTTGCCCAGCTGGTTGCTGATTGATCCCTGTAAGCCCGGACTAACTCCATTTGTGTATTGGCAGCTTTTGTACCTTCCATCAATAAAGTACTCTGCAACGATGTCCTTAACGAAAACAGGGTGAGGGAGAGTAGAGAAGTAATTACCACAACCGAAATACCCAACGCCGCTATTACTTCCACAAGTCCTATCCCTTTTTGTTCTTTCAAAAAATTTTTTAAAGTTTGCCGCATAGTTACTAATTTGAATTGAATATCAACCCGGCTTTATTAATTAGTATGTTTTTGACTGTTGCTGTATCCGACGAATGCCGAAGGCTTATAGTGGTATCCGGTATAGGAACAGTTAATCCGGTAGTAGCATTTCTCTCAAAAACCGAACCGTCTTCTAAACTGAATAGGAGACAATGTGCGCCGGATGAAACAATCGAAATGCCGGACGAAAGTGTTACTGTCTGCTGGAGTGTTGCGTTAACAGTACAGCTGTTGGAAGCAGTTAAGTAAAAGCTGTATGTTCCATTAGAACCTGCTACGTCGGAATATAGAACAGCCCAATAAAGAGCGGGGTTGCCGTTTATCAAAGTGTCTGCCCCTGTTCCCGTCAGCGCCCTATTTTGTGCACTCCTCAAGTCGCTTTTCAAATTTTCCTGCGCCTGCTTTAAAGTTTGGTTTCTGGTGTAACCGGAAAAAGAGGGAATCATTATCCCTGAAACTACCGCAAGAATACCTACAACAATCATTAACTCCACCAATGTAAATCCTTTACTAGCCGAGCGGGGCAGTTTCATATATAAATACTAGCACAAAAATTATGGTGTAATCAGCAGTAAGTTGACGCCCATCTCATATTTTGCGGGATCGTTGCCGCCGTCGGAAGAAGCTTCCTCGGTTAATTGCTCTAAACGGGTGCTGATCTCGTAGCCTGCAGTGTTGTGGATATACTCATAATGGTATGTCGTATCATTTATAGGATCGGTGGGATATTTTGATATGTAATCGGAGAGATCTACCGGAATCCAACCCGCCACAGCCGAGTATATATTCGGCGATCCTGTGGGAACTATATCGCTCGTGTACAAAAAACTTTCCTGCCCGGGATATTGACCGTAATCAAGTTTGTATTCATTAACGGCCCTGTCTAAAGTTGAGACGTCTGATAATCTTTTGTTATCACGGGCTTTGCCTTTTGAAGAAGCCGGGGATATAAGTGAAATGACGGTACCCATGAGTACCAGTAAGACTGCCGTAACGATGGCTATCTCCAGAAGAGTGAATGCGTTTGTATCAACGAACCTTTTCATGATTAAAAAGGGTTTTGGACGGCGTAACAGTTAGTATTGGTACCACAATTACACCATGACGCAAAAGTACAGGCAGAAACAGCACTGCATCTTGAAGTGATGGATGCATCTATTTCCATACGGGCTATTAAAGCATATCTCGAGGCAGTTGCTCTATAACTGTAGCCATAGGCAGCATCTGCGCAACCCGCAAAAACATCGGTACCCTGAGACGGGTCCACAGGTAATTGACTTATATAACTTGTAGGGGATATGAGAGCTCCTAAACCTGTGGTTGCATTATTGACACTTGCCGAAACGAAGGCTGCACTTGGGACCGGATAACTACGTTTGTCCGTAAAATATAACTCTAAGGCTGTTTGTATCCTTTTTAAATCAGATACCCTCTGCGAGTCACGGGACTTCTGCCTGACACCCTGAACATTTATTGCATTTAAAACAACACCACTTAGAATACCTATTACGCTTATAACTATTAGAAGCTCTATTAAGGTGAATCCTAAATTGGTTTTTTTGTTTTTAAAATTCATGGTGTTGCAAAATTAAAGACAAGACGCCCCTGTCGAAGCCAGGTTACATACCTGTCCCCCCGCACCAAGGTCATTTCCAGTTGCAGAACCGTTGCAGGTAGCTGCGATCGGACAATCCAATACAACCCCGCCACACTCAGGTTTGCCGCCGGTATACGAAGCGTTATGGGGAGACACAAATTTGTAAAGCCTGCTCTGTGAATTTAAAACGCCCACGCAGAAGAAATTTATATTACCCTCCGTCATCGTATAGTAAACATACTGAGAACCGGGCCAGGAGTTTAGATAAGTCGACAGCATAGGATTGACAAGAACATTTGTATCAGGAACACCCGCACTACTGACGGGATACTTACCCTCACCGGCATAGTAAGCTTCGATTGCGGCAGCAACATTCTGTAAGTTCGATATCTTTACACCATCCTGAGCCCTTTCCCTTTGTTTTGTAGGATTTATAACTGCCACAGTTATACCAGCCAATATCCCTATAATAGAAATTACTAAGAGTAATTCAACTAAAGTGAGTCCCTGATTTTTATAATTGTAATTTTTCACGATATTTTAAAAACTTACCGGGCTCAATAAAGAGCCCGGAAGTATATAACCTAACTAAGGCGTCACACAGTTCGCGGGAGGCGATGCGGTATCACAATGCTGGATTTGTCCTGCTGCAGTACCATTGTTCATGTATCTGAACACAGTAGTTCCGGCACCAAACGATTTAGCGTAAATCGTAAAATTGGGGCTCGAGGCGGTCCCCATGTAGCGGTACAAACACGTGTTACCGGAACCCGGAGCTGTTGAACCCGTGTACCCGTTCACCGCACCGCAAGTATCTGGTAGTTGATTTCCCGTAACAATAAAGTCACAAGTGTAATCCGCACCACCGGCAGCACAGCTGGCATTAGGCGAAGAGGCTGAGGCCGAAAGTCCGGAAATAAACTGTACATCGTTAGGAGAGTTACCATACGCTGAAATATACCCCTGCGTAGCAAGAGCCACTTTGTTTATTGTAGCCTTAACATTGGCATCCCTGGCCTTACTTTGTTGGGCTTGGGGATCTATAACAGCAATCAAAACACCGGCTAAAATACCGATGATAACGATAACCAATAAAAGCTCGATAAGTGTAAAACCCGAAGCAGAAATCATTCTCTTTCTCAATTCTTTCATCTGCTTCTCACCCCCCTCCTTCTATCTAATCCAATTCCAGATTTTAAAATTAACTTGGGCAGTTTATACATCTCTTCTTAAATTATGACTTCGCCCATAATGAGTGTCAATACGATTCCGCCTTTATCGGGCAGGCTTTGAATAAACTAGGGCACATCGTTGTTCGAAAATATTGCGTAGTCAAAAAATGCAGGGGCTGTATTGTAAGATCTGTAGACCACGATTGCCTTTGTGGTTTTAATGTCTCCATCCTGAACAAGCTCTCCCCTTGAATACAATCTGTACCCCTGAGCCGGTAGAGAAGAGGGGCTCACGGGGACGACTGCAACTTTTGAACCCTGAAAGATACTCCTGACTCTGAGCCCGGTCATGCCTGTAACCGACACATTGTGACAATAGGGAAGGGGATACCCCTCGCGGATAGCCTCGCCTTTGGCATCCGTAAAACCGGTTGAGGATATGTCGGTGCTAAAAACCAAATTTCCCGAAGCTTTTAAAAAATTTCGGGTCGTCGTAACCGGTCCGTACAAAATATATTCTATTGCGGAGCTGCTATTCTGCCAGCACAGTCTTATCGAGTTCATGCCGGTCAACTCGATATTCTTGGTCTGACCTGACGGAATATCGGTTTCGTAGTATGCGGTGCTACCCATAATATCCGTGTGGCTGAAAGTTTTAGCGCTCAACACCGCTCTTGACTCAGCGTTGTCGGACACGGCTTTTTGATAATTCAGGACACATCTGGTTGTATCGCCGGGGATTGAAGAAAAACCCATTTCCTGACAATTTGGGTTTTTAGCTGAAAGCCTGTCTAAAAGCTGTTCGGACTGCGCAAGTAGTCTGTCTATACCGCCTTCGGCGGCAGCGAACACTCTGGCGGATGTGTCAGACCTGGAGACCCGTGAAGACACCTGCAGCGTTCGACTGCTCACTGCAACTCCCACGGACAGAGCTATGGTCATCGCAACAACAACGAATAATAGAGCCTGACCATTGTTATTTAATTTCCTAAATTGTCCTTTCATATTAATTTTCCGTCTCACGCACGTTTTCAAATTCGTACCTGACATCGAAAACTTCAAGCCCGGTCTTTATGCCTCTTTCCGAATTGTATTTTATAAATTTTGTAACCTTGTCCAGAAGATCCAAAGGATAATTGACCGCCGTGGCAGGATGTGTATTGTTGCCAAGCCCCAGGTCGCGCAGCATCTGCAGTCCTTTGTTCAACGAACCGCCCGGTTTGGTGTTTATCAAAGATCCGTTAAAGACGATCGGATCGTCAGGAGAGACCTCAGTATAATCACTGCCTACCTCGATACCGGTAGAAGAAATAATAACCGCCTCGACCTGTGGGGGAGTATCGGGGTTAAATGTGGAAAGGGGAGTGGAAAGCGACGGGTCTATCTTTACATGAGCTTTGGTTATGATTACGACATTTCCGGGCGCAGTTGTGACACCCAGGGGAGCGGCGGTACTTTTGATAGGGCTGTCTATAATAAGGGTATCCGACGGGTTCCCTTCTACGTAAACAAACGCTACGGCGGGGGAATTGCTTACTCTATAACCTCCGGTGAATTGTCTCGGGGAGTCGTAGGGCGATGGTATGGGTGTTAAGTAACTGGTTCCGGTCAAGGGAAAATAGTAAAGACCCGAGCTGCCGTTAAAATCAGCAACACTCATTTTATGTACACCCGGCCTTATCTGGCCACCCAGGTTCGTCAGGGTTCGGGCGGTGTCCGGTATCTTTATGTCCAATCTTTCGGAAACAACCTCTTCCTCCCCGATATTTTTAGCATACCCGCCGCCGGTGCCCTCAGAAATGTCCGGGGGAAACGGGGAGTTACGCATGGACAATGCGTAGATATTACTTCCTAAACTGAGTTTGTTAAGGTTCAGCATACCGCCGTAGAACTTTTTTTCCTTCGTTTGGGTCATTGCGGTCTCGGAAGAACACGGACCGGGGTTTGTGAAAGTTCTTGAAAAGGCATCACCGTCTACAACGGCAACCCAGGGATCTTTTTTAATCTTGGACATCTGCAGGGTAGTAGTTTGCGTTGTCAAAGTGGTGGTTTGATTAATCGTAATGCAGTTCTGTTGAGTGTCGTATTTTGTACTATCTGCACACCGAACACTATATGTCTGACACATATCTTCTGAATAAGACGGACATAGCTGGATTGTTTTCGACGGAGAATAACTAAGGGTCATCTTAACCTGACCGTTCGCGTCCGTAATATAAGATAAATTTGTGGTGGGCTCGTACACAGATGCTTTGGGCAATACTCTAATAGATGTGCCCGGACATGCGTTGGTGTCATATAATGTTTCCTTGACGGTAACGGTCAGTTCCATTTTAGTTACGTTCGTAAAAATGTAAGTAGCAGAGGTGTTGGTTTCTGTCCCATTATCAGAAATAACATACCAGCTATATGTTCTATTCACAGAAGTATCCAGTGCATAGGTAATTTCCGTCGTAGGGTCCAAAATATTTCCCCCTTGTTGGACAAAACCGACCCCGTCCCCCTTATCGACATACACCCTATAAATTTTTGACTCATCTCCTGTGCAATTTTCGCCCCAACCTGCAATAGCATTCCAGTCTAAAACTACCGTTCCGGCGTTTTGAAAAGAAGTTCCGTTTGCGGGACTCTGCAGAGTAACCTGATCGGGAGCGGTGTCTGTACAGATAGAACCACCTGCGCAGTATTCGCATTTGTCGTCCGGATTAATATAAATACGGTTGTTTATGGCATTTTCAGGACACGTCGGGCTGAGTCTCTCCTTGCATTTCGGGGAGAACCAACATAAACCCTCATCCAAACACTCAGTCCTCGTCCTAGGCCAGGCATCGTCCGTTTCAGTAGATGTTTTAGGGCATGCGCCCGGAGTCTTCTCGGTGCATACCCCCACCGCCCCATACCAACACCCGTTATTGGATTTCTGACAATCATCGCTCGGACAGCCATTAGCATAACAGCACATGTCATCGTACCCTCCTGTTAGCGGGGAAGAGTCACAAACCCACCAACCGGAGCGGCATTCTCCGACAGAACAGGTGGCTGCATAGGTTTTATTAGAGTAGAGTGCACCAAAAAATATAACAAACGCCGTAACTAACAGGGCTGTGGTTTTTAGGTTGTACTTAAATATGCTCAGGTTTTTCATGGCCGTTCTTTCACAATGATACAGTCCGGTCCAAGAATACTGCAATCATCATTCTTACATTTTGTAAACACCATATCTCCGACTATAGCTGTCTTCATAAAATCAAATCCGGAAGATATAAATATCTGGTTTATATTTGTAAATGCTGCAGTTCTGTCGGAAGAACATTCAAAAGACCGGTCCGACTTGATTCCTGAATCCGTAACGGTAACTCGGCCTGTGTTTAAATCCAAAATATTATCTATAACAAAAAGCTTGTAGTTATTAAAAATTTCTGCCCGTTTCTCAGGATTGCTGTTGTAATCACTAAATTCTTCAGACCCTTTGTTTTGCTTGTTTACACCGGGATACCGCCCGACATTGGGATCTACCACATACGACTCGTCAAAATATATGGAAAATCGGGAATCTTCCCGGGTCCCGGCACTTTTTCGGACAAGGCTGTTCTCAAAGAAACGGCTCACAAAATACATTCCCAAGCCTATGAGAATCAAAATCATGAGCAGCAAGATCTTTTCTCTCTTCACTAGTTAATTATATGAAGATTATCAAGGTTAGGTCAATGAAAAAGAAGGGGGTCGGTTAAAGTTACATTTAAACCGACCCTTAAGTAAAAGTTCCTTAAACTACTTGTGACTTTCTACCCAACCGGGAAAGATATCGGGGCGGGACAGGATGAGCGAATACTCTTCCGCGGTAACCGGTATGATCTTCAGAGGATCGGGCGGTAAATCATCCGGAAAATTAAGCCCGTATTCCGAAGCCACGTTCTGCATGAACTTTGTTTCGTGCACCCACTCCCAAACAGAAGTCGGGTTGTACACCGACCAGTTAACGTCCGGGTCTATGAACGGGCCGTTGTACGGGTAGAGCATGTATGCGTAGGACGTAGACACGTTTGAACCCTTTGCAAATTTATAGAAATTTGCAAGAAACAAGTAGTTACCGGGGGTTACGGTTCTCTTAGGCTGGTAAATTCCGATAACACATGAATCGGGTTTGTTTACAACAGCGTTCGCCACACCGTTCAAGCCGTTCCCGCAGACGGAGGTCTCGTAGTTCCATCCCAGGTTTATCCGCAAAAACTCGAGCTGTGAACCGTAAAATGTATACCCACTTAGCGGTGTAGCAGACAGTACCGGAGTCCGGGTTGCTGTCGATGTGGCGGTACTGGAAGGAACTGGTGTACTTGAGGGAACCTGCGTACCCGTCGGAACCGGAGTAAATTCTATCGTATTTGTTGCACTAGCAACTAAAGTCACACCCGTGACCTCTACAGCTTCCGGCTTCGGAAGAGTCCCCGATATCCCCGACCACGCTACCACACCAATGACTACAGCAACGAGCAAAACAGCAACTCCAACCGGAAAGAACCGTTTTTTGTCCATCTCCTCGCCTCCTTTTCTCTCTCAGATTATTTGACTTTATTTGGGATAATTGCTCTTAAAGACTAACTGCAAAATAGCATAAAAAGGCCTGCGGTACAACTTAAGGCACATTAATTGAAAATACCGGTCGAGCAAAACGGAGTCTTATTTTAGATTAAACGCCCGAAAACCTTCCCACTTCCTCAACAACCTTATCGGGATTCACTTCGGATTTTATCAGGTAGCCGTCGGCGCCAAGCTTAAAAGCTTCCTGAATAATGTGCTCACTGTTCAGGTTGGTAAGAACAACCACAGGGCCTTTTTTCAACTCCGGTGTTTCCTTAAGGTCCTTCAATATCTTAAGACCGTCCTTACCCGGAAGCATTATATCCAGGAGCAGTATGCTCCAGTCGGAATTTTTAATCTTGTCTCCTCCAATCTCCCCGTTAGGAGCTTGGTCAACCACATAACCCGCATTTTGCAGGACTTCCGCATAGATGGTTCTAATATCCTGCTCGTCCTCAATTATTAGTACTTTGTTTTTTGTTTTATCAGGCATAAGTTATTTATAACACACCCTGCTATAGTCAACAAACAAATTTTCTAGTTTAATATACATAATGCCCGATAGAATAGTAGAGATAAAAGAGAGTGAAATATTCAAACTCATTGATAAGAACCGTGCGCTTGACGCCACATATAAATTAGTCGAAACAATTTTAGAGACCACTGAATTTGACGAACTCACACAAAAAATAGCCGACATAATACCTAACGCCCTCGGATATGAATTGGGGATTCTGGCGTTGATAGACCATAAAAGTAACGTCCTAAGAAAAATCTCTCTCTCAAAGGGCATGGGGGACACAGAAAAACAGGTGCAATTAGAGGAATTTTTCGGAGAGCTGACGATACCTTTCGGCTACGCGGACAACATTTGTATACAATCTATAGAAACCAAAAAACAGGTGGTCAGTCCTTACATATGGGATGTTTTCAAACCGACTTTAACCAGACAACAGGCAGAAAGCATCCAGGAAATAACAGGAACAAGATCACATATTGTAACCCCGCTGTTCTCGCATGATAGGGTTATCGGTGCAATCATAGTAAGCCTCGCCAAAGAGGTTGATAAAGTAACTGATTTCGAAAAAGAAATGCTGAAAAAATTCTCCGAAAGTGCGGGTGTCGCAGTAGAGAACTCAAAACTTTACACAAACCTAAAAAGGGCCAAAGAAGATTTGCACAAAGCGTACGAAAATATGAAAGTGTTAAACACCCTGAAAGATGAGTTTCTCTCCGTGGCTTCTCATGAACTTAGAACTCCCATGACAATAGTAAAAAGCTATCTTTGGATGCTGGAAAAACAAAAAGCCGGAAAATTGAACCAAAAACAACTTGAATATCTTAATAAAGCTTTGGTAGGTACCCAGAGAATGATTTCCCTTATAAACGATATGCTGGACATTTCCAAGTTCGAGAGGAAGAAGGTTTCGTTCTCTATTACTCAAATCAACCTTGTCAATGTCATTAAAGACGTACTCTCTAACTTTGACGTCAGGGTAGGGGAGAAGGGTTTAAAGTTAGAATTCAATTCTCCGACGGATGAGGTTCTGGTCGACGCTGATCCTGAAAAGCTGAGAGATGTGTTCACAAATCTGGTGGAAAACGCAGTGAAGTTCACGAAGGAAGGTACCATATCCATATCGATAGAGGAGTACGAAGAGTTTTACAGAATTTCCATAAAGGACACCGGGGCGGGTGTGGACAAAAAAGACCTTCCCAAGCTTTTCCATAAGTTCGGGAGGATAGACAACAGCTACACTATCGCCACCGATTCGGGAGGCACGGGCCTGGGATTGTACATTGTAAAGCTCTACATTCACGGTATGGGTGGGATGGTAGGAGCCGATTCAGAAGGTATCGGAATGGGAAGCACTTTTTGGATTACTCTTCCGAAAAACAAAATTAAAAAGTTCGGTGTCAGTTTAAGACAGGTTGAGATACCAGTTTAATATTTCAATACCCCAGACAAAAGCAACCAGACTTCCCAGAATCAGGAACGGGCCGAACGGTACAACACTTTTTAGTGTTTTTTTGCGGGACAGAACAAGCCCGATACTTACAACCGCTCCTATAAAAAATCCCAGAAATACTGCTAACAAATTGTACGGAAAACCATTCACCAGTCCGACAAGTAACCCAAGCCTTATGTCTCCGCCACCCATACCTCTTCCGCGCGTTACCCAAACAATAAAGAAAAAGAATAAGGCGATAGCTATAGCAGAAACAAAATTAAAACCGAGAGAACGCACCGCTGTCTCAACCTGACTCTCAAAAAATCCTGCTTTTAACAGATAGCGCCCGAAGTCATCATTCTGCAGTCTGTCTCGATACTCGTACAGATTGATTACCGTTGTTGATAAATTAAAAAGCGCAACAAAAATTATGGCGGGAACTACTATTTTATCGGGAACAAGTAAATATTTAAGATCCGTGAGCAATAGAATCTCAAAAAATGAAAATACTACGGCCAAAAAGAGAAACCCTACTAAAGTAGAGACGGAAAAGGGTTCGAAAAAAGAAAACTTTGACAGAGTCGCGGCAAGAACCAAAAACAGCCCGGCGAGTACTTCGGAAAAAGGGTGGTACCACGAAAGACCGGTCTTACAATACGAACACTTTCCTTTCTGCACCAAGAATGAAATAACCGGAATAAGGTTGAGGGGTTTTAATTCCTCTCCGCACTTATCGCATTTCGAATGATCGGCGACGATTTTTCCGCCCTTTACAACACGGTCCGAAACAAGATTTAAAAAAGAACCCAGAGCGGTTCCGAAAATAAAAATAAGACCAAGATTGATATAACTTAACACCATATAGCAGATTCTCGCACCTTTTTAAAAATTGCACAACAAAAAAGGCCCCCGTTAGAGAGCCTTTCTCGCTGATTGCCGGCAACCAACTAAGGAAGTATCAAAAGACTTGTACCAGCTTCATATGCTGCTGCATTATTTCCTCCGTCCGTAGTCATCTTCGCTGTGTTGTCCGCGTGTTCTAGCACAACATTGACCTCGAAATCAGTTGCTGTGGATCCGAATGTGTATACGTGCGTGCCCACTGCAGATACTGTGCCGTTAATAGGATCTATCGGCAAAACAGGAACGAACTTCGAAAGCCCTGTCTTTCCTGTCGGGATCGAGAACTTTACCCAACCCGTACCGTCCAGACCTCTGTTCGTTTCGGTACTTGTACAGCTCGCGCAGACACCTGTCGGACTGAGAGTAATCTCAGTATCGGTAAGAGCCAAGTTAATAGCTTTGGTTAATGAGTCAATGTCGGACAGTCTTTTCGCATCTCTTGATTTCTGGATCATCGACTGAGGATTAATAGCAACTAACAGAGCACCTGCTAAGATACCTACGATGGCAATAACCACCAAAAGCTCGACTAATGTAAAACCTTTTTGTTTTCTCATAGTAGTTCTATCTTTTTCACCTCCTCGCTCAATAAAATCTTTTAACTAGATTGACTGTGTAATTTTGTAAATAGGTGTAATGATCGAGATGATTAAAAATCCTACCATAACACCCAATATAATGAGTATGATAGGTTCGAGCGCGGCTGACAAGCCTTTTACTTTATTATCCACTTCGCCCTCATAATATATGGCAACACGATCCAGTACCTCATCCATCTTTCCTGTTTCTTCCCCGACATTTGCCATTTGCGAGAGAAGGGGAGGGAATTGTTCTGAAGATTTAAAAAAGCTGGAGAGTGATGTTCCTTTTTCAACCTGTCTTGCCGCGTTCAGCACGGCCATTCTGAATGTGGGGCTGGACATGACGGTCGAAACTATTCCCAGTGCCTCAACTATAGGGACTGCCGAGTTTATGAGCAAGGCCAGGGTTTTGCTGAATTGCGCAAAATCCTTGTCCTTGTTTATTTTCCCAAAAACAGGGAGCCTCATTGTTACTTCCGCGATATAATATTTCCCTTTGTCACTTTTTGCGTAATACCTGATCGCAAGCACCAGCGCGGCGGCAATGATGGATATCACAACTATATTTTTGACCATAAAATCCGAGGTTGAGATCATCACGCGCGTCACTATAGGAAGCTCGACATCCATACTTTTGTACATGTCCGCAAGTTTGGGGACGACAAAAACCATAAGTACCACGAATACACCGATCATTGCTATCATGACAACAATGGGATATATCATCGCACCTTTGAACCTGGAATTCAGATCCCTCTGGGCTTCCATATTGTCAGCCAATCTTTTTAAAATAATATCCATTTTGCCTGAAGATTCTCCGGCTTTCACAAGTGCCTGATAAGTAACCGAAAATACTTCCGGGTATCTTCCGAGTGCCGTAGAAAGCGAGGCGCCCCCTTCAACATTTCTTAGAATATCGTAGATGATCTTTTTAAAATTCTGGCTTTGAGTTTGAGCGGCCAGCACTTCCAGGGCACGGGAAATAGGCAGTCCTGCCGAAATCATGGTAGAAAACTGTCTCGTAAATGTGACAACATCCCCTTGGGAAACTCCGCGAAAATTCAAAAACGTATCGAAAATGGTTTCTCTCTTCTCCTGGATGGAAATAACATACATCCCCTGGCCTTTTAACAAGGACACCGCAAGATCTTTGGTCCGTGCGTCGACAGATCCGCCGACCGTCTTTCCTGCCATGTTCTTAGCTGTATACGTGTATATCGCCATACCTATTTCACCATTTTAGAATCTATTAAGCGTCTAAAATCTTCGGGTCTTAAGGTGTACTTTATACCTTCCTGGAAATCGACAAGTCCGTTATTCACCAGATAAGCTATTGATCTGTCTAAACTCACCATTCCCACCTGAGAACTGGTATTAATGACGTTGTCTATCATGTGAGCTTTACCTTCGCGGATCAAATTCTTCACGGCGTCACTTCCCAGCATTATTTCCACGGCCGGGACTACACCTTTAGTGGGGGAGGGTATTAATCTTTGTGAAATGACTACTTCCAGCACTTGCGATAGCTGAACCCTTACTTCATTCTGCTTTTCCGAAGGGAAGGACGAAACTATTCTTTCGACGGTCTGCGAAGCAGAATTGGTGTGTAAGGTGGCAAAAACCAAATGTCCTGTTTCGGCAATTTCCAGCGCGGAAGAGATTGTTTCCGAATCCCTCATTTCACCGACGAGAATGACATTGGGATCCTGTCGGAGCATGGATTTTAAGGCAACGGTCCAGTCGTGTGTGTCCAGAAACATTTCTCTTTGCTCAACTAAAGATTTTTTATTGGCGAAAATGTATTCGATAGGGTCTTCGACCGTCAGTATGTGCTCGGGACGGTCTTCGTTTATTTTATCTATCATCGATGCTATGGTGGTCGATTTACCGTGACCGGTAGGTCCCACGACCAATATCAACCCCGACTTTATCCTGCATAGATTCACCAAGTAAGGAGGAAGGTTTAGGGCCTCAAGGGAGGGTATCGACATAGGTATGTGACGTAGAGCCGCCGAAGGGTATCCTTTTTGAAAAAACGCGTTGACCCTAAACCTGGCCTTGCCACCGAGCGCAACCGAAAAATCCAGCTCTTTATTAACTTCCAGTACTTCTCTTTGCTGAGTGTCCAGTATTTGTGAGAGGAAGTATTCGACGTCATCGACCGTAAGTACATCAAAATCTTCGAGCGTGGAAAGGACGGTCTTGATCCTAACATAAGGCTTACTTCCCACAGAAACGTGCAGATCCGACGCATTCAGCGAAACGACCCTTTCTAATAGTTGTGTTGCATTAAGTTTCATAATTTTATCCTCTCCTTATCTTATTTACTTGGCGACCCTCAATACCTCTTCGAGCGTTGTCATACCTTCAACAATGCGAAGGTAACCGTCCTGAAGCAAGGTCAACATGCCAAGTTTTACCGCAGTTTCGTGAATCTTGCTTGATGGGGCGTTCTCAAGGATAAGGTGTGATATTTCTTCGGACATGTAGAGAAGTTCAAAAATTCCCAGTCGTCCTCTGTAACCGACGTTGCCGCATTTCGGACAACCTTTTCCGCGCCATAACATGAGTTTTTCTTTACCGCTCACATTTTTCAAGATCTTTGAAATCTCAGGGTCTCTGGCTAATAACACTTTGTTCTCAGCAACTTCCGCCATTATTTTCTTTACACTTTCCTGTACCTCTTCGGGAGGTTCGTATTCTTCTTTGCAGTCCACACAAATCTTTCGGACCAATCGTTGGGCAAGAATGGCATTAACAGTAGAGGCAAGTAAGAAATTCTCGACTCCCATGTCAAGCAGCCTGGGCAACGCACCTGCCGCTGAATTGGTGTGAAGAGTAGACAGGACCAAGTGTCCTGTAAGAGCGGCATGAACCGCGAGCTCTGCCGTATCTCCGTCGCGTATCTCACCGACCATGATAATGTTGGGGTCCTGTCTTAAAAATGATCTCAACCCGTCGGCAAAATTTAACCCCGCCTGAGGATTGACTTGTACCTGATTTACCCCCGGCACCCGTATTTCTACCGGGTCTTCCAGTGTGACGATGTTAACGCGAATAGTGTTCAATTTACTCAAAGCGGACGCCAAAGTTACGGTTTTCCCTGAACCTGTAGGACCTGTTACCAGAAGCATTCCGTTCGGCTTTAATGAAGCCTCTTCAAATCTTTTTAAAGTAGAACCGCGCATACCGAGGTCGCGGAATGAAAAAACCGTACCTTCTTCTTTGAGCAACCTGATAACAACTTTTTCACCGTAAATAGTGGGCAGGGTAGAGATTCTCAGGTCAGTCTCGCTTTTTCCTACCTGAACTTTAAAACGACCGTCCTGAGGAACCCTTTTTTCGTCAATCTTCATTGAAGCCAGAATTTTTATTCTCGCAATAACCGAATCGTGCATCTCTTTCGGAAGTTTTCTTTTTTCTTCCAAAATACCGTCAACTCTGTACCTTAAGCGGGAACCGTCTTCTCCGGGTTCTATGTGTATATCCGATGCCCCTATCTTAACGGCGGTTTCCAATATCATGGAGACAATTCTTGCAATAGGCGCGTCGCGTAAAGTAGCGTCCGTGATTTCGCCGCCGCTCTCTTCAATTTTTAAAGTGGTTTCGGTAATTTCCTGCAGGGCAGCCGTGATTTCTTCGCCTAACTCTTTTCCTTTTTGCTCCTCCAAAACCTTTTCAATTGTTTTTTCGGTAGTTATATAAGGAACAACTTTGTACCCGGTTTTACGTTCTATAAAGTCGATGGTTTGAAGATCGAGGGGGTCGATCATCGCGAGTGAAAGTTTATTTTCTTTTAATTCAAAGGGGACAAATCTATATTTTTTGGCAACGTTAAGGGGAACAAGATCCATCAGACTCGGATCTACCTGCTCCGCCGTGAGGGTAATAAAGGGAACGTTGTAGACCACACCCAAAGCCTCGGCAAAATCCTCAGCCTTAACATAGCCACGGTCTTTTACAACCTGCTCAATACTTTTACCGGTATTAACATTTTCAAATTTGATAGCAGCGAGCTGATCCGAATTTATCAGCTTCTTTTCGTACAAAACATCTGCGACTGTTTTAACTGTATCTGCTTTTAACATAGGGCAGCCAACTTACTTCTACCTAAATATGTTAGCAACTTGCCACAATGTCCGCAATACTTCTTTTATATTAGAGGTAACAACATTCCTTTAACTGCCTCATTCCACGTCGGAATAAATAAAGTATAATCTCTCTATGGGTAAGGCAGTACTTATATATGGCGGGACATTTAAAGACAGGGCGGAGATGCTCAGAAAGCAAGGTGTCCTTCACATTGAAAATTCCGTTGATCCCGATCTTCTGTTAGTGGAAAAGGAAGAGGGCAAGAAAGGCATAGGGATTAATTCTTCCCGCGGAGTAAAAAAATTTCTACAGGAAAAGCCTCTGAGCAGAGATAAGAAAACCGTGGTAATAGCCAATTCCGAGCTCATGACCACGGAAGCCCAAAATGCCCTGCTCAAAATACTGGAAGAACCACCCGAATACGCCGAGATATTTCTGCTTTCTAAAACCGAGAACTCACTTCTTGAGACGGTAATTTCCAGGTGCATAAAGAAACGTGCGTTCCCTTCGGAGGAAAACGAAAAAAAGGATTCCGGGATACATGGGATACTGGCTATGAACCCTGGTCAACGCCTTGACAAGGCCAAAGAAATATCCGAAATAGAAAAAGAGGAGATCGGAGAAGTCATGGAAAAATGGGTACGGGACCTCCATTTCACAACCCCGGGCTCCGTGGCGGCATTACAGATAAAAAAGATACTCCAAACTAAAAAAAACCTCGAGGAAACTAATGTGAACCAGCGCCTCGCACTGGAGGCTCTTTTGCTTGATTTGTAGGCAAAAAAGGGCGAAAAGGTGTTGAATAAAACCTCCCTCTGATATACAATACTAGGGTTATGGCTAACAACTACGATAATTACAGCTCCGATCAAATCCAGGTACTGGAAGGTCTCGATCCTGTCAGAAAAAGACCGGGAATGTACATCGGCTCCACCGGACAGGAAGGTCTGCACCACTTAATAACAGAGGTAGTAAACAACTCTATGGACGAGGCTATCGGGGGTTACGCAAGTCACATCAAGCTCGTTTTCACCGAATACGGCTCAGCGATAATTTACGACAACGGTCGCGGTATTCCCTATGATATTAAAAAAGGTTACGGCGTAAGTGCGCTGGAACTTGCTTATACAAAATTACATGCCGGCGGAAAATTCGGGGGTGGCGGATACAAAGTTTCAAGCGGTCTTCACGGAGTGGGAGCTTCTGTTGTCAACGCACTTTCCAAATGGTGCAGGGTAGTGGTCAAACGAGGAAGTGAGACCGTAATACAGGAGTACGAAAACGGCGGTCACGTAGTCAGGCCGGTGGAAAAAATAGATCCCTCAAAGACAAAAACAATATCAAAACTAAAAGCGGCTCCCTGGGGTATCGACCTTTCTTCTTTTAATTATGAGACCGGTACCACAGTAGAGTTTATGCCGGATGAAACCATTTTTGAAACGACAAGTTTTGATTTTAAATATTTTTTGAACCAGCTGAGAGAATATGCTTATCTTACGGCAGGCATAAAATTCGAGCTCGAAGATCACAGAACAGGCCAGCACTACACCTATCACTTTGAAGGCGGGGTGAGAGCCTACCTTACCGCCCTGAACAGAAATAAGACGGTTCTTAATCCGACCGTGTATCACGTTAAAAAAGATTACGACGACGTAACAGTAGAGGCAGCTCTTCAATACAACGACTCATTTACCGAAAATGTACTAACCTTTGCAAACCACCTCAAAAACTCGGAAGGCGGAACTCACTTGACCGGTTTTAGAACAGCCCTCACCAAATGTGTGAATGACTACGCAAGGAAAAGCGGGTATCTTAAAGAAAAAGACCCGAATTTATCGGGCGACGACCTGAGAGAGGGTCTTACGGCCGTAATATCAGTTTCACTTGACTCCGCCTCTTTACAATTCGAAGGACAAACCAAAGCAAAATTAGGTAATACAAATGTCAGGGTTGCGGTCGAGTCGGTAATAAAAGATTCACTTGAAACTTTTTTTAACGAAAATCCCAAGGACGCCCAGGCAATAATAGAGAAAAATATCCTTGCACTTAAAGCCCGTATGGCAGCGAAAGCCGCGAGGGATACCGTCATAAGAAAAACGGCTCTCGAAGGCAGCGGCGTCCTACCTGGAAAATTAGCCGATTGTTCCAAAAAAGATGCTGAAAAAACAGAGATATTTATTGTAGAAGGCGATTCGGCAGGAGGCTCGGCAAAGCAGGGTCGAAACAGGGAGTATCAGGCCATTCTACCTATATTCGGCAAGATTCTGAACACAGAAAGAGCTCGTTTGGACAAAATAGTAGACAGTGACAAGTTTAAAGCCCTTATTATTGCCATAGGTGCGGGGATAGGGGAACAGTACAATCCGGCCAAGGTCAGGTATGGAAAAATAATACTCATGGCGGATGCCGACGTCGACGGAATGCACATCGTTTCACTTTACTTAACATTCTTTTATAGACATATGCCGGAGTTAATCCAGGAGGGACATATTTACGTTGCGGTGCCTCCTTTATATAAGGCAGTTTGGGGAAAAGAGAAGAGATATCTTTTTGATGACAGGGACAGGGAAAAGTTTTTGAAGACACCCGAAGGCCAAAAAGCAGTAACTCAAAGGTTCAAGGGGTTGGGTGAAATGAACGCCGACGAACTGTGGGAAACTACCATGAACCCCGAAACTAGAAGACTTAAACAAATAAATGTTGAGGATGCTTCGAAAGCCGATGAAGTTTTCACAATGCTTATGGGCGAGGAAGTGGCTCCCCGAAAGAGATTTATTCAAACGCACGCTAAACAGGCAAATCTGGATATTACATAATCTCCAAAGTTAGTTTATACTTTTTCAAAATACATTATTAAAGGAGAGAATAATGAGTGACCTCCAGGCAATTACAACTTGCCGTATAGGCACACCTGCCACGGAGAAGGTATGTCCTGACAATATCAAACACCTGGTAAGAGTTCCCGTAACTCTGATTTCGGAAGTGCAGACCAAGGAATTTTTGTTCTACATTCAAGCCTCCAAAACGGGAAACAAATGGGAACTTCACGGTCCGACGCTGGAAAAAATCAGGAAACAAATAATGGACGAGGGGTTTGAACCGGAAGATTTTAATATAGAACTCTTCAAATGCAGAGTACGAAACCATCTGAACTGAGACCACATCGGCCGCTACCTCCCGGCTTGGACCCAAAAAAAGAATATCTTTTTGGGTCCTTTTCTTTATCTAAAGAGAAAATTATTTGCCAACAAGTCAAATTTCCCGCGGGTAGACACGCCGGGAACCGCATAATATTAAGGAAAATAGGGTTGACAAACAAACGTGCGCGCGGTTAAAATTCTCCTCATGATTGGATTAAAAGAATTCTCAACGTTCGAAGTTGCAAGTTTGTTCGGTGTTTTGGGTATAGCTCTCTTAGGGCTCTACTACGCATTCTATTTGAGGCGTCAAATTTTAAGCATTGCCTTGCCGGAGGGCAGGATGAGAGAAGTGTGGAGCGGCATCAAAGAAGGAGCCGAAGCATACTTAGCATCGCAGTGGAAGATCATCCGTAACATGATCGGGGTGCTCGTAGTTGTGTTGTTTCTTAGCGTGTGGGTTGTTCAACCTTCCATCGAAGCTACTGAAGTATTCGGTGTGAACGCTAAAATTATCGTTGCAGTAGGACGGGCACTGGCATTTTTAGCCGGAGCGATGTTCTCAGCAATGGTTGGTCGTTTGGGCATGAGAATGGCGATAGATGCATCTATCAGGGTTGCCGCCCTTGCGTCTAAGGAGAAGGCACCGGAAGCATTAAAAACCGCTTATCGTGCAGGTACCGTTACGGGAATGCTCACTGACGGACTCGGTCTACTCGGCGGAACTTTAATTTTCATATTCTTCGGAAAAGCAGCTCCCGACGCATTACTGGGATTCGGCTTTGGCGGTACTTTGCTTGCTCTGTTAATGAGAGTCGGCGGTGGTATTTACACAAAAGCTGCAGATGTCGGAGCTGACCTCGTAGGAAAAGTCGAAGCAGGTATACCTGAAGACGACCCAAGAAATCCCGCAGTTGTCGCTGACCTGGTTGGAGACAACGTCGGAGACTGTGCAGGAATGGCAGCCGATATTTTCGAAAGCTACGAAGTTACTATAGTGTCATCATTAATTCTGGGATTGGCTTTGGCTTCTCTTACAGGATCCGTAAAATGGATAGTATTTCCCTTAATAGTACGCGGTATCGGAGTTTTAAGTTCGATAATCGGAACTGCCTTTGTTAAAAGTCGAAACAACGAAAACCCGTTACACACTATTAATAGAGGTTTCTATACTTCTGCCGCGATTTCCACTGTATTGTTCGCTGTTCTAGCACAGCTCTACATGCATGAGTGGAGAGCGTTCGGATCAGTCGTTATCGGTGTTATTTTAGCTATTGTCATCGACCACGTAACAGGTTATTTCACTGACGGTGCATACGCTCCTGTTAAAAAAATCGCAGAACAAACCAAAAGCGGAGCAGCTACAACGATACTCTCGGGACTCTCAACAGGTCTGGAATCCAGCGTTTGGTCTGCTCTCGTCATCGCTATAACTATAGTAGGGGCAATTGCAATTTATTCAGGATTTCCTCCTGTCTACGTTCTGTACGGCGTGTCATTAACCGGTATCGGAATGCTTACTCTTACCGGAAATAATGTCGCTATGGACTCGTTCGGACCTATATCAGACAACGCAGGTGGTATCGGGGAAATGGCAAAAATCGATCCTAAAGGTCAGGCCATTTTAGCCCGTCTTGACGCAGCAGGAAACACTACAAAAGCTATCACCAAAGGTGTCGCTATAGGAAGCGCGGTTATCGCTGCAGTTTCTTTATTCGGCTCGTTCATAACCGACGTCGAAAAAGTAAGACCCGGAACTTTGTCGGGCGGTATTAGGGTATCCGAACCCCTGGTCTTTGTAGGACTGTTAATCGGCGGTGCCTTGCCGTTACTATTCAGCTCACGCCTGATTGATGCTGTTTCACGTGCAGCCTCAGCAATCATTGCTGACGTGAGAAGACAGTTTAGAATACCCGGAATATTAGAAGGTACCGTAAAACCTGATTATGCTACAACTGTCGCCATCTGTACCAAATCAGCCCAAAAGGAATTACTGCCAATAGCTTTGCTGGCTGTTTTGAGCTCGGTGCTGGTGGGACTTTTATTCGGGGTCGAACCTCTCGGGGGTTTCCTCGCCGGTTTGATTCTATCGGGACAACTATTCGCCGTGTTCATGTCCAATGCCGGAGGTGCCTGGGATAACGCTAAAAAATATGTTGAAGAAGGAAATTTCGGAGGTAAGGGGTCGGAAGCACACAAAGCAAGCGTCGTGGGAGACACTGTAGGAGATCCGTTGAAGGACACCGCAGGTCCGGCTCTTAATCCTTTGCTCAAAGTTATTAACCTGATTTCGGTTATCATAGCTCCTCTTTTAGTCGTGGATATTAACCCCGCGGTTAAATACGGACTTGCTGCAGTTATACTGGCGGCACTTGCCTGGTTACTTTTCTTTCAGAAGGGTGACTCTAAAAAGGTGGGGTTCGTTACGGAATAACTAAGCAACCGAGCCTCGCTAACTTTTGTGAAAGACCGCGCCGGGCGCGGTCTTTCTTTTTGTGTAAATAACCGGCCCCAGAAAAACTAATTTACGGCGTTTTTCCCTTTATAGCACTAAAAAAGGGATGGAAAGACGGCCGAAAAAGTGTTAATATTATCTAGTTATGGCTAAGAAAACAGAAGAAATAACTCAACTTACTCAGGAAGAATTGGATGCGAGGGTAATCAAAACCGAAATCACAGATGAGATGCAAAGTTCTTATCTGGATTACGCGATGTCGGTTATTGTTTCGCGCGCTTTGCCTGACGTCAGAGACGGGTTGAAGCCCGTTCAAAGAAGAGTTATCTACGCCATGCAGGATCAGGGAATGACAGCATCGAGCAAGTTCCACAAATGCGCCGCTGTCGTAGGAGAAGTCTTAAAAAAATACCACCCCCACGGCGACACTTCTGTTTACGAGGCTCTCGTGAGAATGGCACAGGACTTCAACCTGAGATACCCGCTAATATTTCCTCAGGGAAACTTCGGTAGCATCGACGGAGATCCGCCGGCAGCCATGAGGTACACAGAGTGTAAACTTCAAAAAATCTCCGAAGAACTCTATTCCGATATAGACAAAGAAACCATAACATTCGTAATGAATGACCTGCAAAATTACGAACCTACCTATTTACCCAGTCTTTTACCCAACTTGTTATTAAACGGCGCGGCCGGAATTGCCGTAGGTATGGCAACAAATGTACCACCGCATAACCTTACCGAGGTAGTGGAAGGTATAGAACTTCTGATTGAAAAAGCTTTGGAAATAGGCGAAAAGCCCGGAAAAGACGATAAAGAAAAGATCGCAAAACTGGCTTTCGAGTCCTCAGCCAATGTCGAAGATCTCGTAAAAATAATAAAAGGTCCCGATTTCCCGACAGGCGGTACGATTTACGACCAAAAAGAAATAATACAGATGTATGCAACGGGGAAGGGTAGGGTAGTGACCCGCGCGACAATGGGTGTTGAAGAAGGAAAAGGTGATAAAGTAAAGCTTGTGGTGACCGAAATTCCTTATATGGTCAACAAATCCACACTGATATCCAAGATTGCCGACCTGGTCAAGGATAAAAAAATAGAAGGAATCTCTGACTTAAGGGACGAGTCCAACAAACAGGGAATAAGAATTGTCATAGAACTTAAAAAAGAAGCAGTGGTAAGGAAAATTCAAAATCAGCTTTATAAATATACCCAACTTCAGAACACTTTTAACGCAAACTTCGTCGCTTTGCTGGACAACGAACCCAAGTTAATGACCCTCAAAATGATATTAGAGGAGTTTGTTCGACACCGACAGCAAGTAGTGGTCAATAGAACAATTTTCTTACTCAAGAAAGCCCGTGAACGCGAGCATATTTTACAAGGACTAAAAATTGCGCTGGATAACCTTGATGCTGTAATCGCGCTTATAAGAGCAAGCAAGGATGCCGAAGTAGCAAAGCTTGGATTAATAAAGAAGTTCGGTCTTTCCGAGATACAAGCCCAGGCAATTCTCGATATGCAGTTGAGAAAACTGGCTGCTCTCGAAAGACAGAAAATTGAAGACGAGCTAAAACAAATAATCGCTACAATTGAAGACTACGAAGACCTGTTGGCATCGCCTGAAAGAATTATTGATGTGGTAAAAAGGGAGCTCTCCGATCTTAAACAAAGGTACGGAGACAAAAGAAAAACCGTCGTTGTAAAAGGAATGGTAGGAGAGCTTTCTGACGAAGATCTTATAATCGACGAACCCTGTATCGTGACAATAAGTGAAAGCGGTTATATCAAAAGACTAAAAGAAGACACATACAAGAAGCAGGGCAGGGGAGGCAAGGGAGTTGTCGGGCAGGGGTTAAAAGAAGAGGATAGCGTCGACACAATCAGAACCTGTTCCACCCATGACTGGGCTTTGTTTTTCACCAACACCGGGCGTGTCTATAAAATGCGCGTATGGGACATACCGGAATCCTCAAGAACAGCTAAAGGCACACCGTTAGTTAACTTCCTGAGCATGACCCAAAGTGAGAGGGTGCAGGCATTTTTGACCATAACCACGACCGACATGGCAGAGGAAAAGGGCTTTGTTTTCTTCGTTACCGAAAAGGGCGTGGTTAAAAGGACCGGAATGCCCGAATTTTCAAACATCAGGTCGTCCGGAATACTGGCCATAAAACTGGGGGATGGGGACAATCTTGCATTTGCCGGTATTACTTATGGTGAGGATGATGTGCTTATAACCACAACCATGGGACAGTCCATAAGATTCAGCGAGAAAGACGTCAGGGATATGGGCCGCGCCGCAGGAGGTGTCACCGGGATAAAACTGAGCAAAGGCAACGACAAAGTTGTGGGATCAGTAATAATTCCCAAGAACGCTAAAAACATAGATCTTCTCGTCGTTTCCGACAAAGGGTATGGGAAAAGAACAAAAACTGGTGAATACAAAACCCAGAGTAGGGCGGGATCGGGCATACTCACATATAAAGTCACCGACAAAACAGGCCATCTGGTAAGTGCCAGATCGGTGTTTAACGATAAAGGGACGGACGTTCTCCTCGCTACGTCAAGCGGTAAGGTGCTAAGGATAGGGGCGAAACTTGTTCCCGTGCTTGGCAGGGCAACACAAGGTGTCAGACTCATCAAACTGGATTCGGGAGACACTTTAACTTCGGCTGCGGCACTTGAAGAAGCACTTGAAGTAACCGCCGAATAATTTATTCTGTACCTGTGAGGTTTCCGGAAAACTTTCAAATAGAAAAAGATCTCTATCTTTCCAGAGGATTTAATTACATTGCCGGTGTGGACGAAGTGGGTAGAGGACCTCTTGCGGGTCCGTTGGTTGTAGTTGCAGCCATGCTGGATATAGAGAAGATGCTGGAAATCGAGGAAGAACTAGATAACTACGATAATAGAAATGGGAGTTCCGATAGGAATGGGAGTATCAGTAGATATAGGAGTTCCGATAGGAATAACGACGTCGAATATGTATATAAAACACATTACCGGGACATAACCGACAGCAAGAAAATATCACCAAATAAACGACGCAGAACGAACGAATTTCTCATCCAAGAATGTATTTCTTATTCCATTGCGGAAATTGATAATGCCTCAATCGACAAAGAGGGGATGTCTGCCTCCATATCCCGAGCTTTTGAAGAAGCCGTTTTACATCTTAACATTACACCGGAGTTCGTCATTACCGACATGGTCAGGGTCAGATCTATAGAAAAAGACCGCCAACTAAACATAATCGCCGGAGATCTTAAAAGTATTACCGTAGGTGCTGCGTCTATAATTGCGAAGGTCTATAGAGACAATCTGATGATAGAAATGGACAAAAAATTTCCTCTTTACGGCTTTTCTGCTCACAAAGGCTACGGAACTAAAAGACACATAGAAGCGATAAAATCCTTCGGTCCGTGCGAAATTCACAGAAAAAGTTTCGAACCCCTTGCTTCATTACTCAAAACTTGCTGAACGGTTTCCCCTGACGTAACATAATGGTTGTGTATTCGAACGAACTAAGAACAGCTCTTAGCTACGACGACGTCCTTTTAATACCCAAAGCCTCTTCTGTAGAGTCGAGAAGGGATATAAACCTTAAAACCCGTTTATCTGAAAAGCTCGAACTGTCTATTCCATTAATATCTACGAACATGGATTCTGTAACAGACGTGGAAATGGCGGTAGCACTCGGAAAACTGGGGGGAATGGGGATTTTGCCAAGGTTCGACCCTCCCGAAGTTTTGGCTGAGAAAATCTTCAAAATCAAGGCCGCCGGTGTTGTATCTGCAGCCTCTTTGGGATGCAAAGAGGGGTACAAGGCAACCGCAGAATTACTGGTGACAGCCGGCGCAGACGTGATTCTTATGGACGTGGCTCACGGTCATCTTGAAAAGTTCATCGATGCAACTAAATACATCTCCGGAAAGTACGGCGGCGCCGTAACCGTGATAGCCGGAGTCATAGCTACCTATGAGGGGGCATGCGCCCTTTTCGAATCCGGCGCAGACGCGGTTAGAGTGGGTGTGGGACCGGGTTCGATATGTACTACGAGGGTGGTGACGGGTCACGGTGTCCCCCAAATAACGGCCATTTTTGATGCAAAAAAGGCGGCAGAAAAGTATGGCAAGACTATAGTTGCCGATGGGGGCGCCAAGAATTCAGGTGACGTTGTCAAGGCTCTCGCTGCGGGTGTGTCCGCCGTAACACTGGGCAATTTATTTGCAGGAACCGACGAAGCTCCCGGTGAAATAATTGAACTGAACGGTAAAAAATATAAAGAATATAACGGATCAACTTCAAAAAAGGAAAAGATAAGACAAATAGGGAAGTACTCTCAGGATAAAAATGAGTCTTATACCGGTCATACAGAGGGTGTAGAAGCGCTCGTGCCTTATAAAGGATCGCTTCGGGACGTTGTCGAAAACCTTCTGGCCGGCGTAAGATCGGGCTTTAGTTATTCAGGGGCAAGAAATCTTCAGGAACTGTGGAAAAACGCTGAATTTGTTCAGATAACCTCTGCCGGTATGCGCGAAAGCGGTGCTCACGATGTTATTTTGAATTAGTTCAGAGAAGTAATCTCCGATTCTTCGTCCGCAGTCTCTCCGTTCGACTCTTTTACACTGAAATTGGGCTTTCCCTCAATATCCTTGTGATAAAGTTTGTGGATATTCTTAAGCTGTCTGTTCGTAATGTGTGTGTATATCTGGGTCGTGGAAACACTGGAATGCCCGAGCAGTTCCTGGACACTTCTAAGATCCGCGCCTTCCTGAAGCAGCCCCGTAGCGTATGTATGTCTAAGAGTATGAGGCGTGGCATCGACCGAAATCCCTGAATTAGAAACGTATTTTTTGATCATGCGCTCGACACTTCTTACGGTGAGACGTAAAGATTCGCCGTCAAAATCATCCGATTCCATATGTTTGCCGGAATATCTTAGAAATAACGGCTTGAAAGAATCTCCCCTAAGTCCGAGGTATCTTTTAATCCACTCTTTTGCAACGGGCGAAAGGTATACAGTACGGGCCTTGCGTCCTTTACCTATGACAGTGAACTCTCCTGAATCCAGATTAACGTCGTCCCTGTTCAATTTGGTCAGTTCGCTGACACGAAGACCGGTGCTGTACAAGGTTTCTAAAATGGCGCGGTCCCTTATTCCTGACCTTTTGCTCAGGTCCTGGCCGTCAAAAAGCCTCTTCATCTGCTCTTCGTTCAGGACTTTCGGCACACGGTCATCCGACTTACCCAATATTATTTGTTCGGGAGACATTATCTCCAGCTGTTCTTCTACCACCAGGTACTTCAGTAATGCCCTTATTGCAACCAAAAATGTCTTCTGAGTGGAACGCTTGAATTCCATGTTGGATTTACTGCTTATTCTGCGGTTAAGATCAAGGCGGTATTTTTTAATATTTTCATCGGTTATATCTCCCGGGGTAACTTTTTCTTTTTTCAAAAATGCCCCGAGCCACTCTATAAAATCCGTCAGATAAAAATGATACATTTTTAGGGTGTTCTGCGAGAGGTTCTTTTCTATCTCACAATACTCGAGGTACTGAGTTATCACGTCGGACAGATTTGATTCGGACGATACTTTAGTCATCTTTTTATAAAAAATTTGTCCCGGGGCATCCTGGAGCGTCGCTTCTTGTTTTGATTGCAACAACAACAAATAATGGCATGGCGTCTCATGAAATGACCCCGAATTTCATTAAGATATATAGATTATAGTACATAGAGGATGAAATATCCCAATGAACCGGGGGCGGGTAGAGAAATTAGATAATTTTGGAAGGGACAGTTTGCGTTTAATGTGCAGCACGAGGGTGATGCGTGAAAAATAGGGGAAAGTAGATTCCGGAAAGAGAAGCCGGAAATATTATTGCATTAATAAATAAAGAAATAGAAAAATAATTCCGTTTTAATTTGTAAGGATATATCTATACGTCGGGCAGTCCGGTTTTGGCTATACATCATACGTCGTATAATGTATGTTTAACGACGTTGTGTTGGGGGTTAAAGCCGTTGCACAGGAAACACAAAAAATACGGCACAAATAAGTAAGAGGGAATGAAGGTAGAAAAAATAAACGCAATCAAAATTATATATATTTTAATTACCGAATATTTATTAAACTACTTCATTAAATGAAAAGGAATAAAAGTGTAAGCTTCTTCAGCAGATCTGATTTATTAAAAACCAAATTACCGAATCCGGGTCCCCGGGTTATCCACATCCCCACCCCACCAGGAAGTATGACAATCGTGCAGGACGTTGTTGTTACAACAAATACTGTCATAGATTGAACAGCCTGATTGCTCAGATATATGACAAACCTCCATAAATATATGACAAACGTACGGGAATATGAAATATACTAGCACCCTATAGTATTAAATGCTAAAAATGAGGGGTGAATTACCCTATAGTTCTCCCCTACTTCACTCACCCACTCACTTACTTATGGTCGGAATATCAACATTAACACCAAGAAAAAAACGGTAATGAACGCATACTGAAAAATCAATCTTTTATTTATTTCGTTCTTTAAATAAGCGCTCACGTAGCTAAGGCCGAACATTGCAACGGATGATGTAAACAAAGCTTTCAGAAAAGGCTCCGACGGAACGAATGAAACACCCACTACACCGGAAAAAACGAGAAAGAGAACTATAAAAGACAGGAAGATCCTCTCCACTACCCCGACATTCTTCGCATCTTTATCGTATCTTGTGACCCATATTTGGTATAAAGAATAAAAGAAAGCGGCAACTGCAACAACTATGGCATGGTAGTAACTATTAACATTAAATTTATAGACCGAGGCCACGAAAGGAATAAAAACTATAATCTGCAGTATAAGACTCCACGTCACAGCAACCCTGTAAAGAGGAATCAGCTCTTCCCTACCCTCTATGACCAAAAAAACGTTGTCGACAAGTAGAATAATATAATCCAACAACGAAAAGACCACTATTGCGACGAACCTGAAGATTACACTAATGTTCGGGAACAGCAATAAAGAAAGAGTGCCGCCCAATGCAAGATTCATGGGAAGAAGCACCGCCATAAAAATATTTTTGTAGGTCACGTTAGGGTAATGTACAAGTACCACCGAAAATCCGGTAACAAAAAGCATGACAAGATAAAGCGCCAGGTTTTCCAGAGGAATAAGACCGCTGTTGTGTGCGTACAATATTACTGCGTAAAACACCGCGTGCAGAGCGAACCTGTATTTTTTCTCTACTTTTTGAGTTAAAGTTTGGGCAATAGTGCGTATCATTTCTTTGACTCCCCTTTCTTAACATAACACAGTGCCATCGCGACGGCATCGTTCGCATCATCGGACTTTACAATGGCGTCCAGACCAAGTACGTCTTTTACAGCTTCCTGCATTACTTTCTTATCCGACCTCCCGTACCCGGTCAATACAAGTTTAGCTTCAAGCGCCGTATATTCATGTATGCGGGTTCTTGTGCTTGCCGCCGCCAAAAGTATTACCCCCCTGGCCTGGCCTACGGCAATCGCGGTTTTGGCATTTGTATTAAAAAAGATGCGTTCTACGACTATGATATCAGGAGAATATTTATTAATGAGAATTAGAAGATTTTCGTACAGGTAGAGAAGCCGATCTTTTAATTCGAGTTCTTTTGCTGTTACCAGAACACCGGACGTAGACAAAGAAAGACCGCCTTTGCTTTTTTCTTTGACTACTCCATAACCCAGCCTGGCCGTACCGGGATCTATACCTAAAATAATCATTACACTATTCTTCCGGCAAGACGAAATTTACATAAACATCCTGGACATCGTCATGGTCATCCAGTTCTTCCAAAAGGGATTCAAGCTTCGAGGCATAATGACTGTCGTTTATTTCCATTGAGTATGACGGGTTTTCGGGGTCGGGGTTAAAGATATAGGCGGTACTTCCCGCGCCGCCTAAAGAGCCCCCGGCCTTGCTAAAGATGTTCCTTATTTCCGCGACGGTCCTATTTTTGTTATCGGTAAGCGCCAAAATGTAAAAAGCCTCTCCGCCGGGTCCGAAACCTTCATATATAACTTCCGAATAATTTTCTCCTCCACCCTGTCCCGAGCCTTTAGCTATAGCCTTGTCTATATTTTCTTTCGGCATTCTGGCTTCTTTAGCTTTCTCGACTGCAATCCTAAGAGAAGCGTTGGACTCCGGGTCAGAACCATTGCGGGCTGCAACGCTGATAAGCCGGCTTACTTTAGAAAAGATCTTGCCCTTTTTAGCGTCCGTAACTTCCTTTTTTCTCTTGATATTTGCCCATTTGGAATGTCCCGACATAACTGCTATATTAGCATTTTTTCCGATTGACAAAAACTTTATATTTATTATCCTTGTAGGCATGCAATTAAGCCTCGCCATACTGAGCAAGAAAGCGATTGAGGCCGCGTTAGGCTATGAATGGATAAAAGCGATAGAATTAAACTCCCAAATTCTAGAAAAATATCCTAACAACCTGGAAACAAAGATCAGGTTAGGAAGGGCGTTTATACAGTTAAAACAATTCGAAAAGGCAAAAAAGATATTTAAAGAGGTGTTATCCGTGGATCCCATAAATTCCGTCGCTCTTAAAAATCTGGAGGTTGCCAAGAACAAAAAGGTAGAGCTGAAGCACGAAAACGGTATAAACTCGAACCACCTTCTTAAAGAACCGGGGACGACGGTTGAAATAACGGCGAATATCAACTGTAAGGGAGTGACGGGAAGGGACTTCACGATTGGGGAATGCCTTAAATTCAAGATAAAAAGGAGGGGTGTCGAGGTCTATAAGAGTAAAAAGGATAAAGATATTTTAGTTTCGATTCTGGAAGATAAAGAGATTGTTTCCAGGCTGAACAAGGCCGCAGAATCGCACGCCGAAGTAAGCGGCTATGTTATAAGGTCGGCCGACAAGTCCCTTACCATGATAATTAAATCATCTATCCCGATCTTCCGCAGTGAAAAACAAGACATAAGACCTTATATAAAGAAGGGGCTAGACGATATAGATCTGGAAGACGAAGAGGACGAGGAAGAAGAAGAGATAGTTGAGGAATAATTTACCTCAAATCGTCATCATCCATTATATTTGCAACAAATTCTTTTTGTGTCTTTTGGGGCTCCGGTGAAGATTTTTGCTCGGGTTTGGGCGTTATTTTTTGTTCGGGCTTCGCAGTTTTCTCCACAACTTTTGGTTTTACGACAGCCGATCTTTTTTCGGTTCTGCTAAGTTCTTTTCGGACCTCGGGTTTTTTAACTTCGGGCTTCTTCGTCTCGACTACAGAAGCGTTTACCTCCTTGTTTTTCGTCGGGATTGCGGGAGTTACGGTACCTGCAGAAGTCTCCCGAGCCTGCTGGGGGCTGCCGGCTAATTTTTCCTTTTCAAGATAGTCCAGGGCGGCATAGCTTGCATTTAAGGCATTTTCCGGCACATAAGCCACAGCCTTATCGTTCAGTTCAGCCTTGTGAAACTCGGCGGCAATGTCCGAAACCTTGTAAGTTCCCCCGTCAGAAAGCAAATACCACTTCCCTTCCTTTTTGGACAGGATTCCTTCGAGTCTTTTCCTGGGAACTTTATCTATTTGCTTAAACAGCTTTTTGCCGTCTTCCTCTATCATTTTCAGAGTGTCACCGAAAACTATCCTTGATTTTGCGGCGTAATTGGCGGGAACCTCATATTTTGAACCGTCCTCCCCTATTAAATAAGCACCGTCAAAGTATCCCGAAACTCCGGGCATGCCCTTATACATTTCTTTTCTTTTTTCCTTGTCTATGTTGTCCAGGATACGGGAAATTTTTTCTAAGTTACTGTGTGTAAGCGCAACTATTTTTCTCAGGTCGTCCAAACCCCTTTCGGATATTGAATCTAATTCGTTTTCGGTCATTTTCTTCCCTTCCTTAAATTAATTGCTCCCCCGAAACATCCTTCTCCAAAGGAATCCCGGTAGCAGTACCGCCCTTGCCTTCTTTGTCTTTATATTCTTGAGCAATTGCCATACCTTTGTCAAATTTAGCCTCTACCCACTTGTTTATCTTGCTTTCCACATACTCACGGGGCACGCCGTACTTCTCACGGCTTCTTTGTATAACTCTTTCTCTATTGGCTGTTTTGGGAATCAGAAAATCCTTTTCGAAAGGTACCATTATCCTCGCGGAGAACGGATGGGACGTCATGCCGTCTTTCATCAGCTTCATGTAGACCTGGAAACGCTCCAGGGAGATAATATCTTCGGCGTTGAAATAAGGAGCAAATTCATTAGCGAGCTCTTTTGCGTCGGGGGCACCCAGTGAAAAAGCCATGATGGTTCCCACATTGCCGAAAACCGATTTTAACAGCTCCTCCGGCAACTGGGCGGTGAACTGGTGGGTAAGATACAGTCCAAGCTTGTATTTTCTTGATTCAGACAACACTTCCTCGAAACTTCCGGTGGCAAAGTTCTGGAACTCATCAACATAAAGGTAAAAGGGGCGGCGGTCGTCGTACGGTATCTTAGCCCTCTGGAGAGCGTAGAACTGTATACGTGACACCAAAAGCGCACCGAGAAGATTGGCATTGTCACTACCGATCTTCCCTTTTGAAAGGTTCATTAAGAGGATTTTTCCCGAGTTCATGGCATCCCATATATCCAGTGTGGATTTTTTCTGGCCGAGAATGTTCCTTATTGTTGTGGAAGCCAGGAACCTGTTAACCTTATTCTGTATAGGTGAGATTGCCTCGGTCACGAGCTTTTGGTTCCCTTTCATTTCTTTAAACTCGCTTTCCCAGAATTTCACAACAACGGGGTCCTTAACAAAATGAAGTATGTAATTTTGATAGTTCTTATCTTCCAGTAATCTCGTGATACCGAGCATGTTCGTGCCGGGAACTTCCAAAAGGGTCAGGATAGCGTAGTTCAAAAGGTATTCCAGTCTCGGACCCCATGAGTAATCAAAATGCTGCTTAATTGCGTCCACAAGCCCCGAGGCCATTAGATTCTTATTGGACGGGTCATCTATCTCCAGCAGGTTGAGACCTACCGGAAGCTCGGTGTCGGACGGGTCAAAATAAACAACATCTTCAACCCTGTTATCAGGTATCCTGTCAAGGATTCTTTCAATAGTTTCTCCGTGCGGGTCCAGAACACCCACTCCCGCTCCGGCGGCTATGTCCTGCGCAACCATAGATTCAAAAAGGGAGGATTTACCCGTGCCGGACTTCCCTATCACATACAGATGCCTGAGTCTGTCATCGTTGTTTTTCAGACCAAAACGAACCTTCTTGTCCCTGAAGGTAGTCTCCCCTATAAAAACACAGTCTTCTGTAGGAAGATCTGCGGGGGGTTCCGATTTCCTTGAATAAACCCACGGAATGTTGGGGGTATCGATGGCCGACGAAGGAAAGTGAAAAAAAGTGGCGAGTTCTTCAGAATTTAGTAATAAAAGTTTGTCCTCGTCCATTGCCCTGTTGCACATAATGTCCAGGTAGTGGAGTTTGTTTGACACCTTATCGGCAACAAAGGAATTGTTCGCTGTCGAAGAATATTGCTTAAGAACCGCCAGAGACGATCTCAGATTATTGGTGATCCTGTCGTGATCGATTCCTGTCGCCATGACACGAACATTGGTCTCAAAACCCATATGAGACAATTTATTTTCGATCGCCCTAAGCTCCATTTCGGTGGAAAGAGCCAGTTTTATCTGGGGTTTCAATGCGGCTCTGGACTCATCAACCCTTTCTTTATATTGAAAAGCGCCTGTGGCAGTACCGGATGCAAATTCATTAAATTCCTTTGCTAAAATCTTAAAAAATCCTGAGAAAAAAGGGTTGCCTACGTTACCGCCGGAACCTGTTTCCCTCACTTTCTGCACATAATCGAAACCCTCTTTCTGCCAGGTATCGGCAACCGGTCTCACAACGAACTGGTACCAAATCTCCTCATTATCTCCGACAGAGGAAATGGCCGAGGTCAAAGCGCTCATTGTATCTATTTCAAAATCACGGAAACTTTTTATGGGAAAAAAATAGGGGCGGGCGAAGTCGATCGTTGCGATCTCAAACTGTTTGGAAGTATTTTTAAATCTCAGGGCATGGTCAGGTACAGCCTTAACGTGAGCTCCGGGAAACTGAGCATAAACCTGGCTTTCCACGAACTTAATAATCTCTCTGGGACACGTATAATAGAATCGGATACCATCGGAGGTTGAGGATACAATCTCAAATGAGAGGTACTCCTGGTTTACCGGCTTTTCCCGCAATAGTCCATGTAAGGCCGCGAACATGCTTTCAGCGGCTAACGAAGCTCTGGTCGCGGATACCTCTAATTCCTCATTTTTGCTCAGCTGAACCTCAAAAACCTCAAAACTGCTCTCATCAAGCATACCCTCCTTTGTTAGCGTGGAATCAACACTTTCACTGCCTGAGCGGCTTTTCAGGAAGATCACGAACACCACAATCAGGAAGGAACCTGCTGTTATTAAAATGTAAGTTAGAAACATGTCCTAAAATATATAATCCCCCGCCCTTATTTGGGACGGGGGTAGAAAGGAGAGAGTACTAGGGTTATGTTAGTACAAAGAGTCCGCAGTGTCAAATCCCACTATTACAGTAATATCGGACCTGTCTACCTCGTTCTCGTTGAATCTCTGAGCTTCTTCTTTTGAAATAACATTTTTTATACCTAACACCCGACTCAGATATGACAGCGTAGCAGAGTCCCTGATATCAGTTATTATGTAGCTGGCATCGTACCTCGAGGAAGCATTTGAGACTGCCACTACCCTGCCCCCCGAGTTGGTTACAAGACGTGCACCAAACAGGGCTACCCCGGGGTAATCGGTACCGTTAAGAATTGAAACGCTTAGTTCCTCGCGGGCTACATCACCGTCAAAATTCATATCCGCTATCTGACCGTCCAGGTTCGTGCTGTCGTCGATATCCCGTTGAGTGACCGAATACATAGAAATCCTGTCTTTTACCAGGCCGCCGGAAAATTTGACCAGGGAATAGTACTCGGTGATACTCAGGTCGCTGATAGTATACTTTTTCAGATCTGACGCCACCTGTAAATTTAGTATTTCCGACAACCCGTGTCCGGAAAAAGAGTTCAGAAGCGTTTCCGCAGAACCTTCGTTGACCAAAATGTACCTGTCTATTGAAAATCCGAATATTCTCATAACGGTGTTATTCACCGTTTTTATCCCGTCTTCGACAACGTCCGTGGAATTTAAAGCCCCGAGAGCAAAAACCTTAGAAATCTCTTCTTCTCCGAACTTTCCCGTCATATCTACTTTTAGGCTCAGCGGAAGATCAAAAATACTTATTTTTTCATCATTTTTATCGAAAACAATGTACTTAAGACCTTTAAGGATGACAGGATCGGCAGTTATACTTTCTACCTCGATAAAGGAGAGGCTTACGATATTGCTGTCAGTTATGGAATAAGAGTTCGGAGAGGACGCCGAAGCAAAAGCCTGGTTCAAATATTTATAGATTGAATATCCGGCCAAAAAAATAAAGGCCGTGAGGAAAATGATGCCACCTACGGCCATTTGTGAAAAATACTTTTTGGTGCCTCTATTTATGAGTTTCTTATTACCCGCTCCGGAACTACGCTTATGATTAGATGGACGGGAAGAACTTTTCTTACGAATAGGATTCTTCCTTTGGGCAGGTACAGATCTCATATATGTTCATACATTACTATATTTTTGGAGTGAATGGAAGATATTCCACTGGCAAAGGGGACTGAAATTGTACAAATTCATGTAATTGCGGGTCAAAGAAGCGTATTTTGGTTGCGTGCAGCATCATCCTCCCAAAGACCTCTGTGCTTATTGTGAGTAAATTTCTTGGACAATAAATAGGGTCCCCCGCGATATACAACAAAGCGGCGGCCAAGTGTACCCTTATTTGGTGCGTACGTCCTGTCGTGGGTTTAACCTGAAGATATGAAAAACGGTGGCCATTAATATTCAACTCGCTCACTTTCTTCACAAGTGTGTGTGCTTCTTTTCCTCCGGCAACTATTGCCATTTTCATGGGATCCCTGGGACTCCTCTTGATAGGAGCATCAATTTCCATAGTGTCTTCCTCAGGGCTTCCGTGTACCACCGCGGCATACTCTTTCTCAATCCTGCGTTCTTTGAACTGAGCTAGCACCTCCTCAAAAAATCCCTCGTTCTTAGCCACCAACAATATGCCGGAAGTATCTTTATCCAGACGGTGTGCTATACCGGAACGTGAGGCGAAATCGCTGGGGGTTACCTCGTCGGGATCGCCTTCGCTCACGGCAGGACTTCTCTCCTCTATCATATCCTGTAAAGTAGTATCTTTTGCCGTATTCGAGCGGTTAACTACCAAGCCTGCCGGTTTGTCTATCACCAGATAGTCGTCAGTCTCATGAATTATCTTTATTTTTTGGTCTTCCACAGTTCGTATATTAACAGAAAGACCCCCGAAGTCACTAATAGGTCGAAAAGATTGAAATGAAACAACCCGAAGAAACCTATGTAATCCCTTACGCACCCTGTAAAAACCCGCTCCAGAATGTTTAGAGTTCCTCCTGAGAGGATAAGAACAAGCCCCAGGCGGGACATAACGGAGTTAAAGGAGCTTTTTCCCGCCAGATAAAAAAGTATTACAAGTACAGCCAGGCTCAGGGGTATAGGATAGAAAATTCCGCAATTCCGGATTGGGAAAGATAGAAAACCCACGGAGACTTATTCTCCGTCGGCGTGCTTCAGACAGGTGGTGGCCTGCGGGTATGCTCTTAGACGGGCCTTATCTATTGGATCGCCGCACACTTCGCATATACCGTATTTTCCTATCTTAATAGCACCCAAAGCTCTCTTAACCTCAATAAGCATGGTTTGTACTATATTCACGCGGGCGTCGGATACGGTTTTTCTCGTGTCCTCCAGGATAGCCTCATCCATGTATTCGGAGTTCGACTCTGTCCTCCCTGTCTGAAGGTAAGGATCATCTTTCATTAAACTTACCTGCTCTTTTTGAAGCTCTTTTTCTTTTCTGATCAACTGTCTTTTAATTAATTCTATAAATTCTTTAGGCAAATTTCTGGTGTTCATATATTTTTTACTCCTGTAGTACAGGTTGAGTAGACCAATCATAAACAATGCACCGGAAAAGAGCAAATATCCCGAAGATTTGAAAAAAACCGCAATGACTACAGCCAGATAAAAAGAAAATAAGGAAAAAATCAGGCCGGACACAAATCTGTATCCCCTAAATCTCAGCACGCCCAGATAAAAAGACAGAGTAAGAACAGCGATCCATAAATGGTGCATCGAACCGTCTATCAAATATTCCCCGAGGCTTATAAAAACAAGGAAAAACCCGAATGCCAGAGAGTATATATCGAATATTCTAAATATTGACCAGCGTCTCTTATCCGAAAAATAAAAGGGCGGGAGAAACGCGCCAAGCAGTACCAAAAAGCTCACAATAATCTCGTAATTTACCGATAAAATGGGGTTGTTAGGCCTATAGATACGCAGGTAGGTATAAAGTAATCCGAAAAGGTAGTAGGACAGTGCCGCAGATACTGTCGAGACAACGACGAGGTCAAAAAACCGTTCGTCGTCGAAGCCGTCCTTGCGCGCTTCATACCACATAACGAAAATCCAAAATACGAAGCCTATCACCAGAACAAGATACATTGTGGGGACACGAACAAGGCCGAAATTAATAATTTCCGATAACAGCATCTTTAGGCTTTAGAAATGTACTCCCCGGAACGGGTATCTACTTTTATTTTATCCCCTATTTTTATAAATATAGGAACTTTGACAACAGTGCCGTTAGTTAGGATTGCCTCTTTCTGAACATTAGTAACAGTGTTGCCCTTGTAACCCGGCTCTGTGTAACCTACTTCGAATATCAGAGATGCCGGAAGATCCACCGATATTGGCCTGTCATCAAAATATTGAACTATCGCTTTTTCTCCTTCGATCAGAAAATCGGTCAATCTGCCGAGAATATCTTTGGGTATGCTAAATTGTTCAAAAGTCGTCGGATCCATAAAAACGTAACTACCGTCGTTGTATAAATATTGGGCGGTTTTAGTCTGAACGTCGGCGTCCTCGACTTTCGCCGTAGCAATATATCCCTTGTCCAGCACCTGTCCTGTAATAAGATTTCTCACCCTTACTTTTACATTCGCACTTCCGCGGCTGACTTTTATGTGCTCATATTTTATGACCTGCAAAGGCTGTCCGTTCTCCTGATATATTTTCCCTGTTTTTAGATCGGTCGCTATCATAGTTTTTGGTGCCGTGGGAGAGAGTCGAACTCTCACGGGATCAGATCCCAGTGGTTTTTGAGACCACCGCGTATACCATTCCGCCACCACGGCATGAAACCGCCACTTCCGGCCGGCGAGTGGAATAAGAGGAAGCGCAGGCGCTCCGGCGCCGGACAAGCTCTTCTTCCGCCACGACCGCTTAAAACCGGTACCGCCCATTGCGTGGAACACACGTCAAATAGGCCCCGAACCGCTCAATTCTATCAACTTTATACATCAATTTAAAGACAAAAGGAAGTTATTCCTGAGTGTGAGATTCGACCTCAAAGAACCTTGTAAATTCAGATTTAAAGAACAAATCGTACTCCCCTGTGGCACCGTTCCTGTGCTTGGCAATATTAAGCTTGAGGTTAGTCCTGTCTTCCTCGTTGGGCCTGTACAAGAACATGACGACGTCGGCATCCTGCTCTATTGAACCCGAATCACGAAGGTCCGACAATTGAGGTTTTTTGTCTCCGCCCCTCTGCTCCACTGCTCTCGACAGCTGGGAAAGAGCCAAAACCGGAACCTTAAGCTCGCGGGCGAGGTTCTTTAAGCCCTGGGAGATCTCGGATACTTCCTGCACCCGGCTTTCGGCCTTGGGAGCCCTTATGAGCTGCAGATAATCAACTATTATCAGGTCGATCTTCTGCTCAAGCATTAGTCTTCGGGCTTTTGTACGCATTTCGAGCAGTCCTATTCCTGCTGTGTCGTCGACAAATATATTAGCTTCGGCCAGTTCACCCGCTGCGACACCATATTTTTCAAAATCTTCGTCGTCAAGATTGCCTGTGGCAATTTTCCAGTTGTCGATGCCTGCCTGAGCCGATATCATCCTGTCCACAAGCATTTCCCGCCCCATCTCCAGTGAAAATATTCCTATACCGCATTTTTTCTCGACAGAAGCATACTGCGCGATGTTCAGTGCAAGCGAAGTTTTACCGACAGAAGGCCGAGCGGCTAAAATAATCAGATTTTCTTTTTGCAGACCGGACAGCAACCTATCCAAATTCTTGAGTCCTGTCGGTACGCCTCTCAGCGCCCCCCTGTTTTTGCTCAGCTCATCAAGCCTTTCAAAAGTAATCTCCAGGGTATCTTTAAGGGGTATAAAATCCTGGTACATCGCGTCCTGGGAAACTGAGTAAACTAATTGCTCGGCTCTGTCCAAAACCTCCGCTACTTCGCCTTCGTCAAAAGCCAGTTCTCCTATCTCAGCGGACGCGGAAATCAACGATCTTTTGATATAGTCATTTTTTATAAGCTTTGCATACGCCTCGATATTAGCGGCGGTGGGAACTGAATTCACAAGCTCGGTCAGATAAGAGACTCCGCCTACCGGAACAAGGAGATTTCTTCTCTTAAGTTCGCTGGGTACCGTAATAAGATCTGCCGGTTCTCTCTTTTCGAACAACGTGAGTATTGCTTCATAAATATTTTGATGGTTTTCACGGTAAAAATGATGAGGTCTTAGGAATTCAACCACCTTAACTATGGCGTCTTTATCCAATAAAAGAGCGCCGAGCACCGATTTCTCAGCCTGCTCGTCATGCGGAGGGACGTGTGCGCTCTGCTGCGTTACCCGCGCTCTTTCTTTTTGGTCTTTAATTCTTCTGGCGGACATTTTATTTAGTGGGCAGGTTTAAGTATAACCACTTCGGTATCTTCAGGTATATCACTTCCGGATGATATTTTAAGCTTTTCTTCTTTTTTGATGTTGTTCTCCACCCCCATCTCATCCATGAACTTGTCTATTCCCTGCAGTTCGTCAAAACCAACAAGATCGTCGGTCTTGTAATGCATTGGCAGAACAATCCCCGGTTCTAAGGATGAAATAACTTCGGCAGCGGTTTCCGCATTTATAGTATAGGTACCGCCTATAGGTATCATTAGCACATCGACCTTGGCTACTTTTTCCAATGTGTCGGTGCTGAGCTCATGTCCCAGATCACCGAGGTGCATTAATGTAAATCCGTCGATATCTATTACGTACATAGTCTGAGATCCTCTTTCTCCTCCTTTTTTGTCGTCATGAAATGTGGGAATCCCGTATATAAATGCCCCGTTAACTTCGTATTCTCCCGGTCCGTCTATTAACAATTTGTAGCCGGAAACGCCCGCAATGTTATGGTGGTCAAAATGATCGTGGGTAGCCAGCAAAAGATCGGCTTCCATCTTAGGAAGTTTGTAGCCTATTTTGGAGTCATAGGGGTCTATTACGATGGTGAGCTCTTTTCCCTTTATCTTAAAGCATGAGTGTCCGATGTACGTAATTTCCATGGCTTACATCATATCAATTAAATCATTTTAAGAAAAGGCAGAGTATTTCCTTTTACAACGCTTGGGAAGGTTTGGAGCCGGGTGTTCTGTTAAAAGTGAAAGTATCATATAATCTTTTATGTATGCCCAAAAAACTGCTGCCGGGAATAATAAACGACAATTTTATAAAAGTGCAGGCGGCTTTTCTTGGAGCAAATCTTATATGGGGAGCGGCCGGTGCCGTTATAAAGTACACGCTCGAATACATACCGCCTTTTACCTTTCTATACCTGCGTTTTTTGATAGTTTGCGTGATAGTTCTACCGATTACTATCTACCAATTAAAAAAAGAGCCCATACGTAAGGCCGATTACCTGAATTTTTTTCTCCTCGGACTTTTCTCGCAAACTTCACTGATCTTACCCTTTGTGGCCTTGAAATTTACCTCGGTCCTCGATTACACGATTATAGGTGTTATGGCATCGGTTTTAACTGTGTACGCAGGACATTATTTCTACAAAGATAGGATAAATAAAGGTATGAAGACAGGTCTGGTTCTGGCAAGTCTTGGTACCATACTGATAGTTTTGGAACCCATGCTTTGGGGCAACAGCGGTGCCGGCAAGGTATCGGACCGGATACTGGGCAATGTTCTCGGACTTTTCTACGCATTGACGTGGGTAATTTATGTAATATGGGCCAAATTCAGTATGGGCGGAAAATCTGGCGCACTCAAGAAAACCCTGAGTTTTATCAATATCAAACCCATGTCCGGAAAATACTCAGCCGCTACTGTCGTACTGCTCTCTTTTTATGTAGGTCTGTTTACGCTGGTGCCTTTAGCGGTATTTGAGAACTTAAATATGGGCGGCGAAAGTAATTTCACTCTTTTAAGTATAGACATTAACGGGGTGGTCGGCCTGCTGTACATGGCTGTGTTCTCATCGATAGTGGCATACTGGCTGAACCACTGGGGTCTGGAAAACGCAAAGGTGTCGGATTTTGCCATTTTCGGCTATCTGGCGCCTGTTTTTGCTCTTCCCTTTGCTTACCTGATATTAGGCGAACTGCCCAACACATTAATGCTCGTGGGAACCGTCTTTATCGCCGCCGGGGTTGTGGTTGCTGAGAAAAACAATCGGCACGAAAGTTAAAGGTACCGGCCGGACTTGTAGACATTAAAAAATATTGATATACTCGTTACCGCTATGAAAAAGGGAATTCATCCAAAAGTTAATAACGAATGCGTCGTAACCTGCGCCTGCGGTAATACTTTTACGACAATGTCTACCTTGCCGTCCATTTCCGTGGAAATCTGCGGCGCCTGTCACCCTTTTTACACCGGCCAAAGAAGATTTGTCGACACTGAAAAAAGAATCGACAAGTTCAACAGGAAGATGATATTGGCAGAGGAAAAGAAAAAAGCTGCCGACAAAATAAAAATTTCTAAAAAGATCCAGAAAAAGGCCCCCGGCTCAAAAGATATGAGCGTAAAAGAAATGCTCGAGCATATCAAAAAAGAAGAAGGTCAGTAGATCAATCCCGGAAGACCGTGTTTCCAAGCTTTATTTATGCCCCCGGGAACCGAGCCTCTTCAACAATCCCCAAGTATCTGAAATAATGAAACTACCATGGACTACTTCAACAGTTACATCAAAAATGAAATAGAAAAGATCGACACCCTAATAAAAGAGCACGAAGAAATGAAGAAAAACGCCGAAGGGGAGATGTTACAGCTCATCGAAGAGGAAATATCAAAACTGGCAGACCAGAAAAGACAGCTGGAAACTCCGCGAACCGCCGGGGAGGAAGATGCCCAGGAGGAAAGCGCCGATAACGGAAATATAAACCCTAATGTGGTTACCCTGGAAATAAGATCGGGTACCGGGGGTAACGAGGCGGGGCTTTTCGCGCGCGACCTTTTTAGAATGTACGAACGTTTTGCGGAAAAAAAGAACTGGAAAATTATTGAAGTATTCAAGTCCGAAAACGAGATCGGGGGCATAAAGACAATCTCCGCAGAGGTTCGCGGCACTAATGCCTACGGATTGCTAAGAAACGAGTCCGGTGTTCACAGGGTACAGAGGGTTCCTGCTACCGAATCGGGCGGACGCATACACACCTCGACGGCTACTGTGGCGGTACTTCCCAAACTTCAAAAAGTCGAGATAGAGATCCACCCCGACGATCTTGAGTGGGAATTTTTCAGGTCCGGGGGCAGGGGTGGACAGAACGTAAATAAGGTGTCCACAGCCGTGCGTCTTACCCATAAACCGACCGGCATTATAGTAGAGTGTCAGGAAGAGAGATTTCAGGGCAAAAACAGGGAAAAAGCGCTCGAAATATTAAGGTCCAGAATTTATACCGAAATGCAGGAACAGCAGGTCAAAAGCATTTCCGATTTGAGAGCGGGACAAGTTGGCTCGGGCATGAGAAACGAGAAGATTCGCACGTATAACTACCCGCAGAATAGAGTCACGGACCACCGCGTTAATAAATCATGGCACAACATTAGCCTAATAATGGACGGTGATATAGAAGATATTCTGGAGTATTTGGACACCGGGCTTAAATAACTTCTTCTCTACTGCAAGTTCTCGGGAGCGGCTTCAATCACTGCGGTGAATAATTCTTCCTTCCCTTCTCTGTCCACGTACAATTTTAATTTGTCCCCCACCTTCATCCCGGCAATAACCTGAGACAAGGAATTTTCTCCGTCCAGAGACGTTTCATTTATTTTTGTAATAATATCCCCTCTTAAAAGGCCCGCTTTAACGGCAGGAGACCCGGGAGTCACTCTTGAGATGAAGGCGCCTACCGGCATGCCTCTTATTTCCGCAATCTCGGGTGTAATCATTGTGTAGGTGACCCCAAGATAAGGCCTGACTATACGACCTTCTTTAAGGAATCCATCAAGAATAGGAATTAAAGTATTAACGGGAATTGCGAAACTTATATTATCAGCACCGATTGAAGTGGCGACGTTTATTCCGATAACCTGACCCGCTGAATTGACGAGCGGACCTCCTGAATTACCGGGGTTGAGCGCGGCGTCCGTCTGAATAACATTTTCATATGTTTTTACACCGCCCAAACCGCCCGTAGCCTGCAATTGTCTTGAAATACCCGAGATAACACCAACCGTAACGGTATTCTGGAATCTGCCCAGCGCATTGCCGATAGCAATTGCCATCTGCCCCACTTTGAGATTGTCGGAATCGGCAAACTCCACCGTCGGAAGATTGCGGGCGGAAATTTCTATAATGGCAAGATCCGAAGGTTCATCTAAGTTTATCCTGTTCACCTCGTATGTCTTGCCGTCCTTGGTCACAACGGTATATTCACCGCTCGGGTCGTCAACAACGTGGCTGTTGGTAACGATCAGTCCGTTGCGGTCTACTATAAATCCTGTCCCGATACCCTGATCGCTGGTCGTCGGCCCGCTGAAAAAATCAAAGTTCACCGTCTTAACAACTATTGAAACAACAGCCGGGGAGGTCTTATCCACGGCATCGATAACCGTAGATTCCTCGTTCACGACCTGTTGGCGTGTAACTACTTTGGGGGAAGAATAGCGCGAACCGTCCTTTTTAAAAATATTGAGGAACTTTTCTGAAAGAGATGACAGCAGTTCGGAATCAGCCAAACCTGCTCTGTTAAGTAAGGCTCTCTCGCCGTTATACCTGTCGTCAAGTATTAAAAGAATAGAAATAAAGAATATAAGCCAAACGATTCCGATCAATGTTCTTGAAGGTTTTTTCATAGCAATTTCCTCCTTGCTGAACCTGAATTTTACTACAGCTCATTAGCCATCTCAAGAGCGGCATCCAGCTGGGGATCTTTTAAGTCTTTTATGTCCTGCTCCGTTACTTCTACCACCACATCAGGCTCTATGCCGACCTTGTGAACCCATACCTTGTCGGGGGTAAGCCACTTTGCGATCGTTATATGCACTCCCGAACCGTCATCGAAATCCCGGGCGTCTTGTATAGTCCCTTTCCCGAACGATTTTGTTCCGATAAGTTTCGCGTTAACCTGTGATTTCAGGGCAGCCGCGAGAATCTCTGAAGCAGAAGCACTGCCCCCGTCTATCAGCACATACACTCTGGGAACATCTTTAAAACTTCCTGCTGCATCAGAATTTAACGGGGTCTGATTTCCGGTGGCATCTTCCTGGTACAACACGGGCTTTCCTCCGAAAAATTCACTTGAAATATGGGCGGCGGACAGCAAATATCCCCCGGGATTGCCTCTCACATCTATTATTATCGAGTCCAGCTCCCTCATACCTACGGCGATTTCATTGACAGCGGTGTCCCATTCTTTATTGGTCTCCCCTCCGAACCTGCTAATCCTAATGTAAGCTGTACCTTCGCCCATATCTTTCCAGCTCACGCTGGCAATCCTGATAATGTCTCTGCGTAAAGAAATTTCGCGCGGGGCATCGTTTCCGGTCTGAATTGTTAATTTCACTTCCGTGCCGGCATTTCCTCTTATTTTCGCGACTGCTTCCGTGATACTCATCCCGATCGTCATTTCGTCTTCTATCGATAATATTTTGTCTCCGGGGAGCAGTCCTGCGGCCTTGGCAGGCGAACCGTCCAAAGGAGAGACAATGATAAGCTGATTATCTTTCTGTCCCAGCTCAGCCCCGATACCCTGATACTTTCCGTCCAGCTGTTCGTTAAGATTTTTATTGATCACGGGAGGTAAAAAAGAGGTGTAGGGGTCGCCCAGAGACGAGACCATCCCCTGTATAGCGCCGTAAAGCATTTTTTCTGCATCGACCGGCCTTTCGAGATAATCCTTGCTCACAATGTCCCAGACTTCCCAGAATAATGAAAAATCCACTTCCCTACTCCCCGGATATTGGTTCTTAATTTCAATTTTCGGAGGATTCTTCCTTACTTCAAAAATATAACCGCTCTTGCCAAAATAATAACCTCCGTAAAAAAAGCCTACGGCTATAAGGATCGTAATTAAAAAACGCTGGAACTTTTCGAAAGGACTCATAACTTTTTCTATTCGATAATGTAAAAATTCGGCAAATCAATCTCTACCGGACCAAGCTCATTATCAAACCTTACAAATATACTAGATACTGAAACTCTGTCAATTACTCCGATCTTTCCGAAATGGGGCTTTTGCAATACCTGCACTTTTTGTCCTTTCATCACTTTCTTTATGACCTTGAGCGGAGATTTTTTCTTTTTTGACGGGACGGTTTCTTCTTCAGTGCCGGACATCGGGATACGCAGAACCCCCAAATCTCCGTGGAAAAACACATGTCTGTACGCCACGGAATTGAGCAACTTATAAATGAAATCGGGGGTTTCCAGCCTGCCGAAGCCGGACAACACCCCAAGACCCATGTTCACGGATTTTGCAAAGGAAAAGCCCGTAGGATCGGCGCTTCCGGCTATTATAGCCGAGATCTTCAGATCGTGCGCCTTCTTTATGGTCTCCGTATCGGCGTGGTGACCGATATAAACAATTTTTCCTTCGGTGGTTTTTATAAAACTTTCCAGATAGAACTTTTCCAGGATCTCGGTAGGGTTTGGAAAAACCACGAGCTCTCCGAAGGAGAAATTACTCGTACAGGCTACGAGATCGATTTCCGTTACGGTAGTTTTGATTAAAACAGAGCTTTCGGGAACCACATCACTTACCTCTCCCCACAAACCGGACAAAAGTGTGTATTTCGCCGGCACGTCCTCGAAGAAATATTCTTCCGAAGAAGCATCAAAACTCATATAGCCGTTCGATTCGGCCTCGATCTTTTTAGTACCAAGTTTTCCCAGTAGGTTGCCTTTTTGAAAATAGACCTTTTCCCGCAAAAATTTCACAGGTGCGAACTCTTTCGGAAAGTAAACCGTGTTCGGCGAATACAAACAGTCTCCTAATTTTTGGAAAGGTTCCAGTTTGTCTCCTTTTTGAACAAATAAGTTACCCTTACTGGGTAAATACCTTTCTACCATAACGGTCTTGTTTTCAACTATTTTTCTAATAATAGGCGCCAGCATTGTTAAATTCCCTTGACGGCCTCCTCAATCTCCCTCATGAACACGTTCATTATTTTTATGTCCGAGATAAGTTGGGTGCGGACTTCGCGGGTATCGAAAAGCAGACCCAAAGTTCCCCCTACTACTCCGCCCTCAAGGTTACCTATCGACTTATTTTTCACGCTCAACTTAGTGGTAATTGAATTATCCAGGGGAATAGCAAAAACTGAGCTCTTTTTAATATCGAAGAACTGGCCGGTATCCAGAGCCGTAGAGAGCAACACTTCGGTATCCCCCGGCACAATAGCGAAAGTGCCGACATTTTCAATGATTTGTGAAGTGTCCACATTAATATTCGGGTTATATTCTTTTATGAGCTGAGCTAAAAGAACGGCATTATTTTTATCGATCTTTACATAGTAGTAGCCCGGACTGTCAAAAAGATCCAAGGCTAAAGAATATTTGAATACGGTTTCGTAGTCACGGCGGGCAAAACGGTCGCCCGTAAATACCACGGGTTTGTCGGACGTTAACTTAATCCCGGCTTTTTTAACTTTGTCTATTATGAGACCATCGAGACTTACCTGATCGTTGTAATCTCTGGTTATAAGCTGGGGGTAGATGGAGATATTGGCGAAGTACTCGTTGTTCGTTACAAAATCGATCGGAACCTGGGAAAGCACGCTGTCTTTAGTCATCACCGCACTCTCGTCTACCAGCACAGGAAAATTTCCGTCGTATTTGGAGAGAAGATCACGTACGTCTGCCATCAACTTTATATTCAGATCCTGTAAGGGGAAACTCACTATACCGGTCATCAGTACGTCAAAATCGGCAAGCTTTACCTTGTTTTCTTTTGCGATGCCGTCAAGTACCTGTGTATAGAAAAAGTTCTCATCGCAGACGCTTGAGAAAAGTTCACGTGAGTAAGAATAGGGAAATCGCTGAAAACCAAAGGAACCGTCCTGCTTTTCCAAGGCAACACTCACACCTGAATAACCAATATAGGCAGCTAAAACGGGCATGAATATATATTATCAGATGGCGTGTCTGTCTGTATACTGGATTAGCCCCATGTATCTGGCTTTTTTGACTTCCTGAGCAAGCTTTCTTTGGTGCCTGGACATCAGACCCGAGTACTTTTGAGGGATAATTTTACCCCTGTCACTGATGAACCGTCTCAGCACCAGAGCCTCTTTGTAATCAGGCTTGGTTCCTGTCTGGGTGAAATAACACTCGGTATTCCTTTTCATCCTTCTTGGTTGTTTAGTTGTTGTTCTTTTTCTTAGTGCCATATCTTGTTAACTTCGCCCCCGCCGGGCGGGGGCCTTAGTATCTTAATTAATTTGAAGAATCAAGATCCCCCAGATCTATGTCATCAAGGTTGATCTCCTCCCCGGAGGCATCGCCGCCGGTGACAAAATCCTCTTCCGTAACCTCTTCTTCGCCCTCTACTCCGTCCTTTTTAGGGCTAAGAATTATCATATCGTCTATTATAACTTCGGTTTTGTATCTTTTCTTACCGTCATCGCCGGTCCAATCTCTAGTCTGAAGTCTGCCTTCAACATAAACTTTTATACCCTTTTTAAGAAGCTGTCCGCAAATCTCGGCCAATTTATTCCAGGCTACGATATTGTGAAAATCAACGGATTGTTTCTTTTCACCCTGCGTGACCCATTCCCTATTTGTGGCCACTACAAAACTTGCTACGGCGTTACCCTGAGGAGTGTATCTCATCTCAGGATCTCTCGTGAGGTTACCTATGAGTATTACCTTGTTCAGGTTTCTTGATGCCATATACCTCCAAATGTCAGCTCTGAGCTGTAATTAAATACCTAAACACACCGTTCATTAACTTAAGTTTGTTTTCAAATTTTTTGAGTTTTGAAGGATCAATCTCGAAGTTTATTACCTCGTAAAAACCTTCTCTTTGCTTGTTGATTTCATAAGCAAACTTTCTCTTTCCCCAAAAATTAGAGGCAGTTACTTTGCCCCCGTTAGAATCAATATTTTCCTGAACTTTGGAAGAAAGCTCTTTAGCTCCCTCTTCACCGAGTTCCAGTTTATAAATATTCATTATTTCGTATTGCTTCATATTTTTAGATAATTCCCTTAGTCAACGAGTCTATTATATACATTATGTTTTAGGTGTCTACCAAAGACGTCTAATGTAACTAGAATCATTTGAGCTTATGAATAGTACAAAAAAAGAGTCTTTTGTGCAAGGGGGTCGGTTCAAACGCTAAAGTTAAACTCAACCACGTCCCCGTCCCGCATCGTATAATTCTTTCCCTCGAGCCTCACCAGACCCTTCTCCCGGGCCTTTTTAAGACTCTCTAGGGGCTTTAGATCGCTGTAATTAACAATCTCGGCAGATATGAATCCGCGTTCAAAATCTGTATGTATTTTTCCTGCCGCCTGAGGTGCTTTGTCGCCCTTTGTGTAAGTCCAGGCACGTACTTCTTTCGGCCCCATAGTGAGAAAGGACTCGAGGTTAAGTAGTTCGTATCCCTCGCGGATTAAACGGTCGAGACCGGGCTCGGTTATTCCTATTTCTTTCATGTAGGACTGTCTCTCGTTTTCGTCAAATTCTGCAAGTTCCGACTCGATTTTTGCACAAATTTCTAAACCGTCCTTACCTGATATTGTTATTTTCTGAGTATCCTGCGTGCTCAATTTTGACTCATCCGTGTTTAGTACAATTATCATTGGTTTAAGAGTTAACAAATTAAGGTCTTTTATCAAAATTTCGTCTTCTTTTTCGAGGTTTAACGCGACCGCAAGCTCTCCCCTATTCAGGGTCTCGTGCACTTTTGTTATAACCTGTAGCTTACGTCTAGAATCGGGATCTTTTGCCATTTTTAGTTCTTTTTCGAGAATCGGCATCTTTTTTTCTAAGGACTGAAGATCGGCAAGTATTAGTTCCGTGTTTATTGTCTGTATATCTTCTTCAGGATTGGTCGCCCCTGCTCTGATGACATTTTCGTCTGTAAAGTCTCGGACAACCTGAACAATAGCATCTACACCACGGATATGACCAAGAAATTCGTTTCCGAGTCCCTCGCCCTGAGAAGCACCTTTTACCAATCCGGCAATATCATAAAATTGGACAACAGCCGGTATTATTTTTTCGGGAATCTGCCTGTCACCTGCTTTACTGCCGTAATCGTTTCTGACGAACTGAGCGAGAATATTGAGACGCGGGTCGCGGACATCCACAATACCCGTGTTAGGCTCGATGGTGGCAAAGGGATAGTTTGCCGCAAGTGCGGCCTGACGCTTAAGCAGGGCGTTAAATAATGTTGATTTTCCAACGTTGGGGAGGCCGACTATTCCGATGGATAGTGACATATGGGGTGATTATATAGGGATAGTGTTGGTTTGGAAATAAAGTCAGATGTAAACGTAAAAATTCGAAAGTTCTAATAAACACCTAAAAGTTAGGAATTTGTTAGAACTGAGGAGGTAGAATGGGGCTTGTTATAGCTTCCATTTACCTCCTCAAGGTGTCTTACATAGTTGACGATTCCTGGGCTAAGTGCAATCCACCAGAGTAACCCAGTTCAATATAACCACAAAGCAATGCGTCTACCTTGCGGGTAGCGTACTTTTCATACTGGGGCAGTAAAAACGCCCGTTGAACTAGCTCTACAGCCGGGCCGATGGCCGATTTGATCCAGCTAATTGAAGCGCCTGATTCTTCCCCCAAAATGATGTGAGGGAACCGACGCCCACCGTAATCCAACCCCACCGCCCATATTTCTCTTTCCCCATCAAAACTTCTGCGGGAAAGGACACATAGGTCCCCGATGGACAGACCAAGTGCCTTGCACAACGGGTTCAAAAAAGCGGGACGGAAAATCTTAATTGTGTTCATGGCACCTCCTGCCATGGTTGGTTTTCTCTGTTACTTGCCTATTATTTGAGGTCAAGTGTCCGAAAGCCGTGCAAACTCAATATCCAAGCGGATTAACGACCTGAGTCAAAGTAGCCGTCCATGTTGTTAAACAAGGAAAACAACCCAATTCCTAGCGCGCTGAGCTGATTTCTGAGCTTAACCAACGATCAACTTGCCAACTCAACTAACATGTGCATTATACCCCATAGTGTGCGAAGGGTCAAATTGCGGGGTTGATTATTACATCCTGCTCGATCCATAAAAAATCCCCCGTCAAAAAACTTAGTATAAGTCTTTTTGCGGGGGTTTGTTCCGGAGTTCTGATCAGAATTTAAGTCACAGTCTGGTCAGAATGGGGCGCAAATCAATCTGAGAAAGGCGGGCGTCTTCTTTTTTGAGTTCGTTTATTTTGCTCAAAAACGCGGATACGGAAATAGGCTCAAGTGGTGGTATTTCATTGTCAAACATACTTTTATAAACCACATTGGCCTCTTCGAGTGTTTCAAAAACCCCAATAATGGGTGTTTCCCAACTCGGAACCGTGAGTAAAACTACCCTGCTCCTGCGTACGTCTGCCTGAACAAGGTAGGCCACTACGTAATATGGGGCGGTCATCAATCTCTCCTTTTATCCTATAGTGAATGCTGATTATATCCCATCCGGACCCTGATGTAAACGGTCATCCTTGTACGCTGCCACCATGTCCCTAATGGCCCTTACAATCTTGTCCTGATAATAAACCCCGCCCAGAACAGCGTTATTTAGGGTTTCGGGATCCAGTTTCAGAACTCTCGGGCCGCCATTTCTTTCTTTATCGAATTTCTCCGCCAATGCTTTAGAATCATTAGAAGTAGTCAAATCTACCAATAACCACTCTTTGCCCCAGGAAAGTGCAAAATCTCCTTCGCCGTTCCAATCCCGCAGAGCATTTACACGTGCGACGTAGATCCTTCCCGGGAGCTGTACTTCTCTCTCGTGGTTCTCCCAATCGACTATCGTGACAACCGGAATTTTCATGAAGTATTCCAGTAGTTTTTCCTCTTCCTTATGCCCAAACTCCCTTCGCCACTCGCTCAGCTTTTTTTCGGTGGGACCGGTGCTTTCACTTATTTCTCTTTTCACTCTTTTCTCTTCTTCATTTTCCGACTGCAACTTCTCTGCCCTGTCTTTCGCCTTTTTCGCTGACTGTCTTCGGCGGTTTTCCTGGTCGGCAACTAGAGAATGCATAAGCTGAACCGGATCGGACCCGCGAACCGGGTTATCGGAAACGATGGAAGTTACTTTTTCAGGTTCGGTTCTTTCACTATCATCGGGCACCGCAACAGTACCGGATGTTTCATCATCTGAACTCCTGCTATCAGATTCGTTTTCCATCTCCATGTAAAAAGATTAAACCAACCAACGGCAATGCACAACACGTAACGGACAAATCATTGCACCATAAACCGCCCTAAACTATCATATATACAGATGAATCCAAAGAAGTCTGCCCTAGTTACAATAGTTGTACCGTTCCTCTTTACCCTTTTACTACAGCAGGCAACGCACGCCGGTAACACCCCTCCATTTACAACGCTGACCAAAACACCGTCGACACCAAACGGAAGAGACGACTGGTATCTCACACCGGTAAATATACTTTTGGCTTCAACCGATCTGGAAAGCGGAGTTGCCTCAATAAATTATAAAGTGGACTCGGGAAACTGGGTAACGGTCACACAGTCCGATACATTGAACCTCGCTCCTAACCCCTCGTTCGAGACCGCACATGCGGGATCTTCTATAAACACACTTTCATGGGAGGCAGGTTTGCAGGACGGCCAGGCGGTATATAGCAGAAACACACTTAACTACGTTCTCGGTACTACATCAATAAAGATCAACTCAACCGGTGCCGGCTGGCACTCAATCAATCACGCTGTCAGCTATGCGGTAGCTAACCCCCTCAGCAACATGAGCGCCGAAGTTTGGCTCAAAACAGAATCCGCCGCCGGCAGTGCTTATTTCAAGATCTTCGCGGTGTCAAAAGATGTTAACGATAACTTCGTTTATACCGAAATTGCCCAAAGCGGTTCTATAAATGGGACCACGACCTGGACAAAGGTCAGCGAAAATTTCGTTGTAAGTGTGTCCGACGCAATAGGGGTTTACATGGAAGTCGGACTTTTAGGTACCGGGGTTTTGTACATAGACGGGGTCTCAATAAACAACTCGGCAAAATCCGCTGATACCTCGTTCACGGTATCCACGGACGGCAATCATACTGTCTCCTATTATGCCACCGACCGTTCCGGAAACATCGAAACTACCAAATCTACCACATTTAAAATAGATCAGACTCCGCCCACTAACTGGCGTAACTCCAACGCTTACAGAGGACTCCTCGGGCCAAGCGACCACCACCTTTATGTAACGACCGTGGTTGATGACCCAACATCCGGTCTTTCCACGCTCACCGATAAGTTTCAGTACCATACGGATAGAAACCCTGGATTTGGTAGTTTTTCCGACCTGATGCAGTGCTCCAGCACCTGGCAACCCGATACATGGGCGCCTCTTATGTCCCCTCCATTTTCGCCCGGAGCCACAACTGCCCTTCTATTAACACCCAAAACCGATTTCTGCGACAGTAATTGGAAAATTTGTAAGACGGTGAGGTTCTATGCCGAGGATGTGGCGGGAAATTCCTCCACCAAAGATCTGTGCATCAATGGACCGTGGATCAAACTTCGGGGCGGCGGGTTAGCCGGAAGCAGATTGGGTATAAATATGCTGTCCGAATCAAGCGATAAAAATACCGACAGCGTTATTGAGGCCGGTAATGCCGAAGTAAGTTTCTTTACCAGCACCAAAGGCTGGGTCGTGAAAAACAGCACCGGAGCAAAAGATTATTCCTACACCGAGCTTTTGGAGGCAGTAAACCCGTCGCCTACCGAGATATTCAGCGTTCTTCCGACCGCCGATGGTGTCTATATAAAAAACGGCAACTTTACGATAAATCCTACCAGTGTTCCCAACGGTTATGGCACTTCCACATTCAAACAGGTCGTCTTTATAAACGGCAACTTAAGGTTCGATAAGGAGATTGTGCTGGCATCGACCTCGGCCGTATTGTTTGTAGTATCCGGAAATGTGGAAATCAGAAAGACGGTTAGTGAAATAACCTCCGCCATTTATTCGGACGGCACCTTTTACACCGCGTACGACACCAACGAGGGTGACCAAACCGGAACCTTAAGATTGAAGGGAGTTTTTGTGGCTGATAAATTTATCTTCCAAAGAACCTTGCAGGGAACCGATAATGTTGAGGACCCGTCTGAAGATTTCACATACGAACCGAGGTTCGGCAACCTACTGAGAGGGTATATAGGGGTAAACGCCGTAAGATGGCTGAAAACAGACTAATCAAGTGCGGCCGAACGTTTACATCTTCCTCTTGATCTTAAACTTGCCGTCCGGAAGGTCCTCAACCTCATATCCCATTTCCAGAATCTGTTTTCTCGCCAGGTCGGCCTTGTCCCATATTCCTGCCTTCCTGTATTCGGACCTCATTTTTGCCACGTCCAACACTTTCTGAGGAGTATCATACGCCAGATGTTCCTCGATCTTTAAACCTAATACCGAATCCATCTTTAACAAGGTAGCAAGTTTTTCGGGTTCTTCCATTTCGGATTTTATCATCTCCCAAACTACCGCGAGAGCTTCCGGCAGGTTCAGATCGTCGTTTATTTTATCGCCGAATTTCCTGATGAACTCTTTCGAAGGTTTGACCGAACTATCCTTTTTATATCCACGGGCGAGCTCGTAAAGCCTCCTCAGCGCATTTTGCGCACTTTGCAAAGCATCCCAGGTAAAGTTCAATTTACTTCTATACTGAGATGTCATAAAAAAGTATCGCAGAACCATCGGATCAAAACCCTTCTTCTCAATATCGGTAAGAGTGTACGCATTACCTAAGCTCTTTCCCATCCTTCCCCCGTCGACCATCATATGAGCTCCGTGGATCCAATATCTGACAAATTTCTTTCCCGTTGCGGATTCACTTTGGGCAATCTCGTTCTGGTGATGTGTCATCCTGAGATCTTCTCCGCCGACGTGGATGTCCAGAGTATTTCCCAGCTCGGCCAGGGACATAGCCGAACACTCCAGGTGCCAACCGGGAAACCCGATCCCCCAGGGCGAAGCCCATTCCTGCGAACGTTTGACATTTGTTGGCGATAATTTCCATAACGCGAAATCGGTAGGATGTTTTTTCTCGGGGTTGACTTCTACTCGGGCCCCTTCCATAACGTTGTCCGTTGTATATCCGGAAAGTTGTCCGTAACTTTCAAATTTTGACGTATCGAAGTAAACGCCGTCCGACGTCGTGTAGGTAAAGCCCTTTTCTTCAAGGATTTTTACCAAACGTATTTGCTCTTCAATATACTCTGTCGCGCGGGTAAATTTCTCGGGGCGGATAAAATTCATTTTATCGTAGTCCTGGATAAACTTTTGGGCATAAAAATTAGCTATCTCTATCGCTGTTCGTCCTTCTTTGGCAACAGACTTTTCCATGCGATCCTCGCCGGTGTCGGCATCTCCTAAATTATCGCCGGTCATGTGACCTACATCCGTCAGGTTCATAATAAATTTCACACGATTTCCGTTGAACAATAAAATCCTATTTATAAAATCTGAGAGTGTGTATGTCCTAAAATTACCTATATGGGCATAGTCATAAACGGTCGGACCGCACGCATACATAGTAACCAATTCGGTATTTAACGGACTGAAATCTTCGACTTTTCTCGTAAGCGAGTTGTATAACTTCATTGCTTCGATTTTAACATAACCCTGCAAAAAGAAATATCTGCCTAAAGAAAAAGGAAATTATTTGATCTCAAAACGGCCTTCGAGTGCCCTGCCTAAGGTGATGTCGTCCGCGTACTCTACGTCGCCGCCGACCGGAAGGCCTCTTGCGATGCGGCTTATCTTCACCCTGCTGCCGTCCAGGCCCCGTTCTCTTAACATTTTGGATATATACATAGCCGTAGACTCCCCTTCCATGCTCATATTGGTTGCTATAATAATTTCGATTATTTCCGGATCGTTGATATTTTCAAAAGACACCTCACCTGATAATGCCGCGACCCTATCGATAAGTTCTTTTATAAAAATTTCTTCCGGGCCGATATTATTAAGAGGATCTATAATGCCGTGCAGTACGTGGTAAGTTCCCTTGAATCCGGTTCGTTCCAGGGCAAAAGAATCGAGAGGGTTCGCCACTACAACTATTGTTCTTTTGTCACGCCCGGGATCGCCACATACTGAACAAATGTCAGTCTCCGACACGTTCCTACATATTGAGCATAGTTTGGTGTTCTTTTTCAACCCTTCCAACGCTTCGGCAAAAACCTCAATTTCTTCCTGAGGGAAATGCAAAAGATAAAATGTCAGCCTTTGAGCAGTTTTGGGACCTATTCCCGGAAGTCTTTCGAAAGATTCTATTAGTCTGGTTAAAGATCTGGGTAATTTCACCTGAATATTCTATCAAATTAAGGGAAGTCCGCCATCGAATGCTTCAATCACCGAATCTTTATTAAAAACCACTTCCGCCGGAGCTATGTTAAGGTCTGTCAAATTTCCCGATTCTCCACCTTTTAGCTTTTTTGGTTTCTCTTTGCTTAAAACACATTTTATTGAAAGACGAACGTCATATATCTCCGCCATAAGCTTTTCGACCAATTTTCTGTTCTGAGGCGACTCAAGCCTTTCTTTATGGAAAGGATAAAACACCTCAAGTATGACAAACTTACCTTCAACATTTACAGGCTTTCCTGATTTTAGAAGAGCAGTTAATGAGTGGTTCAATTCCCGGCTCCTTTTTATGAATTCCTTCCATTTTTCTTCAATATTTTTTAAAGTTATGCTAACTGTTTCTTTATCTTCAACCGAACTTTTTTTGTCCTTTTCCACTTTTTCGGATGCCTCCCGCCCTTCTGTTTCCTCCTCTTTTTCATCCTTTGACATTTGTTTACCTATACTTGGCGAGGTTTTAGGTTGTCCCGGAGCTTCCGATACTCCCGAACTGTCCTCCCCTAGTTCTCCTCCTATCTTGGCCAGAGCCATCTCGACCGGAAGCTGAGGAATAAAAGATGTTTTTATATTTTTGTGCTCTTCAAGAATTGAGCTCATCGCATTCAGGAGCCACTCTACCGACAGACGGGACGCCTGTTCTTCCATTTCGACTAAAAGTTCTGTCGTCGCACCCGACACTTCTTCTTTTACACCCGATTTTATGAATAACATTTCTCTCAGATATCTTAGGTACTCGCCTGTCCAAACATACAAATCCAGACCCTCTTCGTAAACTTTAGAAACGATTCTAATTGCGGCACCCGGATTGCTGTCTATCAAATGGTCGGTCAGTTCTATGTAAATCTCCTTGGAACCCATACCTACAAGCGAATCAACACTGATTTCGCCGTCCGAGACCTGTTGCAACAACGTTTCAGCGTCCCTGAAACCACCCATAGAGGCGAGCGCAATTTTTTCCAAGTCCTTTTCGGATATCTTTATTTTCTCGCTTCTTGTTATCTCTTTAAGTTTTTCAACTAGCTGTGGCATTGTAGCTCTTTTAAACCTGTAAACCTGGCATCGGGACTTAATGGTGTCGGGTATTTTATGAAGCTCGGTGGTGCAAAGTATGAATGTGGTCTTCTTCGGCGGTTCTTCTAAAGTTTTCAAAAGTGCATTAAAAGCCTCGTTCGTAAGCATGTGAACCTCGTCGATTACGTAAACTTTGTTCTTACCCATCGTCGGTGCCAGTTTTATCTTGTCCTTGATCTCTCTGATGTCATCTATTCCCCTGTTGCTGGCGGCATCAATCTCTATCATATCCACAAAAGAACCCTCTTTTATGGCAACGCAGGACGGGCATTTACAGCAGGGATCGCCCTTTGAATTAATATCCGCGCAATTCAACGCCTTGGCCAAAATTCTGGCTAATGTGGTTTTTCCCGTGCCGCGGGGGCCTACAAAAAGGTAGGCGTGCGAGGTTTTGCCACTTAATACCTGCTTGGACAATGCATCGGCGGCATCGTTGGGCCTGCAGACTTCACTGAATTTTTGCGGGCGGTACTTGGTGTAAAACATAAACATAATAACTGTATTACAACACCCCCGTCAGATACAACCAACCGGTGTTGGTGCAAACCACAGTAAGCCCACGCCGGCTGTAAAATAGCAAAATTCCGCCATGACTTTTTGCTATAATGACGCTACTCGCGATTTTTAGTGCTACTCTTCAGACAGGAGATTAGGATGCAGAAAGATAGAAAGATGAGTACAGCAGGAAAGAGCAAAACATGGCCGTTTGAGACCTGGGACAAGTGCTCCGCCACGGAAAGGGCTGAAATTGCAGTCAAAGCTGTAGACCCAAAGTGCGGGTTTGATACTGTAAAAAAGGCAACGGAATTTGCCCAAATGGACTCTCACGGTCTCCGGGAAAAATATCCTTGTGCCTGGCGGGGCATCTTCCGATACATCCAGCGCATAGGTCTTAAAACCAGACGCAGGTAGAATGCAAGCAATGCTTTAGATCCTGAGAATGGGGTTTCGTATCAGAGAAAATTCAAATTTTCCGAGAGCGGGACCCCTATTTTTTTAATCCCGTCCAACTCTTCGGAAGAAAAATCGTTCAGAACAAAGTCGTCCACCGGCAGATTTGAACCGATGCGCGGCCGGCCTATACCGACCCTTATTCTCTTAAAATCCTTTGTCCCTAAGGAATCCATTATGCTCATAACACCTTTGTGGCCGGCGTGTCCTGCCCCTACCTGTTCTTTTCTCTGCCCAAACGGTAAATCGACATCGTCATGTATCACGCATATATCGGGGGTGTCTATACCGAAATATTCCTTTACCAGGCTCACCGCTTCTCCGGAGTTGTTCATAAAAGTCCGGGGTTTGACTAAAATGTACTCCCCGGTCTTGCAAATCTCCGATTTTAATTTCGGGGACGCATCCCAGGAGAGCCCATGAGCAGAAACAATTTCGTCCAGTATGATAAATCCGGTGTTATGACGGGTCTTGGAATATTTTTTATCGGGGTTTCCGAGGCCGACGAGCATCTTCATAGCCCGGCGTCCTTTTTAACAGGCTTACCGTGAACGGTATTTTCGTCGTCGTCGTGATGATGCACACCAAGCAGGTGCAATACACCGTGGGCTACGAGCTCCGACACCTCGGTTTCAACATCATTGCCATACTTATCCGCCTGCCTTAAAGCCTGTTCCTTGTTAACTACCACATCGCCGAGATAAAACGACCCGTCTTCCTGTTTCTCATTTATTGGAAAGGACAGGACATCTGTCGTGTTATCCCTGTCAAGGTATTTTTTGTTTAACTCCTGAACTGCCTTATCGCCTGTAATGGTAACGGAAATGACGATGTCATCCATGTTCAGTTTCTCAGGTAAATTTTTTTTCATCTACCTTCTGGGAGGAAAATTAACCGGCTGTTCAAGCTCGAACGGGAACATTTTGGCAAACTCCTCGTAAACCTCAAGTTCTTTTTTCTCTTTTTCTACCAAATCCGCCCTTCCGCCTTTTTCAAATAGCTCGGCGGCTTCTTTTCTATTTTTTATCTGTTTGCGGATAACTTTAAAAACATCCTCATCGGTGAGGGGTTTTTGCTGGGCTCTAAGCTCAATTTCCTTATTCTGAACCTGAGAAATGAAATACCTCAACACCCCGAGCTTAAACGCATCGCCGGACTTCTGAAGCTCGAAAACCATAGCTTTTAAATTATCGTAGATCATCCTCTAAGTTTCTCAAATTTAAACTTTCTTTCAAGTTCCTTGGATTTCTGTCTTTTTAATTCGCTTGGTTTCCTGTAGTGGGATCTGTCTTTTACTTCGTCAAGGATTCCGGATCTTTGCACTTCTCTATTGAACCTTCTTAAGGCCTGTTCCAAAGATTCACCGTTCCTTATTTTTATTTTCGTCATTATAATAAGCAGCTCTTAATAATTAGTGCTAATTAGCAGAGTCTGCTATTCAGTAGGCACCTCCAAACGCTTTATATTAAATAAAAACGTGCTTTCGTACTTATACACAATTCCGGCAGTTCGTGTCTCCTTGTGTTAACCATTTATAAACGGCCACTCGGGAGTCGTAAGAGTTTACCAGATATGTACGACAGTTTCCAGTATATTACCTGTGTCAATTTTTTACTATTTATATACACCGCAAAAAGGCTTTTAATATAACTTAAACGGAGATGTTTCTAATTCTTGCAGGTACAATGATAATTACTACCTTGTTACGTCTCTTATTGTTATGAGTATCAAAAACCCCAGCAGAAAAACCATGCCAAGTCTGTGAAAAGCGGCTTCCATTTTAGGGTTTGGCTTCTTACGCGTTATGCCTTCGAACAGCACAAATGCCGCCCTGCCCCCGTCCAGGGCGGGGAAAGGCAGTATATTGACGACTGCCAAGCTTAAAGACATCAGTGCTGTGTAATCAAACAATGTAAGCCAGGCATTGGGCCCTCCGTACTTCAGAACCATGTCTACAAGATTATAAATTCCTACCGGTCCGGATACACTCTCGGAAACAGGAGAAATGTCCTTAGTTTTAAATGAAAGGGAAACCATTTGGCCCAAAGTGTTCATGGAGTATCCCATCACATTGTATGAGTGATAAAAACCTACAAGGATTCTGTCGAGAGGCTTTTTGTATGAAATGGACACTGACTCTCCAAGATATACCCCTATAATCGGTTTGCCGTCTTCATCTTTTGTAGGCGAAACCCGAACGTCCCGGATTTTTGTGTAGGTCGTGTCCTTCAAATCGGTCAAAGTAAGTTGGACGGGAGCTCCGTTGTACTCTGCCAAAACACTCTTAAACTGCGCGATGTCCGTAACCTTTCTTCCGTTCACGGCTGCTACCGCCTCGCCTAGTGTCAGACCCGCTTTTTCCGCGGCCGACCCGGGCTGAATACCGGAAATGACCGTTCCAATTTTTGTAGTATCGCCGAACTTAAAATCATAGTCAAAGATCAGAGGCATCTGGAAAGTCTTAAAACCGTTCACGAACATGAAAATATAGAAAATGACAACGGCCAGCACGATGTTCATAAAAACACCCGCGATTAATATTATCCCCCGCTGTAGTGGTGTTTTCGATGCGAAACTTTTCGGGTCCGGCATGCCTGTTTTACCCAAGTCTTCCGTGTCACCCCCACCCTGATCCATGTCCTCACCCGTGAGCTTTACAAAACCGCCAAAAGGTAAAAGGTTGATAGAATAAGTGGTTTCACCGAATTTCTTTCCCAAAATACGCGGAGGAAGCCCCCACCCGAACTCTTCTACCCTGACACCGGCGGCTTTTGCGGCCACAAAATGCCCCAACTCGTGTATCAAAACCAAAACCGAAAGTATTAATAAAAAGATAAATAGGGTTGTCATATTTTTGTTTGGCGAAGCCTCACACCGTTAAAATCTCGGATCTTTTTGTTTCGCTGATCTCCTCTACCCCGTCGGTGAACTCCTTAACGATCTTTTCCGTTTCTTCCTTAAGACGAAACTTCTCGTCTTCTCCAATGCTCTTGTCGTTGAACATCTTTTCGATATCCTTCATGGCATCCTGTCTTATGTTTCGTATCGAGTTTTTGCATTCCTCGGCTTTTACCCCGACAATCTTTGCCAACTCCCTGCGTCTTTCCTCGGTAAGCGAGGGCACCGGTATTCTTATTCTGTCACTCTCTTCTACAGGATTAAGGCTTGCCTGGCTTTCCCTGATAGATTTAGTAATGGATTTGATAAGACCTTTATCCCATGGCGTAATGACAAGATTCTGCGGGTCTAAAACCGTAATAGAACCGACCTCTATGAGCATCATTTTCGTTCCGTATGCGTCTACCTGGATATTCTCAATGAGTGCGGGTGAAGCTCTTCCGGTCCTGATTTGGGACAATTCTCCCCGTAAAAATTCCCCGACCTTTGAAAGTTTTGATCTTAATTCGGAATTATTCATATGTACTGAATAATATCAGGAAAATCCGGGCTTACCAACTGATTGTAATTATTCCTCTCCGACGGAATATTTCACAAACTTTTTGAGCTCGATCTTTTCCCCAACCTTAGCGGTTGTCTCGTTCAGCAGATCCGATATTTTTTTTGAGGGATCTCTTATGTATTCATCGCTCAGAAGGTCCTCAACGGAGTTGTAATCGCCCGTTGCGGCCTGCATAGCCACCTCTTTGCAGAGCTTGTGAAAATCTTCTGTTTTAGCAACAAAATCGGTTTCACACGCCATGTAAATCAGAGTGCCGACCCTTCCTCCTGCATGTAGATACGCAAAAATCAGGCCGTCCTTGGTAATTCTGTCGGATTTTTTCGCAGCCTTAGAGCCGACTTTTTTCATTAATTCTTCCTTAGCATTGGCGTAATCTCCGGATGAGTTCTCCAGAGCTTGTTTTACTTCTAAAACACCGGCTCCGGTCTCTTCTCTTAAGTTTTTTATATCTTTTATGTTTAGTTCCATTTTATCTCCTTATTAAAATCACTTTTTGGAGTATTCTCCAAAATGCATACCACTTTTCGGGGTAATCCCCTGAAATGCGTACCACTTTTTAGAGTACTCTCCAAAATGCGTAATCATTTTGCAGTTTTTTTAGCCCGGGCCTTTTTGGGCGATTTCAACTCTTCGGCAGCTTTCTTTGGCATGTCTTCTTCTATCTTCTCTATTTTCTTTGGCCCGTCCACTTCGACAAGCTTTTCTTCTATCTCTTCTACCTCGGCCGTGACAACCGGGCTTTCTGTAGTTGTAACTACAACGTTTTCTTTTTCTTCCGTTGCGGCTTTAGTTTTCTTCGTTTCTTCAGCACCCTTTTTATCAAACTCTTTATACCCCTCTTCGACTGCGTCGGATACGGCGCGCATCAGCAACGCAACTGATTTTATAGCGTCATCGTTACCGGGAATAATGTGGTCTATTCCGGTAGGATCGGCGTTGGTATCGATTATGGCAACCACCGGAATCCCGGCGTTCTGAGCCTCTTTTACCGCTGTTCTTTCCCGTTTGGGATCTATGACAAACAGAACATCGGGGGTTTCGACAAGACTCAGGATTCCTCCGTAAACAAGGTTCATTTTCTCGGTTTCCCTGTCAATGAGAAGACATTCTTTTTTAGTGTATTTGTCGAACTCTCCTGTCTCTCTGCCGCGCATGTACTTGATCAGCTTGTCCAGGTTCTTTTTTATGGTAGGAAAGTTAGTGATTGTTCCGCCGATCCATCTCTCGTTCACAAACATAGCCCCGCTTCTTGCCGCTTCGGCCTGAATAATATCCTTAGACTGCTTCTTAGTTCCTACGAACACGATCTTTTTGCCTTCGGATGCCTGTTTATACAGGAATTCGCACGCTTCTTTCAATAGACGCTCGGTGTCTTCCAAATCAATAATATGAATATTCTTGCTGACAGTGTAGATATAGGGCTCCATCTTGGGGTGCCACCTTCTTATCTGGTGGCCGAAATGGACACCTGCCTCAATTAACTCTTCTATTTTAGGTACTTTGTATTTAGACATAGATTTACTTCCATGACGCCTCTATAGACGCATTCTATTAAATTTTAATACTTGGGAAACCGCGCAATTTTTATAAGTTTAATAGCGGGTTCCCTTTTATTTTTGGCGCCGCTTCGTGCGGCTCCTCACCTATGCCCTTTCGGGAGGGAGATATAGGCAATTGATAAGTTAACACAACGGACACTAGTTGGCAACAATGTTACCCTGAGCGTATATTGCAGCGTCGAAAAATCCCGGAACATGGTTATAGGAACGTATAGTCTCTATCACCTTCACGACCTGCTGTTGAACATCGGCCGATGACTTAAGGGTGGCCTTTGATGTAATTTTGAAACCCTGGGTCGGGAGGTCAAAGGAAGACGCAGGAAAAACTCCGACCTTTGAATCTCCGCCAATCGACATAATATTTATAAAGCTCGGGGCTGAAGGAATATTTACGGTCGTGCACCGTGTGTATTCTCCCGTTCCACCCACAGCATCCTTAGACCCGGATACCTTAAGAGCAGGGTCCAATATGTTGCCGGGAGGGATCACCAAGGCTTTGCCAAGAAGAGCTGACGGGCTCCACAACGTATAGTATAGGGCGGTATTATTTCCGGCCGATGGCTGGTTTCTCCAGCACAGATTCAGGCTCGATCCGGCGTAATTGAGCAGAGCAACCGTCGAAAACGTACCGTTCTTAAGTTCTGTAGAATAGTGAGAACTGGGTGTTGTTTCGTTGTAGGTAAAAGATTCTACTGTGACAGCTGTTCTTGTTTCCACACTACCGCTTGCTCCAAGAAAAAAGACACACTCCCCCGATGTTAAAGTTGCCTGCGTGGTGCTTCCGCAAGAGGTTTTTGTCGCGATAACGGCAAGCTCACTTGCAGGTAAGCCTACGAATCTTTCTATCCCCGCTTCTGCCGCGTAGTACACTTTTGCCTGCGTATCGGTCGATGATACCCTTTTAGTAACAGAAAGGGTTCTGGTGGCGACTGAGACTCCTACAACCATAGATATTGTGAGGGCGACGACTACGAACAACAGAGCCTGGCCTCTATTGTCGGTCAGTGGTTTGGTTGTAGTATGAACATGCAACGGCATTATAATCAATTCCCTTTCTGTGAAAAATCAAATACAAAGAGAGGGCTCAGGTCGGGAATGCTGTTCGCTATTCCTATTTTGTTAAGCTCCGTTAAATAAAATGGATTGAATTTTACAAACAATGCCGGTCTGACCTCGTTTACGACGGCAGTCAAGTCTCTGTCAAGGTTGATATCGGCTCCGCTAATTAACGGACCGTCAATTATTAGAGTACCGGGAGAGGATGAACTGGTAGAAGGGTTGTTTTTTACTGTAATATTCCCGGTGGTTATGATTGACGCACTAACCTGCGATGCTGTGGTTTTAGCGTTTCCTGACGTACTCCCGGAAACCAAACTGCCTATTTCAATATTCCTATCGGCGATTATCACAAGACGTCCGCCGGCAGCCGGTGTTAAATCATTTATTACAAAGGTTGTACCCCCGCTTTTAGGCACGACCAAAAATGCCAGTCCGCCCGAAACCGTATACGAAAGCCCGTCGGGAATACTATTTACGGTCTTACTAAGTACCGTAACAGAATTTGGTGAATAAGATGCCGGGACGCTGGTTTTAGCCCCCGTTCCCGCCTTGGCATACAATGCTTCAACCAACGACCTGAGATTTGAACTCAAATATTTATCGTTTTTCTTTCTAAAACTCGAACCTTGGCCTAAATTAGCATTGGTTGCAGAAATGTTTGACTCCGAAAGTCTCGAGGGACCTACGGAAATCGATTCACCCGTAAATATCGATGACGAGCCAAGAGAACCGGGCGTAGTTGACGGATTGTACCCCAAAGTAAAGTAGGCAGGTGTTTCGGTCGGGTTCGTATATACAGGACAAAGGGGGTTAGTTGCTGTAGTACACGCAACCGGAGGAAGTGACATTAAAATACTATTCGCATAAACATCGCTTGAGTACGCGGCCGCCCACTTTTTTGCGGTTATTTCGCGAAGTCCTATGTTTATGGTCTGATTTATAGGTGAGGTGTGTGCGAAATTCGTAGTTGTGAGACCCGTAGCACCGGTATCGGCTATACCATTAACGCAAGCGAGTCTATACACAGGAGGCGAAGCTATGTTAGACAAAGCCAAATTATTCACGTAACCGTAAACACCGGTAATGCTATACGTATTATTAATGCCGGAAGAACGCCCTGTGTAGTTTGCAGTTATAGTACCCGATGTCAACGTACCTGATCCGCCGGAAGCCTGATTAGTTGCACAATACGTATCGTTTATTGTAGTTCCGGGTGGTATTTTCCAAACTCTGCCGCTTATGGTTCTATATACGGGGTTGATAGAAACACTTCTACTGACAACAACGCCGTACTGGTCAGAAACATTAAATGTTAGGTTGCCTGAAACTGCAGTGCTTGGGGCTACCCACAATACTGGAAATCTTAACGCGCCCCCCCAGGCCATCATTGAATAAGTACTTCCTCCGTTCGACGTGGTAACCGTGCTTGGGCTTATTACGTCATAGCCATCATCCGTGTCACCCCTGTCGTATTGAACCCAGCTCGCATTCTCCGCCTCGACGACGTAAGGATACCAATCCCACATCGGGTCGTCTTGAAAAAAACTCAAGTTGTCTACAAAAATGTCTGTACCCGTCCTTGTTACCGGATCCCATATATCATTTATAAACTCAAAGTCAAAGTGACTATATGTATTAATGTCTCCCCACGGCAACCCTACATAGAACCACTTTGGCGTCGACGAATCGATAAGAATGTCTGTGGCACCGCCTCTCCATGCATCCGCTATAAGGACCCTCGCACCGGTATCTTTTCGCCAGCCATATATCCTTGCAATCGGCCACTGCCCGTTATATTGATTTCCATAAGCTCTAAATTCGATAACAGAGGTTTGCCTTAAATTACCCAAACCTGCCGTTAATGTTGAGGGAATCTTTATAGCCCCGTTAGGATCGGGGTCGGTTATGCCGACTTTGACCGGATATACCTCACCCGCCGAGGTATAACTTATTGACGTCGGGGATAAAGTGACGGTAGGCGGTGTGTTTGGAACGGCCCACCACCACAAATAGTTAGATCCGGTCGTGATGTTTAGTCCAGAAGCAAGACATCCGCTTCCGGATTTTGCGTCACTTGCAGAGCTACTTGTGCTATAAGACCACCTTACAGTACCGCAGTTAACACTACCGGGTAAAGTCCCAACCAAAGTTACATCTTTTGCTCCTGTAACAATATCGTTTGAAACAGAGTATGCCCCTGCCCCATCACACAACCAACCCGTACCGGGGATTACATTGCTCCCCCCTATTGTATTATTTAAAGTGTCGCTTTTGTATACTGCACACGCGGATGTTGAGTTTGCCCAGGTTTCACCGCTTCCGTTCGGCTGGTTGTCTCTGTTGTAGTCGGAGAACATTCTGCCGGTGATTTTGCCGTATGTTGGACCTCCACCAGGTTCACTGCCTGATGTAGTACACTTATCACAGGTACCCCAATATTGGGAGTAGTTAATTTCGCTGCTACACGCTTTAGTGCAATCACCAAAAGCACAACATGTCCAACGTCCACTACATATTATCGCAGTATAACCCGCGTCCGAACAAGCAAACGAAGGACAGCCACCGCCGGTATAACAGTAACCATCTTTGCTCATAGTTTCCCACCCGTAATTAGGAATAAAATCATCGCACCCATCACTACAATCAGCTCCTACAGCCAAAATCCTACCGGATAAAAAAACGGGAAGAAAAACTAACACCGATAAAAAAAGAAGATGATAAATAAAATACCGATACCTTCCCATACAAATATGCTACACCAAAAAAAATAACACGTAAACGAAATATTTATAATATTACAGAGTCTTCATCAGGCTAATTTTCTAGGGTCTTCTAACAAGGACACATGTGGAACTTGTAGCTTCACACAACTCTGACGTACATTCTGTATATAACGTATCCCCGAGTTTTACTTCCCTGTTTATATCAAAATTTGCTGAAACGAATTCCATATTGTGACTCTTGAATAACGCCGTATCTTCGGGTAAACACCTTAGGGATACTGACCCCATCTCCTGATCTTCACCTGTCCTCACATCTACACTACCATTATTTAAACCTGTAATGACAAAAAAGTCGTATTTCGTGTCAACTGGTTCCGCAGGATTTTCATTGGAAACCCAACGTTTCCTAAGCCACTCTTGGAATTCAATTGCGGCTTGGTTCTTTTGGGAAGTTCCTGTCACAGCCCCAAGGTCGGGATCCATTACATATGAGTTCGTATACACTGAGAACGCCGTACTTTGGTCGGAACTATTGTCTTCCTGAGAAGTCAAATCACTAAGCCCTAAAGATAAACTTCCATTGTCAATAAAATAAGTAAACAACAAGAACACTAACCCAACAATTAAAAAGATTAGAAATGTTACCAAGGCAACTTTCTTGAGTATTTTCATGGTACTAGCACATTCTACACACAAAGAACCTGCAAATTCAATTGCAAAATACGTACTAAATCTTAATATCTTTTAGCCGCCGCTCATCTACGTCTTACATTTCTGTGGTTAATATAGAAATTCCTTTTAGATTTTCCAAGATTGATTAGCGTAATTGGCAAAAACCGTGTTATTTAAAAAAATGCCGGGAAAATAAACGGATTCCCGGCATTATTGTAGAACAAAACTACGGGATACTAATTTGTATCACCAAAAACAGGCGCCTCGGAAGACATATCGAACTGAGGGCAGTAGGGTTCTGTGTTGGGATTACCTATAATGGAGGCAAACTGAGACCAGCGTTCTTCCCTGGTTTTTTCATTGACAATTTTGCCATCGATGATTATCGTAAGACCGTACCCCTCACTTAGCTTCTCAAATGCCCACACACAAACATCGTCCGGGTTTACTCTTTCCGCCGGACCCGACCAGCTATCAGTAGCCCGACTATACACGAACTCACCATCCAGCAACTGAACAACCTCATCGCCTTCCCGCGGTAGGTGTGGAAACGAGATGTCCTCCGACCAAAACCAGCTTCCAACGAAACTGATAAACACCCCGACCTCATCGACACTCCATTTTCTCAAACTCTGCGTAGCAGTTTGGGTCAACGTTGGGTAAGGAGTCGGAGATATCGTTGGTGTACTCGTATTCGTTGGTCTTACCGTGGAAGTTCGTGTTGCAGTTAAAGTCGCAGTCAGTGTTGGTGGTATTGAGGTGGTTGACGGCAACACTTCGACAATTGCGGTATTTTCAATACCATAGCCATAAGAACGGTTGGCTATGAGATAAACCACCAACAGCACCAATAAAAGGATGAGCAAAATCTTAACCATCCTGGCGTTCATTTCCTCCTCCTTCTTCTTATGAGTTTTAGGACTGATTGTCCACCGAACCTGATTAGCCGAATACTAGCACAGACATCACAAAATGACAACGTGTCCCTGCAGTAACAACAAAATGCCATCCCATAACTCAGTATACTGAATCATAGAATGGCATTTAAAAACTCACGAGAGAGGGAGCAAAATCGAAAAAGGAGAGATAATTTGTCTCCGCCTCGCATTCGCACTTCCTATCCCGTTAACGTTCTTGGCCACTGTTGTTTTCTCGAAGGCGTCGGGCAAAATTTGTTAATATCCACCGACTCTTCAATCATTTCTGCAGCAGCTTTCAGCTCCACATAAAGCGCGGACCAATCGATACCCAGGGTCATGAGTTCATCAGCAATAGCGTCGTACCCACCGGGGTATGAATATGCTACAACTGACTGGTCAAACCCCGTATGCTCGGGGGCCAGAGTACCGTCCGACATTATGTCGAGCCAGATTGTGTCTGGTTTGAGCATAATTTTGAACGCCGACACAGCACCGATGACAGGGTCACTTTTACCCGGAAGGCCCCGTTTGCTGAATCTTTCCGCAAAGTTATTAAACTCGGCCTCCAAAAGAAAAGTTCCGCCAGTCAGCCTAACCTGCGATGTCCAGGTTATACGGAGCACCTTAAGTGGATCACACTCCGTCGTCCACCTCCCCGCGGGGCGAACAGAATTTCCTTTGGCCTGGAATTGGGAACCAGCGTCTTTGGCTTCTACCACAGGTTGTTCCCTTCCCGATAACGGTACGGGACTCCATGTCGTAAAGAGCAGAAGGAACAGCAAAAAAACCCGCATTGCGCCTAAGAAAAGGTTATTCTTTTTCATTTCCAACTCTCCTCTCTCTTTCTCGTAATCCGATTATTATTCGGAAATTGGATGGCTGGATTATACTACTATTTGGCCAAAATGTCGAAATTCATGAGTTCCGGAAAAAGTGAAGCCCTCTGATAAAAAAAACGGAGAAATAAACCTACTCTCTTACGATACTGCACGTTTCTATCCACGAAGGAAACAGGTTTGATAACGCAACCGAAGCTTCATATTCTGAAAGTGTTAGTCGGATAACACAACCCGCGGATATGGCAATTTAGCACATAAAAAATGCCGAGATATGGGGAGAATATCTCGGCAAGTATATCAATCAATTAAAAATTGTCGGCAATTGGGTTTCTTGTCAGTTCCAAGAAGATCGTTAAGGTGTCGCACATAGTCTTCCCTGCTTAACACCTCTATTACTTCTCCACCGACGTTAAGATGTCTCCCGTAGTCCAGTTTAAAACCGTACTCGTAAAGCCATCCGCACATGTATTCGGGTGTTATGCTGTCCACCTCGATAACATGCGAAATCCATTCCGCACAATTTCCCGTACACCCCATCAAGATTGCAAACGTGCCCATTTTAACGTCAGATCCCGGGTAATAACCAGGGTCTCGAAAGATTGGGTACACAAAGGTGTCCACGAAGAACTCGGCTTCGTATTTTGTCCATGCGCTTTCGACCGCGGTTGAATCCGATACTGGATCCTTTGCAAAAGAGCCGTCCCCAATATTTAACCCCGAGTAATTGCCCAAAACAGCGTTATTACCAAAAGGAACCATCGATATGGTGAGAACAACGACAAGTACTACCAGCCCTTTCATCTCAGTCCCTCCTCTCATTTCATAGTTATCTTATTTGTTGGTTTTTAGGGATTCTTCACTAGCAGTATAATATTTGGTTCATAAAATTACAACTACAGGTTACCGCGTTTAATCAGGTGTGGAAAGCAAAAATGGGCAACAATGCAATAAAAATCAAAATACCGACCGGAAGTTAAGCTATACTGTCCACCGACTCCTTATCCCCATCTTTTTCACTATCTTCCCCATTGCCGCTCGCCACAGCCACAGGATTCTTCCAACTCTTCCAGTCACAATCCGGGTATCTACTACACCCATAAAACTCTTTCCACTTAGCTTTTTTCCTAACCACATCGCCCTCCCCGCACTTCGGACATTTCATCCCAACCTTGTCCATGTATGGCTTGGTATTTTTACACTTGGGATAATTACTGCAGGCCAAAAACTTGCCGAATCGACCCTGTTTCAGCACCATCACACCGTCTTCGCACTTATCACATTTTCCGAAATCTTCGTCCTCTCCCCCCGCACCGTTCAAAGGTTCTAAAGGTTTAGCATATTTGCAATCAGGATAGCCCGAACAGCTTAAAAACTTTCCGAACTTACCCAGTTTAAAAACCAAAACGCGGCCGCATTCCGGGCATTTTTCTTCGCTCTCCCCCAAATTCGTAACGTCCCTTTTATTTAATTCTTTGTCCTTTTCGCTGATTTTTTTCTCAAACGGTTTATAAAATTCGCGGATAACCGGCACCCACTCCACTTTTCCTTCTGCCACTTTGTCCAGGCTCTCTTCCATCAAGGCCGTAAAGTTGTAATCAACAATCTCCGGAAAATGCGCCACTAAAAGGTCAACGACCACATAGGCTACGTCGTTCGGATAGAAATATCTGCCTTCGCGTAAAACATATTTACGATCCTGAATGGTGGAAAGTGTAGGTGCATAAGTTGATGGGCGACCGACACCCAATTCTTCCATTTTTTTAATCAGACTTGCATCGTTATATCTAGCCGGGGGCTGGGTAAAATGCTGTTCATTTTTTATCTCCAAAAGCTTCATTTTTGTTCCTTCGGCTAATTCAGGAAGGATACTAGAGGTTTCCTCTTCGTCCTCTTTCACTCCTACCATCTTTGATACGGCCAACCACCCCTCGAACAACACAACAGACCCCGAAGTCTTGAAAATATACCCATCGCCCGAACCTATAGACAATGATGTCTGTTCATATATAGATGGATTCATCTGGCATTCTAGACTTCTCAACCAGATTATCGAGTATGTTTTGAACTCATCTCCTGCCAGCCCTATACTTTTCGAGGGTATCGCATGTGCCGAAGTAGGACGAATTGCTTCGTGTGCTTCCTGGGCATTAGCTGACTTTGTCTTATATAGGTTAGGTGTACTTGGTAAATACCCCTCTCCGAACCGTTTTTTTATCAGTTCCCGTGCTTCATTGATAAACTGTGGGGAAAGGCTCAGTGAATCTGTTCTGTGGTAAGTTATATAACCTTTTTCAAACAAACCCTGAGCTGCCCGCATGGTTTTTTTGGCGTTAAACCCATATATATTGGCCATTGCCTGTTGGAGAGTGGAGGTCTTGAAAGGAGGATAGGGGTTCTTTTTTCTTTCGGATTTTTTCAGGGAAGTAACGGCGTAAGTTCCTTTTAGGGCTCCGGCTTTAATTTCCTCTGCCTGCTCTCCATTACTTATTTCGACTTTTTTTCCTTTAATTTCAGATAACTCCGCCCAAATCTTTTTTTTGCTTCCGTTTTGAAATTCTCCCAGAACGCCCCAGTACTCTTCGGGGTTAAACGCGTGCCTTTCTCTTTCACGTTCCACAACCAATCGCACGGCGACGCTTTGAACACGGCCTGCCGATAAACCGTACATAACTTTTTTCCATAATAAAGGGGACAATTTGTAGCCTACCAACCTGTCCAGCACACGGCGTGCCTGCTGAGCATCAACCAAATCCAAATCTATTTCGCCGGGATTTTTAAACGCCCCGTCAATTGCTTCTTTAGTTAATTCGTGAAAAACCACACGTGAAAAAACTCTGGTGTCCTTTTTACCACGCAAAAGCTCCTCCAGGTGCCACGCTATCGCCTCCCCTTCTCTGTCCGGATCTGTCGCCAACACAATTTCTTCCGCCTCTTTCGCAGTTTTTTTCAGATCGGTCAGAACTTTTTTAGCTTTAGAGGGAACCTCATATACGGGCGCAAAATCTTTTTCCACATCTACACCCAGGCCGCTTTTAGGAAGATCCCTAATGTGGCCCATCGAGGCTTTTATGCTGTAAGACTGGGGTAAAATCTTGGACAGCGTCTTTGCTTTTGTAGGCGACTCAACAATTACCAGTTTCATAAGCAGTTATAGAATAACATTTTTGAGTATAGCACAAGCCCGTTGCCTGACTCAGAAACCCCGCAATAGTGGTAAAATATGTGCATGGCAATTAGAAAAATCGTAACAATACCTGATCCGGTGCTTCGCGTAAAAGCCAAAAAGGTGAGCAGTGTCGGGGAAGAGGAAAAAAAGCTGGCTCAGGACCTGCTGGACACGTTAAAGGTAGCAAAAGACCCGGAAGGCGCCGGGATAGCCGCAACTCAGATCGGCGTTTCCAAAAAGATGTGCGTCGTAAGAAATTTTTTCCCGGACCCTGCCAAAAATGGCGAGTACGCCTATGAGGATTATGTTCTGATTAATCCTAAAATAGGCAGTGCGTCCAAAGAAACAGAAATTGACTATGAGGGGTGTCTGAGTGTCCCAAATACATACGGTAAAGTTGAACGCTACAAAAAAATAAAGGTCGACGCTTTGGATATTTCAGGAGAAAGAATAAAAATAAAAGCCCAGGATTTTTTTGCAAGGACAATTCAACATGAAATAGACCACCTCGAGGGTATTCTTTTTACCGACAGAGTCATAGGAAACGTACTTACAGAACAGGAAATGGATGTCATGTACGCAGAGGAGGAAAAGTGAAAAAACTGAAATTGGCCTTTTTTGGAACCTCGGACAGGTCGCTTGCCATTCTGGAAAACCTTCATAACAATTTTTCTTTGGTTCTGTGTGTGACTAAAAGCGATACAAAAGTAGGAAGGAACAGGGAACTAAGAGAAACCGCCGTTAAAAAATGGGCACGGGAACAGGGCATTAAGTACGTAGAAATAAGGTCGCTGAGAGATTATGACCTGAGAACGGTTCTGGAAAACCTTCAAAAATACAAACCCGACTACGGCGTAGTCGCCGATTTTAGCTACATTATCCCCGAAGATATAATAAAATTTTTCGCGGGAAAATTAATAAACATCCACTTCTCTCTCCTGCCTAAATACCGCGGTGCGAGCCCCGTACAATTTGCGATTTTAAACGGGGATGAAACAACGGGTGTTACCTACCAACTTATTAGCAAACGTATGGATGCGGGTGATATCCTTAGCCAAATAGGTTATAAGATGAACCAAACCGAAACTTCTGGCGAACTCTATGAAACTCTTTTTCACGTGGCCGCAGATAAACTCCCGGATGTTATCCTCGGTCACTATTCGGGAAGCATAAAACCCATGCCTCAAAACGAGGATAACGCGACGTATACCTTTTCCAGAACCCACCCCCACAACACATTTATATTTAAGGAAGACGGCTTGATTAATTGGAAAAACGACCCAAAAAGTATCGACCAAAAAATAAGGGCGTTTAACCCATGGCCCATTGCCTGGACTTATCTAAAGGACATCCAGGAAGCCGGGTGCCTTACCCGGGGAAAAATTAAGCTTAGAGAACACATCGACGGCGAGTTAACCGTAAAAATATACTCGGCACATTTGGAAAAGGACAAATTATCTATAGACGAGTTGCAGGTTGAAGGTAAAAAAATAATGTCCTGGAAAGAGTTTGAGAACGGGTATGTAGTCTAAACCCGAGCTTGCGCTGTTGCCTGTACCAAAGCCAAATTTGCTTCTTTTATATCCTTTTTAAGTCTTTTTAAGCAGGATGCGCAGATGGTCACTCTGACCATTCGTCCGTTTATCTCAAGCCTTTTGCTTCTTAAATTAGCTTTTCTCCTGGTCAGGGTCCTTCGGGTAACACGATTACCTACCCCTCTCGGGACTAAGTTTCCTTGCTGATAGGTTTTGCCGCAAAAATCACACATTCTTGACATAACGTAGTGAATTAAATCATACAAGCCGTTGTTATGTCAACGACAGAAAAATAGAGGGTATGCTGAAGATTGGGGGGGGGGGCGGAAAGACTAAACCGGAGGTTGTGAAATAAATATCATTTTTTCACAGATCCCCCGGCTTTATAAGGCAAATACCATTTTCATCTGTACATACAACGATCCACTGTATCTTTGAGGTCTTTTATGGAGTGTTTTTGCGGAAGGTTATTTTTACACCTGTCGCAATTCCTCCAACTGGGACAGCCTAAACAATTGTCGACCTCGATAGCGTCCGAAAGCGAAACTTGCCACAGAGCCATTCCTCTCGGGTAGTTTCGTGCGGAAACTTTCGTACCACTCACACTACCTATACTTGGATCACCGCCCTTACTGTTCATTACGTCTCTCCTTTTAAGAACTGAACGGATGAAAAAAGGTATTAGGGCAATTCTATAACGTGGTTTGAGGTTTTGTAAACAGCAGGTTGTGGGTTTAATCCCCCACCTGGGTTGAAGTTCAGCGCAATGGATTTTATCTTGGGCACGGACGGTATATACTACTTCCTAGAGAACAATCCGACAGGTTCGTGGATTTTTGTTCAAAATGGAGGTGGGCACTCTGTAGCCCAAGAAATTGCTAAGCTTCTAAGTTAACAGCAAGGCCTGCATAATGCATGAAATTTGCACTACTTGCAGGCCTCTTTTAAATAAACTTGTATGAGAATCAAAATAGTCAATTTCCTTCTTTTGTTGCTATTTAAAGTGGATCAAAAAGTCAGATACCGCGGAAAGTACGGTGTCTTACCTGTCAAAATTACAGACGTTATTACCACAAACATTCTGAAGTTTTTACTTGGCGTTCTCGGGACGGATTTTATTTGTAAATTAGGTGAGTCGGGTGTTAATCGGTTCATAACACTATCCTGCCACTCGAGAGACCTAAAATTCATCGAAAGCATTTGCGAATCCGACGAAATATTAAAAAGTACACCAGACAGAGAAAAAGTCGCCATATTAATTGATAATGCTCTCGTACGCGGCGGGAAAAAACAACGTTTCGGTGAAATTATGCAGATTCACAAGAACATTGATGGTAAGAGCGTATCCGAACCACTTCCCCTTCAAGATCCTAAGAACGTGAATAGAATCAGAGCTGATTTCGGCCTTTCCCAAACCTTAGAAGAACACATAAAATGGGCGAACGAGCAATTTGAAAATATGAAAGTACCGGATTAAATCTAACCCCCTCATTCAACTGCTTATGCTTTAAAAACTATTGTGTTAAAATCGACTAGATTCACTTTTAAATAGCCGGGTCTTTGGCTCGCTTCGTTCGCCAAAGTCAGTAGTCTTTGGCTCGCTTCGTTCGCCAAAGTAGCTCAATGGTAGAGCAGCTGTTTTGTAAACAGCAGGTTGTGGGTTCGATCCCCACCTTTGGCTCCATTTAAGTTTTTCCCCTGTTTGTGCTAAAATCCCCCTAAACCTATAGAAAAAGGAGAGAAAAATGACCCTAAGAATAGCGGTACCAAAGGATAAGCCGACGGTAGAAGTAAGAGCGTTCAGCACTGTTCAGGAAGCTGAAGACTTCGTCCAGACACCCTCGGATCAGCTACCGCGCAATCACGTGTGGTATATAAGATACGCAAATACTGTGGAGGAACTTAAAAAACATTTTCAGGAGTTTTCGGACATGGATTTATACTTCAACTTCGTGCTTAAACGAGGCAACGAACTCGAGTATACCCGCCAGGCTACAAGGGCAAGAAAATACCTGGAAAACGGCTAGCCGAAACCACAAAGGACAAAAACTTTGGTTTTTGTACCCCTTGCCAAATTAAACACTCGGTACAATCCAGAAACGACTGAAAGGAGGCAGGAGATGAAGAAAAAAGTGCGTAAACCACGGGTTCAACGAACTTTTGGATATGCTGCTCTCGGCGTTGAGATACATTTGTACAAAGACGCAACAAAGGCGGGGGCAGCCCTTTTGGTAACAGACCTTAATACGATTAAAGGAAATAAAACCGAATTTGGTCTGGTAGCGGTCAGGCTCGCTAACAATCTTGACGAGCTGAAAAAAATTACGGAGGCAGTTTCTGCCGCTCGGTTAGTTGCAAATTACGCACTAATGTTCGGAACAAGGCTGATAGAGCGGACACCGAGCCTCAAAAAAGCCGAAAAATACTTGGAGGGTTAGGGTCTTGTGACAAATTCATACAGGGGATCTTTACATTAAAACTAAAGGTCCCCCTCTTTTTTTCTTCACACGACAGGGAGAAAATGTTAATATTTCAAATGCGCCGAGGTACCAAAGTGGCCAACTGGAGCTGACTGTAAATCAGCTGGCATATGCCTACGGGGGTTCGAATCCCTCCCTCGGCACCATACTTAACTATCCAAGAATTTGTGGAGCTCGTTCAATTTTCCGTACTTTAAAGCCTCATAGATAGTGGCTGTGGACACCAATTTCATGGGGTCGAGACCGAAACGTTTAATCTGTCCGGGCGTTAGTGTTCCCGCCCTGCTTAGAACACCCTCATTGGTCAGACCGTAGGTTTTCAGCTCCTCCTGTGAGTCTTTCAAAGCCTGCGCAGGGGCAAATCTCTTGGCTCCCCAGTTGCACCATAAACATACCTTATCTTTTGCTTCACCAAAAATATATTCCTGAATTTTCAAAACACCCGGCTCAGGAACCAGCCGTTCGGAGTCCTTCCCGTAATAAAAAGGGCACATATACCTGTCCGGAGGCATGGCGTGAAGCATGGAGCCGGCTGATCCGAAAAATGTCGTCCTTACGCCCATCATGGCCGCCCTAATCGATATAACGGCGGCGCCGGAAAGACTGCAAATAGGCGCGAAAACCACAAAATGTTTCAAACAATGGGAACCGTCGTTCCTGACTTTTAAACTCTTTTCATACGCCTCCATCGCCATAACAATCTGCAACCCACCTGCTATGGCGTCGCACAAACAAACATACTCGCACTTGGCGTCAATTCCCTCATCTCTCAGATTACAAGCCACTGCTACCCTACCGTACGGGTTTTCAGGGTTGTCATCCCTCTGGTGACGTATATGAAGTTGGGTTGAAACAACGGTCTTTCCTGTTAAAAAATATATGGCGTCCTGCAAATTTACCTTAGGATCACTAATTAAATTGGTGACTGCCATGTGCTTTTCCAGATGTCCGTCGGCCTCGGTTAAAATTCCTCTAAATTCAGCTGTCTGAACCAAGTATTCCGTCAGGGTTGCGAGATCCATTTGGGCCGGTATTCCGAGATCCAGCCTGGACGGCAAGAAGCTTATTCCATCCGGCTTTACAGTCCATCTTCCAACCGAAAGAGCCAGTCCCTCCTCGGTAGCCAGGGATACTATTCGAGGGTTCAAAACATTTTCCGGCCAATCAGCATAAATTTCGCGGAGATCCATTTCGCCTGTTAATACCTTGCGGTTACCCCTATTAACTGTATAGTCCGGCGACTTCAACAAATTTATCTGTTCGAATTTCTCCTCCTTTAAGGTGCTTTTTACTAAACCGGGAAGTAAGTCTTCTTTGGGGGTCACCATCTCTTCCGCTATCTCAAAAAATTTCGATGTTTCCCGGTATTTCATCTCAATTTTCTCCCTTAAAAATGGGAAAGAGCCTTGCGGCCCTTAGTTCATTTGTATTTAAATTTATGTCCCAGCGTTTTTCCATCCTCTGGGATTTAAGTCTAGTCTCTGACGACGGAGTGTGTCAATGGAAAATTTTTTTGGCACTCTAGCGACTATCCTTTCGGGAAAAAGAGTGATTGTCTACCAAGTTCGAATAGGCTAAAATGACCAAGATAATATGCCTGGGTAGTTCAGTGGTAGAACGCTTCCATGGTAAGGAAGAAGTCGAGAGTTCGACTCTCTCCCCAGGCTCCAGAAATTTCATAGGCTCGTAGTGAAATGGCATCACTTCCCTCTCCAAAAGGGACATTCCGGGTTCAAATCCTGGCGAGCCTGCCAAACAAAGCTAATTGCAAAGCGAATCTCTTTGTTTAATAATCATGTAATGAAGAAGATTATTGTTACTGTCGTCGTAGTCGGCGCAGTCGGCATTCTAGCTATTGGAATTTTGGGATATAAAGCTGATAAGGATTTCTTTCTCCCACCCGGATGTCGAAAAAGTCTTTTCTTAGGAGGTTGTTTTTCGACCAACGTAACCAAAGAATTACGCTACACGAATGTTCCAAGCTGTCTAGAGGTATCCAATAATGATTGCACGTACGCGAGTATTCAACTTTATAATACCTGCGAAGGAAAAGTAACTGTTGAAGGTAACGAAATAGGTCCAAACTACAATTATCTGGTTTTTACCCTAAATCCAGATGGGAAACCACAGCTTATCAATACTAAAGACAGAAATCTTCCAAAAAATCCTGAAAACGATGAAAAGATTGTTCTTACGGGTTCATACAACAATAAAAACTTTGAAATATCTTATACAAGAACCAGATCTTTATGTGATCAAAAGGGCGCAACAGTTAAATAGAATTTGTAACGTTATAAATAGGCACAATTACACCGAGTACAGATACGGCGACAAAGTAACCTGATAAGGTTAATAAAAGCACTAAAGCAATTACACCCAGGTTAAACAGAGTGTTTGTGGGTTTCATTAACAACTTAACCCCTACAATAATTACAACTAAAAAAATAAGTAAAAATATCACTGAAAAAACCGAAGAATATTGAGTGTATATCGGTAATTCAGCATCCATTTCCTGGTATAGACTGAGCATTTTCGGGTAAACAGTTAACAAAAGAGCTATCTGCGTCAAAGCATATAAGGAAGCAAAAAATATATCCAAAATTCCTACGACCTTATATTTCATACACAAATGATAGCACTAAGAATACGCTCTAATACAACCCGACACCCTTTCTGAACACGTACGTTGACTTTGCCTCGAAACAAAACTAGAATCGCTAAAATAGACACTAGAGAAAAGGAGAGAAAAATGATTAAGCGTGATCCCCAGATTGAAAAGGAAATTGAAGAACGCACTGCATCACGGAAAAACTTTACCCTAGATAATGCGCAGTATGAACTTCTTCGCCAGCGTGGCGGCACCAAAGAAGAAGTGGAAAAATTTGAGAAAAGCTTGTCCAGGGAAATCTCGTACAGGTGCAACAAAAATCCCTTGTTTATGCCTGAAGTGTGGGTAGCCTACCGCATAAAAGGTCTCAAACCCCATGAGATTGAATATGATTGGGTTTATGCCTTCCGCTAAAACTGTCCGATAAAACCTCTTTCTTGTATATACGGAAAGAGGTTCTTTTTGTTATTTCAAAAAACCGGACAGCTTAAGTGTAGCCGCCCGGTTAATTTATTTGAGATTATAATTCTTAGTTTTCCTCGCCACGAAGCCTTCTAAGCCTCGACTCTAAGGTAGTTTCGTCACTGGCGCTGAGTGTAAACTTTTCAGGATTGTAGTTATTCCAAGAAGAGTTAAACGTGCCATTAATTTTCAGATTCCCGTCATCGTTGGATGTACCCTTACCAATTTCATTACCGTCATATTTCAACGTGTATTCCTTATTGGCTGCCAGGTTGTGCCCGTGGAACTTAACCATATCCTTCTTGTGTTTTACTAACAACATTCCCCAGGCGTCATCATCGTAATCGTAGCGTGCGTCCGAATCGGTAGAAGTACCATCGGGGTACATATAAGCTTTAGTAACAGGTTTTTCTTTGGCGTTCTTGGCTGCAAGTTTCGCCTCCATTTTTTCTTCCTTACTCATGTGCCCGTAGGCCTTACCGTTTGATCCGGGGTTCTGAGGTTTTGCAGCAAAAGCCACCGATGTAAGCACAACTACAGCTACTGCAATTGCAATAATGTTTTTCAATCTATTCACCGCCTTTCATGGAAAAATCAACACAAACAGACATTAATATATAAGGTTTGGGGCGTGGGTGTTTTAATAAATTTCGTAAGTTTTTCATTTTTGTACGTTCAAAAACATGCAAAGAAAAACTTTTTGAAGACACCGCATTATACCAAAACTGACCTGATGATTCAATTTTCCGTGGGTAAAACTCTTTTTATTCGTATCGTAATGCGTCCAACGCAGATATTTTTGTGGCTCTTCTTGATGGATAAATTCCCGTTACAAGACCAACCGTTAACGAAAGGAAAAATATTAGTAGTAAAAATACCGGAGGTATGTACGTAATATCTATAAAGCCCGCGCCCTTTATTAGCCCCATTATCGACAGGATCAAACTAATAAACTTGCCGCAAATAAAACCCAAAAACATTCCGATAACGCCCCCCATAAATCCCATAAGTATCGACTCGGTTAGGAACAATCTCTTTACTTCGTCAGTAGTCATGCCCATAGCCTTCATCAACCCAACTTCTCTTGTCCTTTCCAACAAAGACACCGTAAGGGTGTTAAACATGCCCAGAGAGGCTACACCTAAAGCAACACCGCCCAACAAACCCAAAATCAGTCTGATTGTAGAAAACAGCTGATTAATCTGAGCCACAGTGTCTACAACAGAGCTGGTAAGAAATCCTCCGGACTCCACTCTTTTCCTCACTTCGGCAAGTTTTTCAGCCGCGGTTGCGATGATTTTGACCTGCGAAAAATTTGTAACACCAAGGTATCTCAGATCGTTCAAAGGTACGTAGAAAAACGGTGAGTCATCGCCCGGTATTATTCCGACAATCTTGTATTCAGTAAACTCACTTTCGACTTTTTTATTAGAGTCCAGCAGATTGCCTGTCAACACAAATGACACGTTAAATTTACTACCTACAGAATTAGGTTCATGAAAGCCCAGAACCTTTAAAAAGGCGGTGTTTACTACTGCTTCCCTCTGCGCCGCATCGGGCAAAACAACTTTGGTGTTCTGACTTAATCCGGCTGACGCAGAAGACTCGTACACTTTCGCGATATAGTCTTCGTCTGACAATTGTTCCAGACCAGAAGCGTTCACAGGTGACGATTGCCCGGTGGTATTTAATACCGCACTGTCTCCCGGAGCAGAATCCCCCAGGACCGTACGGACATCCTCTATTCCCAATACCCCTTCTTCAGAAACTAAGAAGTTTGATACGACCTTGTTAACCATTATTTCAAGTTCCGGTGTGTATCCTATGGCATACATCTGCCCCCCGGACTCGTCAAAAGTAGGATAATATCTTCCTTCCTCACAAAGTGGCTCGTGTAGGGGACAATTTTTCTGCTCCCAAACCGGAACCATTGCTTTGATCCATTTTCCCATCCACTCACCGGAACCACTCTGTGCAATTCTCCCGTACTCTGCGGGAACATACTCTTGACCCCAATATTCTTCGCCATATTGGACGCCGACCATTCTTTTTGTGTACCCTATAACCTTTGAGGATAGTTTGGGCTCCGAGTATACCCTAAGCCACGAATTTGGAAATATTGTGTACTCAATATCCCCTATTCTATCTCCAATATAGGATTGAGTTTTTACCGCCATAACTCCGGAAACATCACCTCCAACAACATATTCAGGAGCGCCACCTATATTTTCTTCACTCTCAACACCCTTTTCTTCAATACTATGGGTATTTATAGAGACCGTGTCTTCGGTTTTAAAAAGTACCCCATCAATAGGTTTAATAGCAGAATTTTCCAAGTATTTTGTGGTCACTCCATAAACCGCTACGTCTGTGACTGACCCCTCAAATTTAACTTTGGCTGCTACTCCGACGAGGGGAAGAGCTGCCTCGACGTAATCCTGACTCTTGAAATCTTCAAGTGATTTATCCGTAATTTTGTTTCTGCTCCCCGGCTGCGTAGAAACGTCGACCTGTTTCATCTCATCAAGTTTGGCCACCCTTGTTATTACCAAATTCTGTACACCATAGCCGAGAGATACCAAAAACACGATGGCAGCAATACCCAAAGCCATCCCACCCACGGTAATAATAGAACGTGTCTTTTTGAAGGCCATGTTTCTAAAAGCAAGATCGAACAAGTCGAACCAGCTCATTCTGGATGCGAACTGTGTATCATATTTTTGGGCTATACGCGCAATAGCAACATTAAATCTCATTATCGTAAATCTGATCATGTTCGGAGTACGGTGCGAGCGAATTAAAAATACCGTGGGAATATTTAAGACATAAAGCGTAAACATGAACATAAAGACAGCGTAAAATCTAAGGCCTTCCCAAAGCTTTAACAGAAAATAAGGTATTTTTCTAAAAAAGTTCGGGATATTCTTAATAAATTCAAAGATTTTATTTATTTTCATTTTCCTGTACACCCACTTCAACCTCTACGCCCCTCTTGAATTTCATTGACGCCATAATTTTATCCTTGTCCTTACCCTCATATATACCTTCTAACCCACCGTCAAATATTCTGACGACGCGGTTTGCGTATTTTATGTATTCCAGGTCATGCGTGACCATGATGACGGTCTTGGCCATTTCCTTCGACATCTTGGATAACAACTCCATTACAGCAACCCCGGATTGGTAGTCGAGGTTTCCGGTAGGTTCGTCGGCAACAATAATTTTCGGGTCATTAATGAGAGCCCTGGCCAGTGAAATTCTCTGCTGCTGCCCAGAGGAAAGCTCGGACGGAAAATATTCTGCCCAGTCTTTCATTCCCAAACTATCCAAAATGTGAAGTGCTGCATTTGCAGCGTTTCCTTTATCTACGCCTGTCAAAACAAGCGGGAAACTTACATTTTCGCGCACATTGAGAGAGCGGATCCAATTAGCCTGTTGGTAAACCATCCCAATGTTTTTCTTCCTGAATTCCGATCTAAAGTCCTCGTTTGGCTGAGAATAAATATCAGTCCCCAAAACTATAATTTGACCTGTACTGGGACCTTCCAGACCTAAAATAGTATGAAGTAATGTTGACTTGCCACAGCCGGACGGACCGAGTATGACCAAAAACTCACCCTTGTATATATCGAACGAGATTCCCTTGAGTATTTCCACATCCGCAGTACCTACTCTGAACGATTTGTGCACGTCTTTAACCTCAACTACTTTTTCGGATTCCATTTCTATTTTATATCCCCGAGAAAACCAAATACCTGCTGAAGGCTGGAAATTACCAGATTCAACGCGTCATCCGTGGCCTTCGGTGTGATTGTTACAGTATCTACCGAGTAGCCCTCATTACCGGCGCTATCCGTCGACATCGCTCTGAAATGATATACTCTGGAAGGTACCAGATTAGACAATATTACAACGTGGTTGTAAGTCATACTAGAATCTTCCTTTGTTTTCTGAGAATAAGTTGTTCCTGTACCGTCGCCAAATTCGACTTGAGCAGTTGACGGCTCATCTGTGTCCCACGAAATAACGAGCTGTGCAACTTTCTCGCCCGTGCCACTGTCACCCGGGCTCATACTGCTCTCTACCTTAAGATTCTCAATATAAGGCGCCCTTGTGTCAGTTGCAGTTGTGAAATCCAGTACAGAAGACGATACTTCATTACCTACGCGGTCTTTTCCGCTTACGATGATTGAATAGGGCGTCTGAGGCTGGAGGTTTTCAAGTACAATACGGTGCTTACCTGAAGTCAACGCAACATTGGCGTTGTCTTTAACTGCGGCCGGAGAATTTTTCGGGTAGTAGGTAACAACGCTTGAAATGGGTGTGTTTGAAGTCCAACTAACAAGTACCGATGTTTTTGCAGCTCCTTTGATTTGAACTATATTAACATTCTCTATCCTCGGTCTGGGCAGTGTTTGAAAGCTCAGCAAATTACCTTCATACTCATCACCTTCAGTATCAAACGTATTTATTTTATAAAAATATTTAGTCTCATCTTTGAGCCCTTCGAGTAGCATCGAGTACGTAGTTTTTGATGTGGATGTGGAAAGTTCAAGAATTCCCCCCAACGCTGTAGTTTCACCGTAATAAATAGCCACTTTTGTCGCCCCTTCAGCCGTAAATACAATTTCAGCTGTGTCTATGCTAACGTTCGATGCTTTCGGGTCGGTTACCGTAGGTGCAGGTTCTGTTTTAAATTCGTATTCCTCACTTATTCCGGTATTTCCATCCTCATCAGTCCATTTGGCGACGAAGTAATAAGTGGTTCCCGGACTAAGGTTACTTAAATTTATCTCATGATCGGTAACCTGCTCGGAGTTTGAAGGCTCTTCATCAATGTAGTCACCGGAGCCTTCCCCGTACTGTATTTTTGTATCCGAAGTTCTGTTTGTAGACCAAGAGATTGTAGCTTTTTTAGTGGTAATGTTGGTAACGACAGGCTCCGCGCTAAGCGCCGCAGGTTCCGTAAACCGGCCTGTAGGCATCATGGAAACTACCGACGAAAAGGCGCCGCAATTATTGGTGTTATCACAAGCCCGGATTTTGTAATAATAATTCTGCTGCTCCAGACCTGTGTCCACATGTGCGATTCCTCCCTCTATGGTGCTGATTCTAGTAAAAGTTACGTTGTCCGTGGATCTGTGAACTTCATATTTGGCAACTGTTCCGACAGCAGGGGCTTCCCAGGAAGTTGCCAGCTTCCACGAACTAGTGCTCTTAACTGAGACATCTGCAATTTCAACATTTAGGGGTATGCCGGGCGCTGCGGTACTAACAAAAAACTCCTTCGTAATAAACGCACCATAGTTAATGTTTCCTACCCCGTCTCTGGCAGAAACGTAGAAAACGTTGCGTCCCGGCAGGTTGGCAAAAGCTTGGGGGCCTACCCCGGTTATTCCCGGCGCTGTGAAGGTACAGTTGTCCACCCCATCCACAATACTGGGCTCGACGTTTACCGTGTAGCAATAAGTCAGGTCGCTTTCGGCACCGCTATATCCACCGGGTTCAGGAGAATCCCATATAAATGTGAAAAGATTCGCACTAGACGGGCTAAGCGCCGTCGTCTCAGGTAGAGATTCCAGCCCCAGAGGTGCTGTGGGAGCCGTGCCCGCGTAGTAAAACGGAACATTGTACACTACGGGAACACCCTCACTATTCGAACTTACGTTAAGCGCGTTGTCTATTGTTCTGAGATAGAAGTAGTTCACGCCGTCCTGGTAAGCAGCGTCAGGTATCACAACCTCGGTCAGAGTAGTAGTATCGGACCACTCTCCGTCTTCTCCAAGCTTATATTGGTAGCCCGCTAATCCTGAACAAACATCCGGCGACGAGCAATCTTTAGCCATAGACACACCGGCACCAGGCCACAAAAATGTGTACTCGTTGACTGCGGTATAACCTGGAGGCGAAACCGACACAGTGGCAGGTAGTGTTGGGCCCTCACCGTCATATTTATAAATAAAAGGACTGCTGTCAGGGTACACAGCACTGACATTCTGAGCTTTATCTTTTGTCTGAATACGGAAGTAGTAAGACGTTCCGCTGACCATATTTTGCGGAATAAAATAAGATTCTTCCTGGAATGTACCGACTCCAGGGTCACATGGTACGGCATCTATGTCATCACCGAAATATACGCAATAACCATCTATTCCGGCATCTCCTACGTCAGTTGCCCCTGACCATGAAAAGTACGGGGCATCATGCGAATACCAAGTATCGGAAGTAAGTAGGTCACTACCTGATTCCGAGTCCAAAACCGTGTATGAGGTCGGAGGATTGGGATTCGATGTATCGGGTTCAGCGCTTAGCGTTACCCCGGACAAAGTTACCTGCTCCGTACCATCACCCGTAAAAATTGCCTGCCATTTTAATCCGGCAGAAGTAATTGGAAAATCAATTATATGGTCATTTACATCCGTTGAAGTATTAGCCTGATTTAGAGCTGAGGAAGAAACCCATGAAACTCCGTTCCAGTATTGCCAGCTAATTCCCCCGTCTCCCGACAATCTATATGTCAAAGTTCCCCCATTAGGTGTTTCGCTCGGTGTAAATCCCGTATACCAAGCAATGTCTTCTGTAAAAACAGCTGTTGAATTCGAAACGGTTTGCGAGTCCGTAGAATAGGGCGCCTCTACAAACGAATTTCTGGAAACAGTGCTCAACCGGACTTCGTCGAGAGATCCTTCAAAATATCCCTGTCCGGAGGACTTGTTTGTTGATCCATAATTTGAGCCTAATAGTAAGTCAAGCTGATTATCAGGTAAGGTTAAAGAAGTGCTAAGAGTATTGGTTGTGGTTGTACCTGTAGAAAGATCTCTTATTTTTAAAGACATTTGGCTTCCGTTATATGTTGCTGAAATGTGATACTTGTCGGAAGAATCCCAGCTGGAACGTGTGGATGAAACTATTTTGTTATTACCGTATGACCAGACCATCGCATCTGTATTAGCCGTCAGGCCTGTAGCAGCTACGAGCTTTCCTTTGTAAACCTGCATGGCGTTAACGAACTCAATAGCTGCGGTCCAGCCAAAGTTCGTACCGTCTCCACCGGCTCTGAGCCATCTGCTTCCGTTATATTTCCAGACTTCACCGTCCCCTGCCGTATCCCCCAGTGAAGCATAAAGCTCCCCATTGTAAACTGTCATACTTCTAACTTTTTCATAAGCGGAGTCCCACCCCAGAATACTCGGGGACTCGCCTGCACCATCACCGCCTACTTGACTCCAGGCGGAACCATCATATTTCCAGACTTCTGCCATCCCTGTACCGAGCCCAAGCCCCGCATACAAATCACCTTTGTAAACAGCAAGAGATTCGACGGTATTATAACCGGCACCCCAAGCCGTACTGTCTCTTAATTTCGACCACACACTTCCGTTGTATACCCATATGTCGGCATCATCCGCTCCAGAACCAAGTCCTACCGTCAACTGACCGTTATAAATGGTCATTGCCGTAACTGAATTCTGACCGCTTGTCCAACCTAAAGCTCCCTCCGCAGCAGCGTTTCCGTTGGCAATGGAGGACCATCCGGAAGTTTCGTTATATCTCCAGACTTCTCCATCACCGGCTCCTGTTCCCAAGCCTGCATACAAATAATCCTCATATGACATTAGAACGTTTACTTGTTCAAACCCGCTTGCCCAGCCACCCGCAGCGTCGCCTGCGATAATATCCCAATCGTCGGTTCCATTGTACCGCCATACTTCGGCATCACCGGCGGTTGCTCCTAAACCAGCATACAGTTTTCCGTTGTACCCCTCCATTGAGTGGACGTATTCGTGTTCTTCTGTTCCAGAAGACCAACTCCCGTTAATACCCAAACCACCTACCGGCACACCGCCCCACGAAATTCCATCGTATTGCCAAACTAGTGCACCGGCCACGTGTGTAGCGGGAGTTACCGTTCTTCCTGTACCTGCATACAAATAATCACCAACCTGAACCAGACTTTCAACGCTATTCAATCCGTAATACCCCCAACTTTCGTTTTTATAATTTCCCCCAAGTTTGTTCCACGTACCGCTGTTGTAGGAATACAACTCCCCGGCGCCGGCGGCCTGATAAAGACCTGTGTACAAAGTACTATCGTAAGTTGAATACACCATACCTCTAACAGTCCTGTACGAAGCGTTGTTAGCCCAGCCGACTCCATCGCCTCCGATTTTCTCCCACGTTGCGGCGCTGTATTTCCAAACATCTGCGTCCTGAGCATTAATACCCGTTCCGACATAAATATCGGTTCCGTCCCCGGTTATACTGGAAATTCTGTCATAGACCGCATCTGCCCACCCTAAACCGTTACCACCGATTACTTCCCATGTTGTAGTACAACTGGAAACCGCGCACCTATACACATCTGAGTCACTTGTGCCATTACCGAGCCCTGCATAAAGGTAGGTACTTGTCGCGTACAAGGCGTTTACGGCTTCGAAACTGGTCCCATCCCAACCAAGCGTATCGCCACCGACCTTATCCCAATCGTTTGAACCGTTCCACCTCCACACCTCTGCTTCCCCCGCAGTCACACCCAAACCTGCGTACAGGTAAGTGCCGTCATACGCGAAGGAATAAACCGCATCGTAGCCTGCATTCCATCCCCCGAAATAGTTATCTCCACCAACTTTCTCCCAGACATCCCCATCCCATCTCCAAACTTCTGCATCTCCGGAGCTATTTCCCAATCCGGCGTATAAATAAGTTCCCGCATAGTACAAAGCGTTTACGGCTTCGTAAGGGCCGGGAGTGCCTGATGCCCAACCGTACTCGCTGGGACTTGCTCCTGTACCGTCTCCCCCGATTTTTGTCCAGTTCCCACCGTTCCACTTGTATACTTCTGCGTCATTATTGTTTATTCCCAAGGCAGCATATAAATTTCCACTGCTGTCAACTTCCAACGCTGTGACTTCTTCATAATAAGTTGTAGACCCCCAGCCCATGGCATCTCCGCCAATCTTGGACCAGGCCGAACCGTCCCATCTCCATACCTCTGCGTCTGTCTGACCTGACCCCAACCCTACGTAAACTAAATTTTGGTAATACTCAACGGACGTTACTGCCGACTGACCATTCTGATCCCAACTACTGTTTTTGCTGTCCTGATTTGAGTCTCCTCCAGCTATCTGAGTCCAAGACTCCGCATCCGACGAAGAGAGTTCGTAGTTCAACTTTCCGGTCTGGTCGTCGAAATATAGTTTGTAGGAGCCTTTGTCCACGATACCCATCTTTTTACCGTTAGAGGTGTCGTCTACTGCCGGATCGTAATCGTCCGTAAAGTCGACCCAAGCTTCTATGGAATGTTGTGAAGAAAAATGTAGAGGAGATGAAGGCTCACTTGAAGACACCACGACCTGTGTACTGCTCCCATTGAGTTCAAGTTCCCCGTTAAAAAGCCCTCCGGTAGGGTCGAAGGTGCCGTTTTCTACAACCCCATCTTTGTTGTTTGATGAAGAATCCTCTGCAGTCGCACCACTCGACTCATCAAAATGAAACAAACCTGCCGTATTTGCATCGGACTTATAGTTTCTTACTTTTAACCTTGCTGAGTTTGCCGAAACCTCTACCAGATCATCATCCGAAAGTGTGTAATCCGAGGGATTATTAAAAGTCCAGCTCTGGGTCACATCTATTTCATCAGCGTAAACGGTTTCGCGGATCAGATTTGGAATTGATAACGGAATTAGAAGTCCCAGAGTCACTGCAACGCAACACCTAAAACAGTGACGTATTTTGTAAAACGCCTTAGCTAACGAACAGTATTTTTTGGGCATAGACTACTGTAAAAAATTATAGTTATCGTCGAGATAAAAATCCATAGAGAAAGTAGAAAAAGGTACACAACGGGTAAATTTATTTGTATTATGTTGTTTATCCGGCGTGATTATGAAAATACAAAAGGAAACACAGAAAAGCTTTAACTGCAACAAAAAAGCCTACTTCATTTTTTCCATGGTACTTTTTTTGATGTTTGCACTCGGCGGAATTATGGGAGTATTCGTCTACCCCACTTTTTTCACCGGTGCTAAAGATAAAGATGAGTTACAAAATATTACTCAAAAAGGACAACGTCAGGGCGGAAAATATAAATTTATAAACCCTCTTCTTGAATGTGATTACAGCTCTGATCTGGAGTATAAAAACATCTACTCGATAGAAAAAAAAGTCAGCGAAATAATTGAAAGACTAGTTGACGGCACGAATGTATCCAGCGTGTCACTGTACTACCGCGATCTTAACAACGGACCGTGGTTTGGGATAAACGAAGACGAGAATTACAAACCTGCGAGCCTTCTTAAAGTTCCTGTGTTTATAGCCTATCTGAAAAAAATCGAAAATAACCTGGGTCTTTTATCAAGTACGTTAAGCTACAAAGAAAACGAGCTTGAAATGCCGGATCCCGCCGACAATCTTGAAAGTCTGGCTCCGGAAAAAGAATACACGCTGGAAAAACTTTTTGAAAGAATGGTAGTCAATTCTGACAATCAGGCCTACACATTACTTGTAAACAGGATAGACACCAAAGAACTTGACCAGGTTATGCAGGATCTTGGCATGACCGTGCCTGATTCAAACCTAACTGAAAATATCCTGACTGCAAAGTCTTATGCCTCCCTGTTCAGAGTTCTATACAACTCATCTTACGTCAGCCGGAGTGCCTCAGAGTATGCACTTACCTTGATGAGCTACGCACGGTTCGACAGCGGAATAACAAAGGATTTACCTGAGGAAATTGCAATCTCACACAAATTTGGGCTAAGAAAATCTGAAGATCTGACAGGAGATGTTTATCTCCACGATTGCGGCATTGTGTACTACCCTGAAAAGCCATACCTCATTTGCATTATGACCAAAGGAAAAGATTTTGAACAATTGGCGGGCGTAATAAGCACACTATCCAAAAAGATATACGAGGAAATCAAGAAACAATAATATTTCCTGCACCACAAAAGGGGTAAAAAAGAAGCAGAGCCCTAAACGAGCCCTGCTTGTGTATCATTCGGGAAAGAGATAAAGATTATCTCTGTTCCATCGGCTTGGCCATGGAAACTTTAAGGGTTCTTCCTTCGAAGTCCTTTCCGTCCATACCTGAGATAGCCTCTTGAGCTTTCTCTTCGCTTTCGAACTCAACAAAACCGAAACCTTTGCTCCTTCTTGTTGCTTTATCTTTGATAACAGCTGAGGAAACTACTGTTCCGAACTGTGAAAAAGCCTGAGCTAAGTCCTGGTCATTAGTTGTGTAAGGTAAGTTACCTACGTATATTCTTGCCATTTGTATTTAAACTACACCACCCTTCATTAAAAAATGCATACAAATGTTCCTGCGATTAATGAAGGATACTTACAAGGCAACTTTGGGTAGCCGATAAGATCACAAGCATTAACTGACAGCCGCGGTGTCCTTGACACGCGGTTACGAACTCAGCAATTTTATCATATTTACTGAAAAAATCAAAAATGCCGTAATTACAAGATAAACACCTAAACTATTGACAACATATTAGAAACTGCTAATATGACTGAGCCATGACAATTGATATTTTTTCGGCTATCTCCAACCCGGTAAGAATCAAATTACTTATGTGCCTGTCGGAGAAACCGAAAAGTGTTAATGAACTTATTCAAACGTGCGGGATGTCCCAATCCGCTGTGTCGCAACACCTGGCAAAATTAAAAAAAGCCGGGATTTTGGATACAAAAAAAGAAGGTAAATTTGTATTTTATAAACTTCTCTACCCCCGAGCTGCCGAGGTAGCCTTCAAGGTAGATAGTCTTTCGAAAGAAATAGAAAAATGAATATAGCATATTACAGAAAAAGTAAATTTGATTTTGAGCAAACTTTGTCAAATCTTCTAACTAAAGCAAAAGAATTTGACTTTGAAGTAGTTTCTCAAACAAAAATAGGTTCGGAAACAGAACTTATAGTAACGTTGATTAATGAAGATCTGATCCAAAAAATACTCAAAGCGGATGCTAATTTGGTCGGACTCATTCCTACTTCTGTTGCCATTTTGAACAAAGGCGGAGCGGTAGTAGTAGGAACCGGTAACCCCGAACTGATGTCCGGCGTAACACCAAATCACGACGTGCAAAACTACGCAGCGGAGCTCTCAACGAAACTTAAAAACCTTATAAATCAGACTACTGGAGCGGGAGAACTTAAGGTACTAAATGTAAAACTCTACTCTACCCACACTTGTCCTTACTGCACTGCAGAAAAAGATTGGCTTGAAAAAAACATGATTAAACATGAAACAGTGTATTTGGAAGACTCTCCGAAAGAGGCTGAATACATTGTTAAATCGACCGGACAGATGGGAGTTCCTGTGACAGAAATCGTCTACGAGGATAATGAGTCAGAGTTTGTCATAGGTTTCGACAGGAATAAACTGACAACAACACTAATAAAGTGATTCGATGTAAGGAATTTCCGTGGTTGATAGATCGTTTGAGTACCTGTGGCAGTGCTCCTTTATATTCTTAAATATCTGCTCCGATCTTTTAATTATAAATAGATCTTTGTCAAGACTCGCCTCACTGCCTGTTTTTTCGGGCGGCAGATACTCAACATTCCACACATCGTGATTCCTATCCTTATAACCCAACCTTTTTTTGCTGTAATCATGGGAGGCCTCGTCCAAAAATATAACATGGTCCTGTTTTTCCAAAATCTCTTTTGTGGTAATTAAAGGAGTGTCGGACATATAGGGGGTCAGTTGATGGTCCACTAAAATCTTCATCGCGTACCACGCAATCGGGCCGTTTATCTCTTTCTCATACTTTATGCCTGAGGAAGAAATCTGGATATTTTTGTGCTTTCTCAAAAGGAATTTAAGATAGGCTTCGGCTAGCCGGGATCTGAAAACATGCCCGTAACTTACAAAATGAATGTTCATTATAAATAATTCTAACGCTTTTCCCGCCTAACTTTAAATACCCAAAAAATTCATTATCAGGTAGCGAACAACCAGCGGTCCCGCTCCCCCGGGGGACATCGAAACCAGGCCAAGATGATCCAGGGACGAGTTTTGATCAAGATCTCCTGTGGTTTTGCCGTCTTTTATTGTGGACCCGAAGTCCACAACGTCGCAACCTGCCGGGATGTCCTCTCCTCTTACTAATTCCGGAATTCCGGCTGACAAGAGCAATAGGTCGGCTTCTATTTTTTGACCTGTCCGATAATCATCTATAACAGTAATCCGGTAATTTTTTGACTTTAAATAATGGGCCGCAGGCTTCCCGACAAGATATCCCTCTCCTATTACTACGGCTTTTAGGGACGTTGCGATCGGATTTTTGCCTGTTTCAGAGATAAAAAGTTCCAAGGCTCTAATTACAGGCAGTATTTTGTGGGGACGCCCGGCGTAAAAAGCCTCCATTGAGAATGGCGAGATGGCATCTATATCTTTTTCCGCGGGGATAAGCCTCAAACAGGGATCGAGAGACGGGCGCGGTAACGGTAGCTGGATAATCCCCCCGGCAGTGTTTGGACTCGATAACACCCCGAAAACTTTTTTGAAAATGTCCCCGTCTTTAAGCCTTGCATCAATCCTGTATATACCGCACTTTATACCCTTACTGTCGCAATATTTCTTTTTTATAGATATATATTTCTCGGAAGCTTCGTTGTCCCCTATTAATATTATTGCCAACTCCCCTGCTACCGGATCCCCGGATAGATGTTCCAATATTTGGGCGTCCAGAATTGTTGCTTTATCCCTGCCGTTAAAAATGTTCACACGGAAATATTATCACAAAGGCACAGAGAAACGATGAAAATAAAACAAAAAAACCCGGCTAAAATTAAGCAGGGTTTAAATAATTCCTGCCCGGTGTGTCGGGCCGCTGAGACGGATCCCCGTTTATAGAAAAGTGGGCATTTGGAGCGGAAACTTTCGAATCCGTTACCGCGTAACCCTCTTTCACGAGAGTCGTAGAGGAAATCTATGACTCTCAGCTTAAACGATCACACTAGGCTTAAAACGATATCTCACGATATCTATGTATAGATTAGCATTTATGGAAAACAAGTCAAAGGAAAGGTGCCGGACAAAATGCCTTTAAATAGGCGGATCAGGCTGTCAGACCAAGTAATTTGGTTAATATACCAACAACCGGCAATACAATTTTTTGGAACGAATCGGTAAAGATGAACACGACCAGGATTATTATCCCGTACGGCTGCATTTGATACCACTGGATGGCTAAATTGTTAGGCAATAAACCGCCTACAATCTTAAAACCATCTAAGGGATGGAAAGGCATCAGGTTAAAGACACCCAGCATTAGATTGTAAAAAACCAAAAGATACAATGCTCCCCCAACCATAGAGCCGGAGCTTACGAATTTCAGGATGACCGCCGCGAGCACTGCGAGAATAAAATTAGATCCCGGTCCTGCCAAGGCAATTAGCGCGGAATCTCTCTTCGGGTATTTTAAGTTTCCCGGGTTAAAAGGAACCGGTCTTCCCCACCCAAATCCTGCTACTACAAGAAGAAGCATTCCAAGGGGGTCGACGTGTGCCCGGGGGTTCAAAGTAACTCTACCCAACTGCCTGGCAGTGGGGTCTCCGAGCTTATCCGACACCCAAGCGTGCGCGAACTCATGGACCGAAAGTGACACCACTAAAGCAATTAGTACTACTGCGAAAATAACGGGACTTTGAGCAAGTAGATCCAGCATGTTGGAAATTATACCATTGGGGTTCAATAAAATTTACCCGCCCCTCTTACTTGTACTATAGGTTGACTTATCAGGGTTGCAGGCTTATAATGCACAGAGCAAATCGGCTAATCACACTATTCTCACAATTCGGAGGAGAAATGAAACAAACTACAATCTTAGTCCTGTTTTTTGTTTTTTTGTTGGTCGCAACGGCAGTTCTTACATACGATACTTTCGTTCCGTATGTTGTTGAATCGGCACCGCAAAAACGGTACGAAACACCGGCATACAGAGCGGTCGTAGAAATAGTCGGTAGCGCTTCCAACAGCGACGGATCGGATTTTAAGTTATCCCTAAGCACCTACAGCACCGGGATTTCTCAAGAATCGGCAGTTTTGTTAACAAACGCTTTAGGCAGCATCGGGCAGGAAGAATACCTTCAAAGAGGCTTTATTCTTTCCCGTACAGCATCCAGGCAGGTAGTAAATATGCACGTACCGCTTGTTGCAGCTCTTCCTGAAGCAGGAGACGCCGCACTGTTAAAAATTTACAATGACGGGTGCGCGCAACTGTCTTTTCAAGGTGGATTACCGATAGACCGTGCAGACCGCAAGTACACTGTTTGCAACTCTATTTGCAGCTGTGCTCTGACGGAAACCAGGTCATCCAAGCTATCCATGAACCCTGTCGGTAGAGCATTTTCAAGCATGCTTGATAACTTATTCGGCAGTCCGATTTCTTTCCCTTAGTGGAAAGGCCCCCAACTCTTACATCATTGGGGGCCTTTTTTTGGCTGTACCTCAGCTAAGTGGAACGCGATAAACCCGCAAAATTGTTGTTCCCTGGGGCAAAAAATGCTAAAATCCTGAACGTGGACAAGGTGCAAAATTTCCTGGTATCTTCATACGAAGAACTCAAACGCGTCACGTGGCCTTCCAAAAAGGACACTATCCGCTTGACTGGCTATGTCATAGGTGTTAGCTTTGGGGTCGGCCTATTTGTGATGTTTTTGGATTTTATATTTGCACAATTGTTAACCTTTTTGTTAACTAACTAAAAATGGACGAACAAAATAAAGACACAACCGAAAATACGGACGACGCCGGTAAAAACCAGGAAGACAACGTCATTGTGGTAAACGCCGATGTCTCTCCTTTGGCGCACTGGTATGTCGTGCACACTTACTCCGGACACGAAAATAAAGTGGCGATAACTCTAAAACAGCGCGCGGAAGCAGGCGGTTTTACCGACAGGATTTTTAAAATATTCGTGCCGCATCAACAGAAGATAGTTGTGTCTGAAGGGAAAAAAAGATCCGTTGAGGAAAAGCTTTTTCCGGGGTACATGATGGTTCTCATGTCAATGGATGACGATAGCTGGTATATAGTCAGAACTACTCCGGGCGTCACAGGATTTGTGGGCATGGGTACCACACCCACTCCGCTGGCAGAGTCCGAAGTTAAAACTCTGATGAAATTTGCTAAAATGGAAGCTCCTAAGTTTGAAGCGAAATTCAGCGTGGGAGACTCGGTCAGAGTGGCCGAAGGTCCTTTTAAAGACTTTTTAGGAAAAGTAGATGAGGTTAACGACGAACAAGGCAAGGTAAAGGTACTCGTGTCAGTATTTGGCAGGGAAACACCTTTGGAGTTGGACTTCACACAGGTAGTACAATTGTAATTTATTAATAGGAATTTTAAAATGGCAGAACCGAAAAAAGGTAAAAAAATAAAAGCAATAGTCAAACTGGCAATCCAGGGTGGGAAAGCAAATCCAGCACCTCCGGTGGGTCCGGCTCTAGGACAGCACGGCGTGCCCATAATGGAATTCTGCAAGGAATTCAACGCAAGAACATCTAATACACCGGATGACATAATACCTGCCATTTTGACAGTATATGAAGACAGGACATTCACTTTTATCACGAAGACACCGGTGACTGCTCACCTAATCAAGAAAGCTCTGAAGACACAGAAAGGCAGCCCCGTTCCGAATAAACAGAAGGTCGGAGTTTTATCCAGGAAGCAGGCTGAAGAGATTGCTCAGGTCAAAATGCCCGATCTTAATACCAAAGATCTAAAACAGGCAGTTAAAGTCGTAGAAGGCACCGCACGCTCAATGGGTGTCGATGTGGAGAAATAATATTATGGAACTAATGGAGGCAATAAAAAAAGCCAAATTGTTATCTAAGGAAAAATTCGATGCCACAGTCGAAATTCATATAAATCTGGACCTGGATTCAAAAAAACAGGACCAGCCCGTGAGATTTTCACTAACCCTACCCAATGGAACAGGCAAGACAAAAAAGGTTGCAGTTCTGGCAAGCAAAAAAGTTACCGGCGCAGACCTGGAGTTGAAAGAGTCTGACATAGAATTAATACAAAAAGGTCAGATAAAACCTAGGATCGACTTTGACACTCTCGTGACAGAGCCTGCTTTCATGCCAAAACTTGCCAAAGTTGCCAAGATTTTGGGACCTGCGGGAGTTATGCCCAACCCTAAGACCGGCACCGTGACCGAGGATGCCGAAAAAGCCGTGAGCGAGATTAAAAAAGGACGTTTAGACGTTAAAACGGAAAAAGATCTTCCTATGATTCATACCATAATAGGGAAAAGGTCTTTCACTGAAAAACAATTATCAGAAAATTTCATGGAGTTGTACAAAACTCTCAAACAAAGCAAACCCACAAAAGCCTCGCCGGAATGGATAAAAAGTATCTTCATCAGTACATCAATGGGACAGTCCGTTAAGGTTGACCACGCTAATCTCTGATGTCTCCCTGCACAATCTCCTGTGTAAAAGAGACGATAATTATCACTTACTATCATATACCGACGTACACACTTACTTTGTTCGACATCGCATAAAGTATCCCCTTATCTATGTCAAACTGTCGCTCAGTTTCTTTTCCCGTATCTATAATGACATATTTTGAAATTAGGGTAATGAAATTAGCATGATACGGTAGTATGTCAAATCTACCTCGTAAATTAAAGGAGGTTACTGTGGTTGCGCTACCCTCAAAAAGAACTTTTTCTCTGGTTCTGACGCTAACTGAAAGTAATATAGTATTTTGTTCGGACATATAATGATTATTTAGTATTTATTTCGTCAATAGACCCTATATTCATAAACTTATCCTCAGGAACATCATCGTAGTTACCATCCATGATGTTTTTTACACCTTCAATCGTTTTATCGACAGTTACGTACACCCCGGGACGGCCGGTCTGTGCTGACGCAACATAAAAGTTTTGAGTCATATAGTTCTTTATTTTTCGTGCTCTTTGATACAAAGTTCTATCTTCATCTGACAATTCAGATTCTCCTACTAAAGATACGATACGTTCTAATAATTCAGCTTTTTTCAGTAAAGACTTGGATGCTGTCGCTACATAATAGTGTTTAGGTGTTACATTATGCGGATTTAATGCATCAGAATCTGATTGTATGATATCAACTGCCGGAAGTCTTCCCTCACGGTAAGCGTCTCTGGAGAGCACTATCGAGGAATCCAGGTACCCAAAAACCGTCTGGGCAGCCGGGTCGAATAGGTCGTCCTCTGGCAGGTATATTGCCTCTATAGCTGTCACAGATCTTCCGTTCTTGGCTACCAATCTCTCGTGTACACTGGCCATTTCCGAGTTTAACGTAGCCTGGTACCCATCCTCAGAAGGAATGTTGTTCATTAGCAGGGACAGCTCACTGCCTGCTTGAGCAAACCTGAAGATATTGTCTACAAATAAAAGAACGTTTTTACCGTAGTCGTCTCTAAAATATTCAGCTACCGAAGCCCCGGCAAACGCGGTTAAAAATCTGGTGGCCGGACTTTCACCCATAGCCCCAAACACAAGAGAAACCGACGGCAACACATTGGTATCCTTCAGTTCATTAAAAAGCTCGTGCCCCTCTCTGGAACGTTCGCCTACTCCACAAAACACCGAGACATTATTTTGCGGATCTTTATTAATAACGTTGTGAAGTATTTCGGTAAGTAGCATCGTCTTTCCTACTCCGGAACCGCCGAACAGGCCGACCTTTCCTCCCTGCACTAAAGGAGCATAGAGATCAACTATTTTAATCCCCGTTTCAAGGAACTTTAAATCGGCCACGGTATCGGCATACGAAGGCGATTCGTTAAAAACGGAGGTTAGTTTGTCATACTTTATATCACCAAGACCGTCTTTGGCTTCCCCAAATACATTCATAACTCTCCCCAATATTCCTATCCCGACCGGTATTTTTAGGGTATCTCCCGTATTAACAACCGTATCCCCTCTTTTGATAGCACGAACCTTTGACAGTCCTATGCAGTAAAAGCGGGTGTTGTCAGAAGATTTCATAACCTGCATTTTAATCGACGGATCCTTTTCCAGCATTAGAACATCTCTAAGCCGGGGTCTGGGCTCGGCCATAAATTCCACTTCGACGACGGCGTCTGTGACACTTATTACTTTCCCCCTGTTATTTATTTCCATAGACCACCTCCGGCTAAATTACCCTGAATACCTGAATTAATCGCACGATGCTGAGCCTTTTTAACATCAAAATCAACCCTGCCAATCTTCTGATTAATATTGGCCGCAGCGCTGTCCAAACTCACCATTCTGGAAGCGAATTTGCTCAGGCTGGACTCGAACAGAGCCTGTTCAAATATAAGCGACAAAATCTGTTTTTCAAAATATTCGGCAACATTCTTGATGTTGGGTTCAAAAAGAAAAGGCACGTTGTACTCCTCAGCGCTTTCAGTTATTTTCAGAACCTCCCCGGTTACATGTGTACTTTTAGGTTCCTGGGAAAGGATACTTCTGAAAACTCCATGATAGACAACAACTTCGGAATAAGCGGACACGTGACTGACTACTCCTTTTAAAGCCCTTTCATCTACGCCTGTATCCGAAATTTCAAAGAACGTGTAAGGACGTTTAGCGCCTGAACCGTCGAAAAGGTTCTTCCCTAGCCTACCCGCTACTACCAAATCAGCATCTTTATTTTTGGCAACGTCTGTCATAAAAAGATCGAAAGTTTTTCTAATGATGTCCCCGTACAGACCGGTATTAGAGGACAGAAACACCAGGGCAGTCTTTCCGTTTGTATTTAGGATTTCCTGCTTACTTCCCTTCTTGACGGTCTTTTTAAAAACTTTGTATGAAAAAGCGATATACGCGAAGGCTTCGTTTAACCCCTGCATAAACTCACGGCGTTTTAACACCGATTTCTTAACCTTCCTCATTCTCAGCGCCGATATCTCTTCGTACGCCTCGACCATGATCAGAAACTCTTCTAACGAGATTAATTCTTCTTTAAGTTCTTTTATACGTTTCATAGTTAAATCACTGCTTTGTCTAATATAGCAAGAATATCCTTGTACTTAGCACTTACCTTCCCCAACAGCTGGTTAAAATCCGAGCATGAATTTATTATTTCGTCTATGCTAGTTCGGAAACTCTCCTCTTTATCATATAATTTCTGCGCCTGTGTGATATAAAATTTGATTTTGCCTTCAGACTCTTCTTTTAAAATCCCTGTCCATATGAGTGTAAATAGTATGATTTGTACATTAATAGACAGTATTTCTTCCAGAGCCTGATCAAAGAAGAAATTGATATTGCCCCCCATCTCAAGTGTGGACTTAATACCCTCGTTTATTTCTGCCCCGAAATGGATAAATCTTTCCGTTTTACTATGAAGTACCATGAAGCTGGATAGCTCTCTGTTTATACCCCACCTTACTTTACTCTGCGTCTGGCGTCCTACCCTTGTAACAGACAAAAAATAATTTATAGCCGGGCGTTTACCTGCCTTATATAAGTCCTGGTCAAAAAAGATATGCCCGTCCGTAATTGACATGAGGTTTGTCTGAATATATCCTGATATGTCACCCCCTATAGTTTCGCATACGGGAAGACAGGTGATGGCGGCAGTTTTACCGTCCGGCAACCTGTAATTCCCCGCCCTCTCCAACAGACGTGCGTGAGCGTAGAATACATCCCCGGGGTAGGAATCCCTGCCCGGAAATTTCTTTGAGATCAGTGACATCTCCCTGTAATATTTGGCGTGATTTGTAAGATCGTCGAGTATCAAAAGAACATCCCTGCCTTTAGAACAAAAATATTCAGCGATTGTCATAGCTGTATATGGGGCGATGAAGATTTTGGCAATAGGGTCCGAGGAACTTGCTCCAACGATTACACTGTTTCGGGAAATACCGTGACCCCATAGGAACATCTCTACCTCCTTTATGGAGTGCTTTTTCTTACCTATTCCGGCGTAGATGCAAACAGCTCCTTTCTTTGCCTGAGAGAGCATAGACTGCATGACAAAAGTTGTCTTGCCTATATTTCTGTCTCCTATAACCAGCTCCCTCTGACCTTTGCCCAACGGAATCAGAAAATCGACCATAGATAGACCTGTCTCCAAAGGCTCGCGTACCCTCTCTCTTATGTCTATTCCGGGGGGAGCTATGTCTATTCCCCTTTTTTCGGTCAGTCCGGGGGTTATAACTCCATCTTTTAGTGAAAAACCAAGAGGATCTATGACACTCCCCAATAAAGATTCGCCCACACCAATCTCCAGGGGACTGCCCGTCCGGCAAACCTTCGTTCCTACCAATATCATGTCATTAGTAAAGAGGAGTACCTCGGCGAAATCTCCTGCTAAAGCCATTACCACCCCCATGTACCCGTTCTCGGAATAGATAATTTCCCATACCCCGGCCCCCGGGATACCGGACACGTGCGCAATGGGGTGTTGAACTTTTTCGATAAATCCGACCTCTCCTGTTTGCTCCAGGTATTGGTTAAATTTTTGTCTACTTTCTTCCTGGTTTATCATTTCAAATATTAAAATTGAATTCCTTCATTTTCTCTTTTATCAAATCGAACATTGAAATATCTATAAAATTTCCGTTGTGATAAAAACGTGCTCCGGTCCCTGTCTCGGGTACAATCGTAAACTCCAGCAAAAAATTTTGGTACCCCAGTGTTGAGAAGATCTCGTGCAATCCTGACAAAAAATCTTTAGACGGAGTGTATGACATTTCAACCCTTAATCTGTCAGAATGCTTGATGAGATCTTGGGTTTCTTTTATTATTTCCCGGGTGATTCCGAAGTCTGTACCGCCTATTTGCTCAGCCAGTTCTTTAGAATAATAAGATAGTTTACCGAAAAGCCCCTTCAGGTCCGCTCCCTGGGTATAAGTAGCCGATTGTATCTCGTCCAATAAAAAGGACATTTCGGTTGCCCGGGTCACTGTCTGTAAAGAGCTCAATATTCGGCCTTGAGTTTCGGAGGTTAAATGATTCATATTTTTTCATTTTTAGCTGAAAATCCTTGCCTCATTAATTCTTCTTTAAGGGTATCCAGAATAAACTTTTCGTGCGACGACTGGTCTATTACCCTGCCTAGCACTTTATCCGAAACCTTTGCTATTATGTCAAATATCCTGGCGTTAATGTCCTCGGTTTTCTGAATCTTGTAAGCATTGATTTCCTCTTCAATACGCGAATACTCCTCCTCCAGTTTCTTCTCGACCTCTTTTTGTTTTTCAATAGTACCTTTTCGAACGGTGTCTGTTATTTCCATTACCTCCGAGGTTAACTCCCTCTTTAGCATATCCGATGTCTCACCGATAACCTGCAAATTTTCCTGACGTTCTTTTTCCAGGGCATCTTTGTATGTCTTCACTAATTCCTGTCCCAATCCTTCCAGAGTTGCTGTTTGTTTGTCATAAATGGCAGTGAATTTCCTATCCAACTCATCGCGTGCTTCCCTACTTAAACTGGATGCGCTATCCAAAGTCCTGTGAGCTTTGAGCTGGCTTTCTTCCAGGATTTTCAGGGATTTCAAACGGGCTGAGTCCATTATTTTCATGGCTTCTGCATATGCCTTATCTTTAATCTCGTTTTCTAAAAAGACTTCTCTCTCCTGCTTATTGCGTTGGAGTATGTACAAAAATATCAGAACCAAAATAAAAACGGTGAGAGAGGAAAAAGCGATAACAAAGTAAAAAACTCTTTCCGTAAAGAACTCGTTGGGCAGTAAGATTGCAAAATCCATAAAGATAATCTATAACACCAGGACGAAATACGCAATCGCCAAACCAACGGCCATGATAATAACCGTCAGCACAAAATTGAAAATAACTACGCGCCGTATAGAAGTTCCCGCCATCGGATTTCGTCCTAAAGCCTCCACACTGGTGCCCGTGATTCTTCCGAACGAAGAGAAACCGATAACAAATGAAGCGAACACCGTAAGGATAGCTAGCAAGTAGCGAAGCGCTTCTATAGGTGTCATAAACGGAGATGTAAGACTTGTCTTCAATATTTCAAGCAGATTTTTGCTGATCTTTTTATCTATAAAACTGGTCCTGATGTCCACAAATACAAGAATCTGCCCGATGTCCTCGTTATTTGCCGGAGTATAGTTCTCCAGAGCAACACCAAGAACCTGGCCGCTTTCATTTGCGCGCACACCGACGCCGGGGATATCAGAGCTCGTTATAAAGTCACCTTCTTTAATCTCCCCGTCCCTATTTGAAACATTCACAACAACTTCCCCAAAACTTGTGACCAGTTTGTAATCAGTTAAGTTGGTGTCTTCAAAAGATGTCGTGGGGTTGTCGACGATTACACCGAACATCTGAGTATCGTACTTTTCGGCCGAGATAGCGTATACCCCATCTTTGTAAGTGACGATATCTCCTCCGTTGCCCTTATTGTCCTGTATCTGTAAAGAGTAGGCTGTGTTGGTCTCAAGTGCGCGTGCTCTTGGAACAAGTAAAAGAGTGAAAAGAGTAATTATCAGCGCGTGTATTTTAAACTCAGGCAGAGACTTATGCATTAGTACAATAATAAGGAAGTTTGGATTAACCGTCAATGCGGGGCGTAGTATGTGCGGGCGGGAGCGTCGGAACCTTGGAAAAAATATTCTTGAAATAGGGCGGTTCGGCGGTTGAGTGCGTGGGGGGGGGGTTGGCAGGAAAAATATTTTAGACGCCGCACGCATTTTTCCTTTTATCCACGGGGTTTGACAAGGTTTTAGAAATATTACCGATGTCGTTATTTCCACAACACGGATGGATTTAACGACGTGGTATGTGGTGGTGAAGGCAGTAATTCTGTCATACTATTACACGGGTAAGTTTGAGTGATTTTGGCGACCGGCATTCATGTTTGGGAGGCGGCCCATAAAAAACGCACATTCTTATAAAGCCGGACAGCTCTGTACACACCAGGACCTCTCTGCCCTACCCGGAAAAATATATATCAGAGAAGAATCGATTCCGTGCACTAGGACCGCAAAATAAATTTCTGGGGCGTTGTGTCGGTTCACAATAAGTTTACAGTGCTATCGTTATACTCTAAGAAGACCTGACCCTGCTGTTCGGAACACCAAGGCAAAGCCTGTAAGGGTCGGGAGCTGTAAAAATTTGAGGACTGACGAACCACTTTAGTTAAACACATAAACACGGGTATGCTCTCCGGACTATGGGGTCTATAAAAACCGGCTGTTAATAATACCTTAAAAATCTGAACCGCGTGCAAAAAATATTTCCTAACTTCCGAAAGAAAGTAATAACAAATGCTGAGCACGTCATATATTTACATCAGCAAAAAACGTTTAGTCTACAACATAAAAATACACGCCTTAAAAACAAAACATATCATATTGTCACATGTTAATAATTTAAGTCCGTGAAAAGGCTGTCAATAAAGAATAAAACAAGGTTTATGGTCCTTATGTAAATACTAACGAACATAAAACTGACAAACCTTATCACTCGTTGATAGTAAAAGGAAATAAAGTATTGACTGAGTAAAAAAAACCCTCTATTATTTATAATAACTTTACTATCTGTTGTGACATAGGCAAATAGTAAACCTTCCTGCCATGGAAATATCTGCCCAGAATAACAAAAAAAATTACTCAAAATCAGACTCAAACGTTTTTCGTAGTGAAGGATATGTTAAAGTATCTGAAGCCGCGAATTTATTAAGCGTTTCATCCTCTACCCTCCGTAGGTTCGAAGCTGAAGGTAAAATCACATCAAGAAGACTGGATAATAATTATAGGGTATACGATATATCAGAAGTCGCAAGATTCAAAAAAATACTTAATGAAGAAAAACAAACACGCAAAAAATCATACGTTACCGTTAACGACACACCGGTTTTTCAAAACAAAACTCCGGTCAAAGCCCACGGTTTTACCTGGCCCAAAATTAACGCCAGCTTCCCAAAAATAAATGAAACGTATAGTAACGTTTCGCAAAATTTTGAACAGCACTCGACTCTCAAAGCAGCTGCCAAATTTTTTAAGACTGCAAAAATAGCTGGTGTATCCTTCGCTGCAGTATTAATTCTAATAGGGCTGTCTGAAAATGTAAGATTTACAGATAATGTCATAGAGATACTTTCTTTCACTATGAGTAGACAGATCGAGACAGGAGAAAAAGGTTACGAAGTAATCGGATTAACTTTAGGTTCCAAAGACAAAGTTACCAGCTATATCTACAACATTAATGTACCTGCTAACTTTAGACGAAACGTGAATATAGATGAAACTTTGCGGGTAACCGGGTTATCTTCGTTGTTAGGCGGCATAGAAACTCAAGATGCGGACGCAAACCTGGGTACGGGCACACTCACAACGGGCAGAATAGATATGACGGGCGAAGCATCCCTCAACAACCTTCTGGTCATCAATGATGTAACTGAAACTACACTGGAAGAATTCATCGATATCAATGGTGATGTGGTAGGAACCGGCTTAAACGATGTCAAAGTGGTCGGTCTCGGTGGAATCGAAGTAGGAGACCTTGACACCGATGACGGAAACATACTTATGATCGAAGGTGGAAGTTGGGCTTCTTTACCAACCAGCAGCATTACATCGCTTGGTACTATAACCACAGGCGTGTGGAACGGTACTCCTATCGCCCCGGGCTACGGCGGTACCGGACTTTCGTCAATAACTGCCGGAAGTATTTTAATAGGGGGGTCAGGAAATACTATGTCAACTCTCGCCATCGGTTCCGCTAATCAGACGTTAATTTCAAGCGGTTCCGCCCCCGTCTGGACAAATTCCGATGCCTTTGTCTCTTCTTATGCGTGGCTGCTCACCGGTAATACAGGGACAGACAGCACTACGGATTTTATAGGGACTACGGATAATACCGGACTTACTATCAGGACAAACGATGTCGAACGTGTGACTATAGCGGCTGACGGTAATGTGGGGATAGGAGGAACCGATCCTCAATTTTCTCTACATGTAGGAAATGGCAGCTCAAGCGCAGCCTGGATAGTAGGACAACAGGAAAGCGGTTACATAGAAGGCGATCTCGAGGTGGCGGGAACAATCTATGGTACGTTTGTCGGACCCATAACAACTGTCGGGTATCAGCCTAATGCAGTGTTTTACTCTGACAGTGCCGGGACCATGACAACCGATAATACTCTGCTCTCTTTTAACGAAACCACGGCTGTGTTGTTGGTAAACGGAACTCTGAACACAAGTTTGTTTAAGATTGGTGGCACTTCAGTTACTTCAAGCGCGACTGAACTTAATATCCTGGACGGGGCTTTAATATCAACAACAGAACTTAATCTTTTGGATGGACGCATCGGTACTCTTGTGGATTCAAGTAATGTGTCAAACTATGCTATTACCTCAGTAGTGGCTGGATCGGGTTTAATCGGAGGAACAGGACCGGGGGCAACTACCCTTCATGTAGGGGTGGGAAACGGAATATCCATCGCCGCGGACAGCATCGCCATAGATACAACAACAACAGGAGTAACCGCGGTATCCTCGTCCAATTCCGGACTTGAAGCATCCTCTGATGGACTTAGACTACTTGGGGGATGCGGATCTAACCAAATTCTTTCATGGGACGCAACCGGTCAGGTGTGGAAATGTGCATCAGTGTCAGGCATTGGCGGTATTACCGGAGCCGGCGCCTCAACACAGGTAGCTTTTTGGGACAGTGCGAGTTCTCTCACAGGGAATAACAGCCTTTGGTGGAACAATACAAGTACGAGACTTGGTATAGGAACCAGTGCTCCTCTATACACACTTGATGTCAACGGAACAGCAAGGATAGGAAGTCTATCCGCAGGAAGCGGTAACTCAATAGTCCTTCAGAATGCAGGTGTACTTGAGACAAGGGATGTTGATTCAAGGGTATGGGGAACTTCCCTTGTTGACGGGACATCTTTAACCGCAAATTACCTGGCTAGAA